>Ga0129306_1000042_pt1 | contig 210374 bp, 208 predicted proteins | sample P827metagenome_FD_94438 | JGI IMG/M metagenome (GOLD analysis project Ga0129306, IMG submission 94438) | Capybara group fecal microbial communities from Wisconsin, USA - P827 metagenome | ecosystem: Host-associated > Mammals > Digestive system > Large intestine > Fecal | place: USA: Wisconsin...
CATCCACGAAAAGTTGCTGGACGGCTTTTTTAAGGTTCAGAAAGAGGAGGTGCTTGCAATGAGTCTTACAGAATATGACGAAGAAGAAGTCCGACGCGACTTTATCGAAGAAGGCCGTGAAATCGGCATTGCAGAAGGCATTACCCGTGGCTCCCAGCAGAAAGCCATCGAAGCTGCTAAAAGTTTCTATGCAAACGGCGTTTCTGTCGACATAATTGCAAAATCTCTGAACATGACTGTCGATAAAGTTATGGAAATTGTTAATGCATAGCCTCAGGCAGCAGGAAAACTAAAGCTTAAAATAAAACTGCCACTCCAAAGACAATTACACCCCTAAAACCGAACGTAAAAAATTCAATTTCAGGGGTGATTTTATTTAAGCGCTTTTTTTAGTAAAGATTTTTCTTACAACAACACACAGCACAATTACAATCACAATAGCAGGAACTGTACTTCCGATTAAAATATCAACAGTCATAAGATATCTGTAAACTGCAAAACCGATAAGCCATATTACAGAATTTACAATATCGATTTTTTTATCTTCACTTGTTCTTTTAAGAATAAAGAAATCCGCAATCTGAATCGCAGCCATAGGAGCAAATACACTTCCGATAAGACAAAGGAAATCTGTAATGTCATCCATAGGATAAACAATTGCTGCAACTGTTCCGATTACAGTAACAGCGAGAGCTACGATTTTTCCATTAAACTTTTTTTGAATCGATTCACTTGAAATACCCGCACTCCACGAATCAAGAAATGTTGTTGTAACAGTAGACATTACAAGAATTACAAGAGCTGCAATACCAAGACCTGCTTTAACCATTATTGTAACGATGCTTGGTTCACCTGCAAAAATTGCACCGGCCATTCCGATTACGTACATCCAGATACTTGTAAGTCCGTATGTTAAAGTTGAACCTAATGTAACGCCGACTGGCTTTTGAGCATCTTTAGTATAATCAGAAATTAAAGGAAGCCATGATAAAGGCATCGCAATCGAAAGCTCAAGTGCAAGCCCTTCAGTTATAGAATCAAATGCAGAAGCAATTGAGCCACTCCTGCTTGTAAATACAACAAAACATAAAACCAAAGAAAGAATAAAAAGAAGACCCATTGCAAGCTTATTAATCCAGCCAAGATCTTTAACACCGCAGATAATCCAGATAAAAATTAATATTCCGATTACGATGCACCATACATAAGACGGAACAGAAAAAATTCCTGCAGCTGCAATCGAGCCGTCGTAAATCATGATTGCAGTCCAGCCCACCAGCTGAAACACATTCAGCACTGCAAAGAAAACCGAGCCTGCTTTTCCAAAACTGTTTTCTACAGTTCCCATTGCAGTTTTTTTTGTTTTAGCGCCAATCATTCCGCAGAGAAAGAAAAGAGCGCATCCGATAATGTGTCCAATAACAATTATTAAAAGACCTTTAAAAAATCCAAGTGGAGCAAAAGAAGTTCCGGCAATAATTTCTGCAATCGAAACTCCCGCTCCAAACCAGATAAGACTGTTCTGAAGGATTTCATTTTTTGTTTTCATAAAACCACCTTTTACATTGCCGTCAGGGCATAAAAAAAATTACCTGAAAAATTCAGATAATTGTGCAAAAGGTTTTATATCCCTACGCCGGCATTATCCGAATCAGGTTATAAGGGTCGAAGATTCATCTTCCTCTCAGCCGGTAGTACCAGCTCCCCATGTAGGTCTGTATAATAACACGAATCAAAAGGGAACATCAAGTAAGACCATAAAAAAAAGCCTGCAAAAACCAGGCTTTCTCCGTTTGTTCTTTCTTAGCTTTTTTTTCTACGTTACTTTCTTTCTGCATGATGCCGTTTCTTTTCTTCATACTGTTCCTTATCTGCATCCATTATAAGCCGTTCAAGATCACAGTTATCTTTATCATATGGAACACCGCCGATACTTATACAGACATCAAACGGAAGTTTTTTTTCAACTCTGATTTCTTTACTTACTTTATCCATTCTTGCTTTTACACGTTCAAGCTGTTCAAGATTTAAGCCAGGCGCGATAATTACAAATTCATCGCCACCAAGACGACTTATCATATCATTTACACGGAACGTTCGCTGAAGAATTTCACTCTGTGCCTTAATTGCAATATCACCGTAATCATGGCCGTATGTATCGTTAATCAACTTTAAGTGATCCATATCACAGAATAAAACTACACCGTCTTTTTCAAGTTGAATTGAAAGATTAATCGATTCTTTTCCATACTTCATCAAACCACGTCTGTTTAATAAACCTGTAAGCTCATCAGTAAATGATTTAATACTAAGATCAAGATTCATTTTTGCAAGTGCTGCTTTTTCTTCGATGTTGCGTGTATACTTATATGCCTGCGCAATTTCATTTGCAAGAATTTTTAAATAGACACTGTAAAGCGGAATTGAAACATTATCAGTCTGAATTATAACATAACCGTAACTGAAATCTCCGTAGAAAATCGATTGTACAAGCATATGTCTTGCAGGTTCCCCGTCAAATTCCTCTGCCATAAAATGTTTTCTAAGATTAAATTCATATTCAGTATTTATTTTTCTTATCCCTTTTTCATTATCAACATAAAATGCAAGATATGCACTTCCAGGAACTTCTGGAATTTCTCCGATATCAACAAACACAGGATCCCGATAAAGACATACAGCTGCAAAATTAATTTCGTTGTAACTCATGATATCATACATCTTGTCAAATACAACCTGAAGCGTTTCATCAGACTGCGTATTATCAAGAAGATTATGAATTCGGTTTAAACTCCAGTCATTTCTTAAAAGCGCTTCGAGCTTTTCATCTGCAACACGAGTCAATTCTTTTTTTGATTTATCAACTGCACATCCGCATGATTCACGAAATACAGGTTTTGCCTGAATCATTGTGTGTTTTGGAACTTCAACTCCATTTGCAAATTCCAATGCAAGACTTGCAGCCTTTTCTCCCTGAAACTCTATCTGCTGATTTATCGTTGATAAAGTAAGATCATCAGTTGATGCTTGAGGAATGTCATCGTATCCTACAACTTTTACTTCTTCAGGAACTTTTACACCGAGACGTTTTAAATACGAAATACATCCAAAAGCCATCATGTCATTTGCAGCAAAAATAGTATCAAAATCTATATCATCTTTTGATTTATATTTTTTTCCGAGCTCTCTTGGACCATCATCGAACATAAAGTTCCCGTAAAAAATTTTATCTTCTTCAAGTTCAACATTATTTTCTTTAAGGGCATTCCTAAATGCATCAAGCCTTTCACGTGCTTCTACAGAATTTTCTATATTTGCAGACATAAAGGCAAACTTTTTTGAACCGTGATGCTTTATCATATGAGAAACAAATTCAGAATATGCATCTTTACATGAAACAGTTGTATGACAGCAATTTTTTAAATTAAGTGGAATTGATACAGAAATGATTTTCTTATCCGCAACAGGCTCAAGAAGTTTAGAAAGTTCATTTGCAGACATTGTAGAACAGAATGTCGGCGAACATACTATAACAGCATCTACATCTTCACATGAACCGACACGCAGACAGGACCAGTACTGCATTCCAAAAGCATCTCCCTCATACAAAGGAATTCTTACCTGGCTTAAAAAGACATCAACATCTTTATCCCTGTAAAAATCAAGGATTCCCTTTATGAGAGACTTGTTATAATCTGACCAAATTTCCTGTACAAAAACAGCAATTTTTTTTCTCATACCGACTAAATTATTATACCATATTTTCCAATATTTTTATAAAAAATATTATTTTTTTATTCAGTAAATCAAAAAAGTGATACTGTATCATAAACAAAGTTCAGCATATGTACATTTACATATAAGAATTTCTGTGTTATAATTTAAAGAAAAATGGAGTAACTTATGTCAAATATTGAAAAAAAGCCACTTGTAACAGACCTTTACACTGCAGACCCTTCTGCACATGTATTTAACGGCAAAATCTACATTTATCCGTCACACGACCGTGACATCGACGTCGAAAACAACGACAACGGTGACCAGTACGACATGACAGACTATCATGTATATGAAATGGATGATGAAAACACAATGCCACGTGACTGCGGGCTTGTTTTAGACCTTAAGGACATTCCGTGGGCATCAAAACAGGTTTGGGCTCCGGACTGCGCAGAAAAAGACGGCAAATATTATTTCTTCTTCCCTGCACGCGACAAGGAAGGATTTTTCCGTGTAGGTGTTGCAGTTGGAGATTCTCCACGCGGACCTTTTAAAGCAGAACCTGATTACATTAAGGGAACATTCTCAATTGACCCTTGTATTTTCCCGGACACAGATAAAAACTTCTATCTTACATTCGGCGGAATCTGGGGTGGACAGCTTGATAAATACCGCAACAACAAATATGACGAAGCAAACACAGAACCTACAGGCGATACTCCTGCAGTTTGTCCAAAAATCGCAAAGATGAATCCGGACATGAAAACACTTGCAGAAGAACCACGCGACCTTGTAATCGTTGACGAAAACGGAAAGCCTCTCACAGGCGGCGATCACGACAGACGTTACTTTGAAGATCCATGGCTCTTTAAAAAAGGCGACACATATTACTTTACATATTCAACAGGTGATACACACTTTTTAAACTGGTCAACATCTAAAAATGTTTACGGACCATACACATTCGGCGGAAAGATTTTAACACCTGTACTCGGATGGACAACACACCACTCTATCCTCGAGTTTAACGGCAAGTGGTATCTTTTCTATCATGACTGCGAGCGTTCAGGCGGAATAAACCAGAAACGCAACGTTAAATTCCGCGAACTTAAGTTTGACGACAAAGGCGCAATCATCACAATGGACGGAATGGAAAGATAATTATCCGGTTGAATTTATAAATCATGAATAAGATAAATGCTGTTTTATTTTTTTATAACGGCATTTATCTTTTTTTTATTTACGGTTCATTCCTTTTACGCCGCCAAGAAGAGCAAAAACATATTTTTCCTTTTTACGTTCTTTATCCTTATTTTTTCCTTCTGCTTTTCTGTCGTATGAAAGTCCTATTCTGACAGTATTAAATACAGGTGCGTCAAAAGGCCTTTCCATTAAATACAGTACATTCTGATTTTCAATTTCATTATAATTATCCTCAGATATTACAGTAAATTCAGGAATTTCTTTCTCACTGCCAAAAGACTGACCAGAAAGATATTTTATAAGCCGCCCAGGACCATTAACATAAATTCTTTTTTCCTTCATTGTAACATAGGCCTCTCTTATTAAAACAGAGAAAAAGTAATCAGAAGATTTTGAAAGACAAAGATCAATACCACCGCGGTTTTCAAAAACAGGTTTAGTATCTTTTTTATAACAGCCTCTAGAACGGTGAATAAAGAGCTTCCCAAAATGATTTTTTTGAAGATCTTCATTACGATGAACAGAAAAATCTTCAAAAACACCTTTTTTATAATAATAAGCTTCAATTAATACAGGCTCGATATAAACGTCTCCATTTTCTGTTGAAATTTTTATCTGAGTTTCTAAAAGTATTTTTGTTAAAATTTCCTGAAGTTTTTTTATAATTTCATCATGATTATTTAATTCAGCGAGCCGTTCAATTTCTGGAAAATCTTTTTTTTCAATTTTTTTCATCTACTACCTCACCTTCTCCAGGCTTTCTTAAATTAAATTATACCTATACTATTTTAAAAAAAATACGCCTGAAAGACAATGTCTTCCAGGCATAGAATATGCACTCCTTTTTATCTTTATTTCTTTCCAGTTTTTACGCCGGCTTTCTGGAGTGTAATTTTACTTACAATTTTGTCATCATACATCAACTGAACAGTTACAGCTGCAACAGGAGTTGCAATAACCTTAAACTTAATAACTCCTTCTACTACCTGATCAGCTTTGATGGGATCAATTGTTTCATACTGATTAGAAATTTCAAGCCACCATTTTGCAGATTCCGAATTATCGATAAGTGCAAATGTAAGAGCCGGAAGATCCTTATTACTTGTTAATTTATAATGAACTTCTACAATATCTCCCGGTTTAGGCATGTCAGCTTCAAAGAACTTTGTGAATGTAGGTGGAACTGCATTCTGATGATTCGGACCATACTGATTTTTTACAATCGATACAGTCTTTCCAGTTGTACTGTCACCAAGGTCGATGACATAAGTCTTTGACTGAGCAAAAACAGCTACTGCAGCAAAAGCAGTAAGTAAAGCAGCAAGGGCAAATTTTTTCATAAAACACCTCTTTTTTATAATCTCTCTCACTTAATAATTTTAGCACAGCATTTTTTTAAAGCCACAATAAAAATTTAAAAATCTGCCTTTTATACAAAAAATTGGATATTTTTACTATTTACCTGCTTTTTACCTGCCTCTATTTTAAAGACTTCTGCAGATCCTAAATCCAAAGTAATGGTGACCAATCCATGGCCGTGCATTACTGAATCTTTTTGTAACACTGCATTCAAATGCAGGCTCAAACCATGAACCGCCACGGAGGGAGCGTGCCGGTCCGGTTTTTCCGCCTGTAGGGTTTACACTTTTTCCTGTTGGAACATTCGGGTCAAACCAGTCATAGAGCCATTCCCAGACATTTCCAGACATGTCATAAAGTCCGAGCGAGTTTGGTTTTTTCATTCCAACTTCGTGACTTATTTCATCCGAATTTCCTTTATACCAGCCGTACTCATCAAGATTACCATCAACAAATACAACTGTCTTAAAATCGTTAATATATTTTTCGTTTTCTGTTGTTGTTCCGGCAAAAGCATCGTTCCATTCTGCACTCTGATACTGACCGCCGCGTGCTGCGTATTCCCATTCTGTTTCTGTAGGAAGTCTGTATCCTTTTTTTCCTTTTCCGCATACAGGTATGATTCTTTTCTGGCTGTCTGCCTGTGTATAAACTTTTTTACAGGCTGAATCAGAATAATAAACGCAGTCGTCCCGCTTCATCATCTGAATGGTAAGAAGATTGCAGAATACTATTGCATCAAACCATGAAACAGTTTCTACAGGTCGGAGATCTGGATTTTCATCAGGACATTCAACCGTATATTTGTTACCATAATTCTGCCTGCTGAACCGTGACGGATTGTTTCCCATAATCTTTTCATAAAGTTCCTGAGTTACAGGATATTTTGCCATAGCATAATTATTAAGCGTAATTTTTCTTTTACTGGTAAAGACACCGCGGTACACTTCGGAAACTTTATCAGAAACAAACGAATTCCAGTTGGAATCATCAGTTGTTTTGAAAGTTACCTTGTCATCATCCGGTAATATTACTACTTCACCCGTCTTTAGATACTCGATACCATCTACAAGAAGGTTACCGTCTGGAGAAGTAGAAATATACGTAATTTTTCTTGAATTCCAGAAAAAGGTTGTAACCCAAGCGCTTACTAAACATACACTTCCGATAATGATTTTTATTGCTCGTTTTTCCATACTGCCATAATATTTTGTAATGCTGAATTTGCAACAGTCAATATTGATATGGGCTGTGTTTATTTTGACATACAGTCCGCTCAGAAAAAAAGGCGCCCGTTTCTGGACGCCTTCTGGTGTATTGTGATTATCGTTCGCTAACGCGAACTTACCTGGTTTAGTACATGCCCCCCATCTCTGGTTGTGCCGGCACCTGTGGTTTTGGTTCAGGGATGTCTGTGATTGCACATTCTGTTGTAAGCATTGTAGCTGCGATAGAAGCTGCGTTCATCAATGCAGAACATGTTACCTTTGCAGGGTCAATGATTCCTGCTTCCATCATGTTAACCCATTCACCTGTGTAAGCGTTGTATCCTACACCTTTCTTTTCTTTTTTAGCGCGTTCAGCAATTACTGCTCCATCAACACCTGCATTGTCTGCAATCTGGCGGATAGGTTCTTCGAGTGCACGGCGAACGATTTTGTATCCGACTTTTTCGTCTTCTGACAGATCTTCTGGAATTGCTTCGAGTGCTTTAGATGCTTCGATAAGTGCAAGTCCACCACCTGTTACAATTCCTTCTTCGAGTGCTGCTTTTGTTGCTGCGATTGTATCTTCTACGCGGAATTTTTTCTCTTTCATTTCTGTTTCTGTTGTTGCACCAACATTAATTACAGCAACACCGCCTGCAAGTTTTGCAAGACGTTTCTGAAGCTGTTCTTTATCATAAGATGAAGTTGTTTTTTCAATCTGGTTTTTGATTTCTGCAACACGTTCAGAAATATTTTTCTTTGTTCCAGCTCCGCCAACAATTGTTGTATTGTCTTTGTCAATCTTTACAGATTTTGCTTTACCGAGCATTGAAATATCTGCTGTTTCAAGTTTAAGTCCAAGTTCTTCAGAAATTACCTGACCGCCTGTAAGGATTGCAATATCCTGGAGCATGTCTTTTCTTCTGTCACCAAAGCCAGGTGCTTTTACTGCACATACTTTGATTGTTCCACGGATTGAGTTTAATACCAAAGTTGTAAGGGCTTCACCGTCTACATCTTCTGCGATAATGATAAGAGCCCTTCCTTCGTTTGCAACTTTTTCAAGAACAGGGAGAAGATCTTTCATAGAAGAAATCTTTTTATCGTGAATTAAAATGTATGGATCATCAAAGTTTGCTTCCATGCGGTCGCGGTCATTAACAAAGTAAGAAGAAATATATCCGCGGTCAAACTGCATACCTTCTACTGTGTCTACAGTTGTATCCATGTTCTTTGATTCTTCAACAGTAATTACACCGTCTTTACCAACTTTTTCAATTGCATCTGCAAGCATCTTTCCGATTTCCTGATCGTTGTTTGCAGAAATTGTTGCAATGTGAGTTACGTCTTCTGTTCCCTTTACAGGTTTAGAATTCTTTTTAATTTCTTCGATTGCTGTTTTTACAGCTTTATCCATTCCGCGTTTGATTGCAATAGGAGTCATTCCTGCTGCAACAGATTTAAATCCTTCGCGTACTAAAGCATAAGCAAGAACTGTAGATGTTGTTGTTCCGTCACCTGCATCATCATTTGTTTTAGAAGCAACTTCGCGTACAAACTGAGCTCCCATGTTTTCGTACGGATCTGCAAGTTCAATTTCTTTTGCTACAGAAACTCCGTCTTTTGTAATTGTAGGTGCGCCGTATTTTTTATCAAGCATTACCATTCGTCCGCAAGGGCCGAGTGTAACTTTAACTGCTTCTGCAATTTGCTGTGCACCAGAAAGTAATTTTTTACGTGCATCTTCATTAAATAACAACTGTTTTGCCATTTTTTTTGCTCCTTAGTTATATAAAATATAGTAAAAATAATAATGAATGACAAGAAAAATCTTTAACACGCACGGCTGTTTTAGGCGATACATTTGTAGAGGGTTTGAACAAATTCAGCTTAAAAAAAATCAATATCGCCACAATAAAAAAAGCGGTCAAAATTTGCAAAAAAACATTTCTATTTTATAATCAGAATTATGAAGAAATTCAGAAGAGTTTTATTTCTTATTCCCGCAGGCATTATGCTCATACTTGTTGTGGCGCAGTTTTTACTTTACAGAAGGCGTCCGCTCGAGATGACCTTTGACACAGCTTACTACATGACAGAAAAAATTTCGTCATACGGAAAATGGAATTACCAGAAAGATTATGCAGGTCACGAAACTTATTTATATATCCCCGACCAGTACAGATATGACAAACAGCGCGAAGAATCAAAGCTTCCTCTCATTGTTGTCTTTCATGGAAGCTGTGAAAGAAGCGCGGGCCTGAGCCGTTACGGAAGGATTTTTATAAGCAATGAATTTCAGAGACGAATGTCGCCTAACGGTGCGTGTGTTCTTGTTGTCCTTTCTCGTGTTGAATATTTTACAGACCCTGCAAGTGTAAGTCTTTTGATTCAGAATGTTGTTTTAAAAAATAAATGTATTGATCCGACAAAAATTGTAGGCTATGGATTTTCCCAGGGTGCAAAATTTGTAGTTGAACTTGCGTGCTATGAACCACGTCTTTTTAAAGCTGTAATTTCTGGAAGCGGATTTTATCAGATGAAAGTAAGCGAATTAATTAAGCTGCTTCCTGTTCAGTTTTATTTTGCAACTTCTAAAAACGATAAAGGAATTTATGAGCAGGGAAGCCCGACCGGAAAAATGTGCGCACGCTGGTGTAAAAATTCGCGCTATGTAGAATATGAAACGCGCTACCACTTCTGGGTCGAACTTTTTGATAAAACCGGAAGAAAAAACAAAGACGGCACCGACGAAACAGCCTTAGACTGGATCGCCAGTGTGTTGAAGTAATTTTTTTTGTAGCGTATTTTAATTTATCAGATTATAATCAACTTATGGAAAATGAAATTGTAATTTACACAGACGGCGGGTGTTCTGGAAATCCCGGGCCGGGTGGCTGGAGCGCTGTAATTCTTGCAGATGAAAAAGAAATCCGCCTTTCTGGTGGCGAAAAAAATACAACCAACAACAAAATGGAATTAACCGCAGCTATCTCTGCGCTCAATACGGTTTTAAATACACCTTCACTCAAAGACCGTCCTGTAAATCTTTACAGCGACAGCCAGTATGTTAAAAACGGAATTACTTCATGGATTACAAACTGGAAAAAAAACGGCTGGCGGACTGCAGCAAAGAAACCTGTTTTAAATCAGGATCTCTGGCAGAAACTCGACAGCCTTAACTCTTCTCTTTCTGTAACATGGAACTGGGTCAAAGGTCACGCCGGAATCGAATACAACGAAATCTGTGATCAGTTATGTCAGAAAGAAATTAATAATTACAGATAATTATTTTTCGTTTAATTCCTGTGCACGTTTTAATGCGTCACCGATATTATCAAAAATATTTTCACGTCCAAGAATATCCGCCATTCCGGTTTTTTCAAACAGCATGTAAGGCTGAGTATGAATTCCAGAAATGATTATTGTAATTCCTTTTCTGTCACATGCAGCTTTACACTGTTCAAGCGCCCGAATTCCGCCTGCATCAATATAAAGTGTGTTTCTCATCCTGAAGATTAAAGTTTTACAGTCTGTTCCGGCTCTCTCTGTAGCAAGCTCAAACTTTCTTACTGTTCCAAAGAAAAGCGGTCCCTCGATTTCAAACACGAGTGTGTTCTGAGGAATGACAATATTTTCTGCAGGCTGATCTTTTTTAATTCCTGCTGTCATAATTTTTCTTTCATCCTGAACTTCTGAAAGGTCAATCATCTTTTTAATAAAGAAGAATGCTGCAAAACCAAGACCAACTTCGATTGCAACTGTAAGATCAACAAACACTGTAATTAAAAATGTTACAAAGAAAACTGCTATGTCAGATTTCTGTCCTTTTAAAAGAGCTCTGATGGAAGGAAAGCCTGCCATGTTCCATGATACATTTATCAAAACTGCAGCAAGAGCCGCCATCGGAATATATGCAGCATACTTTCCTGCAAAAAGAAGAATCAAAAGAAGTGTCACGGCATGAATTATTCCTGCAACCGGAGTACGTCCCCCGTTTTTGATGTTTGTTGCTGTACGAGCGATTGCACCTGTTGCAGGGATTCCGCCAAACAGTGGAGAAGCAATGTTTGCAATTCCCTGTGCAATGAGTTCTGTATTAGAATCGTGTTTAGTTCCTATCATACCGTCTGCAACAACTGCACTTAAAAGAGATTCAATTGCGGCAAGAACTGCAATGGAAACTGCTGTCGGGAAAAGTGTTGTGATTGTCTTTATGCTTAGTGCAGGAAGCTGGGGAACTGGAAGTGTTGACGGAATTATATAATGCGGTTTTCCGTTTGCAAAAGTTCCGATTGTATCTGTCTTTAATCCACAGAATTTATCAAGTAAAACAGAAACAACTGTTGCAAGAATTATTACAACAAAGCTTCCAGGAATTTTTTTAGAAAACTTTGGCCAGATAAAAATAAATGCAAGGCTTACAGCTGCCATTATAAATGAATATAAATTTATCGTGCTGAATGAGCGCGCATAAACAATTATCTTCGGTAAAAAATCTCCAGGCATTTTAGAATAAGTCTCTCCGAGTATCTGCATCGGAACACTAAAATCTGGAACAAGACCAAAGAAATCTCCTATCTGACCTGCAGCAATTGTTACAGCAACTCCTGCAGTAAATCCTGTTACGATTGTATATGGAATAAACTTTACAAGCCCGCCCATTTTAAAAACGCCGAGCATGATAAGAAGAATACCTGCCATTACTGTTGCTGTTGCAAGTCCGCTCATTCCATACTGGCTTACAACGCCGTAAACGATAACTGCAAATGCTCCTGTAGGTCCTCCAATCTGAACACGGCTTCCACCGAAAAATGAAATACAGAAGCCTGCAATGATTGCAGTAAAAATTCCTGCTGCAGGATTTACACCGGATGCAATACCAAAAGCAATCGCAAGCGGAAGAGCAACGATTCCTACAATAATTCCGGCAATAAGATCACTTACAAGCTGTTTTGAATTATATGTTTTAATTGTGTTGAATAATTCAGGCTTAAACATTTTTATAACCCCATTTAATTTACTTTGTTTATTGTTTTTCCATTAAGGAATGAACGCAGGTTTTCAACTGCAATATTTAAAAGTCGTATTCGTGTTTCTTTAGCTGCCCATGCAACATGCGGTGTAATAACGCAGTTTGGCGCATTGTAAAGCGGACAGTCAGCTGACATCGGTTCAACTGTAAGAACATCTGCTGCAAAACCCGAAAGCTCATTTTTATCAAGTGCATTTCTTACTGCATCTTCATCTATCAGACCGCCGCGCGCTGTATTTATTAAAAGCGCACCTTTTTTCATTTTAGAAATTGTTGCTTCGTTTATAATCTTTGTATTTTCTTTTGTAAGAGGACAGTGAAGCGAAATGATGTCACTTAAAGACAAAAGTTCATCGAAAGAAACTTCCTTTACTTTTTCATCATCACGCGCGCTTTTATTATATTCAACTATCTTAGAAGCTGAACGTGTATGAACGATAACGTTCATTCCAAAACCAGATGCGATTCGTGCAACTCTCTGACCTATTGAACCAAATCCAAGAAGTCCGATTGTTTTTCCGAGAAGTTCATTTAAAGGATGAGTCCAGTAACAGAAATCAGGAGCTGCAATCCAGTCACCCTTCATTACAGAATCACTGTGAGTTTTAATTCCGTTATAAAATTCCATGATGAGGGCAAATGTTTCCTGTGCAACTGCCATCGTGCTGTAAGAAGGAATGTTTGTTACGGTAATTCCAAGCTCGCGAGCTGCTTCTGTATCTACGACATTATAACCTGTTGCAAATACTCCGATGTATTTAAGATTTTTACATTCTTTCATAAGGTCGCGTGTCATGACAACTTTATTAAGCATTACAACATCGGCATCTTTAATGCGCTCAAGAACTTTTTGCGGTTCAGTACGCGGGTAGTAATCTACTTCACCAAACTCTTTAAAAACATCATAAGAAAGGTCACCTGGATTTAAAGCGTGACCGTCAAGGATAACGATTTTCATTTTGTCATTCTATTACTTTGACGGCCCGTTGTACAGTAGGAGCGAACCTCCAGAAACTGGAGGCGGGTTTATTTTTTTTAATTAAGTGTAAATTTAACAGGATAGCGGAATCTTACGGCGCAGGCTTTTCCGTTTGCTACAGCCGGAACACATGTAACGCCTTTTAATGCGCTTACTGCCGCCTGTGCAAATCCGTGTCCGGGATCTTTTAATACCTTTATGTTTTTTATAACGCCCTTTGCGTCAATAAAAAGCTCAAGGTAAACTACAGCTTCTATTCCCTGTTTTAATGCCATAGGCGGATACTCGATTCTTGAAAGGATCTGCTTTGTCGGAATTACAGGTATCGAAGAAATCTTATGCTGCGGAAGGAACATGCTTTCGTCAAATTCCTGGCGTACAGCTTCGTCAACTTCCTGTATGTTTTCAGAAGCCTTTGGCTGGTTGCTTACTGTTACAACTTCTTTTGTTTCTTTAGGCGGAACATATTCCTGAACGTCAACGAGTTTAAAAATATCTGCTTCCCTAAAGTCAACTGTTTCTATCTCTTCTTCTTTTGGCGTAAAGTTGAATATAAAAATTACCGCAACGTGAAGCAAAAAGGCAAATACAAAGATTGCAGGCCTAAGTAATTTAGAAAACCGTGTCATTTTTTCTGCACTCATTTTTATTTTTCCTTTATAACAAAACTTACAACTCTATGCTGCAAAGTCTGCAGAACCGAAACTACTTCATTTACATATTTATATGGTGTTTCCCTGTCCGCAATTATATGAATTCTAACTCCGGGATTTTCTGCAATCGCCGCAATGATTGCGTTTTCAAGCTTTGCACCGTTTAAAACTTCTGCGTTTGCAGTTATCTTTCCATTACTCTGAATCCAGATTTCAAAATTTTCATCTGCCTGTGTACGTTCAAGTATGGTGCTTTCTGAATAATTTATTTTTTCTTCATAGCGCTGGTTCATCAGTGAAATCAACATGATGAATATCAAAAGAAGAAAGCCGATGTCTGACATTGATGATGTTGTAATGGCTGGATTTCTTCTTTTCTGTTTTATATTTACCATACGGCTACTCCATCTTTTCCATTCTAAAAGAAAAATTTTCTACCTTTAATTTTCTTATCGTCGATATTACATCAACCACTTTCTGATACTGTGTATCCGGATTAATCACAAGAAGAAAAGTCATGTTTGGCCATGTCTTTAGTTTTTCTACAATCAGATCCGAAAGTTCTTCTATCTTAACTTCACTGTCATCTATAAAAAGCTGTCCTTCCTGTGTAAGTGAACACTTCATAATATCCTGAGTGTTAACAACAATCGGTTTATCTTTTGAAGGCAGATTAAGAAGGAAGCCCTTGTTAACGTTAAAGCCTGCGATTACGATAAAGAAAATTATAAGAAGAAACGAAAGGTCGTTTAATGAACCGGAACTTCCGGCATCTTCTACATTATGTCGTATAAATCTCTTAATCATCTTTTTCCTGCCAGTTATTTTTTTTGCCGCCTTTATATGCGGCCTTTAACTCTTATACAAACTTATGCAATGAGTTCTGGAACGAGATCGTTTATCGCCTTTGATGTTTCTGCTGCGAATGTATCAATTTTCTGAATCAAAAGGTTATATGCAACAAGTGCGATAATCGCAATGATAAGACCGAATACTGTTGTAATAAGAGCTTCGTAAATACCGCCTGCAACAAGCTGTGCGTTAACATCTGTTGCTTCTGCAATTGACTGGAAAGCTCCGATCATTCCTGATACTGTTCCCAAAAATCCTGTAAGCGGTGCAAGTGAAGAAAGAGCTGTAAGATAATTAAAGCCGTTTTCCATTCTTCTGATTCTTTCCTGTGCTTCGCTTTCTGCAGCGCGTTCCATTCTGTTTTCACCGTATTTTGAATTTGAAAGCAATGCAAGGAAAATCGATGCTACTGTCTGCTTATGTGTGTAAGAAGCAAGAAATTTTTCTGCTTCGTCTTTTTTATTCTGGCGTAAATATGCCTTTACTTTTTCTGCTACAGGTGCAACCTTGCAGTTGTGCCAGGCAAGATAAATGCAGCGTTCAATTACTATTGCAATTGTTGCTACAGAGAATGCAAGTAAAACCCACATAAATGGTCCACCAAGTTTAAATAATTCAATTAAGCTAAATCCTTTTTCCATAATTTATTCTTTCTCCTGATGAATAAGTTCTGTTTTTACGGCTTTTTTATGATTTATTTAAGCGCCGTACATAAAATAAGACACTTCCGGAGGCCGGAAGTGTCACTTTTTTTGAAAATTATGTTTAATTAAAACTTAACTTTTAAGCCGAGCGATGGAAGAGGAAGCCCGATGTTAAAGTCAACATTTGAATCATGATCGTCCATCTTTCCTGTATGTGCATTAAAGTTCCTGTTTCCTTTTGGAGCATAGAGATTTACAAAAATATCCTGCGCTGCAATATAGAATTCCCACAATGCCTTGTCATTATTTGTCTTCCACTGGTATGAAAGACGGACATCAACAGGACAGGAAATATCTGTTCTTAAAGCATCACTGTAAAAAGAACTTCTTGAATACCTCTGAATTGTCGTTCCATTAAGATCTGCAGCATAACATCCTACCGGCCCAACCTTTTCTTTTGGAGCACCTGTTGCAAGTGTTCCCTTTACTGTAAAAGTCCATGCCTTTTCTTTACCAAAGTGCCAGTTGCTTACAAGGTTCAATGTATGGAATCTGTGATACTGAGGATAATACCATTCATCAAGCGGATCACCATACATAGTTTCTACGTGTTCCCCGGCATTTACTTTTAGAGGATTTTTAAATCTTGAATATACGAATGAATATGAAAGGTATCCGTCCCAGCTTTCATTAGGCTTTTTCTCAATCATCGCATCAATTCCAAACACATGTCCTTTTCCATCAGACTTTACAAATGTCTGACCATCCTGGTATAAAGCAGATTCATGTGAAACCTGGTATGTATACATACGTGAAAGATAATATTTGTAATATGTTTCAAGTTTAAAATTCCAGCCGTTTTCAAGAACTGCATCTGCACCAAGTACTACAAAAAGTGAACGGTTCGCATTAAGTTCAAAATTTTCAATTCCCATTTCTTTAGAGAAAAGCATTGTTTCTCGCGGAATTGAAACAAATAATCCTGTTCCTGCTGTAAATGAAGACTTCTCGAGCATACCGATATTTCTGAATGGTGTAAAAGTAACAGATGCTCTCGGACACAAATCAGGAACAAGGCTTACTGCATAGTCTTCATTCGAATTCCATAAATTAATAAATTCACCACGAAGACCAATCTGTGACTGAATTAGATCATTTTCACTTCCGTAATCCCAGTTAACAAAAAGTGCATTGTCAAGAATACAGTTTCCTTTTTTATCAGTATCCCATCCAAGCTGTGTAAATATTTTTCCAGAACCTGTATCGATGTCTGTCCAGAATTTCTGATCTTCTTTTGTATTTGCTGTTGAGAAAACTTCTTCAAAACCTGCACACAAATGGTTTTTTTCTGTAATTTCAATTTCTGCTTCTGCTCTTGCAGTAATAAGATGACTTAAAATTATTTCATTTACTTTTGTTTCAAGATCAGGAAGTGTGTATGTATCTCCTGCAAGAGAAATGCCATTAGCGGATGCATACTGTTTAAAATCATCTGTATATTTCAAAGTTCCACTTTCTTTCATCTTCATAAGCATGTCTTCGCACATAAGGTTGTACGAAATAAGTCCATGAAGCATAAGTTTATCTGTAGGAAGATATTTTACGTTAATTCCTGCTAAACCCTGATAGATGTCGTAGTCCATGAACATTTTTGTTTTAAGTCCATCTTCTTCATCATCATAATCAATACCAAGTCCGTCACTTCCAAAGAAACCTGTGATACAGATATCAAGCTCCGGTTTTGGATTAAAATTCGCTTTTAAAAAAGCGTCGCGGATATATGGAGGACGCTTCATCATATCAAGAGAATCTGTTCCAGTTGCCTTGTACATTGCAAATACAGGTTCAAGATAACTGCAGTGAACTCCTGCAAGCATTCCGCCTACATCTTTTCCAAACGGAATCTGTGCAAATGCATCAACACAAGTCGTTGATGCACTTAAACTCATATGAAATTTCTCGTAATCAGGTTTTATAGTTGATGCTTCAAGAATTCCAGATGATGCTCTTCCGTACTGTGCAGAAAATACACCGTTTGAAAGTTTGATTGTATCTACAAACGATGGATTAAAAATAGAAATTCCGCCGCCCCAATGCCATGGGAAAATTGTATACATTCCGTCTAACAGACAGCCAAGCTCACGCGGTTCACCACCACGAACAGATGGTTCAGAACCCCACACACCACTGTATGAAACGCCAGGCAGAGTTCTTACAGATGCCATACAGTCTTCTACCAGACTCATATTTGCAGTTGTATGCATCTGCTGTTCTGTCATTACAGTTGAAACACCTGTTTTTTCTTCTTTTTTCTCAGGACTTGCACGATTAACAACAAGCTCTTTCCCTTCGATGACATCTGTAATCGACATATTGATTACAACTTCTTTATCGCCAGAATAAAACTTTACCGAAGCATCCTTATACCCCGGAAGTTTTGCTTCAATAGTTCCTGACGAAACATTATCAGGAATAGAAAGAACTGCATAGCCATTTTCATCTGTTTCTGCTTTTACAGATTGTTTAGATTGTAAAGAAACCTTTGCTCCTTCAAGAGGAAATTCAAGTTCTCTGTCCATGACAGTAACTTTTAATTCTCCGGCAAAAGCTAGGGCCGAAAGCATCGCAAAGATTAAAGATATGATTTTTTTCATTTAATAACCTCGTTATCTATCAGACACCCGAGGTTATCAAATCTGTTACTTTTTAAATACGATTTCTACTAGTTGAATGAAAATCTTGCTCCGAAATCAAATTCCGGATGAACGGTAATACCATTTTTTGTAAAGGTCATATTTGATTTGTGTCTTTCAAATGCTCCTCTGTTGTATTCAGATTCGAAAGCCATAGTAAATCCTGCAAAGATATTAAGATGCTTGACAGGTGTAACTCCTACAGAAGCTCTTGTAGACATATACCACTGAGTATCTTCTTTTGGAATAAGAACTTCATTTGCCATTACTTCAAGATCAAAATTAAGCATTGCAGCCTTAAATCTTGTTCCAAGTCCCATGATTACATCAACATATTTATCATCAAGATAATCTTCGTCATCATAATCTACATCAAGCGGAACTGCACAGCCGAACACTGCATAAAGGTAACGCATACCGCTGTTAAACGTAATTCTTGCCCTTTCATTTGTCGTAACCGATACACCAATTTCACATACACCGTTTTTAGAAATATTTACAAGACCAAACTGGAACCCACTCTCACCATTGCAGTAATTTACAAGCCCAACCTGAACTCCGTCAAAATCTCCATTCGCGATGTTCAAAATACCAGCTCCCTGAACTCCGGAAGATTCACCACATGTTATATTGACAATACCTGCACCCTGAATTCCGCGAAGACCCATTGCAAAGTTTACAACTCCAGAGCCCTGTACACCGTTTACCATACCCGTTGCAATATTTGCAACTCCAGAACCCTGTACATACCTTACATCTCGTGCAATATTTATTACACCCGACCCCTGAACTCCAGATACATCACGTGCAAAGTTAAATACTCCGGACCCTTGAACACCCCTTATGTCACGTCCGATATTAAATACACCAGACCCCTGTGCACCATTTACGTCCATTGCAATACTGTATACACCACCACCTTGAAAACCATTTATATAAACTGCTTCACTTCCTATTCCGGCAACAAGTGCACCATCTGCTTCATAAGCGTTTACTCTTAAAAGCCCGATACCAACTGCTGTTACAATATCTTTATTTAATGCGAGATAAAATTCATCACACACAAACGAAAACATAAACGGAACATATGCAAAATCATCTTCGCTTCTGTTTTCATATTCATATTCAGAACCGGCATTTTCATCCTCTGTCTCTTCACTTTCTTCATCACCGCGGGTTCTGTTAGCAACCCTGATTACTGGAGTAAGATTTTCAGAAGAAAGAGTATATGCTCTTTTTGAAACAAGTTTAAAATTTCCCTGAAGGGTAGATTTTTCACCGATTACAGTTACAGAATACTGAGCTTCTTCAATTGCAAGAAAAACAGGATTATCTGCAGTCTTATTAATTTCTGAAACAAGTTTTCCATTTTTATCGCGGATAATTATTCTTCCGGCAAGCTGCTTTGAAATAGTTAATACACAATCTGAACTTGATATATCAGAAAGTACAAGATCACCAGATCCTACAAGGGTAATATTATAATTTGGATGCTGCGGTCCTGTTGAAGTATTTTCTGTTTTAGAAAGTGTTTCATTAAATGCATAAGAATACAATTCATTGAGCGTAACTTTTTTATCACCTGAACTGTCAGCAGCTCCTCTTAAACCTGTAATCATTGCATTTGTAAAGAAAGAGGAACCTATTTCATCCGATTCCTGCGAAAATTCCTGAGAAGAACTGGAAGAAAGATAAGCATGACCTTTTACAACAGATGAATCATCTACTAAAAACGGTTTCTGTCTTGAACCTCCCTTTGTTCTGATAAAATTTCCAGAATAGCACGAGTCAAGAATTACAACGTGAACATCACTCGGAACATTTGAAATTGCCTGCTTAAGTTCAGAATAACCATAAGTAGTTCTTCCAAGAAGAAGTGCGTTTTCATCTGAATGTCCAGAATAATAGAAAACAAATTCAGAACGCTTTAAATTATTCTTACCGTTTGCAATCATCTGAGAAATAGTTGCCATCGCAATATCTACATCATCTTTAGAAGGATCAAGAAGAAGAATACTGTTTGTCTTAGGAATTCCACCGATATCTGCCATCGTCTTCTGAAAAGCAATTGCATCAGATTCTGCATACATAAGCTTTACATTATTCTTTCCACCTACATTGGACCCAACATAAATTGCATAACGTTCAACACCAGAACCTTCATCTTTATTCTGTGCAAAAACAGAATTGCATATTAAAAAAAGAATAAAAATACCGGTTATAAATTTATATATCTTGTCTTTCATTTTACCTTACTCCATCAGTTTTCATTACTAATCTTTATTAAGGACAAAAATTGAACCGTCACATCCTTCTGGAAGATATGTCCCTTTCTTAAGAAAATTAATATCATATACAGATTTTTTAACATCCTCTATTTTTGACATATCAAAAGGTTTTTTAGAAGCTACGAAAATAAAGCATTCATATTTCGGAGCATCATCAAGTTCATAAGAAAACTTGAGAGGAACTTCTTCACCTGTTTTTTCAAGTTTTTCTGACTTCCAGCTTTCTTCAGGAAAGTGACGTGTTACATTTCCATTTCCATCAACACTAAAAATAACTCCGTAATTATATTCACCTGCAAGATATGTAATTTGAATTACATCATTTTCTCTTACTTCAGATCCATTCGTCAAAGAAACTGCAGAGTTTCCATCTTTTTTATAAAGACGAATCTGATGATGTCTTGCTCCGTTTCCTTTTACTCTGACTGTTGAACCATTATCATTTACGCTGCGCCTTGAAAAAGTAAATGGAAGAATAAGTGCAAATGCAAAAGCTGCCGCAGCTGCATATTTAATATAACTGAAAGTCTTTACAGACTTCGTTTCTTTTACAAACATAGATTTTTTTACAAAATTCTTTTCTGCAGAAGCAACAGGAATTTCTTTTAGAATTTCTTCATTAGATGCATTAATTTCTGCCAGCGCTTTTTCTATTTCTTCTTTTCCATATTTCTCATAATAATCTTCTGCCCTCTTTTCTCCAAGAGCAATTTCTTCTAACAGTAATTGTGGAATCATAATCAACTCCTTTAAGCTCATGCACGCTTAATATATTTTAATGAATATTTTCGAAGTTCTGAAATTCTTTTTCGAATTCCTGACACTGACATTCCGGTTTGTTCTGCTGTTTCCTCTAAGGTGTATCCGTCTACAAAATGAAGTACTGCGATAAGAGAATCTTTTGCATCACGGTTTGAAAAAATTTCTTCAAGAATAATTCCTGCTTCAATTTTTTCTGTTTCCATTGCAGAAAAATCATCTGCCATAGTCTCTGCAATAACATCAAAATCCGGCCCTGTTCTAAGTTTGTCCGATCTTATTCTGTTAAGACATACTCTTGTTGCCGTAACATAAAAAAGACTCGCACAGACATTCGTAATTCTGGTCTTATTCTCAAAGATCCTTAAGAATACGTCCTGCATTGCATCCTGCGCTTTATCTTCATCCTTTAAGATAAACCGGCATCGACGCAGCACCATAGGTCCGTACTTTTGATAGAGCTCAGCAAAATCGCGATTTGTTAAAGTATCCATTTACTTCCTAACTCCGTCATGTAATATAACACCTATAAACCAGGTATCTGTCACTTTTTTTTTAGAACTTTTAAAGAAATTAAAATATATTAAACAAAGAATATTTATAGAGCGAGCGCTGCCTGTTCCCATTCTTCATTAAGCTTTTCAAGCTGAACCTGTAAATCCGAAATTTCCGTCTGAACTGCCCTGGCTTTTTCACCAACCGAATAAACTGCAGGATCCGAAAGCTTATTCTGAAGTTCGGTAATTTTAGCTTCCACGCCTGCAATTTCCCCTTCCAGCCGTGAAACTTCCTTTTCCTTTTTACGTTTTTCTGCCTGAAGCCTCTTTTCTTCTTCCCAGCTTAAAGCCCCTGCTGATACAGCCGGTTCTGGAGTAACTTCCGGTATTTCCGGCTGACCTGTAATACCAGCTTCTTCATCAGCAAGACGCTGCATATAATATTCATAATCACCCTTAAAATTTCTGAATTTCCCGGGCCTAAGCTCCAGAACACGGGTTGCAAGGTCCTGAATAAATCCCCTGTCATGGCTTACAAAAACTACAGTTCCACCAAAATCCTTTAATGCACTTAAAAGCACGTCCTTTGAATGCATGTCGAGATGGTTTGTCGGTTCATCAAGTACAAGAAGATTTACAGGTTTAAGCAAAAGCTGTAAAAGAGCAATTCGTGTCTTTTCCCCTCCTGAAAGAACATCAAGAGTTTTATTAACGTCATCACCACGGAAAAGAAATGCAGCAAGCATATCGCGGACTTTAGGAATAAGTTCAAGAGGTGCAATTCCTTCTATATAATCTATTACTGACTGCTTACTGCTTATTGTTTCTGCACTGTCCTGAGAAAAATATCCAATTGATACACCGCTTCCGTTTTCTACAGTTCCAGTAAAATCCTTATCTACACCTGCAATAATTCTAAGCAGCGTAGATTTTCCGGCACCATTGTGTCCTGCAACAACAAGCCTCTCTCCTTTTTCAAGCAGGAGCTCAAGTTTGTCCAGAACAGAATTTTTCCCGTCATATGATTTTGTAATATCGTGCATGCGCAGAACAATATTTCCGCTATGTGGCGCAGGAGGAAATTTAAAATGAATTTTTTTGAGACTTTCAGGAATCTCAATTTTGTTTTCAAGAATTTTATCAAGCATCTTCTGGCGTTCCTGTGCCTGAGCCGCTTTTGTCGCCTTATAACCAAATCTGCGTATAAAATCCTGAAGATGAGCAATCTCTAACTGCTGCTTGTCATATTCTGCCATCAGAGAAGCAAGTTCAACTTCGCGAACCTTTTCATAATGAGTAAAATTTCCGGGATAAGATTTTAAATTTCCGCCAAAAAGTTCAAACACTTCATTAATTGTAACATCAAGAAAATATCTGTCATGACTTACAAGTAAAAATCCGCCTTTAAAATTCTTTAAAAAAGACTCAAGCCAGTTACGGGCTTCTATATCGAGATAGTTTGTCGGTTCATCAAGAAGAAGAATATCAGGACTCTGCATCAAAGTTTTTGCAAGTGCAATACGCATCTGCCAACCGCCGGAAAATTCTTCTACACTTCTGTTAAAATCTTCCCGCATAAAGCCAAGACCGAGTAAAACAGATTCTGCCTGTGCCTGTCTTCGATACCATCCCGATTCTTCAAGTTTAGAAAGAAGCATCGACTGTCGTTCAATAAGATAATCAGAATTATCAGGATTGTTTTTTAACTGTTCGCCGATATCATCACACTCTTTTTGAATATCATAACCGAATTGAAAAGCTTTATCTGCTTCTTGTAAAAGCGTAGTACCGTGATGAGTTAATCCAGACTGGGGAAGATATGCAATGCGTGTATCTTTCTGAACAATACGCTCACCGCTGTCAGGTTCTGTAATACCTGCCATTATTTTTATGAGTGTAGATTTTCCTGCTCCGTTTGCACCTGTCAGAGCCGCCTTTGTACCGGAAGCCATATTAACAGAGACATCTTTTAAAATATCCCTGTCACCAAATGCAAGCGAAACTTTTGAAAACTGAACAAATGCCATATCGCCTATTTATTAAAGAACAATACAGTAGGATTTGCAGCGCGTGCCATTACAATATTGTCTTTTATTGAATTTGAATCTAAACTTTCAAGATTCAATCCATCGTTCGACAGTTTATAAAGAAAGTTAATTTCTTCAGAAACGCCTTCAAACATAAAAGTCAAAACACCATCATACTTGCTTCTTAAAGATGTAGACGGAAGATATTTTAAATTAACAGTTCCTCTTCCCTTTGCACTTGAAGGAACAACAGATGGAACAAGTAAAGAGAATCCACTCCATGTAAATGTCTTTCCAGAATTAAACACAAGCTGTCCATAGTTCTGTGAATTAAATGAAGCAACTTTATATAATTCATTCAGCAGACTGCTTCTACGTTCTCTTTCGTTTTCAATAATTTCATCAATATTAATATCAGAATCAAGCGTAATGAATGTATAAGCTTCCTGACTTCCATCGCGAGCTGCATAATTTACTACAATTGTATTTTTATTTCTTACAACAATCTGAAAGAGAGTTCCTGTAAGAGCATAAGTATTGTCTCTGATTTTTTCTGCCCCGGCATAATTTGCAGAATGGAATTTACCGGGAATATTAACCTGAACTTTTCCCGAAGTAATACCTGTATCAAATCCATAATTAAGTTTAATGCTTTCAAGATCGATAAGTTTATCTTTAAGAAGCCTTGCATAATAATCCGGATACCATTTTGCTTCGAGAATCTGGTTTAAAATAGTATCTTCATTTGTAGACTGAGTTTCTTCAACTTCACCTTTTACAATAGCACCAGTGGCATCTGTTTCAAAAAGCGAAAGATTATAAGAGAAACACCATCCGATGGTTCCCCCCTCTGTCAAAACACAAAGCCAGTCCCCAGGGAGCTTTTTATTCTTTCCGACCATTACATCCTGACCGTCACCCTTAAAAAGAATCTTTACAATTTCTTCCTTATGGAGACGATAAACCTGTTTTGCAGTATTTACAGGTTCCTTGCGGACAGGAAGTCCGTCTACCTTAATTTTTCCATACTGATGTTTGTATTCTTCGTACGGCTCAAAAGATTTTAAAGCCTTTTTCTTAGAAGCAGGTTTTGAAATCTGCCAGAGAGGAACCTCAAAGCGTTCCTTACTTTTTGGAATGCCTACAATATAAACATGACTGATATTTGACTTAAAATAAACCCTTACAAGCTGTCCATCCTGAAGATTATGATCCGGCAAATCCCATAAAAGCACAGAATACCCGAGCGGATGCTGGCATGAATTAATAAAAACCGAAATGAGACAGGCAGCTGCCAATACAAATAATTTCTTTAACTTCATAATCTGTAATTTTACCAAATTCCACCCTAAGTAACAAGCCGTGTTTTATGATACTTTTAACAATTTCCAAAATCTACTATAATATACAGCATGAGTAGTAAAAATGTTCCAAACCGCAGCGAAATCCCCGCTTCTGACAAATGGGATTTAACTTCACTTTTTAAAACAGAACAGGATTGGGAAAAGGCTCTTGCTTCAATCGAACCGATGACCGAAGAAGTTGCCTCTTACAAAGGAAAACTTGCAGCTTCAAAAGAAATACTTTTAGAAGCCCTCAACAAATATTCAAAACTCTGCCAGATTCTTGAAATCGTATACAACTATGCATCCCTCCAGCATAACGCAGATGAAGGAGATCAGTCAGCGTTAAATAAACTTGGAAGAGCAGAAATGGCTGCAAGTAAATTGAATAGCACCCTCAGTTTTTTTGATTCAGAAATTACTGCAATAGATGATTCTAAGTTGAATTTATGGATAGAAACTCCTGAGTTTTCTGATTACAAAGTCTTTATAAAAAAGCTTCTTCATGTAAAACCGTATATTCTATCAGAAAAAGAAGAACGCATTCTTGCCCTTCAGGCAGAAGCAGCAGAAACTCCATACAAAACATTCAGTATACTTGAAAACCTCGAGCTCGATTTTGGAACAATTGAAGTGGAAGGAAAACAGATTCCTCTTACTCAGAGTTCATGGAGTCAGTTCTTAAAGAACCCTGACCGTAACGTAAGAAAAGAAGCTTACGAAAAATTCTACAATGTTTTTGAAAAACACGAAAACACACTTGCAAGTCTTTATGCTGGAAGTGTAAATCAGGATATTTTTGAAACACGATCACGCGGATACAAATCAAGTCTTGACCGCGCACTTTATTCAAACAAAGTTCCTATTGAAGTTTACCATAATCTTATTGATACGGTTCACAAAAATTTCGATACACTTCACCGTTACTACAAAGTATTTAAAAAAGCACTCGGTACAAAAGATTTAAGGCACTACGATGTTTACATGCCTTTTACTAAGGATATTGCAATTCACACAAGTTATGATGAAGCAGTAGAAATATGCCGTAAAGCACTTTCTCCACTCGGAAAAGAATATACAGATACTTTGTGCAGCGGATTAAAAAACGGATGGGTTGACCGCTATGAAAACAAAGGAAAAAGAAGCGGAGCATTTTCAAGCGGCTGCTTTACAGGTTATCCATACATCCTTTTAAATTATAAAGAAGATGTTATCCGGGATGTATTTACAATGGCACACGAAGGCGGACACTCAATGCACTCATGGTATTCAAGCCACAACAATCCGTTTATGTGCTACGATTACACTATTTTTGAAGCAGAAGTTGCCTCTACATTTAACGAAGAACTTGTATTTAAATATCTTTTAAAGAATGCAAAATCGAAGGAAGAAAGAAAATATTATCTTTCAATGAGAGCCGGCGACATACTTGCAACACTTCACCGTCAGACAATGTTTGCTGAATATGAACTAAAAGCACACGAACTTGTAGAAAATGGAACGCCTCTTTCTGCAGAAGTCTTAAGAAAACTCTATCGAGAACTTCTTGAACAGTATTTTGGATCAGAAATGGTATTTGAAAAGAATTCGGATATGGAAGGTTTAAGAATTCCGCATTTCTATTCAGCCTTTTATGTTTACAAATATGCAACAGGAATTTCTGCAGCAATGGCACTTGCAGACAGAGTTACAAACGGCGGAGAAGCAGAACGCGAAGACTACTTTAAATTCTTAAAATCCGGTGGCTCACGCTACCCAATTGAATCGCTCAAACTGGCTGGCGTAGACATGTCAAAGACAGAACCGATTCAAAAAGCACTCGATAAATTTAAAGAAATCGTCGATGAACTCGAAAATCTGGTCTAAAATTCTGCTAAAGAATTATGGTTTTTATGCCGATAATAAAAAGTGAGGAGTTATTCTTAATATGAAAAAAGCAGACTTTTTCGCATTACTCAAACAGGTTCCAAAGGCAGAACTGCATATTCATATTGAAGCAGTAATAACAATGGCGTCGGTAAAGAAGCTTTACAAAAAGCGTTTCGGAAAAGCCATGCCTAAAAATGAAGAAAAAGCCCTCTTTGACTATGACAACCTCTCCGGTTTTATCGCTGCATTTTTAAAAGTTCAGGATTTATTTACAGAAGTAAGCGATTTTGATCTTGTATTCAATGATTTTGCAAAATATCTTGAGAATAATAATGTAACATACTGCGAAGCCTTTTTCGCACCAAGTGCTTTCGTAAAGAAAGGATTTAAATATTCTGACATGGTCGAAAATTTTACAAAGAACATTCAGAAAATCAAAAAAGAAAAAGGCATTACAATAAAGCTTTTGACAGACGTTTCCAGAACATTCGGACTTGAAAACGCGCAGAAAAATTACGAAATGTTCAAAGCTTCTCCAAGCCAGGAAATAATTGGAATAGGACTTGGCGGAGCAGAAGTAAAAGGCCCATGCAATCTTTTTGGCCCTGTATTTGTTCAGGCTCACAAAGACGGTTTCCATGCGGTAGCACATGCTGGCGAAGACGTAGGTCCGGAAAGTGTCTGGGATGCGGTAAAGATTTTAAGTTCAGAAAGAATCGGTCATGGTATTTCATCAATTCAGGATGAAAAACTCGTAGACTATTTAAAAGAAAAACAGATTCCTCTTGAAATCTGTCCTACTTCAAATGTATTTACAAAAAAATACGTAAAGACAATGGAAGACCACCCGGTCCGCGCACTCTACGATGCAGGCGTTCTTGTAACAATCGGATCGGACGATCCTGTCTTCTTTAAAACAACAGTAAATGAAGAATACTGGAATCTTTACAGCAAATTGAATTTTACAATTTCAGAAATTGAAGATTTAATCTGCAACAGTTTCAAAGCTTCTTTCCTTCCTGAAAGCAAAAAAACATCTGCAATCCGCGAAGTAAAAAAAGTTTTCAAAGAATACAAAGCTTCCCAGCCTGAATTATTCTAAATTATTTCACTCAACTGCAGCTTCGATTACAGCATAAAATGCTTTTTTTGGAATATATGATTTTCCTTTTTTAGTAAATAAAAGCGGATACTGATCGCAGTTACCCAACCAGACTTTCTGACTCGGACTATTAAGCCATGTTGCTTCATCGTTAAGACCCCAGATTGTAACACATTCAATTCCATGTTTACCATCAGTTTTTCTGTTTCTGATGAACATTTTAAAAAAGTCTTTATATGCAGCAGAAAGTGTTTTATACTGTTTTCCAGTTATCTTTACTGCATCAGTGCCCGGATTATAACCGTTCCATGTTCCGATATCAAGTTCTGTGATATGAACATCAAGTCCTCTTTCGATAAAATCCTTTACTTCTTTTTCAAAAACCGCAGCACCGTTTTTTACATTACAGTGAGCCTGTAAGCCCATTACATCTATTCTTGTCGGAAGCCGATCTGATTTATGTTTTAAAAGTAAATCAACTACACGTAACATACTATCGTGTTTATCACTCATTCTATTTTCAAAAATTCCACCGTAATCGTTGTAACACAGCTTGACATCTTTTGGAGCATATTTATTAGCAAATGCAAAAGCATTTATAATAAACTCTTCACTATCGTAAATATCAAACCACTTAGTTCCGGAAGTTCTTAACCAGTGTTCAGGATAAGAACTTTCATATGCTCCAGGCTGTGAATTATCAGAAGTTGCTTCATTAACAACATCCCATGCCCAGACAATATGCTTACCGCCATTATTTTTCTTTTCCCATTCTGCAACATGTTCTAAAACTGTTTTTATATACCACTCAAGCCTTGCATTCATTTCATCTTTGTTTACAAGATTTTTTGCCGTATCATAATCTTCATAGAAAAAAGCATCTTCTGTCTGAGAATGCCATACAAGAACATGTCCTCTCATCATAAGTGAATTCACTTTACATATGGAAAGAATTTCATCAAGACGAGAAAGACCTTTTAAAACCGGAGTTTTTATCGTAACACCATTTGACGCTTTAAAAGTTCCCGAAACCTCAGGCTTCTTTCCCCACCACGCCATGATAAACTGCGGTTTAAATTCATTTCCCATCGTAATTGTATTTGCATGCTTTACAAGTCCCTTCTGAACCTCTGCAAAATTAAGTTCTTTCTTTGTCCCCCAGTTAGCACCAAAGTTTCCATATTCAACACCAAAACCGACATAGTCAAAATATTTTTCATAAGTCTCATAAAGCGAAGGAACTTCATCATCAAGCCAGTCTTTAGCAGAGTCTGCAAAAGCCATAGACAAACTGAACATAATTAATAACATAATCAATTTTAAAAATCCAAATTTCATAATTAACTCCTTGAAGATTTTTATTATCGAAGGTATACCATCAAAAGCATGATGTCGCTGTTTCTTATTCCGCTGATACGGCTTGCCTGACCGAGTGTTGCAGGGCGCACTGCTTCGAGCTTGCCGCGCGATTCACTGGACAGTGATGGAATTGATGAGTAATCGAAGTTTGCAGGAATTTTAAAGTTTTCCATGCGGTGCATTTTTTCTACACGGCGGTCCTGCTTTTCGATGTAGTATTTATATTTAAAATCGATTTTTGCTTCTTCCCAGATTTTTTCAGGATAGCCCGGGTTTTCTGCGTTCGGTTTTTTTTCTAAGAGTGCGACGATTTCGTCTGCCATGCGGTATTTTTCCTGAACGGCTAAAAACTGCTTTTCGGTTTTTAATCCTGCTTCGAAAGCCTTTTGTGTAAGGCGGCGGTCTGCTGTGTCGTAGCGGAGTTTAAGACGGTATTCTGCGCGCGCGGTAAACATCCGGTAAGGTTCTTTTGTGCCGAGCGTTACAAGATCATCTATCAATACACCGATGTAGGCTTCGTCACGGCCAAGTACAAGCGGCGCGTACTGTGGAATTTTTCTGTAGTTGTTAAAGCCTGCTTCAATCTGAGTTTTTTCTATGAGCCCGCCAATCTGGTGTGACTGTTTTTCTGATAAGTCCCAGTTCTGTTTTAATTCTTCTTTACTGTATGCAGCTTTTGGACAGAACGCGCCGTTTTCCTGCGATGCCGCGCGCGCGTCAACTGATGAATCATTTTTACAAAGAGGTCCGCAGATTTTGATGTGCTGTCGGGCGTAAAGACCTGCGTTAATTCCTGCGACAAGTCCCTGCCCTGCAGCTTCTTCGTAACCTGATGTTCCGTTTATCTGTCCTGCGTTAAAAAGCCCTGCAACTCGTTTTGTTTCAAGTGAATTATATAATTGAGTCGGTTCAACATAATCATACTCAACTGCATAACCAGGTCTGCTTACAACTGCGTTTTCAAATCCAGGCATTGTGCGAAGAAATTCATCCTGAACACTTTCTGGAAGCGAAGAAGAAAATCCGTTTAAATAAATTTCTTCTGTGCCCAGTCCTTCAGGTTCAACAAAAATCTGATGACGGTCACGTTCTGCAAAACGCATGACTTTATCTTCGATACTCGGACAGTAACGCGGACCGATTCCAGAAATTTTTCCTGAATAAAGCGGAGAGCGTCCGATATTTTTTCTTATTATCTCATGAGTTTTTTCATTTGTATAAACGATGTGACAGGGAACCATCGGACGTTCAACTTTTTCTGTTTCAAATGAAAACGGAATAATTTCTTCATCGCCATCCTGTTTTTCAAGCACGTCAAAATTTACAGATGAACGCAAGATTCTTGGAGGCGTTCCGGTTTTTAAACGGCCTGTTGTAAACCCGAGTCTGTGTAAATTAGAAGTAAGCCCAAACGCTGCACTTTCTCCAAGACGGCCGCACGGTGCATCATATTCACCGATAAAAATTCTTCCGCCTAAAAAAGTTCCTGTAGTTAAAACAATCGAGCGCACGGGAATTACACGGCCGCGTTCCGTAACAACTGCGATGACCTTCTGTCTCTTTCCATTTTTGTGAATCGAAAGGTTTTCACTTCCACTGATAATTCCAGAGCGCACTTCTCCAGGAATGGAACCAACTTCTGCGCTGCTGTCTGTATTTGGCGGGAGATTTTCATCTGAATCTGTAGTAAGAATATCTACAACCGTATCCATTAATGTCGAAATGTTCGGTGTGCTTTCTAAAGTTTTTCTTGCCAAAGCTGAATAAGTCAACTTGTCGGCCTGGCTTCGTGGTGCCTGAACTGCAGGTCCACGACTTTTATTTAAAAGGCGGAACTGAATCATCGAATGGTCGATGAGCTTTCCCATTTCTCCGCCAAGAGCATCAATTTCGCGTACGATATTTCCTTTTGCAATTCCACCGATAGAAGGATTGCAGCTCATTCTTCCGATTGCGTCGATTGACTGAGTAATAACTAAAGTTTTTAATCCCATTCTCGCGCAGGCTAAACAAGCTTCAATTCCGGCGTGTCCTGCACCGACAACGGCTACATCAAAATAATCATAAAAACCGGGCATGAAGACAGTATATTGATTTTAAGGTGCAGTTGCAATTATTCGCGGAATTTAAAAAAATAAGTTCAAATAATAAAAAAACTTAAAAAAAAATGTATTACCTATTGACATAGTAGGTTTTTAGGTTTATATTCAGCATATAATCAAAACCTGATAAAAGGAAACAATGATATGCCGTTAAGGCAAAAATTAAGGAGAATAAACTATGGCAGACATTAAACAGAGTTCACTTGAATTAATCGGTAAAACACCACTTTTACAGCTTAACGGCTATTCAAAAAAAGCAGGTATAACAGGAGCTGCTATTCTTGCAAAGCTTGAATACCTTAACCCGGCAGGAAGCGTTAAAGACAGAATCGCTTTAGCAATGATCGAAGATGCAGAAGCAAAGGGACTTTTAAAACCGGGTGCAACTATTATTGAACCAACTTCAGGAAACACAGGTATTGGTCTTGCAGCAGTTGCAGCTGCAAAAGGATATCACGCAATCCTTACACTGCCTGACACAATGAGTGTTGAACGCCGAAATCTTTTAAAAGCATACGGAGCAGAAATTGTTCTTACAGAAGGCGCAAAGGGAATGAAGGGAGCAATTGCAAAAGCAGAAGAGCTTCATGCTGCAACTCCAGGAAGCTTTATTCCCGGTCAGTTTGTAAACGCTGCAAACCCTGCAGCTCATAAAAAAACAACAGGTCCAGAAATCTGGGAACAGACAGACGGTAAGGTTGACTTTTTTGTAGCAGGTGTTGGAACAGGCGGTACATTAACTGGCGTTGGTGAATATCTTAAAGAAAAAAATCCTGACGTAAAAATCATAGCAGTTGAACCTGCAACAAGCCCTGTTCTTTCTAAAGGAACTCCTGGTGCCCACAAGATTCAGGGAATCGGAGCCGGCTTTGTTCCTGATGTTTTAAACACAAAGGTTTATGATGAAATTCTTGCAATTGAAAACGACGATGCTTTTGAAGAAGGACGCCGTTTTGCAGTAAGCGAAGGAATCCTTGTAGGTATTTCAAGCGGCGCTGCATTAAAGGCTGCAGGAATTATTGCAAGCCGTCCAGAAAACAAAGGAAAGATAGTTGTAGTTCTTCTTCCGGATTCGGGAGACCGCTATCTTTCTACACCGCTTTTCAGCGACAATTAATAAAAAGAGGCAGACCCATGGCAAAATCGTTTTCTGAACTTGAATCATTGCATCCATGCTTTGGAAGCCATGGCGCTAATACAGGAAGAATTCATCTTCCTGTATGTCCCGGCTGCAACATTGCATGCCGTTTTTGCGAACGTTCAATCAACACAACAGAAAACAGACCAGGGGTTACTGGCCGCGTTTTAAAACCTGAAGAAGCAGTAGAAATTATTTCGCGTGCGCTTAAGATAAGCCCGGACATTAAAGTTGCAGGAATTGCAGGTCCGGGCGATACTCTTGCAAGTGACAACGCTTTTAAAACTTTTAAACTTATCGGGCAAAATTATCCAGATCTTATAAAATGCATGAGCACAAACGGACTTCTATTAAATGAACGTGCTGATGAAATAATTAAAGCCGGCATCGACAGTCTTACTGTTACAGTAAACGCAGTTGATCCGGAAATTGAAGCGCAGCTAAATGATTATGTCATCTGGCATGGAAAGAAAATAGAAGGCATAGAAGGTGCAAAGATTTTGATCGAAAACCAGCTTGCAGGTATTAGAAAAATTGCAGAAGCAGGAATTACTGTAAAAGTAAATACGGTTTTAGTTCCGCGCATCAACGGAAACCACATTGCCGCAATTGCAGAGGCAGTTGCCGAAGCGGGTGCTGATAAATACAATATCATTCCGTTAATCCCAACTGCAAAATTAAAAGATGAAGATGCACCAGACTGTGCCGAAATCGACCGCGCGCGACGCGATGCATCTAAATACATAGAACTCTTTTTGCACTGCAATCACTGCCGCGCCGATGCAGCAGGGATTCCCGGTGTATCGGATATATCACGCGAACTCTATGGAAATGCCGGAGCAGGACAGCGCGAACCGGCAGACAGAGCTCAAGTCAATGGTCGCCATCCGATAACAGGCGCACCGGGAATAGCCGGCTTTGGAGTCGGCGGATTTACGGAGAACTTTTCTCATGGCTGAAAAATATCTTGTGGCCGTAGCCTCGAGCGACGGCGAGACCGTCAACGTACACTACGGCCGTGCCCAGACTTTTTACGTTTATTATATTGATGATGACGAAGGCTACGATCTGGTTGAAACCCGCTCCGTAAAGCCTGTCTGCATGGACGGCGCGCATAATCAGTCTTCGATGAAGCAGAGCGTCGCGCGCTTTACGGACTGCCGTTATGTCGTCGCATCAAGGATTGGCGCAGGCGCTTCTCAAACGCTGGCAACTGCCGGAATTACCGCAATGGAACTTCCCGGTAGCATTGATGATGCGATTTTAAAAATCTGGAAGTATAATCAGGTTCAGGAATTATTTAAGCGCACTAGTTAGAATTCAAACTGAACTTTTTTGACGGTATCGCCGTAAATAGTCTTAAAATCATCACGCATCGAAATTACAATATAGCCGGAATCTTTCCACAATTTAAAAGCTTTATTAAAAAACAAGGAATTAGTTACTGGCGATTGATTCAATTCAATTAATTCTGGAACTGCGTAGCAGACACGTTCAAACAACGCATCAAGAGAACCACCTTCTAAAACCAGTCCTGGGATATCTTCGCTTTGAGCAATCCAGACAGAAGCCTCATCATCCCAAGTAAAATTCACCCTGAATTTGATAAATTTCCTCATTATTTTTCTAAAACCTATTGACTTAGTAGGTAAAATAAGATACATTCTACTTACCTAGTAAAACAATAGGTAATAAAACTTAAAAAAGGCTGCAGAGAACGCAGTAAAACTAATACACCGCGTACGGGCAAAATCCGTTTACGCGGAAGTAACAAGGAGCACAAAATGGGCGAACTTAGACAGATTGCAATTTATGGAAAAGGCGGAATTGGAAAGTCTACAACTACGCAGAACTTAACTGCCGGACTTGTTGAACACGGAAAAAAAGTCATGGTAGTAGGCTGTGACCCAAAGGCTGACTCTACCCGTCTTTTGCTTGGCGGTCTTGCACAGAAGACTGTTCTTGACACAATCCGCGACGAAGGAGAAAGCATCGAACTTGACCGTATCATGAAAACTGGTTTTGGGGGAACACGCTGCGTTGAGTCTGGTGGTCCGGAACCTGGAGTTGGCTGTGCAGGTCGAGGTATCATCACTTCTATAAGCATGCTTGAAAATCTTGGCGCTTATACAGACGATCTTGATTTTGTTTTCTACGATGTTCTTGGTGACGTTGTCTGCGGTGGTTTTGCTATGCCTATCCGCGAAGGCAAGGCTAAGGAAATCTACATTGTAGCTTCCGGTGAGATGATGGCGCTCTATGCGGCAAACAATATTGCAAAGGGTATCAGCCGTTACGCAAAAACTGGCGGTGTTCGTCTTGGCGGTATTATCTGCAACAGCCGTAACGTTGACCGCGAGCTTGATCTTTTGCGTGCGTTCTCTAAAGAACTTGGAACTCAACTTTTGTATTTTGTTCCACGAGACAATATCGTTCAGCGTGCAGAAATTAACCGCAAAACAGTTATCGAATATAAGCCGGATTCTGCACAGGCTCAGGAATACCGCAACCTCGCAGAAGCAGTAATCAATAACACAACCTTTACGATTCCAACTCCGATGACCCAGGAACGTCTTGAGCAGATTCTTCTTGAGTACGGTCTCATGGATATGGCTGACGATTACAAGATTTAACAAAACCACGCGCCGAACATGGCGCGACATTAAGGAGAAGCATTATGTCAAAGATTTATAATTCAATTACAGAACTTATCGGTCATACTCCGATTGTGGAGTTCCACCGTCTCGAAAAAGAACTCGGTCTTAAAGGCCGCATTGCAGGAAAGCTTGAATACTTTAACCCGGCAGGATCTCACAAAGACAGACCTGCACTTGAAATTATTGAAGAAGCTGAAAAACGCGGCGAAATCAGCCCTGAAAAAACTACTCTCGTAGAGTTTACTTCGGGCAATATGGGTATCGGCATTGCTTCTGTTGCAGCTGCCAAAGGCTATAAGTTTAAAGTCGGAATCCAGGAGGGTGTTTCTGTTGAACGCAAAAAGCTTCTTGAAGCATACGGCTCAGAACTTGTTAATCCTCCAAAAGAATTAATCGCTGGAGTTTTTGAAAAAGGAATTGCAGCGTTCAACGATGTATATAACTGGATGCTCGAGACTACACCGGACAGCTGGACAACAAGACAGCTTTCTAACCCAGACAATGTTGGTGCGCATTACAAGCACACAGGTCCGGAAATCTGGGAAGACACAGACGGAAAGGTTGATATCTTTGTCGGCGGTGTAGGCACAGGCGGAAGCACTCACGGTATCAGCAAATTTCTTAAAGAGAAAAAATCAAGCGTAAAAGTTGTAATCGCTCAGCCAGACAGAGCAGACGTTGAGCATCCTGTTGTTCAGGGTGTAGAAGACGGCGGCTTTCACGGAATTCATGCTGTGCATGACGAAAACGGTTTGAACCCGATGGCTCCGACAAACTTTAACGACAAGTACGTTGATGAATATGAGACTGTAACTTATGCAGAAACTCTGCGTGCTGTTCATTTGCTTGCTCACTATGAAGGAATCTTTATTGGTGCTTCAAGCGGTGCAGCTCTTGCAATTGCAATCAAGCAGGCTCTCAAAGACGAGAACAAGGGCAAGCTTATTGTTCCGCTTTTGCCGGACAACGGCGAGCGCTATCTGTCAGAAGACTTGCAGCGCGTTAGACCAGACGTAGAAGCTAAAGCAAAGTTTTAATCAGACGCACAAGTCATAGGAGACAACATGCCGCTTAATTTAAATTCATCAAACGTGGCGACACGCGAAAACAGAATCGGTTCAATCACCGGTTATATCGGAGACTTAAAAGACCTTGCAGAAAAATCTGAATGCGGAACATTAAAAGGCTGCTCGCGCTGTTTTTCTCAGTCTAGTACATGTCTTTCTTCGTGCGGACTTGGTCAGCTTAGTGCAATCCGTGATGTTGCGATAATTCATCACGGACCTGCCGGTTGTTCTGTTGCCAGTGCCGGAAGTTATTACCTTGATAAGGTTATGGCAAAAAAGCGCGGAGTTACAACAAGCACAGTTTATGTCGGAACAGACATGAACGAACAGGATACAATCTTTGGTTCGACGGAAAAACTTCGTCAGATTATTCTTGAAGTAAACAAGCGCTACAGTCCAAAGGCAATCTTTGTTTCAAGTTCGTGCGCAACAGGAATTATCGGAGAAGATATTGACAGCGTTGTAGATGAAGTCAAATCTGAAATCGATGTTCCTGTTGTTGCAGTTCACTGCGAAGGTTTTAAATCGCGCATCTGGGCAACTGGTTTTGATATTGCAGATCATGCAGTATTAAGTGCCATCGTTCAGCCGCCAAAACAAAAGCGCAATACGATTAACTTTAAAAACTTTTACGAAAGTGCGCGCCCAGAAATTATCGAGATTTTCAAGAACTTTGATCTTAAACCAATTTTCTTATACTGTAACTCAACTGTAGAAGAACTGTCTCACATCTCAGAGTCACTTGCTACAACTTGTATCTGTGGTACACTCGGAAACTATCTTGGTAACGGCCTTGAAGAAAAATACGGCGTTCCATATGTGCGCAGTATCAACCAGTGCGGTATCGTCGGATTTGAAACATGGCTCCGCGAAATCGGCCGCGTAACGGGACGCAGCGAAAAAGTTGAAAAGTACATCGAAGAGCAGCGTGCAATTTATATTCCGCAGATCGAAGAAATTAAAAAAGAATTAAAGGGACTCCGCGCCGTAATCGGTATGGGCCCAGGTTATACTTTTGAAGTTTCGCGCGTATTGAACGAACTTGGAATCGAAGTTGTGTGGGCGCTTGCATGGCACTACGACAGAAAATATGAAAACGGCGACGTTCCGCCAAGCATGAAATATCTTCTTGATAACAACATCAATTTTGAAGCGAGCGTTTCCGACCAGCAGAACTACGAAGTAATGAATATTCTTCATAAGTTTAAGCCGGATCTTTATCTGTCGCGCCATCCTGGTTCTACAGTATGGGCAATCAAAAACGGAACATCTGCCGTTTACGTTGCCGATGAATACATGATATTCGGTTACAAACATACACTCGAGTTTGCAAAGACAATTCTTGACTCAATCCGTAACAGAAGCTTTGAGCAGAATCTTGCAAAGAGAGTAAAACTGCCTTACACAGACTGGTGGTACGAACAGAACATCGACAAGTTCTTTGAGGGAGATAAAGCAGCAGCTGCAGGAGGCGAAAAATAAAATGGCAAAACTTTTAGACAAACAGCGCTACAAATGCGCACTCGCTTCGATGCAGACTGTTCAGGCAATTACGAGAGCAATTCCAGTATTGCACTCAGGTCCTGGTTGTGCACAAAAACTTTCTGACGGAACAGGAAGCTCGGGATATTTTTCGCCGAACATCTTTCCATGTACAAGTATCAACGAAAAAGACGTTGTATTCGGTGGAACTAAAAAGCTTAAGAGCACAATCGAAAACGCGCTTAAAGTAATCGATGCAGATTTATACGTTGTCCTTACAGGATGTATTCCGGAAATCGTAGGTGACGACTCAGGCGAAGTTGTAAGTCAGTTTGAAGACGCAGACAAACCTGTAGTCTATGCAAATACAGCAGGCTTTAAAGGGAACAACTACAAGGGACATGAACAGGTTATCGATGCCATCATCGATCAGTATCTGCCGAAAGTCGAAGGCGTTGACGGAAAGAATACAGAAAAAGTTAAAGGCCTTGTAAATATCTGGGCTGATGTTCCTTATGCAGATCTTTTCTGGCTTGGAAACCTTCGCGAGATAGAAAAACTTGTTGCAGAACTTGGACTTAAACCGAATACAATTTTCGGCTATGACCGCGGAATTAAAAATATTAATTTAGTTCCTAAAGCAGAATTCAACCTGTTAATCTCGCCGTGGGTCGGACTTAAAAACGTAAAAAAACTTGAAAGCAAGTTCGGAACTCCGTATCTTCACTACCCTGTTCTTCCGGTTGGTGCAACAGAGACAAGTAAGTTTTTGCGCGCAGTCGGTGAGTTTGCAAAAGTTCCTCAAGAAAAAGTTGAATCAGTAATTACTGAACACGAAAAATATTTTTACTACCTGATTGAACGCTATGCAGATCTCTTCCTCGAAAACCGTGTCATCAATAAACAGTTTACCGTTGCAGGAGATGCACAGTATACCCTCGCCCTTACAAAATTCCTTGTAAACGATCTGGGTCTCTTTCCTGCTACACAGTTTATTACCGATGACACTCCAAAAGAATTCCAGAGTGCAATTACAGAAGAGTTCAAAAAGCTTAACTACGGAATTGAAGCGGATGTCGAGTTTACGACGGACAGCTATCTGATTCATAAGAATATCCGTGAGCACGACTACCATGGATATCCTTTAGTGCTTGGAAGTTTCTTTGACAAAGAGATTACAGAAGAGCTCAAAGGAAACTTTTTGAACGTGGCATGGCCGTTCCAGAACCGTGTCGTAATGGATAACTTTTATGCAGGGTATGCAGGCGGCATAAGACTGATAGAAGATATCTATTCTGTAGCTGTTCAGAGATTTAACTAAAAAATAAGACCTGCTTCGCGCAGGTCATTTATCAAAATGACAATCCAGCAGATCCGTTATTGCCTTGGAGTCGCAGACTGCGGCTCCTTTAATAAGGCATCAGAAAAACTTTATATCTCACAGCCTTCTCTTACAAGCAGCATTCACGATCTTGAAGATGAATTAGGTTTTGAGATATTTAAACGTACGTCCAGAGGAACAACTGTAACCGACAAAGGCGAAAGTTTTCTTTTAGACGCTCGAGTTCTCTATAACAACTATGATGAACTTGTAAAAAAATATATTACGCCATCGAAAAAACGATTTTCAGTTTCTGCACTGTATTATGAGTTTGCACGTCACGCATTTATCGAAGTGGTAAACTCATATCCGTCAAATCAATATGACTTTTCGTTTAGAGAAATGCGCGCCTTAAGCGTGATCGAAGATGTCTCAGACGGCAAAAGTGACATCGGCATTCTGTATTTAAGTGACAAAAATCGGGAAGAGATTACAAAAGCGATTACAGTAAACAAATTAAAATTTACGCATCTGATTAAATGCGGCGCTTTTGTTTACATTCATAAAAAGCATCCGCTTGCAAAAAACGAATGGATTTCGCTTGAAGATCTAAAGCCTTACCATTTTATCACTTTTGATACAGACGATGTTAAATCGTTTTTCTCTGACAAGATTATCGAAGAATATAATTTAAATCAGCCGATAACTGTTGCAGACCGCTCGACAGAATTAAATCTCTTACAGAAACTTAACGGCTTTACTTTTTTGTCCGGCGTTTCAAGTGAGATATTCAAGCAGAACAAAATAGAAACAGACGACTTTGTTACGATTCCTCTTAAAAACATAGACAACAATATGTCGCACAACTTTAGCCTTGGATACATCACAAAAAAAGACAAGAAAACCGAACAGATTACAAACCACTACATCTCAGCTGTTAAATCAATTCTCAATCTGGAATAGAAAACCTTTCAAGTACAATCACACACGCAAAATCAAGTCTCACAAAATTGCAATTCGATAAAAAACAATATTAAGTTTTCTTTGACTTAAAATCTAAAGCAAATTCACTTATAAGAAAAATCTATAACGGATATTAAAATATTGTATTAGACGAGGTTTCAAAAAGAATGTATACCTACTGCCATAGTAAGTATAACCTACTAACCGCTTTTGTAAAGAGCGGAAAATAATGACAAAAAGGAGTATAAGATGAAACAGATTAAAAAAATCAAATCCCTTACTGCTGCATTTGCAATGACTGTAGCACTGTGCACAGGATTTATTTCCTGCGGAGACAAAAAAGCAGAATCAGATTTTGTTTTTAAAATCGGAACTGCAAACTCAAGTCTTTGTCCTGTTCCTCTTCACGTAGCAATTGATCTAGGCATTTTTGAGGATGAATTTAAAAAGGCTGGACTTAACTACGAAGTAATCGAAATCAATCTTATGGATGCAACATCACTTGTAGTTGCAGGAAAAATTGATGCAACGCTCGGTCTTGCAGGAAGCCTTCTTCCGCAGATTGACAACGGTCTTGAAATAAAATTCTTAAGCGGACTTCATACTGGTTGTACAAAGTTTTATGTTAAGGCTGATTCACCTTACAAAACAGTTGCAGATCTTAAAGGCAAGACAGTCGGTCTTTGCGGTGTTCAGGATTCTTCTACGGTTGTATTCCAGCGCAAGTTTAACGACTACGGCTATAAGGCATTCGGTCCTAATGCAGAGTTTAAGATTGCCGTTTACGGTTTGACAGATCTTCCGCTTGCACTTGAAAACGGAGCTGTTGATGCAGTAGGTCTTCATGATCCAGTTGGTTATCTTGCTGAACGCAATTACGGTTTTAGAAAAATTCTTGATACAACAGAAGACGAAAAGTTTTCTCAGGAATACTGCTGCATGACATTTGTTTCTTCAGAAATTGCAGAAAAATATCCTGAACATACAAAAGCATTCGTACGCGCAATGTTAAAGGCATCCGCTTATGTTCAGGCAAAACCGTTTGAAGCAGCAGAACTCCAGATTAAAAACGGACATGTCTCAGGCGATGTAAACAGCAACGCCGAAATGCTTGAAACATACAACTACACGCCATCGGTTGGACTTGCAAAAAAGACTCTCTACGATGCAATTGATCAGGTAGTTGATATGGGAATCATGAAAAACGTTCCGGACAAAGACAGTTTTGTAAATGCACATTTTAAGGCATACGACGGAGTTCCAGATTCTTACGTTTACAATGAAGATGGAACTTATACCGAAACGAAAGTTACCAAGCTAGTAAATAAACGTCTTTAAAAAACTGACAGCAGTGCTGAACATGCCCGGCACTGCTGCCAAAATTTTTAAACCCTAGCAATCAAGGATCATTATTTTTTCAAAATACTCTTAATTAAATTCCCGGATTCTGTATTTTACGCCTAGTTCGTCACAGATTTTTTGACACGCATCTTCGTCTTCGTGAGTGATTGTTGTTGAGACAGTCGTCATCGTTACAGACGGCACGTGAATTTTAACAAGGCCGCCTTTCATTTTCAAAAAATACCAATAAATATAAGAAAGTTTTCTATTTCCTATTGACCTAGTAGGTAATAAACATTATATTGATACTTGCCTAGTAGTTGAATAGGTACATCATAAAAAAGGACGTTTTATGGCTTATAAAATTGCAGCTGCCAGTTCAGACGGCGTAAATATCGATGTTCATTTTGGGGCCGCTCAGAGCTTTTTGATTTACGAAGTGAATGATAAAGGCGAGTTTTCGTTTTTAGAAAAACGTGACTTTGACGAATCAAGTCAAGCCGAATCTGGCGAAAACCGAGAGGGTTCTTCTAAGGATTGCGCCAAATCGATTGATGGCAAGCCTGCAAAAACAGCCGGCTGCCACGGAAGCGGTTCAGGCTGCGGACAGGGAGGCTGCTCGGGCGGCGCATCTGCAAAAGTCGAACTTATATCTGACGTGCGGGCCGTTATCGCAGAAAAAATAGGCTTTAACGTCCAGAAACAGCTGGAAAAAAAGGCAATATCAAGTTTTGATGTTGACGTTACAGTAAACGAAGCGCTCGAAAAAATCACAAAGTATTTTTACAGCGTAGATAACCATCAGCGATTTGGAAGATAAAGCATAGGAGACAAAAATGGCAGTTCAGTATTCAGGAGTGAGAGAAAGCCGCGACGGCCGCGTAAATGACTTTGGCGGTTCAAGCGAACAGGCTCAAAAAAAGTTTGAAGGCAAATGTCTTAAGCGCGCAGACCGCAGTTTTGCACAGGGCCTTCAGTGCCAGCAGATAAACAGCATGGCATGTCTTATGAGCCTTGAAGATTCTGTTTTTATTTCGCACTCACCGCAGGGTTGTGTTGGTTGTACGATAATGGCAGTTGATATGTTCCGCGTAGGACAGGCTCACCGTGGTGAAAAGCTTATTAAAAATCCGCGAATCATTGTTACAAACCTCGACCAGAAAAGCGTCGTATTCGGCGGTGAACAGAAGCTCCGTGAATCTGTAAGAAAAGCAGTGGAACGCTATAACCCCAAACTGATTTTTGTGTATGCCTCATGTGCTTCTGGAATTATTGGAGATGACATTGATTCTATCTGCCAGGATTTAGGTGATGAATATCCGGATACTACGATTGTTCCGATTCACTGCGAAGGATTTAAAAGCAAAATCTGTGCAAGCGGATTTGATGCAGCATTTTTGTCGATCAACAAATACATTCTCAAAAAAGAAAAAAAAGAAACGATTCCAAATCTCATAAATCTTTTTGCACCTACAACAGTCAGCTACGCAGACCAGAAAGAAATGGAACGCATGTTAAATCTTATCGGAGCAGAAGTAAACTACATTCCATTTTACAGTTCACTCGAAAAAATAAAACGCATTCCGCAGGCAGCAGCTTCTACAAGTATTTGTAAGGTATTCGCAGACGAGTTTATGAAAACTCTCGAAGAAGATTACGGCATTCCTTATTCACACACAGTAATGCCGATTGGAATCCGCAATACAGACAAGTGGTACCGCGGAATTGCAAAAGTAATCGGAAAAGAAAAAGAAGTCGAAGAAATCATTGCAAAAGAACATGAACGCATTGAACCTCTTGTTGCAAAAATAAGAGCGCGTCTTGAAGGAAAGCGTGTATTTATCTGCGGCGGAACAGGACGATCTTTTGCAGCAGCCGCTCTCATCGATGACTTTGGAATGAAGCTTGTCGGTCTTGAAACACCGACATACGATGCAGACGCACAGGTCGATGTTGAATACTTAAACGGAATCCACAAAGACTTTGTAATAGACATTGCAAACATGCAGCCGTTTGAACAGGTTAACCTTGTAAAAAAACTTAAACCGGATGCATTTATCGGTGTACCAGACTGGGCAGCAAAACTTGGAATTCCAACTACACACGTTCTTGACGGTAAGAGACCGACAATGGGTTACGACGGACTTTTGTATCTTGGAAATAAAATTGCAGACCAGCTTTCTAATCCGGGATTCAACAAAAAAATTGCAGAGCATGTAAAACTTCCATACCGCGACAGTTGGTACGAAGAAGATGCATTCAAATATATCATCGGCGACTAAGACAGGGGGACTAGAATGAGTTTTGTTACAGAAAATCCACGCGGAGGCTGCGTTCTTTCGGGAATCAACTCCGTACTTGCAGCTATAGATCATGTATGTCCGATTCTTCACTCAGGACCGGGATGCTGTATGCAGACAACTGCTGCAGAACAGGGACAGAGCGGTCACAAGCACGCATGCTTTGTAAGCGGCGTTTCACTTCCTTCAAGCAACATGCTCGAAAAGGAAGTTGTTTTTGGTGGGGCAAATAAACTTCGTACGACAATTCAGGGAGCAATCGACATCATCGATGCACAGGCTTACTTTGTTCTTACAGGCTGTACAGCCGGGATCATTGGTGACGATGTACAGAGTGTCGTAGATGAGTTTACCGAAAAAGGACACAAAGTTTATGCAATTGACACTCCGGGTTTTGCAGGCGACAGTCTTTTAGGATACGAAACAGTCTGGAACACTTTTATCGACAAAGTAATCCAGCCTGCAACAAAGAAAAAAGCAGACCTCGTAAACATCTTCGGAATCGTTCCTTACCACGATCCATTCTGGGCAGGAACTCTTGAAGAGATTGAACGAATCTTAAATAAACTCGGTCTTAAAGTGAATACTTTCTTTACAAAGCACCAGGGAATTGATGTTATAGAACACTGTTCAGAAGCAGCTCTTAATATCATCATAAATCCATGGCTTTTTAAAGGACCTGCAGAAAAGTTTGAAAAGAAATTCGGAGTGCCTTCGATAAGATTCCCGTTTATACCTGTAGGAGCAACAGACACAACACGCTTTGTCCGCGAAGTGGCTTCTTCTCTCAAACTTGACGATGCTCTCGTAGAAAAAGTAATCAAAGAAGAAGAAGATTACGTTTACTCATATCTTGCTCAGTCAATCGGGCAGTTAAGCTGGAAGCGTTTTGCGGTAGCGGGCGATGCTTCAAATGCAATTGCAATTACACGTTATCTTGCAAACGATTACAGCTTCTCTCCGATTCTGGTTGTGATTACAGAAAATATTTTCCGTCCGGAAGATAAGGAAAGAATCATCAAAGAGATAAGTGAACTTGAATACGCAAATCCTCCTAAGATTGTTTTTGCAAGCGACCAGTGGGAAATCAATAAGGCAATCCGCGAGGAGCCGGAAGATATTTCGCTTCTGGTAGGCAGCACTAATGAAAAGGAAGTTGCACTTGAAAAAGAAATTCAGTATCTAAATGCAACTTTCCCTATGAACGAACGTCTTGTATTTAACAGAACTTATTCAGGATATCGCGGAAGCTTAACATTAACAGAAGATTTATATGACAACTTATAAGGAGTATAAAATGAAAAAATCAAAAACTAAAATCGCGTCGGTCGTAGCAACCCTCGCAGTAACAGCCGTATTGAGCACAAATCTTATTTCCTGTGGCGGCAAAAAAGCAGATAAAGATTTTGTATTTAAAATCGGAACTGCAAACACAGGCCTTTGTGGAGCACCACTTCACATCGCAATCGACAAAGGCATCTTTGAAGAAGAGTTTTCAAAGGCCGGACTTAAGTATGAGACAATCGAAATCAACATTCAGCAGGCAAGCGAACTTGCTGTTGCAAAAAAGATTGATGCATCACTTGGACTTGCAGGAAGCCTTGTTCCTCAGATGGACAATGGACTTGAAATCAGTTTTTTAACTGGTGTTCACACGGGCTGTACAAAATTTTATGTACGCGCAGATTCACCATATAAAACAGTAGCAGACCTTAAAGGAACGACAATCGGTTTTTGCGGCGTTCAAGATTCTTCTACAATTGCATTCCAGAGAAAATTTCATGAACTTGGATTAAAAGCTTATGGACCTGACGCTGAATTTAAAATTGCTGTTTACAACATGCCTGATCTTCCTCTTGCACTTAACAACGGTGCTGTAGAAGCAGTTGGACTTCATGATCCTATTGCATACCTTGCAGAAAAAGATTACGGATTTAGAAAAATTCTTGATACAACAGAAGACGAAAAATTCAGTCAGGAATACTGCTGTCTTACATTTGTTTCAACAGAGGTTGCAGAAAAATATCCTGAACATACAAAAGCATTTATACGTTCTGTATTAAAAGCAAGCGCTTATGTGCAGGCACATCCGGAAGATTCTGCAGAACTTCAGATAGAAAACAAGCAGATGACAGGAGATGTAAACCAGAACGCATATCTTTTGACAACATACAACTACACACCATCTGTAAGCCTTGCAAGAAAAACAGTTAAAGAATCGATTTCTGAACTTGTAGACATGGGCGTAATGCAGAATGTTTCTGACAAAGATAAATTTGTAAATGAGCATTTTGTAAGCTTTGATGATGTACCGGATTCATATATTTATAACGAAGACGGGACATATTCAGAAACTACAATATCTAAACTTGAAAATTAAAAATACAAAAAACTACCAAATAAGGAGATAACCATGAACAAAAAAGCAAAAACTTTTTTAACAGCATTGCTCCCGTTTATTTCGGCAGCAGTTTCTGCACTACTCTATTTTGCACTTCCAGAAAGCGGAAAGCAAAAACAAATGCCTCATCCGTTTTACATGTGTTTTCTCCTTGCAGCAGTAATTATTCTTGCTGTTTGTTTTATAGCAGGAATTTTTGCAAAAGATTTTGGCAAAAAACTTTTATCAAAAGCCCCATTTTACGCAGGTCTGTTTTTATTTCTTGCGCTGCTTAACACAATTGTTTCAAAAACACGGCTTTTACCTGTTCTTTACTTTCCTTCACTTGATAGAATTACAGGATTGTTATGGCTGCAAAAAGGTTTTCTTGTTAAAAATCTTTTCTTTTCCCTCGGACTTCTTTCTCAGGGATTTATATTTGGACTTGTAACAGGATTTTTTACAGGACTTGCATTAGGTTATAACCGTCATGTCGGATACTGGTTAAATCCTGTAACAAAATTTTTAGGTCCAGTTCCGACAACGGCGTGGATTCCTCTGGCATTAAGTGTATTTCCTACAACACACGGAGCAAACGTCTTTTTAATTGCATTTGCAGTGTGGTTCCCGGTTACGCTTATGACAGCAAGCGGAATTCAAAGTGTAAATAAAGTATTTTTCGAAGTAAGTGAAACTCTTGGTGCAAATACATTTTTTAAGGTTTTTCGTGTCGCAGTTCCGGCAAGCTTACCTCAGATTTTTTTAGGACTCTTCTACGGAATTGTTTCTTCTTTTGCAACTTTAATGGCTGTAGAAATGAACGGAAACTCAGAAGGAATCGGCTGGTATATAAACTGGCAGAAATCTGTCATGCAATATGACGGAGTATATGCAGGTTTAATAATAATAGCTGTTTTGTGTTCATTCATTTTAACAATGCTGTTTAAAGTTCGTGACAAAATAATGGTATGGCAGAAAGGAGTAATCAGATGGTAGGCAATATAAAAATAAACAATGTAAATAAAAGCTTTGATGACGTGCATGTTTTAAATAATTTTTCTCTTGATATAGAACCTGGAAGCTTTGTATCTCTTATAGGGCCTTCAGGATGCGGCAAGTCTACTCTTCTTAGAATCATAGGTGGACTTGAACGCCAGTTTGACGGAACAGTATTACTTGACGAAGAAAAAATCATAAAAGCAGGAAGCGACAGAGGTTTTGCTTTTCAGGGGTCAAATCTTTTCCCCTGGCTTACAGTAAAAGGAAACATCGCATTTGGACTAAAAGCACGAAAGATTTATAAAGAACACAAAAATGATGTAAACGAAATCATCAATCTTGTTGGCTTAAACGGATTTGAAAATTCTTATCCGCACCAGATTTCAGGCGGAATGCAGCAGAGGGCTTCTCTTGCGCGGGCGCTTGTAGGTCACCCGAAAGTTCTTCTTCTTGATGAACCATTAGGCGCGCTTGATGCTTTTACAAGAATGAACCTTCAGGACGAAATATTACGCATCAAAAATGAAAACAATATGACAATGCTCATGGTAACTCATGATGTTGATGAAGCAATTTACATGAGTGACAAAGTAGTTGTAATGAGCGCGCGCCCTAGTCGTGTCGAAGCAGTTATCGACATTAAACTCCCGCGCCCGCGTGTCAGAGTTCAGGATACTTTTGCACTTTACCGCAATAAAATTCTTGAAATATTAAATTTTGGCGGCAAAGTTCACGAAGTTGAGTATTCAATTTAATTGGAGTAATTATGTCATATTCTATAGAGACAAAATGCATTCACTTAGATAAAGATGCCGTAGATGCAGGGGCTTGTTCAAAAGAAGGAAGCTGTCCGAGTTTTAGAAACCAGACATGTCACAGAATAGGATGCAACAGTTTTAAACCGTTCAACAATCACTACGGTGCAGTAAGTTATCCGATTTACCAGACAGCAACTTATGCACACCCGGGAGTTGGACAAAGTACAGGCTTTGATTATTCTCGACTGCAAAATCCTACACGGGAACAGTTAGAAAAAATCATCTGTCAACTCGAAGGCGGAGTCGACGCCCTTGCCCTTTCTTCCGGCATGGCTGCAATTTCTCTTTTGATGGAATTATTTAATCCCGGCGATCACATAATTGCAGACAGCGATTTATACGGCGGAACTATAAGGCTTTTTGATAACGTTAATATTAAAAATGGAATAAGTTTTACCCGCGTAAACTGTTCAACTCAAAATATTGAAAAACTTATAAAACCGGAAACAAAAGCAATTTATATAGAAACTCCCACTAACCCGATGATGAATATTACCGACATTGCAAAAACAGCAGAGCTTGCAAAAAAACATAATCTGCTTTTAATTGTCGACAACACTTTCATGTCACCGTATTTTCAGAATCCGCTTGCACTCGGAGCTGATATCGTAGTTCACTCAGGAACAAAATATCTTGCAGGACACAACGACACTCTTGCAGGCTTTATAATTACCAACCGAACTGATGTTCAGGAAAAGCTTCGATTTCTCATAAAGACAACAGGGGCAGGTCTTGCGCCTTTTGACAGCTGGCTTGTTCTTCGCGGAATAAAAACACTTTCCCTCAGAATGGAAAAAGCGCAGGAAAATGCACTCAAAATTGCACAGTGGCTTAAAACCGTAGACTGCGTAACACATGTAATTTACCCTGGTCTTAAAGAGCATCCTGGTTATGAAATACAGAAAAAGCAGTCCCGCGGTTTTGGAGCAATGCTTACATTCCAGACAGACACTACAGAGCGTGCACTTTCGATATTAAGCCATGTAAAGTTGATTCAGTATGCAGAAAGTCTTGGAGGAACAGAAAGTCTTATCACATATCCTGTAACTCAAACCCATGCAGATGTACCGGAAGCAATCAGGCTTGAAAACGGAATTACAGAACAGACATTAAGACTTTCTGTTGGAATAGAAAATTCTGATGATTTAATCGCAGATCTCAAACAGGCAATAAATCAGTAATAGCCCGGTTATAAATTACTAATAAGCATATGGCAACAACCCGTTGCCATGTTGACTGCCGACTAGAGCTTTATGACTTTATCACATTCACCAAGTACACTTTTATCATGACTTACAAGTATTACGGTTTTACCGTCATCAGAGAGTTTACGGAATATTTTAATTATTTCTTTAGTCTGTTTTTCATCTACAGATTCTGTAGGTTCATCTGCAAGAATGATTTTTGGATCATTCATCAAAGCGCGGGCAATTAAAACACGGTGATTTTCCCCTCCAGACAGTTCTCTCGGATATGCTTGCAAAAGATTTTCTATACCGAGTTTTTTAAGGAGCCCTGTTGCGCGCTCTGTTACAAAATTGTCGTCATCATTTTTTCCGACATTGTTTTTCTTAGTATTGTTTTTCGTTCTGCGTGAATTTATATAATACGGAAGTCTTACATTATCAAGTACCGAAAGGTTTTCTAAAAAGCTTTGTTCCTGCGAAACAAAACCAATATGTTCATTTCTAAAACCGCATAATTCTTTATCAGACAAAGTAAAAATATCAGTTCCGTTTATGACAACTTTTCCTTCATCTGGCTTTTGAAGCCCTGCAATAATCGAAAGGAGCGTACTCTTACCAGCCCCGGATTTTCCTGCAACACCAAGAAAAACTCCTTCTTTAATTTTTAGTGAAAAATCATCAAAGACAGTCACTTTACCGCGCGGACTTTTAAAGAACTTTTTAATATTCTTAATTTCTATCATTTTATTTCTCCGTACAGTTCAAATTTAGAAATGCGCACAGCACTTATAAATGCAGAAGCAATACACGAAGTCAAAAGTATGACAAATACAACCAAAGCAGATACTGTTATTTCTAAAAAGCTTCCTGTCGAAAACGGAAGTCCAATTTTTTCAGAAATCAACGTATTAAACGGTATGATAATAAGAAGGCAAAAAAATATTCCTGTAAAACTTCCTGCAGTTCCCAAAATAAATGCTTCGTTAAAAATAATTGACTTAAGTTTAAAAGAATCTGCACCAAGTACACGCAGAATCGAAAACTCCCTTATTCTTTCGTTAAGAGAGAACGAAAATACAACAGCAATCGAAAGAAATGCTGTTATAAAAACCAAAAATGCAGACGCATTTATAAAAATTAAAATCGAAGAAAGTCTTTCTGCCAGAACCGAAACAAACTTTTCTCCCTGGATAATCTGTATTTTTTCTTTATCGCCAAAATCATTGTAAACAGCATTTTTAATTGTTAATGCAGCGCTGTCTGGCGTTGAATCTTCTTTAATCTTAATAAAAATTACACTTACTTTTTCACGCAAATTATCTCCTGCAATAAAGCCAAAACCTTTTTGCTTTGCATCATTAAAAATTTTTTCAAGAGTATCGATATCTGTATATATTACATTATCTACACCGGTTCCGCTTTTAGAAAGAGAAGCTGTAATTTTATGTGTACTGTCAAAAAAACGCACCATTCCTTTTTCGACGTTTACATTATTTCCTGCAAAAAAAATCCCGCGTTCATTTTCTTTTTCCTGAATTTTAAATTTATTCTTTGCCCAGGTTTTTACAATAAAATCTGTTTCCGGATTAAAACCTATTATCTGGACTGGAAAATCGCAGCAGCTTTCTGAAACGCTTGTAAGATAAACCTGGCTTGTTACGTTTTTCCAGCAGTCAGTTTTACGGACACTTTCTTCTACACTTCTATCCATATAAAAATAATCAGGGGTTCCGTAAAGCAGTACGCTTTGTGCCTTTGTTTCATAACCTTCCGGTACAATCATTAAATCTGCACCGATTCTGTCTTGAATTCCCTTAATTCCTTTTTTTAAACTTGAATTAAAAATAAAGGAACTCAACAGGACAAAGGACAAAAGGAAAGTTATCAAAACAAGCGCACAAGTTCTATATGGTTTTCTGCGTAAATTAGATTCTGCAAGATATACTGATGTTATCGCTTTTTCCATAAATATACACTTTGAACAACTGCAACTGCGATAATTAAAATTCCAAAAACAATCAATGCCGGTTTTGCAACGGCAGCACAGTGCATTTTTTTCATTCCGCATACACCAATTAAAACCGAAGGGACTAAAATAACTCCAGCGCCGTTTACAGCAAGCCCCAGATTCGTACCAAGATTAAAAGCTGAATCACTCAAAAGCGCTTTTGCAATTCCAAAAACAGCCACAGAAATTCCTAAAAACAATTCAACTCGCGCAGTCCAATGACATTTCATCACCTTCTCACCGACTTCGCAGACATGTGCAAACGAATAGGGAGCAGCCGCAACCAGAACTCCAAGCACGACAAAAATTAAACCAAAAAATACATTAGCCTTTTTCATAGAAAACCTCATTAAAAATTTTAATACCTATTGACCTAGTAGGTAATACTGTTTATACTATAACTAACCTATTAAGTCAATGGGTGTCTAAAATATTTCTGGAGTTTTTTATGAGCTACGACTTTAATACCGTAATTGACCGGCACGGCACTAACTGTATCAAAACTGACCTTGCTGTTGTCCGGGGGAAACCTGCAGATGCCCTTTCTCTCTGGGTTGCAGATATGGATTTTCCTACAGCCCCAGAAATTCTTGAGGCACTCCACAATAAAATTAATCATGGAATTTTCGGGTATTCCTGTATCAATGATGCTTTTTTTGCTTCCCTTAAAAACTGGATGCAGACCGAACATAGTTTTTTACCGGAACGAAGTGATCTTGTAACTACACCCGGAGTAGTTTTTGGAATCGTCTGTGCAATGAAAGCCGTAACAAAAGAAGGAGATTCTGTTCTTATTCAGACTCCTGTTTATTATCCATTTAAAAATATGATTAATATAAATAAGCGTAAACTTGTAACTTCTTCGCTGTACGAAAAAGACGGAAAATATTACATTGATTTTGAAGATTTTGAAAAAAAGATTGTAGAAAATGATGTAAAACTTTTTATCCTTTGCAGCCCGCATAACCCTGTTGGTCGCGTATGGACAAAAGAAGAATTAGAAAAAATTTCTCAAATCTGTCTTCGCCATAATGTAATAGTCTTTGCTGATGAAATTCATAATGACTTTGTTTATTCACCCAATAAACACACAGTTTTTTCTACACTCTCAAAAGAAACTGCAGAAAACTCAATCGTTTCGATGTCTGTAAGTAAAACCTTTAATCTGGCGGGCTTGCAGTTTTCTACAAACTTTATAAAAAATCCTGTTTTACGAAAAAAGTTTCATGATGAACGGGATAAAACCGGCTACGATGAACCAAGCCTTATGGGACTTACTGCAGCACAGGCAGCTTATGAAAAAGGCAAACCCTGGCTTTTAGCTTTACATAAGCATTTAGAAGATAATATTGCTTTTGTAAAAAGTTTTCTTGCAGACAATCTTCCGGAGGTAAGGCTTATTGAACCTGAAGGAACTTTTCTTCTCTGGCTTGATTTTTCTGCCTCTGGTTTTTCGGACCATAAAATCGACGACATAATCGTAAACAGGGCAAAGGTATGGCTTGACCGCGGAACAATGTTTGGGCCCGAAGGAGAATATTTCCAGAGAATCAATGTTGCAACTCCACGGGCAGTTTTAAAAGAGGCTCTTGAACGAATTACAAAAGCCTTTAAGGAGGAATTAAAAAATGTATAAAATTTCTACAAAAGGAAAATATGCACTTTTAATCATGGAAGACCTTGCCTTAGGAGAGCCTGATAAATATATTCCTCTTAAAACTCTTTCTCACAGAAGAAATCTTTCTGTAAAATATCTTGAACAGATTTTAATTCACTTGAGTAAGGCGCATCTTGTAAACGGATCCCGTGGATTAAACGGAGGATACAAGCTTACAAAGCTTCCGAAGGATTATACAATCGGAGAGATTTTACGCGTAATGGAAGGAAAGCTCTGCCCCCTTGGAGATTTTGAAAATAACACTGTAGTTTCTCAGGGAAGCCGTGATTTCTGGAAAGGCTTTGAAGAAAAAATCAATGAATATGTTGATTCAATTCACCTTGATGAGCTTGCAGAAAAAAACAGGAATTTCGTAGGATTTGAATACTGCATCTAATTGTGTAAACATCTTATCATGTGGAAAACCGGACCTTTAACCGACAATTAATCCAATTTGACTAGAGTTTTTATATGTACTATTATAGTAGATATGAAAACTACTAAATTTACAAAAACATTCACAGCACTTTTTATCATTCTCTCACTTGCAGCTGTATCATGCAAAAAAAATAAAACAGACACTAAAGAAAATTCAAATAACATAGAAACAGAAACAAAACCTTCCCGCCCTATGTGGAAACCGACAAAACAGAAAATATGTATAGTATTCGGTTATGGATATAATTCAGATACTTTTGTAAAAGAAGAAGTTGAAAGACTCGAAACAAACTTCGGACTTTCTGATGAAGAGGCTACAGAAAATTCAGGACTGATTATCCCGTATGTTTTCCCTGATGACCTTAAAGTCGGAAATACTGGAAGAATATCACGTCTTATTGCTCTTCTTGAAAACGTAGAGCTTGCTGGAATCATTACAATCGGTGCACCGGAATACACTAGTAACACACTTGCTTCTTTCCGCGAAAACATGGAAGAAAAAAAACCTTTCCCGATTTACACATTGTTTCCACAGGATGACATTCTTGCAATAGAAGCAACAAGTGATTTTGTTCTCGACAGAGCTGTAGAACAATCAGAAGATATCGAAGAAGTAAAACAGGAAACTGAACAGACAAAAATTGCACATATCGAAGACATAATTGACAACGCAATTGACTATATGCTTCTATTCGAAGAGCCTTTAAAGAGTAATGCTGAATTACTTACACATGTAAATAATATTGCAGGAGCATATTATAAAATAAAAAGATATGTAGATCCGGAAACAGGTCTTTCTTCAATCAATCATTTTATTATAGAAGATAGAAAAGAATAGTTGTTATGAATTTAATTGTTCAGGCAAAGAATTTTTTACTAGGTTCTAAAGAAGATATTGATTCTCTTTCAGAAAAGGAAAATGTTTCAATACTTGCAGTTTCTGATACACATGGAAATTCTTCCATATTAAAAAAAATTATAGAAAATTTCCCTGATAAAGATTTATTTGCTTTTTTAGGCGACGGAATTTCTGATGTAGTTTCTCTACTTGAATCATTAAAGAAAAATAAAAAACTTTTGAAAATCTTTCCACCTGTTGCTGCAATTGTATGCGGAAATGGAGATGATGATTCTTATCCAGTTACATTCAATCCATCTGAAGAAAAAAAATCAAAAAATGATTATGAAATTAAAATTCCAAAGATATTAAATCTTCGTGCGGCAAAAACAAATGTTCTTTTAACACACGGACATGTTTTTGGAGTTTATTACGGAATGAGCGGAATAGAACAGCAGGCATCCATCGACAGAGCAGATCTCGTTTTATACGGTCACACACATATTGCAGCAAGAAGCAATTCTGCTTCAACAACTTTCATAAATCCTGGAAGCTGCACCCTTCCACGACGTGGCCTTCCACCTTCGTTTGCATTGATAAATATTTTTTCAGGATTAAAAAAGATTGAATGTACTTTCTTTAAAATAAAGATATCCCTTACAGAAGGGATATCTTTTATACCGTTTTCACCAGCTGTACAAAACTGGTAATTAAACTAAGTAACTGTTTCCAGATGGCTGTGGTCCAGAAAAACCTTCTGTTCCGGCTGCCTTTTCTGCTGCTGCATATGCTTCTGCATCTTCTTTGTCCATCATTTCAGATGAATCTGCATAAGCATTATCTGAAGATTCCCCCTTCTGTCTTGAATAACTTACAGAAAGTTTTCTTCCGCGATATTCATATCCATTAAGAGCATCGATTGCTTTAGAAGCATCTTCTGCAAAAATCTGAACGAAAGAATAATTTGCAAGAACACGGATGTCACCAATTCTATCACGATCAAATCCAGCAACACTGATTAAAAGTCCAACAAGATCACGTGCATGTACACGGCGGTTTCTTCCGATTCCAATAAAAATTGTTGTTGCAAGTGATTCATCTATCTGTATTCTCTGACGTGGTGTGCGAAATTCTTTATTTTCTAAAGTTTCTCCATCACGAGTGTTGTTCTGGAGATAATCTGCTTTCTGATTGTCTTTGCGGTAATCACGGTTTCTTGAACGGTCGTTCTTAAAATCTCTACGACCTCTAAAATGACTTCCGCTTAATTTTGTAAGGTATGCAGCAACATACATTCTCAATGAAAATGGAACATTCTTTTTATAAACCTTTTTAACATCATTCAATAAATCAGGATTTTCTTCTGTCTTAACTTTTTCTACTGCATTCTGCAAAAAAGCTGCAAGCTGATCCAAATCAATTTCATTTTCTCTTCTAAATGACATATTAAATACCTCTTTAAATAAAATTAATCTGCAGACAAATCTGCAATAAATCCTGAACCAATCTGTTTAAAACCTGATCTCATCAATAAAGGTGTAATAGCTTCAGGAATAATTGTGTCTGCTATAAGTACCCACTTAAAACGTCGGTTTTTTAACTCGGCTAATGACTGTTCAAAAAGTTTTCTGCCGATTCCAAGACCACGGAATTTTTCCTGCACAAAGAAACTGGTGAGTAAAACAGTATTCTGTGCTTTCTCAAGACACGGTGCAAAAACAGCACATCCCGCAAATTCTTTCGAAAAAGATCTGCACACAAAACCACATGCGTTATCATTAAAACCAAATTCTGTTTTCGATTTCCATAAATCAAATAAAGCATCTGCAATTTCGTCAGGAAACTGTGCACGATAGTCTTTTGCAACAGACTCTAAACATTCTAAAAATTCTTCTCTGTCGCTTTTAAAATCAAATGGAGCAAACATAAAGTCATCACAAAGCAAATCATCTGTTTCTTCTACTTCGCAATCTAATTTTTCAAGACCCCATGTTTCCCTTAAAGAATTATACCATTGGTTAATATATTTTATTAATTCGCGGCTTTTAAAAAAATGCCACCTTTTTTCAACCTCAGGATAAGACTTTAAAACATCCTTAAATCCTCTAAATACCCCCCTTCCAGAACGAAGTACAGTAAGCAAATCATTTCTGGCAATCGGTGAATGAAGTTCATTTACAAATTTTTCCATAAGATCGAAACCATCTTTCGAATCCCATACAGGAAGTTCGTAATAGTTTTCTTCATCACACACAACATCATCTTTTTTTTCTATAAGTAAACCTGACTCTGCATCAACGGCAAATTTCTTTTCCTGGTTTTCCAGAGCACCGATAATTAAATCTGTTAATTCATCCGTCAATTCAAAAGTCATACAGTTTATTTTACAGCTTTCAATTCATCACGTGTAGAAATAATTTTACTGATAAGACCATAGTCTTTTGCTTCTGCAGCATCAAGCCAGTGATCACGGTCAGTATCTTTTTCTATCTGTTTAACATCTTTACCTGTAGCATCTGCAATAATCTTATTAATCTTTGCTTTTGTCTTTGTAAGGTTTTCAGCATGAATTGCAATTTCTGTTGCAGTTCCACGCATTCCGCTTAAAGGCTGGTGAATAAGATATTCTGAATTTGCAAATCCAACTCTTCTTTCCTTTGGAACCGCAAGAAGAATTAAAGCTGCGGCACTTGCAATTAATCCGTTTCCAACAAGAACAACAGGACAGCTTACAAAACGAATCATATCGTAAATGGCAAATCCCGCGCTCACATCTCCTCCAGGAGAATCGATGTAAACATAAACAGGATCGCTTGAATCTGCTTCCAAAAGTAAAAGCTGTTTATTGAATTTTTCTGCTAACTCTTTGTTAATTTCGCCGGAAAGCAGAATCTGGCGTGTTTTAAGAAATTTTTCTGCAAGAGCATCAGGAGCTTTGTCCTTATTGTCTTCATCTTTTTTATCTGCTAAATAAATTCCGTTCATATGTATAATATAGTAAAAAAATAGTCAAATAACAAGGGTAAAACACAGCCCGGACAGGTTCCCAAAATACCCTGCTTCCTTCAGCCGTAATAATCCGTCTCTACAACCCCTTTTCTTTTGCCTCATCCCAAAATTTATCCATTATCGAAAGAGCCCCGTCAGCCATCTCCTGTCCAGTTTCCTGCATTTTACGCTGAACGTATGAAAAACGCCTGTAAAATTTCCGGTTTGCACGGTTCAATGCGGTTTCAGGATCTACACCAAGCTTTCTTGCATAATTTACAAGTGCAAAGAAAAAATCACCTATTTCTTCTTCAAGATGCTTTTGTGCATCGTCTGCTTCTTTAGTTGAATTTCTTTCAAAAACCTTTGCGTTCTGCTTTGAAGCGGCAGAATCCCTTTCGAGCCTTGCATTTTCTGCTTCTTCAAATTCTTCACGGACCTTTGCCTTTACATCATCAATATTATCCCAGTCAAAACCTTTTTTCGCAGCTTTTTTCTGATACTTAAATGCCTTTAAAAGCGGCGGAAAACCGTCTGGAACTTCATCAAGAATACATTCAGTTTTGCGGCCTTCAACATTCTCTTTAATGCGGTCCCACTGACTTAAAACCTGTTCACCGTTTTTAACATCACCCTGTTCACAGACTCTGCCTTCGCTTTCAGGAAAAACATGAGGATGGCGGCGGATAAGTTTTTCAGAAAGCTCATTTAAAACCTGAGCAAGAGTAAAATCGCCCTTCTGCTCATACATATAACTTATCATAGTTGCATTAAGAAGAACATCACCGAGTTCCTCTTTTGCATGTTCAGAATCATTCTGTGTAATTGCATCCACCGTTTCAAATGTCTCTTCTATTAAATCTCTTCTCATTGACATTGGTGTCTGTTCTCTATCCCACGGACATCCGTTTTCAGATCTTAAAATAGAAACTACATTATAAAGCCGGTTGTAAGCCTTTTCTGCCGTGTTAAAATCACCTTTTAATACTTTATCAAAATCAGGCATTGACATTTACTTTTCCCCACTGTGCAATAAGTCTTGATGGATCAGAAGCTAACAGAATTTTTACAAGAAGCAGCCCTGCCTTTTTATAAACAGTTTCCATAGTTTCCATTTCTTCCCTTGAAAATTTACTCAATACGTAATCAGCAATATTTACATCAGCCGGTTTACCAATTCCAAAACGGAGGCGCCAGAAATCTGCAGTTCCAAAAACATCTTTTGTAGAACGAAGTCCATTATGTCCTGCAAGCCCGCCAGACCATTTTAAACTGAAAAACCCGTTCTTAAGCTCAAGTTCATCATGAACAACTAAAACTTCTTCCGGCTTTATCTTATAAAAATTGCAAAGCTCTCCAATACTCTGTCCGGAAAGATTCATATAGGTCTGAGGTTTCAGAAAAAATATTTTTGAAGGAGCACTCTTCGGAACCGATGGCCGCTCTCCATCTTTTAAAAGTTCAGGATATGATGAACATGCAATCGAAACAAAATTTTCGTAATCCAGGGAAGCCATCTGTCCATGGAACTTTTCCGAAAAGTTTAACCGGCCGTAAAATGGAAGATCTTCTGCAAATTGCCATGCTGCATTATGTCTTGTCTTTTCATATTCCCTTCCATAATTTCCTAAAAAAGCAACAAGACTAATCATTCTTTTCCTCCAAATGTAACTCTTTCCTGTCCTTCAAGATCTTTTACTGTTGCTATATTTTTAAAACCGCAATCATAAAAAAGTTTTCTTACATTTTCTGTCTGATATTCACCGCTTTCCATAAAGAACATTCCGCCTTTGTTAAGTGATTTATACGCTTCAGGAATCAACCGTTTTATAAGACAAAGTCCATCATCACTTTTAATTTCTTTCCCGTCATAAAAATCTATATCCCCGTCAAGCGCCATGACAGGTTCACTTCGTCCGTCAGTTAAAAGTTCTTCAACCATTTTATGCGGGACATAAGGTGGATTTGAAAAAACAAAATCAAATCCTTTCTGAAAGCACAATAAATCACCGTTAATCAACTTTATCATTGCCCGATGATCTCCACTCTGAACAATTCCTGCTTCACACAATATCGTTGTAGATGCATCCAATATATCATAAATATTTTTTCGAGCAACGTTGAGAGCTTCCAAGCTTAAATCTGTCATCACCACTTCAAACTGGACGTTATCTGTTTTTAAAAGAACATCTTTTACAATGCTTATAGCAATGCATCCGCTTCCTGTACACACATCTGCAATTCTTATTACAAAAGTTCTGTCTTTGTCTTTTTGTGAAAATTTAATAATTGATTTAACAGCTTCTTCAACTAAAATTTCTGTATCAGGTTTTGGAATAAGAACATTTTCATCAACATAAAATTCTGTTCCGTAAAATTCTTTTTTATGCGTGATATAAGCAATTGGTAAACCTGTTTTTCTCTGTTCAATATATGAATCAAACAGTTTAACCTGCTCTTCGGTTAATTCTAAATCGCTGTTCATTAAAATATAAGTTTTATCTTTATCAAGCAAAAACTGCAAAAGACAATCTGCATCAAGTTCTGCTGTCGGTAACCCGGATTTATTTAACTGGTCTACCGCATTTTTTTTCATTTCATTGAGTTTCATCTGGATTCATCAACTTATCAATTAAAGAAGCATTCTCTTTTTTTATGTATTGAACTCTGGCTGGAGCACCACCCCAGCTTATCTGCTTTATTCTCATCGAATAATTATCACCGTTAATTACTGTCTTAATTTCTTTAAATTCATTTGAAGGCTCAAGAACTTCCGGGCAATGAGGACAGGGTGTTTTTCTTCCCCATAATGCTTCAAAACACTTTTTGCCCATACAGTCCCTTTTTTCTTTTCCTGCAATTTCACATGCATTTTTATTTATGTACAAAAGTTCATAAGTATCCCTTGAACAGACAACAACTGCATCGTTAAATTCATCAAGAAGCCAGTCCATGTTTCTGTAAAAAATGTAAGAAGGTAAAACTGCCTGTCCTGTAAAAATCTGATACTGATTTTTTCCATACCGCTTACTTGCAAGAAGGGCCATGTCGGCATTGTTATAAAGCGTCTGATAATCCTGTCCGTACTTTGGTGAAAGACATGCTCCGATTGAACATGTTACATTTATCTTTTCTATAAAGAACGAAAGATTTGTACAGAGCCGCGTAAGTTTTGATTCAAGCTGCTTCTTTTCAAATTTCTTCGGAATAAAAATTGCAAATTCATCGCCACCCATTCGGCAAAGGACATCCTCATCTCTAAAGGATGCCTGTAAAACTTCGCCTACTTTCTTAAGAGTTTCATCTCCCTTGATATGTCCGTATGTATCGTTTACTTCTTTAAAGTTATCTACATCAATCATTACAAACACGGCGTTTTTATTTTCAGAATTTGCAAAGAAATCATTTACTTTTGATTCAAGAACTTTTCTTGTAGAAAGTCCTGTAAGTGCATCTTTATTAACTGCAAGTTCTGCCTCAAGAAGATCTTTATTAAGCTGCTTTTCAACTTCGAGTTTTTTAACTTTTGAATTTATTACAGCGTTTCTCACACGATGTTTTAAAATAGTCGGATTATATGGCTTGGAAATAAAATCTTCTGCACTCATCGAAAGTGCTCTTTCTTCGGATTTTTCATCACCCTGAGAAGTAACTACAACAGGGATATTTTTTGTCTGTGGATTAGCCCTTATTTTCTTTAACAGTTGATAACCATCCATAACCGGCATCAAAAGATCCATAAGAACTACTGTAATCTCATCCGAATTTTCCTTAAGATAATTCCATGCCTGGAGACCATCAACTGCTTCGACAATATCGTACTCGCTGATAAATATTTCTTTAATAACTTCACGGCTCAATTCAATGTCATCAACAATAAGTATCGTTCCTGTTTTTTTACCGATTGCTCTGTTCAAAAGAAGTTTATCTTTGTTCATGTAATTTTCAGAACTTGTAAGATACATTTCTTTAACATCGCCATCTTTCATCAGCTTAAAGAAATCTTCTTTACATAAAGGTTTTTCAAAATAAAATCCCTGAACGTAATTACATTCCATCGAACTTAAAATTTTAATCTGCTCAGGAGTTTCTACACCTTCTGCAACAACTGCAAGATTAAGCCATTTTGCAAGACTGATTACAAATCCAAGAATACCTTTGCCGCTTGGTTTTTCAAGTTCATTTTTAACAAAGCCCATATCAAGTTTTAAGATATCAATCGGAATTTCAGAAAGCATATTAAGAGAAGAATAGCCCGAACCAAAGTCATCCATCTCTATAGGAAAACCTTTTTCCCTCAAATCTGTAACGACTTTAATAATCTGTTCAGGATTATCAGTATATGCACTTTCCGTAATTTCAAGATGAAGATATTTTCTGTCAATTTGATATTTGTCACTTAAGTCTAAAAGATATTTGATAAGCTTTGGATTATATATATCTGCACGCGAAACATTTAAAGACACTGCAAAAGGCTTTCCACCCTGGCTCATCCATTCCTGCATGTCCTGACACACTCTTTCCCAGACAAACATATCAAGCGAAGTTATAAATCCGTTCTTCTCAAACAACGGGATAAAAGCAGCCGGCGTCATAAAACCAAGATCTTTATTTTCCCAGCGGACCAGAGCTTCGGCCCCTGCAACACATTCAGAAGCAAGCTCGTACTTAGGCTGATAATAAACCTTAAACTCATTGTTTTTAAGAGCATGCTCCATTACATTTGTTATCGCCTGTATATTATGCATCTGACGTCTGATGTCATCTTTATAATATGCAACAAACTGACCGTACTTACCCTTGATGTTTTCTGTAGCAAGCTGAGCTCTGTCACACATAGCAGCAATAGGAATTAATTTATCATGAATGTAATAAGCCCCGCAGCATATTTTTAATTTAATTTTTACACCAAGTCTAGGAAGATATTTATGCAGCGCAGCAGAAACCCTTTCTATAAAAGGTTCATAACTTTCCTCGTTCTGCGGAAGTTCTATAAAAAATTCATCAGCAGTAAAACGTGAGCATACTGCTTCATCAGGAATTTCTGATAAAAGAATTTCACCAAGCTTGTATAAAATTTTATCACCGGTTGCAATACCATAAGAATCATTGACCATTTTAAACTGCTCAATATCAATACAGAGAATGTCAAATTTTTCTTCTGCACGTTCCGTTAAAATTTCACGGACCTTGGTCATAAAATAAGATTTATTGTAACACGGCGTTAAATCATCTTTGATAACGAGATTTACAACCTTTACAGCTTCCATCAACTCGATTGTATTTGAAAGTCTGTGTTTAATAATCTGAGGTTTATATGGTTTAAATATAAAATCATGCGCCCCCAGAGAAAGAGCTGTTTCTTCTTCCTCTTCGGAACCAATCTGACTTGAAACTACAATTGGAATTTTTGAATAATTTTTATCAGCATGAATTTTTTCAAGAACTTTATAACCAGCCTGCGTATCAGGCATTTCAAGATCAAGGATGATTGCAGATATTCTTTTGTAATTTGTCTTTAAAATTCTTAAAGCCTCTGTCTCATTTACTGCAAGAATTAAAATATAATCTTCCTGAAGTATTTTTGCGAGAACGCTTCTATTTATCTGATCCTGATCAACAATTAATACCGTTCTTTTATTCATACGAAATTATTTCTAATTCATTTCTGTTATGTCTGCCTTTAGCTGTTCTTCCTTAGCATAAACGTTTAAAGCATCGAGCATATCATCCATGTTTCCCATCATAAATCCAGGAAGATTGTGCGCACTGTAATTGATGCGATGATCCGTTACACGATCCTGAGGATAGTTGTATGTCCTGATTTTTTCAGAACGGTCACCGTTTCCAACCATACTCTTCCGCACTGCAGAACGCTCGGCATCTTTTTTACTCTGTTCAAGATCAAAAAGTCTTGCACGTAAAACCTGCCATGCTTTTTCCTTGTTTTTAATCTGAGATTTCTGATCCTGCTGAATTACTACAAGACCAGTCGGAATATGTGTAAGTCGCACGGCAGAGTCAGTTGTATTAACACACTGTCCACCTGGTCCGCCTGCACGCATTACATCTACACGAACATCGTTCGGATTAATCTGAATGTCAACTTCATCTGCTTCAGGTAAAACTGCAACCGTTGCTGTCGATGTCTGCAATCTTCCCTGGCTTTCTGTCTGCGGTACACGCTGAACTCTGTGAACGCCCGATTCCCAGCGCAAAGTTCCGTATACAAATTTTCCAGAAATATTTGTTACGATTTTGTTAAAACCACCGACTTCTGTTTCCTGAGCTTCCATTGTCTCTGTCTTCCATCCCTTGCGTTCTGCAAGATGACAGTACATTTCCCAGAGGTCGCGTACAAAAAGACTTGCTTCGTCTCCACCGGCTGCACTTCGAATTTCGAGGATGATGTTCTTTTCATCGAGCGGATCAGGCGGAATAAGCTTTAATTTTATGGCTTCTTCAAGCTGAGGTTTTTTTTCTTCAAGTTCCTTCAGTTCTTCACGGGCCATTTCCTTCATATCTGCATCAGATTCTTCTGTAATAAGACGTTTTGCATCTTCAATTCCGGTAAGAACCCTTTTATATTCATCTCCGAGAGCGCACACGTCAGTAAGATAGCCGTTTTCGCGCATAGTATCCTTGTATTTTTTCGGGTCTTTGACTAAATCCGGTGATTGGATAAGCTCTGAAATTGTCTTAAAGCGAGCTTCACATTGTTCCAGTTTTTTAAGTAAATCCATAATCTAATATTATATAGTTATTAGTTGAATTTTTCAATGAAGCCGAGTAAATTAGTTATTATGAACATTACAGTAAACGGCTACAATCTGCGTCAAAATTCGACCGGAATCGCAAATGTAATCATAAATGCCGTAAATACCCTGGCAGATATTCCCAGCATCAAGATAAACCTTATCGTAAGCCCTGTAATATCTGACGAAATAAAGTCCAGGCTTTCACCAAAAATACAGTTTTGCATTACAGGCGGAACTTCTTCCTTTAAATGGCTCATGTTCGAAATGCCGGAAGCATTAAAAAATACACAGACAGACATAATCTGGTCTCCTACCCCGCTTTTACCATTTTCGGTTTTCCGCTTCAAAAAACCTGTTTTAATAACTATTCATGACTTTGTAAGCATAGAATTCCGTAAAACGATGACACTTAAAGGCCGTCTCATCACACGGCTTTTAGAAAAAAACACAATCAAAAAAGCAGACTTTATCTGGTGTGTTTCTGAATACACTAAATCAAAGCTCGAACAGTATTACCCTGACCGTAAAAGCAAAGCTGTCTTTACAGGTTCAGCACCGGATAAAAATATCAGAAAGATAAATTTTACTGCCGGAACAAAAAAAGCTTTCTTAGAAAAATTCAACATAAAAAAAGAATTTTTACTTTTTGTAGGAAGTCTTGAACCGAGAAAAAACCTTTCTTTTCTGCTGAACGTATTTAAAGATTTTCACAAAGCAAATGACATGCAGCTTGTAATTGTCGGAGCAAGAAGCTGGGGAAAAACTGATATAGCTCAGATTATAAACTCTCAGGGCTTCCCGAAAGAAGATGTCATTTTTACACCTTTCATTTCCGAAGAAGAACTTATGTCGCTTTATTCACTTGCTTCGTGCTATGTTTCGACTTCATTAAACGAAGGCTTTGGTCTTCCACAGGCAGAAGCAATGATATGCGGCTGTCCTGTCGTAACTTCTCACAACTCTGCGATGATAGAAGTTGTAGACGGATTTGGAATTACAGTTGAAGGATTTAAAATTGAAGACTGGATTTCTGCAATCGAGAATACACTTAAAGACCGTGAAAAAATCATAAAACGTCAGGATAAAAAAGCAAAAACTTTTGACTGGACACAGATAGGAGAAAACCTTTATAAATATTTGAATGATTTTTCAAAAAAATCAGGGAAAAAAATAAAATGAAAATACTTCAAATTGGAAAATTTTTCCCGCCATATTTTTTCGGCGGAATCGAAACTGTATCATACGCTTTACACGAAGAACTTCAGAAAGTTTCTGATGTTACATCAGACTTTCTTGGTTTTCTTCCGAAAAATTATAAAGAAGACATCAAAGTAAACGATCATGTTTATCTTTGCAAAACTGACATTGATAAATTTTCAGCACAGCTTTCAAAATCATTCTTTAAGAAATACAACGAAATAAAAAACAATTACGATATCATTCTCGTAAACATGCCGCATCCGGTTGCAAATCTTGCAATATGGTTAAGTCCTCCAAAAAAAAATGTAAAGATTGTCCTTTACTGGCACAGTGATATTGTAAAGCAGAAAAAACTTCTTTTTTTTTACAGACCTTTCCAGAACAACCTCATAAAAAGATCTGCTGCAGTTTTTGCGCCTACATCAATTCATACTTCAGAATCTGACTGTAAAAAACTTTTTGCAAAGAAAAAATTCAATTTTGAAATTCCATTCATCTTAAATTATAAAACCAAAAAAGAAAAATACAAACTTACTCCAGAAGGGAAAAAAGTTATTTTTGCATGCGGAAGACTTATCTATTATAAAGGCTTTGAAGTTCTTGTAGAGGCAGCAAAATACATAAGCGATGATGCAGTAGTTCATATTTCCGGAACAGGACCTCTTAAAGAATCTCTTGAAAAACAGATTGCAGACAATGGTCTGTCATCTAAAGTCAAGCTTCTCGGCAGGCTTTCTTTTGAAGATTTACAGAATGAATATAAAAACTGCTACCTGTACTGCTTTCCGAGTGTTGAACGCGGTGAAATGATGGGCCTTGTTCAGTATGAAGCCCTGTCGTACGGGAAGCCTATAGTTTCGACTCTTATTCCGAGAAGTGGAGCACCTACCCTTAATATAGAAGGAATTACAGGTTTTAAAGTTCCGGTTTACGACGCAAAAGCACTCTCAGAAAAGATAAACCTTGTTCTGAGCGACAAAAGACTTTACGGCAAACTCTGTGACGGGGCCGTTGAAACCTCACTCAAATACAACGATTCAGACATAATAAACAGATATATAGATGCTTTTAAGACGATTCTCGCCTGAAATTCATCTTGAATAAAACGGCTTTTAACTATATCTTATTCTTGTTATAACATAATTATCTGTAATTACAGGGGCTTTCTATGGGAAACGACACATTAGACTTTACAATTGAGACTTTAGGAAATTGTACAGTTGATTCACCTATCGAATTATCACGCGTTATCGGAGACAACAGGGCAAATTACGTAAGAGATGATCAGTACATCAGAAACAATATTTATGTTTCCGGTGAAAAAATTCATGATCCGCTCGACATGACAAACCTTATGGAAAAAGCCGGTCCTCGCGAAAAAATATATTTTGATCCAAAACATGTTAAAGCCGGAATCTGCACATGCGGCGGTCTCTGTCCGGGCTTAAATGACGTTATCCGCGCAATCGTACGCTGTCTTAACACACGTTACGGCGTAAAGGTTATAAAAGGATACAGATTCGGTTTTCACGGATTCTTTGCAGAAGAAGGATATGAACCTGTCGACCTTGACCGCTATCTTATAGATGAAATTCATAAAATCGGTGGAACTTACCTTGGAACAAGCCGTGGTGGCGGACAGAGAGTAAGCGAAATCGTTGACTGTCTCGAACGTGACAACATCAACATGCTCTTTATCATCGGTGGAGACGGAACTCAGAGAGGTTCTTATGACATCGCTTGCGAAGTAGAAAAACGCGGTTATAAATGTGCAGTAGTTGGAATTCCAAAAACTGTAGACAACGACCTTATGTTCATCGACCGCTCGTTCGGATTTGAAACAGCAGTTCAGAGAGCAAAAGAAGCAATTGCTGCAATCCACATGGAAGCTGCAAGCCAGATTAACGGTATCGGTCTTGTAAAACTTATGGGACGCGAAGCAGGCTTTATTGCAACAGCTGCAACTCTTGCAAGCCACGAAACAAACTTCTGTTTAATTCCTGAAGTTCCATTTGAACTTGAAGGCGAAAATGGTTTCCTAGCATGTCTTGAACGCCGTCTTGCAAAACGCGGACATGCAGTAATCGTAGTTTCAGAAGGTGCAGGACAGGATTTACTTACAAGCACAAATGCAACAGACGCATCTGGAAACAAAAAGCTTGCAGACATCGGTGTTTATCTTAAAGCACAGATTGAAAAATACTTTAAAGAAAAGAAAATCGAAATTAACCTTAAATACATTGATCCGGGTTATCAGATCCGCGCTTCTGTAACAGTTGCATCTGACTCTGTTTACTGTGAACGCCTTGGAAACAATGCAGTTCATGCAGCTATGGCAGGAAAAACAAAGCTTGTTATTGGACTTGTTCATGATAAGTTTGTTCATCTTCCTATCAAGATGGTTACACAGCACAGAAATGCAGTTAATCCGGAAGGTTCTTTGTGGCGTGATACACTTGATGCTACAGGACAGCCGATTCTTATGGTAAATGACATGGAAGCTGCAAAAGCTAAAATGGCAAAAGCTGTAGCAGACGCAAAGAAAAAACCGTCTGAACAGAAATGATAATTAAATAAAAATTAAATGGTAAAGATTAATAAAGCAAAATTCTTTTTTTATTTCTGTAGAATTTTTCCTGCACTTGTCATAACGGCACTTTTCTGCTGTCCGTTAAGCATGATGCAGGTTAATCTTTATGACAGCGAAACCCCGCACACACTTTTATTTCCTTTTTTAATTCCGCTTATAAAAGATGCAGACTTTTATGCTCCGATTTTGCAGATTCTTTTTTATTCTGTTTATTTTTTACCTGCAACGGTAATTCTTTTAATTACTTCAATCTTCGTAAAAAAGATCTCAAATAAGCTTCTTTATTATTTTGTTTTAGTTTCACTTACTTTATATTTATTCTGTTCAATTTCGTGCATGATAATATGCGCAAACACAAGCCTATGGTTTACAGAGCTTCCGCGGTATATATATACGTTTTTTGCCTTTGCAGTTATTTCACATCTTGCACTAAGCATTACAGGAATTACATACAGAAGAATTAATACTACAGAGTATGCAGAATTTAAGCAGCTTAAAAATGAAGAAGACGATAAAAAGAAAAAGAAGATAAGCATTAAAACAAAACTTACGCTTTCAATAATCGGGGCTATTGCAGTTATTCTTTTTTCGTTTATGGTTTTAATTTTACGCCGCTATCAGAACCTAATTACAGAAACTGTTACAGATGCAGGAAGAACCCATGCAGAACAAACAGCGGCAATTTACGAAACTGCGGAAGGAAAAAGCGATAAAATTTCTTACTTCTTCAGCCAGCAGAAAAAATCAAATACCTATGCAGATTCTCCGTTTGAAAGAATCGACATCATAATTTCAAGTGTAAATGCTCACATCTATCTTGAATCAATCGATGCAGAAACGGAGCTTCCTCCGTTTGATGTCCTTGCCTACACTACTTCGAAACCATCTGTAATTCCTGCAGAAGAAAAGTCACTTACAGAAGAACAGGCGCGGGATTATTTAAAACGATACGAAACGGGCGCATACAGAAAAACTCCTGTTTACAACAAGACATACAGAACATGTAAATTTATTTATCCTGTAACGCTTACTCGTCAGGCAGGCTCAAAGCTTGTGGGCTTTACAATCGTTACTTACAGAGAAGATGTCCTGATGAAACCTTACTTTCAGACAAAGGTTGCAGTCTTTGTACTTTCTGCTGTCTTTTTATATCTTTCTGTTATTTTAACTTTATTCCTTTCTGATTACATTGCAGACCCTCTTCTTCTTTTAAGGACAAATGTACGGAAGACTTCAAACTCACTTTCGGTTTTACTTTCCGGAAGAGGAAAAGTTTTACCCGAAACAATTCAGTTTGAAGACATAATAAAGACTCACGATGAAATCAAGGATCTTTCAAACGAAATAAGTGACATGGTTACCCTGATACGAGGAACTGTTCCATATATTTCTTTTTCTACTTTAAAACATGCAGACAACGAATCTAAAAAAAGCTTAAGCCGTGAACTCTGTTTTTTGTTTACAGATATACGCGGTTTTACAACACTCTGTGAAGGACGTGCACCAAAAGAAATCGTTTCAATGTTAAACCATTATCTTGATATCGAAACAGAAATCATTCTTAAAAACGGCGGTGACATCGATAAATTTGTCGGAGACGAAATGATGGCTTTCTTTGCCGGTCCAAGAAAAGAATACAACGCATGTAAAGCCGCAATGGAAATCCGTACAGCAATGAAGGAACAGCAGCAGCTTTCTAAAGAAAAAGGAAAAGATGTAATTCAGATGGGCATCGGAATCAACACAGGAAATGTCGTATTCGGTTCTGTTGGATCTAAAACAAGAATGGACTTTACATCTATCGGTGACACGGTAAACCTTGCAAACCGTCTCGAAGGAGCAAATAAAGCATACGGTTCAAAAGCAATCATTACAGAAGCCGTTTATGAAAAACTTAATGATACATTTGTCTGCCGCGAGCTTGACTTTATAACGGTAAAGGGGAAAACAGAACCGGTACGCATCTACGAAATAATTCAGCTTAAATCAAAATCATCTGACAAGCTTTTAGAAATAAAAACACTTTTCGAACGCGGCCTTTATTTTTACAGAAAAAAGCAGTGGGAAAAAAGCACGGAATACTTTACAACATGCTATAAAAAATACGGAGATCTTCCAAGTAAAGTTTTTATCGACCGTATACGACATTTTAAAATCTCTCCTCCGCCCGCTAAATGGGACGGAGTTTTTGAGATGAAAGTTAAATAGAAGTATCCGCTTTTTTAAGGCTTCCGAATTTTTTTGCAAGTATAAGTGAATAAACAAGAAGCACTACAACCACACATCCACAGCTTGATGCAAAAACAATTTTACCGATTGGAGTAAAACACAAAGGAAGATTGATAAGACCTGTGATTACAAAAAGAATTCCACCCAGCCTGTTTGTCTTATACCAGACATCAGCATTCCTGTTGATCCATGGTGCACGAATTCCGATTACGGGATTTGGTTTTAATTTAGGAAGATAGTTTCCCGGAATAATAAGCACAAGTGAACTTATAAAAATTATAACTACATCTGGAGAAAGATTAAGTCCTGCAGGTTTTAATAGTATAAAACTGTTTATTACAAGTGCCATTACAGGAATTACCCAGACCGCAACAAGAGTAACCTTGTAATTACCTTTTTTAATAGAAGAATTTTCCTGGCCTTCTACTGGTTCTGTACCACTCACATTAAGTCCTGAAAATTTCCAGATCACAAACTGAACAATTGAATTTATCACACACAGCAAAACAGGGCATGTATAAACCGCAATTGTCTTTGGGAGCGTCCAGTTTACCTGATTATTCCAGCCATACTGCATCGGCACATCTTCCGGAAGCTTATTCCACAATATATAACCAAGTATAATCGGCAAAAGGCAGACAATGTTTGTAATGAAAAAAGTTGCATTAAAAAACTTATTTTTGTTTACTGTTTTTTCGTTCATAAAAAACTCCTGTTTATTTTTTCTTTTTTGATTTTGAGTTGAACTGATTAATCCAGAGCATCAGTTCTTCAAAAACGCTCGCATTTAATTCGTAAAAAATAAAATTTTTTTCGCGCGTTTCACGAATTAAATCAGCTTTTTTTAAGACAGAAAGGTGATACGAAATCGTCGCTCCCGTCATGTCAAATCTTGACGCTATGTCCCCGGCAGAAAGCCTTGTTTCCCTTAAAAGCTCAAGGATTTCCCTTCGTGCCGGATCCGACAGCGCCTTAAATGTATCAGCAAAGGCCATCGGCTAAACCTCCATTTAGAAACATTTCTAATTAGAAAATTTTCTAAATACTTTATACTGCATAATTTTCATTCTGTCAAGAACTATTTAGATTTTTTTCTAAATAGCCTGATACACACCTGCAGCCAGTTCTGACGTGATTTTAACATTTTGAATCATTTCTCAGAGTATTACGATTTAAAAAAATTAATTCTTTCCCCAGAGTGTTTCAGGATTTAACCTGATATAATCAGAATCAAATTTAAACACTACATCCTTAATTTTTCTGTCCTTAAAGTCATAGAAGTACCATTTCCGCGGCCCTCCACGAGCCCAAAAAAACAATAGTGTTTCCTTTTCATCCGAAAAGTACAAACCGTCATTTGTAATGCAGTATTTATCTGACATTTCGAAAAGTCCCATTAGACCGAAATTTTTAACTGTAATTCCAGGATTAATTAACTCATCTTTAGATAAATCATATATCATTATTTTACATCCTAGGAAAGTATCCAGTTCAAATACAAGAAAATTTCCATCATCTGAAATAAGAACATGCCATGACTTATAAAAAAAATCTTCCAAACGTGATACATCTTTTGTCTCTCCGGTAAAACGGTTAGTCAATGCATTATTCTTAATAAAATATTTTTCAGAAAAATTCCATTTTCCAAATTCAACACCATCTTCGACCATATCCGTATATAAATTCTGAAATAATCTTTTCTTATCTTTAAGTAATAAAATAAGGGCATTATCATTTGTTATAAAAGGTATCAAAACTTTCTGATCAAAAGATTTTACAATTCTTGTTTCAGGAAAATAGGTTTCATCACTTATTTCATACAGGACATAATCAGTTCTTCTTTTATTATGTGTGACAAGCCATGCCTTATTTTTGCTTTTATCATAATAAACCTGATGAGGACAGACTAAATAATTGCGATAAAGTTTTCTGTGATATCCTATAAGTTTATCTATATCTTTTTTATTTATAACTGTATTATTAAAAACAACGGGAAAATCCTCCGTATGATCCGTATAGAGTACATTTTTGGCTTCTACGCTTCCGTATGTCTTTCTATGAGGCTTGCATGATACGGCCAAAATGGAAAGAAAGAGAAACAGTAAAATTTTCAATTCTTTTTTAACTGACATTCTATACTCCTTTTTTTAATGCAACACACCAATTATAACACTATTTTTTACGAATCCGAACGACCTTCCACAGTCAATAAAAAATATTTCATCGGTATCATGATATGTAATCTCAAAATTATTTCCAAAAGGAGTTTGAGTATCTTTAACATCATTATGTATATTCTTACTGGAATTTATTACTGTCTTTTCAGAAGTAGATACCTGAGTGATTTTATCTTTGCAGCCAGATATCATAAGTATAATCAATATAATAAACAAATTATTGTAAATTTTCATATGTACCATCCGATTTTTTCCTGCAGTTTTCTATTCTTAACAGGTTAATGTATAAATGGTTTTAATCTTTGCCATAGAGTTTTTCGAATTATGACAGATTATCCAAATGTTTTTATTCAATTATAAATTCTATTGTTCTTTCAGCTGTCATTTTCCCATTAAGCCTAATCCCATATTTTTTTATTTTTTTTGAATAATCAGATAGCCCACTTTTATAACTAAATTCCTCTGTACTACAGTACATATAAAAAAAGTTTTCCAATGCTTTACCTATTAACGTTTCCTTGGTATCAAAGGTAGTCATATCTATATTTATCTTATAATAATCTTCAAAACTTTCTTTAAGCTTAATTTTTAGTTTAATTTCCTGAAAAGGATTTAGCTTATAGGAAAAACTTGAAGGCCATATAGTTATGTCACCTATTGAATCATCAAAATCAGGTTTTGTGGAAAAATAAAACTCCTTTATCAGTTTTACATCATCAATATAATTCATTACGCAATAAGGATGCTCAATATCCTTGGTATCAAAATAATAAATATTATTTGAATAGTTTTTAATGATAACATCCAGAGTTCCATAATCATTTTCACGATTTTTTTTCTTATTATTTATTAGGCATGAATAGAAACTTCCCATTAGAATTATAAGTAACAACAGGATCATTGTCTGTTTCTTTTCTTTCATCTAATTTCAACTCCTTTCTGATTGTATTTTCATTAAAGATTGCACTTCCTCCTTTGGTATTTAACAATCTTGGAATTGCATGTCCTACAAGTTCATGCATCAATATTTCTTCAGGTGCATATTTATGTTTTTCCCCATTTTACATATCTATATCATATATTGAATTACGCCCTGTAATCGTTACAATTTTTAAATTATTGCTAAAATTAAATGTAATCTTCTCATCGACTTATCAGAACCTATAATAACTATTTGTTTTCATGTATATCAACATCCCTTCCATCCGGGTCGGTATACCTAATCGGATTGTTACCTGCATAGTGGTACAAATGAAAATTGACTTGATTAACTGCATTTTTTTTGCCGATTGTAGCTGAATTTAATAAAGAAATCCAGCTTTTTCGGCGTGTGAGATGACTTTTTTTAAGTTTTCCTGCCGTTTCTACAGTCATTATTCTTCTTTTTATCCTTTTTTCTGCCTCATTTTCCCGTTACCAAGACCAAATCACAATTTGGGTGTGTATGGGAACAAACTTTTCTTACAATAATTTATTCGTTCTTTATATCATCCTTTCTGCAAAACAATCCGGCATAATAACCTAATATCCCCTGGATACCAAAATTTGCACCCATAATACAAAGATGATTCTTTGTTATTATACCTAAAAAAATACATACGCATACCAACAATCCATTTTTAATCATAAAATATTTATTTAATTCAAACTCTTTTTTTGTAATACTCCCAAACAAATTTTCCAAAAAAAGTATTACAAATGGGAAAAATCCCACCGAACTAAAAATAGCAGCTTCAAGAAATTCCTGCTTATAAATAAACATTTCAATAACAAAAGTAACTGCAATTAAAAATAAAGATATTAGAAATGAAAATAGAATTCTTGTTAATCTATTCATTTGGAGTAACCTCGACATTTATGTATTGAAGCACAGGAATTTTTTTAACCACTTTGTAGACATCATTATTTTTTTCATTACTTTTTACAGGCACCTTTTCGTGCTTTCTTTGCCAATTCTTCTTTATTTTTATAGGAATCCGAACGACCTTCCACAGTCAGTACAGTAATTACAAATTTTAAATCTTCTAAGTATCCAATTATTCTATACTTTTTAAATTCTGAACTTTTAAATCTCCACAGACCTTTTAAATTTCCTACAAACTCCGTTCCGCCAACATCATAAAGACCCTTTTTATCTTTTGCAGGCATTACTTTTTCTTTGAGATATGTCTTTATTGCAAGGCGTACTGATTCTTCAAGTTTTGAAATCTGCCGTTTTGCCTTGGGTGCAAAATCAACAGTAAACATCAGTTAAAAACCTCATCAAAAGAATAAGTTTTCTTACCTTTTGAAACCCAGTCATTATAAGACTGTTCTGCAAGATAATAATCTTCTACTTCATCCAGCTGCTGCTCTATTGCTTTTGTTGCATAAAATGTTTTTGTTCTTCCGGTTTTTAACGCCAGATCTGCAAGACGTTTTTCAAGCTGAGGTTTTAATCTTAATGCTAACATAAGTTCCTCCTATATTTGCTATACAAGTATAGCATTGTTAAAATTTCCTGTCTACAGAAAAAAGCGGTCCTCCCCCTACTAATATTTGTCAACAAAACCAGTATATAAATTTATAACCGTTCAAATTCTTAAAAATTACTTCTTTCAATTCTATTCTCTCATTAATGTTATTAACTCTGAGAAACAATCCACTTTTTAACATATTCATCAATTTCAGGTTTTAACTCAAGTAATTCTTCATATTTGCCTGTAGATAATGCCGGCCAGGCAATACCGCCATTAACACGCGTACAGGAATCAAAAAAGATATCTACAGCATCTTCCCCTTTCATAATTGGAGAAACATTCATCTTCATCAGCAATTTTACAGCTTCTGGGTTGCAGCTTTCCAAAGCTGAAAGAAAGTAATCATAATTCTCATCAATATTTTTAACATTAAGCAGCAATGATTCATCACAGTAATCAAAAATATGTGAATAAGTACATATTTCCTGTAAACATTCTTCTGTATTCAAAAAAGCCTGTGTGGCTTTAGTGTTTTCAAAAAACAGCTTCAGCATTTCTGGCTGTTTACACTGTATCATCTTTTCAACATACCATTCGACTGAATAATTATTTCGTTTAAAATACTGGCTGTTAATAATTGTATTATCCAAAAGTAATTTAAATATTTTAAGGCTGTTTTCAGTTTTAAATTCTATGGAAAGCAAAAGAGGATTATATTGACCTTCCTTATCTGTCAGCTGTAGGTCAGCCCCCTTTTCAATCAAGATTTTTATTAAATCATATTTCTGTTCTTTTACAGCCAGCTCAAGAATTGTACGATTTGCGCAATATGAATCGAGAGGAATAAGGTAATTTGTTTTTTTCATTATAACTTGAATATCACGTACCCACGTATATATCGAAGACAGAAGCATGTCATATTGCTCTTGGCTTAGATTTCCTTTCTTAATCATCTTGTTAAGATTTTTCCAATCCCCTTTAAAGGCTTCATCAACAGCAATTTCAAGCTTTTTATTAAAAATTATATTACCATACATCTCTTTTTCAGATTCAGTAAATGAATCTGATTTTATTAACCGTTCAGCTTTTGAAAAATTACCCTGCGAAATAATTTTATCTATTTTTTCTTTTGAGTTATTATTTGAACATGATATTAATAGAAGACTCAAAATTATAAAAATAAATCTCTTCATCTTAAAATTTTATCCCCCTGTTCTCGAATAATTATCAATCTAAAATTTCTATCATAAATTTGTTGTGCTATCGCACCTTCAATTTCAGGATTATTCCATTCGTAAGTATCGTGCCAAGATAAATTATTTTTCTCATCATCCCAAAACAAATTAATAAAATGGCTTCCATATTTTGTTTTTACTTCTGCTATTGCATTTTGCGCATTACCCATGTAAGCATCATTTACAGTCCATCCATCATGGTTTTGATATTCAACTAAATCAGTAAAATAAAAATATGCATCATTTTCAGCATAATCACCTACAGAAACCGGAGCTCGACATTCTCTTGAATTATGTCTTATAGTATTTGCTATATTGAAAGTTGATATAAATTTACATCCATATGAACCTATTTTATTCTGCTTTTGCAATTCATTTTTTTCATTAAACACACCACTAGGCGTTTCCCCCATTGAGTAATTCTTATTGCTAGCTGAATTCTGTATTTCAGGATTTATTAGTGATTTTATTCTTCTTCCATCCGGATCAATATACCGCACCGGATTATTACACGCATAATGGTACAAATGAAAATTGACTTGATTAACTGCATTTTTTTTGCCGATTGATGCTGAATTTAATAAAGAAATCCAGCTTTTCCGGCGAGTGAGAAGACTTTTTTTAATTTTTCCTGCAGTTTCTACAGCCATTTTTGTTATTTTTATCCTTTTTCCTGCCTCATTTTTTCGTTGCCAAGACCAAATCACAATTCGTGTGAAATGCAAATCAAATAAAAATTAATAAACCTTTATATATTCTTCCCAGGTATCAGGATATAATTTTTTAATTTTATCTAAAGTTTCTTCGGGTATCGGTTCACTGTAATAATCGATACCCTGATTTTTACAATCCTGTATAATTTCTTTTTTCATTTTGTATTTTTTTGAATTTATGAGTAATACTCTTTCTTGCTTTCCCTATCACGCATTCTGAGAGGTGTGTTTAAGGCCGAGTATAATTTACCTATACAGTCGTATCCCCGAACATAAATTTTCTAAAAATCAAAACAAATTTCTCCAGATGTGCTGACAAACTTTTTCCCTTACTTTTCTTCTAACATGAGATTTTTCTGCTGTCAAGACTCAATGCTGCTGTTCCTTAAAAAAGTAGATAAAGCACACCTCGACTATAAGGTAAATTTACGCTATATTATAATCATGGCATATGAAGTAACAGCAACCAGACGCCGCCCTCAGACTTTTGATGCGCTCATCGGTCAGGAATTTGTTGCGGCAACTTTAAAAAATTCAATAGAAACGGGAAAAATCGCACACGCCTACCTTTTTACAGGTCCGCGCGGATGCGGTAAAACATCAACAGCCCGCATTCTCGCAAAAGCCCTCAACTGTCAGTCAGGACCAACTGCGACTCCCTGCGGAACATGTTCAACCTGTCAGGAAATTACTAAAGGCTCAAGTCTTGATGTAATCGAAATCGACGGTGCTTCAAACACAAGTGTAAACGATATCCGACAGATTAAAGACGAAGTAATGTTTCCACCAAACTCATGCCGTTACAAAATCTATATCATCGACGAAGTTCATATGCTTACAACAAGTGCATTTAACGCACTTTTAAAAACTATCGAAGAACCGCCTCCATACGTAATTTTTATTTTTGCAACAACGGAACTTCAGAAGGTTCCTGCAACAATTAAAAGCCGCTGCCAGCAGTTTAACTTTAGACTTGTTCCGATTGAAAAAGTTAAAGAACAGCTTGAACTTGCATGCAATGACATCGGCATTACTGCAGAAGACGAAGCACTTTACTGGATTGCACGCGAGTCAACAGGAAGTATGCGCGATGCATACACTCTCTTTGATCAGGTTGCAGCCTTTAGCGAAGGTCACATTACTTATGAAAAAATCCGCGATAAGCTTGGCCTTGTCGGAACAGAACGTTTAAACGAAATTTTTGACGACTGTGTTGATAAAAATCATCCGGGCGTTACAGAAAAGCTTGATACATTCTTACAGTCAGGAATTTCAATTGAACAGCTCATTACAAACAGCGCAGATTATTTAAGAAGTGTTCTTCTTATTAAAAGCGGAATAACAAAAGAATCGCTTTTGGGTCAGGCTGCAGAACGATACAGTAAAAAAGTTTTAGCAGGATGGAATTCGATTCAGATAGAAAGAGCGCTTTCTCTTTTCTTAAATCTTTTCCGCGACATAAGATATTCTCTTTCGCCTCGTTACGAAATTGAACTTGTGTTCAGTAAACTCTGCTGGCTTTCTGAATATGTAAGTCCTGCCGAAGTTAAAAAGGCAATCGATAACGCACACTCTCTTTTAATGCAGGGAGCTCAGATTTCAGAAAGCAGAGCTCCCAAGAACTCAGAGGCTCAAGTCTCTTTCCAGAGTGCTCCGTTACAGACGCCGCCTCTGCAAAGCCCTGCAGCAAATTCCACTACAAGCACGATGCCCGGTGCACCGAAGATGGCAACATTTTCTGCGCTGGCTCCCGAGAATCCGGAGAAAACAGACCCTTTTTATAATGGCGGTGCCCTGCCGCCTGATAATACAGCGGCAGCAGACATAGAAAAAATAAAAGCAAAAGTAATCGCAGCAATTTCGCTTGATGATGCATTTATCAGTTCCGGTTTAATTCAGACAGGTAACTGGGTAGTTAACGGTAACGTAGTTTCTACTACAATAGATTCATCATTTCAGAAATCGCAGCTCGATGCAAAAAACAATGACATTGCAGAATGTATTTCACAGTTTTTGGGACATAAAGTTACTTTTAATATTCAGCTTTTAGAAACAGAAACTAAAAAAACCGTAAGAACCATTCCAGAACAGGTAAATATTCTGTGTGATGTATTTAAAGGAAACGTTGTGGGAGGCTGTTAATGAATCCTTTTGACATGTTAAAAAACATCAATGAACTTAAAGAACAGTTTGGAAATATTAAAGAAGATTTAGCAAATATTACTGCAACAGGAAGTTCAGGCGGTAATATTGTTAACGTTACTTTAAATGGAAAGTTTGAAATGACTTCGTTAAAACTGGATCCTGTATGTGTAGACCCGAGGGATGTTCAGATGCTTCAGGATTTAATTATTGCAGCTCATCATGACGCAATGACAAAAGTTGCAGAAGCAATAAAAAACAAATACGGCTCTGCTTTATCTTCAATGGGAATACCGGGACTTTAATTATGAATGCAATTGATGAATTAACAGAAAGCTTTTCACGTCTTCCGGGAATAGGAAAAAAATCTGCAGGACGCCTCGTAAATTTTATTTTAAAAGCAGATTCATCATATGTAAAACGTTTTGCTCATCAGCTTGAAACATTGCAGGAAAAAATAAAACCCTGTTCTGTCTGCGGCAACTGGACAGAATCAGATCCATGTCCAATATGTACTGACAGTCTCCGTGACCGTTCAATAATATGTGTAGTCGAGCAGCCGCAGGATGTTTCAACAATAGAAAGTTCTCACGAATTTAACGGACTCTTTCATGTACTTGGAGGAGTTATTTCTCCTCTCGATGGAATCGGACCGGACCAGCTTAATATCGCTTCACTTTTAAAAAGGCTTTCTGATAAAAACATCACGGAAGTAATCATTGCAACAAACCCGACAGTAGAAGGCGACACAACTGCACTCTATTTACAGAGGATGATTGCAGCAGCCAGCGGAACAAAAGTAACCCGTCTTGCATCAGGACTTCCTGTCGGAGGCGATCTTGAATATGCAGACAAACTTACACTTGCAAGAAGCTTCAGAGGCCGGACAGAGGTTTAATATGAAAAAACTTTTTTTAATTCTTTCATCACTTGTTTTAATTTCTTCTGCATATGCATATGACAGAGACTACACTAAAATTCAAAAAAAACATATCGCTGCAGAAGGAGAACATTTTGATTTTCGTGATGTTTTCGGAAATCCATTTACAACTGTTCTTAATCCTGATGTCGAAAGAAATGATTTTAAAAAAGAAAATTTTGTTCATGACGGACACTTTGTTACATATAAAAACGACAGAAGATATATTTCCAAACAGGGCATAGATATTTCCCGCCATGACGGAGAAGTTGACTGGCAGAAATTAAAAGATGATGGAATTGAATTTGTAATTCTCCGCATCGGTTACCGCGGCTACCAAAGCGGTAAATTAAAAACAGATGAAAATTTTCATAAGAACATTCAGGGTGCACTTAAAGCAGGACTCGAGGTAGGAGTATATGTTTTTTCACAGGCAAAAAATGATGCCGAAGCCATCGAAGAAGCAGACCTCGTTATAAATGAATTAAAGAATTACCAGATTACCCTTCCTGTTTTCTATGATCCGGAAATCATCCGAGATGATAAGGCACGTTCTGATCATATTACAGGTGAACGCTTTACAAAAAATGCAGTTTTATTCTGCGAAAAAATTAAAAAAGCAGGATATGAACCTGGAGTTTATTCCAACATGCTCTGGGAAGCATATGAATTTGATCTTACAAAGTTTAAGGAATACTGGATCTGGTATGCCGACTATGAAGAAATTCCGCAGACACCATATCATTTTTCATTCTGGCAATACGCAGAAAAAGACGGAGAAACAAAAGCACCATACGATATGGACATAATGCTAGTGCCCGTAAAATACTGAAACTTATATAAAAAATCAAAAAACGCCATATTTTATCAAAAAAAGCTATTTATTTCTGACAGCTGTTTTGTTATATTTCCTTGTATATGAAAGATAACAGTATGAAACAAAAGCTTAACATTTTATCTGACAAACCGTTTATGCAGAAATTAATTCATCTCTCTCTGCCGATTGCATTCCAGAGTCTGATGCTTGGATCCGTTGCCGCAGCCGATGCACTCATGCTCGGTCACACCAATCAGGATTCAATGTCTGCAGTTTCGCTTGCTACACAGATTCAGTTTATTCAGAACATGGTAATATTTGCCATTATCGGAGTTGAATCTATTTTAGGAGCTCAGTACTGGGGCAAAAAAGATGTGGAATCTGTAAACAAAGTTTTCTGCCTTTCTTTAAAAATGTCTGCAGTAGTTTCGATTTTCTTTTTTGCTGCGTGTGAATTCTTTCCGGAACAGCTCATGCTCATATTTACAGATCAGAAGGAACTTATCGCAAGCGGAATAAGCTACCTTCGACTTGCAGGCTTTTCTTATCTTTTAACAGGCATATCACAGATATACCTCTGCATGATGAAAATTACAGATCACCCGGAACGCACGGCTTTAATAAGCTCATGCACGGTTGTAATTAACATCATATTAAATGCAGTTTTTATATTTGGATTATTCGGAATTCCTGCAATGGATGTACGCGGAGCTGCCCTTGCAACTTTAATTTCGCGCATCATAGAATTTTTGTGGTGCATCGCTAACTCTTTCAGGAAAAATTACATTCACCCGAAATTAAAATATATTTTTTCATTCAGTAAAATTCTTTTTATCGATTTTATAAAAACCCTCTTCCCACTTCTTGGCGCAAGCTTAATCTGGGGCTTAGGCTTTGCTTCTTACAGTGCATTTATGGGACATCTTGGAAAGGATGCGGTTGCTGCAAATTCTATTGCGGCTGTAATAAGGGATTTACTTACATGCGCATGTCATGGTCTTTGTACTGCAGCCGGAATTATGGTAGGAAACGCACTCGGTTCGGGGGATTTGGAAAAAGGAAAGCTTTACGGAGACAGAATGCTTGTAATTTCTATTGTTACAGGACTTATAATTACTGCAGTCTGTTTTATAATTACTCCGTTTTCTGTTCACATCGGAAAGCTTTCTGAAACTGCAAATAAATATCTCATTCAGATGATGATTGTATTGAGCATTTATATGTTTGGCCGTACATTCAACACGATTGTCATAAACGGAGTTTTTGCAGCCGGCGGTGACACAGTGTATGACATGTACAGTCTTGCAATCACAATGTGGGGTATCGCTGTCCCGCTTGCAGCACTCGGAACTTTTAAATTTCACTGGCCTGTATTTTTAGTTTATGCATGCACGTGCCTTGATGAAGTAGGAAAAATTCCCTGGGTTATATTCCACTTTAAAAAATACAAATGGGTAAAGGATTTAACACGCGATAATTTATAGCCGTGAATAAAAGCACGCACGAAATGCGGAGGCTTAAAAAAACGCGTGCTGAATTTTTAACAGAGTTATTTTAAAGCTGCTCTTATCCTGTCGTACTCTTCTTCCGTTATTTTATACTTTGTATTGAAAATAATACAGGAAATTGTAATTGCAATTACAGGAACAAGAACAGCTCCAAGTCTCAGACCAAATTTCTGAAACGATGTTGCCATAGAAATGAAAGAATCTGCCTTTGTTAAAACTTCTTCCTTTGTAATCATCCCGATTCCAGCTTCATTTTCAAGATTGCTGATTTTCTGACTTATCGAATAAATTCCGCTTAAAACCAAAACAAGATTTAAAATTCCCTGATTAAGAGCGCTTGCAAGCTTTGCAGAAAAACTTCTGACAGTAGAAATTATACTGTCATGACGTTCATTAAATTTATATTCATCATATTCAACAGTATTATTAAGCATTACAGTCATAATCATGCTGAACAGTCCCTGGCAGAAGAAAATTACAAAACCGATTATATAAATCAAAACAGGACTCATCGGAAGAACATAACCAAGCGAAAGGAATAACATATAGAATATAAACAGAACAGTCGAAAGGATCTTTAAAAGTTTCTGCCGCTTTGCAAGTTTCGTAATCAGTGGAAATGAAATCTGCGAAAGAAGAGTTCCCACTGCATATATAACTGTAAATAAAAATACCATCTGTCCGCCACTTGAATAGCCAAATTCAAAAAAGCAGAAATTCATTATAAAATATATAAGCTGATTGTTTCCGACAAAAAATAAAACTGTTGCAATTCCGCTTGCTACAAGCTGATCATTCCGCTTAAAAATATTGAACATCTGCTTTAAACCGAGTTTTGAAACATTGTCTTCTGCAACATGATGTCTTTCTTTTACACCAAATGATGTGAGCATCTGAAAAGCAATAAAACCAAGAGCAACCGCAAGTGCTACAATACGATAAGCATTAACCGCATTTCCTGCAACTACAACAGGAACAATTCCCCCGACAGCAAACTGACCTACACTTATAAAAATGCTCATCAATGTAACAAGAGTATTTCTTTCTTTCGGATCACTTGAAAGACTTGGCAGCATTCCCCAGTATGCAATATCGTTCATTGTATAAGTCATTCCCCAGAGAAGATAACTTATTCCAAAGAAAACAACAAACCCCCATCCTTCCGGTCTGAAGGAAAAAAGCGCAATAATCACAAGAGCATTTAAAATTGAACCTGAAAAAATCCACGGCTTATATTTTCCAGTTTTAAATTTAGCATTCTCAATGATAATTCCCATAAGAGGATCGTTGACTGCATCCCACACAAGACAGACAATCATAATTGTAGAAATCGCAGCAAACTGTGCAACTGTAAGGTTCATTGTATACTGAATGTAATTAATGAGGTACATGCTTATCAAAGCATAAGCAGCATCCCTTCCCGTTGCACCGATTGTATAACACCATTTTGTACGTGAATCTAATTTTTCCATGTGAATAATAACCCCTGAATAGAAATTTATCCTTTACAGTATTCAGTATACATCCAAAATTTAAAAAAAACACGCAAAAACTTGATTGCAAAAGGATTATTTACTATATTTATTCTATCAATTTGAATTTTACGGAGGACTTAAATGAAGTCTGGAACAAAATCGGTTTTAACAGTCGTAGGTGTAATTCTTGTAATCGTATTTATGATCTACAGATTTTTTGCCGGTAACTACAACACTATGGTTAGTCTCGACGAAAGTGTAAAAACACAGTGGGCTCAGGTTCAAAATCAATATCAGAGAAGAATGGACTTGATTCCTAATCTTGTTAATACAGTTAAAGGTTATGCAAAGCATGAATCAGAAGTATTTACTCAGATTGCTGATGCACGTTCTAAAGCAGGTGGAGTTGTAAACATCGATTCAAGCGTCCTTGAAGACGAAGAGCAGTTTGCAAAATACCAGAAAGTTCAAAACGAACTTGGTGCAAGCCTTCAGAGACTTCTTGCAATCACAGAAAACTACCCTGAGCTCAAAGCAGACTCAAACTTTCTTGCACTTCAGGATCAGCTTGAAGGAACAGAAAACAGAATTGCAACAGAAAGAAAACGCTACAACGAAATCGTTTCTGCATACAACCAGTTTATCAGAAGATTTCCACAGTCATTCGTTGCAAACATGAATGGCTTTAAAGCAAAAGCATATTTTACTGCTTCAGAAGAAGCTCAGACAGCTCCAACAGTAGAGTTTTAGGATACAATTATATGAAGGCAAAAACTGTCTTAAAAAAACTCGGAATCGGTAAAAGCGAATTCGAAAAAATTCAGCAGGCAGTAAAAAGTGCAGAAAGCAAAACTTCCGGAGAAATAGCAGTATGTCTTGCTCCGGAAAGTTCTGACTATTCTGTCTGGGAACTTTTTTATTCAATAATGATTTCTCTTGTCAGCAGTTCCATCATGCTTCTTTTTTCAAAAGAAATAAAAACTGTTCTTGAAACTGCAAACTGGTACAATCCAGAATGGAAATTACCTGCAGTGTTTCTTATTGCAGTATTCTCAGCAATTGCTGTCTTTTTCTTTCTATTTAATATTCCTGTTTTAGACCGTTTGATAATTCCAAATGAATTTAAAAACAAAATGGTAACAGACAAAGCCTTTGAAACTTTTTCTAAAAGCGGAGTCTATGCTACAGAAAATCATAACGGGATTTTAATTTATGTTTCTTATCTTGAACAGCAGGTAAGAATAATCGCAGACGAAGGAATTTCAAAAAAGATTTCTAAAGATATCTGGATTTCAATTGCAGATGAACTTTCTTTAAATCTTAAAAAAGCTGATGGATGCGATGCATTCTGCAGCGCAATTGAAAAATGCGGCGTTATTCTTTCAGAACATTTTCCAATTAAAGCCAATGATATAAATGAGCTTCCTGACGGACTTGTAATAATTGAAAATTAAGGAAGTAAACAGAATGAAAATCAAAAAAAATATTCTTTCAGTTTTATTCAGTTTTATTACCCTGACTTCTGTCATTGCTCTTGAAGTTCCTGAACTGACAGGCCCTGTTATAGATAATGCTGAACTTTTATCTTATACCCAGTATCATTTACTTGATAACGATCTTAGAGAATTAAGTTCCCAAACCGGAACACAGATTGCTGTTTTAACGATTCCTTCACTTGAAGGAGAAGATATAGAATCTTTTTCAATGAAAGTTGCAGAAAAATGGAAGCTCGGTTCAAAAGAAAAAGATGACGGTGTACTTCTTACAATCGCACTTAAAGAAAAGAAAATAAGAATCGAAGTCGGATATGGACTTGAATATCTTCTTACTGATGCAAAGTGTGGAATTATAATAAGAGAAATAATCGCACCAGAATTTCAGAGAGAACGTTATGGAAACGGAATCGTAAACGGTGTTAACGCAATTAAAAGTGTAATCGGCTTGGGAGAACCACTTCCAAAATCAAATCCTCATCCACGAAAAAATAAATCTTCATTTCCATTATTCTTTTTCATATTTTATGGAATTTTAATTTCAGGTACACTTGCAAGAAAACTCCCGTGGCTCCAGTGGCTTCCATGGTATTTCCTTTTTAAACAGAGTTCGTCATCACGTGACGATGATGACGATGACTTTTTTGGAGGAAGAACCTACAGAAGATCTCATCACTCAAGTGGTTTTGGAGGCTTTGGTGGAGGCGGTTTTAGCGGAGGAGGCGGAGGCTTTGGTGGAGGCGGAGCTTCAGGCGGCTGGTAATATCAGCCGAGTGCGACATCTAAAATCATCATTAATGCAAAGCCTGTCATAAATGCAACAGTTCCCCAGTTGGAATGTTTTCCTGCAGCCATCTCGGGAACAAGTTCTTCTACGACAACATAAATCATAGCCCCTGCTGCAAAACTTAAAAAATACGGAAGTACATGCATTACAAAACCTGCAATTACAATTGTAATAAGTCCTGCAACAGGTTCAACTATACCGGATAAAATTCCATACCAGCATGATTTTGTTTTTGACAGTCCCCGCGAATGAAGCGGCATGGAAATAATCGCACCTTCTGGAAAATTCTGAATTGCAATTCCCAGAGCGAGAGTTAAGGCTCCCGCCTGAGTAATCGAAGCAGTCCCCGAAGCCCAGCCGGCATATAAAATACCTACAGCCATTCCTTCGGGAATATTATGAAGTGTAACTGCAAGGACCATCATTGTAGTTTTTTCAAGACTTGATTTCGGACCTTCCTGTGTTTCATCAAGATGCATGTGAGGAACTGTCTTATCAAGAATCAAAAGAAAAATCATTCCGATACAGAATCCTAAAGCAGCTGGAACAAACGAAAGCTTTCCCCGGTCACTAACCATCTGCATCGACGGGATAAGAAGACTCCATACCGAAGCTGCAATCATGACTCCGGCTGCAAAACCCGAAAGAATTTTTTGAATACGGATATCCATTTCTTTTTTCATAAAGAAAACTAAAGCAGAACCGAGTGCAGTTCCAAGAAATGGAATTAACAGTCCTTTTGCAATTATGTAAGTCATATCCCGCCTGTTGTAATTTCCAATTTACAATTTCCAGCTTACCGCTTCTTTTCTTGCATCTATAAAACGCGAATATATTCCTTTCTGTTTTATAAGTGCATTATGTTTTCCCTGTTCTACGATGCGTCCTTTATCGATTACGACAATCTGGTCTGCATTTCGTACTGTCTTTAAGCGGTGCGCAATCATGATGACTGTTTTTTCTTTTGTAAGCTCTTCTATGGCTTTCATAAGATCGCGCTCATTTTCTGGATCGACATTTGCAGTTGCTTCATCAAGAATGATGATTGGTGAATCCTTCATAATTGCACGGGCAATAGAAATTCGCTGTTTTTCTCCGCCAGAAAGGCTTGCACCGCCTTCACCGATTACAGTGTCGTATCCGTCAGGAAGTACCTTGATAAAATCATGACAGCAAGCTTTTTTCGCTGCTTCAATTACTTTTTTCATCGAAGCTTCTGGCTGACCGAATCTTATGTTGTTTGCGATTGTATCGTGGAACAAATATACATTTTGAAAAACAAAGCTGTAATTTTTCATAAGGTCATCCATGTTATAATCGCGGACATCCTTTCCACCAAGAGTAACTGTTCCCATATCTACATCCCAGAAGCGTGCAAGAAGATGACAGAAGGTTGTCTTTCCGCCACCGCTCGGGCCGACGATTGCGGTTGTTGTATTGGCAGGGATTTTAAGTGAAACGCTGTCGATGATTTTTCGCCTGTCATAGGCAAAGTCGATATTCTTAGCTTCGATATTTAATGTATCTTGATTTTCAGCTTTCGCAGCACAGCTGTCCGGAGACTCACTACCATCTATATTCATCGTCGGCAAATTCAAGATTGCATTAGCTTTTGTTACTCCAAGATCGATAATTCTTAAAAGTGCTGAATAGTTTCCACCTGCCTCTAAGGCATTAAAAAGCATAAACGAACATACAAGCATAGTTGAACAGTCTGCAAGCATCATAGTACCGCTAAGGTAGAAATAAAGAGAAGTTATCATCATTGCAACGCCACTTAACTTTGCAACAAGAGACTGAATATTTGAAACCGGAATACAGCGCATTTCCATTTTTATAAGGGTCTTTTTTCTGCGGTTTATTACAATGTTAAGTTCTTTACTGTGTTTTCCGGCAAGATTGTACGCCTTAACTTCTGATATTCCCTGAATGTATTCAAGAACTTTTCCAATTTCGGCCGCATCATCGCGGATTTTATCTGCAGAAATATTTTTTACTGCAAGACGCATAAAAAGATTAACAAATTCAAAAAGCACAAATCCTGCAAGAGCAACAAGCGCAATTCTCCAGTCAAAGAAAAAAAGCATTGTAATTATCAAAGCAGTATCTAATAACCCCTGAAAAACCATCATTACGGCACGAGTTGCAACATCGCCCATATTTTCCATTGTATTTGTTGTAACAGAAGTAATTTCTCCAAGACTGTTATCGTTAAAATATCCCATCGGAAGGTAGCGAAGGTGTTCTGCAATTTCGATACGCTTATTGCAGCATGTACGGTAACCTCCCTCGCACTGCCACATTGAAGTAAACTTTCTCGTAATTATTCCGCCTATAACACTTACACACATGATTGCAAATGAAAGCCATACTGTATCTGTTGTAAATTCAGCACCTTCAACTGCAGTCGCAATAACTCCGCGAAGCATTACCGCAACAGCCCCAATTCTTAACGCCATAAATAGTGAATTAAAAATTCCAACTATAATTGAGCTGTAAAACTTTTTTCTGTTTTCTATATCACAAAATTTAAAAAACTTGATTAATGATTCAAACATTCTGTCCTTCCTTATTCATCACGTGCATCAACATGTGCTTCCCACATATCTTTGTACAAACCACCCTTCGCAAGCAGTTCCTTATGAGTTCCGCTTGAATTGATCTTACCGTCTTTAATGACATACAGCTTATCCGCATCTTTTACTGTTGAAAGTCTGTGCGCAATTACGATGAGTGTTTTTCCTTTAACAAGCTTTGCAACCGATCTCTGGATAATCGCTTCGTTTTCAGGATCTGTGTAGGCTGTAGCTTCATCTAAAATTACAATTGGTGCATTTTTCATCATTGCGCGTGCTATTGCAATCCTCTGGCGTTCACCGCCGCTTAAGTGGGCACCGCTTCCACCGACGATTGTGTCAAATCCGTTTTCAAGCGACATGATAAAATCATAACAGCCGCTTGCTTTGGCAACTTCTTCTACTTCTTTATCCGTTGCGTCAGGACGGCCAAGGCGTATATTTTCGCGTACACTCATATCAAACAAAAAGTTATCCTGACTTACATAAGCAACGCGGCGGTTATATTCTTCGAGTGAAAGATCTTTTATGTTTACTCCACCAATTTCAATCGAACCGGAATCTACATCCCAAAGAGAAGCGATAAGACGTGCAATCGTAGACTTACCGGAACCGCTCGGACCGACAAAGGCAACGTAAGAGCCTTGAGGAATATTCATGGAAATACCATGTAGTATTTCATTGTCACACGGATTCGAAACGTCTAACGACGTTTTATTTTTTTTCTTAACAGATTTTGCGTTAGCAAAATCCAATCCGTGTGACACTTCTTCTTTTCTATAACTAAAACACACATCTTTTAATACAATAGAATTGTCTTTTGGCTTTTCTTTATCACTCTGTGGTCGCTCCAATTCCTGCAGTTGCATGATAGAACCAACTTCTCCAAAAATCGCACCGGCTTTTGCAATATCATCATGATAAGAAAATGCAATTAAAAACGGCTGAATAGCACATACAGCAAGAATTATTATCGTTATAAAAAGAGGAGCATCTACATTACCGTGGAGGAACATAAAACCGCCGATAGGTAAAAGAGAAAACAATAAAGATGGCGTAACAACTGTAGCTACAGCATGAGGCCATATACAGTCGCGCATCCATTCAACATAACATGCAGAACCTTCTTTTGCTGCAACAACAAAGCGTTCATAAGAAGATTTAGTTTTTCCAAAAGCTTTAATTACTTCAATTCCGTTTATATATTCAACTGCCGTATCATTTAAAGCCTTTGTTTTATCGAGAGCATATTTAAAACGTTCAGGGCCGTCTTTCATCATAAAGCTCATTGCAATTACACCAACTGGAAGAACTGCAAAACATGCAAGACCAAGACGCCAGTCCATAACAAAAAGATAAACCAAAAGTGCAATGGAAAGAATTATGTTTGAAGTATATTCTGGAACGATATGAGCAAGGGTTGTTTCCATACTGTCAATTCGTTCAATCATTATGTTTTTAAGAGAACCCGAAGGCATATCTAAAACTGTTCCGAGTGGAAGACGCGTAAGTTTATCACACATTTTCTTCCGGATATTCCCAAGCAGATTGAACGTTGCAATATGACTCATGCTTGTAGAAATTGCATGAAAAAGCACATTAGCAAACCAGAACAGCGCAACAACAATGCTTTCCTTAAGAAACAGATTCCAGTCGCGAATGCCTGCCAGAAGCTGACGGACAATCCGTGCAATCATAAAATAAGGTGCCATACAGCACGCCACGCTAAGCAGGGCAAAAAACACACTTACTATATACTGCCCTTTCTTTTCACCTGCAAATTCAAAAATCCAGTTTACAAGATTTTTTTTTACAGGAGACTTTTTATTATCTGACATATTATACCTCATATTGTTAGTGTGTACTAACCGAATATAAAATATCATATATTCAATTTGTTAGCAATACCTAACTTTATTGTTGACTAAGTTTATTATGTACGGTATATTATATTTGTTAGTTTTGGCTAACAATTATTTTCATACAGAGGTTAAAGATGAAAGTAGCTGTAATTTATGCAAGTACAACAGGAAACACAGAAGCTATGGCCAATGCAGTTTCAGAAGCTGTAAAAGGTACCGGAGCAGAAGTTATTTTTGGTAAAGCAGACAGTTCTGACAAATCAGAAGTGACAGGCTGTGATGTAATTCTTCTCGGAAGCCCTGCAATGGGGGCAGAAGTTCTCGAAGATTCCATGGAAGCATTCTTCTCGGGAATTGAAGGGTCTATAAGCGGCAAAAAAGTCGGACTTTTCGGTTCTTATGACTGGGGCGACGGGCAGTGGATCCGTGACTGGAATGACCGCGTAACAAATGCAGGAGCTGTAAGCGCTGCAGAACCTCTTATGGTTCATGTTACACCGGAAGATGCAGACATTGAAAAATGTAAGGCATGGGCTGCTTCTGCAGTTAAATAAGCATTTAAAAACTTATAAATACTCTGGCCGTCTGTTTTAATACAAGCGGACGGCCTTTTTGTAAAAAAGATGAGGTAAAAATTGAGTTTTAATCAGATGGTAATAAATTTTAGTGCACCAACATTCTGCAGAATAAAACCCGGAAATCTTTTTTTTATAAGAAATAATAAGTTCATTAAGAAAAATTTTAATGAATGGAAAAAAAGTTTTGCTGAACACGGGATAATATCATTTTCACTTGAACTGTCAGAATCATCGACAGCAATACTGGTAATAGATATTTCCCGCGTAAAAAAAATATTAAACAACCTGCATGTAAAAAATTATCTTAATAAAAAGGGTTATGAATATTCTGATGCACTTGGTTTTATCAATGAACTGTTTTTACGCATTAAATACAGTAAAATTTTTCCGCATGAAGTCGGTATAATTCTCGGATACCCTCTTACTGATGTAATAGAATTTGAAAAGCATCATGGTACAGACTTTAAATACGGCGGTTACTGGAAGACCTATTCTGATGTAGAAAATGCAAAAAAATGCCAGTACAAATACAATAACTGCAGCTGCATATGCAGTAATCTGTATAACAAGGGCTTTTCGTTAAATCAGATTATCAATGAATATAATAAACATGCTTACAAATTAAAAGCATAACTTAAGCAGCTTTAACCCAACATCTTTCGTATTACATCTTCATCTTCGTCAGGAAACAGTCTGTGGATATGTCTTAAAATCTTTTTATAAGACTCCTCCACTTCACGAGCGTAAAAAGTATTGCAGAATTCTTCTCCAAAAAATTTTTCAGGGGTCGAGTACTCTGCAATACCCCAGCCGTATTCATCACCGTTTTTATTTCTGGCATAAGTAAAATCACTTACAAGAACATAACATTGACTTTGAAGGCGTGTGATAATTGTTTCAAAGCCTTTTTTTCCACCCTTACGGTAGTTTCCGATATTTTTAAGAGCCCTCGAGGAAATCGGAGCGTTTTCATTTATAAGCTCATACATTTCCATGTCACGGTGAGAAACAAGTCCGTCTTCATAGCGGCCTTCAAAATCATAACCGTCACGCCGGTAATTTGCAAAATCGGGAAACCATTTTCTGCTCACAAATGCTGCCTTACCGCCAAAAAATTTTCCGTATGCAATACCGCACTCGCGTATAACAGGACCTTTCCATTCCCACACCTTCCAGGAACCGTCTTCCTGATACCACACATCATCTTCACAATGCTCCTCGACAGAAAAGCCCTCAATAGGATTATTAAAAAAAGGAAGAAAACCAAAACGGTTAACCGCAGAGATTAAATCTTTTTTTGTGTGAATGATAAAATCAAGATCAGGCATAAAAATCTCCCCGGACAATAAATCCGATGAAAAAATCCGCGATGCCTGCTAAAATGCATCAACGCTTTATCATCATAGCATATTTTCCGCCTTTTGTAATCAATTCTTCATGTGTTCCGCTTTCTGCAATCTGACCGTCTTTAACAACAAGAATCTTACTGGCATTACGGATTGTATTTAAGCGGTGGGCAATAACAATCAGAGTTTTGCCACGGCAGAGCTCGGAAATTGCTTCCTGAATGAAGTGTTCATTGTCGGCATCTACGCTGGCTGTGGCTTCATCTAAGATTACGATTGGAGCATCCTTGAGCATACAGCGGGCAATAGAAATTCTCTGCTGTTCTCCACCGCTAAGGTCTGCGCCACCCTCACCTATTACTGTATCAAAGCCGTCTGGCAGCTGCATGATAAAGTCATAACAGCGGGCTTTTTTGGCAACTTCAATTACTTCTTCGCGTGTGGCGTTTGTTTTTCCCATTGCGATGTTGTTGAAAATTGTATCCTGAAAAAGATAGACTCTCTGGAAAACCATAGAGATATTATCCATAAGGTTTGCAACTGGAACATTGCGGATGTCTGTTCCGCGGATTTTTATACTGCCGTTTTTTACATCCCAGAAACGGGCAAGAAGATTTGCAATTGTTGATTTTCCGCCGCCACTTGGACCGACCAGGGCAATCATCTGGCCACGTTTTACTCCAAAACTGATATCCTTCAAGGCATCTTTATCGCCATAAGCGAAAGTAACATTATTGTAAGAAATCTCCGGAACGTCACCTGCAACACTGCCCGCTTCCGGAATTCTCTCAGTTCCTTCGTTCGTAATTTCTGCTTCATCAAAGACACTTTCAATTCTATCAAGGCAGGCATCGGTAACTGTAAGGCGCGCGATGCTTCCATAGTAGGCTTTAATTCCGGCAAAAACATCAAAGAGGAAAAGAATCATACCCATAAGATATTCAATAGTGATAAGACCTCGTGAGGCAAGAATACCGGCAGTCAAAAGAACAAGCGCTGTACCAGTACCATAAGCAATCATCAGACTTGCCCACCAGGGAGCATAAGCCATTTCGAAATTGATGCTTTCTTCGCAGCTTTTTTCAAAGCTCTTATTTACTTCCTTAGATTTTTCACCAAGAAGATTAAAGGTTTTGATAATTCCGATTCCTTCTGCAAACTCAAGAACACTGCTTGTAAGACGTTCGCTGCATTCCTGTTTCATAATTGAATGGCTGATAGATTTTCTGGTTGTAAGATTTCCAACGAGAATGTTGAGCGCAAGGCAGACAGTCGCAACAAGCCCAAGCTGCCATCCAAGATAAAACATAAAGCCAATCATTAAGCCTTGAGAAATCATAAAACCGACAAGCTCTTCCAGAACCATCATACAATTCTCTTCGATAAAGTTCATATCAGTTGCAAGAACCGAGCTTACCTTACCGATATTTCCATCTGTAAAATAGCCCATCGAAAGCTTACGGAAATGGTCTCCAAGCTGCATACGCTTATCGGCAAAAACTTTAAAGCCCGCAGCCGACTGAAGCCTGTCAGAAATATTCTGCAGAACAGTCTGAAGAATGACACAGCCAAGAAGAATAGCGCCGTAAATCCAGCAGGTGAGTTTTGTCATTGTGCCGGCCATAAAACCAGATACCAGCAGGAAAGAAAGTATCATCGGGGCTTTCATACACATTCCTTTAAAAAATCCAGGAATGTAAGATGCGCGAATCGAAGCTTTATATTTACCGCATGAGTTTACCAGGCGATGCATCATTGCAATCATTGATTTATTTTGTTTTTTCATTTTATTCATAACTTAAATCTCCCATGTGGCAGCGGCGTTTGAATACTTCCAGAGACTCTGATATTCCTCTGAAGTTTTAATCAAATCTGAATGTTTGCCTTCATCAATTAAATTTCCATCTTTCAAAATATAAATCGTATCCGCATTTTTGATTGAAGAAAGTCTATGCGCAATTACGATTACTGTTTTATCCTTTATAATCTCATTAATTGCGGCATTCATCTTTTCTTCGTTTTCCGGATCCATAAAGGCTGTTGCCTCGTCTAACACGATTACCGGTGCATTCTTAAGAATTGCACGGGCAAGTGAAATACGCTGACGTTCACCACCGGAAAGCTGCTTTCCACTGTCTCCGGCGAGAGTGTCTATACCTTTCGGAAAGCGTGCTAAAAACTCGTCGCACTGGGCACGACGGGCAGCGTCCAAAACTTCTTCGCGGGTTGCATTTGGACGGCCAATTAAAATATTTTCATACAATGTTGTATTGAACAGAAACTGTTCCTGAGCAACGTATGAGATCTGATTATTAAGAGCTTCAATAGACATGTCAGTTACACTCTGCCCGCCGATTTTTATGCTGCCGCTGTCTACGTCGTAGAAGTGAACAAGTAGTTTAGCAAGGGTTGATTTACCACTACCTGACTCACCGATGAGTGCCGTAGTCGTACCTTGTTTCATTGTGAGATTTATACCGTGCAAGACCTCTTTTTCTTTATAACTAAACTTAACGTCCTTAAACTCGATATCATAATTCGTACCTTCAAATTCCCGGCTGCCCTGCTTAACCGGTTCGCCGTTCATCAGCTTTTCGAGCTCGGCAATTTTGTAATTGAGCTGAGGAATCTTTCCACCAAAACTGAGTGCACGTAAAATTGCAGGACCAATCGAAAAAGACATACACAAAACAAGAATCAGCTGGCTCAAGTCAATCGTTCCGTTCAAAACAAGCATTCCACCAAACGGCAAAGTAAAAAGCGCAAGACATGGAATCGTGCTGTTGTAAATTGCCATCCACGGCCAGCAGACCTTATACCAGGCAAGAGTAAAATCGCGATAGCCTTTAACAGCATCACCAAAACGCTGGAAGGAATCGCCGTCTTTATTAAAAACCTTAATGGCTTCCATTCCGTTTACATATTCGATGATTGTATTATTCATTTTTTTTGCAGATTCATAATAAGCACCCATTTTTGACATTCCTGCTTTCATCATCATACTCATTGCAAAAATACCGATCGGAATTACCGCTAGTGTCAAAAGTGCCAGCCGCCAGTCAACAAAAAACATTGCAGCAATTACAATAAATGGAACTAAAAGATTTGCAATTCCTTCCGGGATAGCGTGTGCAAGAAGAAGTTCAATCTGATCAATGTCATCTGTAAAGACTCGCTTAATCTGCCCGGTTCCCAACTCCTTGATATTTCCAAGCGGCTGATTTTCGAGCTTACCCTTTAGCGAGATTCTGATGTTTTTAAGCGTGTTGTATGCACTGATATGAGAGAATGCAAGTCCACAACTGTAGGCAATTGCATAAATTGTAAGGCAAACAAAAATTAGAACGACGCGTGTTATGATGAATTTGAAATCGGGCAGTTGATGCTGTGTAAGAGGGACAATCAACTGATATAAAAAGAAATAAGGAACAACACTCGCCACGATGCCAAGAGTTGTAAGGAACGAAGCAATAACAGTATATTTTTTGTACTTTCCAATATACGGGGCAACAGATTTTAACATAGAACCTCCTGTATTAATAAACTTTTTTAAATGGAATAATTAAAGCAGCCTTCAGATTTTTATTTCTCTGAAAGCTGCATTTTTTTATTTAAACAAAATGTTATTAACAATTCCTTCAAGATACTCTTCTCTTCCAGAACCAGGATCGCCCGGCTTTTTCATTTCTGCGGCACGGGCAGCAAGTTCTTCAAGAGTTGTCTGCTTATCGCGGATCTTCTTACCAATCCCACTTTCAAAGCTTGAATACTTTTCTTTGATAAAGCCGTCGATTCTTCCGTCTTCAATAATTTCTGCAGCCTTGATAAGACCAAGTGCAAAAGTATCCATCCCCATTATAAAAGCATGGAACATGTCCTCGTAGGTATTTGATGGACGGCGGTTCTTTGAGTCAAAGTTAAAGCCGCCTGTAAGTCCGCCAGCCTTGAGAACCTCGTACATTGCAAGCGTTGCATCGTAAACATTCCAAGGGAAGTTATCTGTATCCCAGCCAAGAATTGGATTTCCCTGGTTAGCATCTACAGAACCAAGCATTCCGTTTATGCGGCTGATACAAAGCTCGTGCTGGAAAGTATGATTTGCTAGCGTTGCATGATTAGCTTCTATATTCATCTTAAAGTCTTTATCAAGACCATACTGACGAAGGAAACCGATTGCAGTTGCAGCATCAAAATCATACTGATGACTCATTGGTTCCTTTGGTTTAGGCTCAATGTAGAAGTCTCCCTTAAAGCCAATTGAGCGGCCATAATCAACAGCCATGTGCATAAGGTTTGCAATGTTTTCCTGTTCAAGCTTTACGTCTGTGTTGAGAAGAGTTTCGTAACCTTCGCGGCCACCCCAGAATACATAACCGCGGCCGCCAAGCTTTACAGTAATCTCAAGAGCCTTTTTTACCTGAGCGGCAGCAAAGCAGTAAACATCTGCAGAGTTTGTTGAACCTGCACCGTTCATAAAGCGCGGGTTACCGAACATGTTTGCAGTTCCCCAGAGACACTTAATGTCTGTTCCCTTTGTTTTTTCGAGAATGTAGTCGGAGATTTCGTCCAGACGTTTGTTTGTTACATTGATGTCATTTGGATCTTCCGGAACAAGGTCTACATCATGCCAGCAGTAATATTTGATTCCGAGCTTCTTCATAAACTCTATACCGGCATCTACCTTAGCCTTTGCATGCTCCATAGTTCCCGGAGTCTGGCCAAAAGACTTATCTGCTGTGCCCGAACCGAACATATCAACACCGTTTGCGCCAAGGTTATGCCACCAGGCCATTGCGAAAGGAAGATGTTCGCTCATCTTCTTGCCCATGATTGTCAATTCAGGATTGTAATACTTGAATGCCCATGGATTTTTGCTATCTTTTCCTTCAAACTTGATTTGAGGAATATTCTTAAAAAACTCGCTCATTTTGAGCCTCCTTTTTTTTTATTTGTTAGTTTTTCCTAACTTTATATTGTTAGTATACTCTAACTTTCCAAAAAAAGGAATAAAAAAATCACAAATACAAGTTTTCCTTAGAATAGTGAACAAACAAATGCGGCAAGTGCTGAAGCTGCTGGAAAAAATATCAAAAGCTTAAGCAGCTGACTCTTAATGTTATATCCATACTTTCTGTTCGAATATACACTCTCTACTTCTGGAAAATAAAATTGAAAAAAATGAAACTTCATAAGCAGAAAATAATCGAAGCATATCATATCGTAGATTTTATATATCGAAAAAATCAATTCAAATCTTAAAAAAAATTGCCAGAAGGTAAAATCACTTCTAAAGCCATCCCAGATAGAAATTACTCCAACACCAATAATCATGAGAAAACTAAAAACCATAAGCGTCCAGCCAATAATTCTTGCTCCGTAAAACAGTTCCTTTTCTCTGGGAACTATTGCCGCTTGAGCTTCTTTTGGAGCGGCGGAAAAGAATTTCTTGTCCTGTATAAAAGCGACAGCTGAAAACATCATCAATGTAATAGCCACACAAAATACAATTGAAAGGAAAACAGTTAAAAGCATATTCTTAAATCCTCCTTGATTTTGTTACCTACATTCCATATTATATTTGTTTGTTGTGACTAACTTTATCAGAAATATTTATTAAATTCAACAGATAATTGTATAGAAAATCATCACTTTCTGATACTCTTCGGTGCAGTCGGATCAAAAGGTTTTCCAGGTTTACTTACGGCAGACTCATCAATATGAGCAAAAAGCTTTGACATATCGGTACGGATTCCGCTGTGACCGGTACAGACAATTTTTACGCTTGAGCCTTGAATTTTATCGCGGAGTTTTATGAGTGATTTTTTATTCAAGGTTGGATTCTGGGTAAAGAATTCAAAAAGACTGTAGCCGCCGTTTTCGTTTACCGCAAGACAGTCTCCGCTGAACAAAATCTTGTCATCGATAATATAGCAGACGTGTCCAACTGTGTGTCCCATTACCTCCACTACTTCTACCTTAATATCATCAAGATAAAAAATATCTCCGTCTTTTATAGTTTTGTAGCCGTCTCTGAGACGTGCAGGATTCATAAGTGGAATTCCAAGCTTTATCATGCGGCAGACATGACCGTCAAAATAATTTTCTTCTCCCTTGCCTAAATAAACCTGCGCATTCGGATATAGATAATTCTTACAGGTACGGTCAACACCACCAACGTGATCAACATCAGAATGAGTAAGAAGCACGTATTTTATAGCATTGCGGTCAATTCCAATTTTTTTTAACTCTTTTTCAATTCCCTTAAAAACAAGATGACCTGCATCAATTGCAATTGTGTTTTTGCCCTTGGTATAAAACCAGAGGTTTACATCATCTTCTTTTATACAGCTGATTCCTTCCTGGTAATTTCCTGTCTGGGCAGGATGCAGCATCCTTTTTCCATACATAGTAAAACGCTTTAATTTGCAGTCAAAAAAGTACATGAATTTCATATTACACCTCTCTATAATTTCTGATTTTCTTTACATTCCTGTTCATCAAATGTCGGCCTAAATACCTGAATGCGAGTTTTTTAAACACACCAAGCTCCTGATGATGTTCCTTTAATAACTCATCCGGAGAATCGTATACTCCAAAATCATTATTAATTCCTTCACTCTGAATGTAGGTATTGTTTTTATAAAAATCAATTACAGGGTTTTTAAAATCTTTTACCGCACAGCCAAAGCCGCAGAAGCTTCCCGTGCAGCCACTGTTAATATGCTGAAGCTTTTCCAGATATTTTTTATCAAGAATAAAGGCTTCAAGCTCATACCATGTATCTTCAAAATACACTTCCACCCAGCTGTGAAAAACATTTTTTGGTGCATTTTTATAAACAAAGCCTGTCATTGCACCTTTCTGAAGTTTTTTATCGATTGTAAAACCGTGAACCCGGCAGGGAATTCCACACGAACGAAGAAGTGCCATAAAAAGAGTTCCCTTGGTATTGCACTGTCCATAACCGTCCTTAAGAACTTTTGAAGCGGGAATATCATCATCAATATTATAGCCAAAAAGAATTTCATCACGCACAAAATTATAAATTGATTTGATTTGTTCAAATTGAGTAAGATTTTTCCAGCCCCTTTTCTCTACCAGTTTTTTTATCGAAGCTGAATTAAAATCAAGCATTTTTGTAGGTTGTAAATAATTTTGACTTATCACATCAAACCTCACTTGCCTGTATGATATGATAAAAAGAAAAATGTCACTTCTAAAAATCTGCTTTTTAAATGATTGCTTTTGTAACGCTTATTCCGGTGAGCTTGCGGCAGACATCTGAAAAATGTGATGGAGAAGAAAAACCCGCATCCATTGAGGCTTCTGTAAGGCTTTTTCCTTTCATGATTTCATGCCATACGTATTCAAACTGTCTCATAAGAAGATAGCTTTTAAGGGCAATTCCAGTTTCGTTTTTAAATAAATGTGTAAGATAGCTTTCTGAATAGCAGTATTTTCCGGCAAGGTCTGTAACGCGCACACCAAGATGCTTAAAATCATCTATGTTCTTTAAAATCTGAAGAACTCTTTCATCAAGCTTAAGCTTTGAAAACTCAAAATCTCCTGCAAAATCAATTACAATATTTTTAATTATATCTTCTTTTAGGGAAGCTTTTTCAAACTGAATAAGAGAAAAATCAGGAGCGCAGATTTTTTCGCCCTTCAAAAACTTTTCCCGCAAAACCTCTGCAAAATATGAAGTCGGATCTACAAAAAGAAAAAAAGCAATTTCACCGTCCGGTGCTTTATGTTCAACATCATTTTCAAGAACAATAACATTACCGTTGACTTCTTTTCCACCAGCATTAAGGGATAAATTTTCCGTTCCAAAGAACACATGAAGCATATTATGCCTGTGCACAAGGGTATCCTTAAACGACGGAACGACAATGATATATGTTTCTTCGAAAAAGAGTTTGAACATATTAACTATAAGGTTTCTTCCACAATCCTGCGCACTTCGTTCATATCCATAGTAGGCTCAAAGCGTACCAATACTTTTCCTTCGCGATCAACAAGAAATTTAGTAAAATTCCATTTTATATATGCCTTATCACCGAAAACTTTGTTGTTGAGTTTTGCAAATTTATCCAGCGCGGTGTTTTTTATTCCTTTTCCAAATCCCTCGAAAGGTTTTTCTGACGCAAGAAAAGCAAACAGCGGGTCCGCACTTTCTCCATTTACATCAATTTTTGCAAACTGAGGGAATTCTGTTCCAAATTTAAGCGTACAAAAAGAATGTATTTCTTCATCTGAACCTGGCGCCTGATTTGCAAACTGATTACATGGGAAATCTAGTATTTCAAACCCTTTGCCTTTAAAATCTTTATACATCGCTTCCAAAGGTGTATAGTGAGGAGTAAAACCGCATCCTGTTGCAGTATTAACAATGAGCAGTACTTTTCCCTTATAAGCTTCAAGACATACCTCATTTCCCGTTCTGTCTTTTACCGTAAAATCGTAAATTGTTTTCACCTTTTAACTCCGTTTTTCCCCGATGTGTTAGATGTAGCTAATTATAACACATTATATTTCTTTTTCAATGTCAGATAAATAATTTTCATGACGGCTATTGATTTTTTTTCTTTTAGTTGTTATTCTTGCCTAACTAATCTTGTTATACGCAACTAACTTTTTTCAGGTAATATTATGATTTTCCGCAGTTTCAGTAAAAAATATTTACTGCTTTGTTTCATTACTCTATTTTCCTCAACAGGCGTATTGTTTGCTTTAGAAGACTTAGAAGATGATGTAATAACCGTAAATGCAGATAAAATTGAACAGACAATAGATGAATCAATAGAAAGAAAAAGCATCATAACTGATGAAGAAATAAAAAAATCAGGGGCTAAAAATGTTGGAGATGCATTAAAATCTTTGCCCGAAATTGATGTTAAGTCTGCTACTGCCGGCAATTCTACAGAAAGCATTACCATGCAGGGGCTTGGAAATGGTTATGTAAAAATAATGATTGACGGAGTAACTGTTTCTACCGATTTATCAGGAAGCACACCTGTTTTTAATATTCCTGTAGAAAACATTGAACGCATAGAAATTACAAAGGGCGCAGATTCCGTTTTATATGGCAGTCAGTCAATGGGCGGAACAATAAACATAATAACAAAAAAAACTTCTGAAACTTTAAAAGATAATAAGAAAGTAAATTTTTCGGGAAGTCTTACAGAAGAAGCAGGCTTTTCTCCTTCCCTTTTAAGCATTAAAAATTATAGCGCAGGAAGCTTTTTTGTAAACACGACACATTTATCAAATGCACTTATTGCCAGTTTTGATTATATTCCGGCTAAAGAAAAGAATACTTTTGATGCGCTTGCAGGAAACATAACATATTTTGAAAATACCCAAAAACTTTTAGGCTTTATCCGTGATACAGTTACATACAGTGATTCATGGGGAAATGTTTCACTTTACGGTCTTTATACAGATTCAGACCAGCAAAGCAATTTTACAAAAACCGGATATGATAAAGGTGCCCAGATGGAATACCGCTCGCTTCGTGCAGAAGGTGGTGCATCATTTAAATATATTTTTAATGACGATTTATATCTTGAAGGATTCTCTGGTGGAAAATATTACTTTATGGATACAACCTACAAAGTAAAAGCCGGTATTTACTCTTCTGATAATTCTGTTGAATCAAATTCATGCAACTGGGAAACTGATATACGTGCTCACTGGAAATTTAAGAAAATAAATGATTTTATTATTGGACTTAATGCAAACTTAGAATCAATCGACGGTTCAAGTTTTGGAGAAAGAAAATTTGCTTTGGAAACTGCAGCTTTTGCACAGGACACGGTTACTCTTTTAGATGAAAAACTTTTTTTAATTCCAGGGTGCCGTGTAGATTTTTCACCTTCGGTGCAGGACAGTGCAGTAAACTTTATGGCAACTCCTAAACTTGCATTAAAATATAATCCTACAGAATTTACTGCATTAAGATTAAGTTACGGAATGGGATATAAAATTCCAAGCTTAAAAGAAAAATATTGGATTTTTAAACACAGTTATGCACCCGGAGCTGCAAATTTTATTTTATATGGAAATCCGGATTTAAAACCCGAAAAATCCCACAGCATAAATTTTGGCATTGAACAGAATGTTAATAATCTTTTTAAGATAAACTGCGGAGCTTATTTTAATTACATTGTCGATTTAATAGATGGTGTAGTAATAGATGCTGCTTCTACTCCACAAATTAGAGAATATCAGAATATAGACAAAGCAATTACATATGGTGCTGATATAAGCATTTCTACAGAGCTTGATCGCTTTAAAGGAAAAATCGGTTACGCATACACAGAAGCAAAAGCATACATCGATAATTCTGACAAATGGGAAGATTTAGCACTCCGTGTACGTCACAGGATAACAGTTTCTCTTGAATATTTAATACCAGTAATAGAAACTTCTGTTTCATTAAACGGACAATGGAACTCAAAACAGCTTTTAAGCATGGAAAGAGAATATTACACCCCGGATTATTTAATGGCGGGAGTTACAGTTTCTAAAAAATTCTGGGATGAAAAAATAGAAATCTATCTAGGAGCAGACAACATTTTAAATAACTTTCACTTTATAAAAGGAACCAATGGGGAGAATCAGAAATCATATTATGGCCTTGAAGAAGGTACGATACTTCGGCTTGGCGCAAAACTAAAATTTTAGGAGTTATTATGAAAAAACTTTATAAACCCTTATTTGCATTGTTATTTGCAGTATTCTTTGCTGCTTCTTTTACTTCCTGCGAAAATCCAGGAAACACAACTGCAAGTGATAATGATATTTCCGCAATTTATGGCTGGACGTATTACGGCAATATCACAGCCTCAAGTGGCAATACATTAATTCCGGCCCTTATTCTTTATGACTCAAACCGCTGCGACTGGAACATGAACAAAAACGGTATGAATAACAACCAGTTTTATTATTATGCAGAAAAAAATGCAGAATCAAACTACACTTTATACTGGTTTACTGCGTCAGAAGTCACAGCCTGCATGAATAAAGATTCATCTAAAGCTTCCATGGTGATTCAGCTTGGAATAAACAGCACAAACGAAATAGTAATTCTTTTGACAGACGATGGTCTTACCAGTGTTTCCGGAATGACAAACACACGTGTTTCAATGGCAAAACAGACAACCATTGAAAGGAATACAACTCCTTCACAAATGCAGTTTGATGAAGATGTTCAGGATATAACCATTACAATTCCGTCTTCGGCAACCCCAGCACAATGGCAGGGAAACAGTTCTTATACAGGCTCTTACGGATTTTTAGTTGTAGGAGGAAACAACACTTATCTTGCAAAGGGACAGGGAACAGTTACAACAGATTCGAATGGAAATCTAATTCCTGTATGCGTAGAAGTTACAGATACAAATTCAACTTCTGCAAACACAGTAAAAGTTAAGACAACGCCTATCACTTATACAGATGCAATGTCCATTGACGCTTTTGAAATTACAGACGTTCAGGTAAAAAAATCAGGAGATGTTTATTATCTTTATCGCGCTTCACATACGATTACCGGAACAAAACAAGATGGAACTACAATGAATCTTAATAACGTAACTCTTTCCGGAAAACTTGAAAACAACAAGCTTACATGGCGAATTTCTTTTAACCCTGGCGCCATGCCGTTCCCGATTGTAGAGTTATTTATTTCAAACTAATTAAAAGAGATAAAAAAATGATGATTGATAAACGGCTTGTAAATCTTGTTCCAGAAGCAAAAAAATATGTATTTTACACTGTAGTACTTCAGATACTTGGCCTTGTATCCAACACAGTTTTTATTTTCTTTACTGCAGACGCATTAAGAAAAATAAAAAACAATGATACAATTTCTTTATCAATTGCAGTGATGATAACCTGCCTCATAGTAAGTATTCTTGTAAATATTCTTGCATCCAGAACAACATTCCGCACATCATCAAAAGTAAAAATAACTTTGCGGACAAAGCTGTACCAGAAACTTCTTTCTCTTGGTACAGCCTACCGCGAAAAATCTGCAACGGCAAAAATAATGCAGGTTATAACAGAAGGTGTTGATCAGATAGAAACATGGTTTGGAGCTTTTCTTCCACAGTTTTACTACAGCATGATTGCTGCTGTCTTTACCTTCTGTATAATTGCTTTTTTTAATCTTAAAATGGCTGTTGCGCTTCTTATATGTATTCCGCTTATTCCTGTTTCTATGGTTATAGTCCAGGGAATAGCAAAAAAGATTTTAGGCAAATACTGGGCGCAGTATGCAAACCTTGCAGATAATTTTCTTGAAAACCTTGAGGGCCTTACAACCTTAAAAATTTTCGAAGCAGATGAATTTAAAGCAAAACAGATGGCAGGCGAAGCAGAAACTTTCAGACGCGTAACAATGAAAGTTCTTTCCATGCAGCTTAACTCCATCATAATTATGGACACAGTTGCATACAGTGGAGCTGCACTTGGAATAGTCTTTGCCCTTAAAGCGTTTTATGCCGGCTCCCTTGATTTTTATTCTGCATTTATATGCATTCTTCTTTCTGCAGACTTTTTTATACCACTTCGTCGACTTGGAAGTGCATTCCACACCGCTATGAATGGAGTAACTGCAAGTAAAAATATTTTTGAAATCCTTGATGCAGAAGAAAAAAAATATGGTAATAAAAAAATCAGCGCACAGAGCAAACCACTTTTAATCGAATCAGAAAACCTTGGAATTACCTTTGACAGACCTGCACTAAAAAACTGCAGCATAAAAATCAGAAAAGGAAGTTTTACATCATTTATCGGACAAAGCGGTTCAGGCAAATCAAGCCTTGCAAAAATAATTTCAGGAATTTACGGCAATTATACCGGAAGTATAAAAATAAACGGAACAGAAATCAAAGAAATCTCAAGAACTGAACTTTATAACTTTGTAACATATATCTCTCACCTCGACTGGATTTTTGCAGGAACAATTCGCGACTGTCTTTTAGAAGGAGATCCAAAAGCAACAGAACGCAAGATGCAGGATGTCTTAAAGAAAACAGGGCTCTGGGGATTTATAAAAGACAACGGCGGGCTTTATATGAAGCTTCGCGAAGGCGGAACAAACCTTTCTGGCGGGCAAAAACAGAGGCTTTCAATTGCCCGCGCACTACTTCATGAAAGTGAAGTTTATATTTTTGACGAAGCTACAAGCAACATCGATGTTGAAAGTGAAAAGATAATCTTAGATCTAATACATTCGCTCAAAGGTAAAAAAACTGTAATCATGATAAGTCATAGAAAAGAAAACTCAAAAGGCGCAGACTCCGTTTACAATTTTGAAGACAGCACGATAAAAACTTCGCGCAAGACAACTTCACTGCGCACGACCGGGACTTCACATATAAAAAACCGCCGCACGGGAGGTACAAAATGAAAACACTTTTAAGACTTTCACGCCTTATTACCCCACTCTTTCCTGTAATGTCACTGGCCGTTATTTTTGGAACTCTTGGACACCTCTGTGCCGTTGCAATTCCAACACTTGGAATAATGGCATTAAGTATAAAAATTCCGCTTATCTTTTTAATCCTTGCAGGAGTTTTACGCGGAATACTTCATTATATTGAACAATACTGCAATCACTATATTGCATTCACTCTTCTGGCACGAATCAGAAATATAATATTTAATAAGCTTCGTTTCCTTTGTCCTGCAAAACTTGACGGTAAACAGAAAGGAAATTTAATTTCAATTCTTACAGGCGATATCGAGCTTCTCGAACTTTTCTATGCACACACAGTTTCTCCTGTATGCATTGCAATTCTTGTAAGCCTTACCGTATCTGTATTTTTACTGCATTATCACTGGATTTTCGCATTAACTGCGCTGTGTTCTTATATCCTGGTCGGAATTGTAATTCCATGCATCGTGCAGAAAAAATCTATAAAATGCGGAACAGAACATAGGGAACTTTTTTCTAAAATGAACTCCTTTCTTCTGGATAGTCTTCGCGGAATTTTACAGACAATTCAGTTTGGAACAGGAAATAAAAAACTTTTACAGATGAAAACAAAAAGCGAAGAGCTTTCAAAAAGTCAGAAAAAACTTTCGCAAAACGGAGGCTTTACTGCAGCTTTAATAAGCGGAACAGTTTTCTTATGTGACATAATCATGCTTATAACTGCATTTATTCTGTATAAAAACAAAACTGTTGATTTTACATCATGTACAATATGTACTGCAGCACTTTACAGCTCTTTTGGTCCTGTAATCGCAGTCGCAAGCCTTGGATCAAGTCTTTCACAAACCATAGCCAGCGGAACTCGTGTCCTGTCACTTCTTGATGAAAAGCCTGTCGTTAAAGAAGTTTCTGGTGAAAAGACTGTAAAAACATTTGAAGGTGCAGATGTAAAGAACGTTGATTTTTCTTACGAAAAAGAAAGAATCCTTTCTGACATTTCTTTATCATTTTCTAAAAATAAGATTATCGGAATCCAGGGGAAAAGCGGCTCAGGTAAATCAACACTTCTAAAACTTCTTATGCGTTTCTGGGATACAAACCGTGGAACAATAAGCATAAACGACTGCAACATAAAAAGCATAAATACTTCAGACCTTCGTAAAATCGAAAGTTATGTAACACAGGAAACAGTTTTATTTCATGACACAATAGAAAATAATATACGAATTGCAAAACTGAATGCATCAAAAAAAGAAATCATCGAGGCATGCAAAAAAGCCTCTGTACATGATTTTATAATGAGCCTTTCTAAAGGATATGACACTCAGATTGCAGAACTCGGAGAAAATTTTTCTGGCGGAGAAAGACAGAGATTGGGGTTAGCGCGTTCATTCCTGCGTAAAAACAGTTTTTTGCTTCTTGATGAACCGACAAGCAACCTTGACTCATTCAACGAAAAAATAATCCTTGATTCTGTAAAAAAGGAAAGCAGAAATAAAACGGTAGTTCTTGTTTCACACAGAGATTCAACTTTAAAAATCTGCAGTAAAAAATACAGAATCGAAAGCACAAGAAAATCTTAAAACAATTTTTCGTTTACACAGATAACGCTAAAACACAGGAGATAAAAAAAATGAAAATTATTGAATTTATAAATCTTGGCGGACCAGTAAACTGGCTCCTTGCAGTTCTTTTATGCTTCTGTTTCTGTCAGTGCCTTGAACGTGCTATTTATTTTATTCAGACTAAAAGAGGAAGCAAGCGTGATGTAGTTGCAAGATTAAAAATCGCAATGAACAAAAAAGGCAAACTTGAACCTCAGGAAAAAATCAAGGCCTTCCACTCAGAAAGCTCACTTCTCTACTACGAAATGAACCGCGGCCTATGGCTTTTAAACTTCATAAGTTCAGTTGCACCTTCGCTTGGCCTTTTAGGAACAGTAACAGGTCTTATCGGAGCGTTCTCAAAACTATCTGCTGCCGGTGCCAACGTAAGCATTCAGGATTTGTCAGGCGGAATCTGGGAAGCAATGCTCACTACGGCCTTTGGAATGATAATTTCTATTCCTTCCCTTTTCTGCTACAGAACTTTCAAACGCATCATCGAAAAAAGACTTCTTGCAATGAGCCTTTATGACGAGGAAGAAAATGCACAATCTTGATTTTCTTCATAACAACGAAGAAGAACTCACAGTAAACATTACTTCTCTCATTGATGTAATTTTCATACTTTTGATTTTCTTTATGGTTTCGACACAGTTTAAAAAATCTTCTCTGCCGCTTGATTTACCGCAATCAGAAGAAACGACAGAGACAGAAAGCAAGGATGTTTCAAAAGTTCTTGCGGTCAATGCAGACAGTATGGAACTTGACGGCAAAATAATAACAATGTCAGAACTTGAACCGACACTTAAAAAAATGTACGAAGAAAATCCTGAAGTCTCACTCTCGCTTGAATGTGAACGTACAGTTGAATTTGAGCATGTAGTTCAGATACTTGCAAAAATACAGAATGCAGGAATAACAAAAATCGGAATCGTCCACGACCCGATTGAATAAAAAAAAGAACATATAAATAAACTGACCGCGCGAATGCGGAATTTTGCAAACTAAGGAGTTTCTTATGAATAAAATTTTTGAAAAATTTGCCGTAAAGGATATTGTTTTTATGGCAATTATTGCGGCAGTTGCACTCTGCACGTCTGCAGTTATGGCGATTGTTGCACACATCTATATTTATGGGCTTGCCCAGCTTGTAACGTCTTTTCAAATGGCATTCTTTTTAAGCATCGCACTCATGAAGGTTCGTAAAGCAGGAACGGTTTTTATTTTTGCGCTTTTTACAGGATTATTCGAGCTTTTTATGGCACCCGTAATGTTTGTTTCAAGCCTGCTTACAGGTCTCATCCTCGAAGCAATCATCCTTGCAATCTTTAAAGGCTATAAAGAATCAACAAAACCGATTTTTATCTTGAGTATGCTTTACATCCCATTTACAATGCCATTCAACCTTTTGTACTACAGACTTTTTTCATCCGAAATGTGGGACTTGTTTTTTGGAAGCGGATTTAAATACGCATCGATTGCCTGTATTTTGGGAGCTTTTGCTGTCGGGGCTCTTGGTGCACTGCTTGGAATTAAAATTTCAAAAGAACTTTCTAAAGCCGGCGTATTAAAACACTAGGCATATTAAAAATCTGCAGCCGCGGGAATAAAAAAAATGACCGACCTCTTCTGGAATAAAAAAACTTTATATCCTCTTTTCTGCGTTGCATCATCATTCTGCATTTTGATAACAAGTCTTATCGTTGCAAAAAGTTTTTGGGGTGCAGTTTTTTTGATTTTTGTTTTCTTTCTGTTTTTATGTTTCGGATACGTAAAAGCATGTCTATCTGTTCTGCCATTTACGCTTATCTATGTCGGTATCTTTTCTGTAATTTTCTATTTTGCAAGTTCGCATGATTTAGATTTTGTTTTATCGATGGCAGTACGTTTTACAGGAGTAAGCTTTGCACTTATTCCATGTCTTGCCCTTCCTCCGATTTATTTAGTGCGGAATTTAAGAAAACTAAAATGTCCGCGTCTTATTACACTCGGAATGCTTATAACACTTTCTTTTATTCCGGTTTTAAGCGCAGAAATCCGTCAGGTAAAAAACGCAATGAAAACCCGAGGAGCCGTATCCTTCTGGCAGCCCAAAGTTTTATACCGTGCATTTTTAATTCCGCTTGTAGTGCGTCTTGTAAACATTTCTGATACGCTCACTCTTTCTGTAGAAACCCGAGGCTTTATCTCGGATGATACTGAACCGACTTCATACAAAGATGTTGTTATAACAAAACGCGACATTATTTTTGCAGTCTGCTTTTTGATTATTTTGATTACAACGCTTATCAAGGGATTAAAAAAATGAAAAACGCAGTTTTAGTAAAATGCAGATCGTTCCACTATTCGTCAGAGGGAGAAGAAGTTTTAAAAAAATTTGATTTTAATCTTGAATACGGGAAAGTCGCACTTTTATCCGGCGTTTCGGGATGTGGAAAATCAACTTTACTTTCTTTGATAAACGGAATAATTCCACGAGTAACACCGGGCCTTTTTGACGGTGAGATTTTAATAGACGGTGAAAATATTAAATCAAAATCTATGAGCCAGATTTCCAGAAAGGTGGGAAGCGTTCTACAGAACGCAGAAAGCCAGATAATAAACCAGACAGTAGAAGATGAAATTGCATTCGGCTGCGAAAACTTTGGGTTTGAGCCGCACTTTATTTCTTCACAGATAGATAAATCGTGCTCACTCATGCAGATTCAAAAAGAATGGAAAACCAGGACACTTTCGGGCGGTCAAAAGCAGCGCGTTGTTACAGCCTCCACTCTTGCAATGAACGGCGACATTCTTATTTTTGACGAGCCTCTTGCAAACTTAGACGGCGAAGGAGCTGTAATTTTACTTAAACTTTTACAAGGGCTTGCCGCAAAAGGGAAAGCCGTTTTACTTGTTGAACACCGTCTTGATGTTGCACTTCCTTATGCAGATATCGTATGGAATCTTAAAGATGGGAGAGTCGAAAAAGTACGGAATAAAAATGAATTCTTAAAAAGTCAGAGTGATGTAATTCAAAGCGGCGGAAAGCCCGAAGTTACCGTACCCCGCGACACCGCACTTTTGCTTACCGGAATAAAAAAGAAATTCGGCTCCCGTGAAATTCTACGCGGAATTGATTTAGAAATAAAAAAAGGAGAGCGCATTTTACTTACCGGTGAAAACGGATGCGGAAAATCAACTTTAATGAGTATAATCGCACGTCTTCTAAAAGCAGATGAGGGGAAAATCTCCCAATATCTTAATCTGGATTTAAACCGTCGTGCCGGTAAAAAATGGTTTAAAACCTGCGGAGTCGTTTTCCAGAACCCCAACTATCAGCTTTTTGCAGGAAGCGTGCGCGATGAAATTTTATTTGGAGCCGAAAACAAAGACTACGCTCTCTGTCTTGCAGACTGGTTTGAACTCACTCCACTTTTAGACCGTCATCCCCATTCTCTTTCTGAAGGACAAAAAAGGCGTCTTACAGTCTGTTCAATTCTTGCGCAAAAACCAAAGCTTCTTTTACTCGATGAGCCGACAGTCGGCCAGGACTATCACAATCTACGAAACATGATAGAAATAATAAATCACGTTCACAAAGAAATGCAGAACACAATGATTACGATTACCCACGACATAAGATGTAAAAAAGCACTCTGCGACAGAGAAATAAAAATCGAAGGCGGAATAATTGAAAAATCCTGATATCCAAGAAAAAAGAAACAAGGAATGGAATACCGTCCTTTTGATGATAGAAATCTACTGTAAGGGAAAACATAAAAGTAAAAATGCATTAAAGGGAAAAGAAAATCTCTGTTCTGAATGTAAAAAGCTTTCTGAATACGTTTACGAGCGGATTTCAAAATGTCCCTTTATGAAAGAAAAAACATTCTGCTCTCTTTGCCGCGTTCACTGTTACAAACCAGAATACCGTGAAAAAATCAGAAACGTCATGCGCTACGCCGGAGTGAGAATGTTAAAATACCATCCGATTCTTGCAATAAAACATGTGGTTATGACAATTAAAGGAAAGATGAAAAAATAATTGTTAGTCTCTACTAACCTATTGACATTTTTCTAGGGGGGGGGTTATTATGCTACATCTTGTGTTAGTCTTTCCTAACACCACAACGCCGGATACATATATACGCCATGGGTTGCTCCTCTTTCCGGCAAAAATCTAATTACATTTATACGAGGTTTTATATGAATCTTAAAAAAGTTTTTAAGGCAGTTACAGGCGCTCTTGCTTTATGCCTTTTGTTTGCGATGGCATCCTGCGCCAATCCGTCGTCTGGAGGCTCGGGTAACGGCGGTACAGTAGAGACCGAAGAACAGAAGTCACTCTACGGAACTTACTGGGGTTCTCTTACCGTTGCAGGCCAGAGTTACGACATGGCTCTTGTTGCAAACGGCACAACGGCAGCTCTTTACAGTACTATGATGACACAGAGCTACCCTCTTGTAAAATACGTTAAGAATGCAGACGGAACATACACACTCCACTGCTATAACTCAGGTGAAAACACAGCTGTTGATTCAACTCACGTAAAAGTCACTTTCACACTCGGCGAAAACGGTGCTGTTACCTGCGTTCCGCTTATCGTTCCGATGGCTTCCATGGCACAGTTTTCTACCTGTACTAAAGGCAACGCCTACAACGGTGAATACGATCAGGGCCAGGGTGGACAGCAGGGGCAGCAGGGCGGAAAAACTACTTACCCGGATGTTGCACAGAGCACGCTTTACGGAAGCTACTGGGGAAAATACATGGGCTATGACAGCTGCTGGGTAATTAAAGCAGATTCACTTGGTCTTTACAGCTCTCAGATGAGCGGTGATTACGGTTATGTTTTTTACAAAAAAGATTCATCAACAAACCAGTGGACTCTTGAATGTTATAAAACAGAAGAAGATTACAATCAGAGATTGCAGTCAAATCAGGGAGCAAGAATCACTATAGAGTTTGATACATCAAAAGAAACTTATACAGCAGTCGGAACAGTAAAGGCAATGGGTACTGCTTCAAGTGAACTCGAAAAAGGTCTCCCTTATGACAACAGATACCATACTCCGGTAATCAATAATTTTGACATGAAGAGCATGACTCTTTCAGAAGCGATTACAGATATACCGACAGTTACAGAAAGTACTTATTATAAACTCAGCGGTGCTGTTGAAGAATCAACCTTTGCAAATCTTCTTACTGTATTAAAAAATCTTGCAAAGAATACACCCGACGGAGTTTATGCAGCCCTTGATTTTTCTGATGTAACAGGTCTTACAGCAATTCCAGACAACGCTCTTAAAAGTGCAAAGCGTCTTGCTGCAATTACGCTTCCTTCTACTGTTACATCTATCGGTACGGCAGCATTCAATTCTACAAGCATCCAGAGTCTTGAAATTCCTGATTCCGTTACAAGCATCGGTGCTCAGCTGTGCAACTTCTGTACATCACTTAATACCTTAAAAATCGGAAACGGAATTAAAGAAATTCCTCAGTCGGCTTTTAATTCCTGCCCGCTTACTTCTCTTGAATGGGGAGAAAATATTGAAATAATCGGTGACAATGCCTTTTTGTGCCCTGACAGACATATAGAGGAAATCATTCTTCCTGAATCCGTAAAATCAATCGGTAAGCAGGCATTCTCCGGTGCTTCAAACGGAACGACTCCAAAAAAAATCTATATCGGAAAAAATGTTGAATCAATCGGTCAGCAGGCTTTTGAATATAATGTTGCGCTTGAACAGTTTGAAGTAAGTCCTCAAAATAATTATTTTGAAGCAGACGGAGCGGTTTTATATACAAAGGGAAAAGAAACACTTGTTTCTGCACCTACTGCAAGCGGGGTATTTACAATTCAGTCTGGTGTAAAAAAAATCTATCCTTTTGCATTCAGGGGACTTGCAAACGTAACAAAAATTATTGTACCGGACAGCGTGACGGAAATAGGCGCAAGCTGTTTCCAGAACTGCCATGTATCAGAAGTTATTTTGGGTTCCGGAATCACAGCTATTCCTACAGCAGCCTTCAACAATTCAAAAATTACTTCCATTACAATTCCAGCGAGTGTAACAGCTATTGGGAAAAATGCTTTCAGTGTCTGCAAGGATCTCGAAGAAGTAATCATGACAGACAATGTAACAAGTATCGACGAAGGTGCATTTAAATCATGCGAAAAACTTGAGTCCATTACCTTAAGCAGAAACATTTCGGTCATCTGTACAGGTACGTTCAACAACTCAGGCTTAAAGTCAATTGTAATCCCGGATTCAGTTACAGAAATTCAGGGCACGGCATTTGCCAGCTGTAAATCACTTGAATCAGTTACTTTAAGCAAAAATCTTACAACTATCGCAATGGGAGCATTCAGCTCAAGTGCCTTAAAATCAGTTATAATTCCTGATTCAGTAGAAATAATCGGAAGCAATGCTTTCGGCAGCACACCTATTGAATCTGTAACACTCGGAAGCGGCTTAAAGACAATTGACGGAAACGTTTTCTCAAATACTCAAAGCTTAAAATCAATCACAATACCTTCACAGGTAACAAAGATTGGTAAAAACGCCTTCAACAAATCTGCCATCGAATCCGTAACGTTTGAAGACACAACCGGCAGCTGGTATGCAACTTCAAGTACCGACTACAGTGGCGGCGAAAAAATCGAAGGCTTCCCGTCTAGCACAGACAAGGCTGCAAACGCTACAGCACTCAACACAACTTATAAGGGAAAGTATCTTTATAAGGTAAATGAGTAAAACGCGTTAGGGATTGTAGGGGCGACCGCGAAAGCGGGCGTTCCAAAGGAATGGAGCCGAAAGGCGGAACCCCGAAAAGCCCGACCCCGGTTTTGCGGTAAGCAAAATCGGGGGAACGCCCATATTTCCCTGCGGCTTTTATGGCCTGCAGGGATTTTTTTATCTATCCAGGCTGTTTTCATCTAAAAGAAAATCAATTATACCCATAGTAATGTAACCTTTTTCATCAGTATGAGTTTTCTTTTTTCCTTTTACAAGAATCAATTTTTTAAATGAATCATCAAGATTTTTAAAAGGACGTTTTTCGATTATTTCTTTTTCAGAATCATCTATACTCAATGCAGACTGAATGTAAATTCGTTTCTCTGCTTTGTTTGCTACAAAATCAATTTCAAGCTGTTTCTTTATTCCGCTTCCCTTTTCATTTTTTTCATTTATTTCTACAACTCCGACATCAACATCATAACCGCGGATTTTAAGTTCGGTATAGATAATATTTTCCATAAGATGAGTTTCTTCAAACTGACGAAAGTTTAACCTTGCATTTCTAAGTCCTGTATCAGCAAAATAATATTTTAATGGTGTCGAAATATATTTACGCCCCTTTACATTGTAACGGTTAACCCCTTCGATTAAAAAGGCATTTTCAAGAGCATTTATGTAAGACTTTATAGTATTAACACTTACTGTTTCATGTTTACTGCTTTTAAAAGTATTCTGAATCTTAAGTGGATTTGTAAGCGAACCGACCGAAGATGCAAGTATATTGATGATGTCTTCAAGCGTATCTGTATCACGGATATTATTACGTTCAACAACATCCTTTATATATGTACCTTCAAAAATATTTTTTAGATACATGCTTTTTGCTTCGTGTCCTTTAGAAAGAATGCAGAGCGGAAGTCCTCCATATTCTAAAAATTCCTGCCATCCGTCATATACATCTCCCTTGTATGTTTCCATAAACTCCTTAAAATTAAACGGATATATCCTTACTTCATCTCCACGTCCGCGAAATTCTGTCATAATATCTGATGAAAGCATTCTGGAGTTTGAACCAGTTACATAAATATCTACATTATTTTTTTTAAGCAGCCCGTTTATTACTGAATAAAACGTTATTTCATCAGTTTCTCTTAATGCCTGATCTGGATTCTTAATATTCTGTACAAGTTGAATTTCGTCTATAAAAATGTAGTAAGTTTTCTTATCAATTAACAGGGACTTTATGTATTCAGAAAGTTTAAGTGGATTATGCAGTAAAAAATTTTCAGTTTCTTCAAGAGAAATTTTGATTATGTGCCTTTCGTCAACGCCAGTAGAAACAAGATAGTCATTAAAAATATTAAAAAGCAGGAATGATTTGCCACAGCGGCGGACTCCGGTTATTATTTTTACCAACCCGTTATTCATGCGTAAAATCAGTTTTTCCAGATAAATAGGTCTTTTAATCATCGCTTTCTTCATTTTTATTCCCCTGTGCAGAAAATGAAAATAAATACGTAAAGTCGCAAATATTTTCATTACAAATATAACGTTTATTATATGCCATGTAAAGTGCATTTTCAAAGGATATAGTGTTAGCCTCTCCTAACCTATTGACATAAAATTATAAATTTTGTATCTTAAAATCAGTTAGTACATACTAACCGTTAAGTTTCCATAATGTTAATTTATGCAGGTCTGTTATAAAGTTAAAAACCTTCTGCAGTGTAAAATTTGACTAAACAGGCCTGCATTTTTTTTACGGAGGTTAGAAATGTTAAATAAACTTGCAATAAGCAATGTAATCGGACGTGAAATCATCGATTCACGCGGAAATCCTACTGTAGAAGTAGATGTTATTCTTGAAAACGGCGTGTTTGGTCGTGCCGCAGTTCCAAGTGGAGCCAGCACCGGCGAAAACGAAGCACTTGAACTTCGCGACGGCGACAAAGCCCGCTATGGTGGAAAGGGTGTTCTTAAAGCTGTAGAAAATGTAAATAAGGTAATTGCACCGGCACTCAAGGGCTTTAATGTTTTTGAGCAGCGCGCTGTAGATATGAAGATGCTTTCTCTTGATGGAACTCCGACAAAATCAAAACTTGGAGCAAACGCAATTCTTGGAGTTTCTCTTGCAACAGCTCAGGCTGCAGCAAAAGCGCTCAATATTCCTCTTTACCGTTATATCGGCGGAGCAAATGCTCATGTGCTTCCTGTTCCAATGATGAACATTATTAACGGTGGCGCTCACTCTGATGCACCGATTGCCTTTCAGGAATTTATGATTCGTCCTGTAGGAGCAAAATCAGAAAAAGAAGCAATCCGCATGGGAGCAGAAGTATTCCACGCACTTGCAAAACTTCTTAAGGAACGCGGACTTTCTACTGCTGTAGGTGATGAAGGCGGTTTTGCTCCTAAGTTCAACGGGATTGATGATGCACTCGACAGTATTGTTCAGGCAATTAAAGATGCAGGTTATAAGCCTGGTGAAGACGTTAAGATTGCCATGGACTGCGCTGCTTCCGAATTCAGCGTAGAAAAAGACGGAAAATTTTTCTACAACTATAAACAGCTTTCTAACGGAACTCCGAAAGACCCGAACGGAAAAGAACTTTCCGATGACGAGCAGATTGCCTATCTTGAACAGCTCATCACAAAATATCCGATTGACTCAATTGAAGATGGACTTGATGAAAATGACTGGGAAGGCTGGAAAAAACTTACTGCAAAAATCGGCGGCCGCTGCCAGCTTGTAGGTGATGATCTTTTTGTAACAAACGTTAAGTTCCTCGAAAAGGGAATTAAAACTGGAGCAGGAAACTCTATCCTTATCAAAGTAAATCAGATTGGTTCACTTACAGAAACTCTTGAAGCAATCGAAATGGCACACCGACACGGCTATACCACAGTTACAAGCCACCGTTCTGGAGAAACAGAAGATACAACAATTGCAGATATCGCAGTTGCAACAAACTCTGGTCAGATTAAAACTGGTTCAATGAGCCGCACAGACCGTATGGCAAAATACAACCAGCTTATCCGCATCGAAGAAGAACTTGGAGATACAGCTGTTTACGGTTATAAGAAATTAAAGTAATAAGTTAAGAAGGTAAAAAGATGAACTTAAAACTAGGTGATGTTCAGGGAACTGCATTGATTCCACTTGCAATAAAAGCAAATGAAACTTTGCGAAGAAAACCGCGCATTAAAGATGACGTTGCTGTAGAAATTATCACAACTCTTGGAATCGATACAAAGCCTTTTGATAAATTCTTAAGCCACGAAGGTGTCGTTGCACGAACCATAATGCTTGACAGAACTGTTAATTCTTTTATCAAAGAAAATCCAGAAGCTGTTATCGTAAATATGGGAGCCGGCTTTGACAACCGCTTTAGCCGCGTGGATAACAAGAAAATCGCCTGGTTTGACATCGACTTTCCTGATTCTATAGAACTTAGAAAAAAAGTTTTTCCTAAGCGTGAACGTGTAACAATGATTGCAGACAATATTCTTGATAGTGCATGGTGCAAAAAAGTTAAGGAAGAAATAAAGAAGCGGAATGCTCCGGTAATGTTTCTTGCCGAAGGACTTTTTATGTATCTTACTCTCGAAGAAATTGCAAAGCTTCTTTCTATATTAAGAGATAATTTTCTGAGCGGAACTCTGGTTGCTGAACTTAATAATCCCCTTATGGTAAAGAATCAGAAATACCACGATACTGTAAAAAACACAAATGCTGTTTTTAAAAGCGGAACATGGAGCGGTCAGGAAATTGCAGATCTTTGTAACGGAATTCAGTTTATAGAAGAACACAGCTTAAACGAAGAAATGAAAAAATACAGTTTTGGCGGCTGGTTCTTCGCAAAAGTCTTTAAAAACATGAATAACCGCTGGACAACTTTTAAATGGTAGAAAAAAAGACCACATATAAAAAAAATTCTTTATTAGATGCAGCAGGCTGCCCATGTACGAAAGTAAGATGGATCTGTTCAGCCTGCTGTACACTTTTTATCATCTGTCTGATTTTTGCTTTACCCGTATGGAATTTCCAGATTGAAGGTGCTGTAGAAAATTCAAGTTTAGAAAGTTCAGTTTCTGTCGTCACAGTAACAACAAAAAAAAGCATTCTAAAAAAACGGGAAAATAATAATCAGAAAAACCAGGATATCCTTTCACGTGATACGATTAAAGAACACAAAGAAATTCAGCAGGATAATGAGTTTGAGGACAGTTTACCTTCAGAAGAAAATGCAGCTATTAGTGAAAATATTTCTGACGAAGCTGTTTTATCTGATGCCCAGAAAAAAGGTATTGCAAGTTATAAATCTTATGCACTTGGACGCATTGCTTCTAAAAAAACTTATCCCTTTTCTGCCCGTTCTCAGGGACAGCAGGGTAAAGTAAGGGCGCGCATTGTAATAAACCCCGACGGAACTCTTAAAAGTGCAGAACTTCTTGAAAAATGTGAATACGAAGAATTAAACCAGGCTTGTCTTGATGCAATTAAAAAATCAGCTCCATTTAAAAAAATGACTGCAGCCTTCACTCCCCTGACAATTACTTTTGTAATGGATTTTTATTTAAGTTGAATAATTTTATTCCCAGAAATTTTTGAGCGGAAACTGTTAAAAGTATATCGATTTTTGATAGCAAATAATAACTGATAACTATAAAATCTTCCTAGTTAGTCCGTGCTAACTATAGTATTCTGGAGGTTTTATGAAAGTTTCAAAAATCAATTCGTTTTTCCGCAAAGTTGGTGAAGCTCAGATAAAGCACCGCTGGCTTTGCTTAATTGTTCTTCTGGCAGTAACAGTTTTCTGCCTTTCGGGAATGAGAAATTTCCGCTCTGAAAGTACAAACAATGACTGGATTGTCAATGGAAGTGAAATTCAAAAAAATTCTGACCATTTTAAAGACATTTTCGGTAATGACCAGTATGTCCTGGTACTTGTACAGTCAGATGATGTTTTCTCTTATGACGTCCTTAATATGATTGACCGTCTGGGAGACAGACTTGAACAGGAAGTTCCTTTTGCAGAAAAAGTTACTTCCTTAACAACTATATCAATTCCTACTGGTGTTGAAGGGGGACTTGATATAAAAAGTCCTTACGATGACGGAATCCCGACAGACCCCGAAGAACTTGCTCAAAAGAAAAGTTTTATCCTCAGCCGCGAATCTATCGTAAACAACCTTGTATCTGATGATGCAAAAGAAACATGGATTTCATTAAAGCTTCGTCCCTTTAAGAACGAAAGTGATGACGTTTTAGTTGTAGGACATACTGCAGAAAAAATAATTATGAGTGATGAGTTTAAAAGTGATTCGTGGACATTAATGCCAATAGGCAGTGCTTATACTACAGCAGAAAAAACCGATACTATTTCTAAAGATTTTTCAATGCGAATCATGCTTGGTTTTATAACTATGCTCATCTGTCTTATAATTTTTGTACGTTCTGTAAGCGGTGTTATAGTTCCATTTATTGCAACTATGTTTGGTATCGGAACAGTACTTGGGTTTACAGGTCTTTTAAATATTCCTGCTGATTCAGATTTAATGTCACTTCCGCTTCTTTTAGGAATGGCCCTTTCAATAGGATATGCCCTTCACTACATCAATGCGTTTAAAATGCACTTTAGACAGACAGGAAAAAGAAAAGAATCTGTCATACAGGCAGTTGAAGAATCGGGATGGCCTATTTTATTTACAGTAATAACAACTGCTGTTTCTTTACTTTCATTTATGTTTGCAAACATCCGCCCTATGCTCTGGCTTGGTGCTGTTGCCGCAAGCGTAGTAATAATGGTTTATCTTTATGTTGTAATTTTAATTCCAATCTTTTTAAGTTTTGGTAAAGATAAACAGCCAGTCAAATCAGAAACAAAAGGCGCTACAAAAGCCGATCTTGCATTTGAAAAATTCGGTAAAAAAATAATTAAGCAAAGCAAAATCGTAACTGCGGTTTCATTTGTAATAATTTTAGCATGTATTCCAGGCATCTTTAAGATGGAAGTAAACATGGACTATTTAAAATTCATGGGTAATAAGGTTCCGTTTATCCAGAGAATAGAAAAGGTTCTTGCAACAAAAATCGGAAATCTCTACAGCTATGACATCATGATTGAATTTAACGAAGAAGATGCTTTTAAAGATCCTAAAAACATGATGGCTCTCGAAAGACTTGAAGAAGATCTTGGTAAACTCCGTATGACAAAAATTACTAACGGCAAACCACGTGTAAGAAGCATTACGAGAATGGTTAAAGAAATGTACAGGGTTCTTAACAATGATGATCCGGCATTTTATAAAATTCCAGAAGAACGTGATATGCTTACACAGCTTTTGTTCTTCTATGAAATTTCTGACAGCAGCGCACTTTATGATGATTTATCAGAAAACTACAATGCTGCACATGTTCATGTAGAAATTACAGACTACAATGCAAACATTATCGTTAACGATATTCAGGATGCAGAGGCATCGGCACAAAAATATTTCCCTGATGCAAAAGTATGTGTAGTAGGAACTGTTGCAGAAAATGCTGCAATGAATGCGACAGTTGTAATAAGTGAACTAAAATCATTCGGTTCATCATTTATAATGATTGCAATTTTATTGATTATAGTATTTTCAAGCCTTAAGACGGGTCTTATTGCGATGATTCCAAATATTGCCCCTGTCATTTTAATCGGGGCTGTCATGGGATACAGCCATATGCCTCTTGATGAAGTTACAATGATGATTATGCCTATGATTCTCGGAATTGCAGTTGATGATACGATTCACTTTAGTAATCACATCAAGGCAAAACTTGAATCAGGACTGTCATATGGAGAAGCTGTTACAGATAGTTTTAGGGAAATCGGAAAGACAATGGGAACTACTACATTTATCCTTTGTGCGATGTTCTTTATGTATACATTCAGCCCGATTACAGCGATGTTCAGAATAGGTCTTCTTTCTATGGTAGGTCTGGGTTCTGCACTTATTGCAGACTACACTCTTACCCCGGCTTTGATATACCTTTTAAAGCCGCTCGATAAAAAGAAGGATAAATAAAAATGTACCTGGAGGGCTGTATAATACAGCCCTCAAAGTTATGGAAAATCCGCTTTTAACATGGAACTGCCATACACAGGTTTTCACTAGATTAACGTGGAGCCGCCGCTTCTTGATAGTCTTGACTAACAATGATATGATAGTCTTAACCTATGAATATTGATAAAAAAATAACCATAAACGGTAAGACTGTCAGAATCAAGCTTGATAAAAGCGGCTCTCTTTTAACTTCCTATGGAAAAATGAATGTGGACAGAGTAAAAGAACGCGAAAACATTACTTACCGCAACTGGAACATTCAGGTTCCAAAAACTGCCTTCATCGAAGAGAAAAACAACGGTGGAAAAGATGAAGTCCAGATTATGTTCAATTTAAACCAGGACATAAACTGGTTTGTAAATAAAAAATTAAAACCAGACAGCTCTTTTTTTGACGGCAGTGAAAAAGTCGAAATGGCAAAAGGAGAAGTCTGCGTTTTAAGAAACAACAATTATTCTACAGCAATGAATTATAAAGAAGGTATAAATTTTAATTTTAAAAGCCTTCAGATGCCTACTCCATATTTTCGCCAGTTGCTTGCTAAATATTTTTCAATAGATGCTATTTCAACTCTTGAAGAACAATTCCTGACACAGATAACAAAAACAACAATTACTCCCGAAATGTACAGGGTTCTTTCTGAAATTGACACTTCAGACCGATTTAAAGAATACGAAGGAGTTTATTCAGAAGGAAAGATGATAGAACTTACAGCTCTTGTTCTTTATGGTATTGCGTATCATAAAACAGATGAGATAAAACGTTTTTCAAAACCCCACAAAACTGATGCAGAACACATTGAACTTCTTCGTGAAAAAATCCAGAGATCACCAGAACTTGACTACGATGCAAAAACAGTAGCAGCAGAACTCGGGATGAGCATAAGTAAACTTAACAGAATTTTCAGAACAATGTATGCAACATCGCTTCATTCTTATGTTAAGGATAAACGTCTGGAATTAGCAGCAAGACTTCTTGAACAGAACAATATACAGATTTCAGAAGCTGCTTTAAAATCCGGATATACAAATATGAGTCATTTCTCAAAGTCATTTTTAAAAAAGTACGGAGTTCTTCCTAAAGACTATTAACGGTTATAATAAATTACATACTCATCTGTCTGGCTGTAATTTTTTCCTTCGAGGACTTTAAAGTTGTGCTGTCTGCAAACCCCGTCATCCCATTTATGATCTTTATCATTTTCGGTTTTACCGTCTAAGATTTCCTGAACACCGTTACGAAGGCATCTTAATAAAGATATATCATCAAAACCTGCTGTGTGCCCGTGTAAAAGTCTGTCTGCCTTGTCTTCAAGAAATAAAATTCGGTCGACAGACTTTGCATATTCAGCAAGACTGAGGCTTTCATCAAGCATCATCCAGAGATGGTGATTTACAGAATCTCCTGTAAAAAGAATTCTGTCTTCTTTAAGAAGAAGTACTATACCCCCTGGTGTATGACCTGCAAGATTATAAACTTCAAGTGTCTTTCCACCAAGATCTATTACATCGCCTTCTTTTATAGGTTTAAATGGCGGCATTTTCATTCCAAATTCTTTAGAAGCCTTTACAAAAACCTCTTCCTTTACAGCCGCATCTGCAACTTCTAAATCGTCAGGATTAAGATATGCTTCGTCAAAATAAATATTGCCGTAAATATGATCCGGATGTCCGTGTGTGTTTACAACAACAATCGGTTTATCAGTAATTTCCCTTACTGCTTTTTTAACATCATTAAAACCGTTCATCGTATCTATGACACAAACTTTTTCGTTTCCAACAACAATATAACCGCAGGCCATGTGACCTTCATCCATCATATAAACATCGGGTGTTAACTGTTTAATAAATAATTCTACTTTGTCTTGCATACTGAATGATTATAACACATTCATTTTGTTTTACAATATAAAAAACTTATTTATAAAAGAATTTATTTTTTCAAAGAAAAATCAATAACGACATAACCTGCATCATTGACAATTTTAGAAAGCTGTGCTTCTTCAAAAATCTTTTTTGCACGAACAGTCACAGATTTATTTTCAAAATTTACTTTTGCCCATAACCCTTCAATTGAATTAAATGCATTTTCTATACGCCGTGCACAGTTAGAACAATACATTCCATCTACAGCAAGAATATAAATAAATGGATAATTAGATTTTTTTCTATCGCGTACTTTTATTTTTGCAGGAGGTACATCATGAGTTCCACAGCATGCAGAACCATATTTAATTCTTTTTTTAATGCTTCCAAGTGCTAAAACACAGATTACAATTAATATACAGAATACAACTGCAGTTCCCATAACTTACCTCCATCAAAAAAATTAATCTGTCAAAATTACTTTACAACTTCCCACATAAAGCCCATATTTTTAAATCCTTCTTTTGGCATGCAGGAAGAACATACTTTACCATTACATCCGAGTTTACTCGAACACCCTGAACATTTTTTTTCATAAGATGCAGCTACCCGCCTTATAATTCCAGAGTTTTCAAGAAAATCTATTTTTCGCAGAATATCTTGAGTTGTTGTATTAAGTTCAACTGCAAGCATCTCAATAGTTCTTGAGCGTCCATCCTGCAAAAGGGCTAACAGTTCTTTCATAAATTACCAGATTAAAAGTCCTATGTGGTAAGCAATGCATGAAAGAACTAATGCCCCTGCCGTGTAATACAAGGCAATAAGCGCAGTCCATTTTGCAGAGTGTGTCTCCTGGTAAGTTGCAGCCAGTGCCACAATACAAGGCATGTTAAAAGTAATTGCAAAAATAAATGCAAGGGCTTCTGGTTTTGCAACATTTGCAACAAGAAGTTCATTTATATTTGAAACTGCTCCACCCCCAACTGCAGAACCGACAGTAAGCATGCTGTGATCAGTAAAGATTGTACTTAAAACACCGATTGCACCTTCTTTACCAAGAGAAGAAACAATAAATGCCATAAAAGTTTTCCAGCCAAGCCCAAATATTTTTGTAACAGGTTCAATTACCTGGCCTATTTTATACATAACCGAATTATCCATGGAGCCGGAATTTGTAAATGTTAAAAGCCAGAATACGAATGAAACAAGAAGAATTACTTTTAATACACGAAAGAATGTATCCTTTGTTCTTCCAAGAACATAGCGTAAAAGACTTCCCCATCTTGGTTTGTGATAAGGAGGAAGTTCCATAATCATTCCGCATCTGTCTTCTTTTTTTACAAGTGAATGGCCAAAAACCTTTGATGTAATCCACATGTGTAAAACCATCACTGCAAGAACTGCAATGATAACAAGAGGCGCTCCTGCTCCAAACCAGACTGTAGACAGCATCGGAACAACTGCCCACGCTGCCCCACAGGGGATTGCCCATGCAAGCGCAATTGTCAAAACTTTCTGTCCCCAGTTATCAATTACACGGGCACCTGCAGCTCCACCCATCGTACAGCCAAAGCTTACAAGAAACGGCATTATCGATTTTCCCTGAAGTCCGAGCTTGGACATAGTGTTGTCAAACACATAAGAAATGCGTGCCATAACACCTACTTCTTCAAGCAGACCAAACACAAGCGTAACACCAAAGACAAATCCAAGCATTTTAAAAATAAAACTAAGTGAATTGATGATAACATCACACAAAATTGCAGTAATAAACGCAGGGCATCCGATTCCAGAAAGCGCAGAACTTACAGGGTTTACGAGAGCACCTACTCCTGCTCCAACTACCATAAAAGGCAGTGCTGGAATAAAAGATGCTATAAGACCAAACAGAACTGTTAAAACTACAACAGGCTTTCCCCATATCCTGTGTGTAATAAGGCGGTCAAACTTTCCAAGTTTAACTGTCCTTTTTTCTGATTTTACAGCTCCACTTAAAATCTCATCTATCCATTCAAATTTTTTTTCACCAGTAAGGAGAACACCTTTTTTATCTGCTTTTTCTGTCTTTTCATGTGAACTGCCGGCTGGAGATGAATATATCTGTTCAAACTCTATACGCCTTGAATCATCAAGCCACGATTTTACTTTTGCAGTTACCGGAGCGTCTCCCTCTACTATTTTTGCCGCAAGCCACGTTTCTGAATATCCTTTAATAATACTCTCACTTGTAAACGCCTTGATTTTATTAAACAACGGTATAGATTCATATTTTTCTTCAAGTGAATTTGCATTAAGAACTGTTTTATTCTTTACTGCAGTTTCAAGAGCTTTATAAAAACCATCATACTTTTTCCTGTTCTGAGCAGAAAAAAGCACTACAGGAATTCCAAGCTTCTTTTCCATGGCACTTGCATCAATTATTTTACCCTGCTGTTCTGCAACATCACTCATATTTAAAATCAAAAATGCCGGTACAGTTATGCCGGCATAATCAGCAAGCATATAAAGACTTCGTTCAAGCTGAGAGCTGTCTGCAAGTATACATACAACATCTGCTTTACCGCTTGCAATATAGTCACGTGTAATGATTTCTTCATCAGAATTTGCACTAAGACTGTAGGTTCCAGGCAAGTCTGCTGCAAGATATTTTATTCCGTTATGTTCAAATTTTCCTTCTTTTTTTTCTACTGTCTTTCCAGGCCAGTTGCCTACATGCTGTTTCATACCGGTAAGGGCATTAAATAAAGTTGACTTTCCAGAGTTTGGCTGTCCTAAAAGTGCAATTACTGTTTCATTTTTATCTGTCATACGGCAACTCCATTATCTGTTTCTTCTACTTCTATCCATTCACATTCTGAACGGTTAAGTGCAATCATCGTATCTCTTGAATAAACAAGAAGTGGCCGCCGTTTTTCATTTTTAATTACTGTTACACTGCATCCCGGTGTAAGACCGATAGATGTAATACGGCTTACAAAACGCAGTTCTCCATTCACAGCAGCGATTATACCGCTTGAATTCTTTTTCAGTTCTGAAAGTTTTTTCATATTTATAAACTCCTCTTTAGTGTTTTTACCTTTGTTTTTATATTTTCAATTCCCTTTAGAATTTCTTCTTTCTTAGAAGGATTATAAAATCTTATCTTAGGTTCAATTTTTAAAAGTAATGGAACAAATTCCTTTAATCTTTCTATTTCAACTTTTTCGGCAGGGTATAAAGCAAGAATACCTGCTGTACTTTCTTTATAAGTAATCTGTGCATCAGGACATATAAGATTTAAAACTTCCAGCGCCGCATCTCTTATATCTTTGTCGCGTAAAACAGGATCACGAAAACGAAGTCTTCCAGGAAAATAATTAAACTGCATGCTAAATGTTTCCTTTTGATTCCTGTTGTAAAAGAAGCGGCTTGGTAGCATTAATTCCAAATGCAATTGTAGATGCATTATGCAAAACTGCTGCAAATGACGGTGATATTATTCCCAAAAGTCCAAGAATCATAAAAGCAGTATTAACAGCAACAATTCCGCGGTTATTAAAATCAATTTTCTGCATTAGTCTTGTTCCAAGAACTCGTGTCTTATATAAGCCTTCAAGTCCATCCTCGCATGAAAGAATTATATCTGCCGTTTCACCTGTTATATCTGCACAGTTTCCCATTGCAATTCCTGTATCTGCACACGAAAGTGCCGGAGCATCATTAATTCCGTCACCAATCATTATTACTTTGTGACCTTTCTTTTTCTGAAGCTTTATATAATTAAATTTGTCTTCCGGGAGTGCTCTTGAAATGTAATGGTCTATTTTTGTTACCTTAGCAGCATTTTTTGCAGCTCCTTCATCATCACCTGTAATCATCACACAGTTTTTAACTCCACTTAAGTGAAGTTTTTTAATAATATCAGGAGCATTTTTTCTAACAGGATCGTTAATTGCAAAAACTCCGATAAGATTCTTTTCTTCTGCAAGGTAAAGCAGTGACTCTCCGTTTTTTATTGCCTCATGCTGAATTTTATCAATGCCGTCAGGCATATTAATTGCCTCATCATCAAATACAAAATGACGGCTGCCTATAACAAGTTTTTTCCCGTTTAATTCTGTTGCAATTCCGTGAGCAACGATATATGCAACTTTTGCATGTTCTTCCGGATGCAGAATACCACGCTCCTGCGCAGCCTTTACAATTGCGTTTGCAACCGGATGAGCAAAATGCTCTTCAAGACAAGCTGCAACGGCAAGAACTTCATTTTCATCTCTGCCGTCAAATGTTATAATGCGCGAAAGCTGTGGAGTTGCTGCAGTTAAAGTTCCGGTTTTATCAAAAACAACAGTATCTGCTAAAGAAGCTTCTTCTAGAAATTTACCACCCTTTACGATTATTCCGTTTTCTGCAGCCTCTTTCATTGCACTTAAAACTGCTATCGGAGAAGCAAGCTTCATTGCACACGAATAATCAACCATCAGAGTTGCCATTACTTTTGTAATATTTCGTGTAAAAAGCAGGACGCCAAGCGAAAGTAAAAAATTATATTTTACAAGAGAATCAGCAAGATGCTCCGAACGTACCTGCGAAGAAACTTTTAATTCCTGAGAGTTATCTATCATCGTAAGTATATTCTGAACCTTTGTCTGACTTCCTGCAGCACGAACTTCTATAAAAAGCTCTCCCTCTTCCAATATAGTTCCTGCAAAAACAGAACTCGAGCTTGATTTTTCGACTGCTAAAGATTCACCTGTAATCGTAGACTGATTTACAAGGCCTTCACCGCTTACAACCGTACCGTCAACAGGAATTACACTTCCTGTACGTACAGCAACTATGTCACCTTTTTTAACAGCAGAAAGCGGCACTGATTTTTCTGTCACCTTTCCGTCTTCTTTTTTTTCTATCAGCTGAACACGATCATTCTGTGATAAAAGACGGTTTGCAAGATCTGTATATGATTTCCTTTTTGTAAAATCTTCTATTGTGTCTCCGATATTCAAAAGAAAATTTATATTGGAAGCAGTTTTTACATCTTTAGTAATTAATGCCATCGTAATTGCTGCAGCATCCAGAACTTCGGATTTAAAAACATTTCCTTTTGCAACCTGTTCAACACCTTTTAATATACGGGGCCCAAGTGACAAAGCCCTGATTACAATACGAAGCGGAAGAGGAAGCAGCTGTTTAAAATAATGCCATACAGTCATGCATGAAAGATTAAACAGAAGGCTCTCTTCTTCCTTAGGTTCTTCTACAGCATCAAGCATTTCCTTATTATTTAAATACTTATCAGAAAGCGCCATAAAATACGACAGGACATGCTTTTCAGTAAGTTTTTCTGTATCATAATAAACGAGGAATGAGCCTGTAGTATAATTTACATTTACTTCGCTCATTCCATCCTGAACAGAAAGAAGACTGTAAGCAAGCGCTGCCTGTCTTTTTGAAATTCTAAATTTGTTATACCTTATTCGTATGCGGCCCGGTAAGGAATGTCTTACAGTAAAGTTCATTTAAGCTTTTTTAACTTCCTGTTCTGCCTTAACATCTTCTGCATCTTCTTTTAGAGTTTCAAAATACTCTTTTGCGTCATCCTTAAGCTGAATTCCTCCAGCAACGATTTTTGCACAACCTTTTCTAAATGTATCTGTTTTGATAAAAGCTGCCGCTGCAATTCCTGCTGCAACACCCCAAAGAAATTTTTTTGTTCCGTCTGTCATAATAACCTCCTGCTTATGTTTTGTTATACAAAACTAACTGTTATATTTAACTAACAATAGCACAAAATATGGTTATATGCAACTAACTTTTAAATATTTTTACAAAAAAAATAAGGGCACCCGACTGGCTGGGTCAGGTGCCCTTAAGTTTACATATAACGCCATAAGAGACTATAAACGCTAAAAATCTTCATCACAGGAGTAGAAGATTTGTTAGTGTAAACTAACTTTAATTAAATATTACTATAGTTTTTAAAGTTAGTCAACCCTAACTTACTTTTTTTTAACAATTTTTTTGATTGCTTTAAAAGATTCCGGGCTTATATCGTGTTCAATTTTACACGCATCTGCAGAAGCTATATCCGGCTTTACCCCTATCTGAACGAAAAATTCTGTAAGGATTGTATGGCGTTCATAGATTGTTTTTGCAATTTCTTCGCCTTTTGAAAGAAGTTTAATGGACTGGTCATCTCCAATTGAAATATACTTTTCCTGTTCAAGATTATGGAGTGCAATACTTACCGAAGGACGTGAAAAATTCATTTCCTTAGCAATGTCAATTGCCCGCACACTTCCCTTTTTAGAAAGAACAAGAATTGTTTCAAGATACATTTCTGCTGATTCTTTAATTACCATTTTTTGCCTCTTTTTATTGATTATATTGAATGAATTTAATTATAACAAGGGGAAAATACCAAAAAAAGACGCAGCATCCGCCGCAGGAGGAGTGGCAGATACTGCGCTAAAGATTTTTTATATTTATCATAGAATTATCGCTTATACTGCGCTGCTTCCATAAGTTTATTCCAATATGAAACAGTAACATCCACAATATCAGGATCATACCTTGTACCGGAACATCTTTTTATTTCTTCATAGCAGTCTTTTTCAGAAAAGGCCCCTCGATAGCTTCTTGTAGTCATCATAGCATCAATTGAGTCACAGACTGCAATTATTCTTGAGCCTACAGGAATCGCATACCCGGAAATCCCATCAGGATAACCAAGCCCGTCAAACCGCTCATGGTGATGAAGCACAATCTCTGCCAGGGGTGCAAAAGCCGATGCTTTTCGTAATATTCTTGCGCCTATTTCCGGATGCTGCTTGATCACAGAAAATTCTTCATCAGAAAGCTTCCCTGGCTTTCTTAAAACAGAATCCGGGATGCCGATTTTTCCTATATCATGTAAGTGTGCTGAAAAATGGTAAAGTCTGGTTTCTTCTTCAGAAAAACCCATAAGATTTGAAATAGCGAGTACCATATCACTTACCCGCCGTGAATGACCCTCTGTATAATAATCACGTTCTTCAAGTGCAGTTGTAATGCATTCAATCATTTCATGAAATTCAACTACCCCAAACATTTTTACAAGGCCACTCCTTTCATTTATCTTTTTCACACCCTCCGCGTTTACTGCACATTCCGCACGAATGACAGCCGGCACAACTTTTTCCTTTTTTCTTATCGCGAATCATTTTTACAATAATTGCACAAACGACTGCTAAAAGAATTAAACTTACAAAAATTGTACCAGCCATATTTCCCTCCGGGTTTTGCATCTAAAATCCCGCAGTTTTGAAGTTCACTTCATTTACGCGGGACTTTAATTTATTTTACATTCTTTGGTTTTCTAAACAGTGCATAGATAAATACAGCAGTAACTGCAACTGCTAAAATAAATCCTGCAATGTTTCCTCTTCCACTGAACATGCTTCCCATCTGATATACTACAAAAGCTACAGCATATGCAAGTCCGCACTGCCATCCGATTGCAGCCCATGTCCACTTTCTGCTGTTCATTTCACGCTTGATAGCACCGATTGCAGCAAAACAAGGAGCACAAAGAAGGTTAAAGATAAGGAACGACATTCCGGCAGGATGTGTAAATGCTGCAGCAAGAGCAGACCATGTATCAGCTCCGCCATAGAGAACACCCATCGTTCCGACAATATTTTCTTTTGCAACAAGACCAGTAATTGAAGCAACGGCAGCCTGCCAGTTACCCCAGCCTACAGGTGCAAAAATCCATGCAATGCAACTTCCAAGCTTTGCAAGAATACTTACATCCATCTGATCTTCTTCGAGCATTCCAAAGCCTTCTTCTGCCCATCCAAAGTTAGAAAGGAACCAGATTACAATCGTAGAAAGTAAAATAATTGTACCGGCCTTTTTAATGAATGACCATCCGCGCTCCCACATTGAACGCATTACATTACCAAAAGTCGGCCAGTGGTAAGCAGGAAGCTCCATTACAAACGGAGCAACTTCGCCCATAAACGGTTTTGTCTTTTTAAGTATTACACCTGAACAGATAATTGCCGCAATTCCTATAAAGTAAGCAGAAGTTGCAACCCATGCAGAACCGCCGAAGATTGCTCCTGCAACAAGTGCAATAAAAGGAACCTTTGCACCGCATGGAATGAATGTTGTTGTCATGATTGTCATACGGCGGTCCCTCTCATTTTCAATTGTACGGCACGCCATGATTCCAGGAATACCGCAGCCTGTTCCGATTAAAACAGGAATGAACGATTTACCAGAAAGACCAAAGCGTCTGAAAATCCTGTCGAGGATAAACGCAATACGTGCCATATATCCACATGCTTCAAGGAATGCAAGGAAGATAAAAAGCACAAGCATCTGCGGAACAAATCCCAATACCGCACCAACACCACCTACGATACCATCAAGGATAAGTCCTTTAAGCCAGTCAGCACATCCGATTGCATCAAGACCGCCTTCGATAATTGCAGGTACACCAGGAACCCAGATTCCAAAGTCTGCAGGATCTGGACCTTCTTCGCCGTATTTTTCTGCAAGCGCTTTTGCTTCTTCAACAAGTTCTTCTGTAATTTCAACCGGTTCAGAAGCTTCCATTGTTTCATCATCAACTACAACATAAGTAACTTCGCCAGCTTCTGCAGCTTCAAGTATTGCAGCTGTATCACCAAACTCTTCGGCTGCTTCTTCATAAGCAGAAGTTCCGATTCCAAATAAATGATAACCGTCACCAAACAGTCCGTCGTTTGCCCAGTCGGTTGCTGCAGCTCCTATTGTTACCATTGATACATAATAAACAAGCCACATTACAACTGCAAAAATCGGAAGTGCAAGCCATCTGTTTGTTACAACGCGGTCAATCTTATCTGATGTAGAAAGCTTTTCGCGGTTTTTCTTTGTAACACAGTTTTTTATAATTGATTCAATATATTTATATCTCTCTGATGTAATGATGGATTCAGAATCATCATCCAGTTCTTTTTCACACGATGTAATGTCCTGTTCTATGTGCTTTAACTTTTCTGAATCTACTCCAAGCGATTTTATAACTTTTTCATCGCGTTCAAAAAGCTTTATAGAATACCAGCGGTGCTGTTCATCTGATAAATCGTGAACAACAGCTTCTTCGATGTGGGCAAGAGCATGTTCAACTGTAGGATTAAAACGATGCTTGTACATCATCGGCTTTTTTTCATTTGCTTTGTTTACTGCAACAGCTGCAGCTTCGATACAACCCGTTCCCTTTAATGCAGAAATTTCTACAACAGGACAGCCGAGTTCCTTCTGCATTGCATCAATGTGGATTTTATCACCGTTCTTTTTAACGACATCCATCATGTTTACTGCAACCACCATCGGAATTCCAAGTTCTGCAAGCTGGGTTGTAAGATAAAGGTTTCTTTCGAGGTTTGTTCCGTCAACGATATTTAAAATTGCATCAGGACGTTCTTTAACAAGATAATCGCGCGAAACAACTTCTTCGAGTGTATATGGTGAAAGTGAATAAATACCAGGCAAGTCAGTAATTACGACATTACCGTCATAACCTTTTAACTTACCTTCTTTTTTTTCTACTGTTACTCCAGGCCAGTTTCCAACAAACTGATTGGCTCCGGTTAACGCATTAAAAAGCGTAGTTTTACCGGCGTTAGGATTTCCGGCAAGTGCTATTTTTATCATCATCTCCTCCTACTTTACTTCGATAATTTCAGCGTCTGCTTTACGAACAGAAAGTTCATAACCGCGTACTGTAATTTCTACAGGGTCTCCGAGAGGAGCAACTTTACGTACATAAATTTCTGTACCCTTTGTAATACCCATGTCCATGATACGGCGTTTTACAGCTCCTTCTCCATTGAGCTTTTCTACAGTAACCGTCTGTCCGGTTTTAGTCTCTTTTAATGTCATATAATCACCTCATTAAAGAAGGTGTAGCACCGGCAATACCGCCACCGCACCTTCTAAACACTTTATGCGCAAAGTCAGTTTTATATAACTCCACGCATAAAAAAAATTACACAATTATTTTCTGAGCCATCTCGCGGCTTACAGCAACCCTGCTTTCTTTAATCTGAACAATTACATTCCCGCTTATTTTTGAAACAAGCGTAACCTGTGCTCCGGAAACAAATCCCAGATTTTCAAGAAAGCGACGCACTTCTTCATTACCGGCAATTTTTTTAATCAAAAACTGCTCTCCAAGATCGGCCATACTTAAAGGCATTTTATTTCCCCTAACTTTAGTATGTGTAAACCCATGAAACCGGGAATGCAAATACTTTTTCTGATTTCATTATGTTAATGAAAATTCCTCCGGAGATTGTGTTGTGTTCATTAATTGCATATTCAACATAAGGTTTAATTCCAACTGCCCAGGAATCATCATTGTCAAAGTCTGTTGTAAAGCATCCGTAAAGTTTTGCAGTAAGAGAATCATTGATCTGGTATCCGCCAAGAACTGCAGTGTAAAGATCGTTTGTATCAGGATCATCACTGTCTGTAGAAATAACAGCATCAACCCCTATAGAAAGAACATCGTTTTCAAAGGCAACTGCAGCATTTACAAAGTCCCCTTCTACATTAAAATCTTCGATTGTTCCGTTGTGTGTAAAACCTGCATTAACAGTAAAGCCTTCAAGACCTGTAAACGAAGCATATACACCGATTGAGCGGTCATCAGAAACAATATTTCTGAACATAGCGCCAACTGCAAACATTTCTTCATATTTGTATTCTGCACCTGCATTGATAAGCGGGTCTGTATCATCTTTATTAAAGAATGAATCAAAATCAAAACCTGCACTTATTACAAGACCTTCAACAGGATGTACAAATACACCAAAGTCGTTTCTTAAATTTCCGGCTTCGATTTCTGCATCCTGCTGGTCATCAAGACAAGGAAGGAATGCACCTTCTAAAAGCTGTCCCTTATGAAAACCGATTCCAAGCATTTCGATTGGACGGAATTCAACCCAGTAATCATCTACATAGGAATCAGAACCAAGTCTGATTGAGTCATCATCTTCCTGTGTAAGGGAAAATTTAAGAACAAGACCCATATCAAGCTTTTCAGATGTGTATTCTGCAGTAGTTTTGTTTTCAAAGCCTGCAAATTTACTGTCTGTATCATCATCTGTAACAGTAATGTTTACGATATCTGTTGAAACTTCGTTTTCAAAAGATACTTCCTGTGCAGAAACTGCAGCAAACGCAAAAGCAGATAAAACTGCAGCGCACACGATTTTTCTGGATTTAACCATTTTATACTCCTTGTTAGTTTTTACTAACCTTTAGATTGTAACAACCTTACTTTTTGGTTAGAATTTCCTAACTATATCGTTAGTCTTTGCTAACGAAAGGGATATTAAAACTTTTAGTCTTTTTTGTCAATGGAAATTGTTATATTTGGCTAACATTTTTTCAAATCAGCTTAAATTTCATCTTTTTGAGACATTTCTTCCCAGAATTTTATTGCACCTGTACGCTGCTTCATGTTTTTAATTTCGCGCTCAAGTGTTTTATCAAGTTCATCTTCGTAACCTGTGAGGGCTGCAAAAGGAAGAAAAATCTTTGCACGCTGTGCAACACTCATACGGTTTTTCAGAGAACCTTCGTTCCACTCTGTATTTATTATATCATCGTATTTCACGCCTTATGCCCTCCTATCTGCGAGTTTCTATCGCGCGTTGTTGCACCCTCTTCGTAGTCGGTTCCCTTTAAGATTGCATTTTTACCGTATTTCTTAATTATCGAAAGACGTGCTTTCTGAAGTTTTTCTTGTTTAAGTGAATTCAACTCAGAATCAAAAAGTGTAGGCTCACGTTCAGCTGTTTTTTTTGTATTATTCGCAGTTATATTTATACGGCGCACAAGATAGAGGGGATTTACAATTTTATCAAAAAGCTCTACAGCAGAATCAGCAATTACAGTGGCAAGATTTGTCTCACCAGTAACTGCTGAAAAACCTGTAGTACCGTGAGCAGGTTTCGGAACAAAACGGCCATAATAATCCCTGACAATTTCGCCATCCTGCATCAGCGTCAAACATTTTTCAAGCGTTTCAATATCGTAGCCTACATAAAGCGTAATCGAAGAAGTCACAAGTCCCTTTTCAAAAAGATCAAGCGCCAAAGATTCTGCCATCTCCCGGACAATGATACGCGCTTTTTCAAATGTATATGCACAATGCAGAACCTGACCGCTACCAAGACTTTTTGCACTTGATTTATATTTTTTAATGTCTGCCATTCCAACACTCTCCCTTCCCCATGCGTGATCAATTAAAATCTCTGCATCAATTCCAAACTCATCATAAAGAGCAAGAGGAGTTTTAAGAGAGGCCCGCGCTAAATCTCCCATCGTGTAAATAAATTTTTTTTCAAGCCGTCGTGCAATTCCGTTTCCAATTCGCCAGAAATCCGTAATAGGTTTATGATTCCAGAGTTCGCGTCGATAAGTCATTTCATCAAGTTCTGCAATTCGTACACCATTTTTATCAGCTGGAATATGCTTTGCCCAGATATCCATTGCAATTTTGCAGAGGTAAAGATTTGCAGCAATTCCAGCAGTTGCCGTAATTCCTGTTTCGGCTAAAATGTCATTAATTACTTTTTCTGCAAGTTCCCTCGCACTCATCTTATAAAATGAAATATAACTTGTTGCATCGATAAAAACTTCATCGATAGAATAAACATGAATATCCTCTGGTGCAAAATATTTAAGATACAAACTGTAAATTTTTGCTGAATACTTTATGTAAAGAGCCATCCGGGGAACTGCGGTTATGTATTCAAGTTCTTTTCCGGTCTGCTTTTTAACTTCACGAGCTTTTGCTTCTACTTCAAAAAGACGGCTTCTTCCTGAAAGTCCGTATGCCTTAAGTGCGGGAGTTACTGCAAGACAAATAGTTTTACTCGTGCGGCTTTTATCTGCAACTACAAGCTTTGTCGTAAGAGGATCAAGACCCCTCTCTCGACATTCAACAGAGGCATAAAAAGATTTTAAGTCTATTGCAAGATAAGTTTTCATAACAGATTTAAGTCAGCACCTTTTATTTCTGAACTTTTTTATCTCCGGTGATTCAATCTGTTCAATTATAAATTATTTATCAAATATATCAAATATCTGATTTGCGAAATGATTGCTCAGGCATAAAAAAACCCGCACGAAATGTGCGGGCCTTGTTCAATCTAAACTACGCAACTAGCGGAGTAAAGAAAGTACATTCTGTGAGCTCTGATTTGCCTGAGCAATCATTGCTGTTCCAGCCTGGCTGAGTACCTGGTTCTTTGTGAAGTCTACCATTTCTTCTGCCATGTCTGTATCGCGGATTCTTGATTCAGAAGCCTGGAGGTTTTCAGCACCGATATCGAGACCTACAACTGTCTTTTCGAGACGGTTCTGGTAAGCACCGAGGTCAGCACGCTGTTTGTTAATCTTCTTGAGAGCTTCATCAAGAGTTCCGATTGCGCGGTTAGCATCATCTGGAGCTGCAAGAGACATCTTAGATTCGTCACCAAGGTTGCGGAGTCCAAGAGCTGTAGCAGACATTGTTCCGATGTAAACCTGTGTTCTCTGGTCCATGTTAGCACCAATGTGGAACCACATAGATCCTGTAACAACATTTTCACCTGTAGGGCGAGCAAAGCGTCCTGTAAGCATGTTCATACCGTTAAACTGAGCAGCAGATGCGATGCGGTCAACTTCATCGATGAGAGAAGAAACTTCAACCTGAATCTGCATGCGGTCTTCATCTGAGTAAATACCGTTCGATGACTGAACAGCAAGTTCGCGGATACGCTGAACGATGTCAGATGTTTCCTGAAGATATCCTTCAGTTGTCTGAATAAATGAAATGCCGTTTTCTGCGTTTGTAGAAGCCTGGTTTAAACCGCGGATCTGTGCACGCATTTTTTCTGAAACTGCAAGTCCAGAAGCATCATCACCTGCACGGTTAATTCTCATACCTGATGAGAGTTTTTCCATGTTTTTCTGATTGTTGAGGTCTGTAAGACCCTGTGATCTCTGAGCGAACATAGCACTCATGTTGTGATTGATAACCATAGTGTATCTCCTATAAAATCTCGAACACAAACTGGAATCTTCCAGAGCGTTCCTTGTAAGGTTTGGTGTTTTATTCTCAAACCTCGCAAGGACAAACTATCCATGTGGGGTTTTTTTACCACCCGTTACTTCTTTATCGGAGTTTAAAAAAAATGGTTTAGTGATTTTTTTTTATTTTTTAAGGAATTTTTCAGGCTGAATTTGGACTTTTCAGCCTGATTTCAGTTTTACAAACTTATGAATAAGTCTTAGAAATTGAATGAGCTGCAGCAAGCTGACCTATGTAATAGCAGCTGTTGCTTATTATAAAGATAACCGATGAAACACTCTTTGAAACACCATCTCTCGGGAATATCCAGAAAAGTAAAAGCATGTCAGAAAGCACAAAAAGAATCATTCCCACAGCCATAAGCTTTGCATTAAACGAATTCCTTTCTTTAAAACTCAGGCTTCTGAACACTACGCACGAAACAATAATTGAATAAACACAGATAAGCGGGAATAAAGGTCCGAAATCAAACCATGAAGTAAGTCCTGCATAACAGATAAGGACCGCAGTCAATATTGCTGCCATAATATAGAAGATTTTATCAGGTTTTCCATAAACGGAGAATGCAAGAAGATATGTAATATGAGCTGCAACAAAAAGCAGAAAGCCTACAATAAATGCAGCATCCCCCGCAAGCTCAACTTCCTTTAAGCCAAGCATGACGTCAGCAGCAAAAGAAAGGCAGAGTGCAGTAACTACATAATTGGAAAGCTTTTTAAATTTTTCATCCTTATTGCCGCACTTAAAATATGAATAGAAAGCAAGGGCAACAAAACAGACACTTGCACATCCTTTGAATACCAGAGACAAAATCGAGTGATCTGCAATTCTGCAAAAATGATCCAACCCAAGACATATTAACGAAGCGATGCTTAAAATTATAGAAACTATCATACTATTATTTTACCCCAGAACACTATAATTGTAAAATCATTTTTATTTTTGAACCATATAAACTATGTTTCTTGTCCATGAACGGGGAACAATCTTAGCAAGAAAGATTATTATATTGGTCATTTTCCCAGGAATCGCAAAAAGCCGTCCCTTTTTCATCTTTTTATAACCGCAGAGGGCAACTTTTTCCGGTGTGGAAAAGAACATATGCTTATAAATGCTTGAACTGTCCGCCTCTGATTTATCCCAAAACTCAGATTTTACAGGTCCCGGGCATAATACAGTAACTGAAACACCGCTTTTTTTAAGTTCAACCGAAAGAGCCTCGGAAAAAGAACGGACATAGGCTTTTGTCGCATAATAAACCGACATTTTAGGTCCCGGCATAAAAGAAGCAATAGAACCTACATTTAAAATACGGCCGTTTTTACGTTCCTTCATACCCGGAACAAAAAGTCTGGTCAGTTTTGTAAGCGTCATTGTGTTAAGCATTATCATATTCTGCTGTTTGGCAATGTCACATTCAGCAAAAAAACCAAAATCCCCGAAACCTGCATTATTTACGAGAAAATCAACCGTTATTTTGTTACGTTCAATAAAGGAAAAAACAGATTCCGCCGCATCAGAAAGCGTCAGGTCCTGCGAAAAAACCGTAACCTTGATGTTATATATCTTCTCAAGCTCTGTTTTCAGCTCGTTCAACCTGTCAATTCTGCGGGCTACAAGAACCAAATCATGCCCGTCACATGCAAAAAGCTTCGCAAATTCCCATCCCAAGCCGCTGGATGCACCCGTAATCAAAGCTGTCATACCTGACTCCTTATGCTGTTTAATTAATATTAGGAATATTACTTTTTTTTTCACATAACTGCAAGAAAAAACTAGCAAAACAGCTGTATTCCATGGTAAAATAATGGATACTTTATTACTATTTTTTCACAATCAGTTCTATATGGTTTTTGAACAGTTTTCGGAGGAGTTATAAATGTCAAAACACGTAAGAGCAATATCTGCTATTTTAATTTCCTTTTTATGCCTGTCATGCACCCAGATTAAAGGCAGAAAATCAATTCCTATTATAGCCGAATGGAAATACAAAATCGGCGATAACATGAATTATGCAAAATCAGATTACGATGACAGCAGCTGGTCAACAGTAAAAAATAACTCTATAGAACTTGGCGACGAACACTTTGTCTGGCTCAGATCAGAAATTTCTGTACCAAAAGTTTTTTTAAGCGATGAACTCTGGATAGGAATGGAAAAGTTTAATGCTGCCGCTGAATTTTATGTAGAAAATTCATTTGTCGGAAGCAGAGGAAACCTTCCACCACGCGAACTGGTAAGAATAGAAGAATACACGGACGTCAATCTTCCGCTTGCAGCTGTTGTTGATGGAAAAATAAAAATTGCGGTAAGAATTTTCTGTCCTTCTGATAAACTCATAAATTTAAAATTTTCATTTGATAACGGCTCAGAAGCAATGTTCCAGAATGTAATTCACAATCAGTTCGGACCACGCTTCTTCTTAGTATTAACATTCCTCTGTGCATTCATCATGCTTTACAGTTTTGCAGTCTTTTTAGGAAACAGAAAAGACAGAACATATCTTTATTATTCAATCACAATGTTCTTTATCGTATTCTATTTCTTCGATATCGGTTCAGAATTTATTTTCATTCCATATAATTTAAACCGTTCACTTTCACGCGCATGTCTTCCTGCAAGTATTTCGTTCATGGCGCTCTTCTTAAACAGATTCTTTAACAGACGCGGTTATAAAAAAATGCTCGCACTTGCAATCATATTTACAGTTATAGATTTTGCGGCATACCTTATTGTCTGCGGAAAAGAAGATGCTATGAACAATATGTTCAATATCATGCTTCTTCCTGTCGTTGTAGTTATCGTTTACGGATTTATCACTTCAACAAGTGCAATCCGCCGCCATGAATCTTATGCGCTTAATATTTTCCTTGGATTTACAATCGGTGCAGTTCTTGCGATACATGATGTAGTGTATATGCTCATGGGAAAAAATCCTTTCATGTGGACACAGTCAATTGCAATCTTTGCACTTGATATCGCAGTTTTTATTACTCTTTCAATGCGTTCTGCCCGTTCCCAAAAGGAACTTACAATTCTTGCTGAAAAAACAAAAGAACAGAAAGAAAAACTTACAAGCGTATTTAACTCTGCACGCTCAATGACAATCGAATCTACTCAAATTTCAAAAGAGCTTGCTGAATCTGTAAATGCCGTAATGCAGGCAACACAAAATTCACGCGAAAAAGTTAAGATTATCAATAATGCAATTCATGAACAGTCAACAATTCACACACAGACAGCAAATACAATTAAAGAACTTACAGAATCTCTCGATTCAATGAACAGCGAATTTGATAAAACCGCAGAAAGCATCCGCACAACTGCAGACGGAACTCTTTCGGTAATGGAAGGAATTACAAATGTAAGCGCAGGTATCAATACTGCAGAAAACTTTACACGTTCATTAAACGCGCTTACAACAAGCGGATCAAATGACATGAAAAAACTTTTCACGGTAATTGAATCCATTCAAAAAGCTTCTAAAGAAATTCTTACTGTTGTAACAACCATCAACGAATTTGCAGCACAGACAGACCTTCTCGCCATGAACGCAGCAATTGAAGCGGCACACACAGGAGAAGCCGGTAAAGGTTTCTCTGTAATCGCACATGAAATCAAAAACCTTGCTTCAAACAGCTCAGCTTACGCATCAAAGATTGGAGATATCGTAACAGCCGTAATTGATGACATTAAAGAAAGTGCTTCTCTTACAGAAAAAGTAAACAAAACATTCGCACAAATTCAGGAGGGAGCTGGACAGAGTGTAGAAAAAGTTTCTGCCGCATCAAACAGCATCAAAGTCCAGATGGAAACAGGTACTGCAATTTCTCATGAAGCAGAACTCATGTCACAGTCAGCTTCTGTAATGAAAGAAAACGTAAACATTCAGAGCCGCTACTCAGCACAGGTTCTCGATAACATGAACTTACTCACACAGGCCACAGAAAAAGTAGACAGTGCAAGTTCAGAGATTTCTTCTGATGCACAGTCACTCCTGCAGCAGGTTGAATCTTTACGTACACTTGCAGAACGAACAAAAGAAACTGCGCTCAACATCGAACGGCTCATGACTACAGAGTAAAAAAGTGCTATTATCTTGATAATGACAAACATTCTTTTTGACTTTGACGGAACGATATGCGATACCTCCGAGGGCATTTTTGCATCCATGCAGAAGGTCTGCGATTACTATTCTCTTCCATATACTAAAGAGACATTTGTAAAAATGATTGGGCCATCGCTCAAAGAAAGCTTTACGACAATCTTTAAGCTTCCTGAATCAGAAATTCAAAATGCAATAAAAGTTTACCGCGATTTTTATTCTACCCAGGGAATGTTTATGTGCGGGCTTTATCCCGGAGTTGAACAGCTTTTAAAAGACCTTCGAAACTGCGGGAAAAAAATATTCGTCGCAACAAGCAAACCCGAAGTTTACACAAAAAAGATTATAGAAAATAAAGGGCTTTCAAAATATTTTGACTTTATCGGCGGTGCCGACACAGAAGAAAAAAACCGCACGGAAAAAATCGACGTCATAAAATATGTTCTTTCAGAAAACAAAATTACCGGCCAGCTCGATAAAACAATCATGATCGGCGACCGCTCTTACGATGTAAAAGGCGCACATCTTGCCGGCCTCAAGGCAATCGGCATACTCTGGGGCTTTGGCTCCGAAGCTGAATTTACTCAATGCCACGCAGACTTTATCTGCAAAACCCCTGATGATGTAAAAAATCTCATCTGCGGGCTTTAATGCCTGAGACCGGTGTTATTATTTAATTACAGTATCTTAATAAATATTGGAATGTACAGGAACAGATTCAGTTTTTTTACCCCTGTTTGTGACTTAATCCTACATATTGGTATTGATGGCACTAAGATTTTTTCAGCATTATCTTCGTTTTCTAATATATTGTAATAAGCTTATAAAATATCCCAATAAAATCGCAATTGTAGAAATAAGTAAATCAAAAGGTATAAGTTCCAAAAATATATCACCATCTGCACATATTAAAATTATATACAAGAAAAATTCAGAACATGCATTTAAAAGAATTAAGAAAACCGGCAGCATTTTCCTGTAGATATTTTTACCTTCTCTATTAAATACTTCACTGATTATTCCTAATAAAAAAAGTAAAGCTGGATATAAAGTAATCATTAATATTGGTGTAATAGGAGGAACAATCAAAAAGCTGAATATTTCGATCAAAAGTCTTAATATTGGAAAATAAAAAAAAATCATGATTACTTCTCCTCAGAAATACTATCCTCTATCCCACCATATTGCTATTGATGGGAGTGGAGAAAATACCTACCGTACCCGACTGTCTTTATGCCGCATCCGTACAGCAATTTTTATTTAGCCCATTCAGATTTCTTAAACATACATTTCTAATCAATTCTTATATCCATGAAGATTATATATTCTTCATCATTTATAACTTTAGTTAGTTTCCATAACTTATTACTCAATCTAAAATATAATTTATAATATTCTGTATCAGATTGTTTATATATTACATTTATCAAATTTGTATTAAGATCAAAATAAGAATCAGGTTTCCCAAACTCTTTATAGATTTCAGACCTTAAACTCCCTATTTTTAAGTCTTCAATTTTTTTCATTTTAGTCACCGCAAATTCAGAAAAATTTACAAATAATAGAATACTTAAAATTATTATTCGTCTATTCCACATTTTCCTACCTCAAAATATCCTACAAAAAAAGTATAATTTAAAGCTTTTGCATCTTGTTTTATAGTTTCTACAAGTTTTGCCGGATCATTTATTACATCTTTACCACATGGTAAATCACTATACATCCCTGGTTGCATAGCAAAGCCAGTACTGTATTGAGTTAAAATCTCCTATCGTTATAACGCACCAGTTCTTTCTTTTTTCCTCCGCTGAACACATTATAACGCTGAATTTTGATTTTTTCATCTGGAAAAATTTCATGTAATCAGAATTTTTCTCATGATTTTTAATCAAATTCAGCGTTTTTAAGCCTCTTATTCCCCTCTATCCCAACATATTGTTATTGATGGGAGGAATGGTTTCGAAAAATATGAACATAAATATTTACTCTAGAAAAACTTGAATAAAAATAAAAATTATAAAACCAAGAAAAGGAATTGTTACAACTAATCCAATTTAAAATAAAAAAGCCCGAGAAAACTCGAGCTTTCTTTTTTGAGTTCTGCGGGGTAGCATTTTCACAGAACTCATTTTTAAGTCTGCGCTTTAACATCAGGCTTAATCGGGGTTGATTTATTCAGCCTATCTTAACAGACTGAGTACCATCTGTCCCTGCTGGTTAGCCTGTGCAACACGCTCGTGCCTTTTCTTCCAAACATATCAGGCTTTCTTCGAGCGTTAACGAGAATTACTCATTACATTCGCAATTCTCTACCGGGCTTCTAAAAGCAATGCTTGCACAAGCCCATAAAAAACCGCACCAAATGGCGCGGTTTTCATTCTATATTGCTAATCAGCAATCAGATGTACTATCTGAGAAGTGAAAGTACCATCTGTCCCTGCTGGTTAGCCTGCGCAAGCATTGCTGTTCCAGCCTGGCTAAGGATCTGGTTCTTTGTAAAGTCAACCATTTCAGAAGCCATATTTGTATCACGGATTCTTGATTCAGAAGCCTGGAGGTTTTCTGCTCCGATATCAAGACCAACTACTGTCTTTTCAAGACGGTTCTGATAAGCACCAAGGTCAGCACGCTGTTTGTTGATCTTTTTAAGAGCTTCATCCAAAGTTCCAATTGCACGGTTAGCATCATCTGGAGCTGCAAGCGACATTTTTTCGTCAGTTCCAAGAGCACGAAGTCCAAGTGCTGTTGCAGACATTGTTCCGATGTAAACCTGTGTTCTCTGATCCATGTTGGCACCAATGTGGAACCACATAGAACCTGTAACAGAGTTTTCACCAGTAGGGCGGGCAAAGCGGCCAGTAAGCATGTTCATACCGTTGAACTGAGCTGCACTTGCAATGCGGTCAACTTCTTCGATGAGTGAAGAAACTTCAACCTGAATCTGCATACGGTCTTCATCAGAATAGATTCCGTTTGAAGACTGAACAGCAAGTTCGCGTATGCGCTGAACGATGTCAGAGGTTTCCTGCAGATAGCCTTCTGTTGTCTGAATGAAACTGATTCCGTTCTGTGCATTTGTAGAAGCCTGATTCAAACCACGGATCTGTGCACGCATTTTTTCTGAAACAGCTAAGCCAGAAGCATCATCGCCTGCACGGTTAATTCTCATACCAGATGAGAGTTTTTCCATGTTTTTCTGATTGCTGAGGACTGTAAGTCCCTGTGATCTCTGTGCAAACATTGCACTCATGTTGTGATTAATAACCATAATGTATCTCCTTATATCCCGGAACAGACTGAACTCATTTCAATCCGGCCGCCGTTAAAACCAGTTAAAGATTTCTGATTCCCGGCAAGCTTGCATCCGAGGAGCGCTGTGCGCCCGACATTCAAAGTATCGGAGATGGCAAATTTGACTTTAGCGGTTTTTCACAAATTTTAACAAAAAAAGTGTTTTTTTTGCTGAATTTTCTCAAAAAACACTATATGTGTGTATTTTCGGGAGGAATTTTTAAGAATTTAGAGGGGATTTACAGAGTTTATGCGGAATTTAATCTAAAACCACAAAGACAATCTTGAACAAACCAGACAATTATTAGGGAAAATTCAAAAATACATTTGACTTTTTCACATATTATGTTATATTAAGGATGTCGGATAGGAGACGTTAAACCCTATTCCATTGGTCGTTGCGGAGACCTTAAACCCGCAACATAGCCGACATTACGTCGGCTTATTTTTTCCCCGATTTATGGCTAAACAAAATACTTCTTTTAAACAAAATATTCTCTCAGCAATCTGCATTGGGGCTCAGAAATATAAGGATGTCTTTCTTGATTATGAATATAAAATTTCATCAAAAGGATTTTCGTTAAAAGAGTTTTATATTATTTCTGCTTCTAAATCAAATTTTCTTCACCTGACTGGAGTAAATACAAGTCTTTCCACTGAGCAGTTTTTTGACAAAGCCTTAAATAATACACTTACTGAAAATGATTTTAATTTTATTAAAAAAGGACATACAGAAAAAATGGTCAAAGGTTCTGTACGCCGTAAAGTACGATTCTTGTCTTGCTTGGATAAACTATTCACTTTATCAACTTTAGTTGAAGAAAATTTTGTAAAAAACAAAATCATATGTACATTTGCAGCGTCAGAAAATTCTTTTACCCTTGGATTTATTTCTGTTCCACTCTGTCATCCTAAAACACTTCTAAAAGGCAATGAACTAAAAAATCCAGTTAAAATTGATTCAATTATGAGACGAAAAAGAGGTGAAAAAGAGTTTGAGGATTTTTTAGAATAACTATATCCACCTATTCTACACTTTGAGCGGCGTATAATTCAGTTTCACTTTCTTCTTTATATATAGAATCATTTACATTTACTTTCAAGCTTGATGCAAAACTTTGTGAAAAAATATTATACATTTCATCATCACTCTCATTAAAAAATGGCAAACCGAATAAAACATATTTATCTGTTTCCTCTACGAAAGGCTTTTTAAATCCATATCGTTTTGATATTTCAAGCAAAAACTTTTCTTTCCAAGCGTCTTTGTTCTCGCCCGCATAAACCTTTCCTTTAGGCTCAATGAATACTTGTATATATGCTCCATCGCCATTTTTATTTTTTAGCAGCAACAAAAAATCTGGTTGAAATCCTTCTCCTGTTTCAAAATCAAAAATCTTGTATACTTCCTCATTTCGTAAAAGACGGATTTTATCATATTTCTGACTAAGGTTTGAATAATGATTGTAAATAAACTTTACAAGATTACGTTCTTCACTCGTTCCCCAGAATGAATCCAAAGCATACCAGCTGTATTTTTTACATTCTGCTTCAAACCGATGATTTTCATTGTAATCAGAGTCTTTTGTATCAATCATCCTTGTTGTTTCAAATGGAAAACATTCTTCAAAAGGAACAAGAGAAAAATCAGTTGCCTTATATGGATGATCATATTTTTCTAATTCACTTTGAGTAAACCATAAAAATTGTTTTGTCATTTCTAGCAACGCAAAAGGTTCCTCATTATCAAGTCCACAACCGTCTTTAAAAACCAACTCTATAGGAATAGGATTTATAAAGTTCAAGAATTCTTCCATTCCTTTAACGTTGAATCGTTTCTTTATATTTGCAAAATTAAAATATGAATTCTCATCTGTACACAGGGAATGAATGGCTTTGTATTTTATTTGTCTCGGAATATCCGAGATATGACAGTTTTGTGTATAAACATTATTTTGTTCATTCTCCTGTTTTTCATCATCTCCATTCATATTTACATTAGTAACATGAGATGATTTTTCTTCAAACTCATAACTAAACTTTATATTTACTAAATCTTCTGGCAAACTCTTTAGACGACGATTTTCATTATCAATCCGAGTATTACATAGAAGATACATTTTCTTAAAATCCGCAGCATATTCTTTCTTTATAGCAAACTTCTTTTCTTCTCTGGTATCTTGTATAAGATTACTTCTCTTGAGCGCATCCGAAAGTTCACTGATATATCTTGAATCATTATCACTATGAAAATAAAACTCTTCCAGGACTCTCAGTTCGTTTTGCAAATCATTATCAAATTTTCGTTTATTTTTACTTTTCTCAGGATTCTCTTTTATGCTAAAAGGATAATAACGAACCCCACGTCCTATAAGCTGAACCTCGCTTGTTGTACTTGCTCCAGCTTTATTAGTTTTTGTATTTGTATCTCGTCCTGTATACAATCGAACAATATCAAAGAGATTTAAAACATCCCATCCTTCTGTAAGTCGCTGTACCGTAAAAACTGCTCTAATGTGATTATGAATATCTTCAAGACTATTCAACTGGCGGTCGATTTCTTCCGTAGTTTTTTCTTTTGTTTTTGTCCCGTCTTTAGAGTTTGTAATAATACAGTTTCGTTCTGTAAAATTTTCCCGAACATAATCAGCGAGCTTTGAATTCGTTATTTTATTTTGCTTCATAAAAGAAACTACATTTGCAAATATTTCTTTATTTGCATCATAGGCTGCCGGAATTTCTTCACCAGTTCCCAGAAAGCTTGAATAAGACTTTATAAAATCAAAATCACCCGCCTTTACGTTTTTACATAAATCTATAAAATCCTGATAATCCTGCTTTGAATCTTCTATAGTTTTGCTTCTAAAAAGAATTACAGGCTTGAAGTTTGGAATATCATGTTTTAATGCAACTGCAAAGCGATACCAGTTTAATACAAGAGCCTGAAGAATACGTTCCTTCTGATTGAGATTAGAACGAACTAGACGAATATGCTTTGTACAGCCTGCGTTTACAAATTCTTTTAAACCAAACTTTATTATGATTTTATCATCATACTTTTTTTGAACTTCTTCGCTTTCAGGAACTGTTGCAGTAAATTCCAGCAAAACATTTTTATTCTGCGAATCTAAGGATTTCTTTCCTTTTTTCAAAACATGATGACAAATGGTTGTTTCCCAGGAACGTTCAATATCTTCATCCTTTGCAGAATCATTTAATTCACCTGCAAAGGAAATGTCGTCAAATTCATCATTTTTTTTCTTTGTACTGGAATTTAAATGGTGCGCTTCATCACCTATCAAAACAAGGTTTCTTTTTTGCAAGTCAGAAAGTAAAAGGGAATTTTCACTTTCTTTATAAATATCATTATGAAGTTTCTGAATTGTTGTAAACTTAATCTGAATATCATCCTTTGAGGTGTTGAACATTTCGACTTCTTTTATATTTATTCTCTTTCCGCCGATTATGATATTTTCCTTAAAAAGATATTTGGCATGGCTTTTGTGTATAATGTTATCCTGAGTTTTACCAAGAATAGCATTCTGATTTACAAAGAAAATGAAGTTTGTAACATTGTACGTTTTGTAATAATACAAAATCATGGCTGCCATAACCAGCGTCTTACCTGAACCGGTAGCCATATTAAACATAAGGTGATTAGGCGGAAGAATCTCGCCGCTTTTAGTTTTTCCCGCTCTGCTGTTTTCATTAATCAGGAAATTTTCAATTGCAGTTTTCTGCCATTCATAAAGCGGAAATTTTAAATTGTCAGTTATGTAGTCTGGAATTTTTGGAACAGAACCAAATTTCTTGAAAGCTTCAATTTCTTCATACAGCATTTACTCACCATCCCTGATTCTGTAAAAATCTTCTGTTGCTGCAATATCGTTTTTGGTAAGTCCTGAATCCTTGTCATTACGGTCGCTTACATTTACATAAAGCTGATTTAAATCAAGCATCCGCATAAAGACTTCTTTCTGTTTTTTGAGAGGAAGTTTTTTAAACTCTTCTTCTTTAACTGTTATATTTATAAACTCATTTACACGAACATTGTAATGAAGAAAATATTTTTCACATAATGTCTTAAAAACTTTTACCAGCTGTTTTAAATCTTTACAGGCAGAAATAAGCCGCATTGCCTTTTCATTTTTTTCGGCAAGCTCCATGTAGACAAAAGAACCGCCGCCTTTCCAGTTATTTCTTTTCGAAATACCAGTTGTATCTCCATTTATAACATTTTGAAGACGAACGACGCTATCATTCTCTCCATAATCGAGTTGTTCAATACCAATGAATTGACGATTCATTTTATGAGCAACAGCTGCAGTTGTACCCGAACCTAGATGGTAATCAAGAACTATATCATTCTCAGATGTACCTATTTTTATAATTCTCTCCATCAAGGCTTCGGGTTTTTGTCCTACAAAATTTAACATCTCGCTTCGATATCTATCTGTTGAATAAATATCTATCCAAAAATCCTCAAGTTTTTTACCTTGTGCTTCTGCTTCTTCCTTAAATTTTTCATCTGTATCTGTATTTCCAAAAACTTGTCCAGAATTGTGAACTCCACTTTTATGTTTTATATATTGGATATTATATTTATTATTATCTGTTTTTGAATAATACAAAATATCATCATGTTTTCTTGGAAGAAAATTTGACGATCCTGAAGGTCCTGTATAACACCACACAATATTATTTCTAAAATTTTCACGTCCGAAAACTTCATCCATAAGAATTTTTGCATAATGTGATTCATGAAAATCAAGATGTATAAATATATTACCATCATCTGCCAATAATTCTTTTGCTATTTCTAACCTATTTCTCATGAAAACTAACCATGTAGAATGATTAAAATTATCATTATATTTAAAATCATCCTTGCCAGTGTTAAATGGCGGATCAATATATATCAGTTTAATTTTCCCTTCAAACTCTTTCTTCAAAGAATGAAGTGCAAGTAAGTTGTTTCCTTTTATAATCAGATTGTCTGTAATTGTATCTTCGCTTAATCCGCGCTTCTTGTTTAATTTAGCATCACGATTAAAATGCGTAGTTCCAGCAGGCTTTTTTTTGCTTTCATATCGTTTTACATTGCAGAAGGCTTTTGGTTCAAACAGACTATCAATTTCATCTCTGGCAAGAGTTTCGTTAAAGAAAACTTCACGCCGTTTATCTTCAGTTTTTATATAATCCTTTTTCTTTTCATCGTATTTAAAATACTTATCAATGCCGTCTTCTTTTTTTTGACCGCCTTCCAGAACACAGTCCTTAAACGGAAAGTTTAATACAACTTCATTTCTATCAATAATGGCTGAATCGCCACAATAAAGACCTATTTTCTTTCCCAGATACTGAGAATACGAATTGTTGCTGGAGGAATAATCCAGAAATTCTTTGAAATCTTTTGTTTTAAAAACAAAACAGTCTAAAACAGGATAAAAAAAAGCAGCCTTAATCTTCAAATCTCTTAATAAGGGCTCAAGCAAAAGCGGGTTTCCATTCTCCGCAGCTTCTTTTATTTTATTGTATCTTAACTCGTTTTCTTCTGTTACAAACTCTGGAATTGACTTTAACAGGTCTTCAATCTTTGAATAGAGGGCATTTGTTTTGATTGTGTTTTCTGGCATTTTGGAATCCTAAAATTTAGTCGATTTGACAGTATTTTACGATTTTTTAGTAAAATATGCCTATTTGATAATAAATATTATAGTCTATTTGTATACTTTTATCAAATTTTATAATTTGTATACAAAATAAAAATGTTTATTTCTAGCTAAGTTATTTATTCTTTTCTTATGGGATTAAGAGAAACTTTTAGACAAAACCTTATTTATTACAGAAAACAAGCCGGTCTTACTCAAGAACAACTTTCTGAAAAATGTGATTTAAATATAAACTATATAGCCTCGATGGAATGTTCTTCCTCAAGGTTCCCTAAACCGGAAACCATCGATGTCATTGCGAGCGTTCTAAATATTCGTTCAAGCGATTTGTTCGTAGAAAAAGGGTGTCCAAAAACTACAATAACATTTGATAGTGAAAAATTTAGCAGGGAAATAATTGATGAATTTTCAAAGAAATTCTTAAAAGAAATGAAAGACTTTTTTAGAGAACAAATGCATTAGTTTTTCACAGCTATTTCCCCCCCTTAATCTTCCAGAACAGTAAAGGAAATTGACTTTAGGATCCCGTCAGAACAGTTTAATTTAAATGCAGCGCAGGCTCTTCCAAAAAAAAGCCATTCGTTAAGCTTTACATCCCGGCCAAAAGCCTTTTTAACTTCTTCAACAGAAATACCAAGCTTTATATTAAGCGGATTATTTACATCTGTAAACATTTCCATTGATTTCCAGCGCATGTCTCCGTAACTGTATTCAAGCACGAACTTAAATGAACCGTATTCAAATAGATACTCGTTTCCGTTATTTTTAACGTTTTTGCCTTTTTCGTAATATGAATCAATTGCATGAGAATCATATATGTCAACCACGCTCGGTTTGCTTCCGTCAATTAAATTCCACAAAACATATCCGGCAGCTTCAGTTTTATCAACTGAATAAAGTTCACTTTTATCGACATCCGGCTTAAAATACCCGCCATAAATATAGCAGTACTCATAATCAGAGCCCGAAACTCTTACCTGATACCAGCATTCTTTTTTACCGTCAATCTCATCCAGCTCAGTTGTATAACCTGTAACTGCAAGTTTTTCACCTTTATTTACAATTCCGACAACTTGAGAATATTTTACAGAAGGTGAATTCCTTACACGGACTCTGTCTTCCAATACGGTGCCTTCATACGAAAATGCTTTTGAAAACGATACCAGAAATAAAACCAAACATAAAAATCTTTTTAAGACTTTCATCTAAAAATCCTTAATCTAAAAACATCGTGATAAACACACATCGCACAAGCCCTATTTTTTACAGCATTCACTGCAGCCGGTGACCATTACGTGCTTTTTATTGTTTTTGTAGTTAAAAAGCCGGGCGATAAGGTAGCCGTTGATCGGAATTTCTTTTTTACAGCATGGACACGCCCTTTTTATGCCTGGCTCCGGGCGCGGATAACAGTGCGGACAGCCGCTTATCGTACATCTCTGATCCGGAACATCCATCGGGCGGTAAACTTTCGAAACAAGGTTTTCCCCCTTAGCAAGAGGCGTATTGCACACAGGACAAGTCACAAAACCCGGGTTTGAATTCTGCGCTCCAGTACCATTTTTTCCAGAACCTGCCTTAGTACGCCCGTTCTGCTCTCCCCCGGACTTTTTTACAAGATTAGAAAAATATGAAAGTGCCACAATAATTATTATAATAGAAAGACCGAGAACTACATAAACCATTTTTTATTTTGCCTGTTCTTTAGGCTCTTCTTTTTTCTCTACCGGACGCTTGTCAAAATAGAAAGTAATTGTAAGACCTTTCTGCTTGATATAACCGTTCTTTGCAGTCCACTGGTCATAAGCCTTTTCCAAAGGATATTTTTTTGCAAGTTCAGCTATAAAAGCATCTAATGCAGCCTTAGAATTTTCCAGAGCCGTAATTTCAACTCTAGTTATATATTTTGTTTTCAAATCAAAACCAATTACGACCTTACTTAATGCCATTCCCTTAAAGTAGGAATTCTTAAAAATAAGTTCAGTCTTGTAAAACAAATCCGCATCATCATATTTTAATTCCCATGCATCAAGCTGTTTTTTTACTTTTTCATAAGTTGAATCTGCATTAAAAGACATTACTTCAAGATTAACAGTTCCTACAGCTCTTTTTTGATTCGGAACATTCTGTGCACTTAAATTGAATAAACTAAAAACGAAAAATAAAAACAAAGAAATCGATAATTTTCTCATACATACTCCGTAAAGAATATTGTAAGCCATAAAGGGCGATTTGGCAATTATTAATATTTATAGAAGAAAAAGAACTGAATCCGTCAGGTTTTAGAAATTCTATAATTTGAAAAGACATCTTATATTGTTATCTACCGTTAGAGAAAGTTCTTCCGGGTTTAAGCCAAGAATTTCTGCAATAAACATGTATGTATTGTCGATTAAAAGCGGAGTATTTTCCTGTCCGCGGAAAGGGACTGGCGCAAGATAGGGAGCATCTGTTTCAAGCAAAATTCTGTCTTTTGGAACATATCGCAAAAGCTGTTTCATCTGTTCCATTTTTGCTTTTTTCGTATACGTTACACTGCCGCCAAATGCAAGGTACCAGCCACGGTCAAGAAATGTCTTTGCCTCTTCAAGTCCATATGAATAACAGTGAATGATTCCATTATCGTAAGAAACATTTTTAATGCATTCAAGCGTACCTTCAAAAGCATCCCGCGAATGTACTATTACAGGCAGATTGAATTTTTTCGCAAGATTAAGCTGCATTTCAAACATTTCGGCTTCTCCGAAAAAGAGTTCTCTGTCAAAATCATTTTCACTTCTGCCGTCTGCCCCGGACGGATTCCAGTGATGGTCAAGACCACATTCTCCAACTGCACAAATCTTTTTAAAAAAATCATCAGAAGAATTTTCTGCATCTTTAATCTGGTTTTCAAGCTGAACCATTTCGTTAAATCTGTTTTTTATTGCTTCAGGAGCAGGCCAGATTCCTGCAGAAAAATAAATATAATCAAAAACTTTTTTCTGAATTTCATTTTCAAGAGAACATGCCGTTTCTTTTACAAGTTTCTGTCTATTTAAAAGATCATCACAATGAGTTCCAATATCCAGCCCGAAAAAACAGTCTCGTTCAGCAAGGGTCTTTAAAATTTTTCCTCGATTTTCTGGAGAAGCTAAACTAAAATGAAAATGTGTATCAGAAAACATCTGCACCTCCAGAAAAAAAAAGACTTTCGCAAAAGGCGAAAGTCTTTGCCGGGAACCAGAATCGAACTGGCACGGCCGTTTGAATTGCCGAGGGATTTTAAGTCCCTTGTGTCTACCTATTCCACCATCCCGGCGATATGACCATATTAGAATAAAAAAGGATAAATTTCAAGAGTATGAGAACTGGAAATATTTGATCGATTTGTCAAAATCACGACAAATAAAGCTCAATCAGTAAAGGTTAAGAAGTGAATGTACTTTATTTTACCTGGCTGTAAAGATCTGCCATTTCATCTCGCCATTCAACCGGCTTAGTCTTGTCTTCGTACTCAATTATTTTTTCAATCTTAAATTTTTTTAAGTCTCGCGGATTTTCAAAAGTTACTACTGCAAATCTTCCGTTTCCAATATATGTCATCTGCTGTCCAGGAAGCATACTTTCTTTTGACTTTAAGCTTTCAAGAACGCAGTCAAAATGCATCGGTTTTCCTTCGGCATCAGAAATCGCACTTGTAAGATCTTCAATCGGTTTACCGCATTTTGCACAGATAACAGATCTGCTTTTAAACTCGCGGATTGCAGCTTCTTTGTTCTGCAATTCCTGAATATTTTCTGAATTATTTTTCTGCCAGTTCTGCTGGCTATGCTGATTCTGAGTCTGATTCTGGTTTTGATTTTGATTCTGGCGCTGGTTCTGATTCTGCTTTGAGTGGTTGTGCCTGTTTCTCCGGTCATTTCTTCCCATCGTAATTTCTCCAAAAACCGTAAAGAAAAGTATCAGGCTATAAGTTGAATTTGCTAAAAAGATTCATTTGATCTTTCTATACAAATTCAACCCTAACTTGATAATTTTAACTCCTCAGGATTTTCAACAAGTTTTTTACTTATTACCTGAGCAATACGTTGAATTGCATTATTTAAGTAAGCTTCGTCATGAATCTTACTTCTCAATTCTATCACTTTTGGGGATAAAATTTCTACTGGTTCTTCTTCTAATGCAACATCAACACATGATGTAAGTGTTTCTACGGCAACCATTACGAGAACTCCGAAAACGCATTTTCTATATGATATACCGGAGGGAATCCGGGCATATCAATTACAACTACATCAAAACGAACAAAGCTGTTACTATATCTTCGATGTTTTATAAGAAAATATTTAGCGGTTTCTATAATTCTTTTTTGTTTTTGTAAATTTAATTCCCTGGAAAGCAGTTCCGGGCTCTTTTTAAGAAGGGTTTTTACCTCTGCAAACACAATTATATTGTCTTTTGAGGCTATAAGGTCAATTTCCCCAGACCGGGTACGAAAATTGGTTTCTACGATTTCGTACCCCTTAGAGACAAAATATTCATAAGCCCGCTTTTCGCCGGACTGACCTATCCTTTTACGGACCAGACCAAATGAACGTGAATTATCAGATTTCTTCAAGTTCTTCTAATTCTTCGAGCTCTTCAAGTTCTTCTGCACCGTCAGAATCTGCATAAGCTCCGGTCTTTGCAAAACCAGCCATTGCCTTTTCGTCAGAAAAATCAGATTCCGAAAGAACTTCCCCGGCTGTCAAAAGAAAGGGAATCTTCCACTGAGTCAGTGCATTAATATGATATTTTTTTACAGATTTTCTTTTAGCAAGAAACATGTTTTTCCCGTCGTCAAAGAATACGGGCATAGAGAAACGCATCCCCATTTTAATGGAGGCACAGTCGACCTTTTTTAATTCCATAAATAAACTCCAATCTCCAATAAAGCTGCTTTTATGAATTATTAATTACGAAAGCAAATATTTTTGCAAGAACCGGCCATACCTGTTCACTCACGCATTCACCGATTTCCTGAACACTCAAAAACTCTGTAAGTTCCGTATTCTCGACCACAGCAATATCATTTTCCTCTGCTATGTCCAGAATCTTCTGAGCCAAAAATCCTTTTTCACTTGCCACAATAAAGGGAGCCGGGGCATTTTCCGGATATTTTAAAGCAACGGCTTTTTTTATCCTGTTCATCATGCGAATCCTTTTACTAACGAAATGGCAGTTTCACCGCTGGCAAAACCGGTAATCTCGTCAAGTGGTACAGTTTCAACACCGACATTCAAAAGCATTTTTAACTGCTGTTCCAGAAGAACTCTCTGTTCAGACTGAATTTCCGGGAACCTGCAGAATTTTAAGTTCTTTATCTGCTCACCTTTAAAAAATACCACGAATTCCCATATTTTATCAAGAAGATTAAACGTAATTTTTGATTTTACTATATTCTTCTTTTTGAGATCAAATACAACTCTAAAAACCCCGTCTCCCCTTACAGGACCGCTTTCCTTCTCAAAACCAAAATCAAAAGGAATTACAACAAAGTGATTTTCCTCTCTGGAATTTCTGTGGTTAAAAAGTGTAAGAAAATCACAGTCTCCGTTTTCAGCTTTGAGTTGCCCCTGCTGTCCAAAAATTCCTAGAAAAAAATTCCTTATTTCTTCTTCTATCTGCTTTTCATCGATTTCTGTTTTTCCGTTTTCTTTTTTTTCTATACTGAATTTTTTAAATCCCAATTTCTCTTTTAAAAATCCTTCGAGAACTTTCCGGATATTTTCTGGCTCAGGTTCAATTCCCTTCTCAATTAAAATAAGTGCAGCTTCTGCTGCTTCATCTTCCTGGCCTTCAAAACTTAAAGCTGCATTCCGTGCACGGTTTATTTTTTCTAAATTAAATTTTGCACCAAGATTTACAAGAGTCTGAATAAGCATTTTAGAAATGCCGTCTGCCGGAAGACCAAGACTCATAATCATCTGAGAAAGCTCCGGACTCATAGAATTAAACTGGTGTATGATGTTTTGATTATTTGATTGCTGTTGATTGAGTGAAATGTTTGATTTAATTAAATTCAACTTACCGTCTGCAAAAGAAATTTTTGCCATAAATGTCATTCCGGGTTTTAGTGCTTCCTTTGATGAAACAGAAAAACGTCCGCCTGCAAACGAAGTTATATAAGTATTGTTTCCTGTCTGTTTTAATACACGAACTAAAACAGAACTGCCCTCCTTTAAGAGATTTGCATACTCTTTAGGAAGGGCAGTCAGAGAATGTACATATACGGACTGTGTATTGTTCATTCTAAAATTGTATCTGCAATTTAATAAGTTAGCAACTTATTTTGCTTCTTCTGCAGGAGCTGTATTTGCAGCAGCTTCTTTAGCCTTTGCTGCTTCCTGTGCTGCTGTATTACGAGCCTGCATAGCTGCTTCTGCTGCTGCACCAAGAAGTTCTTTAACTTTTGCACCCTTACCAATCTTTTCACGGATATAGTAGAGTTTAGCACGACGAACTTTACCAGGGCGAACAACGTCTACTTTTACGATTCTTGGTGAGTTGTATGGGAATACACGTTCTACACCAACACCAAAAGAATTTTTTCTTACAGTAAATGTTCTTCTTGCACCTTCGTTTTTCATTGCAATAACGAGGCCTTCAAATTTCTGGATACGTTCTGTTTTTCCTTCAACGATTTTAAAGTTTACACAAACTGTATCACCAATATTGAATGGCTGTGCTCCAGCACGTTTCTGCTGTTCTTCAATTGTTTTAATAAGATCCATTATAGTCTCCAGTAACAAGATAAAAGTTACTTTGTTTTTCGCTTTCTCTTTTTAAGGTTTGCTTTTACGCTTACCTGATTTGTTATTTCCTCAATCATTTTTTCGGCTTCTGAAGTGAGCTGTCCTTTTATTCTCGCCTGCATTATAAGGTCTGGCCTGTTTGCAAGTGTTTTTTCAAGGCGCTTTTTCAGCCGCCACTTCCGGATTTTTTCGTGGTTGCCGGATAATAAAACATCCGGAACTTCCATGCCCTTATACACTGGTGGACGCGTGTACTGCGGGTACTCCAAAAGTCCGTCGCTGTAACTTTCTTCATCGAGCGATTCAGAACTTATTACTCCGTCAATCAAACGATACACTGTATCAATGATTACCGTTGCACTAACTTCTCCGCTTGACATTACATAGTCTCCGATAGAAATCTCTTCGTCGACATAGTAATCAATAATTCTCTGGTCGATACCTTCGTATCTGCCGCAGATTATTACAAGTTCATCTTTGCGACTAAGTTCTAACGCCTTACTCTGTGTAAACTGCTTTCCGCCAGGTGTTACATAAATAACATGCTTGCGGTTTGCCTTTACGCTTTCAAGCGCCCGTCCCAGAGGCTCAGGTCCCATTAACTGTCCTGCTCCTCCTCCGTATGGACTGTCATCACATGTTTTGTGCTTATCAGTTGCAAAATCCCTGATATTCACTAAATCGTAGGCAATAATTCCCTTTTCTACCGCCTTGGCCATGATTGAGTTTTCAAAAAAAGCCTGTGGTATCTGAGGAAATAAGGTCAGCACTGTAAATTTCATGGAATTACTCCAGAATCCAGAGGTGCATCAGCTGTATTGTTCGGGCTTCTATATCAACTTTACCAATGTGCTCTTTATTGAGCGGAACTAAAACTCTTCTGGATTTTCCTGAAGAAGTTTTTTTGATATTGTCTGCCAGAATATTGCAACTCTCGGAAAGGGAAATCTCTAAGAGATCACCTGCTCCGCCTTCCAATACGTCTGTGATTGTACCTATTTCATATAGTCCGGGTTTTTCTCCGGCCAATCCATCTTTGCTCTCATAAACGAGAGTACATTTTAAAAGATCTGCAATATACCATTCATCTTTTGATAAAGGCTTTGCAAACTTTCGAGGAACTCTTATATCCCATCCGTTAAGCTGTTTTGCTTCTTCCGGGGAATTAATGCCCTCAAGTTTCATATACAAGGTCTGATTTGCCGGTTCAGCACTTTCTACTCTGAAAGTCTTTACCTGTTCACCATGCCTCAAAGTAACTTCTTTTAATGTTTCAATATGTTCGTAAAATCCAGAAGCACTCTCTACTTTAAATTGTCCGGTAAGACCATGTGTCCCACGAACAAAACCCACTGTTAACTGATCATCAAAATTAACATCTGCTGCCATTAGTACGACTAGTCCAAAATTTCCAGGCTATAATGTTTTCCGTCCTTGCTGCCAGATGCACTTAATACTGTGCGCAAAGCTTTAGCAATACGACCGTACTTGCCTATTACCTTTCCAATATCACCTTCAGCTACTCTAAGCTCCAGTACAGGACCTTTTTCACCTTCGGTTTCATTTACAGAAACTGCTGCAGGATCATCGACCAAAGATTTTGCAATGTATTCAATCAGGTCTTTTTCCATGTTACAAGCTCCTATAAATTACTTAGACTGACCGTTTTTTGCCAAGCCACTTCTGTTCATCAACTTAGCAACGATAGCTGTAGGCTGAGCCCCAACTCCAATCCAGTACTTAACGCGATCTGCTTTAAAAGCAACCTGGGCATCTTCTTTAGCAATTGGCTGATAAGTTCCAAGTTCTTCGATACAGCGACCATCGCGTGGTTTGCGTTCATCCATTACTACGATACGGTAGCACGGACGCTTTGCAGCACCAAATCTCTTAAGTCTGATTTTGACCACTTTTTACCTCCAATAGAACTCGTGCCGAACGGGGCCAAGTCCTAATATGCATAATACGACACTATATAGTGTGAAATGCCATTATAAAGAAATATGTGCGATTGGTCAACGAGCACACACTAAATTCAGTTGAATTCCTTAAATAAATTCACTATATTATAGTCATCCAGTGATGTCGTTTTTTCCGGTATCTCTGGATTCTTAAAACAGACTGACTGCAAAGTTTTTTCTGAGCAGGAGGAAATTATGAACTTATCTGAACACGACAAACGTATAGGTATTGTCGGCATCGTCATCACAGATGTTGAATGTGTTTCTCAGATCAACGCAATTCTTCATGAATATGTGGGACTCATTGTCGGCAGAATGGGAATTCCGTACAAAGAAAAAAACATCAGTGTCATTTCTCTTATCGTAGACGGCTCAAATGATGACATAAGTGCGCTTACCGGAAAACTCGGACGCGTAAAAGGTGCGTCTGTAAAATCCATGGTAACAAAACAGTAATTGTTTTTACAGGCTGAATATGAGTAAAACTTTTTTTTCTACTATAAAAAGTATATCGGACTCTGGAAAAAACAATATTGCAAAGGATTATGTTCCGGCATGCAAACTTATTTTTTCAAGCCCTGCTTCTCTTTCTTATAACTCTCCGGGAGCTTTAGGCTTTGGTGTAAAAAGAGCAGGCCTTGTAATTCCAGAAAGCGTGATGCTGCTTGTAGCGCCTGCATGCTGCGGAAGAAACTCTACAATATTAAGTGCAGAAGAAGGATATTCTTCAAGAATGTTCTATCTTCAGATGTCAGAAGGAGATTTAGTTTCCGGTTTTCATCTTAAAAAGATTTCTGACTGCATCGACAATATTATTTTAAAGGTAAATCCAAAGGTAATTACAATCTGCATTACATGTGTTGATGCACTTTTAGGAACAGATTTAGAAAGTATATGCAACCGTCTTACTGCAGAAAAAGGTGTTTATATAGTTCCGACATATATGTATGCACTTACACGCGAAGGAAGAAAACCTCCGATGACTGCAATACGCTCTGCAATTTATTCACTTTTAAAAAAAGATAAAATAGAAAACACAACTGTAAACATATTGGGATTTTTCAGTCCGCTTGATAAATCATGCGAATTGTTTTCTCTTTTAAAATCTGCAGGAATAAAAAAAATAAATCAGGTTTCTGAATGCAGGACATTCGAAGAATACCGCGAAATGGGAAATGCAAATTTTAATCTTGTATTAAATCCCGAAACCAGATACGCCGCAGATGAACTGATGAAAAAACTGCGCACTCCATATATAGAACTTACAAGGCTTTACGATACACAAAAAATTTTAAAACAGTATAACCTTTTTGCTTCTTCAATCGGAGTAACTTTTGACCAGTCAATTTTAAAAACAGGCTTTGACGAAGCAGAAAAAGCCGTAAATGATTTTAAAGACAGACACCCTGATGCAAGCTTTGCTGTAGGACAGATGCTTAATGCAAATCCTTTTGAACTTTCTCTCTTTTTAGCTCTCAGAGGTTTTAAAGTTCCATATATTTTTGCCTGCCCTACAGAAGATGACTTTTCTTATATCGACAGGCTTGCTGCAATAAGTCCTGATACAAAGGTTTATTCAAACATTTCTCCTGCAATGGCAGATTTTTCTTTTGATGAGCTTACAGAAAAAGTTGATGTTGCAATCGGTAAGGATGTTGAATTTTATTTTTCTGACTCCGCTTTTATTGCGTGGAACGAAGAAGAAATCCCGTTTGGTTTTTACGGCGTAAAAAAGCTTTTTGATAATTTAGAAAATGCGCTTAAAGAAAAAAATACAAAAAAAGATTTTTCAATTTCTGATTATGAAAAACGAAGCACGTTAAAGGATTTTAATGCCAAAAACCGCGGCGTCCTTTGTGATTCTGATACCGGCAACCGGGGCACATGCAGATTGCCGCAGAGTGATTTACACAATACACAGCACTCGCTCAAAGAAGTAGACGGCTTTTTATCAAGCCTCTCGCCTTTCGCACCGGACCAGTCAGGAGCCGCCTCTGTTTTATACGAATACGAAGGCTTAAACATTATCTGTGACGCCGGCGGCTGCGCAGGAAATGTAAGCGGCTTTGACGAACCGCGCTTTGGAAAAATCAAATCTTACATGTATTCTGCCGGCTTACGTGACATGGACGCAATAATGGGTCAGGACGAAGTTCTCTTTAATAAAATAAAGGACGCCGCTTTAAGCTGTGACGGAAAATTCATTGCTTTAATCGGAACTCCTGTCCCGAACGTAATCGGAACTGACTTTAACGCCTATAAAAAAATGGCCGCAAAAAGCTTTGAAGTTCCATTTATATTTACACAGACTACAGGAATGAATAACTATGACAGCGGCGAAGAAAGGGCCTACACTGCCCTTCTTGAAGAGTTCTGCTTTAGCAAAGCCTCTGCCGGCACTACAGGCGAAAACAAAGATAACATTGCAGACTTAAAAATAATCGGTGTCTGGGGCGCAGGTCCTCTGGATATTTTAAGAGCGGACACTGCTTCAAAAATCAAAGAAATCATTAAGAAAAAATACAGCGCAGATAAAGTTATAGTTTACGGTTACAAAGATAAAGATGTATTTACAGATTTTAAAAATGCTTCATGCCTTACTCAAAGCATAGTTCTTTCTCCATCCGGCTTAAAGCCTGCAGAGCTTTTAAAAGAAAAATTTAATATAGAATATAAAATCGATTTTGACATTTTATTTGACGAAGAATTATTCGAAGAAGGTTTTGAAAATCTTAAAAATACTAAAAACATTTTAATCGTTCACCAGCAGGTAATGGCAGAATCACTTAAGCAAAAGCTTTTAAAATCTGTTCCGCAGACAAAAATAGATACAGCAACCTTCTTTATGACAGATTCAAAAATCTCTTCTCAGACAATAAGTTTAAAAGAAGAATATGATTTTTCAAAGCTGCTTTTAGAAAATAATTACGATGTGATAATTGCAGATCCGCTTTTTATGAGAATAATTTCTTCTATAAAACTAGGCTGCAGACCAAAGTTTTTCTCTCTCCCTCATTATGCAGTTTCGGGACAGCTTTACGAACCTGAGCTCAGGGATAAAAAATTCAAGCTTAACCAGATTAACGCGGAGGATTTATGAAAGAGTGTCATTTAATCCGCGTTTACGGAATTGTCCAGGGTGTAGGCTTCAGGCCGTTTATCTCAAGAATTGCATCTTCTGTCGGCGCATGCGGAAGTGTCTGCAATAAAGGTCCTTATGTCGAAATCTACATTGAACAGGATAAAGAAAAAATAGATCTCTTTCTCGAAAAATTAAAAAACGATTCTCCTGAGCGTTCAGTAATTTTAAAAATTCAGGATTCAAAAACAGAGCTTAAAAATTTTTCAGATTTTAAAATCATCGAAAGCCAGAAGGTAAAAGGCGATATTTTTGTTTCACCCGACATTGCAATATGTGATAAATGCAAAAAAGAGCTTCTTGATAAAAACGACAGAAGATATTTACATCCGTTTATAAACTGCACTGCATGCGGACCACGCCTTACGATTTTAAATTCCATGCCTTATGACAGAGTAAGAACAAGCATGAAGGATTTTCCTATGTGTCCTGACTGCGAATATGAATACACTCACGAAGAAACACGCCGCTATCATGCACAGCCTGTCTGCTGCAACAGATGCGGACCTGAGCTTTACATAATCGATAAGGACGGAAGGAAAACCGTAACAGGAAGTGATGCAATTTCATATTCAAGAAAATTAATTTCAGAAGGAAAGATAATTGCAATAAAAGGAATCGGTGGCTTTCATCTTTGCTGTGATGCAACCGATGAAAATGCAGTTAAACGGCTTCGCGAGCTTAAACACAGGCCACAAAAGCCTTTTGCTGTCATGGCAAAAAACATTTACTGTGTTAAAGCCCAGTGCACCCTTTCTCCTGAACAGGAAGCAGTTCTCGACAGTCCTCAAAAACCGATTTTACTTTTAAATAAAAAAAGCGGGTGTACTTTAGCGCCTTCTGTTGCACCGGATAATCCCAATGTCGGAATCATGATTCCGTATGCGCCGGTTCAGATTCTGCTGTTTGATTACCCTGATGGGCTTTCGCTTTCTAATTATTTTGTAATGACAAGTGCAAACCCAAGCGGCGCTCCAATCTGTCACAATGACGAAGAAGCATGTGCATATCTTCTTTCTATGTGCGATGCAATTCTTTCGAACAACAGAAACATACGAATGCGTGCAGACGATTCTGTCATGAACTTTTACAATAACAGGCCATACATGATCCGCCGTTCACGCGGTTATTCTCCCCTTCCTTTTATTTTTTCTTCCCATGCTGAACAGAACTCAAATGACAGCTCAGATTTAAAATCAGAACGCTCAAAAAACATTCTTGCAATCGGCGGGGAGCTTAAAAACACATTCTGCATATCTCAAAATGATTTATTTTATACTTCACCTTATATCGGAGACCTTGCAGACATAAGAAGCGTTGAAACATTAAAAGATGAAATAGAGCTTTTTTCTGAGCTTTTAGAAATAAAACCTGATGCCATCGTCTGCGATTTACATCCAAAATACAATTCAACAATACTTGCAGAAGAGCTTTCTTCAAAATTTAACATTCCGCTTTATAAAGTTCAGCATCATTTTTCTCATGTAGTATCGTGCATGGCAGAAAACTCATATTCTGATAAAGTAATCGGAGTTTCATTTGACGGAACGGGCTTTGGAACAGACGGCACAATCTGGGGCGGTGAAATTCTTTTATGCAGCACAAAGGATTTTGAACGCCTTGGTTCTGTTGAACCGTTCTTCCAGGCAGGCGGAGACTTTTCTTCTAAAGAAGGCTGGAGGATTGCATGTTCAATTTTATCGGACAATGCAGAAAAATATTCAAAGCTAAATCTGTGTTCTGAGCAGGAATTTAATGTAATAAAAACACTTAAAGAAAAGAAAATAAACGGCGTTACTTCTACAAGCGCAGGAAGAATTTTTGATGCAGCATCTGCAATCCTTGGAATAAGAAAAGCTTCTACTTACGAAGGAGAAGCTTCATGCTGTCTTGAATTTGAAGCAGAAAAACTTTTTGATGATGAACAAAATATTTCAAGTGAGAATTTAAAATTAATCGAAAGCCTTTACGATGAGTTTAAATCCAAAGCCGGATCTTCTTTTGTTCAGCTTAAAGAAAACTTTTTTACACTCAAAACAGATTTATTAATACACTTTATCGCAGATAAAAAGCTTGAAGGATTTGATTCAAAAATTCTTTCATATTTATTCCATAAAATTTTTGCAAAAATGATTTGTCAATCGTGCAAAATTGCAAAGGATAAAACAGGAATTAACACGGTTGCACTTACAGGAGGAGTCATGCAGAATACACTTCTTCTTAAACTTACAGAAAAAGAACTTAAAGAAAATAATTTTAATATTTTAATTCATTCTATGATACCGGCAAACGACGGAGGCATCTGTCTTGGTCAGGCCGTTATCGGGAGGTCATTATGTGTGTAGGATTGGCAGCAAAAGTAAAGAAAGTCGAAGGCGGAATGGCTGTAATTGACGCTTCGGGCGCTACAAGAAGCGTAAGTGCAGAGCTCGTAGAAAATCTCGAACCGGGTGATTACGTAATGGTTCACGCAGGAATTGCAATTGCAAAAATTGACAAACCGGAAGAAGAAAACTAAAGGAATAAGTCATGAAAGATATTAAAGAATTAACCTCTTACATTCAGAATTATTCTGGAGCTCAGATTAAAATTATGGAAGTATGCGGAACTCATACTCACGAAATTTTTAAACAGGGAATAAGAAACATTCTTCCATCTAACATAACTTTAATTTCAGGACCAGGCTGTCCTGTCTGCGTTACACCAAACAGCTTCATAGACGAAGCAATCGCTCTTGCGCTTGAAAACAACTGCACGATTACAACTTTCGGAGATTTAGTAAGAGTTCCAGGAAGCGAAATGAGTCTTGCAGGAGCACGTTCAAAAGGTGCAAAGATAAATGTTGTTTATTCACCTCTTGATGCAGAAATTTATGCAGAAGAACATCCGGAAGAACAGGTTGTTTTTCTTTCTGTAGGTTTTGAAACAACAGTTCCTGCAAATGCATTGAGTGTTGTTCACGCATACAACAAGGGGCTTAAAAATTATTCAATTTTAACTGCAAACAAAACAATGGATAATGCATATTCAGTTTTAAAAGATTCTGCAGATGCATTTTTATATCCGGGACATGTAAGTGTAATTACAGGAACTTCACTTTACGAAAAGCTTAAAGGTCAGGGCATTTCCGGAGTTGTGTGCGGCTTTACAAGTCAGGAAATTTTAACTGCAATTGCAACGATTATCGAAAACCTGGAAAAAGGAAAACCTTTCGCACTAAACTGCTACCCTTCTGTCGTAAAACCAGAAGGAAATCCTGCGGCACTAAAAATAATTAAAGACACAATGAAAAGCTGCGATGCAGAATGGCGCGGGCTTGGAATAATAAAAGATTCAGGGCTTGAATTAAATGACATGTATGCACAATACGATGCAAGAAAAAAATTTAATTTAAGGAAAATCGAAGGCAAACAGAATCCTGCATGCCGCTGTGGAGAAATCCTTCAGGGAAAATGCAGGCCGGATGAATGTCCGTGCTTTGGAAAAAACTGCACGCCAGAACATCCTATTGGAGCATGCATGGTTTCTGGAGAAGGCTCATGCAGCGCATTCTATAAATATAACATTTTGTAAATTCAATTTTAAAAACTATATGGAGAATTATTATGGATGAATTTATTACTTTAGCACACGGAGCCGGCGGAAGACAGACTTCTGATTTAATCGGCGGGCTGTTTAAAAAATATTTTGCAAATGAAAACTTAACCGAAGATGATGCTGCGGTTGTAAAATTTCCGCCAGCAGATTTTAATAACGGTGACAGTGCAGCACAGGGTAATGCAGATCTCGTAATGACAACAGACGGCTTTATAGTTTCTCCCCAGGAGTTTAACGGCGGCAACATCGGAAAGCTTTCTATCTGCGGAACTGTAAACGACCTTGCATGCATGGGAGCAAAGCCTCTTTACCTTACATGCGCATTCGTAATCGAAGAAGGCTTTCCATTTTCCAAGCTCGAAAAAATCGCAGAAGCAATGGGAAAAACAGCAAAAGAAGCCGGCGTTCAGATTATTGCAGGCGATACAAAGGTTACAGGTAAAGGCCAGGTCGACGGAATCTTCATAACAACAACAGGTGTAGGCTTAAGACTCAATGGAGTAAAAACAGGCGGTTCACTTGCAAAACCAGGAGATGCAGTTATCGTAACAGGAAACATCGGTCAGCACGGATGCTGCATTTTAATTGAACGCAACGAATTTGGAATTAACGCAGATGTAAAAAGCGACTGCGCTCCATTGTGCAACAGCGTCTTAGGACTTTTAAACGACACAAAGGATGTTCACGTTATAAGAGATGCAACACGCGGCGGTGTCGGAACAGTACTCTACGAAATTGCAGAACAGAGTAAAACCGGCATCAAGCTTTTTCAGGACAAAGTTCCAGTAAGCCCTGAAGTTAAAGGAGTCTGCGGAATGCTCGGACTTGAACCTCTTTATCTTGCATGCGAAGGCCGTCTTGTTATTTTTGCACCAAAAGAAAACGCAGAAAATATTTTAGCTTCACTTAAAAAACAGAAATACACAGAAGATTCATGCATCATTGGAGAAGTAGTTTCAGAAAACCCTGGACGCGTAATCGTAGAAACAGAAATCGGAAGTAAAACAATGCTTCCACCTCCGGGCGGCGAGCTTCTTCCCAGAATCTGCTAGTTAATGCACGCACAATAAAACAAAATGACCTTTATCGGCCGACATTACAGAAGATAATTTTACAGGAGACTTTAATGTTAAAAATTGCAGTATATGGAAAAGGCGGAATCGGGAAATCAACAACCGTTTCAAACATGTCACGCGCCCTCGCTTCTCAGGGATATAAAGTTCTTCAGATTGGGTGCGACCCTAAAGCAGATTCAACTGCCAATCTCACAGGCGGAAAAAGAATCGAAACAATTCTTGATTTAATCAGAAGAAAAAATCAGAATATATCATTAGATGAAATGATAACCGTAGGCGATGGCGGGGTTCTGTGTGTAGAAGCCGGAGGCCCTACCCCGGGTCTTGGCTGTGCAGGACGCGGAATCATAAACGCCCTCGAGCTTCTTGAAGAAAAAAAAGCATATGAAGTTTATAAACCGGATGTAGTTTTTTATGACGTACTCGGTGATGTTGTATGCGGCGGCTTTTCGATGCCGATGAGAGACGGCTATGCAGATAAAGTATTTGTCGTAACAAGCGGAGAAGCAATGGCAATTTATGCTGCAATGAACATCGCTCTTGCAATCGAAAATTTTAAAGACCGCGGTTATGCGACACTCGGCGGAATAATTTTAAACCGGAGAAATGTTCCCGAGGAAGATGCAAAAATTTTAAAGCTTTCAGAAGACACCGGAGCCCCTGTTGTAGGAAAGCTTACATTCAGTCAGACTGTCCGCGAAGCAGAAGCACTTCACAAAACTGTTATCGAAGCATTCCCGGAAAGCGACATGGCAAAAGAATACATTGAACTTTCAAAAGCAGTTCTTGAGCATACAAAAAAATGAACGGAATAATCATAAAGGCAAAAGACCTTGATAAAAACGAAGTTTTCTCAGGTGGAGTTGAATATTCATCTCCTGCACGCGGAAAGTGGACTATTGCACATCTTTCGATGTTAATTCCACATTCGCATCAGATTTACATCGGAGCAATCTGCTGTCTTCGCGGGGTTGCACTTTCTGCCGCAGAGTTTAACGGACTTGACCGTTACTCGATGATTCACATTAAAGACTTTGACATGGTAGATACAAGCATGGAAGGCTTTGTAATCGACGGTGTTACAGATATTTTAAATCACCTTAAAAGCATTCCACCATGTGTACTTCTTTACACAACATGCATCCACCATTTTGTTGCATGCGACATGAATCTTGTCTTCAGGACATTAAGAGAGCGCTTTCCAAGAGTTGATTTTGTCGACTGCTACATGACTCCGACAATGCGTAAAAAAACTGCACCGGATGATCTTATGCGAAGCCAGCTTTATGCAGCTCTTGAACAGAAAGAAAAAAAACCAAAACAGATTAACATAATCGGAAACTGTTACGCAAAATCCCACGACTCAGAGCTTTACACTCTTTTAGAAAAAAACGGTTACACGATAAAAGACATCTGCACATGTAAAACTTATTCAGAATATAAATCGATGGCAGAAAGCTTCTGCAATATTTACATGCTCCCGCAGGCAGCTCTTGCAGCGGCAAAACTCAAATCGCGTTTAAACCAGAATTTTATTTATCTTCCTCAGGTTTATACCTTTGATAAAATTGAACAGAACCTAACCCTTCTTTCTTCTTCATTAAACCTTACTCAATCGATTGACACAGAAGTTTTAAAGCAGAATACAAAGACTAAAATTGAACAGACTAAAAAAATAATCGGAAGCACGCCGATTGCAATAGATTATACTGCAACAAATAGACATGTAAACCTTGCACGCTTTTTACTTGAAAACAATTTCAATGTATTCAGAATCTATACAGATGTAATTCATCCGGAAGAAAACGACGACCTTGAATGGATAAAAAAGAATTTCCCGGATACAGAATTTTCTCCGACAATCGATTACCGCTGCCGTTTTGTAAATTCGCTTTCTAAGAAAAGCAGTGATAAAAAAATTGCGATCGGCCAGAAAGCAGCATATTTTTTAAACACAGAACATTTTGTAAATCTTATAGAAGATTCAGAGCTGTCAGGCTTTGACGGAATCTGCAGACTCTGCGGTTTACTTATCGATGCATACAATAATAAAAAAGACATGCGGAACTTAATTCAGGTTAAGGCATGGGGATGTGAAGGATGAAAAGAGTTTCTTACAGACTTTCGTCTTATTCATCAGATTTATTTGGAGTAGCCTCTGCGTTATTTGAACTGGGAGGACTTACTGTAATCCATGATGCTTCCGGGTGCAATTCAACTTATACAACACACGATGAACCGCGCTGGTATGACATGGACTCGATGGTTTATATTTCTGCCCTCACAGAAAGCGATGCTGTAATGGGAAACGACAGAAAACTCATTGAAGATATCATAAAAACCGCAGAAGAATCAAAACCAAAATTTATCGCCATAACCTCAAGTCCTCTTCCTATGATAATGGGAACAGACTTTAAAGGAATCGCACGCATAATTCAAAAGCACACTAGAATAGAAACCATGGGCTTTAACACAAACGGCATGAACACATACGATGTCGGAATTGCAGAAAGCCTTTCAGAGCTTGCACTCCGCTTCTGCAAAAAAGATGCACAATCCGGTACGGCCGCAACTGCAAAAACCGGCACAACATCCGACCCCGCACGAAAAACCGGCGCAAAAAAAATAAATCTTCTCGGTCTTACACCGCTTGATTTTTCTATCAATGGGAACGCTGAAGAATTAAAAAAATATTACGAAAGCATCGGATACAAAGTCCTTTCCACATGGGCAATGGGGAACACACTTGAAGAACTCATTTACGGAGCAAAAAACGCAGATTTAAATATTGCCGTCACCACAGCGGGAATTAAAATTGCAGAAACACTAAAAGAAATTTACGGAACACCTTATATTGCAGAATGCCCGGTCGGAAAAGATTTCCATAAATCAAAAACGCTTTCTAAAACCGGCACTCGTTCAGAAAAAATTGTCATAATCGGAGAAGGAATAATTTCACTCGGACTAAAAAAATGTCTTTTAAATGAATTCAATTTTAAAGACGTAATAATAATCTCTCCCCTTAAACTTTCTTCTTTATTCCTTTCGAAAGAGGAGTTTCTACAGAAAAATGAGCTTATTTTAAATCAGAACTTTTTTACGACAGATGAGGAAGAAGATATTGAACAAATAGTACAGAATGCTGATATAATAATAGCAGATCCGCTTTATGAAAGAATTATTTCGTATGGCAAATCGTGTGACAAAAACAGCACATGTGCTCAGAAAAAGTTTATCCCGTTTGCACACGAAGCCTATTCAGGAAGAATATTTCATAAAACGCTTCCAGTTTTTATCGCAGGGCATGCGACAGAGTGGCTTAAAAAATTCTTTTAAAGAATTAAGGGGGAAAGTCTATGTTAAAAAATCAGGAATGGTTCGAAAGCGAAGAGTTCTGGAAAAACTACGGCCCGATAATGTTTGACGCAAGCCATTGGGCAGAAGCACCCGGCATTGCAGAAGCTGTATGCAAAATCGCAGGACTTAAAAAAGGCAACACAGTTTTAGATGCCGGATGCGGACCAGGAAGAATTGCAGTAGAACTTGCACTTAAAGGTTTAAAAGTTACAGGTGTAGATTTAATTCAGGCTGAACTGGATGCAGCAAAAGAAACTGCTGACGATGAAAAAGTAAAACTTAATCTCATCAAAGCCGATTTACGGAATTTTACAACCGATAAAAAATTTGACTGCGCAGTAAATCTTTACACAAGCTTCGGCTACTGCGAATCAATCGAAGACGACTTAAAGATTTTAAAACATATTTCGGATGCAGTAAAAGACGACGGATTTTTCATCCTCGAATGCACAAGCCGTGAAACGGCCGTAAAATATTTTACAGAAGGCGAATGGTTTGAACGCGCAGGAAAAACTGTTTTAACAGAATTCAGCGTAGAAGGTGCATGGGAAGGCCTTCGCTCAAAATGGATTTTAATCGACAACACAACAGGAAGAAGAATCGAGCACGAATTTGTTCAGAGACTGTATTCTGCAATTGAACTTAAGCGAATGCTTCTTGCCTGCGGTTTTAAATCTGCAGAAGTTTACGGCGACTTTAATTTTGCGCCTTACAATCAGAACGCTGTAACAATGGTTATTGTCGCTAGAAAGTAAACTATTTTAACATTATAGCAGTAAGCATATGCGTTTTCTTAAGCCCTGTCCTTCTGTATGAACAGAGTTTTTCATCTTCTATCGTACATCTGTTTACTGTATATATATTTTCTTCTTTAACTCCGGCTTTTAAAAGCGTAATCTCAATTGCCTTATTTAAATCAAGAAGATATTTTTTATCATCCAAAGGTTTCGGTAAAAAGATTTTTGAAATTTCATTTTCAAATTCAGCTTTAAATTCTTCTATTAATTCACTTCCGACTTCGTAGCAGTTTTTACAGGCACATGGCCCTATTACAGCAATTAAATCTTCTGGCTTTGAATTAAACTGTGCACTAAATTTTCCGACAGTCTTTTTGCAGATTGCAAGAGCAGTTCCGCGCCAGCCGCTGTGAACCATGGCAATGGCTTTTTTAACAGGATCCAAAAAATAAACCGGAACACAGTCCGCTTCAAACGAACACAAAAGAAGCTCCTTCCGGTCTGTAATTATTCCGTCATAATTTTTTTCACGGGTACTCTCCAGTATCCCCTCCCCTGAATTTTCCTTTGACATCACGCGGACATTATTTGTATGAGTCTGGTCTGTCGTGCATATATCATTAATTTTAATTCCGAGAAGAGAAGAAAGCTTTTCGTAATTTTCTTTCCAGGGTTCGTTCCCGTATTTCCACGCAGTTTCAGAATTTTCTGTATAGACAGTTTTAACGAGGCCTGTTTTATCAAGAACATCGACAGACCAGTATTTTATTTCTTTATCATTATAAGTTGAATCTGTAAAAATCATTTAATCTACTTCGTCAGCAATAATTTTAATTCCGTCTCTTCCTCTGTTCTTTACATCATACAATGCTTTATCGGCTTTATCCATTGCAACAGTCAGGTCATCAATATTAGTTACAAATCCACCGATACTGCATGTTGAACTATATTCTTTACCATAAGAAATTCTTCCGATTTCAGCCGCAATCAAATCTGCCTTTTTCTTAGCAAGAGAAATATCAGAAATATTCTTTAACATAAGAAGAAATTCATCACCACCAAATCTTACAGCTATATCGCCGACTCTGCAGTTTGATTTAATTACTGAACCGACTTTAGTTAAAATATCATCACCTTCAAGATGACCAAAATTATCATTTATATATTTAAATTTATCAAGATCAATAAACAGAAGAACATAATAAGATTTAACATCCTTTGCACTAAGATACTTCTGCATAATTTCAGTTCCGGAAATCTTATTATAAATGCCGGTAAGTTTATCAAACTGGCTTTCATACATCAGGGTTTCTGCTTCCTCTTTTACAGATTCGAGTTCCTGAATATGTTCATCTCTGATTTTTTCTTCAATCATTCTTTCACGGAGCTTTTCGTCAATATTTGCAATTCCAATTACAACAGAATGAATTACACCATCCTTTCCACCAATCTTAACTATTTTTGCTTCGTGATATTCATATCCCCTATCTGTTGTAATTTTAAATTTCTTAGTTACATATACACGATCTTTAAGAATATTCATCAAATTTATCTCTGAACAGAAATCTGACATTTCAAGTTTTTCATCTTCATCAGTAATCGAAGCATTTATATATTTTGTATATGCGTCTGCATACTTAACCTTACGATTAAGGTTATTTCCATAAAGCTTTCTGATATGATCATCAACACGATAAGGCGTAAGAATATCCGTTCTGACATCAATATGAAATACTGAATCATATTCAACCGCAAGAGCTTCTATCACAGCCCCACTTGTAACTTTTTCTTTTTCAATTCTCATCTGACGCAAAAGTTCACTGTAAATATAGAACGAAATTGTCTTAGCAATCGTTGTATCACGAAGGAATTCTTTTGAATTTTCAATATCAAGCAATCCGATTATCTGACCTTCTGCCATAATTGGAATTATCTGGATATTTTTAACGCTGTTTTTTTCTATGAATAACTTTATAAATGAACTTTTGATTGTAGCCTTGTCGTTTACGTTAAGATAAAATTCTCCTTCTCTGTAGCAGGTATCAAGAAGCTTAATTACAACCGAAGCCGGAATCGATTCAATTTCATAAATCAAAGAATTACAGTTCTGAGTATGCCATTCATATTTTACACACAAACCGGTCCTGTCTTCACTTAACTCAAGAAGCATAGTCCTGTCTGCTACATAATAATTTGCAAGAAGTCCGATTAAAGTCTGAATAGTTTCTTCTGGAATTGAATTTCTATAAAGAACACTTGAACACGCTTCAAGGATATCTTTCTGCTGATGCTTAAGCATTTCTCTCGTAAATCTTTCTCTATCTTTAACAACTTCAAAAATAAAAACAGTAAAACACGAAAGCATATATCCGACTGAGTAATAAGGAATATTCGGATACAAAAGCTGAAGATAACCTGCAACAATCGGAATTACACAGAATAAAACTACTGAATAACTTAAATCCCTCTTTTCTCTTTTAGCTTTTAAATAAGCATAAAGAGCAACAAGAAATGCCATAAAGAAATAAATATAATGAATTATATAAAGAGCACGCACATAAGATTCGATTCCACGTTTATAACTTCCATCAGCTCCAACATAAAACACAACGCCTGATGAAAAATTATAAACCAAAATTCCAATTTCAAATAACAGTGGGAAAGATGCAATTACAAAAATTAATTTTCTATATTGTAATGTTGTTTTAGAATACGAAAAGATAAAAAGAAAAAAGTCATATGCAACTCCGACAGCACAGACATAAAAAAGCGTAGTTGCAAAAACAATCCAACTGCTTGACAGAATGCTTCCGCTAATTACAAGTCCCCAGAATATATCCACAAAACAGAATATCAGGACTACATCAATAAGCTGATCAAAGCAAATCTTTCTTTCGTTTTCTTTCTGTTCCTTTCTTCCCTGAAAAAGAATAAAGGAAAGAATAGTTATACAGATTATGCCGACAAGAACATATTCAATATTTACCATGAAAAACTCCCACTTTTTCTTAATTATAAATTAAAAAAAACTATTTAATCTAGTGCAAAAAGTCCAGGTTTTATAAATATTTTGAAAGCTTTACGGCATTGTTATAAAAGATGCTTTCCATCCTGTTTTTATAGGCTGAATTTAACAGATCGAGCTGTTCCATGGTTTTTGCCAGAGTATCATTCTGCCCGAAAATAACTTCGGCATATCCGACTTCACGAAGCTGACGGGCTTCTGTATTTTCAATCTGATTTACACAAAGTACAAAATCTTCATTATAAAGTTTAAGAAGTTCATCTTCAGAAAGAAGCGGAAATTTAAGGTTCATCACGTTTTTAAATGTCCCGTTCCACTCTATAACCCCTGCAGAAAGCAGAATAAGCTCATAAAGCGAAAGCCCCATCGAATAAGCCATCGTCTGCGTCATTCCAGAAATCCGCGAATTTATTTCTATAAACCACCACACTCCGCCGGAATAAACAAGATCAATCTGAGCAATCCCCGAAAACTTTAAAAGCCCGGCAAGGCGCGCCACTTCTCTTTTTAACAGCGTTACATCAAATTTTTCGTTTTCGACCGGTCCGAGCTTTACATTCTGTTTCGGGCTTGTAAGCCCAAACTGGTTTACGCTGTTAACAAGAGGCGGCGACACAAGGTATTTTCCATCAGTACCGTAAACCTCTATCCCAAACGAAATACCGTCTAAAAATTCTTCTACGACCCTGTCGCCGTTGTTCTTTTTTGACAAAAGAACGTGGCGCGCCTGATTAAAGGTCGTCACCACATCCATTCCGAAAGAAGAAAGCCCCGCAGTCTCTTTAATGACTACAGGAAATTTTAATTTTGAAATTTCAGAAAAAATATAATCGCGGTAAACGTTTTCCCTTACGGCGCTTTTACCCCGTTCAGCATAAAAAAGCTCATGATTGACATAAACGCCTTTTGCAACATTAAAATTATTCTGTGCTAAAAAACGGCGTGTTTCATTTTTGTCAAAGCAGATATGACAGGAAGAAGCCTCATGACATACAGTTTTTATTCCAGCTTCCCTTAACTTTTCTGCAATCAGCGCATCCTTTATGCTCATCCAGTCAAAAGGTTCTTTCCAGTAAGATACTGCAATTGCAATATCCGGCTTTTCATTTTTTATAATGTCTGCAATCTTTTCGGCTTCAGAATTTTTTTCTTCGATAAAAATATATTTTACTTTATCCGACATTTCACCGGACTGGTCATAAAGAAACATCCCGGGCTTCTGCATTACAACTGTAAAATCATGCTCGGGATATTTTTCTTTTAACGAGTCCCATCCGCTCCGGCAGGACGGAATCATTTTAAATTCCATTCTGCCGCTTTCATAACGGTTTGAATTTGTTGAATAAAATAAAATCTTCATAAATTAATCTTTAAAGTAAGAGTCAAAGTCGTCGTCATCTTTTACACGGTTTTTTCTCTTTGGCTTTTCCTGATATTCTTTATTGATGCGTTCAAATTCCTCAAAATCATCAAACGGAGATTTTGGAATTATAAGCGAAGCAACGATGTAAATCAAAAGTCCACTCAAGCCTGTAAAAAACAGTACGACAAAAATTACGCGGATTACAATCGGATCAATATTAAAGTATTCTGCAATTCCACCGCATGTTCCAAAAATAACTCTGTTTGTATTTGATTTATACATTCTCTTTTCCATTATCCAAAACCTCCTATCTGATACCCTTAATCTTTACTTCACCCATTCCGCAGATAATCGAAATATGATTTTCTTTTTTCTCTTCTCTGTATGACTGCGAAAAACCGCTTCTCTTATCAGAACCAAAAACAATCGTTCCCATTCCTACTTTTGCATCATAAGAATATTCGCTGAGCGACTTTCTGCTTTTAAGCTTTATGCTTCCCATTCCGCAGTCAATTTTTGTAAAGCCGTTAAACTTTCCTTCAACGTCAATGTTTCCCATGCTGCATCTTATCTGAGTTGCATCAGAAGTAAAACCTGTTCCTTCAAAATCACCGGCTCCTACATCTATCATAGTTCTCGAAGCAAAAAGATTCAATTCTTTTGTGCGCATTCTTCCTGCTGCAAGTGCAATCTTCATGTTTTCAAGCTTTGCGTTTTCCGGAACAGTTATAAGAAAGCGCGGGCACCACGAATAATTTTTAGAGCGTCTGAAAAACGGAAGCGTAGGAAATCTTCTTTTGTTTTCTACAATCAAAGTTCCCGCTTCGTTAATTTCACATCTAAAGTCATTTTCAGAAATTCCGCGTGTCTCAACCTTATACTCGCTTCCTGTTTTAATAACTACATCTCCTGCTGCAAGAGAAATTCCGAGATTCTTTACCTGCTCTTTTGAAAAAGAAAAAGCAAGTTTTTCATCATCGTCAAATACATAATCCTGTTCAAACTCTTCTTTTTTCTTTTTAGTTTCCTTTGCCGGAACACATATAAATTTTTCGATGATTGTTTTTGCAAGATCCTCCGGTTCTCCAAGCTCCTGCATTACTTTATCATCATCTTCTGCGTCATCAAAATAGTCTGAATAATACTCAAGCGCCTCGTTTCTTTCTTCTGCCGGCAACGCCTGAATGCAATATTCTAATTTTTTAAGATACTGTTTCTTTGTCATTTTCGTTCTCCTTAAAAACACAACTTAAGTGGCTCTGCTTAAAAAACGCATACGCTGCGCCTTTATCAAATTTCTTCTCCAAGCAGAATAAAATTAATCTTCTTGCGGTATTCAACCCAACAGCTGCGGTACTTATCCAGAAGAATAATTCCGTCGGAAGTAATTTTGTAATAGCGCCTGTTGCGTCCGTCATATTCTTTGTCATAGGTCTCAAGACAGCCGTCTTTTTGAAGCCGCCTCAAAACCGGGTAAAGCGTACTTTCGGAAACGTCCAGAATATTCCTTACTTCCTGGGTAATTTTGTATCCGTAAGTCCCTTCTTTCTCCCTCGAAACGACCGAGAGCACGACCGCATCCAGCAGCGTCGTACCAGAATTAAAAGTCATTCATACCTCCGTCCTTAATTTTAACAATATTGTTTTAATAACCATAATATACTGCGTATAATATTATATCGTCAAGTATTTTATTCAGAATTCTATAATAATTTAACACGCTGAACAGAATAAAGTGTCACCAGTTTTTTTAAATTTTTAAACTGCAACTTTAATGACAAAACTCTTTTAAAACAGTATAGTAAGACAATATTTTATATCTGCAGATATTATCTGCAGTCAATCTTTTTACACTTTCATTGAAGGTTCTTCAAAAAGTGCAGAAATTCAAAACCTGCCGCTGGCAGTAAAATTATTATCAGAAGGAGAACGAATATGGTCGATTCAACAAAAAACACACGCTTTAACTCTAAACGCATTAAAAATGCCAAACGTATTATCGATGATGCAATTCGTAATGTTCGTTCGCATCTTCTGAAAGGTTTTGCCCGTAGATGCGCGCCCGTATACGCGTCAGTACACTCGGCAGGGGCGATGTCTTTGGACAACAGAATTTTTGTAGAATTAAGGAGAATCAGACAATGGAGAATATCAACACAATTTCTAAGCCGGTTATAGATTTAAAGCAGACAGGACTTCAGATTAAAAACCTCAGAACAGTAAACGGATTTTCTATCCACGACATACAGGCTATTTTCGGGTTTGAGTACCCGCAGGCAGTTTACGCATGGGAACAGGGTAAGAATATTCCTTCCATCGATAACCTGCTGGTTCTTGCTGACCTTTTCGGCGTTCCGGTAGAAAATATCGTCGCAACAAAAAAGGTTACGGTTACGCTAAGGTCTAAGGTCGCTTGACTCAAATTCAGCGTAAAACATACTGGGTAAAGAAAAAAATAATTTTACTTTTCGACCTTTCAATGTTACCATAATAGATAAGGGTGTATCCCCAAGTTAAAAATATGCCGAAAGGCCGAAATGAGAGGTGAAATTATGACTAAATCAATTACAGCAGTAGGTTTTGACCTTGACCAGAAACAGTCAGACATGATCGAAAAAAAACTTCAGCGTATATCTTATGCTGATGACCTTATTATAGACCTTATTGTCCGTGTTAAACATGAAAAAGAATACAGTTTCGATATCGTAGCCAACTTCCGCTGGGGAGTTCAGGGCCACGTAACAGGTTCTGATTTTGATTTCGCAGCTGCACTCAACAAGACAATGGATGTTCTTGATCAGAAAATAAAAAAGGAAAAGGACAAAGTTCAGAACAGATAGTTTTAAATTGAATTTTTCTAAAGCCGTTATACATTCAGCATAACGGTAAAAAAATAACAGTCACAAGAGGGGGTGATTTTTATCTAAATAGAGGTGTCCGGCCGGATCACACTGCCAGAAAAAGGGCTTTTGTTTCTGCCGGATGCCTCCGTTTTTTTTAAATTTCGTTATTTTTTTCTTGCACTTTCGTCTATGATTGTGTATAGTAGATTTATGGCTGATAAGAAATTTACAGTTTTAGATTTACTTTCGCTTGAACTTCACGGACACGATGAGATTAATCTTCGCTGTGTTGCAGGACGAAAAGGTTTAACTCGACCTATTACTGTTCCGGATATAAACAGACCGGGTCTTGCACTCTCAGGTTTTTACGAAAGTTTCGCTTATCAGCGTGTTCAGCTTTTTGGCCGCGGAGAAGTAGCATATCTTAATAAGCTTGAATCTGAAGGAAGACTGGATACAATCAAACAGTTTTTTACCTTTGCAATTCCATGCTGTATTTTTGCACACAATCTTGAACCTTCTTCTTCATTCATTGATTTTGCAGAAGAAAATGAATGTGCACTTCTTGTAACAGACCTCGAATCTACAGAATTATCAAACCGACTCGTACGCCTCTTTTCAAATATCTTCGCACCACGCAAAACAATGCACGGAGTTTTAGTTGAAGTATTCGGTGAAGGAATTCTTTTATGCGGTCATTCCGGTGTTGGTAAATCAGAAACCGCGCTTGATCTTGTAGAACGCGGTCACCGACTTGTTGCAGATGATATTGTAGAAATAAGATGTGTAAACGGGAACACAATTTTAGGAACCGGTGCAAACTCTCTTATAAGTCACCACATGGAAATCCGTGGTTTAGGTATCATCAATGTATCAGAACTTTACGGTGTCGGTGCCATCCGTGAACAGAAAGAAATTCAACTTATAGTTGAACTTGAAGAATGGGATTCAAACAAGATTTACGATAGAATAGGAACTAATCAGAGAACGATGGATCTTCTCGGAGTAAAAATTCCTGCTATCGAAATTCCTGTTAAACCTGGCCGTAACCTTCCTATCATCATCGAAGCTGCCGCTATGAACGAACGCCTCAAGAAGATGGGATATAACTCAGCAAGAGACTTTAACCAGAACGTTCTCAAATGGATTGAAACTGGAGAAGCTCAGGCTGCGTACTACGGACAGGATGATAATTACTAAAAGTTTTATATTTATAATCATTCAATTAAAATAAAACTGGAGGAAATTGAATTATGGTAGAAAAGATTCTTACTGTTAAGAATAGAGCTGGTATTCACGCCCGCCCTGCGACATTAATAGCACAACTTGCAAATAAATTTACTTCTGAAATCACTTTGGAAAAAGATTCTATTGTTGTAAATGCAAAATCAATCATGGGTGTAATAACAATGGCAGCCGGCTACAATACAACCATGACGCTTAAAGTTGAAGGACCTGATGAAAGTGAAGCAGCAAGCGCAATAGAAAATTTATTTGATACAAAATTTGATGATGAATAAAATTCATCTTTAAAAATATACTACACCATTTTTAAAAGGGATCATATGAAAGAAATTACAGAGAGACAAAAAGAAATTTTAAATTTTATTTCTGACTATCAGGAAGAAAATTCTTACCCGCCTACGGTCCGTGAAATAGGCGAGCACTTTGGTGTTTCTATACGCGCTGTTCAGGATCATATTACTGCTCTTCAGAAAAAAGGTTTTATTACACAGACTCAGAAAAAATCCCGTTCAATCAAGGTTTTAATTGATGAACGTAAAAAAGATTCTTCACTTTTCCTCGATAAAGTTCCTGTTATCGGCACAATTGCAGCAGGAAAACCTCTTTTATGCGAAGAAAATTATGAAGGATATGTTACTTTGACAGAACCTTTCATCCGTCCTGGAAAAAGTTATTTTGCACTTCATGTCAGAGGACAGAGTATGCAGGGTGCAGGAATTTTAGAGGGAGATCTTGCAATTATCGAACAGGCTTCTACAGCAGCAGACGGACAGATTGTCGTTGCAGTAATTGATGATGCAATCACTTTAAAAAGATATTTTAAGGAACCTTCGAGAATCCGATTACAGCCGGAAAATCCTGCATTCCATCCAATTTACTGCCAGGAAGTCCGCATCGTAGGTATTCTTGCAAATCTAGTCCGCACTTATTAACCTTTTTTCCGGATAAAAAATGAGTGTTCCTGTTTATTTATATATCGGTCCAGAATTTGGAGAAAGAAATGATGCTGTTAATCAGCTTAAAAAAGATCTCCAGAAAAAATTCGGATCGATAGATGATTATCTCTATTACGCCTCCGACACTTCCTGCGCAACAGTTGTTTCAATGCTTCAGAGTGAATCTCTTTTTCAGGATGCGACATGCGTAGTTTATAAAGCAGCAGAACTCATAAAGAAAAAAGAAGATATTGAACTTTTATCATCATGGATAAAATCCGTAACACCGGATTCAAAAAATAAAAATCCAAAAGAGTCTGCAGTTTTAATTCTTGTTTCAGATGAAACTGCAGTCGATTCAAAACTTTCAAAAATAATTCCAAAGGAAAACCAGAAGGTATTCTGGGTAATGTTTGAAAACCGTCGCGTCCCATGGCTTCGTGATTTCTTTAAAAAAAACGGATATTCTCTCGAAGAAGAAGCTGCACAGTTAATTCTCGAGCTTATCGAGAACAATACAGAAAGTCTTAAAACTGAATGTTCCAGATTTTTTACTTTATTTCCACAGGGAACTTCAATTGATGTGGACATGGTAGACAAGGTTCTTACAGATACCAGAGAAGAATCTGCATTTACACTTTTTGGTGCAATGACAGATAATACTCAAAGCCCGCAGAAACGACTCGAAAGTTCTCTTTCGATTTTACAGAAGATAAGGCTTTCGAAAGACTCTTCAAGTAAAAGTCCGGCAATCATCGCAGGTCTTGCATTCTGTTTTAGAAAACTTATTACTTACCATGAGCTTTCTCAAAACGGACAGACAGATGAATTTTCACTTAAAAAGGCAGGTTTTACTTCTCTTACCGCAAGAAAGCAGTATGCGTCCGCCTCACGGCTTTGGACTCAGGGGCAGACTGCAGCTGTTCTTTCACAGCTTGCCGACACAGACATGAACATCAGAAACACAGGTTCTTCTGTCGAAAGTGCATGCCTGGAACTGATGCTTTATTCGATAATATTAAAAAAAGGAGCTTCTCTCCAATCTTATCAGGAAATCTTTTGATTTACAGACTGTTAAGAATTTCCTTTAACTTTTCCTTTTCCTCTTCAGTAAAAGCAACGCCCTTGCCCATTTTCTGATGATCCGGTGACCAGCTTCTCAAATCGTATTTTGCAGGTCTTCCACCCCACGAAACCAGATTAAGCTCCAGCTTCCAGCCACCCTTACTTTCAGAAATAACTCCCAGGTTCTGCTGAATTTCAAATGTAAAATCACCCGTCATAAAACCTCCTGGCCTTATTCATTAAATTCATTCATAAAAATTATAACTTATGAATTTGGAGATTTCAAGAAATTCGTTATTGTTTTATACTATTAATTGTAGTAAAATGATAGTAATTCAAGAAATTGGAGGAATTGGATGAAAAAGTATTTGCTTTTTGTATTAATGGCAGCTGCGGTAATTTTTGCTTCTTGTAAGTCAACAGACCAGGAAACTGCAGATCAGGCAAAAAACGATGCAGAAACAAAAATTGAACAGCAGGCTAACGATGATACACAGGGTTTATCAGTAGACCAGTTAATCTCAAAAGCCGAGGAATCACGTGCTAAAGCAGTGGAAGCTGGTGCAGAAAATTATTATGCAAATCAGTTAAAAGTAACAGACGAAATGCTCCTTGCTGCAAAAGAAAAAGCAGCCAACGGAGACAAGAAAGTATCTGAAGAAGTTAAAGACATTAACAACAGATATCTTGCACTTCAGAAAGCTTCTGAAACAAAGAACTTAAAGAAGAGAATCGAAGAATTAGGCTTTGATCAGGAAAACAAAGAAGCTTATGATGCAGCAGGAAAACTTTATGATGATCTCGAAGAAAAAATTCAGAATGGAGCAGACGGAATCACAATGTTAAAGGCTGCAGAAGTTTCATACGGCGCTTACTATGCAATCTTCTATGACTCGTTCAAGAAACTTGCAACAAAAGAAAGAAATGCAGCACTTGAACAGAAAAAGAATGCAGACAGCGTAAAAGCCGGTGTTGCACGCAAAGAAGAATATAAGACATATGCAAACCTTATTCAGACTGGTGACAACCACTTTGTAACAAAGAACCCGGAAAAAGCATATGACAGCTATAAAGAAGCTAAAGAAAAGTTCGAAACATTGTACAAAGATGTTTCAGAAAGACGTGCAGAAGCACAGAGAAAGATAGAAGAAGCTAAAGCAAAGGTTCGCGATGCAGAAGCTTATGCTGGCGAAGCAGATGAAACAGCTCCACTTGGAGATGAAAAGATTGACGGTATCGAAGAAAATGATGCAGTTCTTCTTGAAGAAGAAACATTTGCTGATCCGGATGATGCAGTTATCGAAGTTAAAGAAGATGTAAAAGTTGAAAACGACGGTGCTGTTCAGATTTTCAAAGAAGCTGTGGGAGTGGAGGAATAAATAATGAAAAAGATTATTTCAGTATTAACACTTGCTTTTTTAGCAGGATCACTTTTTGCAGCAGGATACAGCTACAAAAACAACACATATCAGAAACTCGCTGATGAATATACAAAAAAAGCAGAAGCAGCTCTTGATGCTGGAGAATACGATCTTTCTGTTGAATACGCTGTTAAAGCAGAAGAAAATGCTGCTCTTTCAAAAGCATTCATCGACAGCATGCTTGCACGTCAGAATGCAGAAGAACAGCTTAAGCTTGCAGAAAAGAAAATCAACTGGGCTAAAGGAATCAGCGCAGACAAGAACTTCCCGATGGCATACAACACATCAGAAGAAGCTTATAAAAATGCAAAAGATGCTTATGACAGAGAAGACTGGGTTTCTGCAGAAAACTATGCACGTCAGGCAATTGCAGCACTTGAAGGTGTACGCGAAGTTACACCGCTTCCACAGTTCTATGTTGTACGCCCATGGGCAGAAACAAAAGACTGCTACTGGAACATTTCTGGCCGCAAATATGTTTACAACAACCCGTTACTCTGGGAAAACCTCTATCAGAAAAACAAAGACAAAATGCCAAAACCAAATGATCCTAACCTTATCTACCCTGGCATGAAAATGGAAATCCCAAGCATTACAGGTGAGTATCGCGAAGGAACATATAATCCTAACAAAAACTACGATGCTTACAGTTCAAACCGCTAACATCGTGTTTTAGAACGACAAAAAGGCGATATGATCGTAAAATCATATCGCCTTTTTTTTTATTTTAGTGTAATATATTGATATCAACCCGCCGCAATTAATGGCAGCTTTTGGTTTACATATATAGCGGCGTTTTTATGGAGAAAAAATGTCTATGACAAACGTACCTGAAATCTTTGGAAGCATGGTTTTTAATCAGCAGGTAATGAAAAAATTACTTCCGTCCAATGTTTACAATTCATTAAAACTTACAATGGAAAACGGAACTCCTTTAGACCTTGATGTAGCAAATAAAATTGCAGAAAGCATGAAAAACTGGGCTATTTCAAAAGGAGCAACTCATTACACTCACTGGTTCCAGCCTCTTACAGGAATTACGGCAGAAAAACATGACAGTTTTTTAACTCCAGCACCAGAAGGGAAAATCATAATGTCCTTCTCTGGAAAAGAACTTATAAAAGGTGAACCTGATGCATCAAGTTTTCCAAACGGCGGCAAGCGTTCAACTTTCGAAGCAAGAGGTTACACAGTATGGGACCCGACTTCATATCCTTTTATAAAAGATCACACACTATGTATCCCTACAGCATTCTGTTCGTATACAGGAGAAGCCCTCGACAAAAAGACTCCTCTACTTCGTTCAATGGAAGCACTTAATGAACAGTCTCTCCGTGTTTTAAAACTTTTCGGAAATACAGCAAAACACGTTACAACTACAATGGGACCGGAGCAGGAATACTTTCTAGTTGATGAAAAATTATACAATCAGAGAAAGGACCTTAAAATGTGCGGGCGCACACTCTTCGGTGCAAAACCAGTTAAAGGTCAGGAAATGGATGACCAGTATTTTGCAGCAATCAAACCCCGCGTAATCAAATACATGGAAGACCTTAATACAGAGCTCTGGAAATTAGGAATCTATTGTAAGACAGAACATAATGAAGCAGCTCCTGCCCAGCATGAAATGGCTCCGATTTTTACAACTTCAAATCTCGCAGCAGATCAGAATCAGCTCACAATGGAAATTATGAAAAAGGTAGCACGCCGTCACGGCCTTATCTGTCTTTTACATGAAAAACCATTTGAAGGCGTAAACGGAAGCGGTAAACACAACAACTGGTCAATCGCAACTGATAAAGGAGAAAACCTTTTTGCCCCTGGAAAAACTCCACGTGATAATGCACAATTTCTTTTATTCTTAACTGCAGTTATCAAAGCAGTTGATGATAACCAGGATCTCCTCCGCTACTCTGTTGCCAGTGCCGGAAATGATCACCGTCTGGGAGCAAACGAAGCACCTCCTGCAATCGTTTCTATCTATGTCGGTGATGAACTTGAAGCAATTCTTGAAGCAATCAAAGACGGAAAAGCCTACGATGATAAAACAGGTGCAAAGCTTAATATAGGTGCAGATGTTCTTCCAACAATTCCAAAAGACTCAACAGACAGAAACAGAACAAGTCCGTTTGCATTTACAGGAAACAGATTTGAATTCCGTGCAGTAGGAAGCGCCCTTTCTATCTCTGGACCTAACACAATTCTCAACGCAATACTGGCAGATGCATTAAGCAAGTTTGCAGATGAACTTGAAAAATCAAATAATTTCCAGTCGGATCTTGAACAGTTAATCAAAAGAGAGATAACTGCTCACTGGAGAATCCTTTTTAATGGAAACGGTTATGGACAGGATTGGATTGAAGAAGCAGAATGCAGGGGCTTAAAAAATTACCGCACTACTCCAAAAGCAATCGAACACTACCTCGACAGAAAAAACATAGAACTCTTCGGTAAACTCGGAATATATACAGAAGAAGAAATGCATTCTCACTCTGTAATAAAACTTGAAAAATATTGCCAGGTTTTAAATATCGAAGTTGGAACAATGCTTGAAATGGTAAACAAAGACATCATCCCATGCGCATTTAAATATATGAATCTTCTTGCAGATACAGAATTTAAAATGCAGCGTGTATTTAATCTTTGCGATGCCGGTCTTAACACTATGAAAAAACTCAACGATCTGATTAATGATCTTTCTGTAAACACAGAAAAGCTTGCATCAATTCATGAAGAAATAAAGGCAAACACAGACCTTATGCAGAAAGCACATGGTTATGCAAAACAAATTCTTCCGCAGATGAGTATTGTAAGAAATATTGCAGATCAGATTGAGCCGCTGCTTGGAGAAGATTATAAACCATTCCCGAGCTATGAAGACCTTCTTTTCAGCGTACAGTAAAGGTAAGAATTTTTAATCAGTTAATTAAGCTTTCCGCTTTCTGCAGCACCTGGCAGGCCAATGTCCTTTCTGTAGAACATCCCGTCAAACTTGATTGTCTTCATCAAAGCGTAAGATTTATCCCATGCTTCGGCAAATGTAGGTGCAATAGAACATGCAGCAAGAACACGTCCACCACTTGTAATCATCGGATGTGATCCTTCATTTTTATCAGGGCTGTTTCTTCTATCTTCAATTGCACCTGCAATGAAAATTTTCGAACCAGAAATTTCTTTTGCCTTTGGATCAATTGTAATTCTAATTCCTTTTTTGTATGAACCTGGATAACCACCGGAAACTGCAACAGGCGCAACTGCATAACCTGATTTCCACTTAAAATCAAAATCTTTAAGAGTTCCATCTACAATTGCTTTACACATTTCAAAAAAGTCAAAGTCCATCATAGGAAGAACAACCTGTGTTTCTGGATCTCCAAGTCTTACATTATATTCAAGGAGTTTAGGACCATTCTTTGTAAGCATTACTCCAAAGAAAATAAATCCACGATAATCAAAGTTTTCCTCAATGAGTCCTTTTAATGTTGGTTCAAGAATTTCTTTATTAAAACGTTCCATTATTGCAGGAGTAACATCATCAAGCGGAGTTACAGCTCCCATTCCACCTGTATTAGGTCCTTTTGCTCCATCATAAAGTCTTTTGTGATCCCGAGCAGGAAGGAAAGGAACTATAATCGATTTTGAATTTTTTGTATTTTCCGGAGAAACAGAAACGGCAGCAAGAATTGAAATTTCAATTCCTTCAAGATAATCTTCAACTACGATTTTCTTTCCGGCATTTCCAACACGACCGGAAGTCATAATATCTTTTATTGCTTCGTGTGCCTGATTAACATCTGCAGCAACTGTAACACCTTTACCAGCAGCAAGTCCGTCAGCTTTAATTACAATCGGCGCACCGTGATGTTCAACATAATCGTGAGCCTTCTGTTCATCAGTAAAAGTTTTACTTGCAGGGCAAGCAACTTTATATTTAGACATAAATTCTTTTGCAAGATCTTTACTTGCTTCGAGCTGTGCGCCTGCATTCTTTGGACCAACACAAGGAATACCAGCATTCCAGAAATCATCTGCAATTCCTTCTGCAAGCGGATCTTCCGGCCCAATTACCGCAAAATCACATCCTTCATGAAGTGCAACCTGTACATAAGGATTCTGTCCCGGCTCGATATAGTCCTGTGAAAGAGAAACCGTTTTACATTTCTTTTCGTTTGCCATTCCTCCATTACCTGGAACACATATAATTTCTTCAACTGCTTCACTCAACGAAAGTTTCCATGCAATAGTATGCTCACGACCACCAGAACCAACAACAATTACCTTAGCCATATTCAATCCTTACTAAAAATATAAAAATTTATTCTTCTGTTTTTGAACTTACCCACTGATTAACGATTGCACCAATCTGATCCATACTCAATGGTTTGGTCAAAAAATAATTACTTCCCATATCAAGAACTTTATTAGAAAGATCAGGATCTTTTAATGCAGTTATAACAACAACATTTGGATTGTTAAACATCGGATCAGATTTTAATTTTCTGCAAAGTGAGAATCCGTCGACTCCAGGAAGATCCAAATCAAGAATAACAAAACCTGGTTTAACATTAGCCATCAGAGTTCCTGCTTCAAATCCGTCATAAGCCTGATAAAGATTAATGTCAGAAAAATTCTTTTCAATGTACCTTTTGATTAAATTATTAAGACCCTTATCATCGTCAACGATTAAAAGATTTTTTTCATTAGACTGCTGTTTTTCTTTTAAAATTTCCCTAAGGCTATCAGGGATTTCGCTTCCCCTTTTTTCCATAAAATCTACGAGAGCTTCTGGAGTAACTCTAAACTGTCCGCCTGGAGTCATATAAGCCTTTAAATGTCCTGCCTTTATCCAGTTAATGGCAGTCTGATTAACAACTCCGCAAATGTTTGCTACTTCCAGTGCTGAAAAAACTTTTGATTTTTTAGTCTTCTGTGGCATATAAGTTTCCTGTTTCCAATATCAATTTTAACGCAAATCCATTTTTTAATAAATACGAAATCGTCTTTTCCTGCGATTTTTTTAATTTCATACATTTTCTGTATGCTCTCATACAAAGAGCCTCTTCCGGATTCTCTTCAAAAAACTCGTCCAGAGCCTCTTTTATAAACTCCTTATCTATTCCCCTGGCAGCAAGCTCTTTAGAAAGCTTAATCCGCCCCTCTGCATGTGTTATCCTGCGGTTATTAAGCCATATACGTGCAAAACGCCTGTCATCAAGGTATTTCTTACTCTCAAGGTAATCAAGTGCTTTTTCTATGCTGAATTTATCAAAGCCCTTTGCCATAAGCTTTGATGTAAGACCCATTCTGTACTGTTCACTGCGGTTAAGATAGTCCAGAGCCTTCTGTTCTGCTGCAAAACAGAGCCCGGCATTAACAAGTTCAGTTTCCCTATCCTCTAAAAACTCTGCACCCTCTGTAATTTCTTCTACTGAAATCTGAGTAAGATATATACTTCGTATAAAAAAAGAAGGTCCCGCCACTGTTGTAATTTTGATACAATCTGGCGAGACCGTACTTGTAGATAAGATAACCAAAACTAACGTTTAGAGAACTGGAATCTTCTACGAGCACCTTTCTGTCCGTATTTCTTACGTTCAACCATACGAGAGTCACGAGTAAGATATCCGTTAGCTTTAAGTGCTGTGTGTGTATCCTGATCAACCTGAAGCAATGCACGTGAAATACCATGCAGGCATGCTGCAGCCTGTCCGTTAAGACCGCCGCCAGTTACATTAATAAGAATATCAAATTTGTTATCATTAGATGTAACGAGTAAAGGCTGGTGTACAAGACGAACCTGATCAGCTGTAGCGAAATACTCTTTTATATCTTTTCCATTAACTGTAATTTTTCCTGAACCTTCGCGTAAAAATACACGGGCAACTGCAGTTTTTCTTCTTCCTGTTCCAATAGCAATATTTTTTACCATAATTGACTCCTATTATACTTCCAATGCTTTTGGATTCTGAGCTTTGTGAGGATGATTCTCGCCGGCATAGATTTTACAGTTATCCATGATAGCACGTCCGAGACGTCCATGTGGGAGCATTCCAGCAATAGCAAGCTGTAAAGGTTCTTCAGGATGTCTTTCAATGAGTTTTTCAAAAGAATGAGTCTTAAGATTTCCTACAAATCCTGTGAACTTATGATAAAGTTTGTCAGAAGCTTTGTTACCAGTTACGATAACTTTATCTGCATTGATAATTACTACATAATCACCCATATTCTGGTTTACAGCAAAAGATGGTTTATTCTTTCCACGCAATACAGATGCAGCTTTAGAAGCTACGCGTCCAAGTGGTTTTCCAGCTGCGTCAATAATATACCATGCACGCTGCTGAGCACTTTCATTAACAAAAATAGTTTTCATTGTATATACCTTAATAAGTAAAGTTATCCGGATTTTAAGATTGCATCTTCCCAAAATCCGCCATTGACGATGAGCATTCGCCAATTCATATACGGGGAATGATAGTATAGCTTTTTGCTCCCTTTTGGTCAAGGCCGTGATGAAATTTACCGCAAAAAATGCCTGTTTTCACAGTTTATAGACGCCCCTAGACAATCCATCTCTTTCGGGGTATATTTTATACAAGTACAAAAAAAGGCGGTTTTTAAGACTGCCGGAGAATTTAAGAGGTGTTCGCTAATGGCTGCTATTATTTTAGGTTTAATTTTTATCGCATTCACTGTATTCGCAGTAGTTCCCGGCTATCTAAACTGGGGAACAGAAGTAATTCAGTTTTTGAAAGGATGTGCTCCTGTTTTAGCTGGCTTTATCGGTTTAATTTCTCTTCTCATCGGCGCTGCCGACATTAAAGACAAAAAAGAAGCTAAAAAAGAAGAAATGGAAGCAGCTAAAAATCAGGATAAATAACCCCCGATTTTTACATAATCCTGGACAAAATCATAAACAGAGTAGTTCCGCCGAAAATACTGAGCATGGGGTTATTCTTTATAAGATGAATTCCCACTGTAAAAGTAAGTGCGGCTACTTCTGGAATGCCGAAAGGCTTTATTCCAAAATTCACATCTTTAAAACAATAGACAACCAGAACTGCCATTACCATTGGCGGAATATATTTCTCAATAAACTGTAGAATTGCAGGTGGATTTCTCTTTGAAAAAAGTACGAACGGGAATGCCCTTAGCGAAAACAAAATAGATGCAGAAATAAACATTCCGATAAATGCTTTTGAAAGTGTAAGACTCATTCTTCTCCCCCTGTATTTTTCTTAGCTTTTGCAAGTGTCAGACATACAAGCCCCGTACATAACGAAAGCAAAAGAATATTATCAGATGAAATAAAATTAAGATTTCTTAATGCAATACAAAGGATTGTTGCAGCACAACCTATTACAGGCGGAACAAAATCCTTTGATTTTCGAATCTGCTCAATAAGGAGAACTGCAAACAAAGCCGTAAGGGCAAAATCAACTCCTGCAAAATCAAAAGGAATAACAGAACCTGCAACTGCTCCTATAAGAGAACCTGCAACCCAATAAGACTGATTTAACAGCGCCATCGTACCATAAAAATGGCCTGCATTCTCTCCTGCCGGAAGATCAGTTGCTGTCATAAGGGCATAAGTTTCATCAGTCAATGCAAAAACAAGATATGGTTTCCACTTTCCAGTATTTTTAAATTTTTCAATCAGTGATAATCCATAAACAATATGCCGTATGTTTACCATCAATTCTGCAATTGCAATTTCACTAAACGAAGCTCCTGCAGCAAAAAGACCAACTGCAATATATTGACCGGCACCTGCATACATTGTAATGCTCATCACAGGGGCAAACCACCATGGATATCCTGCTTTAACAAGCATAATTCCAAACGGAATTCCTATTGCAATATAACCGAAAAAAACCGGTAATGTAAGTTTTAAAATTGTCAAAAAGGTTTCTCGTTTCATTTTTTATTCTCTTATTCGATCGAGCGCATCTTTATTACCACCAAGATATTCTTCTATTACTTCCTGGCTCATCGGTTTTCCCCTTAAGAACCCCTGAACAGTCTTGCAATTTAATTCACGCAGAATCAAAAGCTGATCTACCTTTTCTACGCCCTCTGCAATTGTGTCGAGACCCATTTTTGTAACCATTGAAATAATTGAATTAGTAATATTTTCTGATACACCGTTTTTTTCTGTGATTGATTGTATAAAAGATTTATCAATTTTTAAAGTGGTCAAAGGTAAAAGCTGAAGATATCGTAGAGACGAATATCCTGTTCCAAAGTCATCAAGTGAAATTCCAAATCCCATTGCTTTTACTTTATCAAGAATTGTAACTGCCTTTTCTGTATCATTAATCAAAACACCTTCTGTCACTTCAATTTCTACGTGCGCAGGATTAACACCACTTTCCTTAAGCGCCTTTTCAAGAACAGTAAGAAAATCTTCGTTCATAAGCTGAACAGGAGATGCGTTAACAGACATTGTTCCATGATAATCAAATTTTTCTTCCCATTCTCTTTGACATACAAATGCTTTATTTAAAACCCATTCACCTAAAACATTTATAAAACCACTCTCTTCTGCCATCGGAATAAAATCTTCTGGTGAAATACTTCCAAGTTCGGGTTCATCCCAACGCAGGAGAGCTTCAAAACCTCTGAGTGTGTTTGTAGAAATATTAAACTGTGGCTGGAAAAATAATTTAAAATCTCCTTTTTCAAATGAGCCTGGCATTTTTGACTTATACATGACACCACGAAGAAATTTTTTCTGCATTTCCGGGGTAAACATCATTACACGATTTTTACCAGCCTTCTTCGCATCATGCATGGCAAGATCTGCAAACTTAATCAAATCCTCGCTTTCTGTAGTGTTGTCAGGATAGATTGAAATTCCGCCTGATACATTTATATTTTCTGTACTAAACGACTCTAGAATTGCATCAGCAATAGTAAGAAATGAATCGCTGTTTTCTTCACTTTTTGCAATAACAATAAATTCATCACCGCCAAATCTATAAATCTCAAGATTTCTTCCAGAAAAGGATTTAAAAATTCTTGCGGCCTTAATTAAAATCATATCGCCGGCCTGCTGACCTTCCGAATCGTTAAGTGATTTTAAATTATCCACATCAAAAAACAGAAGCCCAAGTTTTTTATTACTTTCTTCCGCCTTGCTGATATATTTTTTAAAATCTTTGTAAAATTGAATTCTATTAGGGAGCGCAGTCAATGTATCGGTTACAAGTGAAAGTTTTAACTGCTCTGTATATCTTATTTTTGCAGAAATATCAGTAAGTGTTACTACGACATATTCATTGTTAACCAGGCTCATTTCAAAAGAAAACCAGACGCCCCTTCTGTCCGAATAAAATGTTTCAGATAACATTTCCCCGGTTTCTACTGTCTGTCTGGCCATTGAAACCCAGTCAAACTGGCGTGTCAATATGTCGCCCGATTTAGAAATAAGTGATCCGTCTTTAATTTCACAGACATTCTGATTGAATTCAGGATTTGTATATACTATTTCAAAATCGCATATTTTATCGTTATCAAAAAGCGGTTTTGCAACGATAAGCGGTATTTTTATAGTCTCAATAATATTCTTAAATATATCTTCAGTTATCACATTTTCATTGTATATCAAATGCATTTTTCTGTCAAAACTACCATAAAGTTCATTTTCTCCATTTATGGCTGTAACCAGGACTAAAAATCGCAGGTTTAAATACCGATAATATAGAAGTAAATGCGATTCTATCGCTTCGGGTGGAATTTTTTTATTGACAGGAGATCATTATGTCAAAAAGAACACTTTTATCGGTAACATTTATTCTGACTCTTTTAAGCTCAGCTTTTACACAAAATTTAAAACCGGTAGATGAAGGTCCACGCCATTTTGAATATAAATATAAAAAAGACGACTCTTACCGAATTCTTTCTACAGTAAATGAAGATGTTTATATCAACGGCTATCTTCATCATAAGGCAGAAATTTTAAATCGTGTAAGCGTAAACATTTCGAATGTTGACGAAACTGCAAAAACAGCCGTTCATACCGGGAAATTCATGACATCAGAAAAATCCGTTCTCGTCGGAAGTACTGACAAACAGACCTTTACTTTCGGTGAAGAATATTTGAGCGTTTTTACAAGAGACCGTTTCGGCGTCTATACAATCGATGATACATACTTTATGCCTGTTGTCCGGGATGTTCCAGTTTTTCCTGACAAATCAATAAGTGTCGGTGAAGAATGGACTTTTAAAGGACACGAAGCACATGACCTTAGAAGAGCATTCGATTTAAAGACTCCCTATAAAGTTCCGTTTGAAGCACATTACAAATATCTTGGTGTCGTAGAAAAAGACAACAGAAAACTTGACCTTATTCAGGTTTATTACGAACTCGAGTTTACAGTCAAATCAAACAACCTTAATTCAATGGACGAAAACCCAGAGACAACAAACGGTTTTTCAAGCCAGCTTATTTTTTGGGATAACGACAAAGGTGCAATCGACAGCTATAAAGAAAGTTTTAAAATCGTAATAAAAACAAATCTTGGCAATACCCTTACTTTTACCGGACAGGCTCATGCAGAAGTTACAGAATTTATCAGAACAGCAACAAAAGAAAATGTTGAAGACCTTGAAAAGAAGATTTCTGACCTTGGTGTGGAAAATGTAAATGTAAAAGCATCAGAAAAAGGTCTTACGCTTTCAATCGAAAACATTCAGTTCGAAGCTGATTCAAATATTCTGCGTGATTCTGAAAAGAAAAAACTTCAAAAACTGGCAGATATCTTAAACCAATATCCAAACAATGATCTTCTAGTAACAGGTCACACTGCCCTGCGAGGAACATTTGAAAGCCGTCAGGAATTAAGCGAACAGCGTGCTTCTGCTGTAGCAGATTATCTTATCTCTCTCGGAGTAAAAGACAAGTATCACATCTTTACTCAGGGAAAAGGCGGTCAAGAACCGATCGCGTCTAATGATACTGAAGCCGGAAGGAGTAAAAACAGACGCGTCGAAATCACAGTTCTGGATAACTAGTCATCCGCGTGCAGAATTTTTCAATCTGATTCTGCACGTAATCGGTAAATGATCTGAATAACCTTTATTATTAAAAATTTCATATCTCATCGGCGATCCATCCTGATTTATTATTTCAGGAAAACTGTTTATCGAAAAATCCATTATCGTATTCTGTTCCAATGCAAAGAAGTGATCTATTTTTTCCCAGTTACCTCTAAAGTAATAAGTTCCATACTTTTCATTTTCGTAGTCATCCCAAGGTGAATAAACTTCTATCACATCATTATTTTCTTCCTCAAGAATAGTAAAGAACAACCTTTCATCATCATTTCTTAAAAAAGAATTGATATCTTTATTAAAATCTCCGACAGCAAATTCAACAAGATCTTCTTTATACGCATTCATCCGTTCAGACAAAATACATTCCTGCCACTTTCTCCATTTTTCGCTCAATGTATCTCCGCCTGACTTGGACTTCCAATGGTTTACAAACATCTTCACATCCTCAGAACCGGCATTAATCGTTACTTCCATAATCGGACGCATCGACGGCACTTTCTCTTTTTCAGTTTTTACATCAAGACTATGAACATTAATTTCCTTAATCTCATATCTAGAAATAACACCACATCCAATACTCGAGCCTTCTTCCTTACTGAATACTGCAAATCTGTAAATCTTTCCGGGAAACCATACGTTATGGCTCAATCTGTTAGAAATGTCAAAAAGAATTTTTTCATTTTCAACTTCTTCCATCACAAAAACATCACTGTCCACTTTTTCAATTATGTCACAAAGTTTTTTAAGCCTGTCTTCATAACGATAAACATCCCAGCGACTGTTCTTATTCCTGAACTCAGAATATTCAATACCATCGTTATTGGCATCAAAGAAAGTCTGAATGTTCCAGTTAGTAACAGAGATTTCTTCCGGGGTATTCAAGCTGGTGCAGGTTGAACACGATAAAAAGAATGAATTTATCACTAAAAACAAAAAGACACTTTTCTGCATAAATCCTCCTATCCAAATGCTTCAGTACCTTCATCATATAAATACTGATTTTATGCAAAAAAAATGTCTTTTTAGAAAAAAATTTTAAAACTCTTAATTAAACCATTCAGTTTAGACATTAAACTTAAAGAACAGTACATCGCCGTCCTGAACTACATAGTCTTTTCCTTCTACGCGGTATTTTCCGGCTTCTTTAATTTTTGCTTCTGTTCCGTAAGTTTTAAGGTCATCAATTGTGTACGCTTCTGCCTTGATAAATCCTTTTTCAAAGTCAGTGTGAATTACGCCTGCAGCCTGAGGTGCTTTATCACCTGCATGAATTGTCCAAGCGCGGCATTCATCCTGACCACCTGTAAAGAAGGTTGCAAGTCCCATGAGGTTGTAAGTTTTGCGTGCAAGAACATTAAGGCCAGATTCTGTCAAACCTACAGAATCCATAAACTCTTTGCGTTCTGCTTCTTCTTTAATGTCAGAAAGGTCAGATTCAAACTTTCCGCAGATTACTACAACTTCTGAATTTTCTGATGCAGCAATTTTCTTTACTGCTTCTACATATTCATTTGTACCTTTTTCGATTGTGTCTTCATCGATATTGCATACATATAAAAGCGGCTTCATTGTAAGAAGGAACATGTCTTTTACTGCAAGCTTTTCATCATCAGTTAAATCTGCAAGGCGTGCACCTTTACCGTCTTCGAGAAGGGGTTTAATTTTTTCTACTGCAGTTGTCCATGACTTTAATTTTTTTTCTTCTTCTTTTCCAAGTGCACGTATTGATTTAGTAACCTTTTCCTGTCGCTTTCTGATTGTTTCTAAATCTGCAAGTGCAAGTTCCATATTGATTGTAAGAATATCACTTTCCGGATCAATTCCTGCTTCTACTTTTGCATCATCACGGACATGCATGATGTCAGGATTGTCAAAACAGCGCACTACATGTGCAATTACAGAACATTCACGGATGTTTGCAAGAAACTGGTTTCCAAGTCCTTCGCCCTGTGACGCACCTTTTATAAGTCCTGCAATGTCTACAAATTTTACTGTTGCAGGTGTTTTCTTTTTAGGCTGAAAAACGCTTGCAATAAAATCAAGACGTTCATCAGGAAGATCTACGATTCCGATATTAGGATCAATTGTACAAAACGGAAAGTTTTCTGCCTGTGCAGGAGCTGCTGTCAAAGCAGAAAAAATTGTAGACTTACCTACATTTGGCAAACCTACGATACCACATTCTAATGCCATAATTTATTTCCTCTTAAATTTATTTACTGAATTCTCTTATCTTATCTTAAGGAATATTCCAAGAAGCATGACTGTAAACAAAAGCTGCATTATTAAAAATTTAATCACAACCTGTGTTGCAGACCAGCCTCTTGTTTTTCGCATATGATCATGAAGCGGAAATCTTATATCCTTAAAAATACTTATCTTAAAGAATCTTAAAAGCGCAACCTTTACTAATCCCATTCCACCATTAACAAGAATGATTGAACTTACTGCAAGAATTAAAAATGGATTCCCAGAAACCATTACGCATGCACCAAGGAAGAATCCTAAAGCACGGCTTCCGGCATCACCCATCATTACATTACTCGGGTAAGCATTATGCCACAGGTATCCCATCAGAACACCTGCCATTCCAAATGAAAGAACTCCCCAGTTAGCACCAGAAGATAAATGCGGAACAAGAAGATAAGCTGCAAGATCTTTATGACCAAGCACAAAATAAAAAACACAACCCAAAGTAATTAACGCTACAAGAATAAGCATACTGGAAAGACCATCAACACCATCTGTACAATTTGTAGTATTGATAGAAGTCCACAAAAGAATTGTTCCAGTTAAAACATAAACCCACATAGGAACTGAAACTTCGTTTGTTAAAAACGGAAGCCAGAAATAAACTTTTCCATCAGGAGAAGCAGAAGAAAAAAAGTAATAAAGACAGAAAGAGGCTGTAAGGCAGATGATAAGATCAAGAATTGCCTTTAAATATTCACCCCAACTTTTTACACTTCTGTCATCAAGATAACCGGTAAGCATAGAAAGCCAAGTTAAAAGAATGATTACAGCCTGAAGAGAAGAAAGCGGAACACAGAGCGCACATATTAAAACAAATATCGTAATAAAAACAACGCCAGCCCCTGTAGGCTTTCCTTTTGCATCTGCAGCGTGTTCAGTAAATTCACGACCACGGTCATGTGGAAGATATTTATAGAATTTTGGAACAAGAATCTTAGTAAGAGCAAATCCAAGATAAAGAGCAATTGTAATTAAAACAGCGTAAGATTGTAAAAGTCTCGCAGGTCCTATTTTTTCAGAAAGAACAGAACCAAGATAATAAAGCATTTATACCCCCAGACTCTCCAATAGTGTTAAGATATACCCATTATTCTAGCAAATATAATAAAAAAGGTAAATGAAAAGCCTTTCCACAATAATATCCATCAGCATTAAAAAGTGAGTTCTCTTCAGTTTAAACAAATTACTATACAAGAATATCGTATTCTCATTTAGAAAAATTCAATTTGTAAGAAAAAACATAAGAAAAAAAACAAAGAAACAATATTTATTCTACGTGAGGAATTTATGAAAAAAATTTTACTTGTTCTGCTGGGCGTTTTTTTTATCACAGGATGCAAAAATAAAACCAGGGCCGAAGAATTTTACATTGAAGCAGCAAAAGCCTATAAAGAAAAAAACTTTGCTAACGCAGAAAACCTGATTGAGAAAACACTTTTATATGATAGGAATAATTTTCAAGCTGAATTTTTAAAAGGGAAAATTTTATTCTTCCAGAAAAACTATGCAGCCTCTGAAAAAATCTTTTCAAAACTGACTGAAAAAAAACATGAAAACATAGATGTAAAACTATGGCTTTTACGTTCTCTGATTTTTAACGATGAACTGGAAAAAGCAGAAGTACTTATAAAAAAAATTTCCGAATGTAACAATAATGACTGGAGAATTTTTTACTGGAAAGCACAAATTGCAAAAAAGAAAGGCGATTTTGAAACATATTTTTTATGTCTCAACACGGCAGATTCCTATATAAGGGAAGCATCAAAAGTTTATCTTGATCTTGCAATAATCTGGAACGAACTGGGACTTCAGGATAGAAGTAATTTTTATTATGAGAAGGAAAAGGTTTTAAATAAATAGGAGTTTAATATGAAAAGAAAAATCATAATTATTTTTATATCAGTACTAAAGCTTTGTATTTTTATGTCATGTAATTCTACAAAAAAAGATATTGCCTTTTATAATACTGAAATACTAAAGATAAACAATGTCGAAATGGGAAATATAGATATTTCAATTAACCATGTAAATGATGAAGAATTAAAACATCAGATTCAAAACGAAATTGAGCTTAAACTTCATTCATTCCGCAAAATAAAAGAATTAAATCAGAAAAAAACACTAGAAGAACCTTTTTTGGAAAACGAAAAACTTTTCTTTAATATAAAAATAAATGAACGAAGTATTAATGAAAATTTCGATATAAAAAATTCAATTTTCATATACTCTTCTATCACAGACATTAACAGCAGGGTGATTTACGAAAACTGCTTTTATGCAAAATCAGATTCGACAATTCTTTCAAGTCATGAACAGCATAAGTATATCAATATAATATTCAGCGATTTAGAAAAGTTAATAAACGGGTAAAATATGAAAAACAAATTATGTATAATTATACTCATTTGTACTTGTATTAATATTTATCCTCAGATAAAACTAAGCACTCTCGAAGAAGCAATCAAATTCGGATTGTCGCATTCGAAAACTCTGGAGCAGGCGGAACTCTCTGCTTTATTACAGATAAAGGGTGCAAAACTTTCTTTTGATACATTTCTCCCGAAATTCGAAACATCATGGAGTGAATACGATTTTGTAAAAAGCCATTCTTCCGACACAAGAAACAGACAGATAAATTTTTCAGTTTCGCAGCCTCTTTTTGATAATGGCAAAAATATACTTCAATATATGTTAAATAAATATGACGCACAGATTTCATATTATGAATTTCTAGATCAGAAAAACAATTACTGTCTATCAGTCATTGAAAAATATTTCAGCTATATCCTTCAATGTCGTATGATTGAATTAAAAAAATCACTTTTAGAAAATATGAAAAAAGAACTTACGATAATAGAATATAAATATAAAAACGGGATTGGACTAAAATCTGATTTTTACGAATATAAAATCTCATGCACAGAACTTGAAAATCAGTTACAAGATGCAGTTTATCAAAAAAAAGTCATTCTCGATGAATTGAAGATTCTCCTGAATATTGAGCCAGATTCAATACTTGAAATAGACGAAACATCTCCAAAAATAAATTACACAAACAAAAAACTTTCTTTCCAATCTGATAAACTTGTAAACAGAGCTCTCGAAAACGATATAAACTTGAAAAAGCAGCTTTCCTCAATCATTTATATCTCAAAGCAGAATAAAATCCTTGACAGATGCTTCCTTCCATCAATTTCTGTACAGGCATCAATGTCTTTTACCGGAACAACATATCCACTTACCCAGCCGGATTATTCGATTGGAGTAATTTTCTCGTTTCCAGACATACCATTTATACAGCCGGCATTTTCGAATACATATGGAATCAAAGAAAAAAAATTAAGTTCTTTGACAAATTCAACTGCAGAAACACTTAATATAAAACCACAGTATACAACATTTAAAAAACTCTCAAAGCTTTCACTGGAAAACGAAAAAAATTCATACGAATTAAACAGGAAAAATTATAAGCAGTCTATCATAAAACTTATAAACGAACATGACCGGACTATCGATTGCATAGAACTTTTGAAAAAAACAGCAGAAATCAAAAAAGAAAAAATTCTAATAAGTGAATACCAGGTCGAAAACGGACTTTTAAGAAGCGCAGAATATATAGATGAAAAGTTGAATTTATTAAATACCGAACAGGAAATTGCAAAAGCCGAAGTAAACCTTCTTATACTGAATAGAAAAATCTTATTTTTAACAAATGGAGAAAAACTGTGAAAAAAATAATTATTTCAATTACACTACTCATGTTGATTTCGTTTTTTTTCCTTATAGTACTATCGGGAAGAAAACAGACAAAGATAACCGATGAACAGAAAATTGATATCTGTACTGCAGAATTTGAAACAATAAATTCGAAAATAGACACATACGGAACAGTAGGGTACAAGACAAAGCATGATATTACAAGTACAGTTGCAGGAAATGTAATTGAAAAAAATGTTAAAGAAGGGGATTACGTAAAAAGAAATCAGGTTTTATATGTACTGAAAAATATTGAAATGGAAATTCAATCTGCACAATACGAAAACAATCTGATTTCTGCAAAAGCAAATCTGGATCTTTATAAAGCAAAGCTTACAGAACAGAAGCAGCTTACACAAAGCAGACTGCTTTCACTTAAAAACAAAGAAGCAGAAATCTCTCAATTAAAATCAGATCTAAAATCTGCAGAAAAGAAATACATTCAAAATATAGAACTAAATAAACTCGGCGGAATTACAGACCAGAACTTAAAAGATATGGAAGATAGAATAAATTCAATCAAAACAGACCTTGAAATCAAAGAAAGGGAATACGAAATATCAGCGATTGGATTTACAAAAGATGATTTAATTAAAAATGGAATCATCCCTTCTGAAAACCATGCAATTTTTGAACAGCAGCTCATTTCACTTAATACAAAAACCAGTGAAGCAGAACTTTCCGTTGCAAAATCAGAATATGAAAATGCTGTAAAAAACGTTCAGCTTATAAATAAACTGCTGGACGATTTAACAATCAGAGCATGTACGGACGGGGTCATTGGAGTTACAAATTTCGAAACCGGAGAATTTATAAATCAAAATGAAAAAATTCTTACAATTATCGATATTTCAATATGCACAGCCGAAATCAATATTCAGGAGAATGACATATTTAAAATTAGTCCGGGAAATATTGCAATAATTGAAATTCCATCAGCAGAAAAAACATTTTCATGTCCAATAACAGAAATTTCACCAGTTGCAGATTATTCAACCGGTAACTTTTTCGTAAAAGCAGATTTTAAAAATGAAAACATGTTCATAAAACCAGGGATGTTTTTAAAATGCTGCATTCCAGAAAAAGAAACGTGTTCATATTTAAAAATTCCAGAAACAGCTTTAATAAATTCAACTGGAAAAACTGCAGAATGCTTTATCGTAGCAGATAATCTTGCAGTACATAAAAAACTCGATATCGAATTTACAAGAGATGGTTTTGCTTATTTTAAAACCGGTCTCGAAACTGGACAAAAAGTAATCAACAATCCTTCTCGGAAAATTAAGGATGGAACAAATGTTAAAATACTTTAAATCAAATACAATATTAAAGATACTTCAAAAATGTGCAAAAACCACTCTACTCCTTTTCTTACTGTTTGAAACAACAGCGTGCCGTCTCATCACACTGGAAGAACTTGATATTTCAACAAATATAAAAGAAACGAAAACTTATTTTGAAAAAGAATCTATCGACATAGTTTTTTCAATTGAACCTGAAAGAAATGCCGTAGAATCCATAATTAATCTTAAAAAAAACAATTCAACTGTTGAACTGGATATTTTCTGGAATAAAAAACATTGTACAATAAAGCCAAAAGAAGGATTTAAGAAAAACTGTAATTATAAATTTTCGATATGTGGAAGATATAGAACCTTTGATGACCGTTATTACAACGTTGATTACCAGAGGTTTTTTATTTATGGAATTGAAAAAGATTTTTTTATAATGACACAGACAAAACTTCCTGTTTCAAACAAAGAGCCCGACAATGCTATTGAACTTACTTTCAATAAAAGCATCGATATCCCGGACTTTGAAAACAACTTTTCAATTACTCCATTTATTCAGATTAAAAAAGAATATACAGATAATGACACAAAAGTAATCATTACGCCAGATGATAAATGGGATATAAACTCTTTTTTCACATATTCAGTAAAGAATATAAAATCAGTTGATGGTTATGAACTGGTAAAAGAATATAAAGAAACATTTTGCGCAGGAAAAGATTATGTCAGACCAGAACTCCTTTCTGTAAATTCACAAAGCATTTCAGAAAACATAAATTTAGGAATAAACGACAGTCTTGTCTTTAACTTCAACAAAGAAATCGATTTTAACTCTTTCAAAAGTCATTTTATAATCCAGCCGCCTGTTAGAGGAAATTTTTGCAGTGATGACAAAAAAATCTGTTTTACACCGGAAAAACATTTTAATATAAATCAAAACTACACTGTCATCATCCCGCAGAATATTAAAGATATAAACTCAATTCCACCTGCAAAGGAATACGTATTCTCCTTTACACCCTATAACTCTTTTTTAAAAATTACAGATATTTCATTCAATAATATTACTGACATCCAGTTTAGCAGCATAACTGGGAATCCTTTTTATACAGGAGATCAAATACAGGACCAGATAACTCCTGTATTAATTTCTGACTGCGATACCCTATTCATACAGCTGAATTTTTCAAAACAAATTGACAGAAAATGCCTGACGAATATTGAAAAAGCAGTTTCTCTAAATGCACAGTTTCCGCCTTATATAAAAACACCCCGTCTCCGCGAGATAAAATGGAATGATTCGCAAAACAGCGTAATTTTGAAATATGAAAATTTTTCTTATGATGCTGCAAGAAAAATCATCTACAGCCTTAATATCAGCTGCACGGAAGACTTAATCAAAAGTACTTCCGGAGAATATATGGAGAACAGCCTATGCGTACTTTTTTCTGCAGAATAATAGCATTGATTTTTATTCTATTTACATCATGCTCAAGCATAATTTTCCCAGATTTTAAGGTAAAGGACATTAATTATTCAGATGATAAAATTACAGTAACTTTTTCAAATACCCCGGACAAAGTATCGATTAAAAATGCATTTACATTTATAAAAGACGACATAAGAGAAGAAGGGACATTTTATTTCTCCAATAACAAGTTTATTTTTTTACCTGATAACAAAATCGAAAAGAATCATAACTATAGAATAATGATTTCAACAGATGCAGAAGATATAAACGGAAATTCGCTTCTAAATACATATTCTTATTCATTTTCAACAAAAGAAAGTAGTGAAAATCCGAAGATAATAAACTTTACTCAAACTGATAAAATTAAGATTACGTTTTCAAATCCAATAAAATCAGATACATTTGATAAATCATTTTCAATAAACCACTCGAGCCAGTATTTTTCAATCTGGAATTCCGACAATACAAATGTAGAAATAGATTTTTATCTTCCTCTTGAAAATAATAAAAGATATATAATATCAATCAATACCGATCTTTCAGATATCTATAACAATTTTCTAAAGACTCCTTATGCATATACATTCATCTACAATTCTTCTTCTGAAAAAACATATTATTCTCTTAGTGCAGTTTCTAATAACACTACTTCTATTAACCTAAATCAAACAAACGATTTTATAAAACAAAACTCTTATATTAAAATCGATTTTACACGTCAAATAGATTTTGACAGTCTTCTGACGAATATAGAAATAATCCCAGAAATTTCATTTACAATTTCAAAAAATGAGTTTACCAAAAAAGAAGCTATTATAAATTTCGGTTCTGTTCCAAGCTATAATTCATCATACATTATAAAAATCAAAGATAAAGTTAAAGATATTAACAATAATTTTCTTGACCCATCCGAATCTACAATCAGATTTAATAATCCGTCTGACCAAAGCCTTAAATTTATAACAGGAATACTTCAATTTCCGGATAAATTTATTCTTCTAAACGAAAACACCAACTACCAGGATATAATTTTTCCAGTAAATATTTTTCCGACCGTTGATAATATTTCTTCACCGGACATTAATCTGTATCTAATATTTACATGTTCACCAGATGCAGAATATATAAAAATTTTGTCCTCAATAGATAATATTGAGCTTACAAAAACACAAAACTGCATTGATTTTACTCCTCACAGAATTGAAAACATCAGTAAAGCCAGATTTTATAATGATACAGATTTCAATCCTGCTTTTTCGAGTCTTGATTCTTCAACTTTAAATCAGATTTCAGATCAAAATCTATGTATCGTAAACTGTACTTACAGCGTTCAAAATAACGATTCAAACGGCTTGATAAAACTTAATATTTCAGAAAACCTCTGCGACAACCTCGGAAATAAAATCGACCGCCCGATAAACCTTTCTTTTAATAAAAAATAAGGGAGTTTAAATGAAAAAACTGATTGAATATTCTGTCCGACATCCGATTTCTGTTCTTATGTATTTTCTTCTCTTTTTTGTCACAGGATTCTTAAGTCTTTTTACAATAAAAATGGACTATCTTCCATTTATATCAGACAGAACAATTTTAATAAATTCATCTTACCCTGGAATTCCCGCTGAACAAATGAAAGAACTCGTTACAATTCCTATGGAAGATTCATTCTGTTCACTCAAGGGAATTAAAAATATCAGCTCCATCACACGTGACGGTCTTTCAATTTTAAAAATTGAACTTCAATATGGAACAAACATCAATTCAGCATTAATAGAATCCCGCCAGATAATAGACAGACTTTCTGCAATTCTCCCTCAGAATTGTTCAAAACCCGAAGCAGAAATTTTTTCCACTCAGAAAAACCAGCTTATAAAACTTGCAGTCATTCCCAAAAACAACGATTTAATAAATGCACGTAACGAAGCCGACAACGAAATTAAACATGAATTTCAAAAAATAAATGGTGTAGGAAAAATCTCAATTACAGGTGGACTCAAAGAACAGATTGATGTCATCCTTGACCCTTCTCTAACTATTTCAAAAGGAATCAGTCTACAGCAGGTACAAAATGCAATTATAAATTCTAACTACGAATATCCAGCAGGTACTATTTCAGATTATAAAAATGAATATATTTTAAAAACGTCAGGATTATACAAAACACTCGATGATATTCTTCAAACCCCTGTCATAACCGGAAAACAGAATACTCTGATAAAAGACATCGGAAAAACATTTCCAGGTACAATGGATAAAGAAAGCTTTTCTTATTTCAACAATAATGAATGCATTTTAATTTCAATTTCAAAGAAAACAGATTTTAGTCCGATATCAGTTTCAAAAAAAATTCACGCGAAAATAGATGATTTAAAAACATCATACCCAAATCTTAATTTCGTCATAATTGAAGACGTTTCACGACAAATAAGCAATTCAATTATGCTTGTTTATATTTCAGCACTTATAAGTTCAGTCATAACATTTCTTATCCTGCTTTTATTTTTTAAGAATCTGAAAATCTCCTTTATAATTTCTCTTGTAATCCCGTTATGCATTCTCTTTTCAATTACAGTTTTAAAAATTACCGGGAAAACTATAAATCTGTTTTCACTTTCGGGAATTTCAATTTCACTCGGGATGATAGTCGATTCGTCAATTGTATCCATCGAGAGCATTTTATCCAGGGTGCGATCAAAAATTACCGACAGCACAATAATTTCCTCAATCCAACAAGTATCAAAATCGAATCTAAGCTCTTCATTAACTACAATCATAGTATTTATTCCCTTTTTTCTCTTACCCGGCATCTTTGGCGAACTTTTCTGCGACCTGGCAATCAGTATAACCGCAAGTATCTTTTATTCACTTCTGATTTCTTTTTCATTCATTCCGGCATGCGTAAAGCTTTTTAAAATTGAATCAAAAATTCAAAAGCAGGTTTTCTTTTCAAAAATAGAACAATTTTATTCAGCATTCCTTAAGCGCAAAATCAAAAACAAAATGCTTCCTGTAAAAATAATTATATTTTCTTTTCTATCTGCAGCTATACTGTTTCCTTTTCTTAAAAAAAGTATAATTCAAAACACAAAAGAAAATAAAATTGAATTTGCACTGACTTTTCCGCCAGATTATTCCCTCGAACACATTCAATCTAAAACAGAAACCTTCCTAAAAACACTTACAAAAAACTTTGACACCACATTAATTATCTGCACAGGTGGAATTGAACAGAATGACTTTGAAACACTGTCAGACGTAACCAACTCAGACAATAAAGTTATTTTTACCGTATTTTTTAATAACAATGAGCTTAAAGCACTCAGATTATTTCTAGAATCACAAAATCAAAATTTTACATATTTCAAATCACAGGATCTTGTTTCAAAAACAATGGATTTGAATGAAACATTCATCATTTCTTCTGAAATTCCGTCTTACATTCAATCTCAAAAAGTTATTGACTCGATTTTTGACGGCGTTTCGGATTTATTTCCAAACTATTACCAGACCGAACACATTTTCACACCGGATTCATTAAAATGTAACTATTACAGAATTCCGAGGTACTACATAAGCACTTCTATTTACCAGCTGTTTGAAGGTCTCGAAGCAGGAACTTTCCTTAAAAAAGGGAAATATATACCGGTTAAAATCATGTTCGATAAAGCTCAGCTCGATGAAAAAAAAATGTTCGTCCAGACAGGAAACAAAACGATTCCAGTCAGTGCATTAGGTTCTTTTACAACTGAATACATACCTAAAATTTTATTCAGATACAATAAAATTGATTCAAAAAAAACAGATTCCATTGAAAAAATGATATTACAAAACAAAAAATGCATTGATACTCCATATACAATTACTTCCACTTCTCAAAAGCAGAAAACAGAACTTCTTTACTCGAGCATTCTTCTTTGTACGGTTACACTCATTCTCCTTTATTGCCTGCTCGGTGCTCAGTTTGAATCTTTTTTTATGCCACTCATTTTCCTTATTACAATCATTCCAGCATTTTTCGGTGCATTTCTTTTCCTATTTGTTTTTGCACAATCATTGAATATCCACAGTATTCTTGCCCTCATAATTCTGTTCGGAACATCTGTTAATAATTCAATTATTCTTTATGAAGGACTTAATTTAAAAAAACTAAATATTGAAAATAAAATAAATTATTTTGTTTCAAAACTTCGACCTATTGCACTTACAACACTTACTTCTATCTGCGCTCTCATTCCTTTTACAACCAACCTGTTTGGGATTAACACCCAGACCTCTATGGCAATTGCACTCACAGGCGGTCTTTCTGTTTCGCTTCCTGTTGTACTCATCATCTATCCTGTAATTTTCAGCACACATCACAAAAGGAGCCTGAAATGAATTTTCTAAAACCCAAAAAAGCTTTTTTCATATTTTCTATAATTACCATAATTTTTTCGTATGCAATTTTAAAATTGAATTATTCAAACACCACAGAATCAAAATACAATATTTATTCAATAAAATTTAATTACTACGGAATCGACCCTCTTGTAATGGAAAGACTCATTACAAAACCTCTTGAAGAAAAATTAATCGAACTTGACTCAATTTGTGAATTAAAATCAACATGCAGGTTTAATGAATCAATTACAACAGCCTGGTTTTATAAAACAGCCGATACAGATTCAACTTATCTTAAAATCAGAACAATCACAGAAAACCTTTATAACACACTTCCAAACAGCGTTCAGAAGCCTCAGATTATTAATTCAAACACAGAAGAGAAAGCTGTAATATGCATTTCACTCAACGCAGACAAAGATTATATAGAAAAATACATCAAATCAAAAATAGAATCCATAAACGGCGTAACCGAAGTTATAATAAGTGGAACAGAAAATAAAAATATATCAATCAATTTCAACAACATGCTTATTGCAAATTACCACATCACTCCCGATCAGATTGCAAAAACCATATCTATAGAAAACTCATCAAACATATCTGCAGAAAAGAAATCTTCATCCAGCAAATCTTCGTATTTTTTCAACAATAGACTCAACTGCGAACATGAACTTCCTCAAATAAAACTCTTAACAGAAAAATCTTCCATAAACCTAAACCATATTGCCAGAATAACACAAAGCGTACAGCCAAAAACTGAGACCGTTTTATTAAACAACATAGAAACAAGTTTTATAAATATAAAAACATCAGACAGCTCAAACCTCATAAATATTTCAACAGAATGCCATAGACTGTTTCAATCAAAAGAAATTGAAAAGCTCAGACCTATCTTTATTTATGATATCGGACAGAAACAAAAAGAAATCTTTCTATCCGTCATCAGGACTCTCATGATCACTATCATAATAACAGGTGTGATTGTCTTTATTTTTTACCATTCACTGAAATTTTCATTAATCCTTTCGGCTGTGACAATCACAACAATAATCTGGACTCTTGGATTTCTTTCAATATCCGGTATCAGCATCAACGAAAACCTTCTTTCAGGAATCTCAATTTCTATCGGTCTCATCGCAGATACAAGTCTTGTCCTATATGAAATACAAAATCAAACATCATCCACAATTAATTTTCATAAAAAAGCAATACGGACAATCCCTTCAATTCTCATCTCGACAATAACGACATTAATAGCCATAATTCCACTCCTTTTTATATCAACAATAATTCCATCCGTCAAAAACACCGGTCTTTCAATCCTTTTCATGCTTATCATTTCAACAATAATTTCACTCTGCTTTTTGCCGTCTTTTCTCCCGTCATTTTGCATACAGGTTGAATTTATAAATAACCATGTTTCACTCTTCAAAACAAAATTCAAACAGAAAACAAGACAAATGTTTTTAAAATTTTTAAAAATACAAAAATATATAAAATCGATTTTCTACTTATCTGCATTATGCACCCTACTCCTGTTTATTATTCTGCCAAAAAACATTCAGCCAGTAAAAGAATCAGACATATTTTATTTTTCAATTGAATTCAACCCTGAAAGAAAAATAGATTCTGTCAAGAATGACCTTTCTGAATATATAAAATCAGTTGAACAGATCCCCAATGTAAATTTTGTCAAAACAGACATTACACGCGGAAACGCTGAATTTGAAGTAATATACTCAAACACCACGGAAAATAAAATTGCCGATTTGATAAGGGAAAAATCCGGTTTAATAAAAAAGGCATATATCTACATTCCAAAGGTAACTAAAAAAATAAAACCGGTTTCAATACAGATAGCCGTATCCGGAGACGACGAATCAAAATGCAGAGACATAGCAAAAGAAACTGCCTCACTTATAAATCAGAACAATCTTGCATTACAGACAACACTGAATTTTAAAGACGAAGAAATCATGTACAACTATGTACCGGACAAAAATAAACTATCTTTAATTAATTTATATACAGCCGACTCAGCACAACAATTGCGTCAAAACATCTTTAACCCTGTAGTGACCAAAATAATCATAAACAATCAGGAAACTGATGTAACTTTATCTTCTGAATTAAATAAAGATTTTGACTCACTTAACAAAATAAACATAATTACAGACAATTCATCAATTCCACTAAAGGATTCCGGTACAATTACAAAATCAAAAATACCATCAAAAATTTACCGGCTCAATTCAAGAGCCTGTGCATATTTTTCTATTGAACTTGATAAAAAAGATTTTACAAAAAAATATAATTCAATTTTAAATACATTATCACAGATCAAACTGAACGATGGTTACAAATTTGTAATACCATCATTGATAATTGAAAATCAAAATGCTTATAAAAAACTTACTGCAATAATCATCTTCTGCATCTTTTGTATTTACTGTTTTCTTGTTACAAAAAACGAAAATTTTAAACTCTCATTCATAATATTACTTTGTATACCTTCATCACTTTTTCTCCCGTTATTACTCCGTTTCTTGACCGGAAGTCAAATTAACTTTGGAGATACAGTCGGTATTATTTTATTATCTGGAATTGTAATCAATAACTCAATTTATATCAGTGAAGCACCAGGAAAAACAGTTTATGGAAAAATTTCAAAACGAATAAAAAGTATCCTCATTACATCACTCACTACAATTTTCAGCTCTCTTCCAATGGTTTTCCTGTCAAATTCTGAATTTATTAAATCATTAAGTTTCTTTATGACAACAGGGGTATTGAATTCAATTATAGTAAGTTTATTTTTATTCTCTTTTTTCCTCAAAGATTTTTTCACAATGTACTGAATGCATTTTTAAAATACGAGGTCTGTTATATCTCTGTATCAAAACAAAAAGCAGATCAAAAACACAGCCACCTACTGACGTCCAGAAAAATACCCAGAATTTTCCCCAGAAAAGAGAAAATAAAACCGGAACAAAACTCAACAGCATGCATATTTCATGATAAACCTCTGCTTTACACATATGGTCGGCAACTGTCTTTAAATCATTTTGATTAAGAGAAAAATCCCCGTCATTCCATGTCGGCATTTTTCTCTTCCATTTTTTTATCATCAGAAATCTGTATAATTTTTTCTCAAAACGCTTTTCACGAAACCACCATCTGTCATACGAACAGTTTTTTTCTATAAGCTTATAAAATGCATTTGCCACACTGAATCGAATTGTAAAATGAAATAAAGTTGTAAAGAAAGTTATCAGGATTGAAAATAAAACTATATTATTCTGAACTTTTGTAATAACGAACAATGAAATTGTAACTACTGTCAAAAGCAAATAAACACAATTAAGTAAAATCTTGTTCGTCTTCGTCATACTTGATTATAACATGTTTTTTTGAATAAAGAAAAATCACAGGACAAAAAAAAGCCTGGCAGCTTGCCCATCATCGTAAATGCGTTAAATATCAGCGGGCAAAAAAAAGCCTGGCAGCTACCTACTTTCCCACAATTAAGCAGTATCATCGGCGTTAGAGAGCTTGACTTCCGTGTTCGGAATGGGAACGGGTA
>Ga0129306_1000043_pt1 | contig 206423 bp, 189 predicted proteins | sample P827metagenome_FD_94438 | JGI IMG/M metagenome (GOLD analysis project Ga0129306, IMG submission 94438) | Capybara group fecal microbial communities from Wisconsin, USA - P827 metagenome | ecosystem: Host-associated > Mammals > Digestive system > Large intestine > Fecal | place: USA: Wisconsin...
AGGGGCGGGGTTTATCCCCGCCCGAATCTCATTCAAATATCAGGGCTTACGGGCGGGGATAAACCCCGCCCCTACATAAATTTTCCTAAAATTAACTTTTGTGCAACTGCTACATAATACCGGGTATAAACAAAAGTGCGGTCAAATTTGACCGCATTTTTTATTAGGACAAAGCTATTCCGACATCATTATGCGTTAGAAACACTGGTATTGCACCGTGATTAAATAGCTAAGACATTTATGTCCTCTCACTTGATTGCATTTACTTGTATGACCCGAAAATCTTTCGGCGTTTTGATAGCCCCACTGTCTGCATCTTTTTTGCGCTAAACGTAGCCCTTGGTTTGGATTCGGACTGCTCCTTTCGTAGTATCGTTGTTCGTAAGAAAGGTTAATTACGCCGTCGGCTTTACTGCCGCCTGTCGCTACATAACGTTTTTGTTCGGATGCGCAAGCCGTCAGTAAACCGACAATACAAGCCGCCATTAATAATTTTTTCATTTTTTACTCCTTAGGTTTTATTGTATAATCATTTAATTTGTACCCGAAATGGGTACATTTTATATTGCACCTAAAATCGGTGCAATGGGAAATATAAGATTATCAATACATTCTTTTGAGCACAGCTGGTTGAGAGATTTTCTGCTTAAAAGAAGAAAGGAATTAGGTTTATCACAACGCGCATTAGGTATGAAAATGGGCGTTGTGCATTCTTTTATCGGAAAAGTGGAAACCAGCGATAGAAGACTTGATATTTTTGAATTTATAACTTATTGTCGCGCCTTGGAATTGGATCCCGTGGAAGTGATACGAGAGATTCGGAAGCTGAAATAATCAGCGTATGAATTCTTTGCAACGAAGCAACAAAAGTGCGGTCAAATTTGACCGCACTTTTTTCAGTGATTTTGGGCATTTGTCGGTTTGCGTCGTTTGCCGATATTTTTGGTATCTTTATGACGCAATTTGACTTTTTTCTTTTGCTCCGTTTTTTTCTTTTCGGCCAGTTTTTGTTTTTTACGCGCTTTCGCTTCTTTTGACACGGTTTTTTTGGCCTCGCCGTTTTTCGGCGGGTTGGTTCGCGGTTCCAGGCCTTCGATTATCCGCGGTTTAAGTAATTCTTCCGTATAACGTTTGATTTTGCCTAGTAAAGGGTAATCATGACCTTCCACAAAAGACACCGCCGTGCCTTTTTTGCCGGCGCGTGCGGTTCGCCCGATTCGGTGCAGATAGGTGTCGGCGCTGTAAGGCAAATCGAAATTCATGACATGACTGACATCGTCAATATCGATTCCGCGGGCGGCCACATCCGTCGCCACTAATAACGTCACCGTGCCGTTTTTGAGTTTGTCGATGGCGTGATTACGCTGAGTTTGTGCCATTTCGCCTTCCAGATAGGCGGAACGGATTCCGCGTTTGCGCAACGTTTCCGATAATTCCCGCACATCCTCCCGACGACGTACGAAAAGAATGCCTTTTGTAACTTTTTCCTGCTCGATAAAACGGGCGACCAGCTTGATTTTATGTTCGACGCTGTCGGCGTGATAATACCATTGGTTAATTTTTTTTCTTTCGCGACGGCTGGGTTCCGCGTCAATTTTGACGGGGTTATCCAGAATTCGTTCCGCAAAATCCCGGAGCGGTTCGCCTTCCAGCGTGGCGGAAAATAATAAGGTTTGCTTGCGCCAACGGGTTTCCGCCGCGATTTTTTCAGCGTCTTGCCCGAATCCCATTTGTAGCATTCTGTCCGCTTCGTCGAAAATCAATATTTCAACGGAACGGCAATCGAAATTTTCTTCGTTAATGTACTGCAGTAGACGTCCGGGGGTGGCGACCACCAGATCCTGGTTCTTATTGAAGATTTCGCCGTGATTCTGATATGCCACGCCGCCGGTGATGGTCGCGATGCTGAGTTTGGTGAATTGCGCCAATTCTTTCGCCTGTTCGGCGACCTGCATGGCTAATTCGCGGGTGGGCGTTAACACCAAGATACGCGGAGCGCCGGGTTTTCTGCGCGGATAATCTAATAAATGTTGAATGGCGGGCAGCAAAAACGCCGCGGTTTTACCGGTGCCCGTCGGCGCGGAGCCTAAAATATCCCGTTCTTCCATCGCGGCGGGAAGGGTTTCCTGCTGAATAGCCGTCGGGCGGTTGTAGCCTTTTTTAGCTAACGCTTTAAGCAGTTCGGGAGCAAGATCGAAATCATCAAAAGTCGGTTGTGACATAAAGTTCTCTAGTATTTTTATAAAAATCGGGCAAAATTATACCGCACTTTCCGGGGTAAAGGGGAAAGTGCGGTCGATTTTACGAGAGTTTTTTATACGGCGGACCAGAGCAGAATGGCGAGTAATTGCGGAGAGACGATGCGCAGGAACATGACGAGCGGATAAACCGTCGCGTAAGCCAGGGCGGAGGCACCGCAATTTTCTTTTAACGAATTCGCGAAGGCTAACGCCGGCGGATCGGTCATTGAACCCGCAATTAATCCGCAAATACTGAGGTAATTGAGGTTGCCGTAAATCCGTGCGATAACGCCGACGATCAATAACGGCACAAAGGTGATGAAAATGCCGTAGAACATCCATTCCAGACCGTTCCCGTTGACCAGCGTATGAATGAAATTGCCGCCGGATTTAAAGCCCACCACGGACAGGAATAATACGATACCGATTTCCCGTAAGGCGAGGTTGGCGCTTGGCGGCATAAACCAGTAAAGTTTGCCGATAGTACCGATTCGCGCCAGAATTAAGGCGACGACAAGCGGTCCGCCCGCCAGCCCGAGTTTTAACGGAACGGGAATGCCCGGGATGCTGAAGGGAATAGAACCCAGTAATACGCCCAATCCTATACCGATAAAGACCGGTAGCATTTGAACCTGATTAAGTTTTGATTGAGCGTTACCGAACATTTCGATCACTTTATCCATCACGTCAACGCCGCCGATAATGTGTAACACGTCACCGAATTGTAAAGTGGTGTTGGCGGTTGGAATCAATTCCACACCGGCTCGGTTGAGGCGGGAGATCATCACGCCGTATTGTTGGTGAAAGGCTAAAGTGCGGATTTTTTTGCCCAGGATTTTTTCATTGGTGACCACGACGCGTTCGGTGCGTAGATTACCTCGCATGGCGGAAGCTTCCACTTCTATGGATTCGCCGAGAATTAACTCCATTTCATGCAACGTTTTCGGATCGCCCAGAAAATGCAGAATATCGCCGATTTGCAGCTGAGTATCCGCCTGCGGCACGAAAATATCCTGATCACGCTTTAATCGGGTACACACAATGCCGTGTTTTTCAAAACCGGGAATATCCCGTAAATTTAAACCTGAAAAATTGGCGTTGGTGATGCGGATATTGGCTTTTTGAATGGTTTCTTTATCTTTGCCCGTTTCGCGGTCGAAATTTTCCGCTTCTTTATCGATATTAACTTTGAAAAATAAACGGATCAGCCACATGGTTAACAGGATACCGCAAATCCCGAACGGATAGGCCATAGCGTAGGACATCCCCATGGTTTCGGTGATGTCATGCATGCCTAATTCATTCAGAATTTGTTGTCCGGCACCTAATGAAGGCGTGTTAGTAACCGCTCCGGAATAGATCCCTAAAATAGCATCGAGCGGTATATCGGTAGCTTGATGAATGATAATCACCAATAATGCGCCCAGGCAGACGATTAACGCGCCTAACGCATTTAATTTTAACCCGCTCTCACGCAAAGAGGCGAAGAAACCCGGCCCCACCTGAATCCCGATGGTATAAACGAACAGAATTAAACCGAATTCCTGAACGAAATGAAGCGTATGTTCGTCTAACCGCAGACCGTATTGAGCGGCAAAATGGGAGATAATAATTCCCCCGAACAGCACGCCGCCGATGCCTAATCCCACACCTCTGATTTTCCAATGACCAATCCATAGCCCCAGCACCGCCACCAGCGACAGCACAGAGATGGTTACCGCAATATCGGACATGAAGCCCTCCTCAAGTTTGATAAAATTAACTAGTTGTGATTATAGCGATGTTCGAATACGAAATAATGATTAATGTCAAAAAGTGTAGGGTTCATCACATTTTTCTTGCACTCCATTGTATTTTGCTCAACAATAACGGTCATTTTTTAGCGGAAATAAAGAGAACTCATGAATTACAGCGAAGAATTACTTGCCTCGATATTCTGGATTTTGAAAGCCATCGGCATTACTGCCGTTGTATTCAGTCTGATGGTGTGGATTTTAGTGAAAACCACTCGCTGGGCGCATCAGTTCTGGTCGCTTGGGAAAGATTATTTGTCGCCTAAACGTAGTGCGAAACCGCTGGTTTATTTTATTGTGATCGTCTTTTTTAACCTACTTTCCGTGCGGTTGGATATCCTCTTTTCCAACTGGTATAAAGCCATGTACGACGCTTTGCAGAAAATGGACGAAAACGTATTTTGGCTGCAAATGATGGTGTTTTCGGTTCTTGCCGTCATTCATATCAGCAATATTTTGCTGACTTACTACCTCACTCAACGCTTTACCATTCAATGGCGCACCTGGTTGAATGAAAATATGGTGGAAAAATGGATGACGCAACAGGCTTATTACAAGTCTCAGTATGTGTATAACCAGCTTGATAACCCGGACCAACGTATTCAGCAAGACGTTCAATCTTATGTCAGTTCGTCCATCAGTTTCGCCACCGGCGTGATTTCTTCCGTCGTCTCCATTGTGGCGTTTACGCTAATTCTGTGGAATTTGGCGGGGCCGATGAATATCGCCGGCGTAACCGTGCCGCATGCCATGGTATTCCTGGTTTTTATTTATGTGCTGATTACCAGTATTTTCGCTTTCCGCATCGGTCGTCCGTTAATTCACTTGAATTTCTTAAACGAACGCCTGAACGCGAACTATCGTTATTCCCTTATTCGGGTGAAAGAATATGCGGAAAGCATCGCCTTTTTCCGCGGCGAAAAAATGGAAAAAAACGTATTGTACAAACAGTTCGGTTATGTGATTGATAACGTGTGGAAAATGGTGTACATGACGTTGAAGTTATCCGGTTTTAACGTGATGATGACGCAGATTTCGGTCATTTTTCCGTTCATTATTCAAGCGGCGCGCTATTTCAGCAAACAAATCCAATTGGGGGATTTAATTCAGACGGCGCAATCCTTCGGCCGCGTGCAATCGGCGTTATCTTACTTCCGGAACGTTTATGACGAGTTTACCGGATATCGCGCCGTGCTCGATCGTTTAACCGGATTTCACAGCGCCGTCAGCCAGGCTACTCAGGTTTCTCATGTGGTATTGAAAGACAGCGAAAGTGCGGTCGTTTTTGAGCGACTTTTTGTGAAAAAGCCGACGGGTGAAGTGCTGATTAAAGATTTAAATTTAAACCTGCCGCAAGGTTCGTCGATGTTAATCAAAGGCGCGTCCGGTTCCGGCAAAACCACTTTATTGCGAACGGCGGCGGGCTTGTGGTCGTTTTCGGAGGGCACCGTGCATTGCCCGCAGCATCATGCGCTGTTTTTGTCGCAAAAGCCTTATTTGCCGCAAGGACGTTTAATTGATGCCTTATATTATCCGGAAGTGACGCCTGCGGATGCGGATTTGGCTGCTGCGGCGGATACTTTACGCGAAGTGCAACTCGGTCATCTGGCGGATAAACTGGAACAGGAAAACGACTGGATGCGCACCCTTTCCCTGGGCGAACAGCAACGTTTATCTTTTGCGCGTTTGTTAATTCATAAGCCGATTGTCGCGTTTCTGGATGAAGCCACGGCGAGCATGGACGAAGGGCTGGAAGACGCAATGTATCGGCTGTTACGCGCGCGCTTGCCGCGCACGACCATTATCAGCGTCGGCCACCGTTCTACATTGCGGACGCATCACGATAAGCAACTGATTATTAATGCGCAGGATCAAAGCTGGCAATTCTGTTAAAGTGCGGGCGATTTTTGCATAGTTTTTTAAGCGCGGACTTCGGTTCGTGCTTTTTTATTTGTCTGTTATAATGCTTGTCAGTTTTTATCAGATTGCGGGATTTTCCAATGGCTCAGATTGCTCCAAATCCGCTCGTTCTTGTGGACGGCTCCTCTTATCTTTATCGTGCGTTTCATGCTTTTCCGCCGCTCAACAATTCGCAGGGCGAACCCACCGGCGCGATGTTCGGTGTGCTGAATATGCTGAAAAGTCTGATTTCTCAAGTGCAGCCCAGCCACATTGCGGTGGTGTTTGATGCGAAAGGCAAGACTTTTCGCGACGAATTGTTCGAGCAATACAAATCCCATCGCCCGCCGATGCCCGATGATTTGCGGCGACAGATTGAGCCGTTGCATCATATTATTCGCTCGTTGGGCATTCCTTTGCTTTCCATTGAAGGCGTGGAAGCGGACGATGTGATCGGCACCCTTGCCGTGCAGGCGTCGTCACAGGGAAAAAAGGTTTTGATTAGTACCGGCGATAAAGATATGGCTCAGTTGGTGGATGATAACATCATGCTTATCAACACCATGAACAACACGTTGCTCGATCGTCAGGGCGTGATTGAGAAATACGGCATTCCGCCGGAACTTATCATTGATTATCTCGCGCTGATGGGCGACAGTTCGGATAATATTCCGGGTATTGCCGGCGTAGGCGAAAAAACCGCGTTGGGCTTGCTGCAGGGCATCGGTTCCATGGCGGAAGTGTATGCTAACTTGGATAAAGTGGCGGATTTGCCGATTCGCGGTGCGAAAAAATTGGGCGAAAAGTTATTGGCGGCAAAAGCGGATGCGGAGCTGTCCTATGTGCTGGCGACCATAAAAACCGACGTTAAACTTGAAGTGGCGCCGGAGGATTTGGTTATCGGTACGGCCGATAATGACGAACTGGCGGCTTTGTTCGGGCGTTACGAATTTAAACGCTGGCTGAATGAAGTGCTGACGAGCGACAGTCCGCTGACCCAAGCGACGGCGCAGCCGGTGAAAGTGAACCCTTACCAAGCCTCGCCGGCGGCCTCGACAACCGAAAGTGCGGTGAAAAATGTGATAAAAATTGACCGCACTTTGTATGAAACCGTCACCACGCCGGCGCAGCTGCAGGACTGGATTACCAAAATTCAGCGGGAAAAATTGGTGGCGCTGGATACGGAAACCGATTCGCTGAATGCTATGACGGCGGACTTAGTGGGCATTTCTTTCGGCTTGGAGAACGGCGAAGCCTGTTATATTCCGTTGGCGCACGTGCATCAAACGACGCAAGACGGTGAAGCCCGGAAAGCCGATGAAAGTGCGCAAGCCGATTTGTTCGCCGAGCCGGAAGCAAGTCCTCAAACCCATTGGCGGTTATTGCCGCAGCAGCTTAATAAAACGGATTGTCTGGCACAGTTGAAAGCGGTGCTGGAAGACACCGACATTCGGAAAATCGGACAGAATTTAAAATACGATCTCACGATTTTCGCCAATCATGGCATTCAGGTGCAAGGCGTAGCCTTTGATACCATGCTGGAGAGTTATGTGTTAAACAGCACCGGCCGGCATAATATGGATGAGTTGGCGGAACGTTATCTGGGCCATCAAACCATTTCTTTCGAAAGCCTGGCGGGCAAGGGGAAAAATCAGTTAACTTTCGATAAAATCCCATTGGCGCAGGCGGCGGAATATGCGGCGGAAGATGCGGACGTCACCATGAAACTGCATCAAACGCTTTGGCCGGAGCTGGAAAAAACACCGAGTCTGAAAGCCTTATTCAATGATATTGAATTGCCGTTGGTTCCCGTACTTTCCCGTATCGAACGTAACGGCGTGCTGATTGACGCCCAAGCCTTGAAAATTCAGTCGCGGGAATTCGGCGCAAGATTAGCCGAATTGGAAGCCAAAGCCTATGAAATCGCCGGCGAATCCTTTAATCTGGCGTCTCCGAAACAATTGCAGGAGATTTTGTTTAACAAACTGAATTTGCCGGTGTTACAGAAAACGCCGAAAGGCGAGCCTTCCACCAAAGAAGAAGTATTGGAGGAATTGGCCTTTGAGCATGAATTACCGAAGCTGTTGGTGGAACACCGCGGCCTGGCGAAACTGAAATCCACCTACACCGATAAATTACCGCAAATGATTAATCCGCATACGGGGCGGGTGCATACTTCTTATCATCAGGCCGTCACGGCGACTGGGCGGCTCTCTTCGACGGATCCGAATCTACAGAACATTCCGATCCGCAACGAAGAAGGGCGTCGCATTCGTCAGGCGTTTATCGCCCGTGACGGTTACAAAATTATTGCGGCGGATTATTCGCAAATCGAACTGCGGATTATGGCGCATTTGTCCGGCGATAAAGGGCTGACCGACGCTTTTATTGAAAGACGCGATATTCACCGTTCTACCGCATCGGAAATTTTCGGCATACCGCTGGAAGAGGTGACCGGCGAACAACGCCGTAGCGCCAAAGCGATTAATTTCGGCTTGATTTACGGCATGTCGTCCTTCGGGCTTTCCCGTCAGTTAGGCATTTCCCGGCTCGAAGCGAAAAAGTACATGGATTTATATTTCCAGCGCTATCCGAATGTGCAAACTTTCATGCATGACATTCAGGAAAAAGCGAAAGCGCAGGGTTTCGTGGAAACCCTGTTCGGTCGCCGTTTGTATCTGCCGGATATTAAATCCGCAAACGCCGCGCGTCGTAAAGGCGCCGAACGAGTGGCGATTAATGCGCCGATGCAGGGAACGGCGGCGGATATTATTAAACGCGCGATGATCGATATTGATCACGCTATTGCCGGCGACGAGGATATTCTGATGATCATGCAAGTGCATGATGAATTGGTGTTTGAAGTGCGGTCGGAAAAAGCGGAGTTTTTCAGTCGGCTGATTAAGCAAAAAATGGAAAGCGCCGCTCAGCTGGCGGTCCCGTTAATTGTGGACGTGGGCGTCGGGGTGAATTGGGATGAAGCCCATTAAAAAACTCGTGAAAATTTGACCGCACTTTTCGCGTCAAATCAGTAAATTCAAGGCTTGGATAATCCAAGCCTTTCTTTTTGCCGTGATTTATTACCACCAAGTCATCCAGAAGAAATAAGATAGCGAGCCGATAATAAATACGCCGATAGTATTTAAGATAATCCCTACCTGTAACATTTCTTTTTGTTTTATATAGCCGGTCGCAAATACAATTGCGTTCGGCGGGGTGGCAATCGGCAGCATAAATGCGCAGGATGCGCCGCAAGCGATAATTGCCGCCAGCGAGATAGGCGGCAACCCTAATGAAGTTGCCACGGAAATGTAAATCGGCATAAGCAGCGCGGCGCTTGCGGTGTTGGACGTGAATTCGGTTAAGAACAGAATAAATGCCGTCATCACAATCGCCATTAACCACCAGTTTTTATGACCGATATAAGACACGATGGTTTCCGCCAGAATTTTGCTGGCGCCGGTATCTTTCAGCACAATGCTTAACACCATGCCGCCGCCGCAAAGTAACAGCACGCCCCATTCCGTACGATCTTGAATTTGGCTCCAGGTCGCCGTACCGCTTAAGGTGAACGCCATTACCGCGATCATCGCGATTAACGCATCAAAACTGCGGATGGCGGAGGTTAATCCGAGCGCGTTTCGTACGACGGGTTCGAGTACGGAACTGAAAATAAGAAATAACGCAGTCAGGCTGAATACGACCAATGTGATAATACGTTTGCCGGTCATGGGAATTTCTTCAATTTCAACATCAAAGGGCACGTTAAAATTCGGGCGCAGTACAATTAAAAGTGAAATAATCATGGCAATCAGCAGCAAGAATGTTACCGGTACGCCGTACGCCAGCCATTCCGAAAATGAAACTTTGATTTGCGATGCCAAAATGGCGTTCGGGGCGGAGCCCACCAATGTCGCTATTCCGCCGATACTGGCGCTGAAAGCAATGCCGAGCAACACGAAAACATACAGATTACGGTTACTTTTCATATCTACTTTATGCAGAATGCCCAGTGTTAGCGGCAACATCAAAGCGGCGACCGCCGTATTATTGATGAAGAAGGATAACAGATTGGTGACGGCAAACAGGTAGAAAATCGTGAGCCTTAAATTGCCCCGCGCCAAACGAATGACGTGATTGGCAATCCATAAGTCAATTTTCTGAATATTCAGCACCGCCGCAATCACAAAGCCGCCGAAGAACATAAAAATAATCGGTTCGGAAAAGGGCGCAAAAGCCGCTTTGGTATTCAGTACGCCCAATCCGATGGCGAAAACCGGCACAAGCAAGGCGGTAATCGTGATGTGGAAAGCCTCGGTCAGCCACAAAATACCGATGAAAACCAGTAAGGCAAGGCCTCGGTTTTCCTGAGAATTAAAGGGCAGGATATTTAATAGAGTAAAGAAGAGTATCAGATCCGCGACTAAGATAATCAGCCCTCTGACTGGATTTTTGCTGGTACTTGACATAACGCCCTCGCTATTTTATGTTATATGTTTGCATTGAATAAAAATGAATAGATATGTTATTTTTTTGAATTTCTATTCAGTTTCGAATGTAGCGTAATTCGAGCGGTTGCGCAATCCGTGGCGGATTATTTTAGTCAGGTTTTTGAATAAAATTTGAAATTATCAAAATTTCAGGTAAAACTCGCGGGTTAATTGAATAAATTCTAGCGTATAGCGATTTTTTTCATCATAAATCGTCAATTTGCCGTGTTCCGTTTCTTTTTTCCGTTTCATAAAACTCAACAACACCCGTTGCGGCGCTTTACCTTGTTTGGTCGTCACATCACATTGCCGTACGCAATAAAGTGCGGTCAATTTTTTTAACGTTTTTCCTTGTTCCGCCGGCAAAACAAAATGGATCATGCCTTGTTCCGTCAGCAAAGACGAAGCAATCCGCAACCATTCCTCATGAGAAAGCGCCGCGATGTAACGGGCGGCGTCACGTTCGTGATTACGGCAATTCACACCCGGTGCAAAATAGGGCGGATTCGCCACAATATTATCGAATTTTTGCCCGCACTTTCGGGCGAAATCCGCAATATCGGCACAATGCACATGCAGGCGATGCGCCCAGGGTGAAGCGTTGAAGTTCTCCCGGGCTTGCCGAGCGGCGGCGGGATCCCGTTCCACACCGTGAATTTCCGCATTTTCGTCGCTGCGTTGCGCTAACATGAGGGCGATTAATCCCGAACCGGTGCCGAGATCCAATACGGATCGCGCGCTTGCCACATCGGCCCAGGCGCCGAGCAAAATGCCGTCCGTTCCCACTTTCATCGCACAGCGATCGTGATTGATATGGAATTGTTTAAAAGTAAAGCCGTTACGCGTTGTCATGATGGCATCGTGATTAAAAAGAAAGGCACAAGTATGTGCCTTTCGGAGAAAGATTCGGCGATTATTTGCCGATTAAGCGCGCCAGTGCCTGATATAGCGCTTGCGCGGCGTCACCGCTGATAGCGTTGCCGTCTTCATCACTGATGACGACGGAACTTTGTTTGCCGTGCGCGCTGATTTGCATGCTGTATTCGCCGTCTTCCAGATCAGGTCGGGAGACGCCGAAACGCGCCCATTCCGTCTGGCTTAGCGGTTTATAGTTCAGTTTACGGTAGCCGCGACCGACGGTTTCTTCTTCCGTTTCAAAACCTAATTGTGGCAAGGCCTCACCGAGTTTGCTCCAGGATTGCTGGAATTCGGAAGACATCGCTAAAGCCGGATGGTTGTTTGAATCGGTAATGATCGCCGTTTGAATCGGTCCGCTTGCCGTCGGCGTTGCCACCGCCTGCGCCTGGCTTTGATAATCGGCGTTCAATTCGCCCACGAACTGATTCAACAAACTTGAGGTGTAACGTTCTTTCTCTTTTTGGCTTGGCGTGAACAGAATTTCGTCACGTTTGGCTTCCAGTACGCTCACCACTAAAGCGTTAGCCTCCTGATTACCGACTTGGTTAATCTGGTAACGCAACAGGGTTTCGCCCGGATCCATTTTGGCGCCGAAATTGGTCCAATCGGTTTCGATTTGGTTGTCTTTTGCCGTGAATTTAATGGATCTTTCTTCTAACAAACGCGCCATTTGCTGAATATTATAAACACTGGCTTTTTCCGGCGAATAAATGATGGATGCCCGTTCGCCGTCAAATTGCGCGACGGAATTGCCGATAATCGCCATTGGAACGGCCGGCGGGCGAATGTCCATATTTTCGCCCTTTTTGACATTGGTTTCAGGTAAGGCGTAAGTATCGTTTTGACCGACGATCTGAATACCGGCGGTATCGATAGTCGTGAAGGTCGGTGCGCTGGCGTGTTTTTCGTAACTGTCGTTAGCGTAAGGGCTGGTGTTTCCGCAACCGGTCGCCGCGACAACGGCTAGCACAGTTAAAGGGAATAAGCATTTTTTCATTCTTTTTCCTTAAATTTAAAGAATATTCTGTTTTCTGACCGCACTTTGGGGGAAAAGTTTAAATGAAAACCGCACACGTTGCGACGCGTGCGGCTTTTTATCAATATTCGGTTAATTTCAGATTAAACCCGCAATTTTTAACGCCTCGAGTACTTTCGGTTGCGCCTGTTCGCTTAATACGGTTAACGGCAGACGCAAAAACGGATCTTTGATTAAGCCGATTTTATAGGCTGCCCATTTTACCGGAATCGGATTTCCTTCGATAAATAAATCGCGGTGTAACGGCATTAAGCGTTGGTTGATTTTTTCCGCTTCTTCAAAGTTGCCTTCCAATGCAAGTTTACACATTTTCGCCATGTCTGCCGCCGCCAGGTTGTTGGTGACGGAAATAACGCCTTGCCCGCCCAGCTTCATGCTTTCCAAACCGGTCGCATCGTCGCCGCTTAAGAAAATGAAATCTTCGCCGGCCAATTGTTTAATGAGTTTCACCCGGCTGACGTCTCCGGTCGCTTCCTTGATTGCTACGATATTCGGAATTTTTGCTAAACGCGCGACGGTTTCCGGTTTCATATCGGAACCGGTACGTCCCGGTACATTGTAAAGAATTTGCGGTAAATCGGTGCATTCGGCGATGGCTTTGAAATGCTGATACATGCCTTCCTGCGTCGGTTTGTTGTAATAAGGCACCACGCTTAAGCAACCCGCAACGCCGCTGTCACGTAATAATTTCGTCATGGTGATGGCTTCGCTGGTGGCATTGGCGCCCGTTCCGGCGATAACCGGAATGCGGCCGGCGGCAAATTCCACGGTTTTCAGAATCGTCTTCACATTTTCATCGATGCTCAGTGTGGCGGATTCACCGGTGGTGCCGACCGAAACAATCGCGTTAGTGCCCGCTTTGATGTGAAATTCAACCAATTTTTTTAATTCGTCGTAATCCACTTCGCCGTGGTTATCCATGGGTGTGATTAATGCAACGATACTTCCTGAAAATAATGGAGTGCGTGAAGACATAAGAACCTCTTATCGTTATTTGAACTCATTGCTATAAGCATTGCGAAAATAAACAGGTTTTGCAAGCGGTTTTTTTGTTTTTTGTCGTGAAGCGGCAAAATTATACGGAACTTTTCCGATAAAAAAGACAGAACGCGTTATTTTTTCTGGCAATGCGGGCAAACATAGCTGTTGCGTTGTCCGACTAAAAAACTTTCGATTTTTTGCCCGCACTTTGGGCAATTTTCGCCTTTTTTACCGTAAATTTGTAATTCCTGAACGAAGTAGCCGGGGCGTCCGTCGGGTTGCAGAAAGTCTTTCAGCGTCGTACCGCCTTGGGCGATGGCGTGGACCAATTCTTTTTTAATGGTTTCCGCCAGCAGCGCCGCCTGGGTTTTGGTGATTTTGCCCGCAGGTTTTTCAGGATGCAACCCGCATTGAAACAGCACTTCGTTGGCGTAAATATTGCCGACACCGACCACCACGGCATTATCCATAATGAAGGATTTAAGTGCGGTCAATTTTTTGCGAGATTTTTTGAACAGATAATCGCCGTTGAAGCCGTCGGAAAGCGGTTCGGGCCCCAGTTTGGCAAACAGATGAAATTCATCCGGATTTTCCGTCCAAAGCCAGGCGCCGAAGCGGCGCGGATCGTTATAACGCATGATTTTGCCGTTACTCATCACAATGTCCAGATGATCGTGTTTATCCACGGCGGCGTCCGGCGGCACGATGCGCACGGAACCCGACATGCCGAGGTGACCGACGATATAACCTTGTTCCGTGTGAATAATCAGATATTTCGCCCGGCGCGAAAGTGCGGTCACTTTTTGGTGAGAAATTCGGGCAAGTTCGGGACTGACCGGCCAACGTAATTTAGGCTGGCGCACGATGATTTTTTCGATATAAAAACCGTTCAAATAAGGCGCTATACCATTTTTTGCGGTTTCGACTTCGGGGAGTTCGGGCATATTGGTTTCCGGGAATTTACAAATAGAGGTTCGTCACTATACCACATTTTTTACGGAGGAGTCGTGGCATTCGACAGACAATAAAAAACCCGAATTTTCATTCGGGTTTCGATTTGGCGTAAAACCAAATTATTTGATTTTGGCTTCACGATAAATAACGTGTTTGCGTATAACCGGATCAAATTTTTTGATTTCCATTTTTTCCGGCATGTTACGTTTGTTTTTATCTGTTGTGTAGAAGTGACCGGTTTCCGCTGAAGAAACTAAACGGATTTTCTCACGAGCGCCTTTAGCTGCCATGTTTTAGCTCCTTAGATTTTTTCGCCACGAGCACGGATATCAGCCAATACTGCATCGATGCCTTTTTTATCGATAATACGCATACCTTTTGCGGTTAAGCGTAAAGTTACGAAACGGTTTTCACTCTCAACCCAGAAACGGTGAGTGTGCAAGTTTGGTAGAAAACGACGACGAGTCGCATTCAATGCGTGCGAACGGTTGTTACCAACTGCCGGACGTTTGCCTGTTACTTGACAGACTCTAGACATAATAATCTCCAATAATTAAATATAAGCTCGAGCTTACGGTTCGGATACAATTTCAAGGAAAGCCTTGAGAGCTACCTCGTCAGGTCGCTCGTTGGTTGCCGACCCGCTTACTATATTAAAGGTCGCAAATTATACTTGCTAAAATCCGTTTTCTCAAGTGAAAATTGGATTTTCCTTTAAAAAACCGCGAGATTTTACCTGAAAACCGTTGATGAGCCAAGCGGAACTACAGCCGGTCTTGCTCGGCGAAAGAAAAGTAACAGCCTTTTCCGATAATAAAATGATCCAGAATCCGAATTTCCATTAATTCTGCGGCGGCTTGGATTTGTTTGGTAATCCGTTCGTCGGCGGCGCTGGGTTCCGCCCGTCCCGAAGGATGATTGTGGGCGAGAATAAGCGCGGCGGCATTGCAATATAACGCGGTTTTGATGATTTCCCGCGGGTAAATCGATGCGGCGTTAATGGTGCCCTGAAACATTTCTTCTTTTTTTATCAGACGATGTTGATTGTCCAAAAACAGTACGCAGAACACTTCCCGTTCGTAATGTTCCAATTCCGTTTGCAAATAAAGCCTGACGGTGAGCGGATTGGTAAATTCATGGGCAAAAGCGAGTTGCTCCGCAAGATAACGCTTTGTCATTTCCGTACAAGCCTGTAACTGGATATATTGCGTAATGCCGATTCCTTTAAATTGGCAGAATTGCGTCCGACTGGCGGAAATCAGTCCGCGTAAAGAGCCAAAATGGCGCAACGCCTCTTGGGAAAGCTGCATAACGGAGCAGTTTTTCATCCCCGTTCGTAGAAAAATTGCCAGTAATTCATGGTTTTCCAGCGCTTCGGGGCCGAATTTCAGCAATTTTTCTCTGGGCATGAGCGATTGATTTTCCATGATTTCCTCAAAAACTTCACAAAAATTGACCGCACTTTGGCGTATTTTCCCGATTCCCGCCAGATTGGAATTTCGAATTTGGAACGGGGATCGCAAAATAAAATTTTTTCTTCGGGAAATTTGAAGTAAAATGCTCGAACTTATAAGATGTGAAAGGGGACTAACAATGTTGAAAGCAAAACGCATTGTCGTGGGAATAACGGGCGGCATTGCGGCGTATAAAAGCATTGAACTGATTCGTCTGTTGCGTAAAAACGAGGCGGAAGTCCGTGTGGTGTTGACGCCCGCCGCGGCTGAATTTGTCACGCCTTTAACCTTGCAGGCGATTTCGGGCAATCCCGTTTCTCAATCTTTGCTGGATCCGGCCGCCGAGCTGGCCATGGGACACATTGAATTGGCGAAATGGGCGGATGCCGTGCTGATCGCTCCCGCCAGCGCGGATTTTATCGCCCGTTTAACCGTTGGCATGGCGAACGATTTGTTATCGACCGTTTGTCTTGCCACCGCCTCGCCGATTTTATTAGCGCCGGCGATGAATCAACAAATGTACGCGCAAACGGTAACGCAGGAGAATATTGCGAAATTAGCCGCGCGCGGGATGAAATTTATCGGTCCGGCCTGCGGTTTTCAGGCTTGCGGTGATGTGGGCGCGGGGCGTATGTCCGAACCGGGCGAAATTTTCACCGCACTTTCCGAATACTTCGAGCGCAAACGGGATTTAACCGGTTTATCCGTGGCGATTACCGCGGGACCGACCCGTGAAGCTATCGATCCGGTGCGTTATATCAGTAATCACAGTTCGGGCAAAATGGGCTTTGCTATCGCGGCGGCATTCGCCGAACGCGGTGCGGAAGTCACACTGATTGCCGGGCCGGTAAATTTAACGACGCCGGCGGGAGTAACACGTATCGATGTTACTTCGGCGCGGGAAATGTGGCGGGCGGCTTTGGAAAGTGCGGTCAAAAATTCCGTATTTATCGGTTGTGCCGCGGTAGCGGATTACCGTGCGGCGGAAGTGTCGGAACAGAAAATCAAAAAAACGGGAGATAACGACGAGCTTGCGTTAAAGTTAGTGAAAAACCCGGATATTATTGCCGATGTGGCGCATTTGACCGAACGCCGTCCTTTTGTGGTCGGTTTCGCGGCGGAAACGCAGGATGTCGAGCGATATGCCCGGGATAAATTGGTGCGCAAAAATCTGGATATGATTTGTGCCAACAATGTGGCGGGAGGAAGCGTGTTCGGCGCGGATCAAAATGCGTTGCATTTATTTTGGAAAGACGGCGAGAAATTGTTGCCGACTGCTTCCAAAAGCGAATTGGCGAAAACGTTGGTAGAAGAAATTGTTGCGCGATATCGTGCATGATGAATATTTCTCTTTTCACTGCAAAGAAAGGAAAATTAAGAAAGAGTAAAGGGAATCCGAATGAAAAAAATTGATGTTAAAATTTTAGATAGCCGTATCGGTACGGAATTTCCGTTGCCCGCCTATGCTACGGCGGGGTCGGCCGGCCTGGATTTGCGGGCTTTGGTTGATGAAACCTTTGAAATTCAACCGGGTGAAACCAAATTAATCCCTACCGGTTTATCCGTTTATATCGCCGATCCGCAGTTAGCGGCAGTCATTTTGCCCCGCTCCGGTTTAGGTCATAAACACGGGATCGTATTAGGTAATTTGGTAGGGTTGATTGACAGTGACTATCAAGGACCGTTAATGGTTTCCATGTGGAATCGCGGCAGTGAGCCGTTTAAGGTGGAAGCGGGCGATCGTATCGCGCAACTGGTTTTTGTTCCTGTGGTACAAGCCGAATTTAATATTGTGGAAGAATTTGAACAAACGGATCGCGGTGAAGGCGGTTTCGGACATTCGGGCAAGAAATAAATTATGGTTGAACAACTCGAAATTGCGGATTTAGAACCTGCACCGGAAACGAATACGATAAAAATTGAAAAGCGCAGCGTTAAAGAACGCCGCCAGCAGGTATTGGCCGTTCTCATGAATATGTTACATTCCGAACGCGGCATGGAACGCATGACTACGGCGCGTTTAGCGGAAGCCGTCGGTGTTTCGGAAGCGGCATTGTATCGTTATTTCCCCAATAAAACGAAAATGTTTGAAGCGCTGATTGATCATATCGAAAAAAATCTCTTCACCCGAATTGATCAGGCGAAAGCATTGCAAACCAATACGGTCAGCCGGGTACACGACATTTTATTGATGGTTCTGGATTTCGCCCGTAAAAATCCGGGCTTAACCCGCGTATTAACCGGGCATGCGCTGATGTTTGAAGACGCCCGGCTTCAACTTCGCGTCGCGCAGTTTTTTGATCGTCTTGAATTACAATTCGTGAATGTGTTACAAATGAGTAAAATCCGCGAAGGTAAAACTTTTGCGATTGACGAACGGATGATTGCGGCGCATCTTGTCACCTTCTGTGAGGGGCAGATGATGCGTTTGGTACGCACTAATTTCCGCCGCACGGCAAATCAGGGATTTGAGCAGCAATGGACATTGCTGGAACCGATTTTTGTTTAAACAGATTGGAGGAGGGATGATCATTCCTTGGCAATCCTTAGAAGACGAAACGCTGAAAAATATTGCGGAAAGCTTCGTTTTGCGCGAGGGGACGGATTACGGATTTGAAGAACTTTCCTTAGAGCAAAAAGTTAACAATTTATTAAGCTTAATTCGTTCGGGAAGTGCGGTGATTGTTTGGTCAGAATTGCATGAAACGATTGATATTAAAGATAAAAATTCGTTTTTAACCCGTTAAGTCAAAGCATAAGTATGGAGTGATTTTATGCTAAAGAAAGAACAGGAATTGGCGGCCGAACCGGCTGAGCAACAAGCGGTGTCGCTTGACCCGACGATAGATTGGTTCGTGTCCCATTGTCATATCCATAAATATCCGACCAAAACGACGTTAATCCATGCGGGCGAAAAAGCCGATACGCTCTATTATTTAGTGAAGGGCTCGGCGATTGTCATGGCGAAGGATGAAGACGGCAAAGAAATGATTTTGTCGTATCTCAGTGAAGGCGAATTTTTTGGCGAAGTCGGTTTGTTTGAGGAAAATCAAGTGCGCACGGCTTGGGTGAAAGCGCGGACGTCCTGCGAAGTGGCGGAAGTGTCATATAAAAAATTTCGTCAGCTATTGCAAGTGAATCCCGAAATTCTGATGAATCTGGCGGGACAGCTTTCTCATCGCCTGCAAAATACCTCGCGTCAAGTAACCAATTTGGCGTTTCTTGATGTCACGGGACGTATTGCGCAAACTCTGATGAACTTGGCAAAACTGCCGGACGCCATGACGCATCCGGACGGAATGCAGATCAAAATTACTCGCCAGGAAATCGGGCAAATGGTGGGATGTTCGCGGGAAACCGTCGGGCGCGTGCTGAAATTGCTGGAAGATGACAACCTGATTGCGGCGCACGGCAAAACCATTGTGGTGTTCGGCACCCGTTAATATTTGATAAAAACGCAAAGTGCGGGCAAAATTTCACGTGTTTTTCACTCGAAAAAATATGTCGAAAATTGACCGCACTTTTTATTGCAAATAAGAATAGATTTCATCTTTTTAATCCGATATATTTAGTCAGGTATAAGAAGAGAGGAGTGCGCAATGAAAAAAGATGAAGTCGGACATAATTTTTTGGCTCGGTTAGGTAAAACCCGCTTACGCCCCGGCGGCCGTAAAGCCACGGAATGGCTGATTGAACAGGGACGTTTTACACCGGATAAAAAGGTATTGGAAGTGGCGTGTAATATGGGAACCACCGCTATCGGACTGGCGAAACGGTTCGGTTGTCATATTGAAGGCGTGGATTTGGATGAAACGGCGTTATCCAAAGTCGAGCGCAATATTGTTGCGCAAGGGGTACGGAATTTGATTCATGTCCAGCGAGCCAATGCGATGAAGTTACCTTTTGCTGATGAGACCTTTGACGTTGTGATTAATGAAGCCATGTTGACAATGTTGCCGTTATCGGCGAAACAAAAAGCGGTGACGGAATATTTTCGCGTGCTTAAGCCGGGCGGTGTGCTGTTAACTCATGATGTGATGTTGACGACGGAAGACAGCGAAACAGTGTTAAAACAGCTACGGCAAGCGATTAACATTACCGTAACGCCGCTAACCCGAGACGGTTGGAAATCGTTATTTGAGAAAATCGGTTTTGTTAGAGTGGAGACTTTAAACGGTAATATGACTTTGCTTTCGCCGTTGGGAATGATTTACGACGAAGGCGTATTGGGAACATTGAGAATCATGAAAAACGCGTTGAAAGCGGAAAATCGCGTCACTTTTAAGAATATGTTCAAAGTGTTTAATGATCCCGAGCGAAAGCTGAATTTTATTGCCGTTTGCAGTCGTAAAGCGTAATTGGAAAATCTCCTGCATTTATTCGGGGGATTTTTTATTTTTCAGGTAAAAGTGCGGTTAAAATTTGTAAAATTTTTGCTAGAATAATGAAAAATTTTTAATTTCATTTTTTCGTGGGGAATCGAGTCTGATGGCGGCGGTAGAAGGTGCAAACCAATTAGTACATGTGGTGACGTTATTAGGTGCGGCAATTATTGCCGTGCCTTTGTTTAAGCGCTTGGGCTTAGGTTCCGTACTGGGTTATCTCGCCGCCGGTTTGATTATCGGGCCTTTCGGATTACGCTTGTTTACCGAACCGCAATCCATTATTCATGTGGCGGAACTGGGCGTGGTGATGTTTTTGTTTCTGATCGGATTGGAAATGAAACCTTCTCATCTATGGGGATTGCGTAAACAGATTTTCGGGTTGGGGTTGTTACAAGTTCTGCTGAGCGGTTCGCTGGTTATGCTGGCGGGCAAAATCTGTTTGGGTTTTTCCTGGCAAATGGCATTTATTATCGCTTCGGGTTTTGTGCTGAATTCCACGGCTATCGTGATGCAAATACTGAGCGAACGCAATGACATGGGGACACCGCGAGGACAGAAAATGATTTCCATTTTGCTGTTTGAAGATTTGCTGATTGTTCCGTTGCTTGCCATAGTGGCTTTTCTTTCTCCCGTGACCGATAACGCCGCTCACGAACCTTTGTGGCAGAAATTTGCCGTCGGAACGGGTTCCTTAACCATCTTAATCGTGTCGGGAATTTGGTTGCTGAATCCGTTATTTAAAGCTTTAGCCTGGACCAAATTGCGGGAAATGATGACGGCGGCGGCATTGTTGGTGGTGCTTGGTTCTGCGTTATTAATGGAACATGCGGGACTTTCTTCTGCGATGGGCGCTTTTGTGGCGGGCGTGTTGTTGTCCAATTCCAGTTTCCGTCATCAGTTGGAAGCGGATATTGAACCGTTCCGCGGGCTGTTGCTCGGTCTGTTTTTCCTCGGTGTCGGCATGTCTTTGGATCTCGATCTGGTGTTCGCCCATTTCTGGTTTATTTTATTCGGCGTGATTGCCTTGATGATGGTGAACGGTTTGGGTGTATTCTTGGCGGCATTATTAACCCGTTCCGGCTTTGCCGAAGCGTTGGATCGCGCTTTCGTGATGGCCTTGGGGGGCGAGTTCGCTTTCGTTATTTTTGCCGCCGCAGCCGGTCAGCGCGTCATTACACCGCAACAGCAAGCCAACGGTATCGCGATTATCGTGTTGTCTATGGTCTTCAGTCCGCTTTTCATTTTACTTCATAAAAAATATCTGGAGCCGCGTTTACGTAAGCCGGATGAGGAGCGGGAGGCGGATCATATCGATGAAGTCCGGCCGATTATTATGGTGGGATTCGGTCGTTTCGGGCAGGTTATCAATGAAGTGCTGACCATGACCAATCATAAAGTCACCATTATTGACCGTGACGAAGAAATCATTACGGGCATGCGCAAGTTGGGGATAAAAGCCTATTACGGTAACGCGGAGCGTCCGGAAATTCTGCATCATGCGGGCATTGAATCCGCCAAAATGCTGATTGTGACTTCGGGGAATAAGGCGAAAGCCACGCATATCGTGATGATGGCGCGGAAAATGAATCCGAATCTGCGTATTCTGTCGCGCGCTTATGATTTATTCCATGTTTTTGAATTATATGAAAGAGGCGCCGATCGTCAGGTTCGCGAAACCTTTGATTCCGCTTTGCGCACCGCCCGTTATGCGTTGGAAGATTTGGGCGATATCGACAACGAACGCATTGAGGAAATCACTCGGGTGTATTATGAAGAAAACCGTCATCGCGTCCGTTTGATGGCGATGGTGCATGATCCGAGTTATAAGCGGAAATTCCAGAATAAAGAAATGATTAAGGTTGCGCTGGAACATGATCAACAAACTATGGCGAAAATTCAGCAAATTCTGCAACGGGAAGATTAAACGAATAGAATGAAAAGTGCGGGCAAAAAAATGAAAGTTTTTTTTGCCCGCACTTTTATATTTTGTGACGAACATCACAGATTTGCCCCAATCATAACCGATTAAATTTGTTATCATATTGTTATGTTTTCACAAAAGGACAACAATATGTCGACACAACAATTGCTTTCAACTTTAACTCAGATCGTCACGCCTTCCCATATTATCACCGAGCCGAGCAAAACGGAGGCGTATCGCAGCGGTTACCGTTTCGGTTCGGGAAATGCGCTGGCGGTGGTCCGTCCCGCCGATTTACTGGAATTCTGGCGCGTGTTAAAAGCCTGCGTAGAAGAGGACGTTATTGTGATTAATCAAGCCGCGAATACGGGGTTGACGGGCGGTTCGACGCCGAGCGGTAACGATTACGACCGACCTATTGTGATCATCAATACCATGCGCATGGACAATATTCAGGTGATCAATGATGCGCGGCAAGTAGTGTGTTTTCCCGGTTCTACGCTCAATAAATTGGAAAATGTGCTGAAACCGCACGGACGGGAACCGCATTCGGTGATTGGTTCGTCCTGCATCGGCGCCTCCGTGATCGGCGGGGTGTGCAATAATTCGGGTGGCGCCTTGGTACAACGCGGTCCGGCATATACGGAAATGGCATTGTTTGCTCAGTTGAATGAAAACGGCGAACTGGAGCTGAAAAACCATTTAGGCATAGATTTAGGCACGACGCCGGAAGAAATACTGACGAATTTGCAAAATCACCGTTATCAGCAAAAAGATATTGAGCAAAATTGCGGGAACGGACATGACCACAACTATTGTCATCATGTCCGCCAGGTGAACGAAGATTCGCCGGCGCGGTTTAATGCGGATCCCGCCCGCCATTACGAAGCTTCCGGCAGCGCGGGTAAGTTGGCGATTTTTGCGGTGCGTTTGGATACTTTTCCGCTGGAAAAAAATACCGCCGTGTTTTATATCGGCACCAATCAAACGTCAGTGCTCACCGAATTACGTCGCCATATGCTTTCCGATTTTGAAGAGTTGCCGATCTCCGGCGAGTATATTCATCGCGATGCCTTCGATATTGCCGCCCGTTACGGCAAGGATACGTTCTGGGTGATTAAGAAATTCGGCACGGATTGGTTGCCGAAACTGTTCGCTTTAAAAGCCAATGTGGATCGCCTGAGTAAAAAGCTGCCTTTTGTGTCTGCTCATTTTAGCGATAAATTTATGCAATGGTGTTCCAAATTCATCCCCGAACATCTGCCGCAAAGCTTATGGCAGTATCGGGAGCGTTATCAACACCATTTAATTTTAAAAATGGGCGGTAAAGGTGTTGAGGAAGCGCGCGCTTATCTGGCGGATTATTTTAAGGACGGCGACAAAGGTGCTTATTTCGAATGCAATGCGGCGGAAACTCAGGCGGCGATGCTGCATCGTTTTGCCGTGGCTTCCGCGGCGATTCGTTATCGTGCGATTCATTCGGAAGAAGTCGAAGAAATCGTAGCGTTGGATATTGCCTTGCGCCGTAATGATCCCGATTGGTTTGAGACTCTACCGCCGGAAATTGACGCGCAAATTATGCATAAACTGTATTACGGGCATTTTATGTGCCATGTTTTTCATCAGGATTACATTATCAAGAGAGGTTGTGATTATGAAAAAGTGGAACATGATATGTTGCAGTTGCTGGATCGGCGCGGAGCGCAATATCCCGCCGAGCATAACGTCGGACACTTATATGAAGCAAAACCTGCGCTACGGAAATTTTATAAAGCGCTGGATCCGACTAACAGTTTTAATCCGGGAATAGGTAAAACCTCGAAGAAAAAATTCTGGCAGGAATAATGCTTTTTAATGAATAACGAATAAAAATCGCCATTGACCGCTGAAACGGCAATGGCGATTTTCACATTTTATTCATCAAGCCTTGCTTCTAATATATTTTATGCAGGAGAAGCACATAATGGAGTAGCCTAATAACTCCGTATATTCTTCCGCAATATTTTTTACGATGCGAGGATACGCGTAATAGAAAATTGAACGCCAAAGCCAACTCATGCCGATAAGACGGGAGATCACCAATACCAGCAATAAACCGATGATGAAACTGTAAAATTCTTTGGATTGAGTAAAATCCGTTAAGGCGTTTAAGGTTTCGGTTTCATTCAGTAAGGCGTAAACTACGGCAAAAGTGGCAATCGGGGCGGCAAAAAGGCTCCAGCTACCGTGATAAATAAGCATGTCGAATATGTTATCCGTCTCGCGGATCAGCATGGTAAGAAAGAAAAATCCCATTAATAAGAACCCGCTGCGCGCTTCCTTATGTCGGTGAGCCTGCCGAAAAAATAAAACGCTGAGTATGATAAGGAAAATATCCTGACAATATTCCACGACGGATTCTTCACCGACGGAATTTTGAAGATAAACGGTGTCGACCAGTAATGCCGCGAAAGGAATAACCGAAGCGGCTAAAAAATATAGGGTGACGTATAAACTTTGACAAAATAATCGAGCTTGTATTTTTGGCATAAGACTAAGGTTCGGTCAATTAAACGGTTGTTACAATGAAATTATACCGTTATTTACGGAAAAAGTGCGGTGCTTTTCCGGCTGCATTTGTTTAAGCTGCTCCGCGGTAATTGCCGTAATGAAAACTTGAGAATGACTTTTTTGTAAACGTTCGGCTAACAGCGCGCGTCTGGTTTCGTCCAGTTCGGAGGCAAAATCGTCGATTAAAAAAATACAGGCGCGTTTTTTTTGCGCCATCAAATGTTCGCCTTGCGCCAGGCGTAACGCACACATCAGCAATTTTAGCTGGCCGCGGGAAAGCACGTCTTCGACAGGCAATCCGTTGGCTTTAAAACGGAAATCGGCTTTCTGCGGACCGGAAACCGTATAGCCGATATGCTTGTCTCGGGCAAAATTTTCACGCAATAAATCGCCGTAGTCCGTATTTTTATCCCAGCCTTGGTGAAAACTCACCTGAATGTCCAATTCGGGCAGAAATGAACGACAGGTTTGCTCGATTTCCGGACGTAAAGCTTCCGCATAATGAGCACGCCAAAGGCTAACCTGATGGGCTAATTTAGCGAGCTCCACATCCCAAATATGTAAATCCGCGTAATCGTTGGTTTGTTGCAATGCTGCGTTTCGCTGCCTGAGCAAGCGGTTTAACGCCGACCAGGCGGAATGGAAATTCGGCTGGTGATGAAACAAACCCCAGTCCAGAAATGCCCGTCGGTAAGCGGGTCCGCCGTTAAGCAAAGTAAGCCCTTCCGGCGTAATGATTTGCATGGGCAGCAAATGTGCCAAATCGGAAATTTTATTACCGTCTTCACCGTTGATTTTTACGATGGTCAGCCCTTCTTTGCGCTGTTTTTGCAACCCTACCGACCATTCGTGTTGTTGCTCCCGAATGCGCCCGTGCAGAGTAAAATAAGGCTTGTCGTAGGTGATAATCCGCGTAGTGACCGAACTCTTAAAGGAACGCCCGTGCCCGAGATAGAAAATACTTTCCAGTAAACTGGTTTTTCCGCTGCCGTTATTGCCCACCAGAAAGTTAAAGCCGTGGTCGAATTCCAGATCCACGGCAGCTAAATTACGGAAATTCTCAATAATTAAACGTGAAATAGCCATTAAAGTGCGGTCAAAAATTTGAACGTTTTTTTAAAGTTTCATCGGCATAATGACGTATTCGGCCGTATTATCTTCGCAATCTTCGATTAAACAGCTTGACGAAGCATCCGTAAAACGCACGCGAACACGACGGCATTTCAACGCATTCAACACGTCCAACACATAGCTGACGTTGAAACCAATCTCGATCGGCTCGCTTTGATAGGAGACATCGAGGATTTCCTCCACTTCCTCTTGTTCCGGATTTTTTGCCGTAATGGTTAATTGGTTTTGATTGAGCTCTAAACGCACGGTGCGTACTTTTTCGCTGGAAAGAATGGAGGCGCGAACAAAAGATTGTTTTAAACTTTCCCAATCCGATTCTAAAATACGATCGGCATTGCGCGGCAATACGCGTCGATAATCCGGGAAACGTCCGTCGATGAGTTTTGAGGTGAATACCACGGAACCTAATTCGACGCGGAAATTATTGGTGCCGATTTGTAAACGGGCGGGCTGTTCGCTGGCGGCGTCCAGTAACCGCGCCAATTCCAGCACGCCTTTGCGCGGCAGAATAACGGAGTGATTTTGCAAATCCTGATCTAACTCGATGGTACAAACCGCAAGACGGTGTCCGTCTGTCGCCACAGTGCGCAGCAAATTACCTTCCGTTTCAAATTTCATGCCATTTAAGAAATAACGGGCATCGTTGTTTGCCATGGAAAATTGGGTGGCTTCAATTAAACGGCGTATCGTCGCCTGACTGACGGTGAAATCCACTTCCGATTGCCAGTCGGCGAGATTCGGGTATTCCTCGGCGGGAAATGTCGCCAGATTAAATGTGGTACGACCGGAACGAACAATTGCGCGATCTTCTTCGAAATCCACCGTAATGACGGCATTTTCGGGTAAACTACGGCAAATATCCAGGAATTTTCTGGCCGGAATGGTAAAGGTGCCTTCGCCTGCGCTGTCCAGTTGCGCTTGGGCGGATAATTCCACTTCCAGATCCGTGCCGGTGATGGTTAAGCTGTTGCCTTCAATTTGTAACAAAACATTGTTCAGCACAGGAACATTAGGGCGAGAGCTTAATACGCCGCAGACCTGTTGTAACGGTTTTAACAGATTTTCTCTTGAAACGATAAACTGCATGGTTTTCTCCCTGATTCTTATGCGGATAACGTGCGGATTAAATTTGACCAGTCTTCTTGAATGCTGCTGTCGGTTTCCCGTAACTCCTGAATTTTATCACAAGCGTAAATGACGGTGGTATGGTCTTTGCCGCCGAAATTTTTACCGATTTCAGGGAAACTGCGGTTGGTCAGCTCTTTTGCCAGCGCCATTGCCAGTTGACGCGGACGGGCTACGGAACGGGAACGGTTTTTCGAGTTCAAATCGGAAACTTTGATGCGATAATATTCCGCCACGACTTTCTGAATGTTATCAATGGTCACTAACTTGTCTTGTAACGCCAGCATATCTTTTAAAGTGTCGCGCACAAAATCAATGGTAATGGTTTTACCGGTAAATTCGGCGTTGGCGATAACTCGATTCAGGGCGCCTTCCAGTTCCCGTACGTGGGTGCGTAATTTCTGGCCGATGAAAAATGCCACTTCTTCCGTTAAATTTACGCCGCGTTCTTCGGCCTTTTTCATCAAAATCGCGACGCGCGTCTCTAATTCGGGCGGTTCGATGGCGACGCTAAGTCCCCAGCTGAAACGGGATTTTAAACGATCTTCGATTTTTTCGATTTCCCGCGGGTAGCGATCCGAGGTCAAAATGATTTGTTTTTCGCCTTCGAATAAGTTATTGAAAGTATTAAAAAATTCTTCTTGGGTGAGTTCTTTTCCCGCGAAGAACTGGATATCGTCGATAAGCAATGCGTCCAGATTGCGATAAAATTTCTTGAAATTTTCCGCGGCGCCTAATTTTGTGGCTTTTACATATTCTTGTACAAAACGTTCCGCATGAATGTAAAGTACGCGAGCGCTCGGATTGTTGGCCAGAATTCCGTTGCCTACGGCGTGTAGCAAATGCGTTTTGCCTAATCCCGTGCCACCGTATAAAAACAGCGGGTTCGCGGTTTTATCGCCCGGATTGTTGGCGACTTTAATACCCACTGCGCGGGCCAGTTGGTTGGATTTTCCTTCCACAAAATTTTCAAACAGATGATTGCCGTTCAAGCCGGTTTTAAATTCAACGGGCTGAAAATCTTGCTCGGAATTGACCGCACTTTCCGAATTTTGCTTGGCGCCGGCTGAGGTCCCGTTTTCTTTAGGCGCGGGCTTAACACCTTCCACCAGTTTCACGACGAAATCGGGATTTCCCGTTAATTGACGGGCAAGTTTGGTGATGTCCGACAAATAATTGTTTTCGACCCACTGGCGGCTGAAAAAATTTTGTACGTAAATGGTCAGTTGATTGGGAGACGAAATATCCGCCTGTAACGGACGCAGCCACATTTGGAATTTGTCCGCAGGCACTTGATCTTGCAGTTGGAGCAGGCAGTCGGCCCATAATGAAGAAATATTACGGTTCATTTTATCTTTATTATCATAGGATTAACGAAACAGACCCAAAAGCGCGGTCGAAATTGTTTACGATTTTACCTTAAAACCGACAAAAGATCTTGTGAAAAGGATCAAAAAAATGACTTGAGATTTTTCCCGGAAAACGTATAATTCGACCACGCTTTTTATGCGTGAAACCGGTAAAAATGCAAATATCCGCCGGATTTCGCCTATTCATATTTGACGAACGCCGAATTTATCAGTAGAATTCCGTTCCTATTTTTTGAATAACCTTGTTTTCAAGTAATAGTTTTGTTCGCTTTGGCTTTCAGTGCGAATAAAGCGATCAATGCAATAACTTTTGATTTAGGTAGATTTAATATGAAACGTACATTTCAACCATCTGTATTAAAACGTAGCCGTACTCACGGTTTTCGTGCTCGTATGGCGACTAAAAGCGGTCGTCAGGTTTTAGCCCGTCGTCGCGCTAAAGGTCGTAAAGTTTTATCGGCTTAATTATTAATCTCGCGTGATTAAGCAAAGTCTGAACTTTCATCGGGGGCTACGTTTGTTAGCCCCTGTGCATTTTAAGCACGTCTTTCAGAATCCTCAACGCGCTTCGACTCCCGAAGTCACTATTCTTGCTCGCCCCAATTCGGTCGGAAATCCTCGTTTAGGATTAACCGTCGCTAAAAAACATTTAAAACGCGCTCATGATCGTAATCGTATCAAACGATTGTGTCGCGAAAGCTTTCGGCTTTTGCAGCATGAATTGCCGAATTATGATTTTGTAATTGTGGCGAAAGCGGGGATCGGTAAATTAGACAATCCGGAATTTACGGCAAATTTGGCTAAATTATGGCAACGTCACATTCGCTTGGCGAAAAAGTCCTCATCAAGCTGATCCGTTTTTATCAGATCGTTATCAGTCCGCTGATCGGACCGCGTTGTCGGTTTGTACCGACCTGTTCCTGTTACGGTTTAGAAGCGATAAAAACTCACGGAGCAGCAAGAGGTGCTTGGCTTACGCTTAAACGTATATTAAAATGTCACCCTTTGAATGCGGGTGGTTACGATCCAGTGCCGCCTAAATCTGACAATCACTCCAAAGAGAACAAAAAATGAATTCCAGCCGTAGCTTATTAGCGCTCGCTTTACTTTTTATTTCGTTCCTGGTTTATCAGCAATGGGAAATGGACAAAGCGCCAAAACCCGTTGTTCAGGAAACAAGGGTTTCGCAATCCGATACGCCGAACAGTTCGTCAACTTCAACTTCTGCGGTGGACAGCCAGGCAAAAGGCCGTGTGATTACTTTGCAGAATGATGTATTCCGTCTGAAAGTGGATACGCTCGGTGGTGACGTGATCGAAAGCGAATTGTTAAATTATGCGCAAGAATTAAACAGTGAAAAACGTTTCACCTTATTGGAAAACCAAAACGGCACCACTTATATCGCACAAAGCGGTTTAGTGGGTAAGAACGGTATCGACAGCGCGGCAGGACGTGCGGATTATCAGGTTGACAGCGACAATTTCGTGTTAGCCGACGGTCAGGATGAATTAAGCGTACCCTTTACTTTTGAAAAAGACGGCGTGACTTATCGTAAAATCTTCGTATTAAAACGCGGTTCTTACAATGTCGGGGTGAATTATGAAATTCACAACCAAAGCGGTGAAGCGATTGAAGTTCAGCCTTACGGTCAGTTAAAACATACGTTGGTGGAAAGTTCCGGCAGCATGGCTATGCCGACTTATACCGGCGGCGCTTATTCCTCTTCGGAAACCAATTACAAAAAATATAGTTTTGATGATATGAAGAGCGCCAATCTTTCGATTGACACTAAAGCCGGTTGGGTCGCCGTATTGCAGCACTATTTCGTGTCCGCCTGGATTCCGAACCAGGATGCGGATAATCAGCTTTATACCAGTACCAATAACGGCATGGGTTTCATCGGTTTTCGCGGTCCGGCGGTAACGGTTCCGGCAGGCGCGACGGAAACGCTGAAAACCTCCCTTTGGACCGGTCCGAAACTGCAAAACCAAATGGCTAAAGTAGCCGAACATTTAGACTTAACCGTGGATTACGGTTGGGCGTGGTTCATAGCCAAACCGTTGTTTGCCTTATTAACCTTTATTCAAAGCATAGTCAGCAACTGGGGCTTGGCGATTATCGGGGTAACCTTGGTGGTGAAAGCCATTTTGTATCCGTTAACCAAAGCACAATACACTTCCATGGCTAAAATGCGTATGTTGCAGCCTAAATTGCAGGAAATGCGCGAACGTTTCGGCGATGATCGTCAGCGGATGAGCCAGGAAATGATGAAGCTTTATAAAGAAGAAAAAGTCAATCCGTTAGGCGGTTGTTTGCCGTTATTGATCCAAATGCCGATTTTCATCGCATTATATTGGACGTTTATGGAAGCGGTGGAATTGCGTCATGCGCCGTTCTTCGGCTGGATTCAGGATTTATCGGCGCAGGATCCGTACTACATTCTGCCGTTGCTCATGGGCGCTTCCATGTTCCTGTTGCAAAAATTATCCCCGACTCCGGTGGCGGATCCGATGCAGCAAAAAGTGATGAATTTTATGCCGGTAATCTTTACCGTGTTCTTTCTCTGGTTCCCGGCGGGCTTGGTATTGTATTGGTTGGTGTCAAACGTCATCACTATCATTCAACAGCAATTAATCTATCGCGGATTGGAGAAAAAAGGGCTGCATTCCCGTAAATCCAAATAACCGATAAAATAAAAGGCATCGAAAGATGCCTTTTTTGTTGTAAATTTTGCAGCGGTTGTCAATCAAAAAAACTTTGCATTTTTTTCCCGCACTTTTAGACTGAAATCAGTCGCGAAAATTATTGAACTGGAACGGTTGACCGAGTTCCGCGCCTTTTACTAATTGAATCACGGCCTGTAAATCGTCGCGGGATTTGCCCGTTACACGCACTTGATCGCCCTGAATCTGAGTTTGCACTTTTAATTTGCTGTCTTTAATGAGCTTGGTGATTTTTTTCGCCGTTTCGGTTTCGATGCCTTGTTTTAGCTTCACTTCTTTTGAATAGAGTTTACCGTGATGTTCGCTTTCGCCCGGAATATCCAGCGAGGTGCTGTCGATACCGCGTTTCACGCAGGCGCTGATTAAGATTTCGATTAACTGTTCCAATTGGAAATCCGATTCGGTGGTAAGTTTTACGGTTTCGGTTTTTTCATTTAATTCGATGACCGCTTCCACGCCGCGAAAATCATAACGCGAAGTTAAAACGCGATTGGCGTTTTCGACGGCGTTATTCACTTCGTGCATGGCGATTTCCGATACGATGTCAAATGATGGCATGATCTTTCTCCTTATCTTTAATTTTTAAGCCGTTGGACTTTATCATTGGCGCTGAGCAAGCAGAGCAGCCCGGTTAAGTCCGCAAAGTTTACCATAACCTGCGCTTGTTGTTGAACTTTCGGCTTAGCATGGAATGCGGCGCCTAAATCCGCCGCCGACATCATGACTAAATCGTTGGCGCCGTCACCGATGGCGACGGTATTTTGTAAATCGACGCCGAATTCCTGCGCCAACAATTTCAAGGTATTCGCTTTGTATTGAGCATGTACAATGTCGCCCTTGAGACGGCCGGTCAATTTGCCGTCGATAATTTCAAACTGATTGGACACCGCGGCATCGAGCGCCAGCATTTCTTTCAGATAATCGGCGAAATAAGTAAAACCGCCGGATGCAATCGCTACTTTCCAGTTTTGTTGTTTCAGCGCGGCAACGGTTTCCCGCAATCCTTCCATTAACGGCAGCCGTTCGCGAACCCGGCTCAAAATCTGTTCCGACGCGCCTTTTAGTGTGGCGACTCGACGGCGTAAACTTTGTTCAAAGTCCAATTCGCCGCGCATGGCCGCTGCGGTAATGGCGGATACTTCATCGCCGGTTCCCGCCAGTTTGGCGATTTCGTCAATGCATTCAATTTTAATTGCCGTGCTGTCCATATCCATGACTAACAAACCGGGTTGACTTAACCGTGCGTTAAAATCAATTAAGGCGGCGTCTAACCGTAATGCGTGGGCATATTCCACATAACAGCGTTCAAACCGTCCCTGTAGCAAAACGACCGTATTTTCGCCGATGCGCCAGCAATCAAAAATCACAAAATTTCGCCCGCACTTTTCCTGAAAATCCGTCAGTTCGGGTAAATTTAATGCGGTGCCGAATAAAATGAAATAATCTTTTCCGTTGTCGAGCTGACCGGGTAAAAGTGCGGTCGGAAACGGCGAATATTTTTGCGTAATGCTTTGCATGGGATTCCTGTAGATTTGATCCTGTAATTTTAGAAGTGGTACAATCATACATATTCTCAAATTTTAGGTAAAGAATTTGCAGCTTATTAAAGAAAAAATCCTGAAATCGGCGCTGCTTACGGCGATTATCCTGTTATGCGCGGCGGTGATGGCGCTGATTTTATTCGGCGTTAAACAATTTCAGACGGGATCTCAGCTGGCGGGCGTGAATCAGGTGGCGAATCTGTCGCATTTGTTGGTTCGTCAGCAAACCAATTTGTTTTCGATGTTGCTGCAAAGTAATGCGAACAGCGAAAAGTTAACGGAAAGCCTGGATAAACTGATCAATGATGATGTGGTGCTGGACGCTTCGCTGTACGCTAATAACGGCGAGTTGCTGGCGCAAAGTACGGCGTCGCAGAATCTTCGCCGGCGTTTGGGTTTGGGACAGGATGAAAATGATCGCGTGCAGCAGATCGTAGAACCGATTTATGCGGAAAATTCGGTAATCGGTTTTTTACGCGTCAGCTTCGACGCTAAATACGGGCAGGCGACGAAAAGTAAAGTGAGCCAGCTGTTCCATCATCTTTACGGTGAATTGATTATCGTTTTTTTGGTCGGCGTATTATTGGCAAGTTCGGTACATTATTTCCTGGGGCATTACCGGCGTATTCATCGCCGCAACCATGACCCGGCGGAAGAAATCGTAAAACCGGTTAAATCGACGGTTAACAGTTATCATCGTCGCCGTCGTTCATGGCGCAGATAATAAAAAACCGCACAAAAGTGCGGTCAATTTTTTAGCTGTTTCTAAATTATGCTAATTTTTTAATCTGAGCGGATAATTTAGATTTGTGGTTCGCCGCTTTGTTTGCGTGAATTAAGCCTTTAGACGCCATACGGTCTACCACTTTTTGCATTTCTACGAAGGCGGCTTGCGCTGCTGATTTTTCACCTGTCGCGACTGCTGCATATACTTTTTTGATGTATGTACGCATCATTGAACGTTGACTTGCGTTGTGTTGACGGCGTTTTTCAGATTGAACCGCACGTTTTTTTGCTGACTTGATATTAGCCAAGGTCAAACTCCTACGAATTTCTGTTAAATATGATTTAAAAATTTGTTGATTTTCGGTGAGACACAACCGAATGTTTCCACCGTTTTAGGGTGTCGCATTAAGCCATTCGCGACGAGATCAACGATGTGGGCGAGATTTTAGCAGTTTTTTTCATTGGAATATAGCTTAAAAATTAAATTTCTATAAAATTAACGCAATTTTTATTGTTAACGGAATGCTATTTTGAGTAAACGACTTTTAAAATCGAGCCTGCTGGTGAGCATTATGACATTGCTTTCCCGCGTATTGGGGTTAATACGGGATGTGGTGATCGCCAACATTATCGGAGCCGGAGTGGCGGCGGATGTGTTTTTATTTGCCAATCGCATTCCCAATTTTTTACGCCGACTGTTTGCGGAAGGGGCGTTTTCCCAGGCGTTCGTTCCGGTTTTGGCGGAATATCAGAAAGCCGGCGATTTAAACAAAACCCGGGAATTTATCGCCAAAGTGTCGGGGACCTTGGGCGGGCTGGTTTCCGTCGTTACATTATTCGCCATGATCGGATCGCCGGTGGTCGCCGCCGTGTTCGGGACGGGTTGGTTTGTGGACTGGCTGAACGACGGCCCTAATGCGGCGAAATTCACTCAGGCTTCGTTGTTGCTGAAAATTACTTTTCCTTATTTATGGTTTATCACGTTTGTGGCGTTATCCGGCGCGGTGCTGAACACGCTGGGCAAGTTCGGCGTGATGTCTTTTTCGCCGGTGTTGCTGAATATTGCCATGATTGCCACCGCACTTTTATTGGCGCCGCGCATGGATAATCCGGATTTGGCGCTTGCCATCGGGATTTTTATCGGCGGTTTACTACAGTTTTTATTCCAACTGCCGTTTCTGAAACAGGCAAAGTTGTTGGTTAAGCCGAAATGGGCTTGGAACGACGAAGGCGTGAAGAAAATCCGTACTCTGATGATTCCCGCATTATTCGGCGTGTCCGTCAGTCAAATTAATTTATTATTGGATACTTTTATCGCCAGTTTTTTGATGACGGGTTCTATCAGCTGGCTGTATTATTCCGATCGTTTGCTGGAGTTTCCTCTCGGCTTGTTCGGTATCGCCATTTCCACCGTAATTTTGCCGACATTGGCGCGCCAGCACGCCAATCGCACGGATAATGCGACGCAGAGTACGACGGATTTTCGTCAAACCATGGATTGGGGCGTTCGTATGATTTTGTTGTTGGGCGTGCCCGCGACCGTCGGTATTGCCGTATTGGCGCAACCCATGCTGTTAACGCTGTTTATGCGCGGACAGTTTACGCTGACCGATGTGCAGGCGACTTCATACGCGCTATGGGCGATTAATGCCGGTTTGTTGAGTTTTATGCTGATTAAAATTCTGGCGAACGGCTATTATGCCCGGCAGGATACGAAAACACCGGTGAAAATCGGGATTATTGCCATGGTGAGCAACATGGCGTTTAATCTTCTGGCTATTCCGTTCAGTTATGTGGGATTGGCCATAGCGTCCGCCATGTCGGCGACCTTGAACGCTTATTTGCTTTATCGCGGATTGGCAAAGCGCGACGTTTATCGTTTCAGTCGGCAAAGTGTGGTCTTTTTTTTGAAAGTTTTATTGGCGGCGGGGTTAATGGGCGCTCTGATTTGGCATTTCAGCCCGAATCTTGAAGAATGGCATGCCATGAAATTTTTGACTCGCGTGCATTGGCTGGCATGGTTGCTTGGTTTGGCTGCCGTCAGTTATGCGGTCGGGCTGTTGTTGTTCGGCGTGCGGAAACATCATTTACTGGTGCGCGGTTAAGCGCAATAATGCGAAAAAGTGCGGTCAAATTTTAAAAAGATTTTTTAAATTTGACCGCACTTTTTAATTGGTAGAATCAGACACGGATTAAGCGGCGATACCTTCAAACAGCGCCGTACTTAAGTAACGCTCCGAAGCGGAAGGTAAAATGACCACGATAAGTTTATCGGCAAATTCCGGCAGTTTCGCCAAACGATCCGCGGCGGCGACCGCTGCGCCGGACGAAATGCCCGCCAGAATTCCTTCTTCCGCCATTAAACGACGGGCCGTCGCGATAGCTTCGTCGCTGGTTACGGTTTCCACCCGATCGATTAAGCTTAAATCCAGGTTTTTAGGAATAAAGCCGGCGCCGATACCCTGAATTTTGTGCGGACCCGGTTTCGGTTCTTCGCCTTTCAGGGTTTGCGTAATCACCGGACTTTCCGCCGGTTCCACCGCAACCGCAGTGATTTGTTTGCCTTTGTCCAGTTTAATAGCGCGACTGATACCGGTAATTGTGCCGCCGGTACCGACGCCGGCCACCACAACATCCACTTTTCCTTCCGTATCTTCCCAAATTTCAGGGCCGGTGGTTTGTTGGTGGATTGCCGGATTAGCCGGGTTTTCAAATTGTTTTAACATGATATAACGGTTCGGATCGCTTGCCACGATTTCTTCCGCTTTGGCAATCGCGCCTTTCATGCCTTTTGCGCCTTCGGTGAGCACAAGATTTACGCCCAAGCCGCGTAATAAACGTTTACGTTCGGTGCTCATGGTTTCCGGCATGGTTAAAGTAATTTTGTAACCGCGTGCCGCCGCTACGTAAGCCAGAGCAATCCCCGTATTACCGCTGGTGGCGTCAACAATTTCTTTGCCTTTGGTTAAGGTGCCGTCTTTTTCTGCCTGCCAAACCATATTCGCACCGATACGGCATTTTACGCTGAAACTCGGATTGCGCCCCTCGATTTTAACGACCACGTTGCCGTTTTGACCGAAATGTTGTAAGCGCACGAGCGGGGTGTGACCGATGGAATATGAATTGTCCGCATAAATTGTCATGTGAAATCTCCTTAAAGGTGTTCTGGCTGATATTGACGATATTTTTAGCACAGCTACTTATAGAAAAAAAAGATTTATTTGATCTATTTTATAACGAAACGCTATTAATATTTACCCGCTTTTCTGTGTGTCGTCAAAGAAAAACAGGCAAAAAATAAGGGAGATTACAATAAAAGTGCGGGCGATTTTTTACATGTTTTTGATGTAAAAATACCCGCTTAAAAGCGGGCATTAAACGGGAATATTTTGATTATTTTACGCGGGATACGTATTCGCCTGAGCGGGTGTCCACTTTGATGACTTCGCCGATTTGGATGAAAAGCGGAACGCGGACGACTGCGCCAGTGCTTAATGTGGCCGGTTTGCCGCCGGTGCCGGCGGTGTCGCCTTTAAGGCCCGGATCCGTGTCGACCACTTCTAATTCGACAAAGTTCGGCGGAGTAATGGAAATCGGAGAACCGTTCCATAAGGTTACGATACATTCCGCCTGGTCTAACAACCATTTTTCCGCATCGCCGACGGCTTTCGCGTCCGCCGAATATTGTTCGAAAGTTTCAGGATGCATGAAATACCAGAACGCTTCGTCTTTGTAGGAGTAGTTCAGGTTTAAATCCATAACGTCCGCCGCTTCAACCGAAGTTCCGGATTTGAAGTTTACGTCTAACACTTTTCCGGAAATTAATTTACGAATACGGGTACGGGTGAACGCTTGACCTTTCCCCGGTTTAACGAATTCGTTTTCAACGATGACGCAAGGTTCGCCGTCGTGCATAAATTTTAGACCTGGTTTGAAGTCAGTGGTAGTATATGAAGCCATATTATCCTCAATTTTAGAGCTTATTTAGAAAGTGCATATTTTAACCCAAAATATCCCCGTTAGAGAAGAACCAAAACAAGAAAATTGGCTGGAAATTCTGGCAAACGCGGTTTCTGATCCCACCGAACTGTTAAAAATATTGAATTTATCCGGACAATTTCACGAACGGGATTTCGCCGCCCGCAAACTTTTTGGCGTGCGCGTGCCCATGCCGTTTATCGCAAAAATGGAAAAAGGTAATCCGCGGGATCCGTTATTGTTGCAGGTCATGGCATCTCATCAGGAATTTTTATATGCGGAAGGATTCAGTAAAGATCCGTTGGAAGAACAAAAAATGGCGGCGCCCAATATTCTGCATAAATATCGTAACCGATTGTTATTTATGGTAAAAAATTCCTGCGCGGTGAACTGCCGTTATTGTTTCAGAAGGCACTTTCCTTATAATCGGAGTGCGGGAAATAAAGCCAACTGGCGTAAAGCAACGGAATATATTGCGGCAAATCCGCAAATCGAAGAAGTGATTTTTTCCGGCGGTGATCCGTTAATGGCGAAAGATCACGAGCTGGATTGGCTGATTAAACAACTGGAAAATATTCCGCATTTGCGGCGTTTGCGAATTCATTCCCGTTTGCCGGTGGTGATTCCGCAACGGGTGACGCCGGCATTGTGTGAAATGCTGAAAAATACGCGGCTGAAAACCGTGCTGGTGACGCATATCAATCATCCTAACGAAATTGACGACGCGCTGGCCCGGGCGATAGCGAAATTAAAACAAGCGCAGGTCGTATTATTGAATCAGTCCGTGCTCTTAAAAAATGTGAATGACGACGCCGTGATTCTGAAAGCGCTGAGCGACAAATTATTTGAAACCGGGATCTTGCCTTATTATCTGCACCTTTTGGATAAAGTGGAAGGCGCCGCACATTTTTACGTATCGGATGAAAGTGCGGTCGAAATTTATCGAGATTTTCAGGCGCTGACCTCCGGTTATCTGGTGCCGAAATTGGCGCGGGAAATTGCAAATGAACCGAATAAAACTTTGTATTCGGGTTAGGGATCCGATAAAATAGCCCTAATTTTGACCGCACTTTTCAGGTGCATGATTTCAGTCTTTAATGCCGAGGTATATCGTGGAAAATACGCCCAAAAATGATTCGAGCAATCAGAACGAATTGGATTTAGGTCTCAATTCAAATGAACCGGTTACGCCGAGAAGAACGACGACAAACGAGACGTCTTTTTTGAATAAATTTTTCAAGAAAAAAGAAACGGCGACCAATCCGTTTGCCGAGCGTCGCGAGCCGACTTTTGGGATGGGTAATACTAATACGACGATCAGTTCCGGAGATGTGGTGAAATCCGTTGCGGCCTCCATGAATAACAATCCGACGAATTACGGTGCAAACAACATTAACCCGCAACAACCGACGGCTGCGCCGAATAATCCGGCGCAAGATCATCATACGGCAGCAACTTATTCCGCGTTCGAAAATCGTCAACAAGAAGCGGCGCCGGCGCAAAACAACGATTCTCTTCAAACGGAAACCGCAAATTATGCCGAAGCGCCCGCTGAAAGCGAAAAACCGGCAACGGCGAAGCGTTCCATTAAAAATCCGGAAGATTGGAAAGTGATGCAAAAATTACCGCACAAACACCGTCGTTTGTTTATCGCCATTGCGGCTGCGGTGATTATTTTAGCGGCGTTATTGCTGTTAAAACCGCGTTCTTCCGAAACGGTGGAAGATTTCCAGGCGAACAATAACGGCAATGCGATGCCGATTGAATTCCAATCGTTAGATCCGAACAAACCGTTGGAAAATACGGAAGCGGCGAATGCCAATAATGTTGAACCGTCTCAGGACGTAAACGGGCAAACCGGTGATGTTCAACCGAACGAACAAGCGGCTTCCGGTGTAACCGGAGCGGTATCCGCCGCGGCGGGTGCGGCGGAATCCCGCGCGCAAAATATGGCAAATCAGTCGGCCGAATCGGGAACCGCCGCGAATATGCCGGCCGCCGCCGGAAATACGGCGACAACGGCAAATACGACGTCGGCAGCCAATCCACCGGCAACTCCGGATAATCAGGCTCAATTGAAAGCGGCGGAACAGGCGCGTTTAGAAAAAGCCCGCGAAGCGCAACGTAAAGCGGAACAACAAGCGCAAGCGGCGAAATTAAAAGCCGAGCAGCAAGCAAAAGAGAAAGCCCGCTTAGCACAGCAACAGGCGCAGGCAAAAGCCCAGGCTGCGGCAAAAGACAAAACACCTGTCGTCGATGCAAAACCGGCGGGAACTAAAACGGAGGCGGCGCAATCTAAATCTGCAGGCGGTTCGTCAAAAACCTTGACTGTTCCGTCAGGCACATCACTGTTCCAGGTTTTCCGTACCAACGGATTGGATATTCGTGATGCGAATGCGATGACTAAAGCAGCCGGCGCAAGTAACGTATTAAGTAGCTTTAAAGCGAATGATAAAGTCCAGGTTGCGACCAATAGTGAAGGTCGGGTAAGTACCATGCGTTTATCCGACGGTTCGGTCTTCACTCGTCAGTCAGACGGTACTTATAAATACAGCAAATAAGGAAAACGACCGTGAAAACGACCGCACTTTTTCTGTTCACATTACTTCTGGCGGGATGTTCCCATAATATTCTCCCTCTGCCCGTTGAGTCAAAACCGAAACCGCCAACCGCGGTATTAGACAAAACCAAGCAAACCGGAGCCGCCATTCGTTATGTTTGCAAAGACGATAAAGAAGTGCGGGTCGTGCGCGAGAAGGTTTTGAACAGAAAATCGGCGAAAAACATGGAAGCCATTTATCTGACTTTCGGGCAATCGACGGAAAAATTAAAATCTACCGTGTCTGAAAGTGGAAAAGTGTATACCAATATTCATTTGCGCTGGATAGAGCGAGTGGGCGGCGCGAATACGCTGACAAACAGCGTCGGTGTGGTTTTGGCGGATGTTTGTGTGGCGCAGTAAGCCCGTTTTACCGATAAAAGTGCGGTCAAAAAAACGAGAGTTTTTTTAATTTATAGAGAAAGTTGAAAACCTGTAAAAAAGGAGCTTTAAGCTCCTTTTTTCATTCGACGGTAGCACGATTATTGCACCACAATCAATCCCAGTGCGCCTTTGTCCGCCTGCATTAAATCCGCCGAACCGAAAATAAACGGTTGGGAATTAGAGGCCGAATTATCGAATTTAACCAGGATTTTCGCGGTTTTGTCGAACCATAAGGTATCCTGCCATACCAGTTCGTTGCCCGGCGTTGCAACGTCATCTCGGCTTTCCACTACAAATTTTGCCCCTTGAATGCGGAATCCCATGGCGTTAGCGGCGCTTAGCGTCCAGCGTTCTACCGAACCCTGTTTGGCGTTGACATCAATTCGGCGCGGATCGAAGCGTTTACTGTTGATCATGGCGTTTTCCGTATCGAAATGGAACGTGCGCTCTTGTGCGATTTGACTCGGCATGGCGGCCGTCACGCTAGGGCGATAACTCGGTTTTCCGTTGAATACGGACAGTAACCCTTCCGGACGCAGTTCCAATACTCTGTTATCCGCCAATTCGCCGTTATCATTGAAAAACAGCTCGACTTTGTCGATAAAAGATCGTTTTTTGCCCGCAAGCAGCGACACGTTGCCGCCTTCGTTTAAATCCACCAGAATTTCAATCCGTTCGCCCGTGCCGACAAATACGGATTTAACGGTTTTGGCTTCGGGCAGGAAACCCTGATCTTTGGCAATCAGCAAAAATTCCCGTTCATCGTCAAACTGCAAAGAATAACCGCGCGACACGGAGGCGTTCAAAATACGCAGGCGAATCCAGCCGCGTCCCACATTGATGAATGGCGCCTCTTGTCCGTTGACAAACAGGCGATCACCGTAAAAGTGCGGTTCGTTTTGCTGAAATAATTGGGCGCCTTCTTGGTTCAGGTGTAAATCCTGCAGAATCAGCGGAATATCGTTAACGCCGTATTTATTCGGTAATTGCGCCTGACGGCTTTCTTCGTCTTCAATAATCCACATGCCCACTAAGCCGCGATAGTTCTGATAAGCGGAACTTGCCAGCGAACAGGAATGGTAATAACAGGTGGCGGCGGTTTGGCTAATCGGCACAATCGGCGACCAGCTTTGTTGCGGTTTCAGACTGTGTCCGATTCCGCCCAGAATATCGCTGTTGGTTTGCAGCCCCTGAATATTCATCGCGACGGCCTGGGGCAGGTTATTGCGGTAATTTAATTTGACAAAGTCGCCTTTACGCACCCGCACGGTCGGGCCGAGATATTGTCCGTTGAACCCCCAGACCTCGACCAATTGGTTATCGACCAATCTGATTTGTGTACTTTCAAAGCCCAGAAAGACGGGTTTACCGCGGCGGCTTTCGAGCAGCGGCGGAATAACCAGCGGTTGGTTTGTTGCTGCCAGTAAAGGGGCGGGCAGGGCCGAAAATGCGGTGGCAATCAGCGTTTTTTTGAACAAAAATCGGCGAGAATAATCCATAATTTATTCCTTTGCTTGCGCAATTTCCGCATCTAATTCGGCAATGCGTTTTTTCATCACATCATGGCAGTACTCGGCAAATTCACGCACGTTTTCTTTACTGAATCGGCTGGAATCGATGGGATCCATAATTTCGCAAATCACTTTGCCGTTGTCCCAGCGGTTTAAATCTATTTTGTTGTGAGTGGTGGAACAAATAACCGGCACCACCGGCACGCCGGCGATTAACGCGGTATAAAACGCACCGGTTTTAAACGGCAGCAATCCGCGGCCGCGGCTGCGCGTGCCTTCCGGGAACATAAAAATACTCAAATCGTCTTCATTGATGTGTTGCGCGACACGCGTCATTGTGCTGTGTGCTTTGCTGCGATTTTCACGGTCAATAAAAATGTTGCCCGTCGCCCAATACAAAATGCCGAAAAAAGGCACCCAAATCAGGCTTTTTTTGCCCACCGAAACCGTACGCGGCATCACCATATAAGAAATCGTCACCATATCGTAATTGTTTTGGTGATTACCGATATAAATACAACGTCCCACTTTATCCGCATCTTTGGGAAAACGGTGTTCCACTTTTAATCCGAACAAAGGCGACAAACGCCCGAACCAGCGCGCCATGACGCCGACGTTATTCGGGTTTTTAAAGCGAATGAGAGAATAAACGGTGCCGATCAGGCAAATCAGAATACAACAGATAACAACGAGGATGATACGACAGATTTTTAACATAAATTGGCGTCCTTTTGGAAATTTGGTAAAGTATAGCGAAATTAGCGGGTATTTTCTATTTTTAATCGGTTTTTCCCGTTGTTTTTCCGCGTTATTCAATCAGGATTTTTCATGCATAAAACCTATTTTATCGCCGATTTACATCTCTCGGAAACTCGTCCGAATTTGACCGCACTTTTCGTGGATTTTATGCGGCATCGCGCGCCCGAAGCGGATGCGGTGTATATTCTGGGCGATTTATTCGATTTCTGGATTGGCGACGATGAACGTTCGCCGTTGATTGATACGGTGAAGCACGAAATTCGCGAGGTGGTGAAACAGGGCGTACCTTGTTATTTTATTCACGGTAATCGCGATTTTTTATTGGGCGAACGCTTTGCCGCCGATTGCGGTTTGCAATTGTTGCCGGAGTATCAGGTGATTGATTTATACGGCGAGCCGACTTTGCTTTGTCACGGCGATACGCTTTGTACCGATGATCTTGACTATCAGGCGTTTCGTCGCAAAGTGCATCAGCCCTGGCTGCAATGGTTGTTCCGCCGTTTGCCGTTAAAAGTGCGGTTAAAAATCGCACGGAATATTCGGGCGAAAAGCCTTCAGGATAAGCAAAGCAAAAGCCGGGCGATGATGGATGTGAATGCTGAATTCACCCGGCGAATGTTTGATCGGTTTCAGGTGAAACGTTTGATTCACGGGCATACGCACCGGCAAAATATTCACCAAATTCCACCGCACTTTGAACGCATTGTCTTAGGCGATTGGGGAGACAAGGCCTCCATTTTGGAAGTAACTCCGCAGCGTATCCGGTTTCAGCAATAAAAAAAGCCCGCGTTCAGGCGGGCTTTTTTCCGTTTATGGATGCGTTATTTGGAAATCACGTCGTTGCCGGCACTCGGTTTGATGTCCGTTCCCGCGGCGTTCCGTTGTTCGGGTGAAAGTGCGGTAGAATTTTGTGTTGTTTTATATTGTTTCGGGTTATACAGTTCGCACCGATAAGTGTCCACCCACATTGCGGTTGCGCCGCATACCGCCACCGGAATGACCACCAAATTAATCACCGGGGTAAAGGTGCAAAGCGTGATCAATGAACCGAAAATCAGACTTTGCGTGCGGTTTTCCTTCAACTTGACACGCATGGTTCGAAAAGAAATTTTATGGTTATCGAAAGGATAATCGCAATATTGAATCGCCATCATCCATGCCCCGAACAGGAAGGCCGCAATCGGCACGGCGGTTTGCCCGAGAATGGGCATAAAACCTAATAAAAACAAAGCGATATAAATGGGAACGCTATACACCAGTTTCTGCCATTCTCGCGCCAGCATGCGCGGAATATCTTTTATGAAATCCGCGATGTTTGTGTCCAGCAACACTTCGCCCGTCAGCATTTTTTCGACTTTTTCAGCCAGTAAACCGTTAAACGGCGCGGCGATAAAGCCGGATAACATGGCGAAAGAGAAGTAGAACAAAATGAGAATCATGGCGAGGGAAGTGACGAACATAACGGAACTTAACCAATCCAGCCAGTTCGGTAAAAAGCTCATAATCCAGTCAATCATGCCACGGATTTGAGTGACGAAAATCCACAGCAGCCCAATCATTGACACAATATTGAGCAAGATCGGCATAACCACGAAACGGCGTAATCCGGGCTGAGTGATTAAATGCCAGCCGGTAACAAAGTAATGAAAACCCGACTTTACTTCATTTTCTGCAATCATTTTTATCCTTTTTTCTTCAGTGAAACCGCTATTAAGGTGCGGTTAAAAAATGCAAATTTCAAGATCCACAAATCCGTTAAATATGGTAAGCTAACAGCAATTTTGAAACTGTTCTTACATCCCTCGGGGTGAATGGTTAGGCTGTCAAAAAAAGGAAAAGTTGCAATGGATTTAAATACCATCTTAATTATTTTAGGTATTCTTGCCCTGATAGGCTTAGTAGCTCACGGTATTTGGTCGAACCGTCGCGAAAGATCGCAATATTTTGATAACGAGAATGCCTTTCATCGCAATCCTCAATCTAGCGGACGACCGAGTGCGCAAACTTCACAGCCTATGACGCCGAATTTTGCCCAGCAGGCGAAAGAAACGGAACAAATTCGCCAGACTTATCAGGAACCGCAGGTTCGTCAAACGTCGTCTCCGTCCGTTCAACAGCCGCAAACGACAGCGCAAGCGATGCCGGAAGATCATGCGGAACCCGACATTACTTCCGTTCAATCGGAACAGCAAACTCTCAATTTTGACACCGCAGAAAAAATTAAAATTACCTTGCCGAATACGGACACCACAGCGGGCGCCGCACGACCCGTGCATTACGAATATCATGCGGAGCCTTCTTCGGCGGTTAACCGTCAGGCTCCTCAAACAGCGGCGCAGGAGGCGGTTTATCCGGAACATGCCGCCGTGCCGGACATGCAGGTTTCGTTGCAACAACCATCGGCCGCGAATCCGATTTCGCAGCCGACTTTGCAACAGCCGGTGAGCGACGGCCAGACTTATCAACATTCACAACCCGTCGCCGCCGAACCGACGGATTTCATCATGCTTTACGTGGTGGCGCCGGAAAACCGCCGGTTCCACGGTACTTCTCTGGCGCTGGCGCTGGATAATTTAGGCTTCATTTTCGGACAAGGTAATATTTATCATCGTCATCTGGATTTAACCGTCGCTAGCCCTGTGATTTTCAGTGTGGCGAACATTAACCAGCCGGGCACGTTTAATCCGCATGAAATGCAGGATTTCGCCACTGTGGGTGTGGCATTATTTATGCAGTTGCCGGTTGCCGGAAATCCGCGCGCCAATCTGAAAATGATGATCCAGTCGGCGAAAAATCTTGCCGCACAGCTGGGCGGATTTGTGTTAACCGAACAGCAGGAAGAATTTGACGTAATGGCGGAAGCCGCATATTTAGCCCGCGTATAGCTGCAAAAAACGAATCAAAAAACGACCGCACTTTGCGACCGTTCGGGTTGAAAGTGCGGTCGTTTTTGGCAGAGATTTTAAAATGACCGATATTCAAAATCAAATCAATCAGTTACGTAAAACTTTACGTCATCACGAATACCAATATCATGTGTTGGATAATCCTGAAATTCCGGACAGTGAATATGATCGCTTATTCCATCAGTTGAAAGCGCTGGAACAGCAACATCCCGAACTTATCACCGCCGATTCGCCGACGCAGCGGGTCGGAGCCAAGCCGTCGGCGGGATTTGCCCAGATTACTCATGAATTGCCGATGTTATCGCTGGATAATGCGTTTTCCGATGAGGAAATTTATGCATTTATGAAGCGCATTCAGGATCGCCTGATGAGTTTACCGGATAATCTGGAGTTTTGTTGCGAACCGAAACTGGACGGTTTAGCCGTCAGTATTTTGTATGAAAACGGCGTGTTGGTGCAGGCGGCAACCCGTGGTGACGGCATGACAGGCGAAGATATTACGCTGAACATTCGGACCGTTCGTAATATTCCGCTGCAGTTGCTGACGGACAATCCGCCCGCTCGTCTTGAAGTGCGGGGCGAAGTGTTTATGCCGCAGGCGGGATTCGACAAGCTGAATGAAGAGGCATTAGCAAAAGGCGAGAAAACCTTTGCCAACCCGCGCAATGCGGCGGCGGGCTCGTTGCGTCAGCTCGATCCGAAAATTACCAGTCAACGTCCGTTGGTATTCAATGCGTACAGTATCGGTATTACGCAAGACGCGGATTTGCCGCCGACCCATTATGAACGCCTGCAATGGCTGAAATCCGTCGGCATTCCGGTTAATTCTGAGATTCGTTTGTGCAACGGAACGGAAGAAGTGCTGAAGTTTTATCGTGCTATTCAGGCAAAACGCCCGAATTTGGGTTATGACATTGACGGCACCGTGGTGAAAGTGAATGCAATCTCATTGCAGGAACGCCTCGGTTTTATTTCCAAGGCGCCGCGTTGGGCGATAGCCTATAAATTTCCGGCGCAGGAAGAAATGACGGTGCTGAACGATGTGGAATTTCAGGTCGGGCGTACCGGCGCCATCACGCCGGTAGCGAAACTGGAACCGGTTTTTGTAGCGGGCGTGACGGTCAGTAATGCCACATTACATAACGGCGATGAAATTGCGCGCTTAGATATCGCCATTGGCGATACGGTCGTGATCCGTCGAGCCGGCGATGTGATTCCGCAAATTATCGGCGTAGTGCATGATCGCCGTCCGGCGAACGCCAAACCGATCATATTTCCCACCCATTGCCCGGTGTGTTGTTCCGCCATTGTGCGTATTGAAGGCGAAGCGGTGGCACGTTGTACCGGCGGCCTGTTCTGTGATGCACAACGGAAGGAATCGTTGAAGCATTTCGTTTCCCGCCGGGCAATGGATATTGACGGCGTGGGCGCGAAGTTAATCGAACAATTGGTGGATCGAGAATTGATTCATACGCCGGCGGATCTGTTCAAACTGGATTTAACCACTTTAATGCGACTTGATCGCATGGGCGAAAAATCCGCACAAAAAGCGTTGTACAGTCTGGAAAAAGCCAAGAAAACCACCCTTGCCCGCTTTATTTTTGCCCTTGGCATTCGTGAAGTCGGCGAAGCGACGGCATTAAATCTGGCAAATTTCTTCAAAAATCTGACCGCACTTCAGACCGCAGATTTAGAGCGGTTGCAAACGGTGTCCGATGTGGGCGAAGTGGTGGCTAACCGCATTTATGTGTTCTGGCGCGAACAGCATAATATCGATGTGGTGAATGACCTGATTGCACAAGGCGTACATTGGGACGACGTGGAAGAAAAAGAAGCGGATGAAAATCCGTTTAAACAGAAAACCGTAGTGTTGACGGGCACTTTAAGTCGAATGGGGCGCAACGAAGCCAAAGCTTTGCTCCAGCAAATGGGCGCCAAAGTGGCGGGCAGCGTATCCGCTAAAACTCATATTGTGATTGCGGGAGAGGCCGCCGGTTCCAAATTAACCAAGGCGCAGGAATTGGGCGTGGCGGTGATGAGCGAAGAAGAATTTCTGGCGATAGCGAATAATTTTTCCTGATCGGATTGAAAGCGGATAAAACAAAAGTGCGGTAAAAAAACGTTTAATTTTTTGACCGCACTTTTCGTATGAACGATTAATTGACGATTTGTTCCATTTTTTCACCGGCGCTTTGAATGTCTTTGCCCACGCCTTTGGTGGTTTCGCATGCCGTTAAGGTGAAAAGAAATGCGCCTGCAACAAATAATGAAATTAATTTTTTCATGGTTTATACCCCTTATTTTATGTTGGATTAACGGCGTTATTTTACTCAATATCGCCGGAAGCTAAAAGGATTTTATTTTAATCCGCGGGTTGCCGATTATGCAATTTCCCCATTTTCTGTTTGAAATGGCGGCGGCACAAGGACAAATAGCGATCGTTGCCGCCGATTTGAATCTGTTCGCCGTCTTTAACCACTTCGCCGCGTTCGTTGAGTCGCACCACAAAATTTGCCTTACGTCCGCATTCGCAAATGGTTTTAAGCTCTTCCAACTGATCCGCCCAGGCCAGCAAATATTGGCTGCCTTCGAATAAATTACCTTGGAAATCCGTGCGAATACCGTAACAAAGTACGGGAATATTCAGCTCGTCCACCACGTCGGAAAGTTGATACACCTGTTCTTTGGTTAGAAATTGCGCTTCGTCCAACAACACGCAACTTAGTTTTTCCGCGCGGTGGCGAGCCTCAATTTCCCGGCGGAAATCGGTTTCGGCATTAAACAAATGCGCCTGCGCGCTGATCCCGATGCGGGATGTGATTTTCCCCGCGCCGAAGCGATCGTCAATGGCGGCGGTATAAAGCATGACGTTCATGGCGCGTTCGCGGTAGTTATAGGCGGATTGCAGCAAAGTGGTGGATTTGCCGGCATTCATGGTGGAATAATAAAAATAAAGTTTTGCCATTTTTACGCTATTGATGAACGGACGATATTTCAACTAAGCCAGACGTTGGCGTACGATTTCAAACAGGCAGACGCCGGCGGCGACGGAAACGTTCAACGAAGAGACGCTGCCCGCCATCGGAATGCTGATGAGCTGGTCGCAGCATTCGCGGGTTAGACGGCGCATTCCGTCGCCTTCCGCGCCCATCACTAAGGCCAGCGAACCGGTCAGCCGGGTTTGGTAAAGGGTTTCTGTGGCTTCACCCGCCGTGCCGACCACCCAGACGTTATGAGATTGCTGAATATCGCGCAGCGTTCGCGCCAGATTGGTGACGCGGATTAACGGTAAAACTTCCGCCGCACCGCAAGCCACTTTACGGGCGATTGACGTGAGCTGTGCCGATTTGTCTTTAGGAACAATCACGGCGTCCACTCCCGCCGCATCCGCTGTGCGCAGACAGGCGCCTAAATTGTGAGGATCGGTAACACCGTCCAGCACCAGCAATAACGGATTCGGCTTGCCGTTTAGGATCTTCTCGAGATCGGCTTCATTCAGCTCTTTTGCCGGTTGCACCCGTGCAATAATGCCCTGATGGACTTCGCCCTGCGCCTTGTTATCCATGGTTTGACGGTTTAAAAATTGTACCGAAACGCCCAATTCGTGCAGTTCGTTTAATAACGGCTGAAGTCGTTTGTCATCGCGGCCTTTAAGGGCATAAACCTCGATCACCCGCTCCGGCGTGCGTTCGAGAAAAGATTTTACGGCGTGAATGCCGTAGATATTGTCGGACATGTCATTTCCTTTTTGTTATAGCCTGCCGTCTGCAAGCGAACATATTATTTTTTCTTCGTTTTTTTCGTCGTCTTTGCGCCGGAGGCTTTTTTACCGAAAACCTTGGAATTTTTTCCCGCACTTTTTTCTTTTTTCAGCTTGCCTTTGCTTTTAGGCGCGGAAAGTGCGGTCAATTTTGCCCGAGTTTTTGCGGTTTTGCCCGGACGGCGCGGTTGACGTTCGCTGGAGACTAACGAGAAATCCACCTGACGGTTTTCCAGATTCGCCGCTTCCACCCGCACGCGCACTTTATCGCCCAAACGATACAGCATGCCGCTGTTCTCGCCGATTAAACGCTGTCCGGCGCCGTCATATTGGTAGTAATCGTTGTCCAGCGTGGAAACGTGCACTAAGCCGTCGATGAACAAATCGTCCAGCCGCACGAACAGCCCGAAACTGGTGACGGAAGAAATAATGCCGTCGAATTCTTCGCCAATATGATCCTGCATGTATTCGCATTTCAGCCAGTCGGAGACTTCCCGCGTGGCGTCGTCGGCGCGGCGTTCCGTCATGGAACAATGTTCGCCCAGTTCCGCCATTTCGTCCGCGTTGTAATGATAACCGCCGGTTTCCGTGTTGCGGCGAGTGCCGCCTTTCGCTTTGGCAAGTAAATATTTAATACCGCGGTGCAGGGTTAAATCCGGATAACGGCGGATCGGCGAAGTGAAATGGGCGTATTCGTCCAACGCTAATCCGAAGTGCCCGATGTTATCCGGTTCGTACATAGCCTGACTGAGCGAACGTAACAGCATGGTTTGAATCAGTTCGGCGTCGGGGCGTTCTTTCACTTGATTCAGCAATTGCGCGTAATCGTTGGTGCTCGGCTTGGCGCCGCCGCCCAAGGATAAGCCCAATTCTGCCAAAAAGGCGCGGAAAGCCGTGAGTTTTTCTTCGCTCGGTCCGGCGTGAATCCGGTACAAGGCCGGTTCTTCGTGGCGTTCCATAAAATTTGCCGCCGAAATGTTGGCTAAAATCATACATTCTTCGATGATTTTATGCGCGTCGTTGCGTTCCACCGCTTCAATACGATCGATTCGTCCCATTTCGTTGAAAATAAATTTGCTTTCGACGGTTTCGAAATCAATGGCACCCCGTTTATGACGGGCGGCGAGCAGCGCTTTGTACATGGCGTGCAACTCTTCGATATGCGGGACTAAGGCGGCATAACGATGGCGTAATTCTTCGTCGCCTTCCAGAATTTTCGCTACTTTGGTGTAGGTTAAGCGGGCGTGGGAATTCATCACCGCTTCGTAGAATTGATAACCTTTCAGCAGACCTTTTTCGTTGATTTGCATTTCGCATACCATACACAAACGATCCACCTGCGGATTAAGGGAACACAAGCCATTAGATAAAATTTCCGGCAACATCGGCACGACGCGGTTCGGAAAATAAACCGAATTGCCGCGGTTGCGCGCTTCGCCGTCTAACGCCGTGCGTAAGCGTACGTAATAACTGACATCGGCAATGGCAACCCATAAACGCCAGCCTTTTTTTTCTTTGCGACAGTAAACGGCGTCGTCGAAATCGCGGGCGTCTTCGCCGTCAATGGTCACTAATGGCAGATCGCATAAATTAATGCGCCCCGCTTTCGCTTCCGGCGGCACTTCTTCGGTAAATTTTTTGATGTATTTTTCTACCGCAGGCGGGAACACATGAGGAATATCATGGTTACGCAGAGCGATTTCCACCTCCATGCCTTTTGCCATGTTATCGCCTAAAATTTCGGTGACAGCGCCTACGGGCTGGCTGAAATTCGCAGTGCGCGGTTTCAATTCCACCACGACCACCTGCCCCATACGCGCGCCTTTGCGATCTTCGTTCGGCACCAGAATATCCCGCGCAATGCGGCTATCGTCCGGCACGACATAACCGATTCCGTCCTCCAGGAAAAAACGACCGACAATTTGTTTTTTGCGATTTTCCAGCACACGTACGATACGCACTTCCTGGCGCCCTTTACGGTCCAGCACGGTGGGTTGAGCAAGCACAAAATCGCCGTGCATCACACGTTGCATTTGAGCGTTGGGAATGAATAAATCTTTTTTATCCGTCCGGCCTTCAACCTGCAGAAAACCGTAACCGTCTCGATGTCCGATCACCGTACCTTTGAGTAAATCCATTTTTTCCGGCAACGCATAACATTTTCGTTTGGTAAATACCAACTGGCCGTCGTTTTCCATGGCGCGTAAACGGCGGCGCACCGCTTCCGTGCGTTCGTCGTCTTTAATGCCGAAAATGGTTAGTAATTCCTCGCGGCTTACGGGGCGGTTTTGTTCGCGGATAATTTGCAGAATAAATTCGCGACTCGGAATCGGATTGTCATATTTCGCCTGTTCTTTTTGATAATTCGGATCAAGATGAATCGAATCCATAAGTGCGGTCGGTTTTTTTGCCGTTTTTTTGCGTGGCATGAGATTTTCCTCGTTGGAAATGAATGAAGTAAGTTTGACAGCTTGAGCGGGTTAAAGCAAGAAAAATCCCAGCGGATGCCGGGATTGAGAAGGTTACAGCAATTCCACCGGAATTTTCACCACCAGCTTTTTGATGGCGACGCTTTTTTTGCCGACGTTGCAGCAGGGTTTGTGCGGTTCGTAAGGCAGAAACACCGCAAACATTTTAGGGCGTAAAATCACCGCGCTTTTGCATTCGATGTCTTTGCCCGGCAAAGTCAGTTGATAATCGCTTTCTTCGTTGTAGGGCTCGTAATCCGCCAAATCGGGCGCGGTGACGCCGAATTCCATTTTTTCTTCGCCGGAAATCAATACCTGAATATCGAGATATTTGCGGTGAATTTCCGATTTGCGGGCTTCGGCAGGTTCGCTTTCCAGTTCCATTACGTTCATGAAAATACTGTCGGTAATATCATGACGGCCGCTTTCCAGCGCGGCTAAATCCAGTGTGTTCAGATAATCGCAGGTTTGCGCAATCACTTGCGGTAAACCGCGTTTGAAATCCGCTCGGGTTAAGTCGCCGAATAACATAAAAAACTCCTCCGTTTTTGACCGCACTTTGCGGCGGTTAGAGGGCGAGTGTAATACGCAAAAGCGGAAAGAACAAGTATTTGCAAATAAAATTACCAATCGCGCTAAAAGGCGAGTATAATATGCCAGTTTTGTTTTCCGTATTAGCGTGCGGCTACTAAAAAGGCGTTCGGATTCGCATTCAAGTGCGGTCGATTTTGAGCGCGTTTTTAATAGTCGCAATTTGGAAGATGAAACGCTTAACTTATTTATTTTAAAAGGAAAAAAGTGTGAATCCGATTGTAAAACAATTTAAATACGGTCAACATACCGTAACGCTGGAAACGGGCTCCATTGCGCGTCAGGCTACTGCCGCAGTAATGGCGAGCATGGACGACACAACGGTCTTTGTTACCGTCGTGGCTAAAAAAGACGTGAAAGAAGGGCAGGATTTCTTCCCGTTAACCGTGAATTACCAGGAACGTACTTATGCGGCGGGTAAAATCCCCGGCGGTTTCTTCAAACGTGAAGGCCGTCCTTCCGAAGGCGAAACTTTAATTGCGCGTTTAATCGACCGTCCGATTCGTCCGTTGTTCCCGGAAGGCTTCCTGAACGAAATTCAAATCGTCGCAACCGTGGTTTCCGTGAATCCGCAAATCACACCGGATTTAGTGGCGATGATCGGTGCTTCCGCCGCGCTTTCATTATCCGGCGTACCGTTTAACGGTCCTATCGGTGCGGCGCGCGTCGGTTTTATCAACGATCAGTTCGTATTAAACCCGACCATGGCGGAACAAAAACAAAGCCGTTTGGATTTAGTGGTTGCCGGTACGGATAAAGCCGTGTTAATGGTGGAATCCGAAGCGGATATTTTAACCGAAGAACAAATGCTGGCGGCGGTGGTGTTCGGTCATCAACAGCAACAGGTTGTGGTTGAAGCCATTAAAGAGTTCGCGAAAGAAGCGGGTAAACCGCGTTGGGATTGGGTTGCGCCTGAACCGGACACGGCATTAATCAACAAAGTGAAAGAAATTGCCGAAAGCCGTTTGGGTGATGCTTACCGCATCACGGAAAAACAAGTGCGTTACGAACAAATCGACGCCATCAAAGCGGACGTGATTGCGCAAATTACTGCGGAAAACGAAGAAGTAAGCGAAGGAAAAATCGTTGATATTTTCACCGCACTTGAAAGCCAAATCGTGCGCGGACGTATTATTGCCGGCGAACCGCGTATTGACGGTCGTACCGTTGATACCGTGCGCGCTTTGGACATTTGCACCGGCGTGTTACCGCGGACTCACGGTTCCGCCATTTTCACCCGCGGTGAAACTCAGGCTCTGGCTGTGGCAACATTGGGTACCGAACGTGACGCACAAATTATCGATGAATTAACCGGCGAACGTGCGGATCATTTCTTATTCCACTATAACTTCCCTCCGTATTCCGTGGGTGAAACCGGTATGATCGGCTCACCGAAACGTCGTGAAATCGGTCACGGTCGTTTAGCGAAGCGCGGTGTGGCGGCCGTTATGCCAAGTATTACCGAATTCCCGTATGTGGTGCGCGTCGTTTCCGAAATCACCGAATCTAACGGTTCTTCTTCCATGGCTTCCGTATGCGGCGCTTCGCTTGCCTTAATGGATGCCGGCGTGCCGATTAAATCCGCAGTGGCGGGTATCGCTATGGGCTTAGTGAAAGAAGAAGACAAATTCGTCGTACTTTCGGATATCTTAGGTGATGAAGACCACTTAGGCGATATGGACTTTAAAGTGGCGGGGACTCGCACCGGTGTGACCGCATTGCAAATGGATATCAAAATTGAAGGGATTACCCCGGAAATTATGCAAATCGCCTTGAACCAGGCGAAAAGTGCGCGTATGCATATTTTAGGCGTGATGGAACAAGCGATTCCGGCGCCGCGCGCAGAAATTTCCGAATATGCGCCGCGCATTTACACCATGAAAATTGATCCGAAGAAAATCAAAGACGTGATTGGTAAAGGCGGTGCGACAATTCGTGCATTAACCGAAGAAACCGGCACGTCTATCGATATCGACGATGACGGTACGGTGAAAATCGCCGCTGTTGACGGTAACGCAGTAAAAACCGTGATGGCGCGTATTGAAGATATTACCGCCGAAGTGGAAGCGGGGGCGGTTTACCAAGGAAAAGTGACCCGTCTTGCGGATTTCGGCGCTTTCGTGGCTATCCTCGGTAACAAAGAAGGTTTGGTCCATATTTCTCAAATTGCGGAAGAGCGCGTTGAGAAAGTGACCGATTACCTGTCTGTCGGTCAGGAGGTCACCGTGAAAGTGGTGGAAATCGATCGTCAGGGTCGTATCCGTTTAACAATGAAGGAGTTAGCGCCAAAAGCGGGAACAGCAGACGCGCAAAACGACTTCGTTGAAGAATAATTTGTAAAATTCGACCGCACTTTGGTAAGTTAAGGCAAAGTGCGGTTGTATTTTCGAATTTTTTATCCTAAGGCATTTCTTAAATGGCACATCTGAAACGGTTTTTAAACATCGGTTTATTTATTCCAGGTTTATTCGTTTTGTTGCTTGCGAGCTGTACAAGCGGCAGCGGAGTTTTCGTGTCTAAAAATAAGATTGTGTTGGCGGAACAATATCCTAACGTGCATTTTGAACAGGAAGTGATGATTGCACGTATCAGCCAAATGCTGATTATAGGACAAATGTCGCAGGATGAACGCGCCGATTTACATTTTGAGCGCGGCGTACTTTACGATAGTTTGGGGCTTTGGGGCATGGCTCGTTACGATTTCACCCAGGCTCTCGCACTGCAACCGAAAATGGCGGCGGTGTACAATTATCTGGGCTTATATTCGTTGTTGGATGAAGATTATGACAGCGCATTGGAAGCGTTCAATGTGGTGTTGGAATTGGATCCCGATTATGAGTACGGCTATTTAAATCGTGGTTTGGATTTTTATTACACAGGGCGTTATAACCTTGCCGAACAGGATTTTCATCGTTTTTATCAAGCGAATAACCAGGATCCTTATCGGGTGTTATGGATTTATTTGAACGAGCTGAAATTCAAACCGAACGAAGCCAAACAGAATTTAGTAAAACGGGCGCCAACCCTTTCGACTGAATATTGGGGAACTTTTATCGTCCAATACTATTTGGGCAAGCTTTCCGAGCAGGATTTATTAGACAGAGCAAAAGTCTTTGTTGATCCGCAATCCCCAGAATATGCGGAAATTCTGACGGAAACCTACTTTTATCTAGCAAAACAAAAACTCAATACGGGCAATTTGGACGAAGCGGAAACCTTGTTCAAATTGGCGGTGGCAAATCAGGTGTATAATTTTGTTGAGTATCGTTTTGCGTTGTTTGAGCTGGATAAGCTGAAAAAAGCGGATGCCGGTGAACAAACGGAACCGATGTTGGACCGAAGAAAAACGGCCAATATTATCGCGGATTAAATCCATTCGTTATATTTCGCGATAAAGTGCGGTAGAAAAAAACAAAATTTTTGGCGTTGACGCAATCAACGTGCATGAAGTTATGACGCGATGTTTAATCTCGCGGCGTATCTTTGAAACCCTTTGCGGTGTGTAATCGCAAATTTATACACATGAAAGCCGATTGAGCTTTCCTTACATATAATCTGAGTATTTTAATGACTGAAACTAAAATTACCTTTGGCGACTTAGGTCTGCCTGACTTTATCCTTTCCGCTGTTTCTGAAATGGGGTTTGAATCTCCGTCTCCTATCCAACAAGCTTGTATCCCGCACCTTTTGGAGGGGCGCGACGTGCTGGGAATGGCACAAACCGGCAGCGGTAAAACCGCCGCTTTCTCTTTACCTTTACTGGCGCAAATCGATAGTAACGAAAAATATCCTCAAATGCTGGTGATGGCGCCGACGCGGGAACTTGCCATTCAAGTGGCGGAAGCCTGCGAACAATTCAGCAAAAATGCGAAAGGCATTCATATTGTCACCCTTTACGGCGGACAACGTTATGACATTCAACTTCGTGCTTTACGCCAAGGCGCACAAGTGGTAGTGGGAACGCCGGGGCGTATTCTGGACCATATCAAGCGCGGCACGTTGGATCTTTCCGCCTTGAAATTTATTGTGTTGGACGAAGCGGACGAAATGCTGCGTATGGGTTTTATCGATGATGTGGAAACCGTGATGGCGGAATTGCCGGAACAACATCAAACGGCGCTGTTCTCCGCTACTATGCCGGAGCCGATTCGCCGTATCACCAAACGTTTTATGAGCAATCCGCAGGAAGTGCGGATTCAGTCAACTCAACGCACCAATCCGGATATCGCTCAAAGTTGCTGGTATGTGCGCGGTTATCGTAAAAATGACGCCTTATTGCGTTTCCTTGAAGTGGAAGATTTTGATGCCGCTATTATTTTTACCCGTACTAAAACGGGAACATTGGATGTAACGGAATTATTGGACAAACACGGTTTTCGTGCCGCCGCATTAAACGGCGATATGACTCAGCAAGCGCGCGAACAAACGCTTGACCGTTTACGCAATGGCAGCTTGGATATTTTAGTTGCGACGGATGTCGCCGCCCGCGGTTTGGATGTGGAACGCATTAGCCTGGTGGTGAACTACGATATTCCGCTGGATGCCGAATCTTATGTGCACCGTATCGGACGTACCGGCCGTGCAGGTCGTTCGGGCAGCGCCATTTTGTTTGTGGAACCGCGCGAGCGTCGTTTGTTAGGCAACATCGAACGTTTAATGAAAAAGCCGATCGACGAGGTGGAATTACCGAATCACGAACGTTTGCAGGCTTGTCGTCGTGCTAAATTTGTGGCGAAAATCACTAAACAGCTTGAACATCATGATCTGGAAAAATATCGCAGTCTGTTGGAAGATTTGTTTACTGCGGATCAGGATCAGGAAGATATCGCCGCCGCGATGTTAATGCTGCTGCAAGGCAAACAAAAACTGATTCTGCCGCCGGATGCACCGATGCCGAAACGCAGCGAACGTCGCGAGCGCTCTCAACGTTCCGAACGTTCGGATGAGCGACGCGGTTACGGCGCGCCGAAAGCCATGGATTTATACCGCATCGAAGTCGGTCGTTCCGACGGCGTGGAAGTGCGTCATATCGTCGGTGCGATTGCCAATGAAGGCGATATTAACAGCCGCCATATCGGCCACATCAAATTATTTGACGACTATTCGACAATCGAGTTACCGCAAGGCATGCCGAAAGAATTACTGCGTCATTTCGAAAAAACGCGGGTGCTGAATAAACAAATGCAGATGTCTTTTGTTCGCGCGGTACAAAGCGAAGAGCGTGCGGAACGTTTCGAACATCGTGACGGCAGACGCGGCGGCAATGATCGTTTTGATGATCGCGGCGAACGTCGTTTTAATGAACGCGGTTTTAAAGCTGAGCGTAAAAAATTCAGTGAAAAATTTGACCGCACTTTTAAAGAAAGCGGCCGCAAAGAATTTCGCGGAAAGAGCTTTAAAGGCAGTCGTCACAGTTAAGCGCAAGGCATAAAAGAAAAAAGGAGCGTTCGCTCCTTTCTATGCCGTTACTGACAAAACCACCTTTCAGAAGGTGGTTTTTTTATAATTAACGACGTAATTCCGATTCGTTTTCCTGCAAACGAATTTTGCCGTAAGTTTCGGTTAAATCCGGGCTGAAATTGATTTTTTTCAGTTCGGGCACAACGCTGGATTTCACCAGCATACGCAACGGCTGGAACTGCATGTTACACATATAAAGCTGTTGATGAGGCAGCATATGTTGTACAAATCGCGTTAAGGCGTGAATTCCCCCGGTATCCAACACGTTTACCGCTTCGCATTGCAGCACGATATGTTTGATTTCATGGTCCGTATGAACGGTCTTATCATGTAGTTCTGCAAACAGATTGTCCGCCGCAGCGAAGAATAACGGACCGCTGATTCGGTAAACCAGCACATCGGTTAAATCGTCGGGATGCGGCATTTCGATAGATTTGGTCATTTCGGCAATGGTTCGGATAAAAAGTAAACTTGCCAGCAGAACGCCCACGGAAATAGCGATAACCATGTCGAAAACCACAGTCAGCAGGATACAGATCACTAATACGGCAATTTCGTTTTTACCGGAACGACGTACCAAAGAAATGATATTGTGAATATCCGCCATATTCCATGCGACCATTAACAGTAACGCCGCCATCGAGGCTAATGGTAGATAAGATAAGGCTTTGGCGAAGATGAGCAAGGATAAAAGCACTAAAATACCGTGAACGATACTGGCGATAGGCGAAACTGCACCGGCTTTAACGTTTGCCGCCGAACGGGCAATCGCCGCCGTTGCCGTAATTCCGCCTAAAAACGGCGATACGATGTTTCCGATTCCCTGTGCCAGCAATTCGTTATTGGAATGGTGTTTGGTGTCCGTCATGTTATCCAGCACGACCGCGCATAATAAGGATTCGATGGCACCGAGAACCGCCATGGAAAACGCCGCCGGTAGCAATGCCTGTAAAGCGGCGAAATCCCAATTAATCACTTCGCCTTGTGCGTTGGGAATATTCCACGGCAACGTGAATTGCGGTAATACGTTCGGAATGCCGTTACCCACGGTGCCGTCCGATAACGTGTAAGTGAAAGCGGAGCCGATGGTGGCGACGTTCATACCGTAATAACTTAAAATTAACGCTAAAATCGTGCCGACGATTACCGCCGGCAAATGTCCCGGAATCGGCAAACGCAAACGACGCCATTGAGTTAACACGAAAAGCGTGACGATTCCTACGGCGGTATCCGACCAACTGATTGTCGGCAGTGCGGTGAAAATGGTTTGCACTTTGTCAATGTAATGAGAAGGCATCGACGGAATGGTTAAACCGAGAAAATCTTTAATCTGCAACGTGGCGATGGTGATCCCAATCCCGCAGGTAAAACCCAGGGTGACGGGTAACGGAATATATTCGATTAAGCGCCCTAGGCGAAATAGCGCCATAATAATCAAAATGAGACCGGAAAGCAGGGTTGCCATTAATAAACCGCTTAAACCGAATTGTTGGGTGATCGGATATAAAATCACCACAAATGCGGCGGTCGGTCCCGAAATGTTGAAACGGGATCCGCCGGTGACGGCGATTAAAATACCCGCGACAATGGCGGTATATAACCCGTGTTGCGGCGGCACGCCGCTGGCGATGGCCAACGCCATAGAAAGCGGAATGGCAATCACGCCGACGGTGAGACCCGCAATGACGTCTCTAATCAAATGTTGTTTGGTGTAACCCGCGCGGAAGCTGTCTTTTAACGCGCTAAAAGGTTTCACGGCCAGAAAAGCGTTTTTGGTTAAAAACCATTTATTTAGCATAGTGATTCCTGAAGGAGAAAAAAGTGTGGTTATTTTACTCTCAATTTTTTAAAAAATGCATGAGTTAGCGCAATAAATTTTAAAAAAGACTGGACGGAAAGCCGATAAATTCTTATAATCTCGCCCGCTTTGTTGCTGTTAAGTATTTTACTTAATGCAAAACGGCGATAAAGCGACAATAAACAGAATGAATTCTGTGTTTAAGATGGTGAGATGTCCGAGTGGTTGAAGGAGCACGCCTGGAAAGCGTGTATACGGGAAACTGTATCGGGGGTTCGAATCCCCCTCTCACCGCCATCCGATATTAATTCTATTCATCTTTATTCCGAAATTCTTTCATTTGTTTCCGCTTGAAATCTTCTTTATATTCACTATCATTCCGGTTTCATTTTAAACGAAGCAACTGAGATTCTTGGGTTCCCTCACCCCAGGTTTTAACAAAAAGGATTTGTCATGACACATAATGCTATCATTGTTACTCGTCAGCAAAAGCGTAATGCATTGATTCTGCTGGCTTTATTTCATATTTTTATTATTGCGGCAAGCAACTATCTGGTGCAGATTCCGTTTGAAATCTGTTTACCGTTGACGGCGTTGGGCGCGGCTGAAGATTTCAGCTTTCACAGCACCTGGGGAACCTTAACGTTTCCGTTTATCTTTCTGGCGACGGATTTAACCGTGCGGGTGTTCGGCGCCGCATTGGCGCGACGCATTATCTTTGCGGTGATGTTTCCCGCCCTGGCGGTCAGTTACGGCGTTTCCACCTTGTTTTCGGACAGCCAGTATCAAGGGCTGCAGGCGTTATCGACGTTCAACGGTTTTGTATTCCGCATCGCCGTCGCCAGTTTCAGCGCCTATGTGTTCGGGCAGTTGCTGGACGTATTGGTATTTAATCGCCTACGCCGGCTTAAAACCTGGTGGATTGCGCCCGGCAGCTCGATGATTTTCGGTTCTATGGCGGATACCTTTATATTTTTTGCCGTGGCGTTTTATGCCAGTACCGATCCGTTTATGGCGGAACATTGGATGGAATTGGGTTTTGTGGATTATTTATTTAAATTATTTGTGGGCGTTATGCTGTTTGTACCGGCTTACGGCGTGGTGCTGAATTTTATTTTGCGCAGGATTTTGTAGCGGATTCAATCGAGTCGGTTTATTGCGTAAGTGCGGTCAAAAAATGTTGAGTTTTTTGACCGCACTTTTAACTCTAATCACAATCAAGGAACCAAGATGAATTTAAGAGAGAAAATTGACGACAGCCCGATGTCCGGTTATCAGTGGATGATCGTAATCATGGCGGCGATTATGAATTTGCTTGACGGCTTCGATGTGCTGGCGCTGGCGTTTACGGCGACCAATATTCGCAACGAATTCGGTTTAAGCGGCGAACAGCTCGGATATTTGCTGAGTGCGGGCTTATTCGGCATGACCGCAGGCTCGTTGTTTTTGGCGCCGGTGGCAGATAAAATCGGACGCCGTCCGTTGTTGCTGATTGCCGTTGCGTTGTCCGCCGTGGGTATGTTGGGAGCGGCGTTTATTCAGTCTCATCATGCCTTATCATTCTGGCGCGTGGTCACGGGTTTGGGCGTTGGCGGGATTTTAGTGGGCACAAATGTATTGACCAGTGAATATTCTTCCCGTAAATGGCGCAGTTTCGCCATCAGCGTGTACGCCGCCGGTTTTGGCGTCGGCGCGGTGTTGGGCGGCATGTTCGCCGTGACATTGCAGGCGGAATACGGCTGGCGTTCGGTTTATTTGGCCGGATTTGCGCTCACGGCGTTGTGTCTGTCGGCATTAATAGTTTGGTTGCCGGAATCCATCGATTTCCTGATGTCGAAGCAACCGCCGAATGCCCGGGTTCGGTTAAATAACATTGCGAAGAAAATCGGCTTGGCGGGTGAATGGTCATTGCCTGAAAAATCCGTTGCGCCGGTGCACAAATTGCCGATAAGCCAACTATTCAACGGGCGATATCGCCGTTCTACCGGGTTAATTTGGCTAGCGTTTTTTGCCGTTATGTTCAGTTTTTATTTTGTCAGCTCATGGACGCCGGCCTTGCTGAAAGAAGCGGGGATGACTACAGAACAAAGCGTTAGCGTAGGCATGATGATTTCTTTGGGCGGAACCTGCGGTTCTTTATTTTACGGCTTGCTCGCCAGCCGTTGGTCGGCGCGTAAGGTGTTGATTTTGTTTACTTTGTTATCCGCCGTATTGGTTGTCGTTTTTATTCTGTCCGCTTCCGTTTTATGGTTGGCCATGCTGTTCGGCGTGTTGCTGGGTGCGTTGATGAACGGTTGTATCAGCGGGCTTTACACCCTTAATCCGAGCATTTATGCCGCAGACATTCGCAGCACGGGCGTGGGTTGGGCAATCGGCGTCGGGCGAATCGGTGCCATTCTGGCGCCGATTACTGCCGGCGCGCTACTGGATGCCGGTTGGGAAAAGCAAAGCCTATACGAAGCCGTTGCCTTGGTGTTGTTAGTTTCAACGATAGCGTTGGCGTTATTGAAGACTCGCACGGTCGTGAAATCGGTTTCGTAAAAAAACTTGTCATTTTTTATGCGTAATCGCCAGTGCGATTACTTATGGCTTCGCCACCGTTGGCAAAGCCAACGTTCAAAAAGCGTTGCTTTTTGTGACCGCACTTTTCTGTCGCAAAGGCGGCGTTCAAGCGAGTAAGAGGCGGTTTTATTCGCTTGTGTTGACGTTTTTTCCGTCAAACATAGTCCGCGGACTTTTGCATGGCGGAACGGTAAACCGCCAGCTTTTGCGCTAAAAAAGCTTGATGTTCCGCTAATTCTTGCTGTTTTCGGATGAGATTTTCGCGATGGGCGAGCAGAATTTCATAACGTTGGGGAATGGTGGCATCGCCCATGTGGCGCAATCGGGCGTATTCTTTAATTTGCGCCAGGGGCACGCCCATTTCCTTCAGGCGAAGAATAAATCCCACCCATTCCGCATCGCGGTTGCCGTAACAACGATAGCCGTTTGAATCCCGTTCGGGCATTAACAGTCCTTCTTTTTCGTAATAACGTAAGGTGTCGGTAGATAACCCGGTTTTCGCCGAAAATGCTTTAATTTGCATAAAAAAATCCTTGCCTTGGAGTGAAGTCCATAGTTTACCCTGCTTGGGTCATTTCATAAACAAGTAAGGAGAAAATTATGCTAAATGATCAAAAGTTAATGAAGCGCGGATTAGCGAAATTACGAGAAATCGACGGCGGACAAGGCGACCAAGTCATGCATGCGTTGGCGGATATTGCGCCGGATTTGGGAAAATATATTATTGCCTTTGGTTTCGGTGAAATTTATAACCGTCCGCAACTGGATTCATCACAGCGGGAATTGATTACTTTAGCCGCGTTAACGGCGCAGGGCGGTTGTGAAAAGCAGCTACAGGTGCATATTCATGCGGCGCTGAACGTAGGTATCAAGGAAGAGCAGATTATTGAAACGTTCATTCATTGCGTGCCTTATTTAGGTTTTCCGAAAGCGTTGAATGCGGTATTTACGGCGAAAACGGTATTTGCTGAAAAGCGGGGAGAAAAATAACGCGAAAGGAAAAAAGATTGTGGAAAGCGCGGCGGCTTTCCACAAAATATTGAAAAAATTACTTCATTTTTTCGTTGGTTAACGGTTTGCCTTTAAATTCACCGGTTAACGAATTCAGGAAGGAAACGAGATCGTCGAGTTCCGCATCCGAGAAATCTTTATTGCTTTGATAATGTCCCATAATGCGAACCGCTTCTTTCAGGTCTTTTGCCGTCGCGTCATGCAGATAAGGCGCGGTTAAGGCCACGTTACGCAGCGTCGGCACTTTGAAGCGGTGCATGTCGTAAGGATCCTGAGTTTCGGCGAAACGTCCTTTGTCCGCATCGGTCAATTCGGTGCCGCGGGCTTTGAAATAATCGTCGTAAACGCCCATATATTCAAAGGATTGCCCGCCCATTGCGGTACCGGTGTGGCAGGTATCGCATTTTGCATTTTTGAATAATTCGTAACCGCGTTTTTGTTGATCGTTTAAGGCGTTTTGTTCGCCTTTTAAGTAACGGTCGAAAGCGCTGTTCGGGGTAATCAGTGTTTTTTCAAATTCGCCGATAGCTTCCGTCACGGTCGCTTGGGTCAGTTCAGGGAACACCGATAAAAATTCTTTTTTGAACGCTTCATCCTGATCCAAACGGGCAATAATCTCGTTCCAGTCTTTCGAACCCATTTCCACCGGATTAGTCGGCGGACCGCCGGCTTGATCCGCTAAGGTTTTCGCGCGACCGTCCCAGAACTGCCATTTATGAAACGCCGCATTGAAAACCGTCGGGGCGTTAATTCCGCCTTTTTTACCTTCGATTCCTTCGGAAACCGGTAAATTATCCACGCCGGCACGTTCTAATTGGTGACAGGTATGACATTGAATCGAACCGTCGCCGGATAAACGTCCGTCGAAATACAATTTTTCACCCAACGCCACTTTGCGCGAATCCGTCGGAATGGCGTCCGGAATAGGTTGTATCAAACGGCTCGCATCCGTTCCGCTCGTGTTCTGAGGCAGAAAATGCGCTTCACGTTGTTGTTTAATCCAATCCAGCACCACTTGTTTTTCATCTTCGTCAGGACGATTTCCCCAGTGAACGTGCAGGAATTTCACTTCCGGCATTTCATCGTTGCGCAGCACTTGTTCCAGCTTGGCTAAATCCGCTTCGGACAATTTGCTTGGATCATTCATGCCTTCGAACATCCGATCCAAACGAAAACTGCGCAAGCCTTTACTGATATCTTCCGCCATTAACTGTTTGGCGACCGGAAAATCGGCGTAGCCCGGCAGTTCCGCGCTCGGCGCGTGGCAATATTGACAGCCGTTGTCAAACATCACTTTGGCGACAGGTTTAAACTGCGCCGGCACGTTCGTTGCGGCATACAACTTTTCCGATTGCGATTTATCGAAAAAGTGCGCATAGCCGACCATCGAAAAATATCCCGCTGCGGCAATGCCCACTGCGGATAATAAGTATTTTTTCATAGCGTCACTCCGATGTCATAAAAAGTCCTATGAATTATCCTATAAATTGTAGGGTTTTTGTTGATTTAAAAATCTATTGAATTGATAAGGGAAAACGATAAACAAAACGAATGGTGAAGGGAAAAGTGCGGGCAAAAAACGTTAAATTTTTTACCCGCACTTAATCAAGATTTAATCGGCAATCCGCACTAATTCGCGAATCAGCGCGGTGGCGTAGCTGCCGGCGGGCAGGAAAAACCGCAGCCGCAATCCCGTCGGTTCGAATTGCCAGCTGAAATTTTGCGGTTGCATTAACAGCGGACGGCGCGCCGGTTTCAGCCCTTCCCGTTTCATTAACGCCTGCAACGCCTGATGTTGCGCTACTACCTGATTTTCCAGCGCGTCGGCGGGTTGCGGTCTATCGCCGATAAGCGGTGCGGTGAGCAAAATATCGTGATTTTCCAGCCTCGTCTGCAACGCATTTAAATTTTCTTTTTCATCCGCCTGAAACCAGCTGTTGGAACCGGCAAGCTGCAGAATGTCGTTCGGCATTATCTGGGTGGCGAGTCCCATTTGCAGGCGGTTGGAGACCACCAGATTAAACACTTCGCTGCGTGCCGCGGAAAGATAAAAACCGCGTTTTTTACGATCCTTCACCTGTATTTCGCCGTTGGCCCAGCGCATGGCTTCGGTTAAATTGTGTCCGTCCCGGCCAAACCGCTGTTCGGCGAAATAATTGGGAAAACCCAGTTGTTTCACCAGATTCAAACGACGGTTAAGTTCATCCGTGGCGACGGCATCGCGCAGCAAAATATCGAAATGATTTCCCTGCAAACTGCCGATACGAATTTTACGATTGTGCCGCGTAACTTCCAGAATTTCGACGCCTTCAATGCGGCATTGGTCGAAATCCGGCGTGGGTTTGCCGGGCATTTGCAGGCTGAACCATTGTTCGGTGACGGCGTGGCGATCTTTCAAACCGGCGTAACTCATATGGCGGACGGAAATGTTGCAGAATTTGGCTAATTGTTCGCCCACCCAGATTGTGTTGGCGTCGGTTTTGCGGATTTTTACCGCCACGAATTCGCCGTCGCCGGACAACGGATAACCCAGTTCTTCCCGTACGATAAAATCGGCGGGTTGTTGTTTTAAATGAGCGATCTGTTCCGGCGCGGTTTGTAAATAGGCTAAATCTGACATTTTGCGGTTCTGTTTTATCAATTGATTTTGGGGAAAATTATAACGAAATTGACCGCACTTTGAAGATAAATTTGCGCTAAATCTTGCGTCTGTCGATTGAGTTTAACGCCCTTTTGATGTAAACTACGCTCCCGTCTTGATACATCATATCAACTCTTTTTTACCCCCAACATTTTAGGTTCTTATATGGCTACCAATTATATTTTTGTCACAGGCGGTGTGGTTTCATCATTAGGTAAAGGCATTGCGGCGGCGTCTTTGGCGGCGTTGCTTGAAGCGCGCGGTTTGAACGTTACCATTATGAAACTTGACCCGTACATCAACGTCGATCCGGGCACCATGAGCCCGACTCAGCACGGCGAAGTGTTTGTCACGCAAGACGGCGCGGAAACCGATTTGGATTTGGGTCACTATGAACGTTTTATCCGAACCAAAATGACCAAACGCAACAATTTCACCACCGGCAAAATTTATTCCGAAGTGTTGCGCAAAGAGCGTCGCGGCGATTATTTGGGCGCCACCATTCAAGTGATTCCTCACATTACCAACGAAATCAAAGCGCGCGTGATTGACGGCGCGGCGGGTCATGATGTGGCGATTATTGAAGTGGGCGGAACGGTTGGCGACATCGAATCTTTGCCGTTCCTTGAAGCGTTGCGTCAGTTGGCGGTTCAGGTGGGACGCGAACGCACGATTTTCATGCACTTAACTTTGGTGCCGTATATTCCGACGGCGGGCGAAGTAAAAACCAAGCCGACTCAGCATTCCGTCAAAGAATTGTTGTCTATCGGTATTCAGCCTGACGTGTTGGTTTGTCGTTCGGATCGCATGATTCCGGCAAATGAACGCTCGAAAATCGCGTTGTTCTGTAATGTGCCGGAAAAAGCGGTGATTTCTTTAAAAGACGTGGAATCCATTTATCAGATTCCGGCGTTATTGCAATCTCAGGGTTTGGATGAATTCGTGTGCAACCGTTTCCGTTTGGAAGCCAAACCGGCGGATTTATCGGAATGGGAACAGGTGCTTTATCGCCAGGCTAATCCGACGGGCGAAGTAACAATCGGCATGGTAGGGAAATATGTGGAATTGCCGGACGCCTACAAATCCGTCAATGAAGCGTTAAAACATGCGGGATTAACCAACCGTTTAACCGTTCATATCAAATACATTGATTCGCAGGATGTGGAAACCAAAGGTACGGATATTCTGAAAGGTTTGGACGGAATTTTGGTGCCGGGCGGCTTCGGTTATCGCGGTGTGGAAGGCAAAATTTTAACCGCGCAGTATGCCCGTGAAAATAACGTTCCTTATCTTGGTATTTGTTTGGGGATGCAAACCGCATTAATCGAATATGCGCGTAACGTTGCCGGCATGAAAGACGCCAATTCCTCGGAATTCGTGAAAGATTGCCCGTATCCGGTGATCGGCTTGATTACCGAATGGCAGGACGCGGACGGCAATGTGGAACAACGTTCCGAAAGCTCAGATTTAGGCGGTACCATGCGTTTGGGCGCGCAAAAATGTCATTTGGTCGAAGGTTCGAAAGCCCGTGAATTATACGGCAAAGAAACCATTGAGGAACGCCACCGCCACCGTTATGAAGTGAACAATAAACTGTTACCGCAGATTGAAGCGGCGGGGCTAAGCATAACAGGCCTAAGTGCGGACAGAAAATTGGTAGAAATTATCGAAGTTCCGAATCACCCTTGGTTTGTGGCTTGCCAGTTCCATCCGGAATTTACCTCCACGCCGCGCGACGGTCATCCGTTGTTCGCCGGATTCGTGAAAGCGGCGAAGGAAAATCAGAAAAAGTAGTGGTTTGATCAAAAGATCATAAAGTTTTGCAAGACAAAACGACGAAATACAGATACTATACTTGAGTTATATACCCATTTTAGATTAACTAAGAGGAAAACAAAAATGGCAAAAATCGTTAAAGTTATCGGCCGTGAAATTATTGACTCACGTGGTAATCCGACTGTTGAAGCTGAAGTTCACTTAGAAGGTGGCTTTGTAGGTTTAGCGGCGGCTCCGTCAGGCGCATCTACCGGTTCCCGTGAAGCGTTGGAATTGCGTGACGGCGACAAATCCCGCTTTTTAGGTAAAGGCGTATTAAAAGCCGTTTCCGCGGTAAACAACGAAATTGCTCAAGCGGTAGTCGGTAAAGACGCATCCAATCAAGCCGAAATCGACCAAATCATGATTGATTTAGACGGTACCGACAACAAATCCAAATTCGGTGCGAACGCCATCCTGGCGGTTTCTTTAGCTACTGCAAAAGCGGCGGCGGCGTCAAAAGGCTTGCCACTGTATGCTTATATCGCAGAATTAAACGGTACGCCGGGTCAATATTCCATGCCGTTACCGATGATGAACATCATCAACGGCGGTGAACACGCGGATAACAACGTTGACATCCAAGAATTCATGATTCAACCGGTGGGCGCAAAAACTTTACGTGAAGCCGTACGTATCGGTTCGGAAGTCTTCCACAACCTGGCTAAAGTATTAAAAGCGAAAGGTTACAACACAGCCGTGGGTGACGAAGGCGGTTTCGCGCCTAACCTGGGCTCAAACGCGGAAGCGTTGGCTTGCATCAAAGAAGCCGTTGAGAAAGCGGGTTATGTGTTAGGTAAAGACGTCACTTTAGCGATGGACTGCGCATCTTCCGAATTCTATAACAAAGAAACCGGTAAATACGAAATGAAAGGCGAAGGCCGCTCGTTCACGTCTCAGGAGTTTACGCATTATTTGGAAGAATTATGCAAACAATATCCGATCGTATCTATCGAAGACGGTCAGGACGAATCCGACTGGGAAGGTTTTGCATACCAAACTAAAGTTTTAGGCGACAAAATTCAATTGGTGGGCGACGATTTATTCGTAACCAACACCAAAATTTTGAAAGAAGGTATCGAAAAAGGTATCGCGAACTCAATCTTAATCAAATTCAACCAAATCGGTTCGTTAACCGAAACGTTGGCGGCAATCAAAATGGCTAAAGACGCAGGTTACACTGCGGTGATTTCACACCGTTCCGGTGAAACCGAAGACGCGACTATCGCCGATTTAGCGGTGGGTACTGCGGCCGGTCAAATCAAAACCGGTTCGATGAGCCGTTCGGATCGTGTTGCGAAATACAACCAATTAATCCGTATCGAAGAAGCGTTAGGCGACAAAGCGCCGTTCTTAGGTTTAAAAGCGGTGAAAGGTCAGGCTTAATCGCAGATTGAGTTGAAAAAACTCGTCAAAAATCGCCCGCACTTTTAAAGTGCGGGCGATTTTTCGTTTGTTTTTTTGTCGTTAAACGCGGGGTTGGGTAGCGGCTAAAATCGGGTATCGATTATTCATTTCTTCCGCCCAGGCCACTAATTTCGGGAAATGCGCGGTCAGATCGTAACCGGTTTTATCGGCGCGGAAATTCCACCAATCGATCAAACAAACGGCGGTGATCGTTCCTATATTTAACTCGTAGCCGAACGGCGCAAGCGCTTGTTCAAGCTGAGTAAAACTTCGTATGTTGCGTTCCGTTAATTGATGATGACGTTCCGTCCACCATTCGTTTTCCGGACGAAGCATTTTTTCCGCGACCATCGGCATGGTATTTTCCATGATGCCGTCAACCAGGTTATGTAACGCCAACACCGCCCAACGGGGTTTACCGCTTTCCGGAATTAATTTCGGACGGTCGCCTTTTTGATCGAGATATTCGCAGATAAGCAGGCTGCCGAAAAGCCAGTTTCCGCAATTACGCTGCAAAGCCGGTATGCGTCCCAGCGGGTTGACTTGGTTATGGGGCGAGTTGGGATCAAAGGATGAAGTAATGCGTAATAATTCCGTTTTGTCTTCAAGCTGCTGATGTTTTAGCGTCACTAAGACTTTACGCGCGAACGGGCTTGTTGTGGAATACCAAAGTTTCATATTAACTTCCTTCTGTGACAAATGAATTCAATATAAATACTATCATACAAAATATCGGCTTTCTTCTATGTTACAATATCGGCGAATGATTTTGGTCAAACGTAGGTTTCAGATGAAAGATGTTTTATTAACCGAGCCCTGGCTGGCTTGGGCGATTGAAATTCAAAGCATTGCCCAAAACGGATTGGCGTACGGTAAAAATGTTTATGATATTGAACGTTATGAGCGGTTGCGGACGCTGGCGGCGGAAATGTTAAGTTATAAAACGGCTCTGCCCGTCGAAAAAGTCCAAAATTTATTTTGCAACGAGCAGGGTTATCAAACGCCGAAAATCGATTCCCGCGCGGCGATTTTTAAAGACGACAAGATTCTGTTGGTGCAGGAAAATTCGGGTTTGTGGTCATTGCCCGGCGGTTGGATTGATGTCACCGAAACCATTCGCAGCAACACGATAAAAGAAGTGCGCGAAGAAGCGGGATTAGCGGTCAATCCGCAATTTATCATCGCGATTCACGAACAGCATAAACGAAATTATCCGGCGTTTGCCCATCGGGTGTTGAAAACCTTTGTGATGTGCGAATTGCTCGGCGGCGAATTTCAGCCTAACAGTGAAACCTTGCAGTCCGCTTATTTCGGCATCGACGAGATTCCCGAAATGGACGGCGAGAAAAATACCGCAGAACAAGTGAAACTGTGTTTTGAAGCGCACCGCAGCGCCCAATGGACAACGCAATTTGATTAAGGAAAACAGATGTTACATTTAGTATTGGAAGATAAACATTTAATCGGCCGGGCAAAACGCTTCGGCGCGCATTCCGTTAAACATGATCATTTGGTGGTGATGTTCGAAGACGACGGCGAAACCGGCTATTTTTACGCCTTAAATACCGAAGAGCCGCAACCGGTGGTAGACAGCCTGTTTGTGTACGGCTGTCATGATATTGAAGGCAAACACGAACCGCGCACCTTCCAGATTTGCTGGACGGAAGACGGCATGCAGGCGTTCCTGCTGGTGAACGGTTATCCGCACGCCTCCTTTGATTTCGCCCGTTTAGTGGGATTCAATCACAGCAAATATCCGGAGCCGGATTTGGGTAGTATGTGGTCACGAGATGAAATCAATGATGATTTAGTAAAAAAATGGCTAAATGAATGAAGAAAATAAAGCCCTAACGCAATAGGTTAGGGCCGATTTTTCTACTTAAAAGGCAATCTTATATACGTCTAGAATTTCTTCTGCCGTGCAATCTCTAGGGTTTCCACCAGTGCATACATCATTAAAAGCATCCACAGATAACGCTGGAAGATCCGCTTCTTGAACGCCAATGGCAGACAGTTTTTCTGGAATACCCACATCTTTAGCTAGTTGTTTAACAGCGTTGACTGCAGCATTACAATACGCTTCAGGCGTCATTTGATCAACACCCTGAACGCCCATGGCTCGTGCGATTTCACGATATTTTTCACCAGTAAAATCTTTATTAAAATCCATCACATAAGGTAATAAAACTGCATTCGCAATGCCATGTGGCGTATCGTAATACGCTGAAAGCGGATGCGCCATACTATGCACAACACCAAGCCCAACATTAGAGAAACCCATACCTGCAACATATTGTCCCAATGCCATACCTGCACGTCCTTCCGGCGTATTTTCTACGGCTCCACGTAGGCTACGAGAAATCATTTCAATCGCTTTCAAATGTAATGCATCCGTTAATTCCCAAGCGGCTTTTGTAATATAGCCTTCGATAGCATGGGTTAAAGCATCCATACCGGTTGCCGCCGTCAGTCCTTTTGGCATCGACGACATCATATCCGGATCAACAACGGCCACAACAGGAATATCATTCACATCCACGCAAACAAATTTACGTTTTTTTGCTTCATCGGTAATCACATAATTAATGGTCACTTCTGCCGCTGTGCCTGCTGTTGTAGTCACCGCAATAATTGGCACACATTTATTTTTGGTCGGCGCCACACCTTCAAGAGAAAGTACATCGGCAAATTCAGGATTATTAATAATAATACCAATGGCTTTCGCACTATCAATCGGTGAACCACCACCAATGGCAATTAAATAATCTGCGCCAGCCTGTTTAAAGGTTTCTACGCCTTTTTTAATAATATCTACACTTGGGTTGGCTTTCACTTCATCAAAAAGCACATAATCCAAGTTCGCTTGCTCTAAAAGTGCGGTAACTTTTTCTGCAACTTTAAACTTCACTAAATCTTTATCTGTTACTACTAGTGCTTTTTTAAAACCACGACGTTGCGCTTCGACAACTACATTTTGTACGGCTCCAGAACCATGGTAACTGGTTTCATTAAGAATCATTCGATTTGCCATAATATATTCTCCTTACTTCATATAATGAACAAATAAAAAGTGCTGCCAAAACGACCGCACTTTTAAGATAATTATTTCAACACTTTCCAGCATCTGAATCCATAGATAGCGATAACAACGAAACAGATGAGCGGAAGAACAAATGAGAAGTTCACTGCTGGCATTCCTGCCACAACACCTTGGTCAATAATCATACCCTGTAATGGAGGCATTAATGCGCCCCCCACAATCGCCATAACCAAACCTGCCGCACCTAAAGCAGATTCTTCTTGCTGTCCATCCAATGCAATACCATAAATAGTTGGGAACATCAGTGACATGAATACGGATGTTAAAACTAAACAGTAAAGTCCCACGATACCATCAATGAAAATAACGCCCAAGATACTGAAGAAACCACCAATAGCAAACAAGAATAACATCACTTCTGCTTTCAAAAATTTCATCACGGCTGTACTAATAAAACGGCTGCAGATAAATAGCGCCATCGCAACAATATTCCAGTTTTGCGCTTCTGCTTTTGTAAGGCCAATACGTTCAGCATATTGAATAATAAACGTCCAACACATAATTTGCACGCCAACATAAAATACTTGCGCAATTACGCCTTCACGGTATTTCACATTAACAATTAAGCGTTTAAACGCATCTTTAGGTGAAATATGTGCAGATTCATCTGCCTTCGTCGTTGGCATTTTATAAAGTGCAATAATGATAAACACCGCCAATACAATTAACCCAATGACCACATAAGGATCTCGAATCATCGCCAAATCGTGGGTTTTGACTACAGCTTTTTCAGCTGCAGACAAAGTATTAAAAATAAGATTACCTGCCGCATCACGTTTTTCCGATTCAAGATTAGTTAAGACAATTTGAGAAGCGACAAACATACCAGTAATCGATCCCAACGGGTTAAAGGATTGCGCAAAATTCAATCTGCGTGTAGCCGTACTTGGATCGCCCATAGATAAAATATAAGGATTAGCTGTCGTTTCAAGGAACGCAAGACCAAAGGTAAGAATATAAAGCGACCATAGGAAAAACGAGAATTGCTCAAACATTGCTGCAGGGATAAATAAAAATGCTCCTATCGCGTACAATGCCAAACCCAATAAAACGCCCGCTTTATAACTATAACGACTGGCAAATAATGCGGCTGGAATCGCCATTGTTCCATAGCCACCATAGAAAGCGAATTGCACTAATGCCGCTTCAGAGGCTGGAATTTCCATTACCGTCTGGAACACTGCCACCATCGGATTAGTAATATCATTCGCAAATCCCCACAATGCAAATAACGATGTAATTAAAATAAAGGGGACGATAAATTTTTTCTCAAGCACTTTAGCACTCATAGAATATTCCTTCTAAACGTTTAACCTGTCATCTGCCATACATTCTCATTTTTCTTCAACCCAAGAGCCGTAAGACTTAAATTTTTCTAATACAAAGCGCATTTCATCTTGGGATAACACCGGAATTGTTTTACCTGTCGCTAATAATTTCAGATACCATTCTGAAATAATTTCCACTTCATGAGCGATATGCAACGCTTTGTCTAAGGTTTTATCTGTCGTAATTAATCCGTGGTGGGCTAATAAAATCGCCTTGCTTTGTTTAATACCATCACGTACATAATCCGCAAGTTGGTGAGTACCAAAAGTGGCATAAGGGACACATGGAATATGATCTGTTCCCGTACAAGCAATCATATAGTGAATGGCGGGGATCGCTTCACCAAGAATCGAAACCGCGGCACAATTGCGAGAATGATTATGTACAACAGCGTCCATTTCAGGACGAGTTTCATACACGGCTAAATGGAATTGCCATTCACTCGACGGCAATTTACCGTCTTCGTGTTGCCCATTTTTATTGACATAAACAATAGAATCTTCAGTCATTTCTTCATAAGGTGTGCCCGTTGGTGTAATAAGCATACCGTTTTGATAACGCACGCTCACATTTCCTGCGGTTCCTTGATTTAAACCGAGCTTAGTCATTTCTAAACAAGTAGAAATAATTTGACGAGAGAGTTCTTTACGATTCATAGTAGATTCCTTATTCCACAGGTGTGACACCTTTTTTAATAATAATATTGCCGTATTTCGCTAATTCGCCTGTAATCACGATGGCATAGGCAGTTTTAGCACGATCATAAAAAGTAAAACGTTCAATACGTTGTAAATTCGGCGCATTTCCCACCGCACTTTTAATCGCGGCAAGATAGCGTTCTTCTACGCTTGGATCGATACTGTCGCCTTCCACCGCTTGCATCATAATTAATGGCGCATCCACATAAGCGTCATACTCAAACAATGGACTAATTCCTTCAAGTAATGTAGCAACACTGATACCATCTGCACGAATGACACGATGATGAAGTTGATGTGCAGGGAAATGCGCATCAGATAATACCAGTTCATCGCCATGTCCCATTTCAGCGAGAACTTTTAATAACTCTGGTGAAATCGCTGGGTGAATACCTTTTAACATTTCTCACTCCTTATTAATTTTGTTGTAAAAGTGCAGTGTAAATTGCTCTATTTTCTGAGGGTTCAATGCGTTTTTTCGCTGCTTGCATAGCCTGTTGTGCTTGTTCTGCATTTTCATACACACCAACACCCGCAAAGACAAACATCGCCGCACCTAATACGGTACTTTCTGCCACATCCACGACATCAATAGGCAAACCTAAAACATCTGCACGGATTTGATTCCATAACCGATTTTTTGAACCACCACCGACACAAATTAAGCTTTCAGCCTTGAAATGACTGACTTGTTCAAGTACATCCAACCCTTGTTTTAGTTGGTAAGCCATATATTCCAATGCCGCACGGTAAATTTGTCCACGTTGGCTATGCATAGACAGCCCGACAATTTGCCCAACACCGCTGTGATGATCAGAGTTGAATACGCCTTGTAACGAAATACCGCCAGAGCCTGCTGGTTGTGCTTCACCTTCATCAATCATGGTAGGGTAATAGTGTTCAGTGCCGACTACGTCCGCAAACAACAATTTACCTATCCATTCCATAATACCTGAACCTACCCATTGCACTGCAGGGTTATAAGTTTGCGATTGCGCGTCAAATTCTGTGGTTAAACCTTGCGGTACAAATTCAAAATGTGGCTCAGCTTGTTTCGTGCGCGCCATCAGAATTTCCCAAGTGCCTGAACTTAACACGGGTTGATTTAACCCCGCGCCTGAACCAAAAACCGCAAACTGCGTGTCATGACCACAGGAAATCACGGGAATAGGATTTAACCCAAATTGTTCACAAAGTGCGGTCTGTAAAACGCCAATTTTTTCGCCCGCACTTTTCATTGGTGGAAAATGAGAAACATCTAACCCTAATTTAGAAAGCACATCCACATCCCAATTATTGGCGTGTAAATTGGTCATCATAGATGTTCCTGCCATGGTTCGATCTGTGGTTAATTTCCCTGTTAAGCGATAAGTGAGCATGGAAGAAATAAATACCCATTTATCCATTTGAGCAAAAATCTCAGGTTGATTTTCTTTTAGCCAAAGGAGTTTAAATAAGGTATTGAAACTGTATTGCCCAATGCCATTGCGTTCATATAAAGCTTTTACATCAAAATAATGGTCGAGCTTTTGCATAATGGGCAATGTACGCGGGCATTTCCATGAGATAATGGGATAAAGCTGATTTCCATGCTGATCAAAAGGCGCACCATCCACGCCAAACGTCGTCACACCAATACCTACGATATTCGCAAGATCAACACCTTTTGCTTTTAGCTCGTTTAAGGTCTGTTCGGCACACACAGTGAGTTTTGACCAAATTTCATCAAAATCCCAAATATGGTAGTCAGGATTTTCTGCACCCACTTGCGTGTTATTGGCAAGGTGATGCGCAGCGACAATTTCGCCTTGTTCATTCATGGCAATAGTGCGTAAATTGGTCGCGCCGCAATCAAAAATAAGGGCTAATTTCATATTAAGCTCCGGAAAGTGCGGTCAAAAAATGAATGATTTTTTATGATTTATAGGTGGGCAGATTCGCCCACCATCTTATGTTGTTAGATTATTTATAAAGTGGTCCAAAATTCTCGCACGCACGATAATCTTGCCCTTCTTTATCTTGGCCAAAACTATTCCACGCACTTGGACGGAATACGTGTTGATCGTCCACATTGTGCATACAAACTGGAATTCGCAACATAGACGCTAAAGTAATGAGATCCGCACCAATATGGCCATAAGTTGCGACGCAGTGATTGGCTCCCCAATTTGCCATCACCGAATACACATCTGTAAATGCGCCTTTACCTGTTAAACGTGGCACAAACCATGTGCAAGGCCAAGTTTCGTTTGTCCGTTTCATTAAGGTTTCATGAACTTCTTCAGGTAATTCAATTGACCAACCTTCTGCAATTTGCAAGACAGGACCTAAACCTTTAATGATATTTAAACGGTGCATCGTAAATGGCATGCCGCCTTTTGTGACGAATTGAGAAGAATAGCCACCCCCACGGAAATATTCATGCACCGCCGGACACCATTTGGTATTTTCTAAACAACGTTCGCCATCTTCTGGTGTCACATCCCACGCAGGTTTAATGGTTGGTTTACCATCGGCATAATGATGTTGACCACTACCGTCTAAGGCAGCCGAACCCGAGTTGATTAAATGGATAAATCCAATCTCAGGACGGAATCCTGTGACTCGTTCAACAGAATCTTGGCTCCAATAGGTACGCACATCAGCAAAGACTTGCGCTTGTCCTGTGAGTTGGTGACCAAATAACATACAAACGCCATTGAGTGAATCATTTTCTGTAGCAAGAATATAAGGCGGACGCACACCATTCCAGTCATAAGTTGAGTTAAGCATGGCTTCCATAAAATCGCCATTTGGCAAATGATCTGTCCAATGGCGTTGACCTTGGAAACCTGCGGCAATGGCATTATGACCTAAGGCTTCTTCGCCAAATCCCAATTCAGCAAGACGTGGATTACCTACCATTAAATCACGTGCAATAATGGTCATTTTCACCACATTTGCCCAAAGTTCATCGCGTTCTGCCGCTGTACGTTGATGTTCTGGTGTATTCACATCCACGCCTTCAGGGCAATGAGCTTTCACCCAATCAAAGGCTAGTTTGAATTCTTCTTCATCATAAATATGGCGATCTAAACGACGTTTAATTTCCGTCATATCCACATATTCATTACGCATGCCAAGATATTCTTGGAAGAACGGTTGATTCACGATAGACCCTGCGATACCCATAGAAACAGAACCGATAGAAAGGTAAGATTTACCGCGAATCGTCGAGACAGTAAGGGCGGCACGAGCAAAACGTAGCAATTTTTCTTGTACATCAGTAGGGATACTTGTGTCGTCAGCTTCTTGCACTTCTGTGCCGTAAATAGAGAAAGCCGGTAAACCAAGTTGTGAATGGCCTGCAAGTGCAGCAGCTAAATAAACTGCCCCTGGACGTTCAGTACCATTAAATCCCCAAATGGCTTTCGGCATATGTGGATCCATATCAATCGTTTCAGAACCATAGCACCAACAAGGTGTAACCGTAATAACTGCACCAACATTAGCTAATTTAAATTTTTCAGCGCAAGCTGCGGCTTCTGCTACACCACCGATACAAGTATCGGCAATGACACATTCCACAAAGGAACCATCTGTGTGGCGAATATGGGTTTGCAATAATTCCGCCACAGATTTTGCCATATTCATGGTTTGTTCTTCTAAAGATTCACGAACCCCCATGCGGCGACCATCGATTGTTGGACGAATACCAATTCTAATCGGAGTTGATTTAGTCATAGACTTATTCCTTCTTAATGATTTGATTACTCAACTAACAAAAATGTTAGTACTCTGTACTGCTTGAAAATATTTTTAACTGCTGACAAAGAAGAACCTAATATTTTTTCAATTTTGTTTGATTTTCGTGATAAAGATCACATATTTCGGTCAAAAACGCCAATAAAAAATGCCCGATTTGGTCAAAAATAAAACCAATCGGGCATTTAGTTCAATCTATTTATGCCGTTAGAATCAAAATATCATGTTCATGGCAATAATGTTCCAGTTCATCGGGCAAACCTTTTTCAGTAGATAACACATCCATTTGAGAAAGATCACCCAACAAAATAAGATTTTTCTTTTCAAACTTAGAACTATCTACAATTAAGATTTTTTGCCCTGACGCATCAATCATCTTCCGTTTTAAGGAGGCATTAACTTCGTTACTCTCCCAAATTTTTCCCTGACTATCCACACCAGAGCAAGAGAATACGCCAATATCAATATGTAAACGTTCTAGCAGTTTCTCAGATAATGGACCATAAAAAGCATCATATTTACTTGAATAAACCCCGCCAGTAGCTATCGTTCTAATATTAGGTTTGTTCACTAATGCCATGATATTATGCATTGAATTTGTCACCACAGTACAAGGAATATCGGGAATCTGTTGAGCAAAATACCAGCTTGTTGAACTGGCATCTAAACCTATTACCGCGCCCTCAAACACATAATCAATAGCATTTAACGTAATTGCCTTTTTATTTTCAACATTAGTACGCTGACGCGTTTGAAACGAGCTACCGATGTCTCGTGCTTTTATACTTGCGGCCCCGCCGTGAGTACGATAAATTAACCCGCGCTCTGCAAGCAAATTTAAGTCTCTGCGAATTGTTTCTACAGAAACAGAACAAGTATTAGCCAATTCTGAGACCGAAATCTTACCCATTGAGCTAATACGTTGTAAGATGATATCTTCACGTTTTTTCATAATAACCTCACTTAAATTCGGTCAAAACGGTCATTTAATTATAAATGCTATTCTGTTCTTTTTGTCAATTCTTGAATAACGTAAAAATAACGATCCGTACATAAAAAGTGCGGTTTTTAGGCTATCCTATAAAGGCCTAGTATTTCACATGCCCTTCAAAGGACATGTGAAAAAAACAGACAACCGCACAATAACTCTATGGCTTACCCTGTACCACTACACTTTGATTCCATACGCATAGCGTATGGTTATTATAGTTAGACTTAGACAAGGTCTAGCTATAATAAAAAAGTGCCGTGAATTTCATGACACTTTTCATCTTTTCTTAGGGGGGTATCTGTTAAAAACAGCACCTAGATTTAAATACCTTTCTCAATGTTATCAGGCCAGGCGTTGATGACCGCTTTCACTAAAGTTGCCAGCGGAATGGCAAAGAATACGCCCCAAAATCCCCACAAACCGCCGAAAATTAGCACGGCGACAATAATGGTAAGCGGATGTAAATTCACCGCTTCGGAGAACAAAAACGGCACCAGCAGATTTCCGTCCAGCAATTGCGAAATAATGTAAGCGGTCATGATGTACCAAAACGTCGCGTGATCACCGAACTGAAAGAACGCCACCAGCGCCACCGGAATGGTGACAATCACCGCGCCCACATAGGGAATCAGCACGGAAATTCCCACCGCCACGGCCAGCAGGAGCGGGTAATTTAACCGGAAATACAGAAAAATAATGTAAGTCACGACGGCAACAATGGCGATTTCCAATAATTTTCCGCGGATATAATTGGCGATTTGTTGCTGCATTTCCGACCAAACCTGTCCGGCAAGGAGGCGGTTTTTCGGCAAAAATTTCGCGACGCTGGCAAGCAATGCCTGCTTGTCTTTCAGCATAAAAAACATCATCAACGGCACTAAAAAGGCGTAAATCCCGATGGTGACCAGATTGACGATAGAAATAAGTGAAAATTTGACCGCACTTTCGCCGTATGCCAGCGTTTTTTCCCGGGCGGAACTGAAGAAACTGTCGATTAACTGATAGTCCACCAATTCGGGATAATGTTCGGGCAGCGTGGCCACCCATTCGTGTAACTTATTGAACATATTAGGTAAATCGCTCAATAAGTTAATGGTTTGACCGACCAGATTCGGCAGCAAACCGAATACCATAATCGCCACCAGACCGATAAAACCGCCGAAAATCAGCGTAATGGCAAGCATGCGGGGAAATTTCAGTCTGGTGATTAAAAAATGAATCGGAATTTCAAGCAGATAGGCCAATACGATGGCAATCAGCAAGGGCGCGATTAAGCCGCTGAAAAAATAAATGGCGATAAAACCGAACAGCAAAATCGCAGCCAGCCCCATGGCCTGGGGATCGCTGAAATTGCGCTGATACCAACTTTTTAATAGCTCGACCATTAATATTTACCTCATTAGAAATTTTCTCGATTATAAGTTAAAATTTCTCCGATTTACATATATAATGACCGCCGTTTATCCACAGGAGGAAACGAAAGTGAAGAAAAAAACTCATAAAAAACCGACCGCACTTGCCGTTTTGGAAGCGCAGGATCGGACGGTTTACCGGCACCAACGCGGGATCATTCGCGATAATGCGTTGCAGGCGTTATTGCATGATCGCTTATTCCGTCAGCGTATCGAGAAAAAATTAAAAGGCAAAGGCAGTTATCAACGTAAACCGAAATTCGTTAAAGCTGTTTTCGAAAAGCCCGATGATAAAATGTCTTGCGTCAGAGATTTTATCATCGGGTTTTTCTTAACGAATAAAAATAACATGTTAAATTAGAGGTGAATATGTCGGCAAACACAGAATTATTATTCAGCAATACTTGGAACGTGCGCATTAGCGATCCGGGCGAAGAAGGCGCGCACAGCCACTTTTTCGAAACCGTTTATATTACTTTGGAAGCCCATGTGAACGGCGATAAGGTGCGCTACGAATTTACCCGCAAAGTGGAAAATGAAGTAAAAATTCACCGCACTTTTACGGAATTAAACGAACTTTTCATTTTCCTGGCGGATTATTTGGATCCGGTTTCATTGGGTAATTTAGGGGTGAAAATCGGGCAGCTTGGTTTGGCGAAAGCTTAAGTTATCCTGAAATTTCCTGCGTACAATCCTCCTGAAACGGAGGATTTGTGCTATTTAAACCCGCATTTCCAATCAATATCGGATGAGGTTTGGCCACTTTTTATCCTCTTTCCGTTTTGGTTAAAGTTCAGCATTTCTAAATAAATGAGAACAATATGGATAAACTCAGAAAATCCTTTTCTATCCTGGTGACGGTAACGTTGCTGTCGGCCTGTAATTTAGTGACTTATCAGCCGGTGGAAACCATCAGTCGGGTGAACGAACGGCAAGGCTATCGTTTGCGTCCGGTGATTACGGAAAATACTCGGGACGGCAATCTGATCGCAGTGATGTTTTCCGGCGGCGGCTCACGGGCGGCGGCATTGGGTTACGGCGTGTTGGAACAATTCAAAAATACGCGGGTGCATCCGACGGCAAAAGGCGTAACTTTATTGGATAACATTGATGTGGTGTACGGCGTGTCCGGCGGTTCCGTGCTGGCAAGTTATTTTGCTTTGGAAGGTCGGGATGTAGTGCCGAAATTCGCCGAGAATTTTCTCAAGAAAAATTTCCAGCGCGAAGTGATCAGCCAGGTTTTCTCGCTGTCCAATTTGCCGCGCTTAACCTCGCCGCAATTCGGACGGGGCGATTTATTGCAGGAACAGCTGAATATCGTTCTTTACCACGGAAAAACTTTTGATGATTTGGATAAACGCCGCAAAGGGCCTTTTGCGGTGATTAGCGCAACGGACATGAATACGGGGCGGAAAATTACTTTTACCCAGGATATGTTTGACGGCTTGTGTTTGAACCTGAACGATTTGGAAATCGCCCGTGCGGTGGCGGCATCCAGTTCCGTGCCTTTGGTTTTTGCGCCGCTTACGCTGAATAATCACGGCGGTAATTGTCACTTCACCATGCCGAAAGAATTTATCCTGCGGGAGCAGACGGTGAACGGCTTAATCGTCAAGAATATTGAAGAAACCAAACATATGCTGGCTCAATACCAAAATGTACGGGAAAGGCCTTATATCCATCTGGTGGACGGCGGTTTGACCGATAATCTGGGGCTGGCGGGGCTGCTGGATATGTCCGATGTTTTGGGGTTAGAGCAAACATACGAACAAGTGCAGAAACTGAATTTGAAAAATATTGTGGTGATTAACGTGAACGCTCAAAACGAAGTGCAGAACGAAGTGGATAAATCCGCGGATGTTCCGGGCATGGGCGAAGTGATTAATACCATCATCAATGTGCCGATTGATAAAGCCACCCAGAATTCTCTGCGTCGCTTCCGCGAATTCACCGATAACTGGAACCGTTATAAGATGACAAAACGTGGCCCTAAAGTGTCGCTGCATTTTGTCGGGTTAAGCATGAAAGATTTGCCGGAAGGCGAACTGAAGAAAAAAGTCCTGAATATCGGCACTTCGTTTTATTTACCGAAATCCGACGTGGACGATTTACGAAGAGCGGCGCAAATCCTATTACAAAATTCTGCGGAATATCATGAAGTGTTAAGAACGTTGCAATAATGCTTCGTACGGAAAAGTGCGGTCAAAAATTTATTGATTTTGCGCAATAGATCACAGTTTTTCTCGCGAAATACCCCATGATAGGTAATAAAAAAAGAGGTGCGCTATCTTATAATTCACATACTTAGAATGGGGATTTGGGTATTTTGACAGCAAACATGTTGCCTCGTCGCCAATTTCTGCGAGGAAAATTTCTCACCGCATTACAATCGGAGAAAGAGAAAAAACAAGGGTTCAACGGCATTCGTCCGCCTTGGGCGGCGGCTGAGACGCTGTTCACGGCAGATTGTACCCGTTGCGGCGATTGCGTGCGGGCGTGCGAAACTCAGGTTTTGATTGTCGGAGCCGGCGGATTTCCAGAAATTGATTTTTCCCGGGCGGAATGTAACTTTTGCGGGCGTTGTGCGGCGGTGTGCCGACAACCTGTTTTTCGCCCGTTGGACGAACCGGCTTGGACGCATAAAATTGAAATTCTGCCTTCTTGCCTGGCATTGCGGGGCGTGGAGTGCCGTTCTTGCGAAGATAACTGCGAAAGCCGCGCGATCCGCTTTAAACGCGAAATCGGCGGCATCGCCAAGCCGCAAGTGAATTTGCAAAATTGTAACGGCTGCGGCGCCTGTTTAAGTGTTTGTCCGGTAAGTGCGGTCAAAATAATTGAAGATTTTTCAATGTCGGATTCACCGACGGCCCCGAAGAGATAAGCGATTGCGCATAAAATTTTGAAAGAATTTATAACTGATGAGTGATTTAAATACAAGCGAAAACTGGTATGTGTGCAGCCTGGTGGTGCAAGCCAAACCGGCGAAACTGGAACAAGTGAAAGCGGATATTCTGAACATTCCGCATGCCGAGATTCACGGTGAAAAACCGGAAGAAGGCAAGTTGATCGTGACATTGGAAAGCGATCGGCATTTGGCCTTATCCGATTTAATTGATGAAGTGAAGAATGTGAACGGAGTGATTGTCGTCTCGTTGATTTCGAATTACATGGATGAAGCGTAAATCTATTTTTAATCTAAAACGTGGGAAAAGTTATGGAACTGAATCGTAGAGAGTTTATGAAAGCCAATGCGGCAATCGCCGCTGCCGCTGCCGCCGGGATCGCAATTCCGGTGAAAAACGTGCAGGCTGCGGATGACGGCATCCGCTGGGATAAAGCGCCGTGCCGTTATTGCGGAACCGGTTGTAGCGTGCTGGTGGGAACCAAAGACGGTCGTGTCGTGGCGACGCAGGGCGATCCGGATGCGGAAGTTAACCGCGGGTTGAACTGTATTAAAGGTTATTTCCTATCAAAAATTATGTACGGTGCCGACCGCGTTCAGACGCCGTTACTGCGCATGAAAGACGGTAAGTTTGACAAAGAAGGAGATTTTACCCCGATTTCTTGGGATCAGGCTTTCACCATTATGGCGGAAAAAATCAAAGATATCCTGAAGAAAAAAGAACCGAATGCCGTCGGCATGTTCTCTTCCGGTCAAACGACGATTTACGAAGGTTATGCCAAAGTGAAATTGTGGAAAGGCGGTTTACGTTCCAACACAATCGACCCTAACGCCCGCCATTGTATGGCGTCCGCCGCAGTGGCGTTTATGCGCACTTTCGGGATGGACGAACCGATGGGTTGTTACAACGATATCGAAAAAACCGACGCATTCGTGCTTTGGGGTTCAAACATGGCGGAAATGCACCCGATTCTGTGGAGCCGTATTTCCGATCGTCGATTATCCAGCGATAAAGTGAAAGTGGTGGTGATGTCCACTTATGAACACCGTTCGTTTGAGCTGGCGGATACGCCGATTATTTTTAAACCGCAGTCTGACTTGGCGATCTTAAATTATATTGCCAACTACATTATTCAAAACGATAAAGTCAACTGGGATTTCGTTAACAAACATACCAAATTCAAACGCGGCGAAACCAATATCGGTTACGGTTTGCGTCCCGAACATCCGTTACAACAAGGTACCAACGCCAAAACCGCGGGTAAAATGTACGATTCCGATTTTGAGGAATTCAAAAAAATCGTTTCCGAATATACCCTGGATAAAGCGCATGAAATTTCCGGGGTGCCGAAAGATCAATTGGAAGCTTTGGCGAAAATGTATGCCGATCCGGAGCAAAACCTGGTTTCTTACTGGACTATGGGCTTCAACCAACACACCCGCGGCGTTTGGGTGAACCACATGATGTACAACGTGCACTTACTCACTGGGAAAATTTCCAAACCGGGTTGCGGACCGTTCTCGTTAACCGGTCAACCGTCCGCTTGCGGTACGGCCCGTGAAGTGGGAACTTTCGTTCACCGTTTGCCGGCGGACATGGTGGTCACCAATCCTAAACATGTGGCAAAAACCGAAGAAATCTGGAAATTGCCGGCAGGTACGATTCCGACGGTGCCGGGTTTCCATGCCGTGGCGCAAAGTCGCGCACTAAAAGACGGAAAATTAAACTTCCTGTGGCAGTTGTGCACCAATAATATGCAGGGCGGCCCGAATATTAATCAGGAAATTTTCCCGGGCTGGCGTAATCCGGAAAACTTTATCGTGGTTTCCGATCCTTATCCGTCAACAAGTGCGGTCGCCGCAGACTTAATTTTGCCGACCTGCATGTGGGTGGAAAAAGAAGGCGGCTACGGCAATGCGGAGCGTCGTACTCAGTTATGGCGTCAACAAGTAAAAGGGCCGGGCGAATCTCGTTCCGATTTATGGCAAATCGTCGAATTTTCCAAATATTTCAAAACCGATGAAGTCTGGCCGGAAGAATTGCTGGCGAAAAAACCGGAATATCGCGGCAAAACCCTTTACGAAGTGTTGTATAAAAACGGCGAAGTGGATAAATTCCAGGTACCGACGGACGTTCCGGGTTATATCAATGATGAAGCGGATCACTTCGGTTTCTACTTACAGAAAGGATTATTCGAAGAATATGCCGGCTTCGGTCGCGGACACGGTCACGATTTAGCCCCGTTCGACGTTTATCACCAAGTGCGCGGTTTACGTTGGCCGGTGGTCGACGGCAAAGAAACCTTATGGCGTTACCGTGAAGGTTATGATCCGTATGTGAAAGCGGGCGAAGAAGTCGCGTTCTACGGTTATCCGGATAAAAAAGCGATTATTCTGGGCGTGCCTTATGAAGCGCCGGCGGAAAGCCCGGACGACGAATACGATTTATGGTTATGTACCGGTCGTGTGCTGGAACACTGGCATACCGGCACCATGACCCGTCGCGTACCGGAATTGCATAAAGCGTTCCCGAACAACTTAGTGTGGATGCATCCGACGGACGCGAAGAAACGCGGTTTACGTCACGGAGATAAGGTGAAATTAATTACCCGCCGCGGTGAAATGATTTCTCACCTGGATACCCGCGGTCGTAACAAATGTCCGGAAGGTTTGATCTTTACCACCTTCTTCGACGCCGGTCAGTTAACCAATAAATTAACGTTGGACGCAACGGATCCGATTTCATTCGAAACGGACTATAAAAAATGTGCGGTTAAAGTCGTAAAAGCATAATAAAGTGCGGTCAAAATTTCGCATGTTTTTTTGTGAAACCGACCGCTTGATGGGCGAATTTTAAGCCCCGTAAGTTATCGACATCCGGTGGCGCCTATGAAACGGGTCGCTACTGAAATATAGGAACGCATATGAAATTGGATCCGAACCGTCGCCAGTTCTTAAAGAATGCGACGAGAACCGTAGCAGGCGTTTGCGGTGTCGGTGTTATCCTCGGATTACAACAACATCAGGCGAATGCCAAAGAAGGTGTGGCGTTGCGGCCGCCGGGCGCATTGCCGGAGAAAGATTTTCTCGCGGCCTGTATCCGTTGCGGTCAGTGCGTGCAGGCTTGCCCTTACGATATGCTGCATCTGGCCAGCCTGCTTTCGCCGATGGAAGCCGGTACGCCTTATTTTGTGGCGCGCGATAAGCCTTGCGAAATGTGTCCGGATATTCCTTGTATGAATGCTTGCCCGAGCGGCGCATTAAGCGAAGAACTGAAAGACATCAATGACGCCCGCATGGGGCTGGCGGTGTTGTTAGACCATGAAACCTGTCTGAACTGGCAAGGCTTGCGCTGTGACGTCTGTTATCGGGTTTGCCCGTTAATTGACAAAGCGATTACCTTAGAAAATATTCATAATGATCGCACACATATCCACGCCAAGTTAATTCCGACCGTGCATTCCGACGCTTGTACGGGTTGTGGTAAGTGCGAGCAGGCGTGTGTGCTGGAAGAAGCGGCAATCAAAGTGTTGCCGATGGATTTAGCGAAAGGTTTGTTGGGCCGTCATTACCGTTTAGGCTGGCAGGAAAAACAAAACGCAGGCAAAGCCTTATTGGAAGAACAACATCCGGACGGTTTGCGTCCGTCTTTGGATGCGCGTATGCCGGAAGGTTTGTCCGAACCGACCTATCAGCATATGAAAGTGAAACCGAATCAGAAAGTTGCGACGCCAAGCCGCGCGGCGGATGATTATGTTCCGCGTTCAACGACGGTGGATGCGCCGGAACATTTCCCGGATTTAGAATTAAATACCAAGGGGGTGAAATAATGGCAGCAACCAAAACAACCCCGAATAAGCCGAAAGACGCCGGGTTGGAAGCCCGTCAAAAGCTTGGCTGGTGGCATGCGTATCGGTTTTTAATTTTACGTCGTTTAAGCCAGTTGAGCGTGATTCTGATGTTTTTGAGCGGACCGCTTTGGAATGTCTGGATTTTAAAAGGCAATTACAGTTCCAGTATGCTGTTTGATACGGTGCCGTTAACGGATCCGTTGATTACGGCGGAAAGCCTGGCGACCGGTTATTTGCCCGAATGGACGACGATTATCGGCGCATTAATTATCGTGCTGTTTTATGCGGTAGTCGCTAGTAAATCGTTCTGCAGCTGGGTTTGTCCGATGAATATGGTGACGGATGCCGCCGCCTGGTTACGCCGTAAGTTGGGGATTCGTCAAACGGCAAAACTTCCGCGTAATTTGCGTTATGTTTTGCTTGTTGTGATTTTGGCGGGAAGCGCCGTTTCCGGCACGTTGCTGTGGGAATGGATTAATCCCGTAGCCGCGCTCGGACGCGTGTTCGTTTTCGGGCTAGGCGCGACCTTATGGTTGGTGGCGATGGTGTTTATATTCGATTTACTGGTCGTGGAGCACGGTTGGTGCGGACACCTTTGCCCAATCGGCGCCGTTTACGGTTTGATTGGCGCGAAAAGTTTGATTAAGGTCAATGTGGTTGATCGCGCCCGTTGCGACCGTTGTATGGATTGCTACAATGTGTGCCCGGAACCTCAGGTGTTACGTTTACCGTTACACGGTTCGGAAACCGACAGTCAAATTATCCTGGAAAAAGATTGTATAACTTGCGGACGTTGTATTGACGTTTGTCCGGAAAATGTTTTTGCTTTTGGTTCCCGTTTCGAGAAACAAGTGCATGTAAAAAATATTAACTAACCTCTTTCAGCAAAGAGAATATAAAAATTCTAAGTTTAACGGAGTGATTTAACGATGAGAAAATATCTCACCCTCATTTTGACCGCACTTGCGGGATTCGCGGTTGCCGAAACGCCGTCGTCAGCTCTGACGATGGAACAAATGCCGGAAAATGTCGCGCCTGCTTACACTAATCCGCAGAAAGACGTAGGCAGTATTCCGACGACGTTCCCAAATCAACCGCCGTTGGTGCCGCACAGTATTCGCGGTTTACAGGTTACGAAGAACGCCAACCAGTGTTTGGGTTGTCATTCGCCTGACGTTTCGCCGACTACGGGGGCACCGCGCGTACCGGAAAGCCATTTCTTAGATCGTGACGGCAAACGTACCGAAGGCACGTCACCGCGCCGTTATTTCTGCTTGCAATGTCACGTTCAACAAACCGACGTAAATCCGATAGTGCAGAATAAATTTGAAACTATCCGTCAAAAGCAGGGTAAATAAGGAGCAAGGCAATGATTAAGAAATTCTGGAACTGGTTCCGTAGCCCGAGCAAAATGGCGGTTGGCGCGGTCATCATTCTTTCCGCTATTGGCGGCATTCTTGCCTGGGGCGGTTTCAATGCGGGATTGGAACACACCAACACGGAAGAATTCTGTTCAAGTTGTCACATGAATGATGTGGTGCCTGAATATCGTCAAACCGTTCACTATTCGAACCGTAGCGGGGTGAAAGCCATTTGTGCGGATTGCCACTTACCGCATGAATTTATTCCGAAATGGACCCGTAAAATTCAGGCCAGCCGCGAAGTGTTCGCATATTTCACCGGCAAAGTGGACACCAAAGAAAAATTTGAAGTGCATCGTTTGGAAATGGCGGAACGCGAATGGGCGCGCATGAAAGCCAATAATTCGCAGGAATGCCGTAATTGCCATAATTTTGAAGATATGGACTTTACTCAACAGAAAACTGTGGCGCAGGAAATGCATGCCGCGGCGGAACAACAGGGTAAAACCTGTATCGATTGCCACAAAGGTATTGCGCACAATTTGCCGCACATGGAAAAAGTGCAAAAATCTTTTATTCCGGCGGATATGCTTGAGAAAAAAGACGGCGCTTCAAACGCCAATTAACCGGCAGCGATGTGAAAAAACGATAAAAAAATTGACCGCACTTTTGGGCTGCGGTCTTTTTTTGTCCGCCGTTTTCCCCTACACTATGATTTTTCTATGAATAAAAGTGATGAAGGCTTATGCGTTTATTGATTATTACCCTGGCTTTTGTGCTGATGCTATTCCAATATGATTTGTGGTTCGGCAAAAACGGCTATTTGGATTACCAGGAAACTCAGGAAGAAATCGCCGCCCACAAAGAAGAGAACACCAAATTGTCGCAACGTAATCAGGTGATTGCGGCGGAGATCAAGGATTTAAAAGACGGTGTGAACGCTATTCAGGAACGCGCCCGTTTGCAATATGAAATGGTCAAACCGGACGAAACGTTTTATCGCATTACAAAAGAGCACAAATAATGACCGCACTTTCCCGTCAAATTATTGCCGTCGTGCCGGCGGCAGGTGTCGGCAGCCGTATGCAGGCGGATAAACCTAAGCAATATCTGCGAATTCACGGCAAAACCATTTTAGAACATACCGTCGGCGCGCTGTTGTCGTATCCGCCCGTTAAGCGCGTGATTCTGGCGGTTGCCGAAAACGATCCTTATTTTTGTCAATTGCCGCTGGCGCGGGATTCCCGCATTCAAATCGTGTCCGGCGGCGAAACCCGCGCAGAAAGCGTATTAAGCGGGTTAAAAGCCATTGAAAACCCTGAGCGGATTCAGGTGCTGGTGCACGATGCCGCCCGTCCTTGTATTACCCATGAAGATTTGGATAAATTATTATGTGTTACCGATGAAAACGGCGCCATTTTAGCTTTGCCCGCCGTAGATACGATTAAAACGTCCGATATTCGTCAACAGATTATCCGAACGGAAGATCGCAATTTTATCTGGCTGGCGCAAACGCCGCAATTTTTCCGCGCCGAAGTGTTGCTTCGGGCATTAGAACAAGCGTTGGCGCAGGGATTCAACATTACGGACGAGGCTTCCGCCATGGAATTGGCGGGATTCCGACCGCACTTGGTGACCGGACGCAGCGATAATATTAAAATCACTCGCCCGGAAGATTTGGCGCTTGCCGAGTTTTATTTAAGTCAAAAAAATAAAATTAAATAGGATAACGTTATGATTCGAATCGGACATGGTTTTGACGTGCATGCTTTTGGTGAACCGCGACCTTTGATTATCGGCGGGGTGGAAGTGCCGTATCATACGGGATTTATTGCGCACAGTGACGGCGACGTGGCGTTGCACGCGCTGACCGACGCCTTGCTCGGCGCTGTGGCGCTGGGAGATATCGGCAAGTTATTTCCCGATACGGATAACCGATTCAAAAATATCGACAGCCGGATTTTGCTGCGCGAAGCATTTCGTCAGGTGCGGGAAAAAGGCTATGTCATCGGCAATGTGGATGTGACGATTATTGCCCAAGCGCCGAAAATGCGCCCGCATATTGATGCCATGCGAGCTGTGATTGCGCAAGATTTGCAATGCGGCATCGACCAAGTCAATGTGAAAGCCACCACAACGGAAAAGCTCGGTTTTACCGGACGAAACGAGGGCATTGCGACCGAAGCGGTGGCATTGTTAGTGAAAGCTTAGTCTCAATGTTACGATCATTCCGCGATAAAAAATCCGCTCAAAATCAGATTCAATCATCAACGGTTTAAGGAGCGGATTTTTTATCGCTCAGCGGTGCCGTTTGCAGGCGAAAATCGATTTTTGTGATCACCATTCCGCAAAAGTGCGGTCAATATTTGCAAGGTTTTTAAATATTGATAGATTATCTTGCATGAAATCTGTACAATCGCGTCCTAATTTTAACCGGATCCTAAGCCGCAAGGTGTAACAACGAGGCAATCAGATGTCAGAAAAAATCAATTTGATGGATTTAACCCGCCGACAAATGCGCGAGTTTTTTGAGGAGTTGGGCGAAAAGCCGTTTCGGGCGGATCAGCTGGTGAAATGGATTTACCATTTCGGTGAAGACAATTTCGACAATATGACCAATATTAACAAGAAATTGCGTGAGAAACTGAAACAGGTCGCCGAAATCAAGGCTCCGGAAGTGGCGGTAGAGCAACGTTCCACCGATGGCACCATTAAATGGGCTATGCAAGTCGGCGATCAGCAAGTGGAAACCGTGTATATTCCCGAAGCGGATCGGGCGACATTATGCGTGTCTTCGCAAGTCGGCTGCGCGCTGGCCTGTACTTTCTGTTCGACGGCGCAACAAGGCTTTAACCGGAATTTAACCGTTTCGGAAATTATCGGGCAGGTTTGGCGCGCGTCTAAAATTATCGGTAATTTCGGTGTGACGGGCATTCGTCCAATCACCAATGTGGTGATGATGGGAATGGGCGAACCGCTTTTGAATGTCGCTAATGTAGTGCCGGCGATGGAAATCATGCTGGACGATTTCGCTTACGGTTTATCCAAACGCCGTGTGACGATTTCCACTTCAGGCGTGGTACCGGCCTTGGATAAATTAAGCGATATGATCGATGTGGCGCTGGCGATTTCTTTACATGCGCCGAATGACGAATTACGCGATGAAATCGTACCGATTAACAAAAAATATAACATTAAAATGTTGATGGACAGCGTAAATCGTTATTTGAGCGTATCCAATGCGAATCACGGAAAAGTGACGATTGAATACGTTTTGCTGGATCATGTAAATGACGGCACCGAGCACGCGCATCAGCTGGCGGAAGTCTTAAAAAATACGCCTTGTAAAATTAATTTGATTCCATGGAATCCGTTCCCGCAAGCGCCTTATGCGAAAAGTTCGAACAGCCGCGTCGATCGTTTTCAGAAAACGCTGATGGAATACGGATTTACCGTGATTGTGCGTAAAACCCGCGGTGACGATATCGACGCGGCATGCGGGCAGTTGGCGGGAGAGGTGATTGACCGTACCAAACGTACCGCCCGCAAAAAACAATTTGGTCAGCCTATTGATGTGATCAATCAATAACCCGAATAAGGAGAATAATATGAAACTTTGTAAATTTACACCGCACTTTTTGTTCTCCTTGGTTCTTTGCGCCTGCGTGTCTTCCCAGGATGCGGATTTTGACAAACGACAGGCGGCGAAATCACGGGTTGAACTGGCGTTGGGTTATCTTGCTCAGAATAATCCGACTCAGGCCAAATTAAATCTGGATAAGGCGTTAAATTATGCGCCGGATTATTATCTGGTGCATTCCGCGCTGGCTTATTTTTATCATCAGCAAGGCAATACCACGGTGGCGGACAACGCGTATCGCAAAGCGATCGCGTTAGATGACGAACAAGGCGACGTGCATAATAATTACGGCACGTTTTTATGTTCCCAAGGCAAAGCCGAACAGGGATTTGAACAATTCCGCAAGGCTTTATCCGCCAAACATTATTACAATCAAGCGGATACTTACGAAAATCTGGCCATTTGCGCCTATTCCGTGAAAAATCGAGCGGTTTATCAGGAAAGTATTGAGATGCTGCGCAAAGTTTCGCCGGCACGGGCTGCGGAGCTGGAATCCCTGCATTTCTGATTTTTCTTTTTTCTGTGTAATAACGGTTGCAAAAGACGTTTTTCAACTTTAAACTTTATCAGTTTTATTGCCTTTCATTTCGAAGAAATATTTATGGATACCGAAGAAAAAAACGTTGCAACTCTTGGCGAACAATTCCGTCAGGCTCGTGAAAATTTAGGTCTGTCACTTGAAGCGGCGGCTAAAAAATTAAATTTACGCGCACAAGTGCTTCAATGTATTGAAAATAACGAATTTGCCCAAAAATCCATTCCGGCAACCTTTATGCAAGGGTATGTTCGCAGTTATGCGAAGTTGGTTAAATTGCCCGAAAGCGTGTGGAAAGGCGCCGTTCCAAGTTTCGGCGAAATCCCGAAAAACGATCTCAGCCGCGCTGCGCGCGTGGATAAAGCCATTAATCCTCATTCTTCTCATAATAACCGTTGGATTGGTTATTTCACGACCATCATTCTTTTATTTGTCGCCGGTATGACCGCGCTTTGGTGGTGGGAAAACTATCAGCAATCGAATAAAGAACGCGAAACCTTGGTACAGAATTATACGCCGATAGAAACGGCGTCCGAGCCATCAAAAGAACCTTTGCCTGAAGTGCAGGCTCCTGCGGCGCCGGCGGAAGCGTCCGCAGACACGCCGGCGCAGTCCGAACAATCGACAGCTGCCGCGACGCTAACCGATTCGTCCCAGGTTAATGAAACTAATACGCAACCTGCGGTTGAAGCGCCGAATGCTCAAAATAACAACCAAAGTGCGGTCGAAAATTCCGATGTTTTTCAAACGGCGGAACAACCCGCGGCGGACGGAGATTTGCAAATTGAAATTACTGCGGCAACCAGTTGGATTAGCGTAAAAGACGCCAAACGCAAAGTGCTTGCTCAGAAAGAATATCGTCAGGGTGAAACGCTGAACTTTAAAGACGGTGCGCCTTACGCCGTTATCATTGGCGCGCCGGGCAATGTGAAAATTACTTATAAAGGTGAAAATTATCCGCTGAAAGTGGATGGTCGTGTCGCCAAATTTAAACTTCAATAACGATTATGTCAGCATTTAAACCAACCATTAAACGCCGTGAATCCACCAAGATTTACGTCGGTAACGTGCCTGTCGGCGGTGATGCGCCGATTGCCGTTCAATCTATGACTAACACGCGCACCACCGATGTGGAAGCGACGGTGGCGCAGATTAAAGCGTTAGAACGGGTAGGCGCGGATATTATCCGCGTTTCCGTGCCGACCATGGACGCGGCGGAAGCGTTCAAATTGATTAAACAGCAAGCCAAAGTACCGTTAGTGGCGGATATTCACTTTGATTATCGGATTGCCTTAAAAGTGGCGGAATACGGCGTGGATTGCCTGCGCATTAATCCGGGCAATATCGGTCGGGAAGATCGCATTCGTGCGGTGGTGGATTGCGCTAAAGATAAAAACATTCCTATCCGTATCGGTGTGAATGCCGGCTCACTGGAAAAAGATTTGCAGGAAAAATACGGCGAACCGACTCCGGAAGCCTTGCTGGAAAGCGCATTGCGTCATGTGGAAATTCTGGATCGTTTAAATTTCGATCAGTTTAAAGTGAGCGTAAAAGCGTCAGACGTATTTTTAGCGGTTGAAAGCTACCGTTTGCTGGCAAAAGCCATTAAACAACCGCTGCATTTGGGAATTACCGAAGCGGGCGGCGCCCGTGCCGGCGCAGTAAAAAGTGCGGTCGGTTTGGGCATGCTTTTAGCGGAAGGCATCGGCGATACTCTGCGGGTTTCCTTGGCGGCGGATCCGGTGGAAGAAATCAAAGTAGGATTTGATATTCTGAAATCGTTGCGTATCCGTTCCCGCGGTATTAACTTTATTGCCTGCCCGACCTGTTCTCGTCAGGAATTCGATGTAATCGGCACGGTAAATGCTCTTGAACAACGCCTTGAAGACATCACCACACCGATGGATGTATCCATTATCGGTTGTGTGGTGAACGGGCCGGGGGAAGCCCTGGTTTCCGATTTAGGCGTAACCGGCGGCAATAAAAAAAGCGGTTATTATCTGGACGGCGAACGTCAGAAAGAGCGTTTCGACAACGATGACATTGTAAATCAGCTGGAAGCGAAAATCCGGGCAAAAATTGCAATGCGGGAAAACCGAATTGAAGTGGCTTCGGTAGAATAAAAACCAATCGGTTAAATAACAAAAACAGATACGTTAAACAGAATAGGAAATAGGATAAACGTGGCAAACATTATCAAAGCAATTCGCGGGATGAATGATTGTTCTCCGACTGATTCGCCGTTATGGCAATGGATTGAAGACAAAGTGCGCAATGTTCTGGCGAGTTACGGTTACAGTGAAGTGCGTATGCCGATCGTGGAAAGTACGCCGTTGTTCGCGCGCGCCATCGGTGAAGTTACCGATGTGGTTTCGAAGGAAATGTATACATTCTGGGACAACGACGAACAACTGACGCTTCGTCCGGAGGGCACCGCGGGTTGTGTGCGGGCGGCGATTGAAAACGGCTGGATTTATAATAATGAACAACGTTTGTGGTACATGGGACCGATGTTCCGTCACGAGCGTCCGCAGAAAGGGCGTTACCGCCAGTTTCATCAGGCCGGCGTAGAAATTTTCGGTATCGCCAATCCGGAAATCGATGCGGAACTTATCATTTTAACCGCACGTTTATGGAAAGAATTAGGCATCGAACAGCATGTTTCGTTGCAATTGAATTCCATCGGCTCCCTGGAAGCGCGCGCCAATTATCGCACGGCGTTAGTGGCGTTTTTGCAAAATCATCAGGCGTTAATGAATGACGAAGAGAAAGATCGTTTGGTGAAAAACCCGCTACGGATTTTAGACAGCAAAAACGCAGCGTTGCAGGAAGTGTTAAACGACGCACCGAAATTATTGGATTATTTGGATGACGAAAGCCGCGAACATTTTGCGCAGCTTTGCGCCTTGCTGGATAATATGGGCGTGAAATATGAAATCAACCCGAAATTGGTGCGAGGACTGGACTATTACAATAAAACCGTATTTGAATGGGTAACCTCCGCCCTCGGCGCACAGGGTACGGTTTGCGGCGGCGGTCGTTACGACGGCTTGGTGGAACAGCTGGGCGGGCATGCCACTCAGGGTGTCGGTTTCGCCATGGGCTTGGAACGTTTGGTTCTGCTGGTTCAAGAGGTCAATAAGAATATAACCGTACCAAGTGCGGTCGATATTTACGTTGTTTTTTCCGGTGAAGGAACCACTTTGGCGGCCTTTAGAATTGCGGAAAAAATCCGCACGGAATTACCGCACTTACGCGTGATGACCCATTGTTCCGGCGGTAAATTCCAAAAACAATTCAAACGGGCGGATAAAGTCGGCGCCAGATTCGCGTTGGTTATCGGTGAAAGCGAAGTGCAAGCCGACCAAGTGGTGGTGAAAGATTTATCAGGTGCAGCCGAACAACAAACGATTTCCGCAGTCGAACTTATTGACTATTTAAAACGTGCATTTTGAGGATTAGAACATGGCCTATACCAGTTTAGAAGAACAAGAAATCAACGAAATTAAATCCTGGTGGAATGAAAACTATAAAAGTTTGATCGCCATTTTCATTATTGCGTTGGCGGGCGTGTTTGGCTGGCGTTACTGGCAGGATCATCAAACGGCGAAAGCTCATGAAATGTCGGCGCTATACGACAAAGTGGTTGCTCATCAGGATGTTGCGGCAAAACAGGCTCAGATTGACGCTTTCGTACAAGACAACGAAAAAACCGGTTATGCCGCGTTGGTATTGTTGGAAAAAGCCAAAGATGCGGTAAACAAACAGGATTTTGCTTCGGCGGCGGAAGCTTTGAAACAGGCGGCATCCCATGCGCCTGAGCCGATTTTAGCGGCAACGGCAAATATGCGTTTAGCGGAAGTGCAGTTCCAGCAGAAAGATTTTGACGGCGCGTTAGCCACTCTGGCGCAGGTAAAAGAAAGCGGATTTGCGAATTCTAAAGCCTTACTGACCGGTGAAATTCAGTTAGCGAAAGGCGATAAAGCCGCGGCGAAGGCCAGCTTTGAAGAAGCCCTGAAAAATGCGACGGCGTTAGAGCAGCAAGAAGCGCAAGTGCGGTTAAATAATTTATAGTTTTTTTATAAAAGACTTGGTTGATGCCAGGTCTTTTTTATTGGTAAAACCGATTAAACCGATTCATTCAATCGCTTTGTATTCCTTTATTTTTTTCGGCAAAATGGCTCAAATTTCACAAAAATAGGAAATCCGTTATGACAAAACATTATGATTATTTAGCTATCGGCGGAGGCAGCGGCGGAATTGCCTCCGTTAACCGTGCGGCGAGCTACGGCAAAAAATGCGCTATTATTGAAGCCAAACATTTAGGCGGAACCTGTGTAAATGTGGGTTGCGTGCCGAAAAAAGTGATGTTTTACGGCGCACAGATTGCGGAAGCCATTCATCATTACGCGCCGGATTATGGTTTTGACGTCAGTGTAAACCGATTTGATTTTGCCAAATTGGTGGAAAGCCGCCAGGCTTATATCGATCGCATTCATACTTCATACAATAACGTGTTGGCGAAAAATAATGTGGATGTGTTGAACGGTTTTGCCAAATTTGTGGATGCGAAAACCGTTGAAGTGTTTTATGCCGACGGTTCAAGCGAACAAATCACGGCGGATCATATTCTGATCGCAACCGGCGGACGTCCGACCATTCCTGCGGTAAAAGGCGCGGAATACGGTATTGATTCAAACGGCGTATTTGCCTTAAAAGCGTTACCTAAACGCGTGGCGATTGTCGGCGCGGGTTATATTGCGGTGGAATTGGCGGGCGTCTTCAACAGTTTCAAAACGGAAACCCATTTGTTTGTGCGCAAACATGCGCCGTTGCGTAATCAGGATCCGCTGATTGTAGACACTCTGCTGGAAGTATTGGAGCAGGACGGCATTCGGCTGCACACTCAGGCAATCCCTCAGGAAGTGGTGAAAAATGCCGACGGATCTCTTACCTTAAAACTGGAAGGCGGACGCGAAACGACGGTGGATTCAGTGGTATGGGCAATCGGTCGCGAACCGACAACCGATGCGATTAATCTGCAAGCGGCCGGCGTGGAAACCAATGCGCGGGGTTTTGTGAAGGTGGACAAATATCAAAACACTAATGTAAAAGGCATTTATGCAGTGGGCGATATTATCGAAGGCGGTATTGAATTAACCCCCGTAGCGGTGGCGGCGGGACGTCGTTTGTCCGAACGTTTGTTTAATCACAAACCGGATGAGCACCTGGATTATAATCTCGTTCCGACCGTAGTGTTCAGCCATCCTCCGATCGGCACCGTAGGCTTAACCGAACCGAAAGCTATCGAGCAATACGGCGCGGAAAATGTGAAAGTTTATAAATCTTCTTTCACGCCGATGTATTCCGCCATTACTCAGCATCGTCAGCCTTGCCGTATGAAACTGGTATGCGCGGGGGCGGATGAAAAAATAGTGGGTTTGCACGGAATCGGTTTCGGCGTCGATGAAATGATTCAAGGATTTGCCGTGGCGATTAAAATGGGAGCGACCAAAGCGGATTTCGACAATACCGTCGCGATTCATCCGACCGGCTCGGAAGAATTTGTCACCATGCGTTAAATCCAATAAAAATAGGCATAGTCGATTATGCCTATTTTTTTATCGATTTTTTGCCAAGTTCGGGATTTATACGAAATTGCAGCCGGTTAATTTCCGGGTGAATACGGCGGAACGTTTGTAACAGTTCCTGCTGACGAAATAAAAATCCCTGCCGCACGACCGCACTTGCCACTTCAATCGTCAGTCCGTCCTCAGAAAAATTTGCGACGCGGTATAATCCGATAAACCGGGAAGGCAAAAGTTGCTGGATATTTTGATTTAATTCATTGATAAACAAACCTTTTTTCATGACTTGCGCAAGGCTTGAGGTATCCAGCAATTCTTTGATATTCATGACTTTTTGATGACGTTTGCTACGTTCCATGCTTGATATTTCTCTCCTAAAGCCCCATCTAAAGGGAAATTTGAATAAATTTACGACATTGTAACGAATTTCCGCTATAATTTGACTACTTTTTTGTGAGAACTCCGAAATGATATTAACCAAAGGCAAACATTATTTTTGGTCGCGATTACTGTTCAGCGTAATTGCGATGTTCGCGCTGCCTCAGGTTCAGATATCGCAACATGCCGAATCGGAGAATCACACTTATCAAAATCAGTCCGTTCAACGGCAAATCGCCCGTGCCGCACAGGTTTTGCAACAGAAACAGGCGCAGCAATTTTTTGTCGTATCATCGGCTGAACCGAAAAAACTTCTCGAATTTCGCCCGCACTTTTCGGTGACGGAATTCGCCTTTCACGCACCGATTCGCGGTAGTCCTCGCGTTTAGTTTTCCCGTTAAAAATGTAACAACAAAATGGAATAAACCGCCGTGTTGAAGAGCTATTGCGGTTTATTTCTCAAAATCATAACAGTCAAAAAACAGAGAAAATTATGCTAAGAACTATTGCAACGAAAATTTTTGGTAGCCGTAACGATCGTATTTTGCGTCGTCTGAACAAAATCGTTAAGAAAATTAATGGGTTGGAACCTTCCTTTGAAGCGTTGAGCGATGACGAACTCAAAGCCAAAACCGATGAATTCCGTCAACGTTTAGCCAACGGCGAAACCTTGGAACAGCTGATGCCGGAGGCCTTTGCCACCGTGCGCGAAGCCAGTCGTCGCGTATTGGGCATGCGTCATTTCGACGTACAGTTAGTCGGCGGCATGGTACTGACCAACCGAAATATCGCGGAAATGCGTACCGGTGAAGGGAAAACCTTAACCGCAACCTTGCCTTGCTATTTGAACGCGCTGACCGGCAAAGGCGTGCACGTAGTCACAGTGAACGATTATTTGGCTCGCCGCGATGCGGAAACCAACCGTCCGTTATTCGAATTTTTAGGTATGACCGTAGCGGTGAATGTGCCTGGTTTAGATCCGGAAGTGAAGCGCGACGCCTATAAAGCGGATATCACTTATGCCACTAACAGCGAATTAGGTTTCGACTATCTGCGGGATAATCTGGCCCATTCGGCGCAGGAACGTTTTCAGCGGCCGCTGCATTACGCGTTAGTGGACGAAGTGGATTCCATTTTAATTGACGAAGCCCGGACTCCGTTGATTATTTCCGGCCCGGCGGCTGACAGCTCCGAACTTTATATCGCTATTAACAAACTGATTCCGTCTCTGGTGGAACAGGAAAAAGAAGACAGCGATGAATTTCAGGGCACCGGCGATTATTCCCTCGATTTGAAAAACAAACAGGCGAATTTAACGGAACGCGGCTTGGAAAAATGCGAAAACTGGTTGGTGGAACAAGGTTTAATGCGGCCGGAAGACAGCCTGTATTCTGCGGCGAATTTAGGGTTGTTCCATCATATTTCGGCGGCGCTGCGCGCTCATACTTTATTCCAGCGCGATGTGGATTATGTGGTGAAAGACGGCGAAATCGTTATTGTGGACGAACATACGGGACGCACTATGGCGGGACGTCGCTGGTCCGACGGTTTACATCAAGCGATTGAAGCCAAAGAGGGCGTGAAAATTCAGGGCGAAAACCAAACCGTTGCTTCCATCACTTATCAGAATTTCTTCCGTTTGTATGAAAAATTGGCCGGGATGACCGGTACGGCAGATACGGAAGCATTTGAGTTTCAACAAATTTATGGATTGGAAACCGTGGTTATTCCGACCAATCGCCCAATGATTCGTGATGACAAAACGGACATTATGTTTGAAAACGAACAGTACAAATTTGATGCCATCATTGAAGACATCAAAGACTGTATTGCCCGTCATCAACCCGTATTGGTGGGGACGGCGTCGATTGAAAAATCCGAATTGTTGTCTGCGGCACTGGATAAAGCGGGTATCGAACATAATGTGTTAAATGCCAAATTCCATGCTCAGGAAGCGGAAATTGTTGCCAATGCGGGATATCCGGGAGCGGTGACCATTGCCACCAACATGGCGGGACGCGGTACGGATATTGTATTGGGCGGTAACTGGAAAGCCGAAGTGGCGAAACTGGAAAATCCGACGGAAGAACAAATTGAAGCGATCAAAGCGGCATGGCAGCAGCGTCATGACGAAGTTATGCAGGCGGGCGGTTTACATATTATCGGAACGGAACGCCACGAATCCCGTCGTATCGACAACCAGCTGCGCGGACGTTCCGGTCGTCAGGGCGATCCGGGCTCGTCCCGTTTTTATCTCTCATTGGATGACGCTTTAATGCGGATTTATCTGAATGAAGGTAAGTTGAACATGATGCGTAAAATGTTCACCACGGCGGGCGAAGCGATGGAATCCAAACTGTTGGCGAAAGTTATTGCTTCTGCGCAGGCGAAAGTGGAAGCTCATAACTTCGACGGACGTAAAAATCTGCTGCAATATGACGATGTGGCGAATGATCAACGCCATGCCATTTATGAACAGCGCAACGCCTTACTGGATAATGAGGATATTTCCGAAACCATTGACGCCATTCGCGAAGACGTATTCAACGCTGTGATTGACGAATACATTCCGCCGCAATCTTTGGAAGAGCAATGGAAAATTCCCGAATTGGAAGAGCGTCTGCGTTCCGACTTTACGTTGGATCTGCCGATTCAGCAATGGTTGGAAGAAGATAATCAGTTACACGAAGACAACTTGCGCGAACGCATTATCGATGCGGCGAAAGCGGAATATCAACGTAAAGAAGCGCTGGCCGGTTCGGAAAGTATGCGCAGTTTCGAGAAAGGCATTATGCTGCAAACGCTGGATGAACTCTGGAAAGAGCATTTGTCGGCGATGGATTATCTGCGTCAGGGCATTCATTTGCGCGGTTATGCCCAGAAAGATCCGAAACAGGAATACAAAAAAGAGTCGTTCCAAATGTTTACGGAAATGCTGGATGCCTTGAAGTTAAGCGTCATCCGCACCTTAAGCCGCGTACGAGTGCGTACTCAGGAAGAAATGGAAGAGGCGGAACGTCAATATCAGGCGGCGATGGCGGCGCAGCAGCAAGCCCGACAAGCGCAACAAGCGCCGCTTCCAAACGAACGCCCTTCCTCTGATACGGCGCAGGACGAGGCGTTATCGGCGGAGGAAAAAGTGGCCCGCGCTGTCGCGGAACGTCATATCGGACGCAACGAACCCTGTCCGTGCGGTTCCGGTAAAAAATACAAATACTGCCATGGCAGTCGTGCCAAAGATCACGCCTAATCTTTGAATCAAGTGCGGTCAAAAAATGAAACGTTTTTTGACCGCACTTTCACATAAAGGTGAACATAACGATGAACAAAAAAATGGTTTCCGTTGCCGCGGGGATTATTCGCAATGAATTCGGACAAATTTATCTGACCCAGCGTTTGGAAGGGCAGGATTTCGCTCAGTCTCTCGAATTTCCCGGCGGCAAGGTGGATCCGGGCGAAACGCCGGAACAGGCGCTGAAACGGGAATTGGAGGAAGAAATCGGCATTATGGTGCTGGAGCCCTTATTGTATGAGCAATTTCTGTTTGAATATCCCACTAAAATCATTCATTTTTATTTTTATCTGGTGGAAGAATGGGTGGGCGAACCCTTCGGACGGGAAGGACAAGAAGGATTTTGGACCAATCAGCTTGATTTGGACGCCGGCCAGTTTCCGCCGGCAAATTTTAAACTGATTCAACGTTTACTGGCGGAAAGCGAAACGGATTAACGCCATCCGCTTATTCGATGCCGATCAATTTATGGGTTTGCAGACTCAGCTGCCATTTCGGCTTGTTCGCCCGTTGGTTGAGCTTGCCGAGCAAGGTAATGGTTTCGTGCAAATTCATCTTTCCTTCGATTTCGCAAGGTGATAAGTAATAACGGTTCGCCTTGATTTTCCCTTCAATAAATGCGCAAAATTCCAGCACGTCTTCATCCGCCACAATGCGAACTTCATGAGCGAAAGGAATGCAGCGGGATTGATATTTTTCCCGATACAATCGCTTCGGACTGGCGGCAATATAATCGATTTGAGCCGGTACCGTTTTCAATCCGTTGGTTTCAATGGCTAAAAAATAGCCGTCTTGCTTGAGCTGATCCAGCAACAGCGAAAGACGAGGCTGAATGGTTGGTTCGCCGCCGGTAATGATAATATTCTTCGCCGAAAACGCCCGCACTTTTTGCAGAATCCGAGCAAAGGTGAAAGGCTTGAATTCGTTGTAAGGCGTGTCGCACCAAGGACAGACCAAATTGCATTTGCCGAAGCGAATAAAAATGGCGGGCATTCCCGTATTGGCGCCTTCTCCCTGCAGGCTTTCGAAAATTTCGACGATCGGATAGTTGATGGTGGAAGCAAGCGGATTCATTCGCGATACTCACAAAAAGAAGTGGGTGTTTCCCACAGACGGACAGCGGACAGCGGCAATTCGGATTTTAGCCGATTGAATATAAAACGCGCCATTTCTTCCGCCGTTGTGCGACTCGGAATGCCGAAAGTTTTGGAATCCAACTCGTTCAACAGAGCGGCGATTTTGCATTCCCGTTCGCTGTTCGTATCGTAAATAAACGCGTGATCCATCGGCGCTAAGATCAGCGTTTTAACAATGTCTTTTAAATCCGCAAAATCTATTACCATCCCTTTTTTCGGCCCTTGTTGGTAAAGGTCGCCGCTTACTTCCACCTGTAATTTATAAGTGTGACCGTGCAGATTCCGGCATTTGCCGTCGTGGCCGTCCAAAATGTGTGCCATATCAAAACTGAATTCTTTGGAAACGCGAAACATGATTGTGTCCTTTATGCCGAAAAAACAGGCGATTTTTCGCCCGCACTTTTATGCGTTAAATATTCCTGCAGCCCTTTTTCGCGCAAAACACAGCTCGGACAAGTGCCGCAACCGCCTTCTACGCCCAGATAGCATGTATGCGTGTGCCAGCGGATGTAATCCAGTGCGCCCAGTTCATCGGCGAGCTGCCAGGTTTGCGCCTTGGTTAAATACATCAGCGGCGTGCGAATATTGAATTGATAATCCATGGCAAGATTTAGCGTTACGTTCATGGATTTCACAAAAACGTCGCGGCAGTCGGGATAACCGCTAAAATCGGTTTCGCACACGCCGGTGATAAGATCCGTGATGCCTTGTCCTTTGGCATAAATGGCGGCGTACAGCAGAAACAGCGCATTGCGTCCGTCCACAAAAGTGTTCGGCACGCCGTTTTCATCTTGTTCGATTTCCCTGTCGGACATCATGGCGTTGTTTGTGATGGTTTTGATGACGGAAGTATCGATCAGCGTTTGTTTTACGCCCAGATCCTGCGCAATCCATTGCGCTTTTTGCAATTCGACGGCGTGGCGTTGGCCGTATTGAAAGGTAACGGCTTCCACGTTATTTACGCCGTAATCCCGGATTGCCTGAATCAGACAAGTGGTGGAATCCTGTCCGCCGGAGAAGATAACAACCGCTTTACGGTTGCCGTTTGGGTTGAGAATATTCATAGATTTCCTTAGTTTTTTTACGTGGGAGGTTCGCGAACCACGATGAAAAGAAAGCGTATTGTAGCGATTTTCGCAAAAACTTGCAAAAACCCACCGCGCTACTATCGGATTCGGGGCTTTTCCGTTAAAATACGTGCAATTTTTACAACAGTAAGGAAAAGTAATTATGCGTTGGCAAGGTCGTGAACGAAGCACTAACATTGAAGATCGTCGCGGTTCAGGCTCAAGCGGCTTGGGCGGCGGTAAAAAAATGGGCGGAATCCTCGGATTCATCGTGCTGTTAATCGGTTCCTATTATGGTGTGGATTTGTCCGGATTGGTCGATTCGTCAGGTATGGGCGGCACGAGCGGCGGTTCGTCTCTCAGTCAGCAGGAAGAAGAGCATTTGGAAGGACTTTCCGCCGTTGTGCTGAAAGATACGGAAAATACCTGGCAAAGCTATTTTACCGCCGGCGGACAACGTTATACGCCGCCGACTATGGTTTGGTACAACGGCGGCACGCCGACTTCCTGCGGTACGGGGCAGGCGGCGATGGGGCCGTTCTACTGTCCGAACGATCGCAAGGTATATTTGGATTTGTCGTTTTATAACGATATGAAAAATCAACTTGGTGCCGCCGGCGATACCGCTTTTGCTTACGTCATCGCCCATGAAGTCGGTCATCACGTGCAGAATCTGCTTGGCATTTTACCGAAAGTGACGGCGGCGCAGCAGGCAAAAAGTAGTCAGGCGAACGCGCTTTCCGTCAAACTGGAATTGCAAGCGGACTGTTTCGCCGGCATATGGGGTTATCAAGCGGCAAAAAATAACCTGCTTGAAACCGGTGATTTGGAAGAAGCCTTTAATGCCGCGGAAGCCGTCGGCGACGACCGTCTGCAAAAACGCAGTCAAGGCTACGTGGTTCCGGACAGCTTCACTCACGGCACTTCCGCTCAACGTCTTGCCTGGTTCAAACGCGGTTTACAAAGCGGCGATCCGAAACAGTGCAACACCTTTGCGGAATAAAAAAACTGTTAAAAAAACGACCGCACTTTAGCGACTAAAGTGCGGTCCGTTTTATCACTGTTTTTTTGACGGCTTATTGTTTTGCCGCAATTTTGCCGTCTTGATAATCCACCGTGACCGGTTTGCTCGGTAATAATTTACCGGACAGGATTTCGTTGGCTAACGGATTTTCAATTTCCTGCTGGATTGCCCGTTTTAACGGACGCGCGCCGTAAATCGGGTCGTAACCCACTTCGCTGATGAAGTCCAATGCCGCATCGCTGAAGGTGATCTGATAACCGTGTTCCGCCATACGTTTCGCCAAGCGAGCCAATTGAATTTGCGCAATGGCTTTGATGTTTTCTTTGGCTAACGGATGGAATACCACCGTTTCGTCGATACGGTTGATGAATTCCGGACGGAAATGTTGTCCCACCACCGACATCACGATTTCTTTCATGCCTTCGTAACCTAAGCCGCGGTTTTCCTGAATGAGATCGGAACCCAGGTTAGAGGTCATAATCACCACTGTATTGCGGAAATCGACCGTACGCCCCTGTCCGTCGGTTAAGCGTCCGTCATCCAAGACTTGCAATAAAATATTGAACACGTCGTGATGGGCTTTTTCCACTTCATCCAATAAGATGACGGAATACGGACGGCGGCGGACGGCTTCGGTCAAATAACCGCCTTCTTCATAACCGACATAACCCGGAGGCGCACCCACTAAACGCGATACGCTGTGTTTTTCCATAAACTCGGACATGTCAATCCGCACCATGGCGTTTTCGTCGTCAAACATAAAGTTGGCCAAGGTTTTACAAAGTTCGGTTTTACCCACCCCGGTCGGCCCTAAGAACAGGAAGGAACCAATCGGACGGTTCGGATCGGATAAGCCCGCACGGCTGCGGCGAATGGCATTCGCCACCGCTTCTACCGCTTCGGTTTGTCCTACCACGCGTTTGTGTAATTCCTGTTCCATACGCAGAAGTTTTTCTTTTTCGCCTTCCATCATGCGAGCGACCGGAATGCCGGTAGCGCGTGAAAGCACTTCGGCGATTTCTTCGTCGGTAACGCGATAACGTAACAGCTTCATTTCCTTGCCTTCGGATTTATCCGCATCGGCCAGTTGTTTTTCCAAGGCCGGAATAGTGCCGTATTGCAATTCGGACATTTTGTTTAAATCGCCGGCACGGCGCGCCTGTTCCAATTTGGTACGCGCATTTTCCAATTCTTCTTTAATATGCTGGGTACCGGAAAGGGCGGCCTTTTCGCTCTTCCATACTTCTTCCAGTTCGGCATATTCGCGTTCTTTTTCCGTCAGTTCTTTTTCCAGCATTTCCAAACGCTTGCGGCTGGCTTCGTCATCTTCTTTCTTCAACGCCTGTTGTTCCAGTTTTAACTGGATAATACGACGTTCCAATTTATCCAGCGGCAACGGTTTACTGTCTATTTCCATTCGGATACTGGACGCCGCTTCGTCGATTAAGTCGATGGCTTTATCCGGCAACTGACGATCGGAAATATAACGATGAGAAAGGGTTGCCGCCGCTACAATCGCCGGGTCGGTAATTTCCACGTGATGGTGCAATTCGTAACGTTCCTGCAAGCCGCGCAAAATCGCAATGGTGTCCTCCACGCTTGGTTCGCCGACAAATACTTTTTGAAAACGACGTTCCAACGCCGCATCTTTTTCAATGTACTGGCGGTATTCGTCTAAGGTTGTGGCGCCGACACAATGCAATTCGCCGCGCGCCAGAGACGGTTTCAGCAGGTTGCCCGCATCCATCGCACCGTCGGTTTTACCGGCGCCGACCATAGTATGGATTTCGTCGATGAATAAAATGACTTTACCTTCTTCCTGCGCCAGTTCTTTCAACACCGCTTTTAAACGTTCTTCGAATTCGCCGCGGTATTTCGCACCGGCGATTAACGCGCCCATATCCAGGGAAAGAACCCGTTTGCCTTTTAACCCTTCCGGCACTTCGCCGTTGACGATACGTTGCGCTAATCCTTCCACGATAGCGGTTTTACCGACGCCAGGTTCACCGATTAACACCGGGTTATTTTTGGTCCGGCGTTGCAATACCTGAATCGCGCGACGAATTTCATCGTCACGACCGATTACCGGGTCGAGTTTTCCGCTTTCCGCCCGTGCGGTTAAGTCGATAGTATATTTTTCAAGAGCCTGACGGCTGTCTTCTGCATTTTGATCGTTCACGCTTTGTCCTCCGCGCACCTGTTTAATGGCGGCCTCTAAATTTTCTTTTTTCGTTCCGCACTTGCGTAATAATTCCGCCAAGCTGCCTTTTTCTTCGAATACGGCGAGTAAGAATATTTCGCTGGAAATAAATTTGTCATTTTGACGCTGGGCGATTTTGTCACACAGATTCAGTAAATTCACCAGCTGACGGGAAATCTGCACGTCCCCGCCGTTGCCGGAAACCTGCGGTAGTTTGTTAATTTCCGCATTTAATTCGCTGCGCAACATTGCGACATTAGCGCCGCTTGCCGTTAAAATCGGTGCGACGGAACCGTCTTGCTGGTTCAAAAGTGCGGTCAATAAATGGACCGGTTCTATAAACTGATTGTCTTTTCCCAGCGCCAGCGATTGCGCTTCGCCTAACGCCTGTTGAAATTTGGTGGTAAATTTATCAATGTTCATGTTTGCTCTCCTGAAAAGATTGAATATTGCGTTCACGTTTAACTAAGTGAGAGCGGAATTTCGGATTTCAAGGGAAAAATGAAAATATTTTATGTTAAATAGAAGAAACCGATAACGAGCGGCTGATGGGTGCAAATAATGATTCGTTATCGGTGAGAACGGGAAATTATGCTAACGCAGGTAAATCAGTCATCATCCAGCGAGGTTTAACATCAATTTCCAGGTCGGAAGTTTCGCCCGCCTGCAAACGTAAATGCCCTACGTAAGCAATCATGGCGCCGTTATCGGTACAGAATTGCGGAGAAGGGTAGAACGCCTTGCCGCCCAATGAACCCGTTAATTGCGCAAGTCCCTGTCGCAACTGTTTATTGGCGCTAACGCCGCCGGCCACAACCAGCGTTTTGTAGCCGGTCTGTTGTAAAGCCCGTTTACATTTGATTGCCAGAGTTTCCACCACGGCGGACTGGAATGCGCAGGCAATATCCGCTTTGGTTTGTTCCGTCAGTTCGCCTTCCTGTTTGATTGCCTGGTGAATCGTATTGGCCGCCGCCGTTTTTAAACCGGAAAAACTGAAATCCAAACCCGGACGGTCGGTCATCGGTTTCGGAAAGACAAAACGCCCGGCTGAACCTTTTTCCGCCAAGCGGGAAAGCGCGGCACCGCCCGGATAATCCAATCCTAACAATTTTGCCGTTTTGTCAAAGGCTTCACCGGCGGCATCGTCAATGCTTTCGCCCAGTAATTCGTATTTTCCTACGCCGTCAACCCGAACAAGCTGCGTGTGTCCGCCGGAAACCAGCAACGCGACGAAAGGAAAGTGCGGGCGATTTTCGGGCGATTCTAACATCGGTGCCAGCAAATGCCCTTCCATGTGGTGCACGCCCACCGCCGGCACATTCCAGGCATATGCCAGCGAGCGGGCAATGGTCGCGCCCACAAGTAATGCGCCCACTAATCCCGGCCCGGCGGTATAGGCAATGCCGTCAATCTCATCGGCGGTAAGATTGGCTTCTTTCAGCGCGGCTCGGATGAGCGGCGCGGTTTTACGGATATGATCGCGCGATGCCAATTCCGGCACGACGCCGCCATAATCCGCGTGCAACGCAATTTGAGTATAAAGCTGGTCGGCGATTAAGCCCCGTTCCGTGTCGTAAATGGCGACGCCCGTTTCATCGCAGGAGGTTTCAATACCTAAAACTTTCATTCGATTCTCTTGTTTCGTTCAAAAAAACTCATGAAAATTCTACCGCACTTTTAGCCGTTTCGCAGTATTTGATTTTTCCGACCGCAGTTTTCCCGGCATTTTGATTGATTTCGTGAAATTCGTCGATTGAGCGGTTTACGCTTTTATCGAACTTTGTTAAAATTCCCAATCTAATTGAAACTGATTATCAATTAGATAATTTTTATTTATCTTAAAGGGTTTCTCATGCCGGCATTATTCGAATTTCTCAAAAATTACAGTGATTACATCATCCTCGGCTTGTTAGGTTTGATGAGCTTTATTATGTTATGGTTTGTGATTGAACGTTTTATCTTCTTAAGCAAAGTCAAAGTCGGCACTTATAGCAATATTCACTCGTTGGATATTGATTTAACCCGCCATTTAACCATCGTTTCCACCATCGGCGCCAACGCGCCTTATATCGGTTTGTTGGGAACCGTTATCGGGATTTTATTAACTTTCTATGATTTGGGCACGTCCGCCGCCGATATCGACGCCGCCGCCATTATGCTGCATTTGTCTTTGGCGTTGAAAGCTACGGCGGTAGGGATTTTGGTCGCGATTCCGTCCATGGTGTTTTACAGCGCATTGGGACGCAAAGTGGATGTACAGCGTTTGAAATGGAAAGCGTTAAACAGCACCAAAAATATCGGCGCATAGCGGAGTCCGGCGATGAAAAAATTTGACGAAATCAACATCATCCCGTTTATCGACATCATGTTGGTGTTGCTGGCTATCGTACTGATTACGGCCTCTTTTATTTCTCAGAGCAAAATTCAGGTGAATGTCCCGAAAGCGTCGCAAACGGTGGCGTTCAAATCGGACGATTTGGCGAAATTATTAACCGTGAATGCGGAAGGCAAAATTTTCTTCAACGATAAACCGATAGAACAGGCCGAGTTAGAAAAGGAAATCGCCGGTTGGGATAAAGATCAGAAAGTGACGTTAAAAGTGGATGCGGAATCTTCATTCCGGAATTTCGTTTCGATTACCGATTTGATGGCAAAAAATAACATCAGGAATGTCGCCATTGTGACGATGAAAGATAAAGGTCAGTAAATGAAAGGCAATTCTTGGCTGGGATTTATAGGTTCGGCGGTTTTCCACGCCGGGCTGGCGGCGGCGTTGTTTGCGGCATTTAAGCAAGATGAAAGCGCCAACGGGCGAAGTGCGGAGGAAATTGCCACTAATATTTCTATGGAAATGCTGATGGCGACGACGGTGGAAAGCCGTCCGCCGGCGGAACCCGAACCGGTAAAAAGGGCGGAAGCGGAGCCTGAGAAAAAAGAAACGGTAGCGGATCCGACATTAAAACCGAAACCGGAAAAAACAAAAGAGAAGCCGAAAGAGAAAGCGAAGGAAAAACCGCCGGAAAAACCGAAAGAAGCGGTGAAAAAAACGGCTAAAGCGGTGGCAAAAGTGACACCGAATCCGTCACCGAAGGCTGTTGCGGCGGATCGTGTTCAGGCGGGCAATGCCAATGTAAATTCGAAGGCGACGGCAATTTCCGCCAATACCAACACCAATAACGCGAATTTAACCGGCAGCGGAGCGAGTTCGTCGGAAGTGGCGGAATATAAATCCCGCATTCGTCGCGAAATCGAACGGCATAAAAAATATTCCCAGCGCGCTCGTATGATGCGAAAACAAGGCGTGGTGGTGGTCGCGTTTTCCATTGGAAACGACGGTTCCGTCAGCGGTGCGCATATTGTGAAATCTTCCGGTAGCGAAGATTTGGACAATTCCGCTGTGGCTGCGGTGAATGCGGCGAAATCAGTGGGGCCGAAACCGGCCGGCATGAGCAGCGCCCTTAGCGTGCCGATCAGTTTCAAAATTCAATAGCGTTTTCATTCCTGAAAAATCGGCGTAGAATACAAGTGCGGTCAAAAACGTTTGAATTTTTGACCGCACTTTTTTTGATTAACGGAGTTTTTATGGTTGTTGGTCCTTTTATTAATGCGGGCGCCATCGTGTTGGGCGGGGTATTGGGCGCCGTGTTGGGCGGTCGAGTGCCGGAACGGTTGCGGTTCAATTTAACCTTGTTATTCGGATTGTGTTCCATGGCAATGGGCATTTCCATGGTGGCGAAAGTACACAGCATGCCTGCCATGGTGCTTTCCGTGTTGCTTGGCACCATTATCGGCGAATTGCTTTTGTTGGAAAGCGGCATTAATCGTTTGGCGACGGGCGCAAAGGGAATTGTGGAACGCATTTTCCCGGCGAACGACAGCCATCATTCTCATGAAGAATTTTTGCAAAAATTTGTGAGCTTGCTGATTTTGCTGTCTTTCAGCGGAACGGGGATTTTCGGAGCGATGAACGAAGGTATTACCGGTGACGAAAGCATTTTGATTGTGAAAGCTTTTCTGGATTTTTTCACCGCCATTATTTTTGCCACCACGTTAGGCATTTCGGTTTCTACGCTGTTTGTACCGCAAATTGCGGTGCAACTGATTCTGGCGTTCAGCGCAACGTTTTTGATTCCCTTGATTACGCCGGAAATGCGGGCGGATTTTGCCGCAACCGGCGGGGTGTTGATGGTGGCGACAGGTTTTCGCATCTGCGGAATGAAGAATTTTCAGGCGGGCAATATGTTGCCGGCATTATTTATCGCCATGCCGATTTCCGCTTTGTGGGCAACGTTCTTTTAAATGTTGACGGCGCAATGCAAAACGGGAACCTGAGTTCCCGTTTTTATTTTTTGTATTATTTGGCCCGGCTTGCCAGTAACACGCCTGCGGTAACCGCCACGTTTAAGCCGGTTTTTAGCGGATTGGCGGTGCTCAAATTTACTACTTCGTCGTCGTTTTTGGCAAAGCCGGAGACGTCGCTTTCGCTTAATACGAATACGGTTTTTTTCGTCCATAACAGTTTATTCAGGCTTTTTGCCCGTTTGTCGGTGCTGGTATAAATCACTTGATAACCCGCTTGGCGTAATTGCGACAGAGCCTGTTCCGTATCGTTCGTTTGCAGAATATTGACAAATTCCGCCCCGCCTTCGGCAACCCGCATGGCGTTGGCGGATTGAATCAATTCCGGCTCGGCGGTAATCAACGCTTTTACGCCGTACACCGCGCAAGTGCGCAGAATTCCGCCGATATTTTGCGGATTGCGTACGTTGTCGAGTAGCACGACAACATCTTGCCGGCGCGTGATATCCAGATAACCTTTCAAGGTGAACGGATGGCGTTTTTTCACCAGCATACAAATGCCGCCGTGATGTTCCGTCCCGCTGACCCGTTCCAATTCATCCCGATCAACCACGTGATACACTTTTTTATTCGCCGCCAGATAGCTGAACATTTCGCCGGTTTTATGCGCGGTTTCCACCGTCGTCCACACGCGAACAATACTTTCCGGACGTTGCGCAAACAAGGTAAAACAGGCGTTTTCACCGAATACCTTCATTTCTTCCGCCCGGTTTTTCTTGATTTTTTCCGGCGCACGAGGCGAAAGCGGACCGGTTTTTTTCTCTTTGGGCTGAGCGCTGACGCCGGTAGATTTGGTCACCACTTTCACCTTGCCTAATTGGGTTTCGGTCACTTGTAATGTGAATTCCGGCGTGCGCGGCGTGCGATTTTCATCACGTTTGCCACTTGATTTCGGAGAAAAGTGCGGTCGATTTTTGTCGAGTTTTTGATCGAAATCGGTATTTTCGCGACGGCGATTCGGCTGGTTTTCCGTCATTCGAGCGGATGAACGCGGTGAACGTCGTTCGCCGACGGAACGTTCTTTAAAGCGGTGTTCTCCGGTAGCGGCTTGAAATTTAGGTTTCTGGAAGTTGCTCATTTGCTGTCCTGTAAGGTCAAAAATTTTAGGCATTATAGCAAAAATATTGTAAACTAACCCATTAATTAAAAGCGCAATTATGGCGTGAACAAAGAAGAATACTATGTTTATTAATCGGATCAATCGAGCAAAACAGCACCTGCGCAGCCTTTCCTATATTCCGCAAGCGGCGGAGGATATTGAGTTTCTGCATAGTGCGGATCAATTTAAACAGACCATTATTGAGTTAATTCGCGGCGCGAAAACTCGTATTTATGTGACCGCACTTTACTGGCAGCTGGATGAAGCCGGTCAGCAGATTTTGGCGGAAATTTATCAGGCGAAAGCCAATAATCCGGATTTGGATGTCAAAATTTTAGTGGATTGGCATCGGGCTCAGCGTAATTTGCTGGGCGAAGCAAAAGGCATCACGAATGCGGATTGGTACAGCGAAGAACGCGCCAAACACGGAAATGACGCCATGTTTTTCGGCGTGCCGGTGAACGGACGCGAAGTTTTCGGCGTGCTGCACATTAAAGGTTTCGTGTTCGACGATACCGTTCTTTACAGCGGCGCCAGTATTAATAACGTATATCTGAATCAGCTCGGCAAATATCGTTACGATCGCTATCAAAAAATTAAAAATGGCCCTTTGGCGGATTCGTTGGTTCGGTTTATTCGGCAATATTTTCTGAATGCTGATTCCGTTTATGCGCTAGACGACGCCGGCCGGCCTAAAACGCGGGAAATTAAATCTCAGATTAAGGCGTTTCGTAAGCAGCTGAAATTGGCGCAATATAGGGTTGAGCCCTCAAATACGGCGGTATACGGCGAAGAATTGATGATTGCTCCTTTATTCGGGCTGGGCACAAAGTACAATGTGTTGAATCGCACAATTCAGGATTTATTCGTTTTAGTTCAGGAACGGCTGACGATTTGTACGCCGTATTTTAATTTCCCGCGCACCTTACAAGTGAAAATCCGGGATTTGTTAAACGACGGTAAGAAAGTGGAAATTATTGTCGGCGATAAAACTGCGAACGATTTTTATATTCCGCCAAGCCAGCAATTCCGTATGGCGGGCGCTTTACCTTATTTATACGAACGCAATTTGCGCGCTTTTTGTAAGAAGTTCGAGCAGGATTTGACAAGCGGGCGGTTAACGGTACGTTTATGGAAAGACGGCGATAATTCTTATCATTTAAAAGGTATTTGGGTGGATGACCAATACATTTTACTGACCGGCAATAATTTGAACCCGCGCGCATGGCGTTTGGATGCTGAAAACGGTTTGTTGATTCAGGATCCTAAACGGGTGTTACAAGCGCAGGTACAAGCGGAGTTAAATGAAATTCGTCAGCATACGAGCGAGGTAAAACATTATTCCGAATTGGAACAAATGGAACAATATCCGCACGCCGTTCAGCGTTTGCTTAAGCGATTCTCTCGCGTAAAAGCCGATCAAATCGTGAAATGGATTTTATAAGCGTTACGGTAAAAAACGAACAAAGGAAAAGTGTTAGAGTTTTGCCGAAATCCGTGCTTAAGAAATCTGTTTTTAGTCGTCGGTTTCGATAAGCCGGAGCCGGCGGCAATCGGAATGTGCCGTTAGTGTCGGGTATTCGGTTTTTTAACGGAATTATCCGAACTTTTCTAGACTTCACGTCAATATTTCTCTATAATCGACCGCACTTTTGAATCCGTATTCAACCGCCCCCATAGCTCAGCGGTCAGAGCAGACGACTCATAATCGTTTGGTCGCTGGTTCAAACCCAGCTGGGGGCACCATTTGTAGATTGATTGGCCAAAAGTGAGAATTTCCCTTTGACTATTTCTGACTCACAAGGTAATATTCACGCCCTATGCAAAAGGTAAGACTACCCTTAACTGTTGATCCGGTTAAAGACGCTCAGCGCAGATTAGATTATGTCGGTTATTATGCCGCGAATCAGCTTGGTCGTCTGGCGGAATCAGTAGGAAAAGTGCTCAGCGATGCACAGGTGACGTTATCGTTTTTCATTGATCCGCAAAAATTGGTGGTAATGAAAGGGCATGCGGAAGTTGACGTAGAATTAGAATGTCAGCGCTGTAATTCTCCTTTCGTTCAAAAGCTGGAATGTGATTTCTGTTACAGTCCGGTATCTGATTTAGATAAGATTGATGAGTTGCCAGAGATTTATGAACCTATTGAGTTCAATGAATTCGGGGAAATAGATTTAATTGGTACGATTGAAGACGAACTAATATTATGTTTGCCTCTTGTACCGATGCATTCATCTGAACACTGTGAAGTGTCCGCGCACGAACAGGTTTTTGGCAAATTGCCTGAAGAATTGGCAAAAAAACCGAACCCGTTCGCTGTATTAGCTAATTTAAAGCAAAAGTAAATTAATTTAGGAGTATGGCCAATGGCTGTTCAACAAAACAAAAAATCTCGTTCACGTCGTGATATGCGTCGTTCACATGATGCGTTAACTACCGCTGCAGTATCAGTAGATAAAGCGAGTGGCGAAACTCATTTGCGTCACCATGTTACTGCTGACGGTTACTACCGTGGTCGTAAAGTAATCAACAAGTAATTCCTTTTCATTAAGGTATTCACTTGAGTCGTCTAACCCTTGCGTTAGATGTGATGGGCGGGGACATTGGTCCCCGTATTACTATCCCAGCATCCTTAAAAGCGTTGGATGATGATCCGATGCTGTCTTTGCTTTTGTTCGGCGATAGCCGACAAATCCAGCCCGAGCTCGATAAAGCTTCCGATAAAATTTCACCAAATATCAGAGAACGTTTGGTGATTCGTCATGTTTCCCATACGATAGAGAATAATCAATCCGTTACCGACGCTTTACGTCATAGCAAAGGTACCTCTATGCGTTTGGCGATTGAAGCCGTACAGCGTGGAGAGGCACAAGGTTGTGCGAGTGGCGGTAACACCGGCGCATTAATGGGATTGGCAAAAGTGATTTTGCAGCCGCTAAAAGGAATTCAGCGTCCGGCTTTGGTTTCAGTATTACCTACTATGGACGGCAATCACTCAGTGATGCTCGACTTGGGGGCGAATATTGATTGCGATGCGGAAAATCTGTACCAATTTGCGCTGATGGGTGCTATTTTCGCCGAGAATCGGTTAAACTTGGTTTTTCCTCGGGTAGCATTACTTAATATCGGAGTGGAAGCGATTAAGGGATATAAATCCATCCGTGAAGCCTCAGAAATGATTAAAAAAAATACCGCACTTAACTATGTCGGATTTATTGAAGGCAATTATTTGTTGAACGGCGTAGCCGATGTGATTGTCAGCGACGGGTTCGCCGGTAATGTGGCGTTAAAAACCCTGGAAGGTGCGGCGCAAAATGTGATCGGATTATTAAAAGGTCGTTCCCGTAATGACCTGTTGAAGCCACTGTTCGGTTGGTTAATGAAAATCCTGTTTCGGGAAAGTTATCAACGGCTACGCAGTATTAATCCGGAGCAATATAACGGAGCGTCTTTAATCGGATTAACCTCAGTGGTGGTGAAAAGTCACGGTAGCGCCAATATCAATGCCTTCACTAACGCGATTAAAGATGCCGCATTACAAGTGCGTCAACAAATTCCGCAAAAAATTTTAGATGGTTTAAATAAGTAAAATAATTGTAATAACGAGAATGTTATGAATAGCAGAATTTTAGCAACCGGTAGTTATTTACCGACCCGAGTTCGTACTAATGCCGACTTGGAAAAGATGGTCGAGACTTCCGACGAATGGATTGTTACCCGTTCGGGGATTCGTGAGCGTCGTCTTGCCGCAGAGCATGAGACTGTCGCCACCATGGGATTTGAAGCGGCGAAGAAAGCATTGGAAACCGCTAAAATTGATCCGAATGAGATCGAACTTGTCATAGTGGGTACGACCAGCAGCTCTCATGCGTATCCGAGCGCGGCTTGCCAGATTCAAGGTATGCTTAATATTGATGATGCTATTTCTTTTGATTTGGCGGCCGCTTGTACGGGATTTGTTTACGCGTTAAGCGTTGCGGATCAATTCATTCGTGCGGGAAAGGTGAAAAAAGCGCTGGTTATCGGTTCGGATCTAAACTCTCGTAATCTTGACGAGACCGACCGTAGTACTGTAATTTTATTTGGCGACGGTGCCGGTGCGGTAATTTTAGAAGTCAGCGAAGAAGAGGGCATTATTTCTACTCATTTGCATGCTACCGCTGATAAACATGACGTGTTGGTGCTTCCTCACGCGCAGCGTGATGACGAGAAATCGGGTTATATCTCAATGCAAGGTAATGAAACCTTCAAATTAGCCGTGCGTGAATTGGCAAATGTCGTGGAGGAAACACTGGTAGCCAATAATTTAGATAAAAAAGATATAGATTGGCTGGTTCCTCATCAGGCTAATTTGCGAATTATCTCCGCAACTGTGAAAAAATTGGATATGACGCTTGAACAAGCCGTGGTGACATTGGATAAATATGCCAATACCAGTGCGGCTTCCGTGCCGATTTCCTTAGACGAAGCGGTGCGCGACGGAAGAATCCGACGCGGTCAGTTGTTATTATTAGAAGCTTTTGGCGGCGGCTGGACTTGGGGATCGGCCTTAGTACGTTTCTAAATCAGCGGATCTTTATATTGGTGCGGTTTAACGTGTGAAGGCACGCACCATTTCAGCATTAAAAAGGATACAAAATGAAAAAATTTGCAATGGTATTTCCCGGACAGGGATCTCAATCCGTCGGTATGTTAGCCGAACTGGCAGAACAATTTCCGGTTGTGACTGAAACCTTTAAACAAGCATCGGATGTATTGGGTTATGATTTATGGGCGTTAACGCAACAAGGCCCGGCGGAAGAATTAAACAAAACATGGCAAACTCAGCCCGCACTTTTGGCCGCCTCCGTGGCGATTTACCGCGTTTGGCAACAACAATATCCGGATTTAAAACCGGAAGTCATGGCGGGTCATAGTCTGGGCGAGTATTCGGCGTTAGTTTGTGCCGGAGTGATTGATTTCGAAGACGCCATTCAATTAGTAGAATTGCGCGGCAAATTAATGCAGCAAGCTGTACCGGAAGGCGCGGGTGCGATGTATGCCATTATTGGTCTGGACAATGAAACTATCATTAATGCCTGTAAAACCGCAGAACAAGGCGAAGTGGTTTCTGCCGTAAACTTTAATTCGCCGGGACAAGTTGTTATCGCGGGCAGTAAAGATGCGGTGGAACGAGCGGCGGCAGCTTGTAAAGAAGCCGGTGCGAAACGTGCACTGCCGTTATCTGTCAGCGTGCCGTCTCATTGCGCCCTAATGAAACCGGCGGCGGATCAACTTGCCGTTTCATTGGAAAGCGTTGCGGTAAAAGCGCCGTCAATTGCGGTGATCAATAACGTCGATGTGAAAACCGAAAACGGCGCGGATGCGATTCGTACCGCATTAGTTCGCCAACTTTACAGCCCTGTGCGTTGGACGGAAACCGTCGAAAAAATGGCGGCTCAGGGGATTGAGGTGTTGCTCGAAATGGGCCCTGGCAAAGTATTAACTGGGTTAACCGGTCGTATCGTGAAAGAACTTTCCGCTCAGGCGGTTAATGATGTGAAATCATTAGAAGCGGCGAAGGAATTACTGGCGTAATTTGCAGATGGGGCGTTAGCCCGTTAATGATTCAAATAAATGGCGGGTGATCAACCCGCTCCAGCAAAGAAGGAAAACGGACATGCAAGGTAAAATCGCATTAGTGACGGGCGCAACCCGCGGCATTGGTAAGGCTATTGCAGAGGAGTTAGCGTCAAAAGGTGCATTTGTTATCGGTACGGCGACTTCCGAAAAAGGTGCCGAAACCATTTCCGCTTATTTAGGCGAACGGGGCAGAGGCTTAGTGTTAAACGTTGCCGACAGTAATTCCATTGATTCCGTGTTAGAACAAATCAAGAAAGAACATGGCGATATCGATATTTTAGTCAATAATGCCGGCATTACCCGTGATAACCTGTTAATGCGCATGAAAGACGACGAATGGTTCGATATTATCCAAACGAATCTGACTTCCGTTTATTATCTTTCGAAAGCCATGTTACGTTCTATGATGAAAAAGCGTTTTGGTCGTATTATTACTATTGGTTCCGTTGTGGGCTCAATGGGAAATCCGGGCCAAGCCAACTATTGTGCGGCAAAAGCAGGTTTAATCGGTTTCAGCAAAGGTTTAGCGAAAGAAGTGGCGTCACGCGGCATTACGGTCAACGTGGTTGCTCCGGGCTTTATCGCGACGGATATGACGGATGTTTTAACGGATGAACAAAAATCCGGTATTCTGGCCAATGTGCCGGCGGGACGTTTAGGTGAACCGAAAGATATTGCCAAAGCCGTTGCATTTTTAGCTTCTGATGATGCAGGCTATGTCACCGGTACGACATTGCACGTAAATGGTGGGTTATACATGGCGTAACCCGAAAAATTCCGGTGAAAGCATAGCCAAAATGAAAGGGATTTGTTAGAATCGTGCAGAATATGTAATTCGGTTACGTATAGTCGGTTTTATTTAATCGGTGTTTTGAAAAAGTGCGGTCAAATTTTTTGTGGTTTTACCACTGAAAGAAATGGCTTGCAACTTTTGAAAAAATGCATACACTATTAACTCTATCGCATTGTGCGAGAACTACAATAGGAAACAAAAATGAGCATTGAAGAACGCGTAAAAAAAATCATTGTTGAACAACTTGGCGTTAAAGAAGACGAAGTAAAATCTGAAGCTTCATTCATTGAAGACTTAGGTGCGGACTCTTTAGACACTGTTGAATTAGTAATGGCTTTAGAAGAAGAATTCGATATCGAAATTCCGGATGAAGAAGCTGAAAAAATTACGACAGTTCAATCAGCGATTGATTACGTTCAAAACAATCAATAATTTCGAAATTAAGGCGACGGTTAAGTCGCCTTAATTATTTTTATTCCGACGTTTCTGCCTATTTTCGTTTTATTAGTTCGCTTTTAACATTTTATTAACTTCCTTTTTTCCCCTCTCAAATAAAATATTTTTAATTTGTTGACTTAGAACAAAGATTGATTAAATACCATTTATTGAGTAGTGCAATTAATGCTAGGATCGGCACACCTTAAATTGGTAATAATGATATTTGGAGTGTATATGGATTTTTTGATAAATCTAAGTGAAGGTACGCAATTCACAATTCAACTTGCGATTGTGCTTATCTGTTTGTTTTATGGTGCAAGAAAAGGCGGTATTGCACTTGGGATGTTAGGCGGCGTCGGTTTAATCGTTTTGGTATTCGGTTTCGGGATTGAACCGGGTAAACCTGCGATTGATGTGATGCTGACAATTTTGGCCGTGGTGGTCACTTCGGCAACATTGCAGGCCAGCGGCGGTTTGGATGTAATGTTACAAATTGCTGAAAAAATGTTACGTCGCAATCCTAAATATGTGAGTATTCTTGCGCCGTTTGTTACTTGCTTTTTGACCATTCTTTGCGGTACGGGTCATGTTGTTTATACTATGTTGCCAATCATTTATGATATTGCGATTAAAAATAACATTCGTCCTGAACGCCCGATGGCGGCAAGTTCTATTGCCTCTCAAATGGGGATTATCGCTTCTCCAGTTTCCGTCGCTGTGGTGACATTAACCGCTTTCTTAGTGAATGCCAAAACACCGTTAGCCGGATTCGACGGTTATCTTGATTTATTGAAAGTCACCGTTCCTTCAACTCTTTGCGGTATTTTAGCGATCGGTATTTTCAGTTGGTTCCGCGGTAAAGATTTAGACAAAGACGAAGTATTCCAAGAAAAGCTGAAAGATCCCGAATTCAAAAAATACGTTTATGGCGACAGCGCTTCTTTATTAGGAAAAAAACTGCCTCAATCAAGCTGGAATGCCATGTGGATCTTCTTTGGTGCGATTTTAGTGGTTGCGCTGTTAGGTTATTTTAAAGATTTGCGCCCGGCTTTCGATAAACCGGTACCGGCTCAGGTTGTTGAAATTGTATCCGCCGATCAAACGGTGAAAAGCATCAACGTAAAAGACGGTAAAATTGTCGCGACGGCGCAGGACGGCAAAGTAGCGATTGACGTGAAAGAAAATAAAGGCAAAGCCAAAACCGCTTATAATGCGATTGAAATTTATGATGATAAAGGCGTGTTAACGCAAACCTTATCCGTACAGGATAATAACGTGGTGATCACCGCGGGCGATCAATCGGAAACCATTGCTAACGCCTCAATTGCGTTGAAAGATACCATGAAGAAGAAAACTAACCTCAGCATGGTTAATGTTATTCAAATTTTCATGTTATTGGCCGGTGCATTAATTGTTATCTTCACGAAAACCGATCCGGGCAAAATCAGTAAAAATGAAATTTTCCGCTCCGGTATGATTGCGTTAGTGGCCGTATTCGGTATTTCCTGGATGGCGGAAACCATGTTTACGGTCCACACGCCAATGATGAAAGCCGCGCTTGGTGATGTGGTGAAAGCGCATCCTTGGACTTATGCCGTGATGTTGTTATTGATTTCTAAATTCGTAAATTCACAGGCGGCTGCGTTAGTGGCGTTCGTTCCGTTGGCGTTAAGTATCGGTGTGGAACCGGCCGTTATTCTGGCATTCGCTTCCGCTTGCTACGGTTACTACATTTTGCCGACTTACCCGAGCGACTTGGCGGCAATCCAATTTGACCGCTCCGGCACGACCCATATTGGTAAATTTGTGATTAACCACAGTTTCATCATGGTCGGTTTAATCGGTGTGGTGACGGCATGTATTTTCGGTTATCTCTTCACAATGATGTACGGTTACCTTTAATCGATAGCCAACAATAAAAGAAAAGTGCGGTCAAATTTGGCCGCATTTTTTTATGTCTGACGTTTCCCGTCTCGACGGAAATTTTTATGGAAAAGTGCGGTCGGATTTTTGTGAGTTTTTCGAGAAAAATGCGCAAATCGAATGGCGACTTGCGCGGAATGAGGTTAAGCTTCGATCAAGCCGGATTTCACCAGAAAATTGTATATTCCGTCTTGTTCGATGTGATCCGTCACATAATCCGCCACGTCTTTCAGTTTCGGGTGCGCATTCCCCATTGCTACGCCGACACCGACGGTGTTAAGCATTTCGAGATCGTTTAAGCCGTCACCAAACGCCATCACGTTATCCATGGACAAACCCAAATAATCCACCACGGCGCGAATTCCCCGCGCTTTGGAACCTTCCGCATCGAATAAGTCGACGGAATCCTTGTCCCAACGCACTACGCGCAATCCGTCTAAAATTTGCGCATCCGCAATCAGCTGATCCTGCGTTTCATCATAAAACGGCAGTAACTGGAAGACTTCATTGGATTTAAAGTAATCTTTATCCACAATATAATCCCGCAGAATAGGATCCAATGCCGATTTTTGTTGCGGAGTGATGCCGGAAACCGCAATTTTTTTATCGGAAACAAAAGCATATTCAATGCCGTGGGCGTCAAAAAAGTCCACCAGAACCTGAATTTTTGCGGTGGGAATGGTGTGTTTTTCAATGAAATGATCTTTATAAACCGCTAATTGCCCGTTCATAGTGACAAACAAATCGATCGGTTCCTGCGCAAGTAACGCCCGGAGTTTTAACGGCAAGCTGCAACGGGAACGTCCCGTGGCAATGGCGGGAATAATGCCGTTGGCTTTCAATTTCCGGATTGCGGGTAAAACCGAATCGGGCAAGTAATCTTTGTGTTTAACGATAAGGGTTTCGTCAATATCGAAAAAGACGATTTTAATTTTGTCACGTAGGTTCGGTACCATCATAACGGCCTCGGAAAACGGATAAATGTAGTCAAAAAATTTTCCGCAATTTTACACTATTTTGACAGGGTTTAGGCAAGAGAATGAGGGGCATTGTTTGCAGGAAATTTATTTAACTCAATGGAATTGCCGCTAAATCCGTATTTTTTGAAATAGGCCGAAGATCTATTTTTGTTACGAAATTGCAACAAATTTGACCGCACTTATGCTAGGATGACGTTCCATTTGATTGTTCGTTTGGGGAGGGAATTTTGCAATTTTTACAGCGTTTTTTAAAATTGGAATCGGCGCCGGGTATTCTATTATTCATTTTTGCCGTTTTGGCGATGATGTTGGCCAATTCGCCGTTAAAATCCCATTATTTTGATTTTCTGGATATTCCTATTGCCATACGGGTGAGTAGTTTTGAAATCAATAAAACCTTAATTCACTGGGTGAACGATGGCTTCATGGCGGTGTTTTTTGTGTTGGTGGGCATGGAAGTGAAACGGGAAATGGCGGAAGGTTCGCTGGCAAGCTATCGACAAGCGATTTTCCCGGCGTTGGCCGCCGTGGGCGGCATGATCGTGCCGGCATTAATTTATGCTTTTATTACCCATTCTCATGCGGAACTGGCAAACGGTTGGGCGATTCCGATGGCGACCGACATTGCTTTTGCCCTGGGAATTATCGGGTTGCTCGGTTCGCGCGTTCCGTTGCCACTCAAAGTGTTTTTGCTGGCGCTTGCCATTATTGACGACTTAGGCGCCATTGTGGTGATTGCGCTGTTTTACTCGGAAGAATTAAGCATGCCGGCGCTCACGGTCGCCGTCTTCGCTATTGCCGGCTTGTTAACGTTAAATCGTTTGAGAATGGGACATCTGTGCGGTTATTTGCTGTTTGGCACCATTTTATGGGCGTCCGTGTTGAAATCCGGCGTACACGCTACATTGGCGGGAGTGATCATCGGTTTTTGCATTCCGTTGAAAGATCGCGAAGGCAATAGTCCGTTACATATTTTTGAACATGCTATGGCGCCTTGGTGTTCTTTTTTCATTTTACCGTTGTTTGCTTTCGCCAATGCAGGGGTATTTCTGGGTAGTGTAGATTGTAGTCTGGTTTTATCCGCTCTGCCGATGGGCATTGCGTTAGGTTTATTGATCGGTAAACCTTTAGGCGTATTCGGATTCAGTTTTCTGGCGGTGAAATCGGGGCTGGCAAAATTACCGGAAGGCACGAATTTCAAACAGATTTTTGCCATAGCCGTTTTATGCGGTATCGGCTTTACAATGTCCATGTTCCTGGCCAGTCTGGCCTTTGAAGGCGAGAGTGACAGCGCGGTGAATACTCTTTCTCGCCTGGGAATTTTACTGGGATCTTCTGTTTCCGCTCTTATCGGTTATCTGATACTGAAAGCCGTTACCCAACCGGTGAAAGATTAATGTTGATAAAAAACACGAGTGCGAGGCTCGTGTTTTTTAATATTTATTTGATCTATTACATCCGTTTTCAAACAGAAAAGTTTATAATAACTTTTTTATTTTTGGATTTAGCATGTCTTATTATACATTGTGGGTGATAGCTTTCGGGCTGTCCATGGACGCATTTGCGGTTTCCGTCGGTAAAGGTCTCACGTTAACGGATTTCTGCCTGAAATTTGCGTTAAAAATTGCCTTCTGTTTCGGGATGTTCCAGGCGTTGATGCCGTTGCTGGGATATTACGTGGGCTCGCATTTCAGCAATTACATTACCGAATTCGATCATTGGATTGCCTTTGTGTTGCTGTGTGTAATCGGCATCAATATGATCAAAGAATCTTTCAGTGAGGAAGACGGCGACGACGACCCGTTCGATTTCAGTTGGCGTCATTTAATCATGTTGGGCGTGGCAACCAGCATTGATGCGCTTGCCATGGGCATTTCCTTTGCTTTTTTGAACGTGAATGTATGGCAGGCGGCGGCCGTGATCGGGCTCACCACGGCGCTGCTTTCCGTATTCGGTTTGAAAGCGGGCCATTGGCTCGGCGACAGAATTCGCAAACAGGCGGAATTGTTAGGCGGCGCGGTTTTGATCGCAATGGGGATAAAAGTGTTGATTGAACACCAGGTTTGGGGTTAAAAAACAGGCCGAAAATCGACCGCACTTTAACGGCGTTTTAATTTGTGTGCCCAAAGTGCGGTCAAAAAAATCGAAGTTTTTTTGAAGTCGGCTTGCCGGATTCACTCCGCCGGGGAGCAAATTATTTACAACAAAGCGGATGAATTTTTAATCGTTTTGATGGCGTTTCACCAACTGGGTCCAGTTGTAATAACCGTAAATGGAATTACAGAAGTACATGATATACATCACCAACAGCGGCAGACTGGTGTCGCCCGTTTTGGCATACATGCCGATCCATAATGCGATGGTGAGTGCGTTCACGATAATCCATAATGCCCATTGTTCGCGATAACGCAACATCATCAGCACCTGCGCCACAATGGACACCACAACGGTAACGCCGTCCGGCTCCGGAAATGCGCTATTCAAACGGGTTAGCAGCTTAATGTAGCTATAAGTGCCGACTAACACCACGGCAATGACGATTAACCATTGTTTGAAGTTCAGCGCTTTGGCGATGACTTCCTCCACGCCGTCGCTATTCACCGTATTTTTGTTGGTCATATGTTTACGCCACAAATAAAAACCGATAAATTGAACCGGTACATATACCAGCAAATTCAGCTGCATTTCGCCGTAAAGCCCGAAAGTGTACGAGGTGTACGCGTAAAGAGAGACGCTGATGAGCCCGAACAAATAGTTGCTGATCTTGCCTTTTCCTACAAATACCACACATAAAATTCCCGTGATGGCGGCGATGGTGGCAATCCAGCCGTCGGGTTGAATGGCGAAAATAACCAGTTGAATAGTCAGGAAAAAGCATAGCCACAAGGCTTCGAATTTGGTCCAGCCGCCGAAAAATTCGTCTTTCAGTTTTGCGGTCAAGCTCATAACAGGCTCCTTGAAAATGAGGTAGGAATAAAAATCGATTGATTTTTGCACCGCACTTTTTTTATGTCAAGGATAAATTATATTTTTTGAAATTTAATTTGATTTTATCGATTATTTGTAAAGCATATTATACATAAAAAGCGGTTTGATTTTTCCGGGAGACTCGCTAAAATAGCCGCTTTTTTGATATTTAACAGGTGAAATTTTATGCCGTTTGCAATCGGTCAGCGTTGGATAAGCGAAAGCGAAAATAATCTGGGATTGGGAATGATCACCGAGGTGAACAGCCGCACGGTGACGATCTTCTTCCCCGCCGCCGATGAAACGCGGATTTATGCCACGGGCGGCGCGCCGCTGACACGCGTACTGTTTAATGCGGGCGACACGGTCACTCACCGGCAAGGCTGGCAGGCGCAAGTGATAGAAATTACGGTCAATAATTTGACCGCACTTTATCTGGTTAAACGGCTGGATAACGGTGCAGAAGCGGTGCTGAAAGAAATGGATCTCGCTCATCAAATCAGCTTCAGCAAACCGCAGGATCGCCTGTTCGGCGCGCAAATTGATCGTAGCGACCGTTTTGCCTTGCGTTATCAGGCGTTATTGCATCAACAGGCGCAGTTTCAATCGCCTTTGCGCGGGTTGCGCGGCATTCGGGCGGGATTAATTCCCCATCAGCTGCATATTGCGAAAGAAGTGGGGCAACGCCTTCATCCGCGCGTATTGCTGGCGGACGAAGTGGGGTTGGGGAAAACCATTGAAGCGGGCATGATTTTGCAGCAACAAATTTTCGCCGGGCGGGCGGACAGAGTGCTGATTATTGTGCCGGAAACCTTGCAACATCAATGGCTGCTGGAAATGTTGCGTCGTTTCAATTTGCATTTTTCCTTGTTTGACGAAGAACGGGCGGCGGATTTTGCCGCGACGGAGGAGCAGGACGAACGCAATCCTTTCGACAGTGAAAACCTGATTATTTGTTCGCTGGATTGGCTGATTTCCCAGCCTAAACGCGGGGAACAGGCATTGCGGACGCAATTCGATTTACTGATTGTCGACGAAGCGCATCACTTGGCATGGACGCCGGAAGCTGTCAGTCCGGAATATCGGCTGGTCGAAGGCTTGGCGAAACGGATTCCATCCGTCCTGTTGCTAACGGCGACACCGGAACAATTAGGCCTGCAAAGCCATTTCGCGCGTTTAAAATTATTGGATGCGGATCGTTTTTATGATTACGACGCGTTTGTTGCCGAACAACGGCATTATCGGCCGGTAGCGGAGGCAGTGCAAACCCTGTTGGCGGAGAAACCGTTAAGTGCGGTGGAAAAAAATGCGATTTCCGATTTATTGGCGGAACAGGATGCGGAGCCGCTGTTTAACGCGTTGGACAGCCGGAATGAAGCGGAAAAAGCCTTGGCTCGTCAGGAACTGATCAGCGGTCTGATCGACCGCCACGGCACCAGCCGCGTGCTGTTTCGCAATACGCGCCGAGGCGTGAAAGGTTTTCCGCGCCGGGTTTATCACCAAATCAATCTGGCGCCGCCGGAACAATACATTCAAGCGAGCTGTTTGCCGGGAGAAAATCCGGAACCTTTGTTTGGCAATAAGGAACAGGGAAACAAATGGTGGAATTTCGATCCGCGCGTGGAATGGTTGATCACTTTTTTGAAAAATCAGCGTCATGGAAAAGTGCTGGTGATTTGCCGGCAAGCTCAAACGGCGGTTCAGCTGGAACAGGCGTTGCGCGAAAAAGAAGGTCTTCGCAGCGCGGTTTTCCACGAAAATTTATCCGTTATTGAGCGGGATCGGGCCACCGCTTATTTTGCCGATCAGGAAAACGGTGCGCAGGTTTTGTTAAGTTCCGCTATCGGTTCCGAAGGGCGAAACTTTCAGTTTGCCTGCCGTTTGGTGTTGTTTAATTTGCCGGAAAACCCGGATTTATTGGAACAATGTATCGGGCGTCTGGATCGTATCGGGCAGCAGCGGGATGTTCAAATTTACGCGCTCTGTTTCGCGGATTCACCGCAAAGGGTGCTGGCGGATTGGTATCATCAAGGGTTAAATGCGTTTGAAGAAACCTGTCCGATGGGCGCGGCGTTATTTGAAAAGTGCGGGCAAAAATTGCGAAGTTTTTTGCAACATCCTACCGAATCGGCGGGCTTTGATAGGTTCCTGAAGGAAACTGAGAAGCTGCGTTTGCAGCTGAAAAGGGAATTGGAAGAGGGGCGCGATCGGTTGTTGGAACTGAATTCAAACGGCGGTGACGAGGCGCAACGGCTGGCCGAGGCGATTCGGGCGGAAGATTACGATACCGAGTTAGTAAATTTCGCCCTGAATCTGTTTGATGTTATCGGCGTAGAACAAGAGGATTCGGGCGAAAAATCCATTGTGATTACACCGACAGGCACCATGTTGGTGCCGGATTTTCCTGGGCTGAAGGAAGACGGTGTGACGGTAACTTTTGATCGCGAGCTGGCATTAGCCCGGGAAGAACTGGAATTTTTAACCTGGGATCATCCGATGTTGTGTAACGGTATTGATTTGGTGGTTTCCGGCGATATCGGTAAAACGGCGGCGTCATTGTTGATTAATGACAAATTACCGCCCGGCACGTTGCTGCTGGAATTGATTTACGTGGTGGAGAGTCAGGCGCCGAAAGGCTTGCAGCTTAACCGTTTCTTGCCGCCTACGCCGATACGCTTGTTGTTGGACGGTAAAGGTCGGGATTTGGCGGCGCAAGTGAGTTTTAGTCGGTTGGAAAAACAGTTAAAGCCAATGGATAAACATGTGGCGAATAAAATGGTGAAAATGATCCGCCCGAATATCGAAAAAATGCTGGTCATGGCGGATCAACAGGTTGCCGAACGGGCAAAAACGGTGATTGCAGCGGCGCAACAACAGGCGGATTCGGCGTTAAGCCATGAGCTTAATCGCCTGAACGGACTGAAAAGTGTCAATAAAAATATTCGTCAGGATGAAATTGACGGCCTGGAAACGCTGCGCATCCAATCTTTGGCGGCACTGGCTAAGGCAAATTGGCGGCTGGACAGCTTACGCGTGATCGTGAGCAACAAATCGTGATTTTTTGATTTTATTGTCTTGGCCGGGATTTTCGTCATCTTGGGAAAGTTGCGTTAAACGCTTTTTAAATTCATATGGCTTCTATTTTTATTCAAAAAAATTAAAAATTCTTATATTTTCATCGTTTGATTGAGGGTTTTAATTAGAAAAAATCAAAAAAACAGGTGAAAACTGAAGAATCTTTAATGTCGCATAATTTTATTTCTCAGGGTATTGCAACCGTTTGCTTAAATCTGATATATGTAGCAACACGTCGGCGAAATATTTTGCGCTTCGCCGGCGTAAACACAACATAATCCGATTAAAAGCGCTTATCATGGAGTGCATCCTATGAAAAAATTATTTAAACTCTCTCTTGTCGCCGGCATTGCTTTAGCATCGCTAAATGTTCATGCCGAAGAAAAATTCATCACCATCGGAACCGGCGGTCAAACCGGCGTGTATTATGTGGTGGGTCAGTCTATTTGTCAGTTAGTGAATCGTGATACGGCGAAAACCGGTGTGAAATGTAATGCGCCTTCAACCGGTGCTTCCGTGGCGAATCTGAACGCCATTGCCGATCATCAAATGGATATGGGAATTGCCCAATCCGACTGGCAATATCATGCCTATAACGGTTCAAGTTCTTTTGAAGGTAAGAAAAACGAAAAATTACGTGCCGTTTTCTCACTTCATCCGGAACCGTTTACATTAATGGTGCGTGATGATTCCGGTATCAAATCTTTTGACGATTTGAAAGGCAAACGTGTGAATGTGGGCGATCCGGGCTCGGGCACGCGCGCCACTATGAATGTTATTCTGGCGGCTAAAGGCTGGACGGATAAGGATTTCAAAGTGGCTTCCGAATTAAAACCGGCGGAAATGGCCTCTGTCATGTGTGATAACAATCTGGACGCGATTACCTATAATGTGGGCCATCCGAACGGGGCGCTGAAAGAAGCGGCGGCTTCCTGCGATTCTCATTTGGTGCCGGTAACGGGCGAGGCTATCGATAAACTGGTGGCGGATCATTCTTACTATGCGAAAGCCGTGATTCCGGGCGGATTATACAAAGGCACGGACAATCCGGTGGAAACTTTCGGGGTGTATGCGACGTTGGTAACCTCCGAAGATGTGGATGCGGATAAAGTTTACGCGGTAGTGAAAGCGGTGTTCGATAATTTTGACCGTTTCAAACGTTTGCATCCGGCTTTTGCCAACCTGAAACAGGAAGAGATGATCACCAACGCCTTATCCGCACCTTTGCATGAAGGCGCCGTCCGTTATTACAAGGAACGTGGCTGGATTAAATAAAAAACTTTCGTTTTTTTTACCGCACTTTTTCTTGATTTCGGCGCGCTGCGCGTAGGTATCAACGTAAAAGTGCGGTCGTTTTTTTGTTATTTTTTCTCCTTGTCGCTCGAATCGGTTGCGGGGAGTGTTACTTGGAAGGAACCCGTTTATGTCAGCAGATATGTCAGCCAAAAAATCGATTGATTATGATGATTTACAGGACATGGTGGCGTCAAATGATGCCGGGGGGCGCACGCCTCGCGGTTTTGCCAAAAAACTCATTGTTGTCACCGCCATTCTGTGGTCTATTTTTCAACTTTATTACACCTCGCCGCTGCCTTATTGGTTGCAGGAAGTGTTAACCCATCACGGGTGGGATATTAATGTGGTGGTGGACGACACCAAAGCGCGCTCTATTCATCTGGCGTTTGCTTTGTTTCTTGCGTATCTGTCGTTTCCGGCCTTCGCCACTTCGCCTAAGCAGCATATTCCGACGCTCGACTGGATTCTGGCGGTGGGCGGCGCATTTTTAGGGGCGTATTATCTGTTTTTCTATGAAGGATTAGTGAAACGTTTCGGTGCGCCGAATCTGCAGGATATTATTGCGGGCTGTTGCGGCGTGTTGTTATTGCTGGAAGCGACCCGTCGCAGTTTGGGCTTGCCGTTGGTGGTCATCGCCGTTGTGTTTTTGTTGTATAACTTTTTCGGCCAATATTTGCCGACGGATTGGATTATCAGCCATCGTTCCGGCTCGCTGTCGCAAATTGTCAATCAGCAATGGATTACTACGGAAGGCGTGTTCGGCGTGGCATTAGGGGTTTCGACCAAATACGTGTTCCTGTTCGTGCTGTTCGGCGCATTGCTGGATAAAGCGGGCGCCGGCAATTATTTTATTAAAACCGCCTTTGCTTATCTCGGCCACTTAAGCGGCGGACCGGCGAAAGCGGCGGTGGTCTCTTCCGCCTTAACCGGCTTGGTTTCGGGTTCTTCCATTGCCAATGTGGTGACGACCGGAACCTTCACGATTCCGATGATGAAACGCGTGGGCTTTACGCCGGAAAAAGCGGGCGCCGTTGAAGTCGCTTCTTCGGTAAACGGTCAGCTTATGCCGCCGGTCATGGGCGCCGCTGCCTTCCTGATGATCGAATACGTCAATATGCCTTACAGCGAATTGATTGTTCACGCCTTTTTGCCGGCGCTTATTTCGTATATCGCCTTGGTTTATATCGTTCATATTGAAGCCTGCAAAATGGGGCTGAAAGGCCTGCCGAGAACCGATCCGCCTAAACCTCTGCTGATGGTGCTGATTCGTGTGCTGGCGTCGTTTCTGGTGATTTGCATAACCTATTTTATTCTCGAATTTTGCCTCGGCTGGATTAAACGTGTGGCGCCCGATTTTTCGTTCCTGATTGTCAGCGTCTTATTATTCGCGGCGTATTTATTGCTGATTCGCCGTGTGGCCCGCTTTCCGGATTTAGAACCGGATGATCCGAATGCCAAAATCGCCGTCTTGCCGTCCGTGAAGCCGACGGTTAATGCCGGTTTGCATTATTTGCTGCCGGTGGTGGTGTTAATGTGGTGTCTGATGATTGAACGTATGTCTCCGGGTTTGTCTGCGTTCTGGGGGACTTTGGCGTTGGGGATGATTTTACTGACGCAACGTCCGCTGCTCAGCTTGTTCCGAAAAAATCACGAAAATCTGCCCGCACTTTTCCGTCAGGGGCTGCGGGAATTGATTGACGGTTTGGAAGCCGGCGCGCGAAATATGATCGGGATCGGTATTGCCACCGCGACCGCCGGTATTATTGTCGGTTCGGTGTCGCTGACGGGATTCGGCGTACAGCTGGCTGGCATCATCGAATATCTGTCCATGGGCAATATTTTGTTGATGTTGATTTTGGTGGCGATATTCAGTTTGATTCTCGGAATGGGATTGCCGACCACGGCGAACTATATCGTGGTGTCTTCGCTGATGGCGTTGGTGATTATTGAAGTGGGGAAACAAAACGGGCTCATCGTGCCGCTTATCGCCGTGCATATGTTCGTTTTCTATTTCGGGATTATGGCGGACGTCACGCCGCCGGTGGGTCTGGCGTCCTTTGCCGCTGCGGCAATTTCGGGCGGCAGTCCGATTAAAACCGGGGTGGAGGCCTTTTATTACAGCCTGCGTACCGCTATTTTACCGTTCCTGTTCATCTTCAATACGGATTTATTGCTGATTGATGTGGGCTGGGCGAAAGGCATATTGATTTTCGTCGTGGCGGTTATTGGGATTATGGCCTTTACCGCCGCCAGCATGGGGTATTTCTTCCGTTTCAACAAACGTTGGGAAACTCTGTTGCTGTTATTTGCCGCGTTTACGTTGTTCCGTCCGGGATATTTCATGCAGTATATTTCGCCGACGGAGCGGTATATCGAACCGGCGAAACTGGTGCAGGAAATCGGGCAAACGCCGGTGGGACAAAATCTCACCATTAAAGTGGCGGGTGTAAATCCTTACGGCAAGCCTATCGAATTTTATTCGCAACTTAGCGTTCCGGAAGGAAAAACAAGTGAAGAACGCTTGGAAAATCTTGGCTTAACCTTGCTGGATACCGGAGAAAAAATTGAAATTAACGGAGTTGAAACGCCAAAAATCCTGATTGATAATGTCACCCTCGATTCGCCTGCGGCCAAAGCCGGTCTGAATTGGGATCAAACCGTTATCGAAGTGGCGGTGCCGCAAAATTCTTTAGCGAAAGAATGGATGTTTATTCCCGCTTTGTTATTGATTGCGGGCATTGTCTGGAATCAGCGCCGTCGTCCGGAATAGGAGCCGAATATGTATAAAAATTTATTGATTGCCATTGATTTAAATAACCTTGATAGCGCGAAATATGTGGTGGACACTTGTTTGAAACTGACGGCGCACGAGGAGAATCCCGTATATCGGGTGGTGACGATTATCGAGCCGATGGACGACAGTTTTATTTCCGCTTTTTTGCCGAAAAATTTTGATAAATCGGTGGTGGAAGAAGCCAACAAGGCGCTGCATACTTTTACGGAAGCCAGTTTTCCGAAAGGTGCGAAAGTGCAACATATTGTAGCGCACGGCACGATTTACGAAGAAATCAATCGTATTGCGGAAGAGAAAAACGTGGATCTTATCGTGATGCTTGCCAGCAGCAAACCCAACGCTGCGGGCCTGAGCACCAATACGGTGAAAGTGGCTCGGTTCTCGGATAAGCCGATATTGGTTTTGCGGTGATCCAAGTGCGGTCAAAAATTCTTTCGTTTTTTTGACCGCACTTTTACTGATTTTCATCAAGCGTTTCCCGATAAGCGCAGTTTAAGAAGGACGTATTCATGAAAAAATTCGCGAAGTTTACCCTGTGGGCGGGATTGTTGTTAACGGCGTCGGTGCAGGCGAAAGACGCTGTGACGATCGGCACGGGCGGGCAAACGGGTGTTTATTATGTGGCGGGGCAGTCCATTTGCCAGTTGGTGAATCGTTACGACGATTTGATCTGTAAAGCTCCCTCTACCGGCGCTTCATTAGCCAATTTGGACGCCATCGCCGATCAATCTCTGGATATGGGCATTGTGCAATCGGATTGGCAATATCACGCCTATCACGGTTCGGATGTCTTTGCCGGCAGAGCTAATCCGAAATTGCGCGCGGTGTTTTCCTTGCATGCGGAACCTTTTACCGTGATGGCGCGAGACGATGCTAAAATCACCGCTTTTGACGACATCAAAGGCAAACGGATAAATATCGGTGATGCGGGTTCAGGAACACGCGCCACGATGAATGTGATTATGCAGGCGAAAGGCTGGACGAACGATGACTTCCGCATGGTAACGGAATTGCAGCCGGGCGAACTTGCCGGCGTGATTTGTCGTAATTATCTGGATGTCATTACTTACAGCGCGGGCAATCCGAACGGCACTTTTAAAGAGGCTGCCAACGAATGTGAAACTCATTTAGTGCCGGTAACCGGTGCGGAAATTGATAAATTGGTGGCGGAATATCCTTATTATGCCAAAGCGGTTATTCCGGCTAAAACTTATAAAGGAACGGATAATCCGGTGGAAACTTTCGGGGTTTACGCCACGTTGGTGACCTCGGAAGATGTGTCGGCGGACAAAGTGTATGCCGTGGTAAAAGCGGTTTTTGACAATTTCGATCGTTTCAAACGCACTCACCCGGCGTTTGCTCACCTCAGCAAGGAAGAGATGATTCGCAATGCTTTGTCGGCGCCGTTACATGAGGGCGCGGCGCGTTATTATCGCGAACAGGGTTGGCTAAAATAATTCTGACGGTATAATGTCAGGCATTTTGTGGTTGCAATCGTGTTTTTTCGTCGGAAAAAACACGATTTTACTTTTTTATTATTATGGCATTAATTGAATACAATCCGCCCCAAACGCCCTATTTGAACGTTGTTTATCACGATAATCACATGCTTGTGCTGAACAAACCCAGCGGGTTGTTGTCCGTACCGGGCAATCAGCCGCAGTATTATGACAGCGCCATGAGCCGCGTGAAAGAAAAATACGGATTTTGCGAACCCGCTCACCGCCTGGATATGGCAACCAGCGGCATTATTCTGTTCGCCATGAGCAAACTGGCGGATAGTGAGCTGAAACGTCAGTTTCGCGAACGGCAAACGAAGAAATTTTATCAGGCGTTGGTGTGGGGACATGTTAAACCGGACAGCGGCACAGTGAATTTGCCGCTGATTTGCGATTGGGAAAACCGCCCGCGCCAGCGCATTGATTTCAATTCGGGCAAAAGTGCGGTCACAAAATTTGAAGTTTTAGAACGTTTGCCGAATAACAGCACGCGGGTGAAGTTAACGCCGATTACCGGCCGTTCCCACCAATTACGCTTACATATGCTGGCGTTAGGACATCCTATTTTAGGCGACAAGTTCTATGCTCATCCGCAGGCGAAAGCCATGGCGCCGCGTTTGTATCTGCATGCGGAAAGCTTAACCGTTAATCATCCCGTTACGGGAGAATCCATGAGCTTTCATTGCCCTGCGGATTTTTAATCAAAACCGCGTAGGCGAATTAAAAACCTAATTGCCGCAGTTGCGCAATAACCGCGTCCGCCTGAATTTCCGCCATCAAATTCGGCGTTTTTAGTTTAGTCGCCCAAGGCAGTTCTGAGGAAGGTTTGCCGAATTCCTTGCGGGCATTTTGTTCGTAAACGGACACCACGTTCGCCAAGTTATGGTAAGGCCCGGTGCGCCAAGGGTTATGATAAGCGTATAAACCGATAACCGGCGTGCCCGTCATGGTGGCAATGTGTGCCGGCCCGCTATCCGGCGCGATAACCGCATCCGCTTGTGCGATCAGCGCAACCAATTCCGCTAAACTGGTTTTTCCGCAAGCGTTTGTCGGCTGAAAATCGCAAAGTGCGGTAATTTTTTCCATCATTTTTAGTTCGCGAGGCGCCGCCGAACCGCAAAGTACGACGTGCATGTTGCGGGAATGGGCATAATTCGCTACCGTCGCATAGCCTTCCGGCGACCAGTCTTTTTCCGCTTTGCTTGAACAAGGGGCGATAACCAGATTTTTCTGATTTGCGCTTAAAAACGCCCGCACTTTTTCATTGGCTTGCGGCGGCAAGGTTAACGACCAGCGCGGGGCGAACGGCGGCACGCCGATTTCCTGCGCGAAGGCCATAAACCCGTCGAGCACATGAGGATTCTGCGGATCCTGAATTCGATGATTAACAAAGAATTTTTGTCCTTCCCGGCTGCGTTTTTCGCCGAAACCGATTTTATATTTGGCTTTAATACCTAGGGACAGCACAGAGGCCCGCACTGCGGTTTGCATATTGAGCAATGCGTCAAATCGTTGATTTTTCAGTTTTTTCCATAAATCCAACAGGCCTTTCCAACCGCTTTTCTTATCGTACACTTCAAAATGAATGCCTGTTGACACGGCGGATAACAAAGCGTTTTCCGCTTTTCCGACGATCCAGGTTATTTCGCATTTCGGATAGAACCGTTGAATTTCCTGTACTACGGCTAAAGCGTGGGTAACGTCGCCGATAGCGGAAAGGCGCAGGATACAAAGGGATTCGGGCGGATTATCGGAACTGAATAACGGTTTGTGAGGCATAAGGCTTCCTAATATTTTGCGGTTGCCGGTTATTTTAAAGTAGAATAGCACGATATGCTACAAGGAGTTGAAAATGCTCGAAGTTCGACAAAACCATTGTTTTTATCTGTTTAACTGGGATGAACCTTATGAAGAACAGAGTCGTTTTTTTTCGCCCGAATTCTGGCGCGAACAGGATCGTATTCTGGGTTCGGCACAGGGGCGGGGAACCACGTGGTTTTTGCGGACGGCCGATTTGTTCGGCGTGAATGCCGCGTTGCGTCATTATTATCGCGGCGGCTTCTGGGGCAAAATCAATAAAGATCGTTATACTTTCACCTCGTTGGAACGAACTCGCAGTTTTGCGGAATTCCGTTTGTTGCAGCGTCTTTATCAGGCGGGGTTGCCGGTGCCGAAGCCGTTGGCGGCGAAAGTGGAAAAACTGCCTTTAGGCGGATACCGGGCGGATATTCTGACGGAAAAGATCGAAAATGCCCAAGATTTGACCGCACTTTTGCAAACGCAAACTTTGTCGGACGCTGCATGGCGCCAAATTGGCGGGCTGATTCGTCGTTTACATGATTTACAAATCTGTCATACGGATTTAAACGCGCATAATATTTTGGTGCAACAGTCTGGAGCGCAGGAAAAATATTGGCTGTTGGATTTCGATAAGTGCGGTCAAAAATCGGGAGATTTTTGGAAAGCGCAAAATCTGGCGCGCTTGAAACGTTCTTTTTGGAAGGAAACGGCACGGATGGGAATTCGTTTCACGGAGGAAAACTGGGTGATGTTGCTGCAAGGTTACGGAATTAAATCCTTGCAGGCATAAAAAACTCTACCGCTAGGGTAGAGCCTTGAAATCCGTCAGATCGAAGATTAGCCGTTAACTTCGTCTTTTAATGCTTTACCTGCTACGAATGCAGGCGCTTTAGATGCGGCGATTTTGATTTCGGCACCGGTTTGCGGGTTACGACCGACACGCGCTTTACGTGCGTTCACTTTGAATGTACCAAAGCCGATTAATTGTACTGCTTCGCCTTTTTTCAAGCTTGCAGTGATTGCGTTTAAAGTTGCTTCTAATGCTGCTTTTGCATCTTTTTTCGTTAAGCTTGCCGCACTTGCAATAGCATCAATTAAATCCGTTTTGTTCATAAATGAGTACCTTCTTTATTGTATTTGAACTTAGTTCTTTACCTGGTGGGGTAAAGTCTTAACATTAAGTTATAACTGTTGAACAGCATGCATAGCTTAATCTAACTTTTCCAGAAAGCAAAGCGTAATTATGCAATTTTTTGTAAATTTTTAGATTTCAATCCCAATATTTGAAACTCCGGTCGTCCGGATTTCATTTTTCAGGTCTAAAATTACGCTAATATTGCGTTCTTCGCATTCGTTTAAAGTCCGATAGATTTGCCATTGCACATCCAACTCGTCTGTAATTTCGACCGCATTTTTTAAATCTTGTTCATTAAAATTTCGATTTTCTTGCGTTTCCAACACTGTAATGACGGTTTGAATGGAAAGCTGACTGACGCGAACCGCATGTTCCAGACAGAAGCCCGCAATCAGACCGTGCAGCAGTTCGGATAAGGCTTCGCAGGCATCTAATGCGGGCACTACGCCGAAGAATTCATAATCGTTGACATCGGGAATAATATTCTCCAGCTTTTCCAGTTGGTTTTCGAAATTAATTTTGGCGCCTTTCACGGTGAGAGATTCCCACACCAGATTCAAAATATTTTGATAAATCTTGGCATTTTCCGCTTGTTCGGTAACCTGGCAGAACAGCTGATAATTCGGATACATCCGTTCGCACAGGCTCGCCATGAACGTGAGATGCTGCCAGGTTTCAAAATGTTCCAGCCGTTTGTGAATCGGATTTCTCATAGCGCGTCCTTATTTGTGATAGGCTTTGGAATATGCATGAACGGCATCCACGAAAATTTTCGGGTTTTCCACCGGTACATCCTGATGAATGCCGTGTCCCAGATTGAACACATGTCCGCTGCCGTTGCCAAAATCCGCTAAAATAGACCGCACTTCCTGTTGGATACGTTTCGGCTGCGCATATAAAACCGAAGGATCCATATTGCCCTGCAGCGCCACTTTGTGGCCGATTCTGGTTTTTGCTTCCGCTAAGTTGACCGTCCAATCCACACCGACGGCGTCACAACCGCTGTTTGCGATTTGTTCCAACCACAAACCGCCGCCTTTGGTGAAAAGGGTAACCGGCACTTTGCGCCCTTCGTTTTCGCGGATTAAACCGGCGACGATTTTCTGCATATATTGCAGGGAAAAATCAAGATAATCGCGATGCGCCAACACGCCACCCCAGGTGTCGAACACCATCACCGCTTGCGCGCCGGCCTTAATTTGGGCGTTCAGATATAAAATTACCGCTTCGCTGACTTTCTCCAGTAATTTATGCAAGGTTTGCGAATCGCTGTACATCATTTTTTTGATTTTGGTGAAGGTTTTGCTGGAGCCGCCTTCTACCATGTAAGTGGCTAATGTCCACGGGCTGCCGGAAAAGCCGATTAACGGCACCTCGCCGTGCAGTTCGCGACGAATGGTACGCACCGCGTTCATCACGTATTGTAATTCCGTTTCGGGATCCGGAATCGGCAGGTTTTTCACCATTGCCGCATTTTCGACGGGACGGGCGAATTTCGGTCCTTCGCCTGCACCGAAGCTTAAACCGAGCCCCATGGCGTCCGGCACGGTTAAAATATCGGAAAACAAAATAGCGGCGTCCAGATCGTAACGGCGCAGCGGTTGCAGCGTGACTTCACAGGCTAACTCCGCATTGCGGCATAAAGACATAAAATCGCCCGCCTGTGCGCGGGTGGCTTTATATTCCGGCAGATAACGTCCCGCCTGGCGCATCATCCATACCGGCGTGCAATCTACCGGTTCGCGCAATAGGGCGCGGAGGTAACGATCGTTTTTTAATCGGCTCATGCTGTTTCCTTAAAAAATCTTCAAAAAACTGACCGCACTTTGCGGTAAAGCGCGGTCATTATAAAGGGAATTTTGAGGGTTTGCGATCTTATTCTTTTATTTCCGCCCGGCGGCAGATGTTTAAGGTCGCGTGGATTAATTTTAACGCGATCGTGCCTTCCGGCGGCAGTTCGGGCAAGGGTTGATCGCAATGGAACCAGCGGGCGTCATGCAGTTCTTCTTTCTGCAAACGGATTTCTCCGCTATCGTAATCCGCCAGAAATCCCACCATTTGCGAATTCGGGAACGCCCAGGGCTGGCTGCCGAAATAACGAATGTTTTTCACTTTCAGCCCGGTTTCCTCAAACACTTCCCGTTCCACCGTTTGTTCAAAACTTTCGCCGATTTCGACAAAACCCGCTAACGTGGTGTACATGCCGGTGCCGCCGTTTTTCGGCATGTGGCGGATATGGTTTGCCAGCAGAATTTCTTTGCCTTTGCGCACCGCTACGATAATGGACGGGCAAATCACGGGATAACTGCGATAACCGCAAGCCTGACATTGCACCGCCCATTCGTCGCTCGCCATTTCGGTTTTGTGTCCGCATTTGCCGCAGCGTCGATGGGTTTTCAGAAAATAATTCAGTTCCACGCCGCGGTTAAGCAGATAGAATTTTTCTTCGGAAAGGCGCAACAGCGCGCGCAAAGCCGTCCATTCCCGTTGTTCGGCGGGATCTTCTTCCACCACAAATAAGGGATAGCCGTCCCATTCGCCGATTCGGGCGGCGTGGCGATGAGTTAAATTTAACGATTCTGCGGTGCCGAAAGGCAGATTGTTGTCGGGAAAATAAATGTCCTGATCTACGTGAATCAGCCAGAATCCGCAGTCCCGGGTTTGAATTGCGTTCATAAAATCCTCATAAAACTGCCCGCACTTTTGAAGTGAGTGTGGGTAAACGAGCGTTTATTTTTCGTAAAATGTTGTGACGAACGTTCAATTTTGTCAAGGTTCGCGGGGAGATTTTACGGAAAATAAACAAGTTCGTTTATTATAGTCCTATTTTTATTCCGACTGAATCCTTTCAAATTTATTGGTGCTTAATTTTTAAATAAATATTATAATTGTTAAAATTTTGTTTAATTTGTCTTGATAGGAAACTTTATGAAAAACATTGTCATTGTCGGAGGCGGAGCCGGCGGGTTAGAGCTGGCGACTTTTTTAGGACATAAACTGGGGCGTAAATCCCGCGCCAACGTCACCTTGGTGGATCGCAACCAAACTCACCTGTGGAAGCCGTTATTGCACGAAGTGGCCACCGGCGTGCTGGATGCGGAAACCGATGCGGTGAGCTATCGTGCGCACGCTTATAATCACGGCTTTCATTTTGAACAGGGTTCGATTAATCGAATCGATCGCACCAATAAATATGTAGAACTGGAGCCCGTGTACGGACAGGACGGCGATATGATTGTGGTGGCGCGCCGTATTCCTTACGATTATTTAGTGTTGGCCATCGGCAGTAAATCCAACGATTTCAAAACCAAAGGCGTGGCGGAAAACTGTATTTTCCTGGATGCACCGGATCAGGCATTGCGTTTTCAGCATAAAATGCTGGAACTGTTTCTGAAGTTTTCCGAAAATAACGCCCTGGCGGAAATCGGCGAAGACGACAGCAAGCAGTCTTTAGTGCAGGAAGATAAAGTCAATATCGCTATCGTAGGCGGCGGCGCGACCGGCGTGGAATTGTCCGCCGAATTATTCAACGCCACTCAGCATTTGTCTTCTTACGGTTACGGCAAAATCGACGCCGGACATTTGCGCGTAACCCTGATTGAAGCGGGCGATCGTTTATTACCCGCTTTGCCGCAGCGAATTTCGGATTCGGTGCGCAAGGAGCTGGAAGAGCTGGGCGTTACGGTGAAAACCGGCACCATGATCACGGAAGCCACTAAAAACGGTTTGCTGACCAAAGACGGCGAAGAAATCAAAGCCGATTTAATGGTATGGGCGGCGGGCGTGCGCGTTTCCACCGTTACTCAGCGATTTGACGGTTTGGAATTGAACCGCATTAACCAAATCTGCATCAAAAACAGCTTGCAGACCACGGTGGACGACAGCATTTTCGCCATCGGCGATTGTGCGTATTTATTGCAAAAAGACGGTACGCCGGTGCCGCCGCGCGGTCAAGCGGCGAATCAGATGGCGACGGTATGCGGGCAGAATATTGTGGCGCTGTTTGAGAATAAACCTTTGAAGGATTTCAGTTATTTCGATAAAGGTTCGCTGGTGTCGTTATCCAAATTTACCGCGTTGGGCAATATTACTACGGGCAAGAAAACCTCCATGACCATCGAAGGCCGTTTGGCGCGTTTAGCCTATATTTCCTTGTATCGTCTGCATCAGCAAAAATTACACGGTTGCTTTAAAACCGGATTAATCATTCTTATCGGGCGTTTGAATCGTTTCATCCGACCGTCGTTGAAGCTGTATTAATCCGTCGCGAAAACCGACCGCACTTTTAAATTTAAAATGTAAAAAGTGCGGTCAAATTTTTGCTAATTTCTTGACGAATAAGGCTTTCGGGCGTATTATGCGCTCGATTTTTCTACTAGAGGACACACACTTTGGACAGTCACAGTCGATACCGACTTAAATTTTTTATATAAACTGTCGCCCGTCTTTTGACTTATCGGCGACAAGTTCGCGGATAAGCCTTTCCGCCTTAATTGGTATCCTTTTATTCGTTTTGCCGCCGCTATGTCGCCGGAAAAATGAGTTTTGTTCACTTTGTTTGTTCATACCGTTCCTGAAAGGAGTATGACAAAATGATTAACGCATTTGCACTTGAAAATGCACGCCTTACCCGTTTGGATGAAGAGAATATTGCCCTTGATACGGCAATTTGGCTGGATTTGGTCGAACCGACGCCGGAAGAGCGTGAAGAATTGCAGGAAGGTCTGGGACAAAGCCTGGCTTCGTTTTTGGAATTGGAAGACATTGAGGCGTCAGCCCGTTTTTTTGAGGACGAAGACGGTTTGCACCTGCACTCGTTTTTTTATTGCGAAGACGAAGATGATTACGCGGATTTGGCTTCCGTGGCGTTTACTATTCGCGACGGACGTTTATTCACCCTGCGTGATCGCGAATTGCCGGCTTTCCGCTTATATCGCATGCGTTCGCGCTATCAGCGTTTGGACGAATGTAATGCCTATGAAGTGCTGCTGGATTTGTTCGAAACCAAAATCGAGCAGCTGGCGGATGTGATTGAAACCGGTTATGCGGATTTGGAAAAATTAAGCCGCGTGATTTTAGACGGTAAACAGGGCGAAGCCTTTGATGAAGCGTTAACCACTTTGACGGAGCAGGAAGATACCAGTTCCAAAGTGCGTTTGTGTTTGATGGATACGCAACGCGCGTTGAGTTTCCTGGTGCGTAAAACCCGTCTGCCGGCGAATCAGTTGGAGCAGGCGCGCGAAATTTTGCGCGACATCGAATCCCTGCAACCGCATAACGAATCGCTGTTCCAGAAAGTGAATTTCCTGATGCAGGCGGCAATGGGTTACATCAACATTGAGCAGAACAAAATCATGAAATTTTTCTCGGTGGTGTCCGTGATGTTTCTGCCGGCGACGCTGGTGGCGTCCACTTACGGCATGAACTTTGATTTTATGCCTGAATTGCATTTTAAATACGGCTATCCGATGGCGATCGGGTTAATGATTGCCGCCGCGCTGGCGCCGTATCTTTATTTCAAACGTAAAGGCTGGCTGTAATTCGATGTGCGGTCACAAAATGAACGTTGGTTTTGCCGACGGCCCCTTGGGGAGCAATCTTTTTAAGGATTGCGAATAAAAACTTCATGATTTTTGCCCGCACTTTGCTTGAATTTTGCAGATTTCGCCTCCATTTACCGCATTAAGGTTTAAAAAAGGAACGTTATGCAATTGAATTCTCTTCAATATTTATTGAATACCGCCATCGGTATTTACAGTCTGATCGTGATGTTGCGCATGTGGATGCAATACAGCCGGGCGGATTTTTATCATCCTATTTCGCAAGCCGTGGTGAAATGGACGGATCCGGCGCTGAACCCGCTGCGCAAAACGTTTACAGCGCGCAAAGGCATTGATATTGCCGCGTTGGTATTCGTTTTTGTGCTGGGTATGGTGAAATTGCCGTTGTTGCTGATTCTGGGCGGCGATTGGACGATGGATTTCATCACCAATAATCTGCTCGCCTTGTTGCTGCTCGGCGTGCTGAGTATTGTCCGCGCATTCGGCGAAATGATTTTATACGTTATTTTTATCGGCGCGATTCTCAGTTGGTTCCGTCGCGGCAATGATCCGCTCAGTTATCTGCTGTATCAGCTGGGCGAGCCCGTGCTGGCGCCGATTCGCCGCCTGTTGCCGAAAACCGGTATGATCGACTTTTCGCCGATGGTGCTGGCGTTTATTCTGTTCTGGCTGAACCGCGTGCTGTGGGATCTTGCGCCGACCATCTGGCAATGGGCGTAAAACGGGCATAAAGTGCGGTCAAAAAATGAAAGGTTTTTTGAGTTCATGAACGCAGTAGAACAAACCGAACAAGGTATTCGTTTACGCATTCTGTTGCAGCCGAAAGCCAGCAAAGACGCGATTATCGGTTTGCACGACGAGGAGCTGAAAATTGCTATTACGGCGCCTCCCGTCGACGGTGCGGCGAATGCGTATTTGATGAAATATCTCGGCAAAGCCTTTAAGGTGCCGAAAAGCGCCATTCAACTGGAAAAAGGCGAACTCAACCGCCACAAACAAGTGTTTATTCCCGCGCCTAAAGCGATTCCCGAAGTGGTGCGGCAGTTATTGGAAAATCTTTGAAAAAGCATCATGACGATGCTTTTTTGTTATAATTCGAACGAATTTTTACTCTCAATCGCCTGTAGGCGATTGCTTGCTCCTTCGGAGCCGTTGGTAGAGCCAACGTTCAAAATACTAAAGTATTTTTTGACCGCACTTTTATTGCGTTTTCGTTGTTTGCGGGCGGATAAATCGGCGGGAACTATTTTTTAAGAAGGTATTAATGAAAGAAACGATTGTAGCGCAGGCCACACCTATCGGACGCGGCGGTGTCGGTATTCTGCGGGTTTCCGGCCCGTTGGCGAACGAGGTGGCGAAAGCCGTTGTGGGTAAAGAATTGAAACCGCGGCTGGCCAATTATCTGCCGTTTAAAGATGAAGACGGCACCACGCTTGATCAGGGTATCGCGCTGTTTTTTCAATCGCCGAATTCCTTCACCGGTGAGGACGTGTTGGAACTGCAGGGGCACGGCGGGCAAGTGGTGCTGGATTTGCTGCTTAAGCGTATTTTGCAGGTAAACGGTGTGCGTTTAGCACGTCCGGGCGAATTTTCCGAACAGGCGTTTTTAAACGATAAGCTGGATTTAGCGCAGGCGGAAGCCATTGCGGATTTAATTGACGCCAGTTCCGAACAGGCGGCGCGTTCGGCATTGAAATCGCTGCAGGGGGAATTTTCTAATAAAGTCAATCAGTTAACGGATAGCGTTATTTATTTGCGCACTTACGTGGAAGCGGCCATTGATTTTCCCGATGAAGAAATTGATTTTCTGGCAGACGGCAAAATCGAAGGGCATTTGAACGAGATTATCGCGCAGTTGGAACGCGTACGAGCCGAAGCCAAACAAGGTTCCATTTTACGCGAAGGGATGAAAGTGGTGATTGCGGGGCGGCCGAATGCCGGCAAATCCAGTTTATTAAATGCGCTGGCGGGACGTGAAGCGGCGATCGTTACGGATATCGCCGGTACAACGCGCGACGTGTTGCGCGAACATATTCATATCGACGGCATGCCTTTGCATATTATTGATACGGCCGGTTTGCGCGATGCCACGGATGAAGTGGAGCGCATCGGCATTACGCGGGCGTGGAATGAAATCGAACAAGCGGATCGCGTGTTGCTAATGCTGGACGGCTCGGATCCGGACAGTCAACAGCCGGCTAAAGTGCGGTCGGAATTTTTAGCAAAATTGCCGCCGCATATCCCGGTTACGATTATTCGCAACAAAACGGATTTAACCGGTGAAGGCGAAGGTATTTCGCAGGAAAACGGTTTTACGGTAATTCGTTTGTCTGCTCAAACCCGACAAGGCATGGATTTATTGCGCGAGCATTTAAAGCAATCTATGGGCTACCAAACCGGCAACGAAGGCGGTTTTCTGGCGCGGCGGCGGCATCTGGAGGCCTTAGAAAAAGCCGCGTACCATTTGCAGCAAGGGCATGTTCAACTGACGGAATTTCACGCCGGCGAGCTGTTGGCGGAAGAGCTGCGCATGGTGCAATCCCATCTCAGTGAAATTACCGGACAATTTACTTCCGACGACTTGCTGAGCAATATTTTCAGTTCGTTCTGTATCGGCAAATAACGGATGACCAAGAACAAAACGGACGACTCGCGGTTGCACCGACGCGTTGTCCGTTTTTTATCTACTGTGTCTAAAGATGGAAATTGACCTGCCGGAACCGACGGACTTGTTCCCACAAGCGTTCAATTAGCTTAAACCATAAGACTGTGCTGAAGCGGATGAATGCGCTGAACGTTCATTTCATCGTGCGCCGGAAAAGATACGGAAAACGCGGGCGTCGTATATTGCGCCGATTTACTGAATCGTGATTTCAGCGCGACGGAACTCAATCAAAAACGGATTTAAGGCCTGAGCCCTGCACAATACAGAGCTCAGTACTTAGTTAAATAACCTGTCCAACTTTTGGGGTGTAGCGCACTTTTAGGTTTGAAAATAAAAGTGCGGTCGAATTTTAGACAGTTTTTTTTGCGGTTTTTACAAATCGTCGATGACCAAATAAATTTTCGCCACCGGGCCGTGCACGCCGACGACTTTGATCAGTTCGATATCCGCGGTGGAGCTCGGACCGGCAATAATATTAATGCAGGACGGCATGCGTTCGCCGTTTTGCGCTTTTTCATGCAGCACTTGGGCGAGTTGCGCCACGCGCGGCAGAACGGTGCTTTTGCGTACGACCACAATGGATTTTTCCGGCAACAGACTGACGGCGCGGCCGCGGTCTTTTTCCGAAAACAGCACAATGCCGCCGGTTTCGGTTAAGCCGTATTCGGCGTAAACGATACCGATATTGGCTTTTTCCGCCTGCGTCAGATTGTCGCCTGCCGCTTCCGGCGTCCAAATATGAGTGGAATAGCGGTTTTGTACCGCTTGCGTGATTCCTAGCGCGGTTAATCTTTCGTCATTGTTGATCACCAGTTCGCCGCCGCCGTATTTTCCACATAGTTCAAGAATTTTTTCCGCAGCATCGGCTTCCGTTGCTTCCGCCACATCCACCATCATAACTTTGGCGAAATCCATAAACGCCTGACAGCGTTCGGCCTGAGTTAATTCGGTCAGTCGGGTTGCGGCGTAATTATTTACCGGCGACGGCATCGGTTCGGCCTTGGTTTGGCGCGGACGCCCCATGCGTTGCGCCAGTTTGTCCAGAAACGTGTCACGATTTTGAATAGTCATTAATTTTTCTCCCGATTTGCAAACCATGAACGGAAACTTTCGCCTTCAGGTTGCGGTAAATCCCGCGCTTTTGTCCATTCGGCCAGCGCGCCCGCCCGAATCGGCGCTTTGCCGTTTTTAATAAACCTGCCGGCGAGTTTTGCGCCGATTTTTACGCTGCCGTCCCAAATAGCGGGATGAGCGTTGGCAAAATTGAAACCTTTGATGGAAAGGCGTTCCGTCAGCGGTGTCATGCCGCTTTGGGCAATGTTCTCGCGATGGCGCAGAATTAATTGCGCCAGCGGAATTTTGACCGGGCAAACGCTGTTGCAGCCGGAACAAAGCGAGCAGGCGTACGGTAATTCTTTAAAGTCCTGGTAACCGCCCAATAACGGGGAAATAACCGCACCGATCGGACCGGGATAAATGGAACCGTAGCCGTGACCGCCGATTTGACGATATGCCGGACAAGTGTTTAAACAGGCGCCGCAACGGATACAGCGAAGCACTTCTTTAAATTCGCTTTCGAGAATTTTTGAACGACCGTTATCTACGATGACTAAATGGAAATCTTCCGGTCCGTCGGTTTCGCCCTCAAGACGCGGACCCGTCAGCCAAGTATTATAGCCCGTTAATTTAGCGCCGACCGCGCTGCGGCAAAGCATGGTAATCAATACGTCCACTTCTTTGAAAGTCGGCGCAATTCGTTCCATTCCCATTACGGCGATATGGGTTTTCGGCATCGTGGTGGCTAAACGCAAATTGCCTTCGTTCGTCACTAAACAGAGGGAACCCGTTTCCGCCACTGCGAAGTTACAACCGCTGATACCGATGTCCGCCTCCAGGAAATCCCGACGAATCACTTTACGTATGAATGCCGTCATTTCTTCCGGTGTTTCGGTGCCTTGATAGCCTAATTTTTCCTGTAAATCTTTACGGATTTGGTGACGGTCTTTATGGATGGCCGGCACCACGATGTGAGAAGGTTTGTCATCGGCGATTTGTAGTAGATATTCGCCTAAATCGGTTTCCACCACTTTAATGCCTTCCGCTTCCAATACGTGGTTCATCCCGATTTCTTCCGTCACCATGGATTTGGATTTCACGATTTTTTTGGCATTTTTTTCGAGGGCTATTTTACGGATATAATCCGTGGCTTCTTCTGCGGTTTCAGCGAAGAAAACGTGCCCGCCGTTTTGCGAGACTTTTTCGCTTAATTGGTGTAAATAAGCGTCTAAATTTTCTAATACGTGGTTACGAATCTGTTTTGCCGCCTCGCGCCATTCTTCCCAATGACCGAGTTCATCCACCATTTTCTGACGGTTTGCGCCGATAGTTTCCTGAGCCTTAACGACGGCCCGACGCATAATTTCGTTATGAACCTGCCGTTCAACACGCTCTTTGAATGGGAGTTCGCTGGTTTTTAATGACATTTTAATTCTCTCCCTTTTCATTCTGCATTAATACTTCGGCGATATGCATAACTTTTACTTTTTTACCTTCACGGCTTAAACGTCCTGCAATGTTCATTAAACAGCTGACATCTGCGCCCACTAAATAATCCGGTTCCGCTTCGCTGATATTCATCACTTTTTCCGTCACCATTTCGCCGGAAATTTCCGCCATTTTAACCGAGAAAGTGCCGCCGAAACCGCAACATGTCTGTTGATTGTGAATCGGAAGTAGTTGTAAACCTTTTACATTCTGTAACAAGGTTAGCGGTTCCCGTACAATGCCGAGTTTACGGGTCAGACTACAGGAAGGATGATAAACCGCTTTACCGGTTAAGGTGGCGCCGACATTTTCAACTTTCAGAACGTTAACGATGAAATCGGTGATGTCGTAGAAACGATCCGCCACTTTTTGCGCGCGTGCCGCCCAATCCGATTCGCCGAATCGTTCGAAATATTCGGGATAATTTTTAACGGCGTAAACGCAGGAACCCGCCGGCGCCACGATTGGATAGTCGTTCACCTCAAAGGTTTCTACCAGATTTTTCATGCCGGGAATCGCTTGTTTGGCATAACCGCTGTTGATGGCGGGTTGGCCGCAACATCCCTGTTTTTCAAGAAACACGACATTGCAACCGAGTTTTTCCAGCAGAAGCACCGAATGCTTACCGACACCGCTTTTGACGATATCCGCAATACAGGTGACATAAAAATTGACGTTCATATTCACTCCAAAAAATAAATCGGCACACAGACGTTGTGCCGAGAAAATCATGTGTCGTTACAGGTTAAAGAATAACGGAATAACAAACAATGCGACCAGCGCGGCAATGACGCCGTAAATAAACATCGGAACCACGGTGTGTTTGATGATGCTACCTTCCTGATTATCAATATTCAATACGGAAGATACGGCTACGATATTATTGATACAAACCATATTACCCATTGCGCCGCCCACGGATTGTAAAGCAAGTATCAGTGCGGTGGATAATCCGGTAAGTTCTGCGGTAGAAAGTTGTACGCTACCGAAGGTCAGATTGGAAACCGTATTGGAACCGGAGAAGAACGCGCCGACCGCGCCAAGGTAAGAGGAAAACAACGTCCAATGTTCGCCGGTGGTTTCCGCAAATGTTTTACCGATGGTTTTCACCATAGAACCGTCTCCGCCGACCAACATTAAATTTACCATAATTAATGCTCCGACCAACGCAATAAACGGGTTTTTACTTTGACGCAAACTGACGGCAAAGATTTCGCGGGTTTGACGGAATGACATAGAAAATAGCGGAACGGCGATTAATACGGTGATCACAAACGGAATCAGCGCAGGGACATAAAGCAGTTTATAGCTGGCGCTGACCGGAGTATCAAAAATATTTTTTAATGAGAAGACTAAACCGCGGCTGACTTCGAAATCGCCTAATGAACCGATGCGGGTAACAAACCAGGTTGTGGTATCGTTCATCCAGGCTTTGAACGGTAATTGCTGGATACGAGTAATAATTAAAATGGCGATAAGCATAGCGGTCGGCAACAGCGCTTTTGCCACTTGGCTGCCGGATACCGCTTTGCCGTCCAAAGTGTTTTCCACTTTTGCCAATCCGATGCCTCGATTGGCAGCAATAACAGAAATCAACAAACCGATGGCGCCGCCGACCAGAGCAGGAAATTCATAATTGATTTGAGCAATTAGGAAATAAGGAATAACGCAAGCAAAAACGCTAAGATAGATAAAGCCGATGTTTTGGCGGATTTCTTTCCAGCTTACTAAAACGCGTAATGCCAACAGCGGAATGACGAAAGCGGCAAAACTGTGGATTAATGCGGTCATAGAGCCGACTTGCAGAATTTGATCTTCGGCCAATTTCAGCGGACCGAAACCGAACCAGGTCGGTGTTCCCACCGCGCCGAAAGATACCGGCACCGAGTTCATAATTAAGGCTAAAATTGCCACTTTAATCGGATTAAAGCCCAATCCGACCAAAATAGGCGCGGCGATGGCCGCCGGCGTACCGAAGCCGCTGGCGCCTTCAATCATAAAGGCAAAAGCCCAACCGATAATCATTAATTGCGCAACCGGATTCGGATTGATGTTGCCCAGCCAGCGACGCAAAATGTTGGTGGCGCCCGACATTTCGGAGAATTTGTTAAACAGAATTGCGCCGAAAATAACCGTAATCGGGGTTTGTACGGCAACAATACTGGCGGTGACATTGGCGCTGATCGTCGCGATGTCGGTGCCGAAATAGGCCAGATGAATCATCAGAACGACAACCGCAATCCAGGGCAAAGCCACATAAGACGGTAATGCGTTACGTTTTACCATCAGGTAAATTAATAAAATAATGGGAAAAATACTAAGAGCAAATGCCATGATCAGATCCTTTTTTTAAAATACTGGTGGCATTGTATTGAAAAAATGTTAAAAAAATAGCTTGAATTTGTAAAATTTTGATGAGGATCACAAAATTTTTTGTAACATTTATGTCATATCACTCTATCGAGGTAGGTTTTGCTCTGCCGACCGTTAAAGTGCGGTCAAAAAATCCACAGTTTTTTTCGGGGTAACGACGTCACCGGGCAAATATTCGCCACGCTATATTGTCTCGCATCATTTTTACGCTTTTTCCGTATTCATCAACCAGCGGTGCAGATGCAATTCCACAATATCAATCAGATGTTTTAAAAAAGCGGTATCCTGTCCCTGATAAAATTGTGCGGCATCGCGCGAAGTAAATAACAACAAGGCGTTGGCGTGATGATGGTTGCCGCTGATTCCGAGCAGGCAGCAGGCGAGAGAACCGACCGGCAATTCTTCCGGCAGAAACAGCAGACTTTTTTCTTTGCCGGATAATTCGCCCAGGTAAATTTTTTTCAATCCCATGCGTTCCAACCGAATGATTTCAAAGGCTTTTCTGTCCACCCAATGTTGTTCGGGCACGTCGTCGGTTTTCATCCAGCTATCCCGAAACAGTAAAATCTTGGCTTGCTGTAAATCGTATTGTTGCGCCCAATCGTTAATTTTTTGCACGCCGTCGAGGAAATGTTCGGTATGGGATAATTGCTGTTGCAACGGCATTAATCCCAGAAAAATATCCTGCTCGCGGTGCGCAAGCCGTCCGAAAATCGCCAGTTCCCGTTCCAGTTCTTTAATCCGTTCCCGTTGGCGTTCCAGCTGCATTTCCACCAATGACAGCGTGCCTTTTTGCCGATGAGGAATCTGTAACGTATCCAGCAATTCCAGGTGACGGACGAAAAAGTGCGGGTGATTTTTCAGGTATTTTACGATTTGTTGTTCCGTTTCGTTCATTTGAGATAAAAATACCGAGTTTTCACTCGGTATTCCTTTAAAGTTTGATAACTCCGTCATAGACATGGGTGGCGTCGCCGGTCATATAGAGCGGATGACCTTCACCCTCCCATTCGATCGTAAGTGAACCGCCGGGCAAATCCACTTGTACCGGCGAATCAAGCAGACCCTGCATGATTCCGACCGCCGCCGCCGCACAGGCACCGCTGCCGCAGGCTTGGGTTTCGCCCGCACCGCGCTCGTACACGCGAAGTTTAATGTGATGACGATCAATCACTTGCATGAATCCCGCATTGACACGTTCCGGAAAACGTTCGTGGTTTTCCAGTAACGGACCTAATTGGGCGACATTTGCCGTTTCGATGTCTTCCACCTGAACCACACAATGCGGGTTTCCCATAGACACCGCACCGCATAATACCGTTTGAATCTCTGTGCGGAGAATGTAGTTTTTTTCGAATTTATTAGCGTTAAACGGAATTTTAGCCGGTTCCCAAATCGGTTCGCCCATGTTGACGCGAATCATGCCGTCGTCTTTAACGGTGAGCACCATTCTGCCTTTTGCCGTGCTGACGGCAATGTCTTTTTTATTGGTCAGACCTTTCAATGTGACAAAACGGGCGAAACAACGGGCACCGTTGCCGCATTGCGCCACTTCGCTGCCGTCCGCATTAAAAATGCGGTAATGGAAATCCAAATCCGGATCATAAGGCGGTTCCACCAGTAAAAGCTGGTCGAAACCGATACCACGATGACGATCGGCGAGTTTTTTTATCACTTCTTCCGGAAAGAAGACGTTTTGCGTTACGGCGTCCACCACGACAAAGTCGTTGCCGAGTCCGTGCATTTTGGAAAATTGCATTTTTCCGTCCTGAATCAAAAATAAGATGTTTCGCATTATAGTGCGCGATTGAATCGGAGTAAATACGCGTTCGGTCGCAAAAGAAAATGACAGCAATAGGGGGTTATGCTATATTTCATGCAATTTTATAAGCGGTAAAGTGCGGGCAAAAAACGTAACGTTTTTTCGCATCGTTTTGACCGGCGATGAACGCTCTGTTCGGAGATTGTCAATAAATTTAATAATTTTGAATAAAATGAAAGAACTGGATTCAAATAACATCCCAAAACACGTGGCTATCATTATGGACGGCAACGGACGTTGGGCCAAGCAACAGGGCAAAATTCGGGTTTTCGGGCATTCCAACGGTGTGAAAGCCGTGCGTCGTTCCGTTTCTTATGCGCTGCGTAGCGGCGTGCAGGTGCTGACTTTGTATGCGTTCAGCAGTGAAAACTGGAACCGTCCCGAAGCCGAAGTATCCGCGCTGATGGCATTGTTTATGCAGGCGCTGGATCGTGAAGTCAAAAAACTGCATAAAAACAACATCAAATTGCAGGTGTTGGGCGATAAATCGGGCTTCAGTGAGAAACTGCAGGAAAAAATCGAGAAAGCGGAAAAATTAACGGAAAACAATACGGCGTTGATCGTGAATATTGCGGCGAATTACGGCGGTTGCTGGGATATCGTACAGGCGGCGAAAAAATTGGCGGCGCAGGTTAAGGAAGGAACGCTGGAAGTCGACCAGATCACGGAAGAACTTTTCCAGCGAAACTTGGTCACAGAAGAGCAGCCTGCGGTGGATTTGCTGATTCGGACCAGCGGCGAACAACGCATCAGTAACTTTTTACTTTGGCAGATTGCTTATGCGGAACTTTATTTTTCCGATGTGCTTTGGCCGGATTTTAACGAAAAAGAATTTAATCATGCAATTTTTGCATTTCAACAACGTGAACGCCGTTTTGGCGGTTCAGAATAAAGGAGCCAGACTTTGCTAAAAGAACGTGTTTTATCGGCGATTGTATTGATTGCCATCGTTTGTGCCGCATTATTCCTTTTTTCCCCTTTTTATTTTGCTCTGACCTTAGGCGCGGTAGTGGCCCTCGGCGTGTGGGAGTGGACGCAGTTTCCGCGTTTTAATCACAGTGTTTGGCGCTTTTCTTTAACGGCGATTGCTTCGGCTTTTTTATTTTTATGGATTTACAGCCAAGCGTCCTATTTGAACGCCGGAAAAGTGTTTGCCGGTTATGCGCAACCGATTTTGTTGTTTGCCGTCAGTTGGTGGTTTGCGGCGTTTTTCTTGGTGATCGGTTATCCGAAATCCGCCGCAATTTGGCGAAAATCTGTGATTTTGCAGCTGCTTTTCGCTTTTCTTACTTTAGTCCCGTTTTTGGTCGGTGTGTTGAAATTACGTTTGGATCAATACACCGCCGACAGCATTCACGGTATTCAATTATTACTGTACGTCTTTGTTTTGGTGTGGGCGGCGGACAGCGGCGCTTATTTCGCCGGTCGGAAATTCGGTAAACATAAACTGGCGCCGAAAGTTTCGCCGGGCAAAACCTGGCAGGGCGTTATCGGCGGATTAATCACCGCTTGTATTTTGGCGGCGTTATTTATTCATTTTGCCGGCGACAGTTTATTTAGTCACGGAACGTTGCCAAGTTTGACCGCACTTTCGGTGGCAACGGTTGCCGTGTCCGTCTTGGGCGATTTAACCGAAAGCATGTTTAAACGGGAAAGCGGCATTAAAGACAGCGGCAATTTAATTCCGGGACATGGCGGGGTGCTGGACCGAATCGATAGCCTGACGGCGGCAACGCCGTTCTTTGCCTATTTTTATTTCTTTGTTTTATAAGGCAATATAATGTCATTTTTGTGGTCATTGGTTTCATTTATTATCGCCGTCTGTGTACTCGTGTTTGTGCACGAGTACGGGCATTTCTGGGCGGCACGAAAGTGCGGTGTAAAAGTTCATCGTTTTTCCATCGGCTTCGGCAAAGTGCTGTGGCGACGAGTGGATAAATTGGGCACGGAATTTGCCGTATCCGCTATTCCTTTGGGCGGGTACGTGAAAATGCTGGATGAGCGTAATGAAGAGGTTCCGGTCGAATTGAAGCCGCAATCCTTTAATGGCAAAACCGTGTTGCAGCGCGCATTTATTATTGCCGCCGGTCCGCTGGCGAATTTCCTGTTCGCCGTTTTGGCTTACTGGATTATTTATGCGGTGGGTATTCCCGCGGTGAAACCGGTTATTGCCAAGGTTGAACCGAATTCCGTTGCCGCTGCGGCACAGCTTCAACCCGACAGCCAAATTCTTGCGGTAGACGGTGAAGACGCGCCGGATTGGGAAACCGTCAATATGCTGCTGGCAAGTAAATTAGGCAATGATTCCGTCATTTTAACCTTAACGCCTTTCGGTGAAAATCAGCCTCGGGACAAAGTGCTGAATCTGCGGAATTGGTCGTTTAATCCTGAAAAAGAATCCGCTTTTCGTGCCTTAGGCATTCAACCCGTCGCGAGTAAAGCCGGTAATGTGTTATCGAGTGTGGTCAGCGGTTCGCCGGCGGAACAGGCCGGATTAAAAGTCGGTGACGTATTATTGCAACAGGACGGCTCGCCGGTGGTCTGGTCTGATTTGGTGGCACAAATTCAAAAAGGGATCCCGATCTCTTTGCTGATTGAGCGCCAGGGCGAACGCCATACTATTTCTTTTACTCCAGTGGAAAAAGACGGCAAATATTTTGCCGGTATCGCACCGACCTTTGAACCGGTTAATGAAAAGTACCGTACCGAATTAAAATATGATATTCTTGAGGCGCTTAAAAAAGGCGTTGAAAAGACCGCGCAACTATCCTGGTTAACGATTAAAGTGATCGGTAAGTTATTTACCGGCGATTTATCGTTGAATAATCTTAGCGGGCCGATTTCCATCGCGCAGGGAGCGGGCATGTCGGCCAGTATCGGTTTGGTCTATTTTCTGAGTTTTATGGCGTTAATCAGTGTGAATCTCGGCATTATGAATCTGTTCCCGTTACCGGTACTGGACGGCGGACATTTGGTTTTTCTGGCGGCCGAAGGTATTAAAGGTAAGCCCGTTTCAGAAAAAATACAGGATTTTTGTTACCGAATCGGGGCGGTGTTGCTTTTAATGCTGACCGTATTCGCTTTATTTAACGATTTCTTACGTTTATAAAAAACGTGAAAAAATTTGACCGCACTTTATAGGTGATTTAAACAATGAGAAAACTTTTAGTAGCTAGTTTGTTATTCGGCTCTGCCAGTGCGTATGCAGCGCCATTCGTTGTGCAGGATATTCGGATTGATGGTGTGCAATCGGGTGCGGAAGGGAAAGTCCTTGCGGGATTGCCGGTGCAAGTGGGGAAACGGGTAACGGATTCCGATATTGCAAATGTGGTAAAAACGCTTTATTCGCGCGGTTATGATAATGTACAGGCGAGTCGTGAGGGCAACACTTTGCTTATTTCCGTGACACAACAACCGGTTATTGCGGATGTCACGGTTTCCGGTAACGATTCAATTCCTACCGAAGCGCTGAAAGAAAATTTAGATAACAACGGTTTAAAAGCCGGCGAAGTGCTTAATCGCGAAAAACTGAATGCTTTTGCTAAAAGTCTAGAAGATCATTATTACTCAACCGGTCGTTATAACGCGAAAGTTGAACCTGTGGTGAATAACCTGCCGAATAACCGCGCAGAAGTCAAATTACAGGTGACGGAAAACGATGTGGCGAAGTTAAAGGAAATTACTTTCGACGGCAATAACGCTTTTGACAGCGATACCTTACGCGAACAGATGGAATTAAGCGAAGATGCGTGGTATAAGCTATTCGGTGCAAAATTCACCACTGAAGATATGAACAAAGATCTTCAGACGTTAACGGAGTATTACCAAAATCGCGGTTATGCGAAAGCCCGTGTGACGCCGGATGTCAAATTAAATGACGAAAAAACGGAAGTTCGTCTCGGTTTAAAAGTGGAAGAAGGTGATCGTTATACGCTGAAAAGTGCGCGAATTGTCGGTGATGTGGGCGGTATGCAGAATGAATTGCAACCGCTGGTTAACAGTCTGCATCTCAATGAAGAGTTGCGCCGCAATGAAATTGTTGATGTTGAGCAAAATATTAAAAATAAATTGGCGGAACAGGGTTACGCCATGGCGCAGGTGAATATCAGTCCTTCTTTGGATGAAGAAAACAAAACGGCGGATATTACTTATGTGGTGGATGCCGGACGCCGTTATTCCGTGCGTCAGATTCGTTTTGAAGGCAATACCGTCAGTGCGGACAGCACATTGCGTCAGGAAATGCGTCAGCAGGAAGGAACGTGGTTATCCTCCCAGTTGGTGGAATTGGGGAAAACCCGTTTAGATCGCACCGGCTTTTATGAAACCGTAGAATACCGCAATGAGCCGGTGAAAGGTTCGGATGATGAAGTAGACGTTATCTATAAAGTGAAAGAGCGTAATACGGGCAGCATTAACTTCGGTATCGGTTACGGTACGGAAAGCGGTTTAAGTTATCAAGCCAGCATTAAACAGGATAACTTCCTGGGCATGGGATCATCTATCAGTCTGGGCGGTTCCCGCAATGACTACGGTACCAGCGTGGATTTGGCCTATAACGAACCTTATTTCACCAAAGACGGTGTCAGTCTGGGCGGAAATGTGTTCTATCAAACCTACGATAACTCGGACACGGACGATAATGTGGCATCCTATAAACGTAAAACTTACGGGTTAAATCTAACGCTCGGTTTCCCGGTTAACGAAAATAATGCCTATTATATCGGTGCGGGTTACGCCTATAATAAATTAAGCAATATTAGTCCGGAATATACCCGTAATTTATATCGTGAATCCATGGGTTATGACGGATGGGAATTTAAATCCCATGACTATACGGTTTCCGCAGGTTGGAATTACAATAGCTTAAACCGCGGTTATTTCCCTACCAAAGGGGTGAAAGCCACCGTCGGCGGAACCGTGACTGTCCCGGGTTCGGATAATAAATTCTATAAATTAAGCGCGGAAGCTACCGGTTATTATCCGTTAAACCGTGAACATTCATGGGTGCTTTCCGGTCGTGCGTCAGCCGCCTATGCCAACGGATTCAACGGCAAACGTTTACCGTTCTATCAAAACTATAACTTGGGCGGTATCGGTACGATCCGCGGTTTCTCTTACGGCGGTTTCGGTCCGCAGGCAATTTACGCGGATAAAAACGGTGACTACAATCTTGTTAACGACGATGTAGTGGGCGGTAACGCCATGGCTACGGCTAGCGTGGAATTAATCGTGCCGACACCGTTTGTTGCCGAGAAAAACCAAAACAGCGTACGTACTTCATTGTTTGTCGATGCGGGCAGTTTGTGGAATACCAAATGGAGCGATGCGGATAAAGCAAGATTCCCGACGCTGCCGGATTACGGTGATCCGTCACGTATTCGTGCGTCCGCCGGTGTAGCGTTCCAATGGCAATCGCCGATTGGTCCGTTGGTGTTCTCTTACGCCAAACCAATCAAAAAATATGATGAAGACGACGTAGAACAATTCCAATTCAGTATTGGCGGTTCGTTCTAATTCCGATGAACTAATTGAAGGTTTATCAGTCGAAATAAATATCCGTGTTCGTTGTGAAACGGACACGAAATTAATTAACAATCAACCAAGGAAATTTATACAATGAAAACTGTCGTAAAAGCCACCGCACTTTCTTTAGCTTTAGCATTCGCCTCTTCCGCTGCCGTTGCGGCTGAAAATATCGCCTTCTTAAATGCCGGCGTAGTTTTCCAGAACCATCCGGATCGCGCAGCCATCGCTAAAAAATTAGACGACCAATTTAAAGGTGAAGCCGACAAATTAGCGGCGAGCAAAAAAGCAATCGATGCCAAAATCGCCGCGCTACAAAAAGAAGCGAAAGATTTACGCAGCGCAGACATCAAAAAACGTGAAGATGAAATTAACAAGTTAATGCGCGAACAAGATGCTAAAGCTCGTAAATTCCAACAAAAAACACAACAGGTTGAACGTGAAGAAACCGCTAAACTGTTAGAATCCATCCAGAAAGCCACTAACAATTTCGCAAAAGAAAAAGGCTATACCTATGTACTTGACGCCAATTCAGTGATTTATGCGGCGGACGGCAAAGATATCACCGAAGACGTATTAACGGCCGTAGGCGGTAAGTTACCGGCGGAACCGAAAGACGGCAAACCGGCGGAAGCGCCTAAAGCGGAATAATCGGTAAAAGGAAACTTCCGAATGCGTTCCTATTCCTTACAAGAATTAGCAAACCAAATCGGCGGGGCCATTCGTGGCAACGCCGATGTTGTTGTTAATAGTATCGCTCCTTTGGATAAAGCCGCTGGCGAACATTTAACCTTTATTTCCAATGTCAAATACCGTCCGTATTTGTCTCAGGCGCAGGCGGGCATTCTGGTGGTTTCGCCGGCCGACGTGGAATTTTGCGCCGACGACGCTAATCTGATTATTGTAGAAAATCCTTATGTGGCTTATGCCCGTTTGGCGCAATATATGGATAGCACTCCGAAAGCGGCGGTCAATATTGCGCCAAGTGCGGTCATTTCTGAGACCGTTTTATTGGGGCAGAACGTGTCGATTGGCGCCAATGCGGTGATCGAAGCCGGCGCGGTAATCGGCGATAACGCCGTTATCGGTGCGGGTTGCTTTATCGGGCAGAATGCCAAAATCGGTCGCAATACTCAGCTTTGGGCGAATGTCAGTATTTACCATGAAGTGGAAATCGGCGAGGATTGTCTGGTGCAATCCGGCGCGGTGATTGGCAGCGACGGTTTCGGTTATGCCAACGAGCGCGGTCAATGGATTAAGATCCCGCAAACCGGACGCGTAATTATCGGCAATCGTGTGGAAATCGGCGCCTGCACCTGTATCGATCGCGGTGCGTTGGATGATACCGTGATTGAAGATAACGTGATTATCGACAACCTTTGCCAAATCGCTCATAACGTGCATATCGGCACGGGAACGGCGGTTGCCGGCGGCGTTATTATGGCGGGCAGTTTAACCGTCGGTCGTTATTGCCAAATCGGCGGTGCAAGCGTGATTAACGGACACATGGAAATTTGCGATCAGGCCATTGTTACCGGCATGAGCATGGTGATGCGCCCGATCGACAAACCGGGCATTTATTCTTCCGGTATCCCGTTGCAACCGAATAAAGAATGGCGCAAAACCGCGGCGTTAACCATGGACATTGATAAAATGAACAAACGGTTAAAGGCGGTTGAGAAAAAACTCGCCGAATAACGGTTAAAAAAACTTATCAATTTTTGCCCGCACTTTTCGGTGCGTTTTGCTTATTCTGCGCGCGAAATCGGATTTATTCTTATGCGGTAGTCAAGCGAATGTCAGCTTGCCGTAATTGGTTAACTGTTTCGCTTGATAATGCGCGGTCTGTAATAATATCCGTTAATTCGCCGAGTTTTGCTGCGCAGAATAATGAAAATTTGCCGTATTTGCTGCTGTCGGCAACTAATATGCGTCTTGTGGCATTGTGTAAAAGCGATTTTTTCAGCGCCGCTTTTTCTTCCGTCGGCGCGGTAATTCCTTTTTCTAATGACCAAGAGTTACAGCTTACAAAGGTAAAATCCGGGTTAACGTCCTGTAAAAATGAGATGCTCTGGTTGCCGATGCAAGATTGGCTGCTGCTGTCGATACGCCCGCCGGTCATGGTCACTTCAATTTGTTTATATTCGGAAAGTAGCAGCGCAATATGCAGATCCGTCGTAATAACCCGCAACGGGAGATGGGTAATTTTTTTCGCTATACATAATGTGGTTGTTCCGGCGTCTAAAACCACTGAATCGCCTGCCGTGATCAATGATACCGCATAATCTGCAATTCGTTCTTTTTCAATTATTTGGCGGGATTGTTTTTCGTTAGTGGTGGGTTGAAACGGAATAAACTGATTGAGCGCCACGCCGCCGTGAGTGCGAATAATCGAACCTTTCTCATCCAGCTTAATTAAATCTCGGCGGATGGTTGCCGGCGATGAATTAGTGACTTTAACAAGCTGCTCCACGGTTGCGATATTGTGACTTTTCAGGTAGAGCATGATTGTTTCGTGGCGATCGTTTGGCATATGACATTCCTTATCGGCTTTATATTTTAAATAGATAATTATGTTTTCGGTGTAAAGAGTATAGCGCAAAAATCCGTTGAATTATCGATGATTTTTATTACATCGTAGTTTATAAAAAAAACGCCGGCATTTTGCCGGCGTCATATGATCAGATAATTTCTTTGGGAACTTTAAATACCGCTTTGCGTACGGTGGCGGGCGCTTTAACCATGCATAACGCTTGATGAGGTTCGCCGGGATAAAAGGTAACGAAGTCGCCGGCGCGCAACAAAATGCCGTTGGTTAGCACGGGATTATTTAAAATATATAAATCCGGCTTTTTTTCGACCGCACTTTGACCGATTGCGTTAGTTAAGCTGTAATTAATGATTTCTTCACCTTCCAAAATTAACTGAATATCAAGATAATTTTTGTGGAATTCCGTGTGCCGGGTTTCTGCGGGCGAGGTTTGTGAATCGCCAACGTTACAAAACCATTTTGCACCTTCCGGCTGATATTTGCCGTCAGGCAATGCTTGCAATTTTTCTAGGCTAAATTCCGGGTGAGATAAAATATCGTAAAGTGATTTGGGTAATGTTGCCAAATTCAGGATTTTCATATTTCCGGCAATCATAAGATCCTCCCGTTAGAGAAAAGCATGTTTCATGAATGACATGCCTGATAATTAAGTTAAGCGTTTTTAACCCAGGATTCGTCAATGCATACGTATTTAATCGCCATTCGGTAGAATGTGTAGGCAATATGCAGTTTGCCGTCCGGGCCTTGTTTAATACTTGGATAAGAAAGTTCGCGGTTAAGCTGTTCTCTTGAGTTATTGGACATACAATAACCGTCACCTTCATCCAGATTACGAATATAAGGCCAGGTTTTGCCGTTGTCCGTGGAAATTGCCAATGACATTGGTGCGCGCGGCGCGCCCCAAAATGCATTGCGTTGTCCTTCAACCAATTCAGCTTCTTTTTTCTGTTCTTTGCTTTCATCTTCAATTTCATCATAAAGAGAAAGACGACGTTCTTTGGCGTCTTTTGCACTTGAATTATTGAATACTAAGGCAATATCACCGTTAGCAAGCACATCGGCCTGAATGGAGGCATTGTTATTCGGCAATGGCAGCGCTTTAGGTTCTGACCAGGTTTCGCCATTATCAAATGAACGGCTTTCATAGATAAAGTCTGCCCAACGACTGCGATAAAGCGCATATAAACTGCCGTCTTTGAGTTTTAACACATTCATATGAACACAGCCCGTACTGTTGGGAACATCGATGGAACGCCATGTTTTTCCTTTATCGCTTGAAATCATGACCGCACTGGTGTCGTAACTGCCGACCCATTTTTCGCCCGGACGTGCAATACAATAGAACACGGGAAGTAACCAGTTGCCGTTATCTAATACAACAATTGGCTGGCGAATAAATATGCCTTTGTTCGGATCTTCCAGTAACACTTCAATCGGCCCCCAGGTTTCGCCGAAGTCCGTTGATTTACGGTAACGAACGATCGCCGTATCCTGATTACCTGAAATCTGAGCGGTATATAAAATCCATAAAATATTGTCAGGATCTAAGAAAAAGACAGGATTTTGTTCCGAGCGAGTCGGATCGTCGGAAAGTTTTACCGCCGGCGTCCAGGTATCGGCGCCTTTTTTTAAGCGTGAGAAATAGGCTGAAATATCAGAAATCCCTTCCTGCGTTCCGCCAAACCAAGTGCAGAGCAAATCACCGTTTGGTAATGGTAATAAGTTAGCCGCATGATTTTGCACACATTCTGTCGGCAAGTAGGCGTCTTTACGCGCGCTATCGTTTGGATTAACGACAACCTTACCCGATAAATCTAATTTAATCATTTCTTCAGTCATTTTGTTTCTCCTATTAAACCGGAAATAGAATCAGTGCGCCTGCCGTAAGAGCCAGTAAACGAATAAAGTATTGCGGAATAGTGAATTTCCAGAATTCGATCATGGTATATTTCCCCGTTCCCATAATTAATGCGGGCATACCGTCCACAGGGAGAAAGTGACCGCACCAGCCCGAGATAACGATTGCGGTTGCTGCAGCGGTCGGATTGAATCCGAGTTGTAAGCAGGTCGCGATAGCCAATGGTGCAAATACAAATACCGTACCTATTGTTGAACCGGTTAACGTAGCTAATAAACTGGTTAAAATACAGAAAGTGAAGATTAATAGGAACGGGTTGATGTCGGAACCGAGCATATCGGCGACGGATTTACCGACCATTTCTGTAAGCCCTGTACTGCCTAGTGCGTCGGCAACCCCAATGACCCCGGCCGACATAAGAATAATCGGTGCGCTAATGGCGTTTCTTATTTCTGTGAAATCCAGTACACCGGCTAAGAAGATCGGCAAAACGGCAAGGCCTGTCAGCGCATAGCCTGCATCACCAACGTAACTTTGTGCAATCATACCGACAACGGCGAGAGCAAATGAAAAATAGGTTATGGATTCCTGTTTTTTGCTTAAACGGTTTTCATTATTTTCTGCCGGATTATTGCCATTTGTTGCCGTAGCAATCGGATGTTCCGGCAAAATCTTATAGGCCGCCAAACACCAAACAAGGAAGCCGAGCGAAACAATCAGTTGAACGATTGCAAAATTGACTAAGTTAACATTGGTGGCGGCTCCTGCAGCCTCCAATACGGCAATAGTAACGCCATACTGCAATGCGGTATTAAACGGCGCAATCGGGTGATTGGCGGCAAAACCGGCAGGCATTAATACTTTAGACGGGGAAAGCGCTTTGCTTTCCGGCAGAGCGGACAAAAGTCCGATAACCAACACATAATAAGCCGTTGAACCCATGCCGAAAAGACTTGTCCCCAACATAACGACAACAATCAGAAGCGTATAAGCTTTGAACCCGCCTTTTTTAGCCATATTAAATATGGCCGTTTTAAACGTAATAATGAAACTTGTTTTTTGCAAAGCGGCGATGATCGCCATAAAGGCAGCAAGCATCATAATGGTTGAGTTAGCAAAACCACCAAAAGCAACTTTAATATCAACCACTCCTGTTACTACGAGCAACAGGCAGGCAATGAGCGGAGGTACGCCGAAAGGCAGTTTGTCTCTCATGATTAAAATAATCATTAAAATCGTAATTGCTAACGCAATAATCATTGGGGTTGTCATAAGTCACCTCCACTATGGCGCTTTGGATTAATAGGAAAATGATGAGGATTAGATAATTTTTCTATAAATTTCAATAATATCCGTTTTAGTCATCACTTTCGGATTGTTATCAAGTAAGCGTTTTACCGTCAAAGCTGCATCAGCAAGCTCACTCAAGGTCTCTTCTGTGATACCGACAGATTTCAAATCACATTTAATGTTTAAATCACGAATTAATGCATAAAATTCATCAATCAATTTTTCTGCCGCTTGATGTTGCGTACAGCCCTGTACATCTAAGCCCATCGCTTTCGCGAGATTGGCAAATTTTGCTTCACAGGCGTCAAGGTTGAATTTCATCACATCGGGCAATAGAATCGCATTCGATAATCCGTGCGGAATATGGTATTTACCTCCTAACGGATAAGATAATGCGTGAATGGCTACGGTGCTTGACGTGGCAATAGATGCGCCGCCGAAATAAGAACCGAGTAACATATTTTCGCGCGCTTGCAGATTTTTACCGTCACGATAAGCGGTACGAATGCTGCGCCCGATTAATTCCACCGCTTTTAGGGCGAAGGTATCGCTGAACGGACTTGCTTTCTTGGAGATGTAGCATTCCACGGCGTGACAAAGCGCATCAATCCCCGTATTGGCGGTGATATGCGGTGGTAGACCGACGGTCATTGCGGGATCTAGAATGACGCAATTCGGCAGCATTTTTTCATCTACGATACCCACTTTTAATTCACGTTCGGGAATAAGCACGATTGCGTTTGGCGTAGCTTCAGAGCCCGTACCGGATGTGGTTGGTACCATAACGGTTGGAATGCCGCGGTTTTTGAATTTTGTTTTACCGTCCGCAACATCTTGCAGTTCAACATTATTATTGAGCAACATCGCGACGAGTTTCGCAGTATCCATTGCGCTGCCGCCGCCAATACCAATCACCATTTGAGCATTAGTATTTTGGGCATGCCGGTAAATTTGATTAACTTGTTCCAATGGCGGTTCGGGCGGCGTATCGTTAATTACTTGTACGTTAATACCCGCGTTTTCAAGAATTGCTTTAGGCTCGTTGATTAAACCTGCAGCGAACACGCCGGGATCGGTAATAATAATGACATTTTCGGCGTTGTAGCTTTTTACGACATCGGCAATTTGTTGAATACTGCCGGCACCGCCAATGATTTTATTGGTATGAAATAAAGAATAAGTTGACATAAATGATTACCAAGTGAATTTTCGATTAATCGTATAGTTTAAATACGTCTTGTAATGCTTGATCGATGACCGTATTGGCACAGTTTGAAGGTTCGCGCGCAGGGCCTACGTTGTGACCGCGTAAAAGTGCGGCACGTTTTACCACAGAATTTGGATTGCCCATTTGCATAACATTGCGGAATGCCCGGATTTTTTTCTGCGCTTCATTCGCTTTCTCAAAATCACCTTGTTTCCAATATTCGTAAATAGACACCATGAGTTCGGGAAACACATTGGCACAACCGCTAATGGCGCCCGTACCGCCGGCGAGCAACGTCCAAAGGATTAATGAATCGCTGCCCGCCATAACATTAATATTAGGAACGGTATTTTCGATGTATTTCAATGTGTTATCGAAATTACCGCTGCTGTCTTTAATACCAATAATATTGCTGTTTTCTTCGGCAAGTTTTTTCACCGTTTTATAGTCGATATTATTGCCTGAGCGTGCCGGAATGTTGTACATCAAAACAGGAGCATTAACGCTTTTCGCGACGGAATTAAAATGACGATATAAATCGTCCTGGCTAACGGCAACAAAGTATGGTGAAATCACTGAAAGCACGTCTACTCCGAGATCTAACACTTTCTTCGAGAATTCAACGGTTTCTTTCGTCGTAATACAACCGGTGCCGGCATAAACCGGAACCCGACCGTTTACCGCTTCAACGGCGGTTTTTATAATCTCCAGTTTTTCGTTTTGATTGAAAGCGTAGAATTCGCCGTTAGTTCCCAATGGAAAAATGCCGTGAATACCGGCTTGTATAAGATAATCAATAAATTCTTTGTAGGCTTCCGGATTAAATTTTTCGTTCTCGTCCAGTGCAGTGAGTACTGGTGCGACAACGCCTTCAGGTTTAAACATAATGAACTCCTTTTTTATTGATTTTCATATTTGATATTGGCCATTTTGGCACCAAGGTATAACGCCTCGGTCATACTGCGACTGTCGGCAATACCTTGACCTGCAATCTGGAATGCGGTCCCGTGATCAACTGAAGTACGGATAAACGGTAAACCGGTCGTAACGTTAACCCCGCTGTCGAAACCGATGAGTTTTAACGGAATATGACCTTGATCGTGATACATCACAACCACCATATCGAACTCATCCAGGTTCGCCGCTCGATGGAAAACGGTATCCGGCGGAATCGGTCCTACCGCATTAATTCCTTTCGCTTGCGCTTCCAGAACCGCCGGTAAAATTTCTTCTTCATCTTCCGTACCAAATAAACCGTGCTCGCCCGCATGCGCATTAAAACCCGCTACGGCAATGCGCGGTTGTTTGAAACCGAGCATTTTGGTGTATTCCTGGGCCAGTTCGATGACGGTTAAAACGCGCTCTTTTTTGATTAAATCGCAAGCTTGGCGCATTGACACATGAGTCGTGACATGAATCACATTTAATTTTTCGCTGGTGAGCATCATCGAAAAATCTTCGGTATGGCTGAGTTGAGCGAGAATTTCCGTATGCCCAGGAAACATTTTGCCGCCCGCGTGCAGCGCTTCTTTGTTTAAAGGTGCGGTCACAATTGCGTGGATTTTTCCTTTCAGGGTTAAATCAACCGCACGTTCGATAAATTCATAAGCGGCTTTTCCCGCGCGGGCGTCTACTTTTGAAAACGGCAAGTCGGCAGGGAGGTTATCTAAATCAATGACATCAATGTAACCGAATTCACTTTGATAATGATCGAGATCGTCAACTTTACGCAGTTTAAGATTGGATTTAACGATAGGTAATGCGCGTTGCATAATTTTGAAATCGCCGATGACAACGGGATGCGCTAAGTCGTAAATTCGTTTATCTTCTAACGCTTTGACGATTACTTCAGGTCCGATACCCGCGGCATCGCCCATTGTGATACCTAAAATCGGTTTCATTGGATACTCCTTAATTCTCTGTAATTTCAATAAAACTTGTTGTGAATCGAAGCGTAAAATCTGATTTTTGTTAATATGTTTCGCTTTATGGCGCAAAAATGATCTTCTTATTTGATTTTGAGCATTTTCAATCTGATTGAACACGTTATTCGATTCGCCGGTATATTGGGAATTATTGAGGAGTATAGCGTTTATTTTCCGAGTAAGTTGTGATCTGAATCACAGTTTTATGATTTATTTAAATCTTATGATTTTATTTAATCATTTTGATATGGCCCGAAAAATACCGTAACGACGATCTGACAGGCGATATTTGAAGAAAATAAATCACGGATATTTTTGTCCGTCGGTTCGAATTTATGAAGAGGATGCAAGCTTGAACGGAGAATCCGAGAAATCCGTAAACGGCCGAAATTAACCCTGGTCAATCTTATTCTAAGCTTGTAAAATAACCGACTAATTTTATCTATTACATTCTTAATGAATTCAGAAAATGACACAGAAATTACATATTAAAACCTGGGGCTGTCAGATGAATGAGTATGACAGCGCTAAAATTGCCGATTTATTGTTCAGCACTCACGGACTGGAATTGACGGAAGATGCGGAACAGGCGGACGTGCTGTTGTTAAATACCTGTTCGATTCGTGAAAAAGCACAGGAAAAAGTTTTTTCCCAATTAGGTCGTTGGAAAACCTGGAAGAATGAAAAGCCGGGTTTAATCATCGGTGTGGGCGGTTGCGTCGCATCACAGGAAGGCGAGCATATTCGCGAACGCGCGCCCTTCGTAGATATTATTTTCGGGCCGCAAACCTTACACCGTTTGCCCGAAATGATTAATCAGATTCGGGGCGGTAAAAGTTCGGTGGTGGACGTCAGTTTCCCGGAAATCGAAAAATTCGATTGCCTGCCCGAACCGAAAGCGGAAGGGCCGACCGCATTCGTTTCGATTATGGAAGGCTGTAATAAATATTGCACCTATTGTGTCGTGCCTTATACCCGCGGGGAAGAAGTCAGCCGTCCGCTGGACGACGTTTTGTTTGAGGTAGCGCAGTTGGCGGAACAGGGCGTGCGCGAAATCAATCTGTTAGGACAAAATGTAAACGCCTATCGCGGCCCGACGCACGACGGCGGCATTTGTACTTTTGCCGAATTATTGCGTTTAGTGGCTTCTATCGACGGTATTGACCGCCTGCGTTTCACCACCAGTCATCCGATTGAATTCACCGACGATATTATTGAGGTTTACGCGGACACGCCCGAATTGGTCAGTTTCCTGCATTTACCGGTGCAGGCGGGTTCCGATCGTATTCTGACCATGATGAAACGCGGTCATACGGCGTTGGAATATAAGTCCATTATCCGTAAATTACGCAAAGTTCGTCCGGATATTCAAATCAGTTCGGATTTCATCGTCGGCTTCCCGGGAGAAACCAATGCGGAATTTGAGCAAACCATGAATCTGATTGCCGATGTGAATTTCGACATGAGTTTCAGCTTTGTGTATTCCGCCCGTCCGGGCACGCCGGCGGCAGACATGCCGGACGACGTGAGCGAAGAAGAGAAAAAACAGCGTCTGTATTTGCTTCAGCAACGGATCAATAATCAGGCGGCGAAATTCAGCCGCGCGATGCTTGGTACCGAACAGCGCGTGCTGGTGGAAGGCCCGTCGAAGAAAGACATTATGGAATTGACCGGTCGCACCGAAAACAACCGCATTGTGAATTTCAAAGGCACGCCGGATATGATTGGCAAATTTGTCGATATTAAAATTACCGACGTGTTTACCAATTCTCTGCGCGGCGATGTGGTACGTACCGAAGATGAAATGGGATTACGAGTGGAGCAATCGCCGCAATCGGTGATCCAACGCACCCGTAAAGAAGATGAATTGGGCGTCGGCAAATACGTGGCGTAATCTTCGCATAAAAAACCTTTCATTTTTTGACCGCACTTTGATGTAAAGTGCGGTCGTTTTTTATGGCGATTGGTTATAAAACATAGCGAAGCATTATTTCTTATTCATATTAGCGCCTCGTATAATGATTCAATCGAAATCCTGACAAATTTATCATAATGAACTGGCAATATATTTGGAACGCCGTCCCGAGATTTATCGACGCAACCCTGCTGACGCTGAATTTATCCCTTTGGAGCATTATTCTGTCGATGATTATCGGCGTGTTTTGCGCGGTGGTGCTTGTGTATAAAATCCGCGGATTGCAAGGGTTCGTGAAAGCTTACATTGAGCTTTCGCGTAATACGCCGCTGCTGATTCAGGTATTTTTTCTTTATTTCGGGTTATCGAAAATCGGTATCAAACTGGACGGCTTCACCTGCGGAATAATCGGACTGGCTTTTTTGGGCGGCAGTTACATGGCGGAAGCCTTCCGAGCCGGGCTGGAAGCGGTGTCCAAAGGACAAATCGAAAGTGCGCTGAGTTTGGGATTGACTTCGCGGCAGGCGTTTCGTTACGTGATTTTCCCGCAAGCATTCGCTATTTCAACGCCCGCTATCGGCGCCAACTGTCTGTTTCTCATGAAAGAAACCTCGGTTATCAGCGCCATTGCGGTGGCGGAATTAATGTTTTTGGCGAAAGATATAATCGGTATGGATTATAAAACCAACGAAGCCTTATTTTTACTGGTGGTGTTTTATTTGATTATTTTATTGCCGGTTTCCGTTTATATCCGTTATTTAGAGCGCCGTTTACGCCGCGCAAAATATGGAGCGTAATATGGGATTGGGCATTCTTTTTCAAGGTTCGAATTTCGAGCGTTTGCTCGGCGGACTCGGCGTGACGGCGGAAATCGCTTTTGTCTCGGTTTTCTTCGCCTGTATTCTCGGCGTGTTATTAGGCATAGTGATGACAAGCCGCAATAAAATTATCCGCTTTTGGTGCCGGTTTTATTTGGAAGTGGTACGCATCATCCCGCTGCTGGTGCTGTTATTTTTAGTTTATTTCGGCTTCGCCAAGTGGTTTAACGCCCATTTGGACGGCGTTTTGGTCTGTATTGTCGTTTTTGTTTTCTGGGGCGCGGCGGAAATGGGCGATTTGGTGCGCGGCGCCTTAACGTCCATTGAAAAACATCAGGTTGAAGCGGCTTACGCGTTGGGTTTAAGCAAAATGCAGACTTTTATTTATATTTTGTTGCCGCAAAGTTTAAAACGCGTGACGCCGGGCGCGATCAATCTGTTCACCCGTATGGTGAAAACCAGTTCGCTGGCGATGTTAATCGGTGTATTGGAAGTCATCAAAGTAGGACAACAGATTATTGAAACCTCTCTGTTTACGGATCCGTCGGCGGCGCTGTGGATTTACGGAGTCATTTTCGTACTGTATTTTGTGATTTGTTATCCGTTATCGTTATTTTCAAAATATTTGGAAAGCCGTTGGGAAAATTAGAAATTATGGCATTGCTTGAAATTAAAAATTTGGTCAAAAACTACGGCGAAGTGACCGCACTTAACGGCATTGATTTATCCGTGAAAAAAGGTGAAGTCGTGGTGATTCTGGGGCCGTCCGGCTGCGGCAAAAGTACATTATTGCGTTGCATTAACGGCTTAGAGGAAATCAAAAGCGGTGAATTGACGTTGCAAAACTACGGCAAACTAGGCAAAGACATTTCCTGGGTAGAAGTGCGTCAGCATATCGGCATGGTTTTTCAGAGCTACGAATTGTTTTCCCATATGTCGGTGATCGATAACATTTTGCTCGGCCCGATGAAAGTACAAAAACGCAAACGGGAAGAAGTGGAAAAGCAGGCCGATGAATTGCTGAAACGGGTCGGTCTGTATGATCGCAAAAACGCTTACCCGCGCGAATTGTCCGGCGGTCAGAAACAGCGTATCGCCATTGTGCGTTCTTTATGTATGAATCCTGAAATTATGCTGTTCGACGAAGTTACCGCCGCGCTGGATCCCGAAATGGTGCGCGAAGTGCTGGATGTGATTTTGAATCTGGCGAAAGAAGGCATGACCATGTTAATCGTTACCCACGAAATGGGTTTTGCCCGCCAAGTGGCGGATCGGATTGTGTTTATGGACAAGGGCGAAATCATCGAACAGGACATTCCCGAATATTTCTTTACTAACCCGAAAACGGATCGCGCAAAAGCCTTTCTGAACATTTTAAATTACGAGTCAAGAGGAACAGACTATGAACAAAACATTTAAAAAATTGACCGCACTTTTTGCTTCGCTACTGCTGGCCGCGTGCATCACGGCATGCAACGATAAGAACGACGCGCAATCGGCAAACGCTGATGCGACAAAAGCTTCCGCGCTGGAACGGATTAAACAAGCAGACAAAATCCGTATCGGCGTATTCAGCGACAAACCCCCGTTCGGTTATGTGGACAAAGACGGCAAAAATCAGGGATTTGATGTGGAAATCGCCAAAGCCTTAACCAAAGATTTGCTGGGCGATGAGAACAAAGTGGAATTCGTGTTGGTGGAAGCGGCAAACCGCGCGGAATATCTGCTTTCTAACAAAGTGGACATCACGTTGGCTAATTTCACGGTTACGCCGGCTCGTCAGGAAGTGGTGGATTTCGCCAAACCTTACATGAAAGTGGCGCTGGGCGTGGTATCAAAAGACGGCGCCGTGATTACCGATGTGAAACAATTGGAAGGCAAAACTTTATTGGTGAACAAAGGCACTACCGCGGACGCTTATTTCAGCAAAAATTTCCCGCAAATCAAATTGTTGAAATTCGAACAAAACACCGAAACATTCGAAGCTTTGCGTGACGGTCGCGGCGACGCCCTTGCTCATGACAACGCGTTATTGTTCGCCTGGGTGAAAGAAAATCCGGGTTTCACCGTCGGTATAAAAGAATTGGGCAACATTGACTTTATCGCCGGCGCCGTGCGTAAAGAAGACAAAGATTTACTGGAATGGTTAAACGCCGAAACGGAAAAACTGGGTAAAGAAGGGGTATTACAGCAGGCGTACGATAAGGTGTTAGCACCTATTTACGGCGACAGCATTAAAGCCTCTGATATTGTGGTTGAGTATAAGTAGTTGATCTTAAAAGTAAAAAAGTGCGGTCAAATTTGACCGCACTTTTTTAACTGTGGCGAAATTATCCAATCGGTGGTACAGTAGGGATATTTGTACAGTTCGCGTATTTTGCGTAAAGCCTGTTTGGCATGGAAGGATACTTATGAATTTACGGCATATCATTAAACAAAATCATCTTGAATTATTATTCCGGCAGGGCTATTTCGGTCTGGAAAAAGAAAGCCAGCGTGTGCATCGCGACGGCTCGGTGGTAACCTCCGAACATCCGAAGGCATTTGGTAAGCGATCCTTTCATCCGTACATACAAACGGATTTTGCGGAAAGCCAGCTTGAATTGATTACGCCGCCGAATAAGAAACTGGAAGATACCTTCCGCTGGCTGCAAACCATTCATGAAGTGGTATTACGCACATTACCGGAAGACGAATTCATTTTTCCCATGAGCATGCCAGCCGGATTGCCGCCGGAAAAGGACATTAAAGTCGCCCAACTGGAAAATCCCGAAGATGTGGCGTATCGCGAACATTTGGTGGAATCCTACGGCGCTTACAAGCAAATGGTGAGCGGCATTCATTATAATTTCCAGCTTGATCCGGCGCTGATTAACGCATTATTTCATGCGCAAAATAAATATCAGAACGCAGTGGAATTTCAGAATAATTTATATCTGAAAATGGCAAAAAATTTCCTGCGCTATCAATGGATTTTACTCTATTTGTTATCCGCTACGCCGACGGCGGAAGCGAATTATTTCAAAGCGGATTCGCCGCTGAAACCGAATCAATATGTGCGCAGTTTGCGTTCCAGCCAATACGGCTACGTGAATGCGCCTGAAATTGTGGTGTCTTTCGACAGCATTCCTAAATATGTGGAAACCCTGGAACATTGGGTGAATTCGGGCAAGTTGGTTGCGGAAAAAGAATTTTATTCCAACGTGCGTTTGCGCGGAGCGAAAAAGGCCCGGGAATTCCTGCATACCGGGATTCAATATCTGGAATTCCGCTTATTCGATTTGAATCCGTTCGAACCGTATGGCATGAATTTGCGCGACGCGAAATTCGTTCATTATTTTATTCTGCTGATGATTTGGCTGGAGGAAACCGCGGATCAGGCCGGCGTGGAATTAGGCAAGGCGCGTCTGATGGAAGTGGCGTTTGAAGATCCTCGCCGGGAAACGGCTTATCGCGCCGAAGGCGAACAGGTCCTGAACGCCTTAATCGACATGTTAAAAGACATCGGCGCCGATGAAAGTGCGGTGGAAATTGCGCAAGAAAAACTCACGCAATTTGCCCGTCCGGAACAAACTTTGTGCGCTCGTTTAGTTGCCGCCATTGAACAAGCCGGCGGTTATCAAAAACTGGGCGCGGAACTGGCGCAACGTCATAAAGCGCAGGCGTTTGAACGTTTTTATGTCTTAACCGCTTTCGACAATATGGAATTATCCACCCAAGCTTTAATGTTTGATGCGATTCAAAAAGGGCTGGAAATGGAAATTCTGGATGAAAACGATCAGTTCCTGCGCCTGCAGTTCGGCGAGCATTTCGAATATGTGAAAAACGGTAATATGACAAGCCGTGACAGCTATATTTCACCGCTTATCATGGAAAACAAAGTGGTGACTAAAAAAGTACTGGAAAAAGCCGGTTTCAACGTGCCGAAAAGTCTGGAATTTACCGGTATCGAACAAGCGGTTGCCAGTTACGGTCTGTTTGAAGGGCGCCCCGTGGTGATTAAGCCGAAATCCACCAATTACGGTTTGGGCATCACTATTTTCCAACAGGGCGTGCATGATCGCGAGGATTTCGCCAAAGCCGTTGAAATCGCTTTCCGCGAAGACAAAGAAATCATGGTGGAAGATTATTTAAGCGGCACCGAATATCGATTTTTCGTGTTGGGCGATCAAACCCTTGCCGTGTTGCTGCGCGTACCAGCCAACGTAGTGGGTGACGGCGTGCATACGGTGTCGGAATTGGTGGCGGCCAAAAACAATCATCCGTTACGCGGCGACGGCAGCCGAACGCCGTTGAAAAAGATTGCGTTGGGCGATATTGAACAGTTGCAGCTGAAAGAACAGGGTTTTACGGTTGACAGCATTCCCGCCGAAGGACAAATCGTACAGCTGCGGGCAAATTCCAATATCAGCACCGGCGGCGACAGTATCGACATGACGGATGAAATGCATCCGAGTTATAAAGCGCTTGCGGTGGGCATAACCAAAGCCATGGGCGCGGCGGTGTGCGGCGTGGATTTGATCATTCCTGATCTGAAAAAGCCGGCCGAGCCGAATTTGCAATCTTGGGGCGTAATTGAAGCCAATTTCAATCCGATGATGATGATGCATATTTTCCCGTATCAAGGCAAATCCAGACGGTTAACGCAGAATGTAATCAACATGCTGTTTCCGGAATTGCCGTCTTAATGACGCAAAAAACGCGCAATACAGGAAAAAGTGCGGGCGATTTTTGAGGAGTTTTTTAAAACACTGGAAAAATCGCCCGCACTTTTCTACAATAACGCATGCACTAAGCGGGCGATCCCGATATCAATTAAGGACATAAACTTGACAACGCCACAGCAAGAAAAATTTACGCTCTCTCCCGAAGATAATCACCGGCTTCAAGCGCTTTGCGGAGCGTTCGACGATAATCTCAAACTCATTGAAAAAGAATTTGATCTCCGCATTTCCCGCCGGAATTTCCATTTCGGCATTCAATCCGCCGACCAACCGACAAAGCCTCATCACGCCAAACTGATTCAAAATGCAGCGAAATTGATTCAGCATTTGTATGCGGAAACGGCGCCGGTGCGCGGCAAAATTAAAGAGTTGGATCTTAATGATATTCATCTTGCGATTCAGGAAAGCCGCATGTTAAGTCAGACAACGGAAGACGAGTGCGCGGAAAGCAAGGTATACGGCACCACGATTAAAACCAAACGCGGGTTGATTAAACCGCGCGGTAAAAATCAAATTGAATATCTGCATAATATTTTAACCCACGACATCAGTTTCGGTATCGGGCCGGCGGGCACCGGCAAGACTTTTCTCGCCGTAGCGGCGGCGGTGGAAGCCTTGGAACGCCAGGAAATCCGCCGTATTTTGTTAACCCGTCCCGCCGTGGAAGCCGGCGAAAAACTGGGCTTTCTGCCGGGCGATCTGGGCTCCAAAATCGAACCTTATTTGCGCCCCTTATACGACGCTTTGTTCGAAATGCTCGGTTTTGAACGGGTGGAAAAGCTGATGGAACGTAATGTCATTGAAATTGCGCCGCTTGCTTATATGCGCGGTCGTACGTTGAACGACAGTTTTATTATTCTCGACGAAAGCCAAAATACCACCGTCGAACAAATGAAAATGTTCCTGACCCGAATTGGCTTTAATTCCAAAGCGGTGATTACCGGCGACGTGACCCAGGTGGATTTGCCGCGCAGCCAGAAATCGGGCTTGAAACATGCCGTCGAAGTGTTATCCGAAGTGAAAGAATTAAGCTTTAATTACTTCGACAGTCAGGATATCGTTCGTCACCCGGTCGTCGCCAAAGTGGTTCAGGCCTACGAAAAATGGGAAGCGGAAGACGACGCGCGTAAGCAGAAAATCGCGGCGCAACGCCGTTTGGAACGCGAACAAGGCAATGAATAACCGCGGACGTATGATATACGCTCAGACGAGAAATATTTATGAATAATGTCATCATCGATCTCCAAATCGCTACCGAAAACAGCGAAAATCTGCCGACTCTCGAACAGATTACCGTTTGGGCGACGTGCGCCGTTCGGGCGGAAGCGGTTGAGCCGGAAATTACCGTTCGTATTGTGGACGAAGCGGAAAGTCACCATTTAAATTTGACTTATCGCGGCAAAGATCGCCCGACCAACGTGTTGTCTTTTCCCTTTGAATGTCCCGACGAAGTGGAATTGCCGCTGCTCGGCGATTTGGTCATTTGCCGCCAGGTTGTGGAACGGGAAGCGGAAGAACAGGGCAAACCGTTATTGGCGCACTGGGCGCACATGGTAGTGCACGGCAGCCTGCATTTGCTCGGTTACGATCACATTGAAGAAGACGAAGCCGTCGAGATGGAAAGCCTGGAAACGGAAATTATGACGGAGCTGGGTTTTGCCGATCCTTATTCTTACGACGAAGTATGATGCAGCCGCGCCGTTTAACGCTAAAATTCGATCAAAATCCACCGCACTTTCCGCAAAATTTAAAGGAAAGTGCGGTCGTTTTATCGCCTGAAAATTTTAGTCAGGCCAAAAACCTGCTGGGGCGAGAATTTGATTGGATTTTGTATGACGGTCGAATCGGGTTGAATTTAGACGCCCTGGCAATGGCGGTCGGCACGTTAAAAGCCGGTGGCGAACTGGTTTTATGGCTGGACAAAAACCGGCAAACGGATTCGGACAGCCGGCGTTGGTCAGGAGTAGAACAAGGGATTGCGACGCCGAATTTTGATCGTCATTTTTATCAGCTACTTGAACCGTTTCGCAAAGATATATTATATGCGCCTCTTCCTGAATGCGACGCAGAGCGGAACGAATTGCCACTCCGGGCGACGAATCGGCAATCGGCAATCATCAATCAAATTCTGCGGCAAAAATCCGATCTTTATATTATCAGCGCCAAACGCGGACGGGGAAAATCGGCATTGGCGGGTTTTCTGGTAAAAAAACTTCGTGAAGCGGGCAACCCGACCCTGCGCTTAACTGCGCCGAATAAAAGTGCGGTCAAAATTTTGCAAGATTTTGCAGGCGAAGCGCCGAATTTTATCGCGCCTGACGATTTGATCCGGCAAATCAACGACGATCCCAGCCGATTCGCCGAAGATTGGCTGTTTATCGATGAAGCGGCGATGTTGCCGTTGCCGTCGTTATTTCAATTGATTTCCGCTTTTAAGCATATTGTCATCACGACGACCGTTCACAGTTACGAAGGAACGGGCCGAGGATTTTTGCTGAAATTCCTGGCCAATCTTCACCGCACTTTTCAGCATTTTCAGTTAACCCGCCCTATGCGTTGGCGTGAAGATGACAGGCTGGAGCCTTTTATCGACGAATTGTTGCTGCTGGAATGCGAAGATAATCTTGTGCAGCCGGGTTTTTCGTCGCAAAGTGCGGTCAAAATTCGACAAGTTTTTCAGTCTGAAATCGTTGCCCGCATTCGGGATTTTTACGGTTTGCTGACTTTGGCGCATTACCGCACTTCGCCGTTGGATTTGCGTCGTTTGTTTGATGCGCCGAAACAGCGGTTTTGGCTGGCGGAAGCGGATTCCGCCTTACTGGGCGGCATGTGGCTGGTGGAGGAGGGTTTGCAGGACGAACGGTTGATCCGGGATATTTGCGCGGGTTTGCGTCGTCCTAAAGGAAATTTGGCGGCGCAGAAATTGGCTCAGCAACAGAATGATTCCGCTTTTCTTGCGCTGAATTCTTTGCGCATTTCGCGAATTGCGGTACAACCCGCCTGGCAACGGCAAGGTTTAGGACGCCGATTGGTCGCGCACTTGCTGCAAAATTGTGCGACGGATTTTGTTTCCGTCAGTTTTGGTTATACGCCGGAATTGGCGGGTTTTTGGCAAAAGTGCGGGTTTATTTTGGTGCATTTGGGGGAAAGTCGGGAAGCGAGCAGCGGTTGTTATTCGGCGATTGCGTTGAAAGGAATTTCGGTTGCCGGGCTGGCATTGGTTCGGCGTGCGGAACTGGATTTTAAACGGAATTTTTCGCTCGGTTTTCATCCTTTGCGCGCGGATTTTGATTTTCCGCCGTGCTGGCAATATGGTCCGCAGGATGAAGTACATTTGAAAAACTTCGCGGAAAATCACCGCACTTTAGCGGCAACGGTGCCGGCGATTCGTCGTAAGTTGGCTTTGTCGGAGGCCTCGGATTATCCGATTCTGGCTGATTTTTGCCGCCGGGAACAAGCGGATGTCGTACGCTGGAACGGCAAAAAGAACTGGCTTGTGCAATGTCGGCGGGAAGTGAAAAAAATGTTGAATTTTTGTTAGTTCATTCATAATATAAACCCGTTATCACAGCGGGAGGCGGGAATGAGCGAACAAAAAACATCACAAAACTGGTTTAAGTCTTTAGTGGAGAAATATGACCGATTTTGTCGCGAACTCGGGCTGGATTCGGGCGCTTGCCGTAGTTGTACGCCGATTGTCAAGACCGATGAACAGGGAAATATAATTAAAAACCCGCCGAAACAGACAAAATAATTTGAATAAGATCACATTTTTGATTTTTCCGTTCAAGGATCGTCAAAATCTCATTTACTTCTTTTTAACCACTTCATACAATATGCCCGGTTTTTTTATTTATCTAAGGATATTTGTATGTTGTGGTTTTTTATTTGCGTAGCGATTTTACTTTTGGGCTATTGGCTTTACAGTAAAGTCGTCGAAAAAATCTTTGTGATTAATCCGGAACGTAAAACGCCGGCCTATTCCATGGGCGACGGAGTGGATTACGTGCCGATGTCTAAAAATAAAATCTGGCTGATTCAATTATTGAATATTGCCGGAACCGGGCCGATTTTCGGGCCGATTTTGGGGGCGTTATACGGACCGGTGGCAATGCTGTGGATTGTTTTCGGCTGCGTTTTTGCCGGAGCGGTGCACGATTATTTCAGCGGTATGCTGAGTATTCGTAACGGCGGCGCCAACATTCCTTTCCTGGCGGGGAAATATCTCGGTCGTCCGGCAAAACATTTTATGAACTTTATTGCGATTTTACTGCTTCTGTTAGTAGGCGTGGTGTTCGTAGCAAGTCCGGCGTCATTATTAACCAATATTACCAACGATTTAATGACATCCGGCGGTGTCGGAGCAGCGGCGGTGAATGATGAAGCCGGTGCCAGCAATACCAATATTCTGATGATATGGACCGCCATCATCTTTATTTATTACATCCTGGCGACATTGGTGCCGATTGACAAAATTATCGGCCGAATTTATCCGATTTTCGGCGGCTTATTAATGTTTATGACGTTAGGAATGCTATTCGGTTTATTTTTTGAAGGGATTCCGCTTTTCCGTACGATTACGACGGAATTAGGTCATGATGTGACGCTGGCGGATTTCTTTGCCAATTTACATCCGAAGGAAGGCACTCCGCTTTGGCCGTTATTGTTTGTTACCATTGCCTGTGGCGCGGTTTCCGGTTTTCATGCCACTCAATCCCCGTTGATGGCGCGTTGTACCCAAAATGAAAAAGAAGGTCGCTTCATTTTCTACGGTGCAATGATTGGTGAAGGCGTGATTGCGTTAATTTGGTGTATGGTCGGTTTAAGTTTTTATGACGACCAGGCGTCTTTACTGGAAGCTTTGAAAGGTACGCCTTCTAAAGTGGTTTATGATTCGGCCATCGGTATGCTCGGTGTATTTGGCGGCATTTTAGCGGTATTAGGCGTGGTGGTATTACCAATCACATCCGGCGACACCGCATTCCGTGCGGCACGTTTGTTAATCGCGGATTTCTTCAAATTCGAACAACGTTCACTGATAAAACGTTTGACGATTGCCATTCCGTTATTCGCTATCGGCTTCTGGGTATCTACCGTGGACTTCCAGGTATTATGGCGTTACTTCGGTTGGGCGAACCAAACCACAGCGATGGTGATGTTATGGACGGCTTCCGCTTATTTATTCCGTCACCAAAAATTCCACTGGATCACAACGATCCCGGCAATTTTCATGACTTTGGTTTGTTCCACTTATATCGCCAATGCCCCAATCGGATTCGGTTTGTCTTATGACGTGTCCGTTTGGGTCGGCGTGGCAACCACTGCGGTGGCGCTGATTTCTTTCCTTGTGTTCTTAAAACCGATTCCGAAAGAACAACAGGAAAACGATTAACTTCGTAAAAAACTTCTTCAAAATTGACCGCACTTTATGCAAATAAAGTGCGGTTTTTTTGTCCGTAATTTTTCTACGGATTTTTCTTTTTTCCGTATTAATCGCTTGCAACTTCATCAATCAATCTATAGAATGGCAAATAAGTGGTAAAAAGTGGCGTTTTGTGGAGATATTTGGATTTTATCTGCAAAAACAGCGCAAAAAGTTAACTTGGCGAGATTTTTGAGGTACCCATGTTCCGTGGAGCTTCGGCGATAAATTTAGATGCAAAGGGACGTTTAGCGATCCCGACGCGCTATCGTCCCGAGATCCTGGATCAAAATCAAGGTCAACTGGTTTGTACCGTTGACATCCGCCAGCCTTGCTTGCTGCTTTATCCTTTATCCGAATGGGAAATGATTGAACAAAAGTTGTTATCACTGGCAAATTTTGATCCGGCTTTGCGTAGTTTGCAACGAGTTATGTTAGGGTACGCTACCGAATGTGCGCTAGACAGCGCGGGGCGGATTCTGCTGAGCGAGCCGTTACGCCAACGGGCAAAATTAGAAAAAAATATTATGTTGGTGGGACAACTCAATAAATTCGAGATTTGGTCGGAATCCGAATGGAACGCCCAAATTGAACAGGACATGGTATTAGGATCCAGCGCTGAATTCGCCTTGTCCGACGCATTAAAAACGCTGTCATTATAAATTCAACAACAGCGGCACTAGCAAACTAGCGTGATAGCTAGATAAAAAAGATAAACGGCGAGTTATCGCCGCTTTATCTCATCTGACGTTCATTAATGAGTTCGTCATTCGATTTTTAAAATTCATTTTATTTTGTGGTTTATTTATGAGCGAGCGCAATACTTTTTCTCATCCTGAACACGCCACTGTTTTACTTCATGAAGCAGTGCAGGGTTTAGCGTTGAAAGATCAAGGTATTTACATTGACGCCACCTTCGGGCGCGGCGGTCATTCGCGCTTAATCCTCTCCAAACTTTCTCCGAACGGGCGTCTTATCGGCGTCGATCGCGATCCTCGGGCCGTTGCCGAAGCAAAAAAAATTCAAGATTCGCGTTTTCAAATTGAACACAACAGTTTCTCTGCAATTCCCGAAATTTGCGAAAAATACGGGTTAATCGGCAAAATTGACGGTATTTTGCTTGATCTCGGCGTATCTTCACCGCAATTGGACGACGCAGAACGCGGTTTTAGTTTTATGAAAGACGGACCGCTGGACATGCGAATGGACACCACTAAAGGTTTGTCCGCGGCGGAATGGCTGGCGCAAGTGAACGAAGATGACTTAGCCTGGGTGCTCAAAACCTTCGGTGAAGAACGTTTTGCCAAACGCATTGCCGCCGCGATCGTGAATTACAATAAAAGTGCGGTAGAAAAAAACGAAGAAATTCTTCACCGCACTTTACAGCTGGCGGAACTGATTTCCAATGCCGTACCTTTCAAGGACAAACACAAACATCCGGCAACCCGCTCTTTTCAGGCAATCCGTATTTTTATCAATTCCGAATTGGAAGAACTGGAAAGCGTTTTGCAATCGGCGCTGACCGTTCTGGCGCCGCAAGGTCGTTTATCCGTCATCAGCTTTCATTCGCTGGAAGATCGAATGGTAAAACGTTTTATGCGTAAACAAAGCCGGGGTGAACAGCTTCCGAAAGGCTTGCCGTTGCGTGAAGACCAGATTCAACGTCATTGCACATTAAGAACGATCGGCAAATCCATCCGGCCCGGTGAACGGGAAATTGCCATGAATCCCCGTTCACGCAGTGCCGTGTTAAGAATAGCGGAGAAATTATGATGTCTGATCAACCGTTATTAAACAGTGAACGTTATCCGTTGCAGGATTTAATTATTCAGGATTTATGCGAACTGAATAAAACCGTTATCGCATTGATTTTAGCAATAACCTGTACCGCTATCGGCACGGTTTGGATTACTCATCAAACACGTATGCTGGTGGCGGAGAAAGGCGAATTAGTGTTTGAAAAACAAGCACTTGAGAATGAATTTGTTAATTTGAAACTGGAAGAAACTACACTAAGCGACAACACCCGCATTGAAGCGATCTCGACGGTGAAACTAGGAATGAAACGTGTAGAACCTGAACAAGAAGTGGTGATTTTAGAATAATGGTCAAATTTAATTCAACACGACAACGTACCAATCCTAAAAAAACGGTGAAAAAACCGGCGGTTTCTTCATCCGTGGGCAGCGGTGCGAAACTGAATAAGCCGAAGGTAACCTTTGAAAAGAGTTTCTTGAAAGCGCGTTATCATTGGGTGGTGGGTTTCGTTTGTTTCGGTCTTTTTGCGTTAATTGCGCGCGCGGCTTTCGTACAGACGATCAATGTGGAAACCTTCAGCAACGAAGCGGATAAACGTTCGTTACGTACGTTAACAATCGAATCGGCCCGCGGTTCGATTTTAGACCGCAACGGACAAATGCTTTCGGTGAGCGTGCCGATGCATGCGATTACTATCGATCCGAAAGTGATTCTGGACGAACATTCTCTGGACGATCGCGAGCGCTGGACCGCTTTAGCGGACAGTTTGGGCTTGCGATATAAAGATATTGCTGCAAAAATTCAGGCGAAACCCCGTTCCCGCTTTGAATATCTTGCCCGTCAGGTACCGCCGAGCGTTGCCGACTATGTGAAAAAATTAAAAATCCCCGGCGTGATGTTAGTGAGCGATTTCCGCCGTTTCTATCCTCGCGCGGAGGAAACCGCTCATTTAATCGGTTTCACCGACGTGGACAATAAAGGGATTGAGGGAATTGAAAAGAGCTTTAACTCATTATTACTCGGTAAATCCGGCTCGCGTACTTACCGCAAAGATAAACAGGGTAAAATCGTCGAAGAAATCGCCGATATTAAAAAATACGAAGCGCATAATGTGACGTTGAGTATCGATGAAAAATTGCAGTCCATGGTTTATCGCGAAATTAAACGCGCGGTGGCGGAAAATAACGCAACGTCCGGTACCGCCGTCTTGGTTGACGTACGTACGGGCGAAGTGTTGGCAATGGTTAACGCACCTTCCTATAATCCGAACAAACGTACCGGCGTATCGGAAGATTTAATGCGTAACAAAGCGGTTACCGATACTTTTGAACCGGGTTCTACGGTAAAACCTTTCGTCGTTTTGACCGCACTTCAACGCGGCGCCGTACATCGCGGCGAAATCATCAACACCGGACCTTTGGTATTGAACGGTCATGAAATTAAAGACGTTGCGCCACGCAATCAGCAAACGTTGGATGAAATTCTGGAAAACTCCTCAAACCGCGGGGTCAGCCGGCTTGCCTTGCGCATGCCGCCTTCCGCATTAATGGAAACTTACCAAAACGCCGGTTTAGGCAAATCGACGGATTTGGGTTTAGGCGGCGAACAGGCGGGATATTTAAACGCCAATCGTAAACGTTGGGCGGATATCGAACGCGCAAACGTTGCCTACGGTTACGGTATTAATGCGACGCCGTTGCAAATCGCCCGCGCTTATGTCACTTTAGGCAGCTTCGGCATTTATCGTCCGTTATCCATTACCAAAGTGGATCCGCCGGTGATTGGCAACCGCGTTTTTTCTGAAAAAATTACCCGTGACGTGGTTGGCATGATGGAAAAAGTGGCGATTAAAAATAAACGCGCCATGGTAGACGGTTATCGCGTCGCCATCAAAACCGGTACGGCGAAAAAATTGGAAAAAGGCCGTTATGTCGATAAATACATGGCTTACACCGCAGGACTTGCGCCGGCAACGGATCCGCGTTTCGCTTTGGTGATTTTAATTGATGATCCGAAAGCCGGACAATATTACGGCGGCGCCGTGTCCGCACCGGTATTTTCCAGCATTATGGGTTATGCTTTGCGAGCCTATAACATTACGCCGGATGCCGAGCCTTCCGAGCAAAATGCGAAAATCACAAGACGCGTGGTGCGTTTGAGTCAACAACCTAAACTGGATTCGCAACAATCACCGATGCAGCAACAAAATTAATAAAAAACGATGAAAAATTTGACCGCACTTTTGGGGCTTAACCGCCCCGAATTAGAAGGTATTCAACTTACGGAAATGTGTTTAGACAGCCGATCGATTAAGACTGGCTGTCTTTTCGTTGCAATAAAAGGCCACAATGTTGACGGCAGACGGTTTATTTCTGCCGCGATCGAGCGCAATGCCGCAGCGGTTTTGGCGGAATGCGAGGATGCGCGCGAACATTTGCAACTGCGTTTCGAACGCAATATTCCCGTCATTTCTTATTTCAATCTTCCCGAACATTTATCGGAAATCGCCGATAAATTTTACGACAGTCCGTCTCAACGCCTGCAGTTAATCGGTGTGACCGGCACGAACGGCAAAACGACCGTTTCCCAGTTATTGGCGCAATGGGCGCAGATTTTAGGGAAGACGCCCGCCGTGATGGGAACGATCGGAAACGGCTTGCTGGGACAGGTTCATCCAGCCGCCAACACGACCGGTTCGGCCATTGAAGTCCAATCTTCATTAGCGAATTTTATCGAACAGGGCGCGAATTTTGCCGCCATTGAAGTGTCTTCCCACGGTTTGGTGCAAAAACGAATTGAGGCGTTAAAATTTGCAGCGGTGGTTTTCACCAATTTAAGCCGTGATCATTTGGATTATCACGGCACCATGGCGGCTTATGCGGACGCTAAAAAGCGTTTGTTCACCGAATTGCCGTCGCAATATCAAATTATCAATGCGGACGATGAAATCGGTCGGGCATGGTTGCAGGAATTGCCGGATGCGGTGGCGGTCAGTTGTGATCCCGATTTTCAACCGCAACAAAAAAACTGGCTGAAATCGACCGCACTTTCCTTTACCGGTCACGGCGCCGAGATTGAATTCGCTTCCGCTTGGGGCGACGGCAAGTTGGAAAGCCGGCTTATCGGCGCTTTTAATGTGAGCAATTTATTACTTGTGTTGGCAACGTTGCTGGCTTTAGGGTATCCTTTACAGATTTTAATCCGCACGGCTTCGCAACTTCGCGGCGTTTGCGGCCGCATGGAAATGATTACGGCGGCCGGTAAACCTACGGTGATGGTGGATTATGCCCATACGCCGGATGCCTTGGAGAAAGCCCTGGCGGCGGCACGCATTCATTGTACGGGCGAACTTTGGTGCATTTTCGGCTGCGGCGGTGATCGCGATAGCGGAAAACGTCCGATGATGGCGAAAGTCGCCGAGCGTTTCGCCGATCGAATTATCATCACCGACGATAATCCCCGCACGGAAGCGCCGGCCAAAATTGTGGCGGATATCACCGCCGGCTTTGAACAATTACAAAACGTGCAAATTATTCATGCCCGTGAAGCGGCTATCCGCACGGCAATTCAATGTGCGGCGGAAAATGATGTGATTTTAATTGCCGGTAAAGGGCATGAAGATTACCAAATTGTCGGAAAAGAAAAGCATCATTTTTCCGATCAGGAAACAGCAAAGAAATATTTATAAATGATTAGATTACAAACAAAAAAACTGGCGGAAATTCTAAACGGCAGATTGATCGGCGATGGAAATGCGGTGGTCGACGCCGTGAGCACGGATACGCGTCAGCCGACTCAAAAGGGTTTATTTTTCGCCTTAAAAGGTGAAAAATTTGATGCTCATGATTATTTGCCGTCTGCGGTGGAGCAAGGCAACGCGGCGGTTGTGGTGGATCATGTCTGTGAAATTGACGTTCCACAAATTGTGGTTGCCGATACCCGTTTAGCGCTGGGCCGTTTGGCTCAGTGGTTGAAAGCGGAGCTGAAACCATTAACCGTTGCGATGACCGGTTCTTCCGGCAAAACGACGGTAAAAGAGATGACGGCGTCGATTTTGCAACAGACGGCACGGAAAAGTGCGGTCAAAAATCGTGAAGTTTTTTTTAACGATAATGGCGGGCACGAGCAAACCGATTCCGCCGATGCCGTTTTGTTTACGCAGGGAAATTTCAATAACGATATCGGCGTGCCGTTAACCTTGCTTCGTCTGGAACCGAAACATCGTTTTGCGGTGATTGAACTGGGCGCAAATCACGCCGGCGAAATCGATTACACCACGAAATTAGTGCGTCCTGATGTGGCGTTGATTAATAATATTGCGCCGGCGCATTTGGAAGGTTTCGGTTCGCTGGACGGCGTGGCGCGGGCAAAAGGCGAAATTTACCGAGGCTTGCCCGAAGACGGGATTGCGGTGGTGAATTTGGATTGCCATTATTTGCCGTTATGGGGAAAAGAAATCGGCGGACGTCAGGTGCGGTCGTTTTCCGCCGCGAACGGTCGGGCGGATTATTGGGCGGATAACGTTCGGATGACGGAATCCGGTTCCGCTTTCACGTTGCATAGTCCCGCCGGTTCGATTGATATCAATCTGCCGTATTTAGGCGTGCATAATATCGGTAACGCCTTGGCGGCAACGGCGCTGGCTATGAATGTCGGCGCCGAATTGGCGGATGTGAAAGCGGGATTGGAGCAACGTTCGCCGGTGAAAGGACGGTTATTTCCCATTGAACCCTGCAAAAATTTATTATTGTTAGACGATACCTATAACGCCAATGTGGATTCGCTGAAATCGGCAATTGATGTGTTGAAAAATTATAAGGCGTTTCGTATTTTGGCCGTGGGCGATATGGCGGAACTGGGCGAAAACAGCCGGGAATGTCATCAGCAGGTGGCGGATTATGCCAAAGCGGCGAATTTGGATTGCGTTGCCAGTTTCGGGCGGAAATCCGCTGTCATTGCCCAGGCCTGTCGCGGGATTCATTTCACCGATAAAACCGGAATGGCGCATTATTTAGCCGAACTCATTGATGATAAATTGAAGAATAATCAACAGGTTGTGGTGTTGGCAAAAGGATCGCGCAGTCAAAAAATGGAAGATGTGATTGCAATTTTAAAGCAAAAATTTGAAGGATAATCAAAAAATGTTAGTTTGGCTTGCCTCTTTTTTAGAACAGTATTTTAGTAGTTTTCATGTGATTTCTTACTTGACTGTGCGCGCCGTTTTGTCGCTGCTGACCGCTTTGTTATTGTCGCTTTGGATTGGTCCGAAAATGATCCGTCGTTTGCAGATTTTTAAATTCGGTCAGGAAGTGCGTAATGACGGGCCGGAAAGCCATTTTCAGAAGCGCGGTACGCCGACTATGGGCGGTATTATGATCCTTGCTACGATTACCGTCAGTTCATTGCTGTGGAGCGATTTGTCCAATCCGTATATCTGGTGCAGTTTGTTCGTATTATTGGGCTATGGCGCCATCGGCTTTGTGGATGATTACCGCAAAATCAAATATAAAAATACCGACGGTTTGATTGCCCGCTGGAAATATTTTTGGTTATCCGCCGTGGCGTTCGTCGCCGTGTTTGCCATGTATATGATCGGTAAAGATACCGATGCGACGCGCTTAGTGGTGCCGTTCTTTAAAGATATTATGCCGCAGTTGGGACTGTTTTACATTGTGCTGGCTTATTTCGTAATTGTCGGTACCAGTAACGCCGTGAATTTAACCGACGGTTTAGACGGTTTGGCCATTATGCCGACGGTTTTTGTCGCCGGCGCATTTGCGATTATCGCCTGGGCGACGGGGAACGTTGAAATTTCTAAATATCTTTATATTCCTTATGTCAGTCACACTTCCGAACTGGTGATTTTCTGTACGGCTATTGTCGGTGCCGGCTTGGGATTTCTGTGGTTCAATACTTATCCCGCACAAGTCTTTATGGGCGATGTGGGCTCTTTGGCACTGGGCGGCGCATTAGGCACCATTGCCGTTTTGGTTCGTCAGGAATTTCTGTTGGTGATCATGGGCGGCGTGTTCGTAATGGAAACCGTGTCGGTTATCTTACAGGTGGGTTCCTACAAATTACGCAAAAAACGTATTTTCCGCATGGCGCCGATTCATCATCATTACGAACTTAAAGGTTGGCCGGAACCGCGCGTGATTATCCGTTTCTGGATTATTTCATTGATGCTGGTATTACTGGGATTGGTTACGCTTAAACTCCGTTAGAACATCGTTAGACTAATTACCCTTAGGATATTTCCACATGGCAGAATATAAAAATAAAAAAGTCACCGTCATCGGATTAGGTAAAACAGGATTGTCCTGTGTCGATTTTTTGCTGAAAAAACAAGCGGATGTGCGCGTTATTGATACGCGGGAAAATCCGGCCGGGGCGGAAAAACTGAGTCCGAATATCCCGTTGCACAAGGGCGGTTTGAATCAGGATTGGCTGAACGCTAGCGATATGATTGTCATCAGCCCCGGTTTGGCGGTAAAAACGCCGGAAATTCAGACCGCACTTTCCGTCGGCGTGGAAGTGATCGGCGACATTGAGCTGTTTTGCCGCGAAGCCAACGAACAGGGAAAACCCGTGGTGGCGATTACCGGTTCAAACGGCAAAAGCACCGTGACGGCGTTGGTGACGGAAATGGCGAAAGCGGGCGGTTTACGCGTGGGAATGGGCGGCAATATCGGTATTCCGGCGCTGTCTTTATTAGAGACGGAATGCGATCTGTATGTGCTGGAATTATCCAGTTTCCAGCTGGAAACCACATTCAGCCTGAAGGCTGCGGCGGCAACGGTGTTAAATGTCACGGAAGATCATATGAACCGTTATGCGGATTTGGAAGATTACCGTCAGGCAAAACTGAAAATTTATCTGAACGCCGAAACCGCCGTGATCAATGCGGAAGATTCGTTAACTAAAGAAGATAATAAACAGAGCGCCAAACGGCAGCTCAGCTTCGGTGAAAATCATGCGGATTATTGGCTGAAAACGGAAAACGGTCGGCAATATTTAATGGCGCGGCAAGAGGTGATTCTGCCGTGCAGTGAAGTGAAAATTTCCGGTCGTCATAATTATATGAACGCATTGGCGTCGATTGCTCTGGCTCAGTCTGTCGGGGTAAAAACTCACGGAATTTTGACCGCACTTCGCACTTTCAGCGGCTTGGATCACCGTTTTCAGTTGGCTCATTTCGCCGACGGCGTGCGCTGGGTTAACGATTCTAAAGCGACTAATGTAGGCAGCACCGTGGCGGCGTTAACCGGTTTACATTTGGAAGGCAATTTACATTTATTGCTGGGCGGCGACGGTAAAGGCGCCGATTTCAGCGAATTGGAAAAATTGATTAATAAACCCGGAATTTTCTGTTACTGTTTCGGGCGGGACGGAGTGACACTGGCGAAGTTGTCGAATCAAAGCCGCTTGTTTGAAACCATGGAACAAGCCGTTAACGCAGTGCGACCTGCGTTAAAACCCGGCGATATGGTGTTGTTATCGCCGGCTTGCGCCAGCCTGGATCAGTTTGCTTCATTTGAAAAACGTGGGGAAGAATTCACGCGTTTAGCTAAATTATAGGATTGATGCGCGAATGCCATTTTTAACGAAATTCAAAGAAAATATGCAGCGTTGGACTACCATTACGCCGAGCAATCTGTTGTATGATCGCACGTTGTTGTGGTTATTCGTGATTTTGCTGTTTATCGGCTTTATTATGGTGACGTCCGCTTCAATTCCCGTAGGGACGCGAATTGAAAATAATCCTTTTCATTTTGCCGTTCGTGATGCGTTATACGTTTTTTTATCGTTTGTCACGTTTTATATTTTTCTGAAAATTCCGATGGAAAAATGGGAAGAACGCTATTTTCTGGTGTTTCTTATTGCTATTGTGTTGCTGCTGGCGGTTGCGATTCCGGGAATTGGGAAAACCATTAACGGCGCGCGCCGTTGGATTCCTATCGGTATTTTTAATTTTCAGCCGGCGGAATTCGCTAAATTAGCGCTCATTTGTTTTCTTTCCAGTTATTTTACCCGCCGTTATGACGAAGTGCGGTCAAAAAAACTCAGTGCGTTCAAGCCGTTGCTGGTGATGGGCTTATTCGGTGTGTTGTTATTGTTGCAGCCGGATTTGGGTAGTACGGTGGTGCTGTTTGTTATCACTTTCGGTTTGTTGTTCATTGCCGGCGCTCACATCATGCAGTTCGTGGGATTAATCGGTATCGGCGCGTTTTTATTCGTCGTGCTGGTGCTGTCTTCCGCTTATCGTATGAAGCGGATTACCGGTTTTATGGATCCGTTCAAAGACCCTTACGGCACCGGGTTTCAACTTTCAAATTCGTTAATGGCTTTCGGACGCGGCGAATTTAGCGGCGAAGGCTTGGGGAATTCCATTCAGAAATTGGAATATTTGCCGGAAGCCCATACGGACTTTGTGATGGCGGTAGTGGGCGAAGAATTCGGTTTCTTAGGTATCGCGGTTATCGTATTTTTACTTTCCGCGTTGGTGTTCCGTGCAATGAAAATCGGCCGCGAGTCTTTGCAGTTGGAACAACGCTTTAAAGGCTTTTTTGCTTTCGGTATCAGCTTTTGGATTTTCTTTCAGGGATTCGTTAATTTAGGTATGGCGTTAGGGTTGTTACCGACCAAAGGCTTAACTTTCCCGCTGGTCAGTTATGGTGGTTCCAGTTTAATCATTATGACAATCAGTATTGCGGTGTTGATTCGAATCGATCATGAGAACCGCTTAATGCGCGGCGGACATGCGCGCTTACGAGATGATTAAACTTAAAAGAGATAACCATGAATAAAAAATTATTGGTAATGGCTGGCGGTACTGGCGGACACGTATTCCCAGCCATTGCTGTAGCACAACAACTACAACAACAGGGTTGGGAAGTTCAATGGCTTGGCACGGCGGACAGAATGGAAGCTCAGCTGGTGCCGAAACACGGGATTAAAATTAATTTTATTCAGATTTCCGGTTTGCGCGGTAAAGGCTTGTTCGCATTGCTTAAAGCGCCCTTTGCCATATTTCGTGCGGTGCTGCAGGCGCGTAAAATTATTAAACAATATCAACCTCATGCGGTGCTCGGTATGGGCGGATACGTTTCCGGTCCGGGCGGAATTGCGGCGAAATTATGCGGCGTGCCCATTATTTTGCATGAACAAAATGCGGTGGCGGGCTTAACTAACGTTTGGTTGTCAAAAATAGCCAAACGCACGCTACAGGCGTTTCCGAGCGCATTTCCTCAGGCGGAAGTGGTCGGCAATCCGGTGCGTCAATCTTTATACGCGGAACCGTTGCCGGAACAGCGTTATGCCGAACGCACAGGAAAATTGCGCCTGCTGGTGGTGGGCGGAAGCCAGGGCGCGCGCGTGTTAAATCAAAATGTGCCGCCGATGGTCGCCCGTTTAACCGATAAACTGGATGTACGTCATCAAGTGGGCGCCGGAAATGTGGAAAATGTGACCGCACTTTACCAAAAACTGGGTGTGGACACGAAAAGTGCGGTCAAAATTACGGAGTTTTTTGACGATATGGCCGCCGCCTACGCTTGGGCGGATTTCGTGATTTGCCGTTCGGGAGCGTTAACGGTGTGCGAGCTGGCCGCCGTCGGCACGCCTGCTATTTTTGTTCCGTTTCAGCATAAAGATCGTCAACAATTCCTCAATGCAAAATATCTGGCCGATGTCGGCGCGGCAAAAATTGTCGAACAGGCTGACCTAAGCCCCGAAGTTTTGGTAAACTTAGTGGATAATTTGGATCGCGCAATTTTGTGCGAGATGGCGATGAAGGCGAAGTCCATGGCAACGCCGTTAGCAGCGAAGCGCGTCGCGGATGTGATTATTGAAAATGCTAATTAAAACAATGAGATAAATATAATGAAGAAAAGACAGGATAAAATCAGACAAATGGTGCCGGGTATGCGTCGTGTGCGTCAGATTCACTTTGTGGGAATCGGTGGCGCGGGAATGGGCGGTATTGCCGAAGTACTTTTAAATGAGGGCTACGACATTACCGGTTCCGATATTGCGGAAAATGCCGTGACTAGCCGTTTGTCTTCTCTGGGCGCCAAAATTTTTATCGGGCATGCGGCCTCAAACGTTGAAAAAGCCAGCGTCGTGGTGGTATCGAGTGCCATTAAACCCGATAATGTTGAAGTGGTTGCCGCTCATGAGAAACGGATTCCTGTTATTCAGCGCGCGCAAATGTTGGCGGAACTTATGCGTTTCCGTCACGGCATCGCCATTGCCGGCACGCACGGTAAAACCACTACCACGGCGATGATTTCGATGATTTATACCCAGGCGGGGCTGGATCCTACTTTTGTCAACGGCGGACTGGTTAAATCGGCGGGAACCAACGCTTATCTCGGTGCGAGCCGTTATTTGATTGCAGAAGCGGACGAAAGCGACGCATCGTTTCTGCATTTACAGCCGATGGTATCCGTGGTGACAAATATCGAGCCGGATCATATGGATACTTACCATGGCGACTTTGATGAAATGAAACGTACTTATGTGAACTTTTTGCATAATTTGCCGTTCTATGGTTTAGCCGTGATGTGTGCGGACGACGCCGTATTAATGGAATTAGTACCGCAAGTTGGGCGTCAGGTGATTACTTACGGTTTCAGCGATAAAGCCGATTATCGTATTGAAAATTATGAACAAACCGGCTTTCAAGGGCATTATGACGTGATTACGCCGACAGGCGAACGCATTCATATTTTGTTAAATGTGCCCGGTAAGCATAATGCGCTGAACGCCACGGCGGCGTTGATTGTGGCAAAAGAAGAAGGCATTGAAAACGAAGCGATTTTAGCCGCACTTGCGGATTTCCAGGGCGCGGGACGTCGTTTCGATCAGCTTGGCGAATTTATTCGTCCGAACGGCAAAGTCATGTTAGTGGATGATTACGGACATCATCCTACGGAAGTGGGCGTAACGATTCAGGCGGCGCGTTCGGGCTGGGAAAATAAACGCGTGGTGATGGTTTTTCAACCGCACCGTTACAGTCGTACCCGTGATCTTTTTGATGATTTTGTCCGCGTGCTTTCGCAGGTGGATGTACTTATTTTGTTGGACGTGTATCCGGCGGGCGAACAACCGATTGCGGGAGCGGATAGCCGTTCCTTGGCGCGTTCAATCCGTAATTTAGGTAAAGTGGATCCGATTTTTGTCGCGGATCACGCGCAATTATCGGAAGTGATTGATCAGATTATTCAGGACGGCGATTTAATTTTGGCACAAGGCGCGGGAAATGTCAGTCGTTTGTCCCGTAATTTGGTGGAACATTGGACGAGAGCGTAACGCCGGCGGCGCGGAATTCTCCGCGCTTTAAGATAACCCGTAATCATGTGGCATAAACCGAGGGTTTATGCGGAGTTTGGACAGAAAGAATGAAACCATTAAAACAACAAAAAATTGCCGTATTATTAGGCGGAACCGCATCGGAACGAGAAGTGTCGTTAAATTCCGGAGCGGCGGTATTGGAAGCGTTGCGTTCGCAAGGCTACGACGCGCATCCGGTAGATCCGAAAGAAACATCCGTCGCCCGTTTGAAAGAACAGGGATTTGATCGCGCCTTTAATATTTTACACGGACGCGGCGGCGAAGACGGCGTGATTCAGGGCGTATTGGAACAAATCGAATTGCCGTATACCGGTTGCGGCGTGATGACTTCCGCATTAACGATGGACAAAATGCGTACCAAAATGTTGTGGAAAGGCTTCGGTTTGCCGATTGCCGATATGGAAATTGTGACAAAATCGACCGCACTTTCCTTGGATCCGCAAGCCGTTGTGTCGCGTTTAGGCTTGCCGTTAATGGTGAAACCGTCGCGCGAAGGGTCAAGTGTCGGGTTAACCAAAGTGGATTCGGCGGATAAATTAAAAAGTGCGGTCGATTTTGCCTTAGAATTTGACGATATTGTTTTGATTGAAGAATGGTTATCCGGCGATGAATTAACCGTTCCCGTACTAGGCGGTGAAGTGTTGCCGGCGGTGCAAATTGTGCCGGAAGGCGAATTTTACGATTATAATGCGAAATATATTTCCGATAATACCCAATACATTTGTCCGATGCCGATGAGCGACGAGCGGTGGGAAGAATTGAAAAATCTGGTAAAACGCGCTTATGATGCGGTGGGATGTTGCGGTTGGAGCCGCATTGACGTTATGACGGATGCAAAAGGCAATTTCCGCCTGGTTGAAGTGAATACCACGCCGGGCATGACAAGTCACAGCTTGTTCCCGAAATCGGCGGCGACAGTGGGTTATTCCTTCGAAAAACTGGTTGAGAAAATTTTGGAGCTTAGCGTTTAATGGCAGTGATCAAACGCAAAAACACGGTAAAAAAAGCAAGGACTCATGATTTTAAGGCGCGCAGCCTGATTCAAGTGAAGCCCTTGCTTGTGTTATTATGCGTTGGCATATTGTATTATGCATATTCAAATTGGCAGAATTGGTTGGAAAAATTAGACGATAAACCGATCAGTTCTTTTGCTTTATTGGGTACGCCGAAATTTACCACGAATGCCGATGTGCGCGATCTTATTATTAAGATGGGCGACTTAAAAGGCTTTTTCGGGCAGGATGTGGATAAAGTACGCGAGCAAATTCAGTCTATGCCCTGGGTGAAAGGCGCGGTGGTACGTAAAATCTGGCCGGACAGACTGAGTATTTTTGTGTCCGAATATACACCGATTGCCTATTGGAATGACGATCGGTTTCTTTCCAGTGACGGCGCGGTGTTTAAATTGCCGTTAGAAAAATTGAAACAAAAAGATATGCCGCGTTTATTCGGGCCGGATTATCAAAGCGCAGTGGTGTGGGATGCCTGGAATAAAATTTTTAACGAACTAAAAACGAAAAATTTAAATTTAAAATCCGTTGCGATTGATGAACGCGGTTCTTGGGATATCACATTGGATAACGATATTACCTTAAAATTGGGACGTGGCGAATGGAAATCGAAAATTGATCGGTTTGTCACGATTTATCCGCAAATTGAAGTACCTGAAAATAAACGTATTAATTATGTGGATTTGCGTTATAAAGTCGGGGCGGCAGTGAATTTTATAGAGATAAATTAGGCGAAGTAACATGGCAAAAATTGTGGAATCAAAAACTATCGTTGGGTTAGAAGTAGGCACGACCAAAGTGGTTGCGGTAGTCGGTGAAGTACTACCCGATGGTGTGGTGAATGTGTTGGGGGTGGGCAGTAGTCCGTCGAAAGGCATTGATAAAGGAAGTATTACGGATTTATCCGCCGTGGTGAGTTCTATTCAACGCGCCATTGAAAATGCGGAATCGGTGGCGGATTGCCAGATTGTATCCGTGACATTGGCCATCACCGGCGAACATATTCAGAGTTTCAACGAAAGCGGCTTTGTGCCTATTGCCAACGGCGAAGTGACGCAAGATGAAATTGATTCCGCCATGCACACGGCAAGTTCGGTCAAACTGCCTGACGGTTTGTCGTTATTACATGTTATTCCGCAAGAATTTGCCGTAGATAAGCAACACAATATAAAAAGTCCGCTCGGTTTACAAGGCGTGCGTTTGAAAGCGCAGGCGCATTTGATCGGCTGTCAGCAGGCATGGTTGACCAATTTACAAAAAGCCGTGGAAAGCTGCGGGTTAAAGGTTGATGACGTCGTATTTTCCGGTTTGGCTTCAACTTATTCCGTATTAACCGAAGACGAAAAAGACCTCGGCGTCTGTATGATTGACTTTGGCGGCGGTTCCATGGATATTATGGTTTATACCAACGGTGCGTTGCGTTACAGCAAAGTGGTACCTTACGGCGGTAATGATATTACGGATTTTGTGGCGCAGAGTTTAACGACTTCACGCAATGAAGCGGAGAGTATTAAAATTAATTACGGAAGTGCGGTCAATCCGTCGCAAGAATTAGTTGAACATTTTGCTAAGACGAAGGTCGAAGTAGCAGGACTGGGCGGAACGTCGTCCCGTACATTCACGAAAGCGCAAATTGTTGACGTCACGTCAAAATGTTACGGTGATTTATTAAAAGTTATACAAAACGAGTTGATTAATTTACGCAACGACTTGACCGTAAAAGGCATTAAGCATGATTTGATCGCCGGTGTAGTGTTAACCGGCGGCGGAGCGCAAATGGATGATGTTGCGAAATGCGCAACGGATATTTTCGGTTTACACGTTAGAGTCGGCAGCCCGCTGAATATTACGGGGTTAACCGATTACGTAAATAAACCTCAATATGCTACGGTATTAGGATTATTGCAGTATACTCATCACAATGATGAAGAAACAAAACCTATTTTTGGCAGTGTGAATGACGAAGATAGTATTTTAGGCTCGATTTGGAGTAAAATTAAAAAAATTGGCAATAAAGTGCGGTCAGAATTTTGATATTTTGTAATTTTCATCTACAATAGGAAGAATTTCAGAATAATTTACGTGCTAGCCCTGTTTAGCATTGACGGAGAGTATAAATGTTTGAACCTGTACAATATGATTTTGATGATGAAGTGGGTCGCACGCTGATCAAAGTGGTTGGTGTCGGCGGTGGCGGCGGTAATGCCGTAAACCATATGGTTGAACAAATGGTTCAGCAAGGTGGTGAGTTTGTAGGCGAAAGCATCTATACCAATGATGAACATGGTGAGATTATTTTCTATGCCATCAATACTGACGCCCAGGCGTTACGCAAAAGCAAGGTTCAACAAACGGTTCAAATCGGGGCGGAAACAACCCGCGGTCTTGGTGCCGGTGCAAATCCGAATATCGGCCAAAAAGCGGCAGAAGAAGATAAAGATGCAATTCGTTCAATGTTAGAAGGTGCCGATATGGTATTCATCGCAACGGGTATGGGCGGTGGTACCGGTACAGGGGCGGCACCAATCGTTGCACAGGTTGCGAAAGAATTAGGTATTCTCACCGTAGCGGTCGTGACAAAACCGTTCTCGTTCGAAGGGAAAAAACGGATGTCATTTGCGGAACAAGGCATTAAAGCGCTTTCTCAATATGTTGACTCATTGATTGTGATTCCTAATGAGAAGTTGAAGAAGGTTCTGCCGAAAGGCGCCTCTTTATTGGATGCCTTTGCTGCGGTTAATAATGTATTACGCAATGCGGTAACCGGTATTTCGGATATGATCACGACGCCGGGTATGGTTAACGTGGACTTCGCGGATGTGCGAGCGGTGATGTCCGAAATGGGCCGTGCCATGATGGGAACGGGTATTGCACAAGGTGAAAAAGACAGCGGTCGCGCAGAAAAAGCTGCGAACGAAGCGGTGGCCAGTCCGTTATTGGAAGATGTGGATTTAACCGGTGCGCGCGGTGTTATTGTCAACATTTTATCCGGTCTGGATTTGACTTTAGATGAATATGAAACAATCGGTGATACGATTAAATCGTTTGCTTCGGATGAAGCGACTGTAATTGTGGGTACCAGTCTGAATCCTGAAATGACTGACGAAATTCGCGTTACGATTGTAGCGACGGGTATCGGAGCAAATGAAGAACCGACGGCACAGTTGGCGCCGGTTGCTCGTTCGGTACAGGGCACGACAGCCAACGTTCAATCTGCGGTGGAAAATGTTGCTCAGACGCAATCCGAACCAACCCCGGCTCGTCCGACTCAATTGGGCAATAATAACGATTTATTTAAACCTGCGTTTTTACGCGGAAACAACCAATAATCATGTTAATTCATAATCCTAAAGATTATGTAAGAGAAAATCTATGATTAAACAAAGAACATTAAAACAAAGCATTAAAGTGACAGGTGTCGGTCTGCACAGCGGTAATAAAGTTACCTTAAACTTACGCCCTGCGGCAGCCAATACGGGGGTTGTGTATTGCCGTACAGACTTAAATCCGCCGGTATCGTTCCCGGCGGATGCCAAAGCCGTGCGCGATACGATGCTTTGTACGGCATTAGTGAATGACGAAGGCGTGCGTATTTCGACCGTCGAGCATTTGAATGCAGCGTTGGCGGGTTTAGGCATTGATAACGTTATTATTGAAGTGGATGCGCCTGAAATCCCGATTATGGACGGCAGCGCAAGCCCGTTCGTTTACTTGCTTTTGGACGCAGGTATTGAAGAACAGGATGCGCCGAAGAAATTTATTCGTGTGAAGAAAAAAGTACGTGTTGAAGACGGTGATAAATGGGCGGAAATTTTGCCTTATAATGGTTTCCGTTTGAACTTTACGATTGACTTCAACCATCCGGCAATTACAAAGAATCTGAGCACTTACAGCCTTGATTTTTCAGCGCAGAAATTTGTACAACAAATCAGCCGGGCGCGAACTTTTGCTTTTATGAAAGATATTGAATATCTTCAATCACAGGGTTTGGCGTTGGGCGGAAGTTTAGACAACGCTATCGTGTTGGATAATTATCGCGTCTTAAATGAAGACGGTTTGCGCTTCAAAGACGAATTGGTTCGCCACAAAATGTTAGATTCTATCGGCGACTTGTTCATGTGCGGTTACAACATGATTGGTGAATTTAAAGCCTATAAGTCCGGTCACGGATTAAATAATAAGTTGCTTCGCGCTTTATTAGAAAATCAGGAAGCCTGGGAATTCGCCACATTTGAAGACAAAGAGAAGGTTCCGCAAGGTTATACTGTAGGCGCACAAGTCCTTATTTAATATTGATTAACGAAAAAAGCTATACTGAAAAGTATGGCTTTTTTTATCTGAAGCTTTATTGGAAAGATTACTATGAAAACTTCATTAATTTTGACCGCACTTTCGTTCTCATTATGTTCAACTGCCGTTATGGCGTATGAGCAAGATAAAACCTACCAGTTTACGATTTTGCATACTAACGATTTACACGGACATTTCTGGCAAAATGATAAAGGCGAATTCGGATTAGCCGCGCAGAAAACCTTAGTGGATCGCGTTAAAAAAGAAGTGGAAGCAAAGGGTGGCGCGGTGATTGTGCTGAATGCCGGTGATGTGAATACGGGCATTCCTGAATCGGATTTGCAGGATGCGCGTCCGGATTTAGAAGGCATGAATGCCATCGGTTATGAAGCGATGACATTGGGCAACCATGAATTCGATTATCCGCTGCAACTGCTCGATATGCAGGAGAAATGGGCGAAATTCCCGTTTTTAGGCGCTAACGTTTATAATGCGAAAACGGGAAAACCGTTGGTTAAACCTTATATTTTGCTGAATAAAGCCGGACTGAAAGTAGCGGTAGTCGGTTTGACCACGGAAGATACCGCGAAGTTAGGTAATCCCCAGTATATGAGTCTGGTGCGTTTCGATGATCCGACCGCCACTGCGAAGAAAGTGCTGGCGGAATTAAATAAAAATGAAAAACCGGATGTAAAAATCGCTTTGACTCACATGGGTTATTATTATGACGGTCAGTTTGGTTCCAACGCGCCGGGCGATGTGTCGATGGCACGCAATCTGGATAAATCCGCTTTTGATGTGATTGTCGGTGCCCACAGCCATGATACGGTTTGCGTCGATGACAAAGGCGGATGGATTAAAGATTATCGACCGGGACAGCCTTGTAAGCCGGATTATCAGAACGGAACTTGGATTATGCAGGCCGGAGAATGGGGAAAATTTTTAGGTCGGGCGGATTTCGAATTTAAAAACGGCGTAACTAAATTGGTCAATTATCAGCTGATTCCTGTGAACCTGAAACAGAAAATTAAAACGCCGGACGGAAAAACCGAATACCGCTATTACACCGAAGAAATTCCTCAGGACGCCGAAGTGCTGGCGTTATTAAAAACCTATCAGGACAAGGGCGATAAGCTGCTTAATGTCAAAGTAGGCGAAACCAAAGGAAAACTGGAAGGTGATCGCGCTGTCGTCCGCTTTAAGCAAACCAATCTCGGTCGTCTGGCGGCTGAAGTGCAGCGTCAAAAAACCGGTGCCGATGTCGGCTTAGTGAATTCCGGCGTGGTACGGGATTCCATCGCCGACGGCAATGTCAGCTATCGCGATATTCTTAAAGTTTTGCCTTTCGGTAATGCGGTCAGTTATGTGGATTTCACCGGCAAAGAACTGCAGGATTATCTGAACGTCGTGGCGTTAAAAGAAGTGGATTCGGGCGGTTATCCGCAGTTTTCCGGCGATATTAGTATGCTGGTGGATTTCACACATAAAAAAATTCATGACATCAAAATTAAAGGCGAACCTTTGAATCTAACCAAAAAATATCGTCTTTCCGTGCCGAATTACAGTGCGGCGGGCGGCGACGGCTATCCGGTGATTACTTCGCATCCGGCTTATGTGGATACCGGGTTTATTGATGCCGATGTAATGAAAGAATATTTCCAGAAAAATTCCCCTATTGATGCGGCGAAATTTGAACCGAAAGGCGAGATTATTTATCGATAACCCTGTGCTATAATCGGCAAAATTTATTTTAAAGGACAATTTATGCCACTTGATTTATCGGAAATTCGCCAACAAATCACCCAAATCGACCGCAGTTTGTTAAAACTGTTGTCAGAACGTCATCGTCTGGCCTTTGAGGTGGCGCGCAGTAAAGAATTAACCCAAAAACCGTTACGCGATGAAGAGCGCGAACAGCAGCTGTTGCAGGAATTAATCGCCTTTGCCGAGAATGAAAATTACCAGCTGGAACCGCAATACATTACGCAAATTTTTCAACGAATTATTGAAGATTCGGTGGTGACGCAGCAGGTTTATTTGCAGAATAAACTTAATCGGCAGCGGGAAAGTTCGGTTCATATCGCATTCCTGGGGAAACGCGGTTCTTATTCCAATCTGGCTTCGCGCAGTTATGCAAACCGTTATAGCAAGCAACTGATCGAGCTCAGTTGCAGTTCTTTTGAGCAAATTTTTGAAAAAGTGCGGTCGGGCGAAGCGGATTTTGGCATGTTGCCGCTGGAAAATACCACTTCCGGTTCCATTAATGAGGTATACGATTTGCTTCAGCATACGGATTTATCGTTAGTGGGCGAGTTGGCTTATCCGATTAAGCATTGCGTGTTGGTGACGGAGCAAACCGATCTCGACCGAATCGATACCTTATACAGCCATCCGCAGGTCATTCAGCAATGCAGCCAATTTATTCGCAGCTTGGATCGCGTACATATTGAATATTGCGAAAGTAGTTCCCACGCCATGCAATTGGTGGCAAGCCTGAATAAACCGAATATCGCGGCGTTGGGCAACGAAGACGGGGGAAAATTGTACGGATTGCGCGTGTTGAAAACCGATATCGCGAATCAAGCTAACAATATCACGCGTTTTATTGTGGTAGCGCGCGAACCGCTTTCCGTTTCGCCGCAAATCAGTACAAAAACGCTGTTGTTGATGACAACCGGTCAACAAGCGGGCTCGTTAGTGGATGCGTTATTGGTGTTCAAAAAATATCGGATTAACATGACAAAATTGGAATCCCGCCCGATTTACGGCAAACCTTGGGAAGAAATGTTTTATCTGGAAATTGAAGCGAACATCAACCATCCCGACACCAAACGGGCGTTAGACGAATTGAAGCGATACAGCTCTTTCCTGAAAGTGCTGGGCTGCTATCCGAGCGAAATCGTCAAACCGGTGGATGTGAAGTAACGCCATTCGGATATAAAAAGTGCGGTCAAAAAAACGAAAGAATTTTTGACCGCACTTTTTGATTTAATGTGAAGTTATTAAGCTTTTTTCAAGAACTCGGATTTTAATGAAAACGGTTGACCGTCAATTTTGCAGTCTACGTCGTGATCGCCGTCCACTAAGCGGATGTTTTTCGCTTTACTGCCTTTTTTCAACACAATGGACGATCCTTTCACTTTCAAATCTTTAATTAAAATGACATCGTCGCCGTCTTGTAATATGTTGCCGTTGCTGTCTTTCCAGATTTTTTCGTCGCTTTCCTGCGCCGTTTCTTCGCCGGACCATTCGTATGCGCAGTCCGGGCAAACAAAATTGATGCTGTCGTGATACACAAATTCACTTTGGCATTTCGGGCATTTAGGCATTTGATCCATGGTTGTTTCCTTATTGCTGTGTAAAATTGAACGGCGAGTATAGCAAAAAACTGTTAAAAAATCGACCGCACTTTTCGCCGCCAGAGACATGATTTATGCTAGCCATTGCGCGTAAAATGTGCTAATTTTTGCTCGTCAATCCGACAGAAATTTTAAATTCCATTATGACAGACGAACACTCGAATAACGTTACTCAATTAGAGCCGACACAGAAAAAATCTTTTTTTGAATCACTTTTCGGTCGTTTTTTTCAAGGCGAACTGAAAAACCGGGAAGAACTGGTGGAAGTGATTCGCGATTCCGAACAAAACGAACTGATCGATCAAGATACCCGCGAAATGATTGAAGGCGTGATGGAAATCGCCGAATTGCGCGTTCGCGATATTATGATTCCTCGCTCGCAAATCGTGTTTATCGACGAGACCCAGGATTTAGAGGGCTGCCTGGATATTATCATCGAAACCGCGCATTCGCGTTTTCCGGTCATTGCCGATGAACGCGATAACGTACGGGGAATTCTGCATGCCAAGGATTTGCTGAAATTTCTGCGTGAAAAGCCGGAAGAATTCGATTTGAAACAGTTGCTGCGCCCGGTGGTGATCGTGCCGGAAAGCAAGCGAGTGGATCGCATGCTGAAGGAATTTCGTTCCGAACGTTTTCACATGGCGATTGTGGTGGATGAATTCGGCGCCATTTCGGGTTTGGTGACCATTGAAGATATTCTGGAACAAATTGTCGGCGATATTGAAGACGAATTCGACGAAGAAGAGATTGTCGCCAATATCCGACAGTTATCCCGGCATACTTATGCGGTGCGGGCGTTAACGGATATTGATGATTTTAACGCCCAGTTCAATACGCATTTCGCCGATGAGGAAGTAGATACCATCGGCGGCGTAATTATGCAGGCGTTCGGTTATCTGCCGAAACGGGGCGAAGAAATCACCCTGGAAAATGTTCATTTTAAAGTGACTTCCGCCGATAGCCGCCGCATTATTCAATTGCGGGTGACCGTTACGGACGAGTTGACGGGAATCGAAAAGCCGGAAGAAACTCCGGAAGACTAAAAGCAACGGATTTTTTAGACCGTATTTATTATTCGGTTGGTGAATTTGACGGAAATTCAGCAACCGTTTTGTGTTTTATTGGATTTGTATGAAAAATTTATTGCCTTATTTTATTGCGCCGATTTCAGGCGTTCTCGGCGTTTTGGCTTTTTCTCCCTACGATTACTGGATTTGCGCCTATATTTCGCTGCTCGGTTTGCTGTATGCGGCAAAAACATCGAAAAAATCTACCGCACTTTGGGCGGCTTTTTTATGGGGCCTGAGCTTTTTCGCCGTCGGCACCGGCTGGCTGCATGTCAGCATTCACCAATTCGGCGGTTCGCCTTTGTGGTTGAGTTATATTTTAGTGCTGCTGCTGGCGGCGTATTTATCTTTATATCCCGTTTTATTCGCTTATCTGATTCAACGCTTTAAAGTCCGTTCCGTAATGATGTTTCCCGTGCTGTGGACGTTCACGGAATTTCTGCGCGGTTGGATATTGACCGGCTTTCCGTGGTTGCAGTTCGGTTACACGCAAATTGATACGCCTTTTGCCGGCATTGCGCCGATTTTCGGCGTCACCGGATTAACATTCTTTGTGATGTGGGTAAGTGCGGTCGTTTTTACCGTCGTTTCTGCGCTGTTAACTTCGCCGCGTAAAATCAATGTTGCCGCGGCGAACGGCATTTTGCTCTTGGTCGTGGCGGGATTGGCTTCGCTCAGTTCAAGCGTGAATTATGTCAAACCGGTTGAAGATAAAGCCATGACCGTCACGCTGGCGCAGGGAAATATTGCGCAAAATCTGAAATGGGATCCGGCTTATTTGGATGCAACGCTGAAAATTTACGGACGCCTGATTAGTGAACATCTCGGTAAGTCGGATTTGATCATCCTGCCGGAAAGCGCATTGCCGGCATTGGAAAACCGCATTCAGCCGTTTTTTGATGAACTGAAACGGGCGGTGAAAGACAGCAAAACCGAAGTGATGATTGGTTCGGTGTATCAGAATGAGAACAGCGGAAAGCTGTTTAACTCCATTGTGCTGGTGAATGAAGACTATCAGCCGGAAAGTGCGCCGCGTTATAACAAACACCATTTGGTGCCTTTCGGCGAATATGTGCCGCTGGAAACGATATTGCGACCGCTCGGTTCGGTGTTTAATCTGCCGATGTCGGCGTTCCAACAAGGTAAAGAAATTCAGCCGTCCTTGCTGACGAAAGATCGTCGTTTTAACGCGGCGATTTGCTATGAAATCATTTTGGGCGCTCAATTACAGGCGAATCTGAAAAAGGACACGGATTTTCTGTTAACCGTTTCTAATGACGCGTGGTTCGGCGACAGCCACGGACCCTGGCAGCATTTTCAAATGGCGCGAATGCGGGCGTTGGAATTGGGTAAACCGCTAATCCGCGCCACCAATACGGGCGTGACGGCATTTATTGATGCCCGGGGGAAAATTATCAGCTCGGCGCCGCAATTTGAAGAAACCGCACTAACCGCGCGCATTGCGCCGACGGAAGGGCAAACGCCTTATGCGGCGTTAGGCGATAAACCGCTTTACGGATTGGCGTTGTTGTTGCTGATCATGCGCATTTTAGGCGAGTGGATTAAGCGGAAAATGCTAAAAAACATTCATCAGGCTTAAAAGAAAAATCCCGGAAGCCGTTCGGTTCCGGGATTTCTATCATCGGTTTATCGGGCGCGGAATACGATACGACCTTTGGTTAAATCGTAAGGCGTCATTTCCACTGTAACTTTGTCGCCGGTTAAAATACGGATGTAGTTTTTGCGCATTTTGCCGGAAATGTGCGCCGTTAAAATATGACCGTTTTCAAGTTCTACGCGGAACATGGTGTTCGGCAGGGTTTCTAAAATCGTGCCCTGCATTTCAATACTGTCTTCTTTAGCCATTCGCTATTAAGTCCTTTGTTTTATTAATATGAAGTAAAAACGGCGTGATTATACTCGTTAAACCGTAAGACTGAAAGGATTTTTGTGCGATTTTTCTACAACTATGCTATGTTTAACCGCAAAATTTTGCGGATAGGCACGAATATGACAATCAAACGACAGGTGATAACCGCCGCCCATTGGGGCGGATTAAAAGTGACGGTGGAAAACGGCATAATTACCCGTTCCGCTACGGCGTTTTCCGCCGAGCCGGAGAATGAGCTGCAAACCGTTGTCGCCGAACAGGTTTACAGTCCGTGCCGGGTGAAATTTCCCATGATCAGAAAAGGATTTTTTGAAGGAAATTCCGACCGCACTTTACGCGGACGGGATCAATGGATTCGCCTATCCTGGCCGCAGGCGTTGGATTGGGTGCACAACGAACTGACGCGCGTGCGCCAAAACTATGGCGCCCAGGCTATTTTCGGCGGTTCTTACGGTTGGAAAAGTTCCGGCGCGTTGCATTCCTCGCGAACCTTATTGCAGCGTTATCTCAATCTCACCGGCGGTTTTGTTAACAGTTTCGGCGATTATTCCACCGCCGCGGCGCAGCAAATTCTGCCTTATGTAGTAGGCGGTAACGAAGTTTATCAACAAACTTCCGCTTGGGAAACCGTGCTTGCCCATTCGGAGATTATCGTGTTGTGGGGCGCGAATCCTCTCACAACGCTGCGCAATACCTGGACGGCGACGGATCAGCAGGGTATCGCTTATTTTCGGCAGGCGCAGCAAGCCGGTAAACGGATTATTTGTATCGACCCCGTTCGCTCCCAAAGTTGTGAACGGCTAAAGGCGGAATGGTTGCCGATTCACGCGGGCACCGATGTTGCGTTAATGTTAGCCTTGGCATATACGCTGGCGGAAGAAGCGCTGCTCGATCGCGCCTTCCTGCGCACCCATACTCAAGGTTACGAGATTTTTGAAGCCTATTTACTGGGAAAAACCGACAATCAACCAAAAACCGCGCAATGGGCGAGCCGGATTTGCGGCTTGCCTGCCTCGCAAATTCAGCAGCTTGCCCGCGATTTTTCCCGTCATCGAACTCTATTGATGGCGGGATGGGGCATGCAACGACGAAAATACGGCGAGCAACCGGCATGGATGTTGGTGGTGTTGGCCGCCATGCTGGGGCAAATCGGTTTGCCGGGCGGCGGTTTCAGTTTCAGTCATGTTAACGGTAACGGCGGCGTCGCGCGATCGCAGGCGGGCGTGTTGGGCAAAATCAGTGAAAAACCGACGAATTTTCTCCCGCACTTTACGGCCGCTATTCCCGTTTCGCGCTTGACGGATGCCTTGTTACATCCGCATAAAACGATTTCTTTCAACGGCGGCAAAATCACTTATCCCAACATTAAACTGATTTACTGGGCGGGCGGCAATCCGCTGTCGCAACAGCATGATCTTAATCTTGCGGCGCGAGCCTGGCGGCGACCGGAATGCATTATCGTCAATGAAATCAACTGGACGCCGACCGCAAAAATGGCGGACATTGTGTTGCCGGCCACCACCAGTTTCGAACGCAATGATTTAACCCAGTCCGGCTCTTTTTCCATGCGGCATTTGTTGCCGATGAAGCAAGCGGTGCCGCCGCAATTTGAAGCGAAAAACGATTACGATATTTTTCTTGAACTGGCGAAACGGGCGGGCGTTGCGGAACAGTTTAGCGAAGGTAAAACCGAGTGGGATTGGTTACGCGAGTTTTATTCGTCGCTGCAAAAGTGCGGTCAAAATTTACCGAGTTTTGACGATTTCTGGCGCGCCAATCAGCCGTTGATTTTTGCCGCCGAAGAAGCGGATAAACATTGGGTGAAATATGCGGATTTTCGTCGTGATCCGCAGGCGTACCCGCTTAACACGGCGTCCGGTAAAATTGAAATTTATTCGGAAACCGTGGCGGCGATGCGGTACGCCGATTGCCAAGGGCATCCGATGTGGTTTGAACCCGAGAATAATACGCAGCATGGCGACGCGCGTTATCCGTTAACTCTGGTGACGCCTCATTCGCCTTATCGCCTGCACAGCCAGCTGGCGCAGACTTCGTTGCGTCGGCATTATGCGTTAAACGGACGCGAACCGGCCTGGATTCATCCGATTGACGCCAAAGCCCGCGGAATTTGCCATGGCGATGTGATTTGCATTGAAAGTCCGCGCGGGCGGGTATTGGCCGCCGCTCAGGTGACGGAATCCGTGCGGCAAGGCGTTATCGCGTTGTATCAGGGCGCGTGGTATGACCCGTTAAATCCGGGCGAAACGGAAAATCCGCTATGTAAAAACGGCTGCGCCAATGTGCTCACCTCGGATGAAAGTTCGTCTCAATTATCCCAAGGCAATGCGCCGAACGGTTGTGCCGTTCAGGTGACGAAATTTAGCGGTAAAGCGCCCGAAATAACGGCATTTTTGCCGCCCGATGGCGTTTGAATCGCCGTTCAAACAAAAAACATCGGTATTATGTAGCAGTTGCACAAACATTTAATGTTTTCGTAGGGGCGGGGTTTATCCCCGCCCGAATCTCATTCAAATATCAGGGCTTACGGGCGGGGATAAACCCCGCCCCTACATAAAT